>Ga0335075_10000066_pt1 | contig 215552 bp, 171 predicted proteins | sample Lox_Sample_24_FD_206723 | JGI IMG/M metagenome (GOLD analysis project Ga0335075, IMG submission 206723) | Soil microbial communities from Loxahatchee National Wildlife Refuge, Florida, United States - Lox_Sample_2.4 | ecosystem: Environmental > Terrestrial > Soil > Wetlands | place: USA...
CAGATGTGGAAACCGCTCCGCGCTTCCCACATCCGCACAGCCTCGGCGGCGACGAGACGATCTCGGCGCCAAACCTCAACCGAGAATCTCCAGTTATGAATGGATGAGAATTCGGGGGCACGTCACAGCGTTCCGATGTTTAGCGGGTTTCCCTGTAAAACCGCAAACTGCAAAGGGCACACGGCGGGTTATGATTGGGCCTCAGAGCACTCAGTTACAGATAAGGCCGACTGTGAGGTCGCCGGGGAGCATTACCATTCCGTGTCTTTCGAGCAAGGTTGCATAGCATACGTGAACGACGGACGTTATGACCCGCAATAAGGAAGGTGATATGTGTCTGAGAAATGGGGAGTGCAATGCCACACTTGTGAAGAATTTATTGAGTTGGGAACACAGCAAAAAGACGCCTCCACGGTCTACATTCCTGAAGAAGATCTGCTTCCGATTCCGTGCGAGTGTGGGAGTTCGCATTGCTATGGAACAGAGGATGTTGTGGATGAAGACGGCGTAAACTTAAACCATTTTCTACCGTAAATCTGAGGGTGCCTGGGTTCGCAACTCGCCTCATCGCACCCCCATCTTCCCCAACACCGCCCTTAACGCGTTCCCGCGATGGCTGATCCGGTGCTTTATCTCCAGATCAATCTCCGCCATCGTCTTCCCCAGCGAGGGAAGATAGAACAGCGGATCGTACCCGAAGCCTCCCGTCCCGCGCGGCGCCGTCAGAATCTCTCCATCAACCGCCCCATCGCCGGTGAAAAGCAGCTCGCCGTCGCGCACGGCCGCAATCACGCAGCGATACCGCCCCTGTCGCTGCCCCTCCGGAACTTCCGCCATGTTCCGCACCAGCAGCAGGTTGTTGATCTCGTCCGTCGTCGCGCCATCCGCCCGGAACCCCGCATCCGCCGCATACCGCGCGCTCCGCACGCCCGGCTCGCCACCCAGCGCGTCCACCTGGAGTCCCGAGTCGTCCGCAATCACCCACTCGCCCGGCGCAAACCTGCTGTAATAGACGGCCTTCAGCCGCGCATTGCCCTCAAAGTCCGGCTCGTCTTCCGGCGGAGCCGCAAGTTCATTCAATCCCGGCAACGGCTCGATCACGATCCCCGGACTCACGCCCGCTGCCACTGCAAAATCGCGCAGTTTGCCGGGATTGCCGGTGGCCGCATAGATACGGGTCATAGCCTTACTCTAACGGGTGCAGCGTGGAAAGCCGGAGTCACCACGGCTGGTTCCGCCAGATGTGCGGCATGTAAAACGCATCCAGAAACCACCCCAGCAGAAAGAACAGCGCCATCAGGCCCAGGCTCCAGTAGAACAGCTTGACCGGCAGGGTAGAGTGCAGCGTCACCTCCGACTCGGGATCATGCCGCAGCGCATCTTCGCGGAACAGGATGCCGCTCGCAAAGCACAGGCAGCCGGCCAGCGCGAGATACGTCAAGGAACCGATCAGCCGGTCCTCCCATCCCGCTCCCGGCACAAAGAACGCGCTCCCCAGCAGCGCCATCAACGACAGAATGCTGGCGCCAAATGTGACGAACTTGCCTAGTTCCAGGAACATCTCCGACAGCTCAGCGCGACTTATCCAGTGATCCTCTTCAGCGCCGGATACACCTTCTGGTACGCTTTGTACCCTTCAGCATACCGCTCGACGGCGGCAGGGTCCGGTGCGATCTGCTGGGCGACCTCAATGGCTGCCGCGCAGGCTGAGTCGAGATCGGGCCAGCCGCCAGCGCCAACTCCGGCCAGCAGCGCCGCTCCGAACGCTGCGCCCTCCTCGGCGACCAGCACGTCGCAGGGATAGCCGTAAATATTTGCCTGAATCTCACGCCACAGCGGCCCACGCGCGCCGCCTCCGCCCAGCCGCACGTCCTTCACCGGAATCCCCAGCTCGGCGAACAGCGTAAAGGTGTCTTTGAGGGAATAGGCCACGCCCTCCAGCACTGCACGCACAAGATGCCCACGCGTGTGCGAAGCGGTCAGCCCAACGAAGGCGGCGCGGGCCTGCGAGTCGAGGTGCGGCGTACGCTCGCCTAACAAATACGGCGTCCACAGCGCACCATCGCTTCCCGCTGGAACCTTGGACGCCTCCGCCGTCAGCATATCGTAGCTTGTGCCCGGAGCCATCGTGTCGCGCAGCCATCGCAGCGATAAGCCCGCGGCCTGCGTCACGCCCATTACGTGCCAGCGTCCCGGAACGGCATGGCAAAAGGTGTGCAGGCGGCCCAGCGGATCACGGGTGGGCGCGGCGGTTGCGGCGAAGACAACGCCGGAGGTTCCGATGGTTGCGGAGACGGAGCCCGGCGTGAGTATGCCCATGCCTACGGCGCCAGCGCCCTGATCGCCCGCGCCCGCGGCTACTGGAGTTCCCGCCGTCAAGCCGGTAGCGTTCGCTGCCTCGTCCGAAATGTGCGCACAGATCTCGGGCGACTCGTAGAGCTGCGGCAACCAGGCCTCGGGAATGCCGGATGCCTCAGCAACCTCATGTGACCAGCGCCGGTGCGCGACATCCAGCAGCAGCGTGCCAGACGCCTCCTGCACATCCATTGCATACGTCCCTGTCAGCCGGTAGCGAACGTAATCCTTAGGGCAGAGTACATGCGCGATGCGGGCAAAGATCTCCGGCTCGTGATTGCGCACCCACAGGAGCTTGGTCAGCGTAAAGTTGGGCAGCGCGGGATTGGCGGTCAGCTCGATCAGCCGTTCGCGTCCAATGGTCGCGTGCAACCAGTCGCATTCCGCATCTGTGCGCTGGTCGCACCAGATCAGGGATGGCCGCAGCACATTTCCCGCAGCATCGAGCATGACCGCCCCATGCATCTGCCCAGTGAGCCCGACGGCGTCAATCTTCGAGTCGCTTTTGCTTAGCACCTCGCGAATGGCAGCCTGCGTAGCGCGCCACCAGTCTTCGGGGTCCTGCTCGGCCCAGCCGGGATGCGGGCTGCGAAAAGGCTCATGCTCGGCAGAAGCCGAAGCAACCAACTTGCCTTGCGCATTGACAAGGACGGCGCGTGTGCCGCCTGTGCCGATGTCGAGTCCGAGAAACACGGAAAACTCCCAACTAAAGCGTTGTATTCGTCCAACCAATGTACCACCAGGCAAAAGAGGAAATCCCAAACCATATGGTTTGGGATTTCCTCTTTTATGTTGCCAGGCATGTTACTGCAGGCGCTTCATAATATCGGCCAGAACTTCCTTCGATGGACGAGTGCGCTCCTGCGGCAGCGTCGCGAGCGGTTCATCGACTATGTTGAGCAAGTCGGAAAAGCTCGGCTTCTCGGTATTGATGTAGAAGACGCCCGTCAGCACTTCGCCGTTGTGGTGCGCTTCCATCAAGGCCTTCACCGCGCCCACCTGGTCAGATGGATTGTAGTCTTCATGCAGCTTACGAAGGCGCAGGTGCGAGCCGTCGTGCATGGTCACGTCGTAGGTCGTGCCGGCGTCATAGTCCACTTCGATCTCTTCAAAGTAGGGCACAAAGCCAACTTCGTTGATGGCCTCATCGTGCGCCTGCATGTACTTGTAGCTCTTCGTTGAGCCTTCGTGGTCATTGAAGGTGACGCAGGGCGAGATGACGTCGAGCATCACTGTGCCCTTGTGCGCGATGGCGGCCTTGAGCATGGCCAGCAGCTGCTTCTTGTCGCCGGAAAATGAGCGGCCCACAAAGGTCGCGCCAAGCTGGATGGCCAGTGCGCACGTGTCAATTGCGGGCAGGTCGTTGATGACTCCGGTCTTGAGCTTCGAGCCGATGTCGGCCGTGGCCGAGAACTGGCCTTTGGTCAGGCCGTAGACGCCGTTGTCTTCAATGATGTAGATCAGCGGCAGATTGCGGCGCATCAGGTGCACAAACTGGCCCATGCCGATCGAGGCAGTGTCGCCGTCTCCAGAGACGCCGATGGCCTGCATCGTCTTGTTGGCCAGGATGGCTCCGGTGGCGACCGAGGGCATGCGCCCGTGCACGCTGTTGAAGCTGTGCGAGCGAGAGAGGAAATACGCCGGACTCTTTGACGAGCAGCCGATGCCGGAAAGCTTCATGATGCGTTCAGGTTTCACACCCATCTCAAAGAACGCGTCGATGATGCGCTCGGAGATGGCATTGTGGCCGCATCCGGCGCAAAGAGTGGTCTTGCCGCCGCGATAGTCGACGACGGGCAGGCCGATGCGGTTGACCTTGGGATTGGGAGCAGTTGCGGTTGCCATTTAGATCTCCTCCTGCAGCGTCAGCGCTTCGGTCACCGAGCGCGCGTCAATGGGCAGGCCGTTAAAGTGCAGGATGCTGCGCAGCTTGGTGGTCTGTTCGGCCGGCAAATCGAGCTTGAGCAGGCTCAGCATTTGTGCGTCGCGGTTCTGCTCGACGATATAGACCCGATCGTGCGACGCAACGAAATCGTGCACCTTGCTCGTGAAAGGGAAGGCGCGGATGCGGAGGTAGTCTGTCTCCACGCCGAATTCCTTCTTCAACTGATCGCGGCTCTCGAGCACCGCAAAGTCCGAGGTTCCGAAAGCGATGATGCCGATCTTCGACTTGCCGTCCTGGACTATTTGCGGCTTGGGGACGAGGGTGCGCGCCGTCTCAAACTTGCGCGCCAGCCGCTCCATCAAGTGCTGGTAGTCGTCCGGCTTCTCGGAATATTTCGCGCTCTCATTGTGACCGCTGCCACGCGTAAAGTACGCGGCCTGCGGATGGTCGGTACCCGGCAGGGTGCGGTAGGGAATCGCGTCGCCATCGACATCCTTGTAGCGGGCGAAGCCGCCGAGGCGGGTGAGATCTTCAGCGGTGAGCACCTTACCACGGTCCTGAGGCTTCTCGGGATACTCGAAAGGATCGGACATCCAGTTGTTCATGCCGAGGTCGAGGTCGGAGGCGACGAAGACCGGAGTCTGGAGGCGCTCGGTGAGGTCGAAGGCCGCGATGGCCATCTCGAAGCATTCCTTCACGCTGCACGGAATCAGGACAACGTGCTTGGTGTCGCCATGCGAAAGGAAGGCCAGAGACAGCAGGTCGGCTTGCGAGGTGCGTGTAGGCAGACCCGTCGACGGTCCGACGCGCTGAATATCGAAGATGACGCCGGGTAACTCGGAGAAATATCCGAGGCCGGCGAACTCGGCCATCAGCGAGATACCGGGGCCGGAGGTTGCGGTCATGGAACGCGCGCCAGCCCAGCCTGCACCGAGCACCATGCCGATTGCAGCCAGTTCGTCCTCAGCCTGCACGACGGCGAAGGTCGCCTTGCCGTCCTGCTCGATGCGGTACTTTTTGAGGTAGTCGATGAGCTGTTCAACGACGGAGGACGATGGCGTGATGGGGTACCAGGTCACGACGGTGACTCCGGCAAACATGGCGCCGAGTGCAGCAGCGGCGTTGCCGTCGATGATGATCTTTCCTTCGGTGGCGTGCATGCGCTCCAGCACATACGGATCATGCTTGGTGAGCGACTCCGCTGCATATTTATACCCTGCTTCGATCGCGGCCCAGTTCAGGTCAGCAGCCTTCTGCTTTTTAGCGAACTGCCGGCGAACGGCGGTTTCGACCACTTTGAGATCGAGCGAGATGAGTTGCGCCACGATGCCGACGTAGACCATGTTCTTGACCAGCTTGCGCAGCTTGGCCTCAGGGCAGACCTCCGCGGTGATCTTGTCAAATGGCACCGGATAGCAGACCACGTCGTCGCGATACTGTCTGAGGTTTGCGGCGTCTTCATAAATGGCCACTGCGCCAGCAGGCAGCGAAAGTATGTCGTCCTTCGCCGTCTCGGCATTCATCGCAACCAGTATGTCGATTTCTTTCTTGCGCGCGACGTAGCCGTGCTTGCTGGCGCGGATGGTGTACCAGGTGGGTAGGCCGGCGATGTTGGACGGGAAGAGGTTCTTGCCGCTGACCGGTATGCCCATGGCGAAGATGCTGCGCAGGAGAACGCTGTTGGCAGACTGCGAGCCCGATCCGTTGACGGTGGCTACCTGTATGCTGAAATCGTTGATGACGGGCTTTCCTGCGGCCCTGGATGTGTCTTCTTTGCTGCCTGTGATTTGCTGCCCAGCTTCAACGCCTGCGCTGTCGAGGGCAGCATGTCCTGTCGCCATGTGGCGGGATCCCCTTCTACGGTGAAGTTAATCTTTCCTGCTCTATTCATTATAGCGACGCACCCCCCGGATTTCGTGTGACGGCGGTAACCGCGCGGATTCGTGCGCGGTGCCTGCCGCGACGCGAGTCAGTTGCGCAGGTCAGCCATGACGTCTGCGACCTCTGCCTGCTGGTCCGCATTCAGGGAGACAAGTGGGAGACGTGGGCGGCCTCCGTAATATCCGTTTAAGTCACATGCGTGCTTGATCCCAGGGACGCCATACTTTGCGAGTACGATTTTTGAGGCCTCGACGACGCGCTGCTGCTTGACGGCTGCGAGCGCGGGGTCATTCTCTTTCCAGGCGGTGTAGATCTCCTGGCAGGCCTGTGGAGCGGGCGAGGCAAGCGCGAGAATGCCGCCGGATGCGCCTGTCTGTAGCGAATCAAAGAGCTGATTCGCCGCGCCGGTGAGGACCTGAAATCCGACCTGCTTAGTGCGCGTAAGCTTGGTCGGCGCCGGCGGCGCAATCACAGTGGTCCCTCCCAGTGCTTCGGCAGAGACAAAGTTCTCGCGCGGTGTGGACATTGCCAGCGTCATGCGCGCGGTCAGTGCTGTGAAGATAGGGGTCACGCTCGTCTCGCGCAGCGGTGCATGGCGTGTAGCCTGGACCAGAGCTGCGATGCGCACCACGTTGCCGCTTGAATCTTTAACGCCGATGATGTTGGCATGCTGCGCGAGCTCGGCGACGACCTCGACGGGCATCTCGTAGTGCGTGTACTTGGGAATGCTGTAGATGACGATGGGCAGCGGCGAACGGTCGGCCAGTGCACGGTAGTAGGTGAGCATGTCGAGACTGCTATAGGCAAAGTAGCTGGGTGTGCGGACGAGCACAGCATCGTAGTGCTGATCGGCGGCGTACTCGGCCAAGTCGAGTGTGGCGGAGAGACTTTCACGAGCGACACCGGCGAGGAGAACTTTCTCGGGCGCGGCGGCCTCACGCGCGTGATGCAGGACCTGGCGGGATTCGTCGTCGGTGAGCATGACGGCTTCTCCAGTCGAGCCCAGAATGGTCAACCCCGCGACTGGGGTGCGCGAATAGCGGTCGACGTTATGCTCCAACTTCTTCAGATAGAGCCGTCCGTCGGGATAGAACGGAGTCGTGGCAGCGGGAAATACGCCTTCAAGCAGCATGCTTCGATTGTAGACGGGAGGGATGCCGCGCAGCGGTTGCCTCTACCTTGGAAACTGCCTATGTTCGGCTTCGCGGAATGTCTCAGAGTCGTGTACGACTCTGGGCATGGGCCTGTGAGCCGGAGCTGGCGTCTTCAAGAGGCGGCGCGAACGGGAGGCATTGCTTTCCGTGGAGTTACAGACGATTCCTCGCACTTATCTTCAAGATTTGAGACACAGACAACCGAAGTTCAGGCAGGGATGACGCTCCCCACACAAACAAAGGAAGCTTGCTTAGGCTACTCGTCCAATGTTTGTGTGAGGTTAGTGGTGGGAGCGCTGGCCTGAGTGCTCAGGGTTGGAACCGGGTTCGGGAAAGTCAGTGTCGCTTTCATCAAGGTAGTCGCGGAGGTGGGAACCAGACGTACGATGGGGGAGTTCGTACGAGAGGTTTCCGTGCAGATCAGGGCGTGCGGGGTGAAGCAAGGTGCGACCCGCAGGTTGGTCGGGCTCGAAGGCCCCCTTGCGGAAGTCGCTGTCGCAGCGCGTCTTTTGTCGATTCACGGCAGTTTTCCTGCTCTGGTTACACCCAAACCACCGTATGGGTGGTTCTTGATGGTTAGTGCTTGGATGCAGATTAACGGTGGTGAGTTGATTGGCGGAGTGTGGATATTGCGGGACGAGCGATCAGGGCATGTGGCCGGGAGCGGGATGGGGTCAGACGAGCGGGAAACGGTCGAGGATTTCGTACCGGGAACCGGAGGGGGTGGGAATGCTTTGATACAAGACGAATTCGGTGGCGGTGAAGTCGACTGACGGCCGGTAGGGGCGGCTATCAAGCTGGGACCGGAGTGTGCGTAGGGAGCGCGCTCCAGTGCGGCCCTTGCTGCGGGCAAGGGTGATGTGAGGATGGTAGGGGCGAGTGTCGGGCTGGAATCCGCAGGGGAGGATGGCGGCGGTGACGCGCTGCTGAAGAGAGAGCAACTCGGGGGTGAGGGTGACCTGGGCGAAGAAGACGCCAACGCGGTCAAAGAAGCCGAGCGTTTCGAGAGCAATGAGAACAGGTGGGTGGCGCAGGGAATGCATCGCCAAGAGGATGCTGGAGTGCTGCTCCGGCGAGACACTGCCGAGGAACTGCAGAGTGACGTGCCACGATTCAGGAGGATACCAACGCAGATTGTCGTTGGGGGACTGGTAGCGGAGGGAGATGCGGGAGAGCTGAGCGGCTGCGGCGGGTGGTAGCGGAATGCCGAGGAAGAGGCGCATGGTGAGAGCTGACTCCCGCATCTGGTGGTGAAGATGCGGGAGCGGCTGATGCCGCCTAGTTATAGGCGGAGGGTTTGCGTGGGGTAATTCGGACGCCCATGCCGTTCAAGTGGCTGCGTGCCTGCTCGGCTTCGGGCGACTGCGGATAACGGTTGATGAGGTCGCGGAAATCATGGATAGCTTTGTCGCGCTGGTTGGCGCGCAGCTCGGCCTCACCCTTGCGAAGCTGGGCTGAAGGCGCCTGGGCGCTGCCGGAGTACTGAGTGAGCACCTGCTGGTAGTTGTTGATGGCGCCCGTGAAGTCTCCCTGATGGAAAGCGATTTCGCCGAGGTAGAAGTAAGCGCTGGGGGCGAGGTTGTTCTGTGGGTAGGCCTGGAGGAGCTGCTGGAACTCGCCGGCGGCGACGTTGTAGTGAGCGCTGTTGTAATCGGTCACCGCGCTCTGGTAGAGCTGATCAGCGGGCGGAGCTGAGGGAGCATTGCCTGCGGGCGCACCGTTGGCAGGCTGCGCGGGGCAGAGCTGGCCGTTGGGGCCGAGCTGTCCGGGCGGACAGGCGGGCGTTTGGCTCGCGGGCTGCGCCTGAACGTTCTGGAGCTGGGACTGGAGCGCCTGGAGGGTCTTGTTGATCTGATCGAGACGGGTCTTCACCTCGTCGACAGAGTCGTTGAGGTTCTGCACCTGGCCGGAGAGCTGGCTGTTGGCGTTCTGGTTATCGCTGGTGAGCTGCTGCTGCAGGCCGTTCACCGCGATGGTGAGCTTATTCACGTTGTCAGAGGTCATCTGTATTGTGTGCTGGAGAACGGCCATGCTGGCGGCCTGGCTGTCCTGCAGATGCTGGAGCTGGTCCTGCATCTGCTGCACCTGGGTCTGAAGCTGGATGATCTCGTCCTTAGTGGAGGCAGCGTGGGCGCGCGGCGCCGGCAGGAGCAGGGCGAGGGCAACGGCGGCGGAGAGTGCAAGAGATGTTTTTTTCATATGCCTTGTCCGGGAGTGAGCTGTATGCTGAGGCACCGCGAAAGCCCCACTCATACTACATTGATCTTATCTCTGATGAAGTTATAGCAACAAAAACCCACGCCCCGAAAATGAGGCGTGGGTTTCCTGATGAGGTACAGGGTGGTTACTGGTCCATCGTGAACTGCGCGCGGCGGTTCTGCTGCCAGCAGCTCTCGTTTTCCTCTGTGCAGAACTGCTTCTCCTTGCCGTAGCTGACCGTTCGGAGACGGTTGGGGCTGACACCGGCATTGACCAGAGCCTGCTTTGCTGCGTTGGCGCGGTTTTCGCCGAGCGCCAGATTGTACTCAATCGAGCCGCGGTCGTCGCAGTATCCGCCTATGACGACGTTGACGTTGGGATGCTGATTGAGGAAGCTGGCATCCTGCGCAACTACGCTTTGGGCATCAGGCCGGATGCTGTAGCTGTCGAAGTCGAAGAATACGGGTTTCACATTTTCCTCGAACTGCTGCTCAGTGAGGTTGGACTCCGCCATCGGGGCCGCCGGAGCGGTATTGACGGTGACGTGGGCGGTGGCATTCGCGGTGCCTCCATCGCCGGTCGCGGTCAGGTTAAAGTCGGTGGACTCAGTCGGCGACACGGTGCGGGTTCCGGAGGTGGGCACGGGACCCAGGCCTTCGATGCTGGCGCTTGTGGCGTCCGTGGTGTGCCAGCTGAGCACGGTGCTTTGCCCGACGGTGATTGTGTCTGGAGTAGCTGTGATGCTGGCAGTGGGCGCAGGCGCGGAGGGTGCGGGTGGCGGAGGCGGTGGTGCCGCCTTTACCTTCTTATGGCAACCGGCAAGGGCGAGCGTAGCCACGAGACCGGCGATAAGGGCGACGGTGCGGCGGTTTGCAGTACTTCGTCTGGCAAAGCTAATAGGATTACGGAATTCACTGAGCACGGCGTTCTCCTCCTTTAGGAGATATCTGTTGTTGGCCACTCACGGGCCAATTGTTCGTTCAACCAAAGCAGAGCAGACGAGAGCGATTTCCCGGCTGCTTTGTGACACTATTTACAACTATTTCAGTTGCAACTCGTTCCCACTATTTCCAGCTCCAGTTCGGCATAATGTTCTGGCCTATATGCGTCAACTGTTGCTGGTCGGTTCCATCAGAAAGCATGGTCCAAATCTGATTGTCGCGCTGGAAGACGATGTGACGAGTGTCCGGCGACCATGAAGGGAAGTCATTGTTCCCTGCTCCGTGTGTGACCTCGATCCAGCGCTTGCTGGCGATATCCATCACGTAAATGTCCTGCCCGCCAAGGACGCCGGGGCCATAGTGGCGGTTCCAGGCAAAGGCGAGGAACTGACCACTGGGCGACCAGGAGGGCGAAACTGCATATCCGCCGTCAGTCATGCGCTGAATACCTGATCCGTCGGAGTTCATGATGTAAATCTGAGGCAAACCAGTGCGGCCGCTGACCCAGGCGATCTGCGAATTGGTTTTGGGGTTCCAGACTGGGGAGACATCGGGGCCACGGAAAGCGGTAATGCGGTGCAGGTCTCCGCCATTGGCGCCGATGGTGTATATCTCATTGTTGCCGGAGGGGCCGCTGGCCGAGAAGGCGAGTTTGGTTCCGTCGCTGGTCCACGCCGGCGAAAAGGAGTTGCCTACCGGCGCCCGAAAGTACACCAGGCGATGGAGGGTGAGCGAGTACATGCGGATGGCCCAACCGTCACGGCCAAGTGCCGAAAATGCGATGCGGGTATTGTCAGGCGATACGCGCGGCGAGAGAGCGACGTCGCCGAGGTGGGTGATCTGGTGGGCGTCCTGTCCGTCATAGTCCATCACCCAGATTTCCTTGTGGCCGGTGCGGTTGGAGACGAAGTAGATGTGGGTCTCGCAGATACCGTTGATGCCGCCGCCGAGGCGAGAGATGATTTCGTCGGCGAAGCGGTGGGCGATCATACGTGTGGCCTCGTCGTTCGCGAGGTCAGAGTATTGCTTGCCGAGGATCTGAGGGGTTGTGGGGTTCTTGGCGTCAAAGAGGAAGCCCTGCACGGTGATCTGGCCGTTGTTGGCGGCGATGTTGCCGAAGACGACCATGGCGGCGTTGGCGGGGGCGGCGGACCAGAGGTTGAGATGAATCTCGGACGGTGAGCCAGGCATTTCCGGCGGAATCATGCTGGGCGAGACCATATCGAAGATGCCGGCATTCTTGAGGTCGTTGAAGAGGGTCTGGTCGAAGATGGACTTGAGAGGCAGCGTCTGCGCATTGTTGTTCAGGGGCTTAAAGCTGGCGACCGCAACGCGAATGTGCTGGACACCGAGGTTGGTACCGGTGTGGACCCAGTCCTGCGCACGGAGCGCAGGGGTGATGACTAACAGGAGAAAGCAAACAAGTAGGAGGAGATACAGCGGTTGCTTCTTACCGTTCATCATGCCTCTGCTGGTAACTTAGGAGCGCTCAATTGAACCCGGGAGTGAAGAAAATACAAGACCGTTATGTAGTTCGAGGTGGCTTGCATGATCTTTGACGCTGGAATCTTCATTTTGGAAGCCGCCTTATTGATGGTTAAGGTCGTAGGTAAAAGTGTACTCCACGGAGACGCTGGATTTGTTGTACCCCGTGGGCAGGGGACCAAAATTCTCAACGCGCTGGACGGCGCGCAGAGCGGAGCTGTCGAGTGATGGGTAGCCACTGCTTTGAGCGATGCTGATATCGCTGGGGGTGCCGTCGCTGGAAATCTTGAAAGTGATGTTGACTTTAGCGCCTACAGGTGTGCTCGGGCTGACCTCCTGTGTGTACCAGTTTTGGCGGACGCGGGTTTGAATGATGCTGACGTACCAGGGGTAGTCGAAGCCATTGCTGCCGCCTGTGACCGTGACAGGCTGCTGTGGGCCCTGATTGGTAGGTGCCATAGTGCGCGGCATGCGGTTCGCAGCTTCTTCTCCGTACGAGGCGCGATATTGCTGCTGCTGCGTGGGGGCGTTGTACCGGGTGCTTCGATGCGGCACAACTTTAGGCTGAACCTTTTTGGGGTGGATGTGAATTTCGTGCAGAGGGATGGCGTCGGGCGGCGGCACGGTAGCGATTTTTGGCAGCGGCGGCGCAGGCGCGAGCGAGGGGGTTTGAGTGGTGACGACATTCTGCGAAGGCGGCTGCAACTGCGGCAGAGGCAGCGCAGGCGCAGAGCTGACGAGGGTGGCCTGGATTGCTCCGGGGGTTTGCTGATTGCCCCATTCGGCGCCATGGAAGTGGTTGGCGATGAAGATCCAGAGGAAGACAAAGACGATGACGCCAAGATGCAGGAGGACGGAGCGGCCGAGCTTCGGCTTGCCGAGCGTTTCGGGGTCGAAGTGCATTTCCGGAAGCGAGGAGTGCGCGGCCATAAAAATGCTTCTTTACTTCTGGACGGTGGCCGGGCCGTTCCGGAGAGGCTGCGTGACGACGCTAATGTGTGTGATGCCGGCCTGCTTGACGGCGTCCATGACGGTGGCGAATGCGCCAAAGGGCACGCGCTCGTCGGCCTCAACGTAAATGATTTGCTCCGAAGGATTGACGCCTGACTTGGCGAGCAGTGCGGGCAGGTCCGCGAGGTTGACGGGCTTGTCTTGCAGGAAGACCTCCTGATCCTTGTTGATCACCAGGATCATGTGCTGCTGGGTAATGGGCTTGACGGTCTTGGTGTGGGGGACATTGACCTCAATGCCGGACTGGAGCACGGGCGCGGTAAGCATGAAGATGACCAGCAGCACGAGCACTACGTCGACCAGCGGAGTGATGTTGATGTCCGACAGCGAGGAGCGGGTGGCTCCGTTGTTAGCCGTGAAGGCCACGGGCGGCCTCCCTTTCGATGGGGTCCTGATTGGGCTTGAGGGCGACCTCTTCCATGCTGTTGAGCAACTCGCGAGCAAAGTCGTCCATGCGCGCGCCGAAGTCGCGGCAGCGTGCGGCAAAGTTGTTATAGGCGACGACAGCAGGAACGGCGACAAGGAGTCCGGCAGCGGTGGTAATGAGGGCTTCTGACACTCCGGGGGCGACGGCGCGGAGCGTCGCTGCGCCAGCAGTGCCAAGTCCGTGGAAGGCGTCAACGATGCCCATGACGGTGCCGAAGAGGCCGATGAAGGTGGCGGTAGAGCCGATGGTGGCGAGCGCGGTCAGGCGCGACTCGAGCGCGGTGAGGGACTCACTGGATGCGGTTTGTGCGGCGCGCTCAAGGGCTGTGACGTTGGTGGGCGGGCCGTAGCCGCCGGTCTGGCGGCGATAGGTTTCATAGACTTCGTCGAAGACGTTGACGAGTGGGCTGGGCTTGAAGGTCTCGGTTACGTTGGCAATTTCCTGCAGCCGGCTGGCCTTACGAAAAGCGCGCAGGAAGCGGCGGCTTTGCGCGGTGGCGCGGCGGAAGCTGCCCCACTTGCCAAGAATAACGGCCCAGGACCAGAGGCTGCAGACAACGAGGATGCCAAGAACAATGAGTGCGGTGGGGCCGCTGTTGCGCAGCATCTCCACAATGGCGCTGCCGCCGGCAGGCTGGGGCAGGGGGACGCTGTTGTCCGCCTGAAGCAGTAGGAGTGCGAAGAGGAGGTGTGTCATTGTCGCTATAGACTTAACGGTACCAGAGATTGAGACGCGCGGGCGTGGATAAAGGCTGCAAGGCGAATCAGGCTGTTAAACGAAGAGACTGACGCGAAGAGACTTAGCGAAGGGTGAGAGGCGGTCGTTAAATTGGCGAGAGCAAGGCCCTCGCGGGGCTAATTCGGCAAATGCTGAATCGTGTGCAGAGAGGTTGCGGGCAAGCGTAAGGATACTTATGCAGGCGCGCAGACCGGATCTCTGACCCAGCAGGCTTCACTATGATCGAAGACAATATTAAACTCACCCACAATTGCACGGCACGCTGCAACTGAAGCGGGTTACCGGAAGACACGATAACGATGAGAGCGGCTGCATCCACCAGAAGGACGAAGAGAAAGAAGAAAAAGGGGCGCTCACCAGTGTTCTGGTGTGTGCTGGTCTTCTTTCTGTTGGTTACGGCCGTGAACCTGGTTCATACCGTCTTTTTCGTTCTTGAGGCCCGTCTCGGGCATCATGATACGCGCTGGTTCTGGGCAAGCGGCCAACTACTTGTGCATGGCTCCAATCCGTACGACCAGGATGCGGTGGGGCGACTGCAAGCAGCACTGGGCATTCCGGTAGAGACCAATAACATTTTGCGCAATCCGCCTACCGCGCTGTTTTTAGTAATTCCTCTGGGGTTTCTGCAGGGATGGGAAGCGGTGCCGGTATGGTCGTTTCTGCTTGCGGTGTGCCTGGGAATCTCAGTGCTGGTACTGCGGACGATGCTGCCGGAGACGTATCCGAAGTGGTATCTGTGGATGGCGCTCTGCTTTGCTCCGGCGGTATGTTGCGTTGGAGCAGGACAGACAGGCGTGTTTGTGCTTCTGGGACTCACGCTCTTTTTGCGTTTCCGCGAGAGCCGGCCGTTCCTTGCAGGTGCGGCGTTCTCACTCAGCGCGCTCAAGCCGCATCTGCTATTGCCGTTTGGAGTGGTATTGATTGCGTGGATCATCACGCGGAAGAGGTGGAGCGTCGTTCCGGGCCTGCTGGCGGCCATGGCTGTCCAGAGCCTGATTGGGATGGCCTTTGACCGCCATGTCTGGAGCCATTATTTTGCGGCGATGCGCAGTCAGGACCTGACCAACTTATATATTCCAACGCTCGGCGCCGCACTGCGCTCAGGGATTGATGGCTCGGCGGTGTGGCTGGAGTTTGTTCCTGTGGCTGCAGGATGCATATGGGCGCTATGGTACTTTGTGCGAAACCGCGAGCAATGGGATTGGACGACACACGGCTCATTATTGACGCTGGTTTCAATGGTGACTGCGCCCTACTCGTGGTTTACTGACCAAGCCATTGCGCTGCCGGCGATTCTGTTTGCACTGGCCGGCGAGGGCAAGCTGCGACGAGGAAGCCTGACACTGCTGCTGTTCCTGATGATACTGGCAACACTGGAGCGGTTGGTGACGCAGACCCTGTTCTTTGAGCCATTCTGGTGGCAGGGCGTGGCTTGGCTGCTGTGGTACCTGTACGCTACGAGCCATAAATTGAAAGAAGCTGCCGTGGTGGCGGTCTAAGGAGACGAATGTGCTGTCGCCGAGTAGCTTTGTGATCGCATTTGTGCTGGCGGCGGGGCTGCTGGGCGCCGGCGTGTATCTGGTGCGGAGGCCGGAAAGGGTGCTGGCGATGTTTTCGCAGGTGCAGGTGGAGCAGCGATTCGGAGAGAGATTCTTTCGCTGGGTTGGGTGGTTTTATATCTGCGGCGGCGCGCTGGGCTTGCTGATGCTGATTGTGGCTGCGGTGGTGGACTTCGGACATTTGCACTTGCGGTAAGCCAGGGGAATCAGGGCACTACTCCCTTTCTGTGGCGAGTCCTGCTATGCTGCGCGGAGAATCTCTGTAACAGGACGCTTATGCTGCTGGAGCTGCGTGCGGAAAATTACGCGGTGATCGATCACGCGATTGCGGAGTTCGGGCCGGGGCTGAACCTGCTGACGGGCGAGACCGGCGCGGGCAAGTCAATTCTGGTGGACGCGCTGGCGCTGCTGATGGGCGCCAAGGGATCGGCCGATGTGGTGCGGCATGGGGCCGAAAAGGCAGTTGTGTCGTGCGTATTTGAGAGCACGCCAGGGTCGGAGGCCACGCTTGAAGCGAACGGCATTGACCTTGAGGGACACGAGATCATTCTGCGGCGTGAGATTGCCGAAGGCGGCAAGGGGCGCGTGTACGTGAACAATCAACCGGCGACGGTGAGCGTGCTGCGGCTGCTGGCTCCGGAGCTGGCGCTTGTGCATGCGCAGAGCGAGACGCTGGGGTCGTTTGACGGAGCGCAGCAGCGGCACCTGCTGGACCGCTTTGCGAGTCTGAGTGCGGAGGCTGTGGCCGACGCATACTCGCGGTGGAAGGGATTAAAGGACCGCCTGGAAGAGCTGGAGCGCGACGAGCAGGACCGGCTGCGGATGGTTGACCTGTGGCAGTTCCAGAATAGAGAGATCTCAGGCGCTGGGTTGACGGCGGGCGAAGACGAGGCTCTGGAGACGGAACGCAAAGTGCTGATGAACGCCGAAAAGCTCTACAGCGCGGCGATGAGCGCATATGAGCTGCTGTATGACGGGTCGGGGTCGGCGGAGTCGACCCTACGGGCGGCGCTGAAACAAATTGAGGAGCTGGCGCGGTTCGACACGAAGTTCAGCGAGCAGGCGCAGGCGCTGGCGGGAACACTGGCAGTGGTGGAAGACGCGGGCGCGACGGTAAGGGATTTTGCCGAGGGGGCACAGGCTTCTCCGGAGCGGTTGGCTGAGATTGAAGATCGGCTGGCAATGCTGGACAGGCTGAAACGAAAGTATGGGGCAACGGTCGCGGACGTGATTGCGTACGGCGAAGATGTAGCGCGGAAGCTCGAAGAAGTGGAGAATCGCGACGAGACGCTGAAGACACTGCGGGCACAACTGGCGCAGGCGGCGGGTATCTATCGACAGACGGCAGAAACGATGCATGCTGAGCGCGCTGCGGCGGCGAAGAAGCTGGAAAAGCTGGCCGAGGCGCAGATTAACGATCTGGCGATGAAGGCGAAACTGGGCGTTACCGTTGCTGCGAATGAAGACAGCGAGGTCTGGACAGCGCATGGGTGGGACGCCGTCGAGTTCAGGATTGCGACCAATGCGGGCGAGCCGATGAAGCCGTTGGACGAGATTGCGTCAGGCGGCGAAATGTCGCGCGTGATGCTGGCTCTCAAGGTGACGGTGGAAGAGGGCGCGGCGAAAGGTCAGCGGCGCAGGACGGCAGTTCCGCGAACACTGGTGTTCGACGAGATCGATATTGGTATTGGAGGGCGCGCGGCTGAGGCAGTCGGACGGAAGCTGAAGGAGCTCTCGAAGGCGCAACAGATTCTGTGCGTGACGCACCTTCCACAGATTGCGGCGTTTGCCGATCAGCACTTCGTAATCGAGAAGCAGGAGCGGCAGGGTCGGACAAAGACTTCTGTCCGGCTGATGAAAGATCCGGAGCGAGTGGAAGAGATAGCCCGCATGTTAAGTGGCGAGAAGCTAACGGACGCCTCACGCAAGAATGCAGAGCAGATGCTGAAGGCAGCAAAGGGTCAATAGGCAACCTGACAAATGCCTGAATACCGAACCCTATCCTGGCGCGCTGTGGGCGGTGCAGTGCATGACTCCCATGAACCTGCTCCAGGGGCCAACGAGGTCGCGGTACTGGAGTGCGATGACCCGAGCGAGCTGGTGCAGGTGGTTGGCATCGTGCGCGGCCCATGTGGCGAGAAGTTGTGACAGCGTGACGGAGCCGAGCGCAGGGTGGAGTCCGCGGAGGGAGAGCTGCGAGGGCGTGAGGTGCATAGCTCGGAGCTCCTCGATGTTCTGGCTGCGAAGGCCGGCGAACTCGTCGAGGAGGGCAGTAAGGGTTTTGCCCTTACTTTCGCGAACGTGTCCCTGGCGGTCGAAGGGTTCGAACGGCCGTGAGTCGCCATAGGCGAGGATCATCTTGGTGCGGGGCAGCCAGTCGGTCTTTTCGCAATGGATGAGGTGACCGACGATGTCGAGGGCGCTCCAAGTGTTGTCGCCCTCGTTCGCGTGAGTAAAGGCTTCTGGAAGCCCGCGCAGCAGGGCGTCGAGAGCTGCCGGCGTGCGAGCGAGCAGGGCCAGTGTGTGGTCGAGGTTGTGCTCCATGAGAATCCTTCCTTTCAGCACAAAAAGATGAGTGTAGCTGCGCTCATCAGGGCTTGGACCCGTGTATTTGCTACCCGATTAGTATGGTGCCGTAGTTAGACCATTTGCTACACTGCGGGCCTATGCGCAAGCGTACGTTTTGCCTTCTCTCGTTTGTGGCCGCAGTCGTGCTTGCGGCTTCGGCATTCGCTCAGCAGCCGCAGCATCTCTTTTTCCGTGTGACAGCTGGGCCGGAGATCCACGCGCCAGTGTCAGGGCGGGTACTGATTTTTCTGAGTGCCGGGACGGGTGCAAAGGAAGTCACGATCAATGAGTTTCGCCCCACGGCGACGTATGTTGCGGCGAAGGAGATTCACGATCTGAAGCCGGGCGCCTCGGTGGACGTAGACACGGATGACATCGCATACCCGGAGCCGTTCTCAACGCTGAAGCCGGGGAACTACGAGGCGCAAGCGGTGCTGGACGTGGAACACACGTACAACTACTCAGGACGGACGCCGGGCGACTGGATCAGCGATGTGGTGTCCATGGGCGGATGGACTCCGGGAGAGGGGAAAGAGCCGGAACTGGCGCTGTCAAGCATGGTGAAAGAGCGGCCTTTGCCTCCGGCCATGATGAAGCTGGTGACTCCGGCCTCTGAGGCCGCAGCTCACCGGGAGGAGATGCTGAGTCCGGTGTTGACGGAGTTCTGGGGACGGCCCACGTATGTGCGGGCATGGGTTATGACTCCGCCGGGATACGAGGCGAAGGGCAAGAAGCGATATCCAACGGTGTACTGGACTTTTGGATTCGGCGGAAATATGCGCTATGCGAAGTTCATGGGCGAGATGATCTACGGGCGCATGGCCGAGGGCAAGATGCCTCCGATGATCTGGGTGATGCTGGATGAGTCGCTGCCGACGGGTACGCACGAGTTTGCCAACTCGGTAAACGACGGGCCGTGGGGAACTGCGCTGACGAGGGAGTTCATTCCCTATCTGGAGGCCCGATATAAGATGGATGCGCGGCCGAGCGGGCGTTTTCTGCAGGGACACTCGTCAGGCGGATGGGCAACGCTGCAGTTGCAGATCAACTATCCGCGGATTTTTGGCGGCACGTGGTCGACGTCGCCGGACCCGAGCGACTTCCACAACTTTACCGGGCCGGATCTTTACGCACCGCACGCGAATGTGTACTTCAAGCCGGATGGAGCGCCGTATCCGCTGGTACGCGACCATGCGAGGGTGATTGAGACGTTCGAGCAGTTCGCCAAGCTGGAGCGGGTACTGGGGCCGTACGGCGGGCAGATGGCGTCTTTTGAATGGGTGTTTTCGCCGCGGGGCAAGGACGGGCGTCCGGAGCAGATGTTTGACCGCGATACGGGATATGTGAATCCGGCGGTGGTGGCGTACTGGCGCGACCACTATGACCTGGCGCACATTTGCCAGGCAGACTGGGCCGAGCGCGGTCCGTATCTGAAGGGCAAGATTCATGTGTACGTCGGTACGGCGGACACGTTCTACCTGGACGGCGCGGCGCATTTGTTGGATGCAACGCTTAAGGGTCTGCATGCAGACGCGCACTTCACCTTCATTCCCAACCGGACCCACTTTGATCTGTATCGAGTAGGCAACGATCGGATGGGGTTGTTCGACGAGATCGCGGCGCAGATGTGGGCAGTAGCCCGGCCCGGTGCTGGCGGCACGGGCACACCCGCTTCGCGCCATTCTACAGACGGGCTTTAGCGGCCTCCTGCTGGTGGGAGGATCGCCTCCCGGCTGTTGAAGCGCCATGAAGCAACTTGCTGGTCGATACGCTGTCCGGTTCCGGACACGTGCTTGCGCTTTCGGACAGTCACGGACAGAATAACGGCTGAGATTCCTGCCTCTTCTGCATGAGAAATCAGGCATTTAGCCATGCCATCCGGTGAGGACAGGTTGGCATGGCGAGTGCATACCTCTTTGGGATAGAAGTGCGCCTGGAGGCTGAATGAATGTCCTTGTACAGAATATGCGGCATGCGCTGCGGCAGTTGCGAAAGTCGCCGGGATTCACGCTGACGGTAGTGATTACACTGGCGCTGGGAATCGGCGCAAACGCGGCGGTGTTCACGCTGTTTGATCAGGTGCTTTTGCGCATGTTGCCGGTAGAGAAACCGCAGCAGTTGGTGCGGTTTGAGTTTAAGGGGTCGTTCAGCGGTTCGGCCAGCAGTTTTGGCGGCGGCATCGAGAACTACTTCTCCTATCCGATGTACAAGGACCTGCGCGACCAGAACAAGGTCTTCAGCGGCATGCTGGCGGCGATGCGCACAAATATCGGGCTGACGTGGCAGAACCATGCCGCGGACAAAGATGCAGAGGTGGTGAGTGGGAACTATTTCCAGGTGCTCGGACTCAAGCCCGCGCTCGGGCGGCTGCTGACTCCACAGGATGATACGGCGGCAGGCGCGAATCCGGTGCTTGTACTGAGCTACAACTACTGGCGCTCTCGGTTTGCGGCGCGTCCCGATGTGGTGGGGCAGACGGTGCAAGTGAACGGGCATCCATTCACGGTGATTGGCGTAGCTCCGGAGAATTTCGAGTCAGCTATAGGGGGATATGAACCGGGAGCCTTTGTGCCTATCAGCATGTGCGATGTGGCTATGCCATGGATGGCGACGAGACATAACCTGACCAACCATCAGTCGATCTGGTTGACGATAGTGGCGCGGTTGAAGCCGGGAGTGACGCGGGAGCAGGCGCAGACGTCGCTGGCTCCGTTGTGGCACTCATTGCGGGCGTATGAGTTGACGCTGTATCCGCACGCGTCAGCGCGCTTCAAGCGTCGCTTTTTGGATGAGACGCACTTGCTGGTGCTGAACGACTCGCGGGGATTTTCGCCGGGACGTAGCGACCTGAAGACACCATTGATCATTCTGATGAGCATGGCAGGCCTGCTGGTGCTAATGTGCGCCATCAATGTGGCCACGCTGCTGTTGCTGCGCGCGGTGGCCCGCGCGCGAGAGATGGCCATGCGTTATGCATTGGGCGCGAAGCGCGGACGCATTACCGGCCAGTTACTGACCGAGGGCGTGCTGATTGGCGTCATGGGTGCGTTGGGTGGAGTGGCACTTGCTCCGGTAGTAGCGAAGACGCTGGTGCATCTGCTGGTGAATGCAAGTCCAGGCAGCGAGCCGTACTCGGCAAGTGTGGACACAACCATGCTGCTCTTTGCGCTGGGTGTGGGAGTGGCGGCGAGCGTGCTCTTCAGCCTGGCTCCGGTACTGCACTTTATGCGGCCCAACCTGGTGGAAGCGTTGCGGCAGAATACCGGCACAGCATCGAAGGGTTCGCAACGCTTCAGAAAGATTGCCGTTGGCGCGCAGATTGCGCTGAGTGTGGTGCTGCTGGGCGGCGCAGGTCTGTTCGTGCGCACGCTGGATAATCTGCGTGCTCAGTCTTTGGGCTACAACACGCGGCACCTGCTGCAATTCTCGCTTGACACCGGAAGCGCGGGATACAGCGAGCAGCAGAAGCCGGCAATTATTCAGCGAGCGCTCGATGCGATTCAGCAAATTCCCGGTGTGACGGAGGCAGCGGGAACGACCGATCCTGTGCTCGATCAGGATATGTCAATTAATGGGTATAAGATCGCGGGTTACAAGCCGAAAGAGGGAGAGTCGATGGACTTCGAGTCTCCGTATGTCACGGCGGGATATTTTGCCGCGCTTGAGCAGCCGATACTGGCCGGACGCGCCTTTACTGCGGCTGACGCCAAAGGTGCGGAGAAGGTGGCTGTGGTGAACCTGGCGTTTGCGAAGAAGTTCTTCGGCTCTGCGCAGGATGCACTGGGAGGGATGATCGGACAGGACAAACCTGACGCACGGATTGTTGGTGTTGTAGGTGACACCCGGCATTATGATCTGCGGACCGTGCTGGGGCCAGCCGTCTACCATCCGTATCCACAGATGGAGCACCCGACGGATGTGCAGATGTATGTGCGCACGGCGCAGGCTCCGGAGGCGGTGGAGCCGGCGATTCGCAAGGCCATGCAAGAATTGGATCCGTTGCTGGTGGTCGATGGCATGAACACGATGCAGCAGCAGGTAAGCATTAGTGCCGGAGACGAGCGCGCGCTGGCCATTCTGGCGGCTGGCTTCTCTGGATTGGCGATGCTGCTGGCGGGAGTAGGCCTGTATGGAGTGCTGGCGTACGCCACGGAGCAGCGTAAGCGCGAGATCGGCGTGCGGCTGGCACTCGGCGCGCAGCGCCGGCGCGTGGTGATGGTGGTGGTGCGTGAGATGGCGCTGGTGACGGCGATATCGGTTGCTGTGGCTGTTCCGGTGGTTGTGGCGCTGGCACGGCTGTTCCAAAGCCAGCTCTACGGAGTGAAGACGTATGATCCAGCCGCGCTGGGCGGCGCGCTAGTTGTGACGGCGCTCATGGTGGCGCTGGCGGCGGCGATTCCGGCGCGAAGGGCCGCCGGAGTGCAGCCGATGCAGGCGCTCAGGGAGGAGTGAGGACAAGCCGTTCAGGCAGACGCACTTCGCGCTATTTGCTGAAAAGAGCTTCGCGGCGCTCCCGCTGGTCATGGATTGAAGCTGCGGCTTGGGCAGAGGCTAGAGCCCGGGCCAGTGGGCGCGTATCCGGTCGAGAAGAGGGGGCAGGTCGAGCGGTTTTGTCGTGTCAACTTCGATGACTGGGCTGAGGTCGAAAGGGGACTGAGACTCGCGGAAAATCTCCGGCGTGAGCGTGTGGACGGTGTGCGCCGGATGGCGGTTGGCGGCGCGGGCTGCGAACCGATGCAAGGCGACTTCAAACGGGCACACGCAGTGCACCTCAAGCTTGTTGGCACGGAGTGACTGGAAGTGTTGCCGCTCCTGCGGGTCGAGGGTACGGAAGTTGCCCTCGAGAATCACGCGTGGGCTGCTCGGTGCCAGCGCCCAAAGCATGCGCAGGGCAATATCGCTTAGAAGCCGCGAGGCGGTTACAGCGCGAGGATCGCTCTCGCGCATCGCGTCGTACAAGGCTTCCTTGATCGGGTCCTTTTGCAGCAGAGCGAAGCCGGGCAGCGCCGTGGCGATGGACTCGGCAACGGAGGATTTTCCCGAGGCTGGTGGTCCAGTAACGAAAAGCGCGTACCGGGGTGTGGGCGTAGATTCTGCTAGCACCGCTATGCTCCGGGCTTGAGCTGGATGGAGGTGATCTCTTCGGCCAGCTTTGTGCCTTTGTAGAAGGGCTCGGGTGGCGTCAGTTCGAGATCCGTCCCGAAGGCGTTTGCTGGGATCATTACCGATACAGTCGTCGTCGTGAGCCCTGCCGCGAGCGTGATTTGTCTGCGTGTCACGTCAGGCCGACTTGGATTGAGCACAAGCTCGACCTTGGCGATATGTGCGAGTGCGGCGTGGTTCAGCGTGAGGGTGTAGCGGCCCGGCTTGGCGTCGAGGTTCCAGCGCAGCTTGTACAACGTAGGCGGCGCTTCGTAGCCGTATCCGTTGTAGTTGTAGAAGCGGTCGGCCTGCTTTGCGGTCAGGGTGAAGGTTCCGTCGGCGTCGGGAGAGAACGCCAGCTGGCGGACGATGAGGTTGCCGGTGATGGGGATTGCAATGACCGGCAGAAAGCGCACGACAGTGCTGTCTTCCTCGGCTGGAACCAAGATGCGTTTTTGCAGCGCCATGAGTGAGGCGACTGAAAGCGCAGCGTCTGGGCCCTCTTGCTTCCAAAGTATCGGCTGCTTAGTGGGGTCGCCGAGAACGTGGGGCTTTGCGGCTGCGACGGATGCTGCGTTGAGGCCGGGCAGGTGAAGTACGCCGTCAGCGGGAACATTCTGCACGAACAGATACAGCACCGTGTGGCCGTTGGCATGGCCTATAGTCGCGTAGCCGAAGTCCAGCCTGCGGAAGGGCTGTGGGTGCGAGTTGTAGATTGCCGCACCGTTGATTCGGAGCCAGTCGCCGATGCCGCGCAGGACTCCGGCCTCAAAGGGAACGACGGAGCCGTCGCCTTCCGGGCCGATATTCAGGATGTAATTGCCGCCGCGGCTGACGACCTGCACCAGGCGCAGAATGTTTTCGCGAATCTTGCCGGACATGTCGGTCCGCTCTTGCCATGAGCGGTAGCCCCAGGTGTCGGGATACATAGAAGCGGGAGACTGCCACGGCTCATCGATGGTGTAGGGTGGGATTTCGTTGTCGCCCATCACGGTAAAGTCACCCTCGTAATTGAAGACGCGCCCGGAGACCATGGTCTGCGGTTGGATGTCATGTACGGTGCGGGTGAAGAGAGCGCTTTGAGCGGGCGTGGGCTTGCCCATGTCGAACCAGATTTCGCTGATCGGGCCGTAGTGGCTCATCAGTTCCTTGATCTGTGCCACGTTTAACGGCGTTTGCGAGGGCGGAATGGGGTTGCTGTTGCCGGGGATGTATTTGGTGGCACGCGGGTCGTGCCAGTCAATCGAGGAGTAGTAGACACCGAACTTAAGGCCGCCGCGCGCGCAGGCTTCGGCAAGACTATTCACAATGTCGCGGTGGTAGGGTGTGTCGTCGAAGATATTGAAGTTGTTTTGCTTCGTTGCAAACATGGCGAAGCCGTCGTGGTGCTTGGCTGTGATGACGATGAACTTCATTCCTGCGGCTTTGGCCAAGGCGACAATCGCGTTGGGGTCCCATTTGACGGGGTCGAAAGTCTTAGCGAGGGCCTCGTACTGGGCTTCGGGAATAGGCGCGTTGGCTTCGATCTGCTCGGAGTAACCGTTGTCGATGTCTTTGCCCTTCCACACTCCACCGAGCTTGGAATAGAGCCCGAAGTGGATGAACATGCCGAATTTGCGAGCCTGCCACGAGCGGATCGTCGCTGCCGACGGGCGCGGGCCGGGCAATGGCTGGGGCGAATCAAGCGGGCGGGTGACGCGGACAGTATGCGCGGCTTGTGCGGATGCAACGGATGCGGTGAGGAGGGCAGCAGAAATGAGAGAGAGAAGCTTTTTGATAACCATCCTGGTTTGAATGTAGCAGGAGAAAATCTTACGCAGACTAGATGATGTCTTTGCCGGAGAAGCATCATTGCAGGAAGGATGAGACGATTTTGAGCAAGATATGCGATGCAGAAAAACGAGTTTAGACTCGGATATTTTGCTGGTACCTTGCTTCGTTAAGCCCTGTTCCTGAGGCACCTGGCACGGTATACTTAATCATTGTGATTGCTACCACTTTTGACACCCTCTCTACCGGGCCCGAGGCGGGTTCGACCCCAGCTGAAAAGCGAGTTCTTCTGCTGAAGCCCCGCGGATTCTGCGCTGGCGTCGTGCGTGCGATTGACGTCGTGAAGATTGCGCTGGAAACCTTTGGCGCGCCGATCTATGTGCGCAAGGAGATCGTCCATAACCGCTTTGTTGTGAATGAGCTGGCGGAGAAGGGCGCAATTTTTGTGGACGATATTGACCAGGTTCCGGAGGGCAAGCGCGTTATTTATTCGGCGCACGGGGTATCTCCTGCGGTGCGGGAACGATCTAAAGAACGAGGGCTCAAAGTGATTGACGCCACCTGTCCGCTGGTGACGAAGGTGCATGTCGAGGCGATCAAGTTTGCCAAGCAGGGGTACTCGCTGGTGCTGATCGGACATCGCGACCACGATGAGATTGAGGGCACGCTGGGCGAGGCCCCGGACGTGACGCAGGTGGTGTCGAGTGCGGCGGAGGTGGAGACACTCCAGGTTCCGGACCCCGAGCATGTGGCATACCTGACCCAGACAACACTGTCGCTGGATGAGGCGCGTGACATCATTCACGCGCTAAAGGTGAAGTTTCCGAAGATTGTGGGGCCGCACTCGCAGGACATCTGCTATGCGACAGAAAACCGACAGCAGGCAGTCAAGAACGTGGCGCACAATGCGGACCTGGTTCTGGTAGTGGGTTCAAACAACAGCTCGAATTCGAACCGGTTGGTGGAGGTATCGCGCAACCTGAGCACGAACGCCTTTCTGATCGACAACTCGAATGCGATCAAGCCTGAGTGGCTGAACGGCGTCTCAACTGTGGCGGTGACGGCGGGCGCGTCTGCGCCGGAGGTGCTGGTGGAAGATGTGGTTGCTTACCTGAAGTCGCGCGGCTTCGGAAGCGTTGAAGAAGTGGAAGTGATGCCTGAGAACGTGCGATTCGGACTTCCGCCGGAGATCGTGCAGGCAATACATTCGGCTCCATCGAGCCCGGCTTCGGTTTCATAGATTTTCCAATTGTTAGGTCGGAGAGCATGAGCACAGTTTCTGGACCAGGACAATCCGGGAGTTTTACAACCGGGGCAACAAAGAAAAGCCAAGTCAAATTCGGACGGATTGACGCGGATTTGGGAGAAGTCGAGGCGGCTGCGGAGCGGACGCGCGACTACATCTTCTCGCTGCAGCATCCGGAGGGGTACTGGTGTGGAGAGCTGGAAGCCGATCCTATGCTTGAGGCCGACTACATTTTTGCCCATGTTCTGCTGGGGACAGGCGACGAGGGCAAGATGCGGCGCGCGCTGACGGAGATTCTGCGCTTCCAGAATGAAGACGGCGGCTGGTCGATTTATCCCGGAGGCCCTTCGAACATCAGCCTGAGCGTGAAGTGCTACTTTGCGTGCAAGCTGATGGGGATGAAGCCGGAAGATCCGATTCTAGCGAAGGCGCGGGAGTGGATACTGGCCAACGGCGGAGTGGTGAAGTGCAACACGTTCACCAAGATTTACCTGTGCTTCGTAGGGCAGTATGAATATGACGCGGTGCCCGCGGTCCCGCCTGAGATTGTGCTGTTCCCGCGGTGGTTCTACTTCAATCTGTATGAGATTTCTTCGTGGTCGCGGGCGATTCTGGTGCCGTTGTCGATTGCGTACGCGAAGAAGATGTTCAAGAAGATTCCGGCTGAGCAGGGCATAGACGAGCTGTTTGTTGGCGGACGCGAGAAGGCCGACTTGCGGCTGCCCTGGGACAAGACAAAGACCATCAGCTGGCGGAACTTCTTTCTGCTGTGTGACCGGATAACGCACTGGTTTGAGCGCATCCACATTCGGCCGCTGCGCGCAATCGCGCTGAAGAAGGCGGAGAAGTGGATGCTGGAGCGATTTGAGATGACAGACGGGCTGGGCGCAATCTATCCCGGCATTCTGAACTCGATTATTGCGATGCGCTGCTTGGGCTACTCTCTTGACGACCCGCAGGTGATCCGAGCGATGGACGAATTTGAGAAGCTGGGCATAGACGAGCCCAACGGCACCGCAGACTATGCGGAGCCGACCTTCCGCATGCAGCCCTGCGTGTCGCCGGTGTGGGACACGGCGCAGGCGGTGTATGCGCTGGGCGAAGCTGGCGTGTCGCGGACGGATCACAAGCTGCTGAAAGCGGCGGACTGGATGCTGTCAAAGGAGGTCCGGCACAGAGGTGACTGGGCGGTGAAGGTGCGCCGGACACAGCCGGGCGGATGGTACTTCGAGTTCAACAACGAGTTTTATCCGGACGTGGATGACACGGGACAGGTGCTGCTGGCGCTGAGCAAAGTGGAGAATCCGCGGGAACGGTACCAGTACGACGTGAGCCAGAGGGCAATCGACTGGGTATTCGCCATGCAGTGCAGGAACGGCGGCTGGGCGAGCTTTGACAAAGACAACACGAAGATGATCTTCCAGTACATTCCGTTTGCGGATCACAACGCGATGCTGGATCCGCCGACGGTGGACATTACGGGAAGGATATTGGAGACGCTTGCGGCCTATGGCTACACGCGCAAGGACAAGCGCGTGGAGAAGGCGATCCAGTTCATCTTCAAGGAGCAGGAGCCGGACGGAAGCTGGTTCGGGCGCTGGGGCGTGAACTATCTGTACGGGACGTTCCTGGTGTTGCGAGGGCTTGAAGCGATGGGCGTGTGGAACCACGAGCCGCAGATCCAGCAGGCGGCGGAGTGGATCCGCATGGTGCAGAACGCGGACGGCGGCTGGGGCGAGACGTGCGGGAGCTACGACGATCCGAACCAGCGGGGCATTGGGCAGAGCACACCGTCGCAGACAGCATGGGCGCTGTTGGGACTGCTGGCAGCGGGCGACACGCGAAGCGATTCTGTGGCGAAGGGCATCAAATGGCTGCTGTCGCGGCAGCAAAAAGATGGGTCGTGGGATGAGAGCCTGGGCGCGGGAGTGACCCGCCAGGCGATTTATACGGGCACGGGGTTTCCGCGGGTGTTTTATCTGGCCTACCACCTGTATCGATATTATTTTCCGCTGCTGGCCCTGACGACGTACAAAAAGGCGCTGGAGCGCGAGGCAGCATGAGAGTTTTGTGGTCGGCGCAAGTTGCCGGAAAGGATTTCTAACGAATGGGCGTACCGATTTCGCAGGCATGGACGGTTGCCAGCTACGTGCTGAAGCAGAAGCTGAAAGGACGCAAGCGCTATCCGCTGGTTCTGATGCTGGAGCCGCTGTTCCGCTGCAACCTGGCGTGCGCGGGGTGCGGAAAGATCCAGTATCCGGCGCACATTCTTAAAGCGGAGCTGACGCCGGAAGAGTGCTTCCGTGCAGTGGAAGAGTGTGGCGCGCCGATGGTGTCGATTCCGGGCGGAGAGCCGTTGCTTCACCCGAAGATGCCGGAGATCGTGGCCGGGCTGGTGGCGCGGAAGAAGTATGTGTACCTGTGCACGAACGCGCTGCTGCTGAAAGAGAAGCTGCACCTGTTCAAGCCGAGCAAGTATCTGTCGTTCTCAGTGCATGTGGACGGGCAAAAGGAGCACCACGACTTCTCAGTATGCCGTGAGGGCGGGCACGATATTGCGATGGAGGGGATTCGGGCGGCGGTTGCGGAGGGTTTTCGAGTAACGACGAACACGACGCTGTTCGACGGGGCTGATCCGAACTCAGTGCGTGCGCACTTTGACGAGCTGATGGCTGAAGGCGTGGAGAGCATGATGGTGTCTCCGGGCTACACGTATGACAAGGCGCCGGACCAGAACCACTTTCTGGGTAAGGCGCGATCGCGGAAGCTGTTCCGGATGATTTTGTCGAACCGAAAGAAGACGTGGAAGTTCAACACGCATCCTTTGTTCTCGGAATTCCTGATGGGCAAGCAGAGTTTTGAGTGCACGCCGTGGGGCATGCCGACGTTCTCCATCTTTGGCTGGCAGAAGCCGTGCTATTTGCTGCAGGACGGCTATGCTGACACCTTCAAGGAACTGATGGAAGCGACCGAGTGGGAGAAGTACGGCGCCAAGAGTGGCAATCCGCAGTGCGCGAACTGCATGGTGCACTCAGGACACGAGGCCTCGGCGGTGGACTTCAACTTCAGCTCGCTGAAGGGATTCCTGGTGACGGCGGGGAAGTATATGTTCCCGTCGCTGTATCCGGACCTGGATGCGCAGAAAATGCTGAATGAGTGGAAGCCGGCGGAGTCGCATCCGCTGGTGCAGATCCAGACTGCGGAGAACGGTGCGATGCAGACGGTATCAGGAGATTAAGCCACGATGGCGACACTGGAGCAGGAACGGCTGAAGATCGAGCAGTTGCGCGAACACAATGCGGACGAGCTGGAGCACATTGCTGGGCGCGAGCGGGAGAACCTTGAGGGATGGATTCCAGCACTCGCGACGGAAGAAGAGACACGCGATGCGCTGGAGAAGGCGTTTGATTATCGCGGTGACGTGACGCTGACACTCAAGGACGGGCGAGTGATCAATGGATACATTTTTGACCGGAGAACAGGCAAGACGCTGTCTGACTCGGCGGTGCGGGTGATCCCGGCGAATGAGCGAACGAAGCTGACGGTGGCTTACACGGAGATCGCTGCGGTGGCCTTTACAGGGCGCGATACAGCGGCGGGCAAGAGCTTTGAGGCCTGGGTGAAGAAGTACATGGAGAAGAAGGCGGCGGGCGAGAAGAATATTTCCATCCAGCCGGAGGCGCTGGATTAACACAGATGGCGCGACTTCATCTAAGCAGTAACTGACCTTAAAAATTCAAGCCCACATCTGAAACGCCGATGTGGGCTTTTTCCCTTTGAACACTTAGGGCTTGGTTGCCAGGATGAGAGGTGAAGGTCCGGGTGAGTCGAGCAGGCGCGGGTTGATGTAACCGGCCTGTTTGAGCCACGCGGAGATTTCCTCGAAGCTCCAGGTGTTGCCCTCGTCAGTGTTGACAAGCATGTTGACGGCGAAGAGGAGTCCGGTGACCGGGCCTTTGTGGTCGGGGTTGACCAGGAACTCGGCGATGGCTATGGTGCCGCCTGGGGCGAGTGCGGTGAAGACTTTCTCAAGAAGAGCATGACTGCGGGCTTCGCCCTCGCTGTGAAGAATGTGGCCGAGGGTGGCGACGTTGTAGCTGGAGCCGAAGTTGGCGGAGAGCAGATCGCCGGCGATGAAGGTGAACCGGTCCTCAAGCCCAAAGCGGGCCACCGTCTTTTTCGTGACGGGCAGGACCCCGGGCCAGTCGACTGCGGTGACTTCCACTTGCGGGCTGCTCTGCGCCAGCGAGATCCCCCAGACACCGGATCCGGCAGCCAGGTCGAGAACACGGGCGCTGCCCAGTTTGAGTTCGGCGGCAAGAGTCTGTGCGGGCGCATAACTCATGGGGAAGATGTCGGCGACGAATTGCTGGAAGAATTCAGCGCCCGTCTCCTGCTGGTTCACAGCAGCCACTGGCTTTCCTGTTCTCACGATTTCGTTGAGGTGCAGCCATTTGGGAATGATCTGGCCGCTGGTATGCAAAATGAGCCCGCCCATGAAAGACGGCTTGCTGCGGACGAGAAATGCGGCGCTCTCGTGTGTGAGCGAGTATCGCCCGTTATTGTCGCAATCAAGGAACTCCAGCCCGCAGAGAGCGTTCATGATTGCCGCGAGCCCGCGCGTGGAGGCTCCGGTTGCAGCGTGCACCTGCTCAAGCGTCTTTGGAGATTCGTCCAGAGTGTCGAAGACCCCGGTGCGAATGGCAGATTCAAGAATTAGAGGTGCTGCATAACTCCAGGCCAGTTGCATGATGCGCTGTGGGTTAACATGGCTGTTAGCAGGTGCGTTCATCGGCATCCTTTCGGGTTCAGGTGCTATCTGCGGAGGCTTCCGCGCGGGGGACAAACGTGACGAGTGTACCTGAAGAAGCAACACTGTGTCTCATATTGCAAAATTGCGCACACGACGTTATTGCAATCTAAGTGAGGAACCACTAGCAGGAGAAGTAAGAGATGTTTGCAGTACTTGGCGCCGGTGGCGCGTTGAGTGACGAGTTAGTAAAACAGCTTTCAGCCCGGAAGTTGCCGTTCCAATTGGTGAGCCGGCACGCGCATGCCTTTCAGGGTGCGGCGGAGGTGACTCACCTTGATCTGACTGATAAAGAGCAGGCGTTGCTTGCGGTGAAGGGAGCAAGCGTGGCATTCCTGCTTGTAGGGCTCAAGTACAGCCACAAGGTATGGGAGGAGATGTGGCCGAAGATCATGGCAAACACCATCGAGGCCTGCAAGCGCACGGGAACAAGGCTGATTTTTTTCGATAACGTGTATATGTACGGACGGGTGAAAGGTCCGATGACGGAGGTGTCGCCGTTTGCGCCTTGCAGCCGCAAGGGGGAGATTCGCGCGGGCATTGCCGAACAGCTGATGAAGGAGTGGAAGTCGGGGAACCTGACTGCGATGATTGCGCGGTCGGCGGATTTCTATGGACCGCATGCGAAAAACGGGATCCCGAATACTTTGGTTTTCGACCCGCTGAGCAAGGGCGGGACGGCGTCATGCCTGATGGATGACGCGACGCCCCACTCCTATACTTACACGCCGGACGCGGCGCGGGCGTTACTGACGCTGGCTGACAGCGAAGCAGCGTGGAACCAGACGTGGCATCTGCCGACGGCGGCGAATCCGCTGACGGGGAAGGAGTTCATTGAGCAGGCGGCAGAGGCACTCAAGGTGAAGCCAAGGTACCGCGTGCTGGGCCGTCCAATGGTGATGGTGGCGGGATGGTTCAATCCGGTGGTGCGTGAGGTGTACGAGATGTTGTACCAGAACGATGCGCCGTATCTGTTCGACTCGTCGAAATACGTCGGGGTATTTGGGGAGCCGGGGACGCCGTATGCGGAAGGAATCCGGGCCACGGCGGAGTCGTATCGGACGTAAATGAACGACAGAGTAGCGGGCTGGAGGGGTGTAGGCCGGTTGAAATTTGTAGGCGCGTCACAGCCAGGGCTGATTCTATGCGGCCCAGCATCAATAGCCATAGCGCATTTTGTCCTTGATGGATTTGGCGAGCTTTTCGATTTCAGTGGCTTCCTTGACGACAGAGACTGACAGCTCGCCAGAGTTCGACTTCGCGACATCAGCGCTGAGTTTTTGTGCGAGCAGGAGCAGACGGCTGGAGTCGGAGACGATCTGTTTCTGGCGCTGGGTATTGCGCTCAACAGCCATTTCCTCGTTCATGCGGTGCATGAGTGGGTCAGAGCCGGGAGGGGTGGTACCCGTCATGCCGGGGATGACGGGCTCGGGCGGCTGGGCGTGGCTCTGCTGAGAGCGGGCAACTGGCGTGACGAGGAGCGAGAGCAGAAGAAGTACAGAGAAGGACAGGATGAATAAGCGGGTGGTTTGCATTGTGAGCTCCCCCTTTTGTTGCTGGAGTAATTCGGCGATTTTCCCGGTGGAGTAGCGTATGGTCGCGAGGCAGGCGAGTCAACCTATGTGCTTCCAGCATCGGCTACCAGGAAAAGGCCTCTGCCTGATAATTATAGGAACCAATAGCGCATTTGACGCAAAGGCAGGCGGTAGAGGCAGCAGAGTGGACGCGGTCAGTCGGTCTCTTGCATTTTGCTCTTGATGGACTTGGCGAGTTTTTCGATTTCGGCGGCCTCCTTGACAACGGGGACGGGAAGCTGGTTCTTGTTGGACTTGGCGATGTCATCGTTTAGCTGTTTCGCGAGCGCCAGCAATTGAGCGGACTGGGCAACAATCAGCTTGTGGCGCTGAATGCCGCGTTCGCGGGCCATTTTTTCGTACATCTGGCGTATGAAAATATCGGACCCTTTAGAGGCGTCGCCGTTCGCGTTTAGATCGGGAGCAGGTGGCGGCACATCAACAACGGAAGTGTGAAATTGCGTATCGGGAGCGGGTGATGAGCGTGATTGCGCGGCGGCTAAAGGCGCAGCAGAGGTGGTGACAAGCAGCAGAAGTGGTAGGGATAAGGGTGAGATGAGCGCGCGGGCGGTCGGCATGGCAGGCTCCTCTTTGTCTTGCTGAAGGCGGTGGAGCGATTTTCCCGGGGGTCGGATTGCGGGGTGCTTGGCTTCGGTAAATCAGCGCCGGCAAGGCCACCGAAAAATGCCCTTGCCTGATAATTATATGTACCAATGGTGCATTTAACGCAAAAACAGGCGGTTGCGGCTGTCCAGGGCGGACTGCGCGGATTTTTTAGCACGATTGATCAGAAGTGGATGATCGATCTGCAGAACTTCATTCGTGCGGCACTGCCAAAGATCGTCGTGATCGTGATCGGCGCGTGGCTGCTGACGCGGGTGCTGCGGCTGATTACATCACGCGTCCTGAAGGTGGCTGAACGGCACTCGGGCGGAGAGCGGTCCATTGCGCAGGTGCGGACGCTGGCGAGCGTGATCCGAGCGACGGGAATCGGCATTATTGTCTTTCTGGCAGCACTGGAGATTCTGCCGCTGCTCGGATTCAAGCTGGAGCCGCTGTTGGCCTCAGCTGGTGTGGCCGGTATTGCGCTCGGCCTGGCCGCGCAGACGATTGTGAAGGACTGCCTGAACGGCGTGCTGATTCTGGTGGAGGACCAGTACAACGTGGGCGATGTGGTTAGTCTGGCCGGACTGAGTGGCAAGGTGGAGGCAATGACGTTGCGGCGCACCATGGTTCGCGACAACGACGGCACTCTTTACATCATTCCCAACTCGCAAATTACGACGGTGGCCAATAAGACGCGCGAATTCTCGGTGGCTACGATCAACGTGTCTGTGGACTTCTCTGCCGATCCCGACAAGGTAATGAAGCTGCTGAAGGACGTCGCGATGAGCGTACGCAACGATCCAGCATATAGCGATGTATTCCTGGCCGATCCTAACCTGCTGGGGGTGGACGCAATCAAGGGATCGCAGGTGATCTATCCGGTGCAATTGAAGACGAAAGCGAACCAACAGTGGGCGGCGATGCGCGAGACACAAAGGCGCATCAGGCTGGCGTTGGAGGAGCACCATATGCTGCCGGGCGATCCGTTGCGAGTGGTGGGCGCACAGGGCGCGCCAGTAGCAACCGGGGCGGCCGCTGCGGTGGCAGATGCAACGACTCCTCAATCCGCAGATCCTACGGCGGCAAAGGCAAAAGAGGTGGATTTGTTTGGAAATGGCTAATCCGTATAAGTATGGCCGGGAGGAAGCCAGGGCGAAACTTGGCACGGCAGCTGTCCGTCCCATGATAGGTTGAGTGCAACAACAGAGGCATGAGGTAGCAGAGTGCAGACAGTGCTGAGGGATGTGCGGTATGCGATCCGGCAGTTGGTGAAAACTCCAGCGTTTACGCTGGCGGCGCTGATAACACTGGCGCTGGGAATTGGCGTAAACGCGGCGATGTTCTCGGTGATCGATCAGGTACTGCTGCGGCCGCTTCCCTATGCCAACGCGAAGCGGCTGGTGCGGCTCGGATGGCAGGACCCGACGACGCCCAAAGAGTTCGGATCGATGTCACTGCCGGACCTGAAGGACTTTGCGGCCCGGAGCCGGTCGATGCAGGGATTGGGCTACTATACTTTTCAGATTCCCACGCTCGGTGGTGGATCGACAGCGCCGAAGATCACACCTCAGATTACCGCCTCGACGAACCTCTTTCATCTGCTTGGTGTGCAGCCCGTGCTAGGGCGGGGCTTTACTCCTGAGGACGGCAAACCGGGTAACAATAATGTGCTGGTGCTGGGCAACGGGATATGGAAAGAGGTCTTTCACTCCGACCGGGGAATTCTGGGGCGCAAGGTTACAATTGACGGTGATCCTTATACTGTGATCGGCGTTCTTCCGCCGGGAGTGGAGTTTCCCGGCGATGTGGGCGAGGCAATTTATTCGCCCTTGGTAACAGACGACAAGGCCTTGGCCAACCGTGACAATTCCGGTCTGATGGCGTTCGGACTGCTACGGGCGGGAGTTTCTGTTGAACAGGCGCAGGCTGAACTGAACGACATTCACAGGCAATTGCAACATGAGCATCCGAAAGAAGAGTCGAAGGACCCGATCAGAGTTGTGGACTATCGCCAGTCGCTGACGGCAAGCGTGCGTCCCGCACTGACGGCGCTCAACTTTGCGGTGTTTGCGGTATGGCTAATCGCGTGCGCCAACGTGGCTGGACTGACGTTGACGCGGTCGAACGGGCGCAGGCGCGAAATTGCAATTGTGACGGCACTCGGCGCGCCACGCGGGCGCATAGTACAGCAGATGCTAACGGAAGGCTTGCTGTTGGCACTGGCGGGCGGTGCGGCGGGACTGGCGCTGGCTGCAGGCACGCTGCATGTACTGAAGCACTATCTTTCGAACGCGGTGCTGTATGGCGGAGACGTGCATATTAATGTGGCGGTGGGGCTGTACCTGCTGGCGGCATCGGTTATTTCTGCCGTGCTGTTTGGGCTGGCCCCGGCGTGGATCTCGGCGCATATTCCGGCGCAGGAGGGATTGCGCGAGGGCGCGGTTTCAAGTGGAATAAGCCGGCGGCAGGCCCTCTGGCGCGATGCCCTGGTGGTCGGCGAGATTACGCTGACGTTGGCGCTGCTGATTGCCGCCGGGCTGATGATGCGTACGCTGCTGGTGCTGCGGCATGCCGAAGAGGGCATTGTGGCGACGAACGTGGTCACAGGCGATCTGTATCTGCCAACGCATGGCGTGTGGTGGACGAAGGCCAGCGCGGAACGGGCCAGCGTGATCAATACGCTATGGCTCCCACTGATCGGCAAGCTGGAGCATACGCCGGGGATAGTGTCGGTCGGTCTGACAACAGTGCGTCCGTTGCAGCCAAATTGGAATTTGCAGGCGCACTTGAAGATCAGGGGGCAGGTCTACCCCGACCAATCTGCTGAGCCATATGCGCAAGTGCGGGCGGCCACAGCCGGGTATTACTCGACGTATGGAATCCGGCTGCTGAAGGGGCGGCTGTTCAACAACGACATGGATACGCCGGATACGCCGCTTACGGTGATGGTGAACCAGGCTTTTGTAAAGAAGTGGCTGCCGAATGAAGACCCAATTGGGAAGCAGGTCGAATTGGGTGACGAAAAGGATCATTCGCGGGAGTGGGGAACCATAGTGGGAGTGACGGACGACGTGCGGCAGCGCTCGGCGGGTGAAGCCTCGCTGCCGGAGGTGGATGTGAACCTCCTGCAGTTGTCGCCTAAGGACGACTTGTATCCGGTCCTGGCGTCATTTCTGATGAACGTGGCCGTGCGAACACACCTGGAACCGGCCGCAGCAGAGAGTGCAATCCGCAGGGCGGTCTATGCACTGCAGCCTGACATCGGAATTGATGACCTGGAGCCGATGCCGCAGATCGTGGATGACTCGATGGGTAACCAGACGCTGGCGGCGCGGCTGCTGGGAATCTTTGGCCTCGCGGCTCTCCTGATTGCAGTGGCAGGAATTTACGGCCTGCTGTCATATTCCGTCAGTCAGCGGACACGTGAGTTCGGTGTGCGGCTGGCGCTTGGCGCTCCGCAGAGCAATTTGCATTGGATCGTGCTGCGCCACGCGCTGATTCTGCTCGGGATCGGTATCGGTGCAGGCATCGTACTGGCAGTGGCGGCAAGCAGCGTGATGCGGGCGTTCATTTACGGCTTCCACGGATATGACGTGTTTACGGTAGCAGCAGTTGCTGTGGTTCTGGCTGTGTGCGGCCTGGCGGCCAGCTATTTGCCGGCGCGGCGGGCGGCAGCGGTCGATCCGATGACGGCGTTGCGGACGGAGTGAAGTTTACAACCACCCCTTTGCCCGGGCGATGCGGGCGGCGTCAATACGATTGGCGGCGCCAAGCTTGCTGATGGCTTCTGACAAATAATTGCGGACGGTGCCCTCTGAAAGATGCAGTGAGTCGGCAATCTCTTGTGAGGACTTGCCTTCGCCGGCCTCGCGAAGGATCTGGCGCTCGCGGTCGGTGAGCGGGTCGGGGCCTGAGTCCCAGGCCTCGGCGGCGAGGTCTGGGTCGATGACGCGGAGACCGCAATGGACCCGGCGGACGGCTTCGGCCAGCTCGGCGGCGGGGCGATCCTTGAGGAGATAGCCTTTGGCTCCGGCGTCGAGGGCGCGGCGGAGATAGCCGGGGCGCGCGAATGTGGTAAGGATGATTACGCGGGTCTGGGGGTAGCGGTCACGAACCTCGGCGGCCAGGGCAAGCCCAGTCATACCGGGCATTTCAATGTCAGTGACGAGAATGTTGGGGTGGAGTTTCGCGATGGCATCGAGGGCCTCGTGTCCGTTGGCGGCGCGGGCGCAGACAGCGATGTCGGGCTCGGTCTCAAGCAGCGCAGCGAGCGCCCCGAGCACCATGGCCTGATCTTCCGCGACGACGACCTGGATTTTAGAGGGCATGGATTATGTTCAGGGAGATTGTAGCGGAGTGTAGGGAGGGATCAGGGACAGGCGACCTCGGAAGCTGGATCGGATTTGCCTGTTGCCTTTTTGGGAACGCACCAAAAATTGGTCAATTTTTCTTATTGCATTTACCCGGTATCTGCATGATTTCGAGAGACTATGCACGGGTTCAAGCCTATCGCGGGAGGGTGATGACCATGCAGCCGACTTCGAGGATTTCGACCAACTGGAATGAGCCGCAGGCGACGGCGGCTTACGCTACGGGCGTGTCACTGCACAGCCACACCAGCATTTCCGAGGAGACGCTGCATTTTATTCATGTAATAGGACTTGCTGTTCCAGGTGTGAAGGCGATCACAGAGTATTACGACAGAGACTGCCGCAAAAAGCACGGAATCAAGCTCGATTTTGTGCGAGCGAACTGGAGGCCTCCGCTGCAGCCGAAGATGGCCTACGACGTGGAGGCGGAGCAGATTGCGAAGCTGGGGCTGTATCCGCTGGTCTCGATTACGGATCATGACACGATTGAAGCCGCGTTGCTGCTGCGGACGGTGCCGTCGTCGCGGCATATTCCGATGTCGGTGGAGTGGTCGGCCCCGTTCGGGCAGACGGTGTTCCATCTGGGCATCCACAACCTGCCGAGCGCGGACGGCGCCGAGTGGATGCGGCGGTTTGCAGAGTACACGGAGAACCCCAGCGACGCACAACTGTTGGCGATGCTACGCGAGCTGGATGCGGAGAAGCAGATCCTGATTGTGCTGAACCATCCACTGTGGGACTTGCACTCAAGGGGCCCGGCGCACGTGGCGGAACTACGGAGATTCATCCGGGAGGCTGGAAAGTGCATCCACGCGCTGGAGCTGAACGGGCTGCGCCACTCAAGAGAGAACCGCGAGACAGCGGGGCTGGCCCGGGAGACGGGTCACCTGATGATCAGTGGTGGCGACCGGCATGGGCTGGAGCCGAATGCAAACATCAACCTGACCATGGCCCGGAACTTCACGGAGTTTGTGGAGGAGATTCGCGTGGAGCGGGTGAGCCACGTACACTTTATGGACCAGTATCAGTTGCCATGGGAGCAGCGGATTCTGCACTCGACGCTGAACGCGGTAACCGACTTTCCGCAGTTTGTGCCGGGATGGCAGCGGTGGGATGAACGAGTGTTTCATCCGGATGCGCAGGGTGAGATGAAGCCGCTAAGCGAACTGTGGGCCGGCGGGCGGCCGCCGTTGGCACTGCTGACAATCATTTCCATCGTAAGGTTGATGCGGCGTCCGGCATTATCGGCCCCGCTCAGCTGGGTCTTCCCGGGTGTGAACGATTTGCAGCCCAGCCTGGAATGGTGCTGAGCGGGCTGCTCAGAAGATACGCAATCGCAAAAGTGGGGCGATCTCTTAAGGTTTTACTTTAATTCTCGAACCCAAATATTACGGAAACTGATGGGTTGACTGGGGTCGCCGTGCGCTTGGAGCTTGATGGGTGCACGATCGTAGGGCTTGTAGAAGGGCTTGCCGATGTAGAGTGTCTGGCCCCTAAGCCGGAAGTGATTCTGGACGAGGACTCCATTGAAAAAGACGGTGATGTAGGCGGAGGACTTGAGGGAGCCGTCAGGGTTGAAGCGCGGCGCGGTCCAGATGACATCGTAGGTCTGCCATTGGCCGGGCTTACGGGCGGGGTTTACTAACGGCGGGCTTTGCTTGTAGATGCTCCCGGCCTGTCCATTGACGTAGGTGGAGTTGTGGTAAGAGTCGAGTACCTGCAGCTCGTATCCGGCATCGCCTGGGCCGGTTGAGGCGAGGAAAACCCCGCTGTTGCCGCGTGCTTGTCCACTGCCGGTGATGTCCTTAGGAATCCTCCACTCAATGTGAAGCTGATAGTCGCGGAAGGTTCGCCGTGTCTCGATGTTTCCAGCGGCCTTATTTACCGTAAGAACGCCATCGTGGACGATCCAGCGCGCAGGGGTGTGATCCTGTGCGGAAACCCACTCGTCCTCGTTCTTGCCATTGAAGAGAATGATAGCGTCCGAGGGCGGGGCCGAATCTGTCGCACCGGGCGTTACTACCAGAGGCACAGGCTTCCAGACCTCGGTTTCTTCCGGGCGCATTTTGGTTTGGCTTTGCGCGAGTGGAGAGGCGGTAAAGGCGGCAAGAGCGAGCAGCAAGAAGAGCGGTTTGCGCATGATACCAGCAGAATCTCCCTTTCGGGAGGAAGTATACTCTGCCGCTCATTCCATGAAGGTCGCTCGGGGTGATGTCCGCCTACAACTCGGGCTTCGGCGCTTCCTGTTCTCGGATGTCGATGTAGGTGTCGGTATAAGGGCGCTTGAAGAAGGTGGTCCAGAAGTAGTTGATGGTATATCGGGCGGCGATGGTGAGCATACCTTCGTGCTTGAGACGGCGGGCGGAAGAGAACATCTTGAGGCCAAAGGTGAAGCGCACCTTGCCGACGGCGTTGACGCGCCGGGCGATGTCGGTGTCTTCGCCATAGAAGCTGATGCTGGTATTGAAACCTCCGATGGCGTCAAGCGCGCCGCGCGTGAGGATGAAGTTGCCGCCCTGGACCATGGAGCCGACGCGAAGGATATATCGGTTGATGAGGTAGGTGATAAAAGCGGAGGTGTAGAAGACGCGGACAAAAAAGCGCTGCGAAGGAGTGAGGTCGTAGTAGACCAGCGGGCCGGAGAGCGCGGCAAGAGCGGGTTCGGCGTCGAATGTGGAGAGGACCTGGTTAATCCAGCCGGGGGTGAGGCGGCAATCGGAGTCGACGTTGGCGATGAGCGAACCGGTGGAGGCTAGGAAGCCGGCCTGACGGGCGAAGGTGAGTCCCTTACGGGGCTCGTCGACGACGCGGACACTGGGGTAACTGAGGGCGACCTGCTTTGTGCTGTCTGTGCTGGCGTTGTTGACAACGATGATCTCGATGATGTCGCGGCCTGCGTGGGGAAGTTGGGAAGTCTGGGTGAGGATGGATTCCAGGCAGCCAGGAAGGTACTTCTCTTCGTTGTAGGCCGGAATGACAAAGCTAAGTCGCATAAAAGCAACCTTAACCAAGAATTATTACATTTCGCTGAATTCGGGGTTGGCAAGGGTGAGTCCTGGGGTGGGGGAAGTGGCAGAAATGGAATGTGCTGCGGAGATGCCGACGGTTGCGTTCTGCTGAGCAGGGTGATTGAAGAAGTGGGGGTCTTTCCAGATGGGGAATTTGCGGAGATTCACCATTTTTTCACCAAAAAATCGTTGTCCTGCAACGTGAAGTGAGTGTTCCCCACAATAGGCTTAAGCCCAAGACAAAACGAATAGTTGTAGCCTCTGAAGTGGCTACTAGGCAGTGGTGCTTACTGCATGCAAACGTCAGGTCCGAAGAGGATTGAGATTGAAGACGCCGGGAGCAGGGCTTCAGGCAGGCCCAAACGAACTGAATTACGTTCCTTTGCCGGATGCCGTGAGAAGTATGACCAGCGCGGATCAATCTGCTAGCGGCGGACGTACAGCCGCTTCAGTAGCACTGATTTCTTAACCGCAGCACCCGACCCACACCCGTTACCGCGGATGTGGGTCTTTCGTTTCGGTGTGAAGTGATTATTTCGAGAGCAGGGTATTCCAGTGGTAGTCCAGCTCGATGTAGCCGAATTGGAGCTCCTGGTCGGTGGGATAGATGGCCCTGACGACGCTTTTACCCCAGCCGTGTCCGTAGTAGAAATTCAGATCAAGATTGCGGGTGGTTGACCAGTCGGCGCTTATGTCGGCGAGGGTGGCGAGCGAGGTGTGCCCGTTGGATGGACGACCCGTGAAGCCGAAGACCTTGTTGTCGTAGGCTCCGCCGCCGAGGTACCAGAGGTCTTTGCCCGAAGTGAGCTGGAGTCCGTGGAGGTCGCTCCGGAGAGCGAGCCTTTTGACCGGCTTATCTATGATCTGCACGAACTCGTCAGTGTTGTTCATGAGATTGAAGAAGGGTGTGCGCGCGTAGAGCCGCGGCGTGGTGAGCAACTGGAAGAAGGTGTGGTGCTCGTTGTCGGAGGGGTTGTCATCGCCGGAACTGCGGAACCAGCCGGCGCGCAGCCAGGGTGAGGTTGGAGCCTTGAGCTGGAAGCCGCCCTCGACGGCTCCAGCGCCTGCACTGTGGCTTTGCGTTCCCCAACTACCGTTCTGCAGAGCGCCCCATAGCATGAAGTCGAAGTGGCCGATACCTGCGGGGACGACGGTGGCGAAGTCTCCGCCGTAGGTGCCGATGCGGATATTGTGATGATCGGCGGCGCGGACGGCGAGCGGTCGGTTGTCGGTTTTGGTGAGACCAGTGCGTCCGTCATGATAGCCGATGGCGAATCCGCGCAAGGTATAGCGCTCCGTGGTTCGGGTGTAGGCGAGGTATTGCGCGTCAACATTGAGCTCGGGATTGCCGTTCATGTTGAAGACGCCTTGATCAGAACGGGCGGCGAAAGCAGTAATGTCCCATGAGCCCTGGCCGTAGTGGCCATCGACTCCGTCGAAGCTGCGCTGGGCGCTTGTAAAGCCAAAATTACTGATCAACCTGTGCGCAATCCGGTTCGTCTGGATCCAGGCAAGTGCGGGATTCTTGGATTGGTCTTGAACACCGTCGAAAAACTCGAAGCGGCCGATGCGCAGGTTTTTGTCGGACGACGGATTGGCTCCATCGAAGTCGCGGCGAATGAAGGCCTGCTTCAGAAAGGCTGCGGCTGGGTAGGAGTTGTTTCCGGCGGATGCATAGTAGGTGCCACCCAGTCCGAGCTGGCCCTGTGCTGAGACAAAAGAGACGGCGTCGCTGGGCGCATCGAGCACGGCGGCCTGGCTGAGTTCGGCCGTCCAGTCCCATTGCGGGAGGCGCTGACTTACGCCGAGGCGCAGGAGGGATTCATAGTAGCCATAGGTTTCACTGTAGGGCGGGGCAGCAAACCACTGCCAGGCGTCTACGCGACCGCGGTAAAAGACGTTCAGCTTAACGGGGTGTTTTTGCTGAGGACTGGTCTGCGCCAAGGCGCCGACGACGGATGCGAGGCACACAAAGAGTGCTGCGAGCTTCTTCTGCAAGTCTGGTCTCCAGAAAATGAAACAGAACCGCGAACCACTGTATCGGTGGTCACATAGAGGGCGCATCGGAGTGGGGGTGGAGGAGCAGGTCAATCGAAAGGTTGGTGCAGTGCATATCCAGAAACACATGCGGTGAGCACTTGGACGGCAAGTCGCCTACATGATCTCCGGCGCGTCGATGCCGAGCCAGTCGAGGGAGCGGATCAGTTCGCGCTGGGCGACGGCGGCGGTAGCAAGCAGGAAGGTGCGGCGCGCTGGGTCGGACTCAGTAAGGATGTGGTGGTTGCGGTAGAAGGCGCTGAAGTCCTGCGCGAGCTGGAAGGCGTGCTTGGCCAGATAGGCTGGTTCGGCGGTGGCGATGCATTGCTCGAGCAACAGTGAGGACTTGGAGGCACGTAGCCAGAGTTGCCAGATATCGGCGTTGTCGTCTCCGGTGAGGTAGGGCGCGGAGTCGAGCGCGGCGATGGCGGCCAGGGCGGCTTCGGGCGTCGTCTCTGCCTTGCGGAAGATGCTGCGGATGCGCACGACTGCGTACTGGATGTAGGGGCCGGTTTCGCCCTCAAAGCTGAGCGCGTCCTTGAAGTCAAAGGCAATGACGGAGTTGCGCGTGTACTTAAGCATGAAGTAGCGGAGGGCGCCGACGGCGATCGCGCGGGCGATGGAGGCAGGCTCGTCTTCGCTGAGTTCGGGATGACGCTCGGTGACTTCAGCAAATGTGGCGGTCATGAGCTTGTCAATGAGGTCGTCGGCTTTCACGCCGAAGCCCTTGCGTCCGGAGACTTCAATGTAAGGGCGGGCGCGGTCTTCCTCAGAGACGTCGTAGCCGAGCTCAAGAGCGCAGCGTGGGGTGAGCGCGACCATCTCATAGGAGAAGTGGGTATAGTGCGCGGCCTGGTCAGTGTAGCCAAGCCCGCGAAGGGCCTCGATGACATTGGCCTGCGGGTCGGACTGGCGCGAGTCAATGACGTTATAGACGGCGGAAGCTTGGCCAAAGCTGGGGTGCGCGGCGTCGCCGGATTCGGCGGAGATCCAACAAATGTGATCGGGGCAGGTGTGTGCGGGGTACTGGTAGAACTTCCTGTACCCGAAGTCGCGTCCCAGGAGGCCGAACTTCCAGAGATGGTAGGCAATGTCCTTGCCGACGTAGGTGACGGTTTCGTTGGAGCGGACGATAACTTTGGCGTCTTCGTCCGGGCCGTCATTTTTTTCTGGCTCAGAGCCTGGTCTGCGCATGACCCAGCAACCCTTGTTTTTGCCTTCGGTCTCGAAGTAGAGCACGCCCTTGGACTTCAACTGCTCGAAGGCGCTCTCCCAGAAGTGAAGGTGGAGGATCTCGCTTTCGCGGGGCAGGAAGTCGTACTCAATGCCGAGGCGCAGCATGGTTTCGAGATGGCGATGGAGGACGGCCGTGGAGATGAGCTCGGCGATGGCGGCGGTATCGTTGCCGCCGCGCTCTATGGCGTGGAGTGTATCGAGGCGGATAGCGATGCGGTGCGGCTTATGCGAGGCGTCCTCATCGTACCACTGCGAGACCCGCGCGTAGAGGTCCCAGCAGTAGTAATCAATGCGCTCATTGCGAGCGGCAAGATCGGCGATGAGTGCCTGGACGCCGGCGAGGGACTTGTGCTCGATGTGGATGAGGCCAACGACGATGTCGGCAACCTGCACGCCGGTGTTGTCGATATAGTTCTGTACGTCGACCTGCTGGCCCGAGGCGCGAAGCAGGCGAACAAAAGTGTCTCCCAGGATGGCGTTGCGGAGATGGCCGACATGCGCAGCCTTATTGGGGTTGATGCTGGTGTGCTCGACGATGGCGTGGCCGGCCGAGGAGGGTTGCGCGGGAGTGATGACCGCTGATGCAGCGATGGATTTGGCGGCAGCGGCGCGATCGAGGCGGGCATTGATGTATCCGGCGCCGGCGACCTCAAAGGATGCGAAGCCCGGAACTGAGCCGAGGGCGGCGACGATCTCTTCGGCGATTTTGCGCGGCGCTTTTTTCAGGCGGCGGGCGAGCTCGAAGGCGAGCGGCAAGGCGTACTCGCCAAACTTGAACTCGGGGGGCTGCTCGATGACGAGAGTGTCGAGTTCAACGGAGAAGGAGTCGCGGAGTACGGCGCGGAGGCACGCTTCGAGCTGTTTTTGTGCTGTTAGGTACACGTGAAATTGACCTGGAAATAAGACAAAAACCTTTGATTTTCTTGGTTGATTTTACACGTTCGGGAGCCGCGCACGAGTTCAGGGGCTGAGTGCATCCCTGTTAAGATGAATAGGATTCCGTCTTTTTTCTTTCATGGCAGACAAGTTCTATCTAACGACTCCGATTTATTACGTCAACGCACGGCCGCACATTGGCACCACCTATACGACAGTGGTGGCGGATGTGATTGCGCGCCGGAAGCGTGCGCTGGGCGTGGACACCTTCTTTCTCACCGGCACGGACGAGCACGGACAGAAAATTGAGCGCTCGGCGGAGCGGGCCGGTTGCTCGCCGCAGGCGTTTGCCGATGAAGTTTCGGCGAAGTTTCGCGGGCTGTGGGACAGGATGGGACTGACCTACGATGACTTTATCCGGACGACTGAGCCCCGGCACAAGAACGCCGTGCAGAAGCTGTTCACACTTTTGAAGGAGCGCGGGTACATCTACAAGGACACATATACGGGACAGTACTGCGTGAGCGACGAGGCCTTTGTGGATGTGCCGCCGGGCGCACCGTGTCCCGAGTGCGGGCGCATGACGGAGACGGTGAGCGAGGAGAACTACTTCTTCAAGCTGTCGGCGTTTGAGCGGGTGCTGCTCGAGCACTATGAGGCGCATCCGGAGTTCATACGTCCGGAGACGCGGCGCAACGAGGTCGTCTCGTTCGTGAAGGCGGGGTTGAAGGATTTGTCGGTGAGCCGGACGAGCTTCAAGTGGGGCATTCCGGTTCCGGGTGATGAGAAGCACGTCATCTATGTGTGGATGGACGCGCTGGCGAACTACATTACCGCGCTTGGATGGGGCAGTGACGATACGCGGAAGTTCGACAAATACTGGCCCGCCGATCTGCACATTGTCGGCAAGGAGATTACGCGCTTCCATTGCGTGTATTGGCCTGCGTTTTTGATGGCGGCCGGGCTTCCGCTGCCGAAGTCGGTGGTTGCGCACGGGTGGCTGCTGTTTGAAGAGAGCAAGATGTCGAAGTCGCGCGGGAACATCGTGAGTGCGGAGACGATTCTGGAGGTGCTGGGCGCCGATGCGCTCCGTTACTTCCTGCTGCGCGAGGTGGTATTCGGGCAGGACGGCAGCTTCAGCTTCGACGCGCTGGTGCAGCGGTATAACTCCGACCTGGCGAACGGCTATGGGAACCTGGTCAGCCGCACGCTGACGATGATCGGCAAGTATTGCGATGGGGTGGTGCCGAAACCACTTGATCGATTCACACCGAAGTTGGGATTCGAATCGAATATTTTGATGTATGAAGCCATGCTGGATGCCTGGGATTTCTCAAAAGCGCTAGAGGCTCTTTGGGCATCGATTGCCTCGCTTGATGCTGACATTACCGGCCTAGCTCCTTGGAAAATCGCGGCTGAGGGGACGGATTCGAGCCAACAGCGACTGGATAACCTGCTTTATGAATGGGCCGAAGCGATCCGCATGATCACCGCGCTCGTCTATCCGATCCTTCCCGATGCCGCCGCGAAAGTCTGGGCGCAGCTTGGGCTGGGCGATATTAAGACAGCGAATCTAAAGCAGATTGAATGGGGTGGGCTGAAGCCGGGGACAAAGCTCGGCGAACTTAATCCGGTGTTTCCGCGCGCGGAGAAAGACGCAGTGGCGCGGATGAAAGAGATTGAAGAGAAGAATTCTCCGGCAGTAACGGAGGAGGTCAAGGAGGTTCGAGTGGAGCGGGCAGAAGGCGAGGCAACGGAGAACAAGACGATGGGGAACGGAGCAACGGCGGTGAAGGCGGATACGAGCGCGATTGCCAGGGCCGTAACTGCAAAGGTTGCAGACAAGCCGCATGCGTCGCGTTTGCATGCGGCTCTGGATGGGCTGGCTGTGCGCATTGCTGAGTCAACCACAGAAGGCGCCGCGGTCGTGGCGTTTGAGAATTTCGTGAAGGAAATCTTTGGTGCAGGTCTGCCGCCGCTGAGCGATTCGAAGATTGGCACTGGGGCCGCGACGGAGAAACTTGCAGAGAGAGCTCCTGAAAAATCTGCCGAGAAGGCAGCGCCAGCCCTGCCGGAAGGCAAGATCAGCATTGATGACTTCGCCAAGGTCGAGCTGCGCGTTGCACAGGTCAAGGTTGCCGAACGCGTCCCCAAGGCCGACAAGCTGCTGAGGCTTGAAGTGGATCTTGGTTACGAGCAGCGGCAGATTCTGGCGGGTATCGCTGAGGCATATGCCCCGGAACAATTGATCGGACGCAAGATTGTCATTGTCGCGAATCTGGCTCCGCGCAAGCTGCGCGGGCTGGAATCGAATGGGATGCTTCTTGCAGCTTCATTGGAAGGCGGAAGGCCAGTGCTGGCAGGGTTTCTGGAGGATGTAGAGGTTGGTGCGAAGCTCAAATGAGAGCCAATAGCAAACAGTAAACAGTAAACAGCAGATTGCCATGATTGATTCGCACGCACATCTCGATAGTGCCCGATACGATGACGACCGCGAGGCCATGCTGGAGCGAGCGTATGCAGCAGGGGTGCGGGGAATTTTGTCGATCGGGATTGGCGACGGACCGGAGACGATGCATCGGGCGCTGGAGCTTGCGAGGGCCTATGCCGGACGCGAGAGCATCCCTGTGATTTACGTCACAGCAGGGGTGCATCCGCATGAGGCGAAGCTGGCGGACGAGGCTGCACTCGTGAAGCTGGATTCGCTGCTGAATGTGCCGGAGGTGCTGGCGTGCGGCGAGATTGGGCTGGACTATTTTTATGAGCACTCAGACCGCGAGGTGCAAAAGACGGTGTTCGGGCGGCAGATGGAGATTGCAGCGGGGCGCAGGAAGCCGATTGTGATTCACTGTAGGCCGTCGGACGGGTCGAGCGACGCGTGGGACGACACGCTGGCGATGCTGGATCGTGATTGGAAGGCAACGGGGCTGGGCGGAATTCTGCACTGCTTTACGGGCGAGTGGGAGCATGCGCGACGGGCGATGGACATGGGGTTCCTGATTTCGTTTGCGGGGAATGTGACGTTTCCCAAGGCGCAGCCCATCCGGGATGTGATGGCGCAGGTTCCGCTGGAGAAGATGCTGATTGAGACGGACGCGCCCTTTCTGGCTCCGACGCCGAACCGCGGCAAGCGTAACGAACCGGCATGGGTGGCACGGGTTGCGGAGCGGGCGGGAGAAGTGAAGGGAATTGCGGCAGAAGAAGCGGCTTTGCGCACGGCGGGGAATTTCGAGCGGTTTTTTGGGTTGGCAGGCCGGAAGTAATTTATGGCGAATGGACTGCAACGCGGTGGAAAACGGATACTCTAAAAGAGCAGGGAGTAAGGGATGGCTGCAGATAATTCATTCGATGTGGTTTCAAAGGTGTACATGCAGGAAGTTCGCAACGCCGTGGACCAGGCGTCGAAGGAAATTCATACGCGGTTTGATTTGAAGAACTCCCACTCGGAGATCAAGCTGGAGGGCGAGGACACGCTGCAACTGGCCTCGGCGGACGAATACAAGCTGAAGGCGGTGATGGAGATTTTGCAGCAGAAGCTGGTGAAGCGCGGGGTGTCGCTGAAGAACCTGACCTACGGCAAGGTAGAGCCGGCGGCGGGGTCGACAGTCCGGCAAAAGATCAGTTTGCAGCAAGGGATTCCGACCGAGAAGGCAAAAGAGATTGTGCGCGTGATTAAAGACTCCAAAAAGAAGGTTCAGGCATCCATTCAGGGAGATACGGTGCGCATCAGCGGCAGGGACCGCGATACTCTACAAGAAGCGATTGCTTTGTTGAGGGGCCATGATTTTGGCCTGGAGCTGCAGTTTACGAACTACCGAACGAATTAGAAAGGGATTGCAGGAACAGGCGTGAGCACACTGGCCATAGCGACGGCAAAAGAGGTCTTTGATCTGCTGCACGATGATCTGCTTGCGATTGAGCGCGAGTTCGGGTCGGAGTCAGTGTCGTCTGTGGCGGCGATTACTGAAATCTCAGGGTATTTGCGCGAGGGCGGCGGGAAGCGCATCCGTCCGTCGCTGCTGCTGCTTTCGGCCAAGTCGCAAGGGTACTCGGGCGAGGGGATGATCCGGCTCGGCGCGGTGGTCGAGATGGTGCACACGGCCACGCTGGTCCACGACGACATTATTGACGCGGCGGACACGCGGCGCGGACGGCCCTCAGCGAACACGACCTGGGGCAACGCAAAGTGCGTGCTGGCCGGCGACTGGTTATACATGCAGGCGTTCCGTACGGCGCTGGAAGAGCGGAACTTCCGGATTCTGGACCTGCTGATTGGCCTGACCCAGCAGATGGTGGAAGGCGAGCTGCTCCAGATGGAGAAGCTGGGGCTGGCGATCGGCGAGGAGGACTACAATTCTCTGATCTATCGCAAGACGGCGTGCCTGTTTGAGGTTTCAATGAAGTTGGGATCGGTTCTGGCGCGCGCGGACGCGGCAACCGAGCACCACATGGGCGAGTACGGGCGGACGCTGGGCATGGCGTTCCAGATTGTGGATGACGTGCTCGACCTGACAGCCAGTGAAGAGGTTCTGGGCAAGCCTGTGGCCAGCGACCTGCGCGAAGGTAAGGCAACGCTGGCCGTGATCCATGCGCTTGAGAACGGATCGAATGGTGAGCGCGAGGCGATCCAGACGGTGCTGACGGACCGCAATTTCGAAAATGCAACGCATACCGAAATTTTGGACATCCTGCACCGGCACGGGTCAGTGGACTTCGCGATGAACACGGCCTTCCAGTATGCTGAGTCGGCGCGCGTGGCGCTGAACGGGCTGCAGGACTCGGAGTTCAAGCGGGCACTGCTATGGGTTCCGGACTTTGTGGTTGCGCGGGACAGGTAATCTGGCCGTACAGATAACACTGACCATTCTCTAAACCTGTCTGCGCTCCGCGGACGATTCAAGGACTACATCCTTTAGGAACTGGCTGCCAAAGCTGCGGAAGTTCTTCACCTGATGGAGGGTGAAGGCAGGCGCGCTTTTGGGGACGCGAAGCCGGAAGAAGTCGGCCGTGTCGACGTCTTCGAGCCAGAAGGCGGAGCGGGCGTCAGGCAACTGCACCGCAATTTCGACGTTGCCCACCTCAATATTGCGGACATGACGCATGAAGATGCCAGTCGCAGGCAGATCACCGAACATAGTGGTTTCTGGATAGTCAGACGCCTTTTCCGGCGGAAAGATGGCGGCCATGGACTTTGGCGCGCCACCGATTTGTTCGAGATACAGGTCGTCGATCTTTACATCTGCGACGGCGTAGCCGGGGATTCCCGCGAGGATGGAGGGCAGGGCCTGTGATCCCGAACAGGTGATGTTGCTGAGCAGGACGCGGTGCAGCACGCCGACGGGGATATTGCCGGGGCCGCGCATGCGCGCGCCGAGCCTGAGAAAGAATGGCGCACCTCGGAGGTCACGCATAGCAATGTTCGAGTAAGTGATATCTTCGCAAACGGCTCCATCGACGGTTTCAAGCGCGATTCCCCAGCAGCGGTCGAAGGCGCAGTTGGTGACGGTGATATTTTTGAAGCCGCCGTTGGATTCGGTCCCGCACTTGATGCGTCCGACGCCGAATTTTTCGGGGCGGAGCTTCCAGGTTCCGTCGAGAAGTGAGCCGACCTCCCAGGCTCCGGTGACGTAGCAATTGGCGATGGTGACGTTTTCCGTGGAGCGAACGTAGCCGAGTGCGTAGGAGCTTTTGAGGGCAATGGCGTCGTCGTACGGCGAGTTGACCGTGCAGTTGGAGATGCGGACATTACGGCAGCAGTCGATGTCCATGCCGTCACGGTTGGTGTCGATTTTGAGGTTGTCGATGGTGAGGTTGTCGGCGCCGGTGGCGAGTATGCCGAACCAGCCTCCCTGAAGGATGGAAAAGTCGCGCAGGATGACATTGGTGCAGAGTTTGAGGGCAATGGACTTATTGCCGACGCCGGGGGCGGTAGAGGGAGGAAGGTTCTTGTCGCGAAGGACGTCGCGGCTAAGCCCCTTGCCATAGATGCGGCCGGGGCCGCAGATGGAGATGTTGTTGAGCCCCTCACCCCAAATGAGGGAGTTATGCCAGTGGTTGTGGCCGTAGTCCTGGTAAGACTCCCATGGCCCTTGTGGCTCGGCGGCGTCGTAGCCTCCTGTAGTAATGCCTTCAAGGGGTGTGGATGCGGCAACGATGGTGGCTCCCTGATCGAGATAGAGGCAGACGTTGCTTTTGAGGTGGATCGAATAGCAGGCATAGGTTCCGGCAGGTACGACCACTGTTCCGCCGCCGGAGGAGGCTGCGGCCTGAATGGCGCGATTGATGGCAGGGGTGTCAATGGTCATACCATCGCCCGTGGCTCCAAAGTTGCGAACGTTGAGGAATCCGCTGAGCCACTGCTGGTTGGGCATGGGATTGAGGTTGTCGGCGGCGGCTGCGTCCGCGGTGAAGGGAATTGCTCCGGTGGCAAAAGCGGCTCCGGCAAGTTTAAGGAGATCACGGCGGGGGTATGTCATGGTCAGACCATCGTAAAGGATTGAGGGACTGCTTGAAATGCAGGACCAATGCAGAGCTCGGTCCGGTCCAATTCTGGTCTTACAGTTCTTTAGACGCGCCAGATGAAGCGGCTGTGTCGCGGGCGTGATATTCTCAGCAGTTTATGGGTGAACGAAGAACTCCAATCAGGGTGCTGGTGGCCAAGCCGGGGCTGGATGGTCATGACCGCGGCGCGAAGGTGATTGCGCGGGCGCTGCGCGACGCGGGCATGGAAGTGATTTATACGGGATTGAGGCAGACTCCAGAGATGATCGTCAACGCGGCGGTGCAGGAGGACGTGGACTGTATCGGGTTGAGCATCCTCTCAGGTGCTCACAACGCCATCGTGCCTCGCGTCACGGCTCTGTTGAGAGAAAAGGGTGCGGATGACATTCTGGTGGTGCTGGGTGGGACGATTCCGGAACAAGATGCGGAGGGTTTGAAGGCGCAGGGCGTGGCGGCAATTTTCGGCCCGGGGACGCCGCTTGAGAAGGTGGTGGAGTTTATCCGGGAGAATGTGAGGGTGAGCCATTAATCGACAGCCATCAGCTATACGGTGAGAGTGAGGTGTCGGGGCAGAAGAGTTGCTTGCAAGAGAAAAACGCAGCCAGGGAATGGTTCCGGGCTGCGTTTTGCATTTGGCGAAAATTACTGGCGCTGGAAGGCTTCGGCGTGGTTCTGATTAGGCGCAGCGGCAATGCCCCCCTCGACGCCAAGGCTCTCGCGGGCCTCGCTGTCATTCCAGGGCTGCTTGCCGTTGGGGCCGGCAGCTGTGGGCGAACCGGGCACGGGTGGCTGGCCTTCTCCGTTCGAAATCAGGGTCGTGCTGGGATGGCTGGTGGTAGAGACGTCATCGACGTGAATGAGAGGGGAGTGCCGTTTGTTGACGCGTCCGGTCTCGCAGCCGGTGGCAAGAGTGGCGACGACGGCGGCGGACAAGACCAGCACTGAGATTTTTCTGAATGCCTGCACGCGTGATTATCCTCCAATGAGCTTTCGCAAGCCAATGTACAACAGGCAACAGCCAATCGCCAATAGCGAGTTATCAGATCAGGAAACTGGCGGAGTCGGGGCGTCGCTGTGCTGATCGGAGTCGGGCTGGCTGGCCGGGTGATCATGATGGCGGGGGCGCAGGGAATCGAGCAGGAGCAGTATGCCTCCGATGACGATGGCGGAGTCGGCGAGGTTGAAGTCGGGCCAGTGGTAGCGGACGATGTGGACCTCGAGGAAGTCGACGACAGTACCGTAGGCAATGCGGTCCCACACGTTGCCGATGGCTCCGCCGAGCACCAGAGCGAGGGAGACTGCAGTGAGCGTGAGCCGGCGGCCAATGCGCATAAGGATGATGAAGACGGCCAGAGCCACAACGAGCGAGAAGCCGGTGAGCAACCAGCGGGTGCGCTCGGGGTGGTCGGTGTAGCTGAACATACTGAAGGCCGCGCCGGGGTTCATGACGTGGCTGATGGCGAAGAAGCGCGGGATGACCACAATGACGTCGCCGATGCCGACATGCTTGCCGACCCAGTATTTGGTGACGCGGTCGAGAACAACGATAAGAGCAGAGAGTGCGAGGAGCAAGCCTCGCGGGTCGCGAAGACGGCTCATGCTGGCGCCCCGTTTTCTACAGCCTCGCGGAGGTGCTTATAGCCCATCTGGTCAAGGGCGTCGGAGCAGCGTCCGCAGACGTTGGCCCACGGGCCGTACTGGCGGACGCGCTGCGGGCCGTCGTCAGCATAGTAGTTCCAGCACCGTTCGCACTTGGTGCCGTCGGCGGGCAGTACAAGTGGATTAATCAACTTCTCGTTTAGTAGAGCGTAGTTCCCTATCGGTACAGCACCTGCCCGGAGTTCAGGCGCATCATCAATGCTAACTGTGGACACGTTCATCAGTTCTTTCAGGCTGCTTTCATATTTCTTCAAAAGCCGCCAAGGTTCTCCTGCTGGTAAAGCTTCAATCCGAACTTTCGATTCAAGCGCTTTGCCGATCTTTCCGGCTTTGCGTTGTGCTTCAAGGGCGATCATTACCTCATCGCGCAGCGACAGAAGATTTTTCCAGTCCTTAAGCAGCCCCTCGTCTTTCGCGGCGATCTCATCCGCCTTCGGAAACTCCGCCAGATGAACGCTCGTCTCGCGTCCCACGATCTGCGGCAGGTAGCCCCACACCTCATCAGCGGTGAAGGGAAGAATTGGCGCAACCAGTCGAACCAGCGCTTCCGTGATCTTCCAGATCACGGTCTGCGCGGAGCGGCGCTCAAGGCTGGATGGAGCGAAGGTGTACATGCGGTCCTTCAGCACATCGAGGTAGAGCGCGCTGAGGTCTACAATGGTGAACTCGTTGATGGCGTGGTAGACGCGGTGAAACTCGAACTGTTCGTACCAGGCGAGGACCTTCTCCGTCAGCTCACACGTCCGGGCCAGCATGTAGCGGTCCAGCGGCAATAGGTCTTTGTCTTCGACGGTCTGGGCCGGATCGAAGCCTGCCAGATTGCCCAGCAGAAACTTAAATGTGTTGCGCAGCTTGCGATAGTTCTCCGCCGCCCGCTGCATTAGGTTGTCACTGGCGGCGACATCTTCACGGAAGTCGACGCTGGCGGCCCACAGACGGATGACTTCGGCCCCCAGCTTGTCGGCGACGGTGACGGGATCGACTCCGTTGCCGAGCGATTTGGAAAAAGCACGGCCCTGCTCGTCGAGCGTCCACCCGACGGTGGTCACGCTCTTGTAGGGCGCCCCGTTGTTGATGGCCACGGAGCACAACAACGAGGAGTGAAACCAGCCGCGATGCTGGTCGGCTCCTTCGATGTAGAGGTCGGCAGGCCAGCGCAGCTCAGGATCGGTTTCGAGAACGGCGTGCCAGCTTATGCCGGAGTCGAACCAGACGTCGAGGATGTCCATCTCCTTGCGAAAGGCGGGGAGATCGCTATTGCCCTGCGTATTGCCGCAGGAAGCACAGGCGGTCCCGGCGGGCAGCAGCTCGTTGACCTCGTGCTTGTGCCAGGCCTCGGCGCCTTCCTGCTGGAAGAGAGAAACGATGTGCCTGTTGATGGCTGGATTGTTGAGCGGAGTGTGGCACTTGTTGCAGAGAAAGACGGCGATCGGCACTCCCCATAGGCGTTGGCGAGAGATGCACCAGTCGGGCCGCGTGGCGATCATGTTGGAAATGCGCTCCTCGCCCCAGGCAGGGTCCCATTTGACGCGCTTGATCTCGTCGAGCGCGCGCTGGCGGAAGTCGATTTCACTGCCATCGGCATTTTTCATAGGCGTGTCAATGCCGATGAACCATTGCTCTGTGGCGCGAAAGATCACTGGGTTATGGCAGCGCCAGCAGTGTGGATAGGAATGGTAGATGTCGCTGCGTCCCATGAGAGCACCGCGCGACTGGAGCAGATCGATGATGAAAGGATTTGCCTCAAATACGGTCTTGCCATCGTACTCGGGAAGCCCGTTGCGGAAGCGGCCTTCGTTATCGACATTGCAGGTCTGGTCGAGGCCGTAACGCGTACCTGTGTAGAAGTCGTCGGCTCCATGTGCGGGCGCTGTATGAACGGCTCCGGTGCCGGTGTCGGAGGTGACGTATTCGGCATTGACGCCCAGAATGCTACGGTCGAGGAACGGGTGCCGGAACGTAACGCGGTCGAGCACTCTGCCCTTGAAGGTTGCGACTGGGATGGCCGGCTGGAGGTTGCAGGCTTCCTGGACGGCAGTGGCGAGAGCTTGGGCCACGATGTAGGTGCTGCCTTCATGCTCGAGAGCGACGTAGTCAAAGTCGGGATGGAAGGCGATGGCAAGCGATGCGGGGAGGGTCCAGGGGGTGGTGGTCCAGATGATGGCGTAGACCTTTTTGCCGGCCAGAGCCGGGTCAATGGCCGTCGGATCGCTGGTCAGCGCGTACCGCACATACACGCTGGGGCTGGTATGCATCTCGTACTCGACCTCGGCCTCGGCCAGCGCCGTGCGGTCATGCAGGCACCAATAAACGGGCTTGAGTCCCTTGTAGACGAAGCCCTTCTCAAAAAAGCTGTAGAAGGCTTCGACGGTGGAGGACTCGTACTGCTTTGACATGGTGAGGTAGGGGTTGTCCCACTGGCCGAAGACGCCGAGGCGGACAAGCTGCGAGCGCTGCAAGTCAATGAACTTCTGGGCGTACTCGCGGCAGGCGCGCAGGACGGAGAGTGCCGGCATTTCCAGCTTTTTGCGGCCGAGCTTTTCATCGACCTTGATCTCGATGGGCAGGCCGTGGCAGTCCCAGCCGGGGACGAGCGGGGCGTCGTAGCCGGACATGGTTTTGGACTTGATAATGAAGTCTTTAATGCACTTCTGGAGCGCGTGGCCGAGGTGGATGGGTCCGTTGGCGTAGGGAGGGCCGTAGTGCAGGATGTACTTCTCAGCGCCCTGGCGCGCGCGGCGGATTTGGCCGTATAAGTCTGTATCTTTCCACTGCTTGAGGCGCACCGGCTCGTTTTGCGGCAGGTTAGCCTTCATGGGGAATTTGGTTTCAGGCAGCGTAAGGGTCGCCTTAAGTTCGGGCGGTGCGGACATCGGTTCTCCCGGGTGAAATTTGAGAATGGCGCAAAAGACCATTGTATCTGCTAAGAAGCGGTTGGCTGAAAAGCGGACAGCGAGGGTCCGGTCAGCCAGGGAGCGGTGGGCGTACCGGTTGCGGGCGTTATCTATAAAATAAAGCAATGGCTGCGGCGTAACTTTGGCAGGGGTGGATCGTCTATTTCCCAGAGCATGGCCAGTGTGCTCCGGGCAGAGTGGAGTTGAAACCGGATGGAAAGCCGGCGCGGTGCACGAATAAAATCGGCATCAAAAGAGGACAGGCGAGGGGGCCGTCGTCCATAATAGAGGGAATCCCCAGAGGCTTCGGTCTCAGGTAACACACGATGGGCAATGAGCTTTTAACACCTCCCGAGGAAACAGCCCAGCGGCCAGTAGAAGCAGAGCCCGAACTTCTGCACGAAGCCGATGGGTCGATGTGGACGTCGCTGATTGCTAACCTGCGCGACGCCTTTTCGTCCCCGAAACAACCTCCACTTGAGCTGAGCTCGCAGCCGGTTGCGGTGGGAAGTTCGACAGACGTCGAGCCGGTATGGAAGACGCTGTGGAACAGCATCCAGGACCTGTTCTTTCCTAAAAAGCTGCCTCCTCTGGAACTGACATCGCAGCCGGTCCAGGTTGTCGACCGGATGGCGGTGAAGCGGAGTCCGGTTTCAAGCGCAATTGCGTTTGGGCTTCATGCGCTGCTGATCGCGCTGATCATTCTGTTTGCTCTGGAACAGTGGCACACGCGGGAGATCAAGAAGAAGGAACAGCTCACGGCAGTGGATATCAAGCCGTTCATTCCGATGACCATGAAGATGAACCAGTCGATGGGCGGCGGTGGTGGCGGAGGGACGCACAGCCCGGTTGAAGCATCCAAGGGGCACCTGCCTGACATTTCGAAGCAGCAGATTACTCCGCCCCAGATCCTGAAAATTGACCATCCGAAGCTGCCGGTTCCTGCGACGATTATGATGCCGCAGCAGATGAAGCTGCCGGATGCAAATATGCCGAACATCGGCATGCCAAATTCCCCGCAGGTGGCGCTGGCGTCTCAGGGCGGCGGATCAGGCTCGGGCTTTGGGTCGGGTTCGGGCGGCGGCATCGGGTCAGGCAACGGCAACGGGCTTGGACCGGGCGAGGGGGGCGGCTACGGCGGCGGCCCAATGCGTGTGGGCGGTGGAGTGTCAGCCCCGGTATTGATTTACTCAGTGGAACCAGAGTTTTCTGACGAGGCGCGGCGCGCGAAGTACCAGGGCATCTGCGTAGTGTCAATGATTGTGGACACGCACGGGAATCCGCAGAACATCCAGGTGGTAAGGCCGCTGGGTATGGGCCTGGATCAGAAGGCAGTGGAAGCAGTGCGGCAGTACAAGTTCCGTCCGGCATATTACCACGGGCATCCGGTTCCGGTGCTGATTGACGTTGAGGTGAACTTCAGGATCTACTGAGCAGAATTTCATTCAGGAACAAAGGCCGGTTGAGAGCCGGCCTTTTGTTTCGGAGTGAACACGGTAAGGATTCCGGACGCTGTGAGCCGACGAAATTGAGGTTCCCGTTAATCGCTAGTGGTGCGCGCAGGCCGAGCGCTGGCTGCATCACTTTGCCACAGGCGAAGACCGTCTGCGCCCTGGACTGATCGATGTCTACGGCATCCTGAAGAAGGCCAAAGCGCTGGTGAATCACGGTCTCGGTAGCCCCCATCAATTTGCAGCGCCGAAATAAATCTCAATCTCCGCTTAATGAAGGTGCGGCGGATAGCTGGCAGTGACGAACTCTAATCATGCGATTTGTCGCTGTGTGCGGAGGACGTGTGGCTGCGCTCAACTGTGGCGCCAGAAGCTTTTGTAGCATCATGCGGGCCCGGTGCAATCTGACCTTCACCAGCGAAGCACTGATTCCCAGGATCTGTGCGGTCTCATTTACGTTGAGTTCTTCCACATCGCGCAACAGAAGCACCTGCTGGTAAATATTCGGCAGCATCTCAACGGCTTCCTTGATTAACTTTCTGAGTTCTCCGCGCTCGACAGTTTCCGAAGGCAGTTCTCGCCAATCGGCCAAAAGTGCCGGAGATACAGGCATCTCATCGTCTCGATGTTGATCAAGAGAGACGATCCGCGTGGCCGCCAGTCGCCGTAACCGGTTTCTCGCCTCGTTCAGCGCAATGCTGATGAGCCACGTATTGAACTTCGAATCGCCGCGGAAGGTACATAAATTCCGAAAGGCCCGGAGAAAAGTTTCCTGCGCAATGTCCTCGGCATCCTCCTCATTTTTCACGCAGGAGAGTGCCATGAGATAAACGCCCCTCTGATAAGGTCGGATCAATTGGTGATATAGCTGGATATCTCCTGCCAGAATAGCGGCAATCAGTTCCGATTCTTTGCTTTGAATACTGTAATTCATGCTCTTGGTGCTGCCTCCAGCGGTCTCCGGACGAAATGTAACTTTGCCTTAGAGTTCCCCCATCAGATGCCTTTGATTTCGCCACCATCCATCCGCACGGAGGCTCCAGTCATCCACTTCGCCGCGGGCGACACCATGAAGGCCATCAGGTCAGCAATTTCCTCTGGTTTGCCAAAGCGCGTGATGCCGACTTCCTCTGGAAACTTCTCCATGGCGTCCTCGATGCTGAGGTTGTGCGCCGGGGCCCACTTCTCAAAGAAGGAACGCCTCCGTGAGGTCATCACTGCGCCCGGAATGACGCTGTTGACCTGGACGCCGTCCTTGATGCCCTGCTCAGCAAATGCTTTTGCGAGCGCGATAATCGCAGCATTGACCGTTGCGACCGCGGCGAACGCGGGCTTGGGGTCGAGAGCGGCGCTACCCGAGATCAGAACGACCGATCCCTTCGAGGCCTTCAATGCATCCCAGGCACATATCGTCAGACGTCGCGCGCCGTGGAGCTTGAGTGCCAAACCATCCTCCCACTGAGCATCGGTCATTTTGAACAGGTCAATTTGTGGAACCGCTCCCGCAATGTTCAGCAGGGCGTCGATTCTGCTGAATCGGTCGAGGACTTTGTTCACAAGGTTTTCTGCTGACTGCGGCTCGCGTAAGTCGAGCGCGCAGACCATCGACTCCGCCCCCGCAGCGTTAACGCCTGCGGCGGTTTTTTGCAGTTCATCCTTATTTCGAGCAGCGAGTACAACAGCGGAGAAATCGTGTGCCAATCGCAACGCTGTCGCGCGGCCAATTCCCTGGCTTGCCCCAGTCACGATGGCAACAGAACTGCTTCTCATGGTTTCCTCAGCCCTTTTTGCGATTCGTCTGTCGCGACGCTTCCAGAACAACGTCAACCAGGAAATTCGGCGCTGTGTACATCGGGGTGTGATCTACGGCGTGTGACCGGACAGTTGCGCTCATTCGGCCGGCCATAAAGCGCTGGTTCTCCGCGCTAATCATGCGATCTTCCTCGGCGATCAGGTACCACGATGACGTTGTCTTCCACGCAGGCGGCGGGGCTTTTTCCTGAACACACTGCACAGCGATTGGCCGCTGCACCGCAGCCATGATGGCAAGCTGGTCCGGGGACGCCTTGTGCGCCACCGCATGGCCAAAACCATCCTCCGGCATCCAGATCAGTCCGTTTGCATCTGGCGCGAGCTTCGGCGCCTCCGGATGAGGTGCAGTGCGATAGAAGACATCCGCAACAGTTTCACCCTCATCCGGCGCCAGTGCTGCGATGTATACCAGCGACTTCACCCGATCATCACGCACCGCAGCAATCACAGCCCCCGCATACGCGTGCCCCACGAGAACGATGGGACCATCCACCCTTTCGATCACACGTTGAAGAGCGGCCGCGTCATCCGTGAGCGATGTAAGCGGAATGGGGGCTGCGATGACGCTCATCCCCTTGCTCCGCAGGGGAAGAATGATGTTGCTCCAGCTCGATCCGTCAGCCCAGGCTCCATGTACGAGGATGGCCGTGCCCGCCTTGGATGAAGACTTCAACGAGACACCGCCTTCCCCCGTTTTGCGGATACGCCGTTTGCCTTGAGAAACTCCTTCATCGCAGCGGCAATTTCCACGGCATGCGTTTCAATGGCGAAGTGGCCTGTTTCCAGAAACTGCACCTGCGCTTTGGGAATGTCTTTTTTAAATGCCTCTGCTCCGGGGGGAATAAAGAATGGATCGTTCTTTCCCCAGATCGCCAGTAGCGGCGGTTTTGCCTGGCGAAAATACTCCTGAAACTTCGGATAGAGCTTTACGTTCGATGCATAATCCAGAAATAGATCAAGCTGAATTTCTTTGTTTCCCGGGCGCTCCAGCAAAGCCGCATCCAGCGTGTACGACTCAGGAGCAACCTCTTCGGGATTCGCTACGCCGTGCGTGTACTGCCAACGTGTTGCCTCAAAAGTAAGGATGTTTTGGCGGAGTACCTCTCTGTTTTCTGCTATAGGCTCAGACCAATATTTCCTGATCGGCCCCCACGCATCGCCGAGGCCCTCTTCATAGGCATTGCCATTCTGCGAAATGATGGCTGTTACTCGTTCCGGATGCCGCATCGCCAGCCGCAAACCGGTTGGGGCGCCATAGTCAAACACATAGATCGCATAGCGGCTGAGGCCAAGCGCATCAGCAAAGGCCTCAATCGTGCCTGTCAAAGCGTCGAACGTATACGCATATCTCCGCTCTTTTGGAACCTCCGTGAATCCAAATCCTGGCAGATCGGGCGCGATCACACGGTATTCATCCGCAAGGCGCGGAATGAGATTGCGGAACATAAAAGATGACGTTGGAAAGCCATGCAGCAGGAGCAGAACGGGAGCATCTGCGTCGCCAGCAGATCGATAGAAAATCCGGATGCCATCCGCCTCCACTCGGTGGACAGATGTCACAGGCACAGCGGATTGAGCTACTGCCTGACCTGCTGGGGATTCCGGCTGCTGCGATCCAATCTCTGCATTCAGTGCTTGTTCTGACAGAACCCGACTCATAATGACTCCTCTCTTCTTGCAGTTGATACGGTTATGTGGGGCGGCCTGTCGATGGGCCCTCTTGCCACACTCCTACGGCACAGCGGCACATCAGCTTGGGGCAGAATGAACTACATCGGGCCAACGATCAGCTCATGCTTGGTGCGCCGGCTCTGTGAAGACGCAGCATATGTTAACTGAGCGAGTGCAACCGAGATGCCAAGTTCGCAGCGCCATAATGGGCGACCACCTGTGAAGCTAACTGCTGAGTTCCCAATAGCGTCGCCTTGAGAGGGAAAAAGCAACGCTCCGTATCCAGGTGACGAAGCGGTGTCGAATGACCAACACTGTCAGGAATTGGTCATGAGACTCATTCAGATACGCGAATGCTCCGTAGTTGTGGCACGAATCAAAGAGAGGTTCTTCGCACTGGATCGATGAGTGTCTTATGGACGGCGAACAGGGCAATTGACGTACGCCTGTACCAGCCCTGAAGCCTACGTATTTGCCGGATAAGATCCTCGGCTTCTTTGAATCAATATCCACCGCTGAAAGCAGCATTTGTCATGCCGCCAAACGGATTCCTGCGAATTGCCACCTGGTTCCAGGCTTATAGAAATTGCGATAAGTGGCACGCATGTGATCGGCAGGCGTGACGCAGGACCCTCCGCGCAAAACCATCTGACCAGGCATAAATTTTTCGTTCGATTCGTGCAGAGCGCCGCGAAGAGGCTTATACCCCGTATAGCTGGTGCAGGCGCTTGCAGTCCACTCCCAGCAATCGCCATAGAACTGTTGAATGGCCTCGCCGGCTGCCGCTGCCGGATGGAGTCGCCCCGTATCCAACAGATTTCCGGTGCATAATTCGTGGGCGGCAACGAATTCCCATTCCGCCTCGGTTGGGAGGCGGCAACCGCGCCAGCGCGCGAATGCGTCCGCCTCGAAAAAGCTGATGTGGCACACAGGCGTGTCGAGAAGGATGGAGAGGCCATGCCATCCCCGCAATGAGAAAACGCGCCAACCCGTTTCATCGTCGGGGTCATGGTCCCAATACAAAGGGGCTTGCCACGCCTCCTGCCTGACGGTATCCCAACCGTCGGACAACCAAAGCTCTGGACGCGTATATGCATCATCCGACATGAACTCGAGATATTCGCGGCACGTGACTTCACGGTTTGCGATACTGAACGGCTCCAGATAAACCCTGTGACATGGAGTTTCGTTGTCAAAGTAGAAATCCAGTGGGTCCTCCCCGTTCACAGCATGGCCGATTTCAACCAATCCACCTTGGACACTGTGCCATGCCAGCGTCGGGGTGGTTTGCCCGAACTCACTGCACAGGGGCGCCTCTTTGTAGGAAGGATGTAATGGGTTCGAGAAAAATGCGTGCTTAATGTCCGTGAGTATGAGCTCCTGGTGCTGTTGCTCGTGATTCAGACCGAGCAAAATGCGCCGTGATACTTCGGCATCCATGGAACGCGCAAACAGTCTCGTCATTTCATAATCGACATGTGCGCGAAGCGCCAAAATCTCATTGAGCGACGGGCGAGAAAACGAGGCTCGCAGATTTTTCCACGGGATCTCCTCTCCCGGGTAGCTGATAATGCCGTTGAATAGGTGATAAAACTCCTCGCGAAATGGCTTATAGCCAGCGAGAAATGGTCGTAGCACGAATGTCTCGAAGAACCATGTGGTATGGGCTTGGTGCCACTTCACGGGATTCGCTTCAGGACAGGACTGGACCATTTGATCCTCGGCGGACAAACTCGCGGCAAGAGAGCGCGACATCGACCGCACAGCTTTGTACTTAGATTCGAGAATTGACATGGTCTCAGATCATTGGTGGCTATCCCAAGGGCAAGAGGGGACTTGGTGATATGGTGCAACTGAGTGCAATGTGCATTCCGCGTCTGCTACTTGCACCTATGCAACCTGCTTACCACAGCAAAATCTGACTCGCAGGAGATGCAAAAAATCAAAAAAGTGCCTTCCCTACAAGAAGTTGTGAGTAGGAGGAGTCCGGCATATTTTCGTATCTTGAATGACGAATTTGTGACCGATATTCGCCACTGACGGGCGGTCGCCGCGACAACTGTCGTGGCGCTCTGCAGGAGAGGGCTGCAGAGCGAATGCAGACAATTTTCTAAAACGCCGTCCTGTCTTGTTGTGAAGGGGCAGGACGGTTGATCCGAAACTTCCGCATCTTGTAGACAAGGGACGTGCGCTTCAACCCCAACCGCTGGGCCGCGCCATTCTGTCCGCCCACAACCCAATTGCTTAATTCAAGGGCGCGTACGATGTGATCTCGTTCCAGTTCTTCGAGTCCAGTCATCGGCAGATTTGGCTCTTTTGCAGCGATGAAGGGCTCCAGCTCGGAGATCGGCGCCCGCAAAACCGTGTGAGGAGAAAGGATCACGGCCCTTTCGATAAAGTTCCGTAGTTCGCGAACATTTCCCGGCCAGCGGTAGCGTATGAGAGCATCCATTGTCTCTGCAGGAATTGTTTCAATGCTTTTCTTCATTCGTTGCGCGTACAGCGCCGTGAAGTGATAAACCAGCTTGGGAATGTCCTCAGTGCGGTGCCGTAGGGCAGGCACATTAATCGGGAATACTTTCAGCCGATAGTAAAGGTCTTCTCGGAACGCCATTTGCTTTACCATCGCTGACAAGTCGCGATGGGTCGCGGCTATAAGACGGACGTCCACCTTGCGAGTTCGATTACTGCCGAGCCTCTCAAATTCTTGCTCCTGGAGAACGCGCAGCAGTTTCGCCTGAAGTTCCAAAGGAATGTCCCCGACTTCATCCAGGAAGAGAGTGCCCTTGTCTGCCAGCTCAAAGCGTCCCGTCTTCTGCGCTATGGCTCCGGTGAACGCTCCTTTCTCGTGGCCGAACAACTCACTTTCAAGGAGCCCAAGTGGGATTGCGGCGCAATTCAATTTGACAAAGGCCCGCCCACGGCGGCCGCTCACATTGTGAATGGCACGTGCAATCAACTCTTTCCCAGTGCCTGTTTCCCCCTGAATTAGAACGCTCGAATCCGTAGGCGCCACTACCGATACGAGGTGTAGGGCGTTTTTCAGAGCAGGACTGTCGCCGACGATGTCCCCAAACTCAGCGCGGAGTTCTTCTTCGAGGTATAGTCTTTGCTTGGTTTCACTCACCCGGTCTTCCGTTGCCTTTTCGAAGTCGAGCGCATTTTCAACCGCGATGGCTACTTGCCGGGCCACCTGTTCGAGATAGGAAAATTCATCCACGCTGAAAGCTCTCTCCGAGCGGCTGAAAGCGCCCAGCACGCCTATGATGCCTCGGCGACCGGAGAGTGGCAGTTCGCATCCCGACTTCAGGCCTTCCGCTACTACTCGCTCATAGAAAAGCCGTCCTTCACAGCTCCCAAAGCTTTCAGGGTCGTCCTTTAGGTCTTCAAGATTGTTTATCAGTTCATTCTTGCCGGACAAGAAAGCCTTACCGCAAGTGGATCCTTTGATCGGAACAATTGTGCCGTCGCAGATTGCATTTCGACTTTCCGGGTTATACAGAACGGTCAAACGGAATTGACCACTATCCGCCTTGGGCAACAACAGGCCGCAAAAGTCGCACCGTGTCACTTTTAACAAATCGGTAGACAGTGTCTCCACCAGGCCGCGAAGGTCTAGCTTCGAGGTCATGCTGCTTGTAATCTCCAGAAGCAGCCGCAGCCGATCGCGTTCGATCCGTAAGCTTTCTTCGTTAAGGTGCCGCTCAATTGCGATGCCCGCGATATGGCTGGCATTTTCGATCAATTGCAGATCGCCGCTGCTGGGGCTGCGCGCTTCGCGATAGTGAATCGCGAACGTCCCGAGGAGTTTGCCTTCGGCCGTGAACAGGGGCCGCGACCACACTGCACGAATTCCAAAAGGCGAGAGCCGGTCACGATAAACGTCCCATATCGGATCTTCGAGAATATCCGTTACATATACCGGCTCCCTTCGGCAAACGGCCGCACCGCACGATCCACCCTTCGGGCCGATCAGCATGGACCCGGCGTGAGCAATAAATCCAGGAAGACTTGGTGCCGCTGCACAATAAAGGTGCTTCCCGCTATCATCCGGAAGCCAGATCGTACATAATGTCCCATCACCCCGCGATTCAACCAACTGAGCAATGATGGTCAACACCTCTGCCAAAGGAGCGCCGGCGAGAATCAACCGCAGGGTATCCAGCACGGATTCGGAGGAAAAGCGTACTGACCCGTACTGCAGGTCATTTGTGCTCGATGCAGGTTCTGCGGAAGGATGTGGGGAAAGCTCCATCGGATCTCTTTTCTCAGCTTCACCACTCAAGCGGCGTGCAGGTCCTCATAGGAACAGTCTAGTTGTAGTGTGGATTTGAAAGGCGGCTCCAGTCAATATCGGCTCTTGCCGATTCCGTTTCGCTCAAGCGGCAGGTTGTGCCTAAACTATAAAACCCAAAAGGATTAAAGAAACTCACGCGATCTTGATAGCCGGACAATAGGCGGCCAGGTCAGGAGCGGACAGCCAGTGGAAGGAGTCAGCCGAGGCGGATTCGTCTAGCATGCACCAAAGCAGGCATCAAGAGGGCGATGCTGAAGAGTCCCGTTTAGGATGGCGGTGCAACTGGTCAGCCTTCGTGGATTTATATTTCGCCGAAACCGATTCGAACCTCCGATCTACTGTATGGGCAACCTGTATGGTGCTGATCAATGTCGAAGTAAACTTCAGGATTTTGCTGAAGAGGGTTGATTCAGGAAGAAGGCCAGCAAAAGTCGGCCTCTAATGAATTTGGGAATGCTAAGGAACCAGATACTGCGCAACCATGTATCCCTATCGGGTCGACTGAGCGTGCCGGGAGGCGAACGCATGGCCGCACTATCGCAGGATCTTCGCTTTGCAATCCGGCAGATCTTGAGAAACCATGCGTATACCACGTAGCCGTGCTTTCGCTGGCCTTCGTGTTCGGCGCCACTACGTCAGTCCTCAGCGTGATTTACGGTGTGTTGATCAATCCGTATCCGTGCAAAGATGCGATCCGAATGGCGCATATTGACTGAGGAGCAAAGAACGGAACGGCAGCTCGCTGATCGAGGTCAATCGAGAGGAATGACATGAGTTGCTCAAGGCGCACTCGATTGAAGACGCCTTTGCGGTACTTCAGGACTTCTCGGCGTCGATGGTAACCAACGCTCACCGGGAGATTGTTGGTTGCCATCAGCCCCGGCAGAGGGCTCCTTCACAATCTCGATGTCTGTGAGTGCTACTTCCAATGAAAAGCTTTGTTGGACAGCAGCAAGGGTAATGATCACCCTGCACTGTTGACGAAATTCCGTTACAACACCTTGAACCCCGTCAAAGACACCGCAACGCACCCGCACCCGCGTTCCCTTCGAGACGCCGGGGTGCGGCCTCAGCAAGCATCCGCTGGCCAGCCCCTCTCTGATCTTGTCCACTACGGCGGAGCTGACCAGGCTTCCTTCCTGATCCCCGAGTGAACGCACCACACCCGGGGTGCTAATGACGGTAATTCTCGATTGAGGCGGGAACCGAGCGAATACATAACCTGAAAAGAGCGGCCGCTCGGCAACGACAGTTCTGTCAGTCCACTTTACGCGCTCTCGATAAAGTGGCAGATAGTTCTCCACTGCGCGTACCGTAAGAAGTTGTGAGACTCGCTTTTCAGAATTTGAGAAAACGTACAGGACGTGCCACGGCTCTGCTTGCATAGCGCACCCCTTGGCGACCGATTCATAATGTGGTCTTTCTGGTTTAGCTCGTCTTGCTACGAAAGCCACCCGCTCTTGAGTGGCTCAATCCTCTTCTTTCCGCCGGGCGCACGATCACCGCACTGCTGGAAAGAAGCTTCCGCAGACCAAGGAGATAAAGCAGCTTGCAAGGGTCCGTACTGAAGCGTTGTGTCTTCTAGGAAGGTCGATAACTCTCAATTCGGCTCCGTGATCCTGCATCTAAAATTCAGAAACACGACAGCCGTTGTAACCACAATAATATTACTTTAGTACCCATCAAAATCGAAGGATTTGTCTTAATGTACTACAAATCGAGGACGATAGTACTACAAATCGATGAAAAAATCTCCCGAAAGTACCGAAATTAACGTAGGTGTTAATGTGGATGGCATTTGTCATACAAAGGTTGTGTTGATAATCTCTAGCCACGTAATAGGCGGACAATTACTAAAGAAACCAATATAGCCCTATGGGTAAAAGCGCATCCCATTTCTCCGTCAACAGTTTCAGATGGGTTCGGATTGAGCTGACCGTTTGTTTGAATCCAAGCTCGCGCTTCATAATTTGACAAAAGCGGGCAAAGCTGGGAAAGAGAAAGCGAGGGACAGTCCATATCGCATGCGAGAACATGCTCTTAGCCGTCTCCTTAAAGCGTGGTCTGGAACAGGACTGCGAGAGTCGGGGTGGGATGGTACGACCCTTCCAGCCGATGACCGCGAGACGGTCATCGTCCGCATATGTTTGCTGTTCCTGCTGATCTACTCGACAGCCACCGTCTTCGTGCGGAGCTCCTGGCCGCTCCAGTCCTTCCAGGCTGGCATCTTCCTCCTTGTTGCCGTATACCTTCTCGCAGGGATTCGGGGGAGGACGGAACGCCTCGCCGGTGGCTGGACGCCATGGCTTGTGTATTTGATACCGGTTTGGGGGCTTGTTCAGCTACTAGCGCACGTTACAGCCTCCACCCTTGAGACCCGAGAAGCCGTGTTGCGCTGGGGTGCTCTTGCAGGGGTATTCTTCCTCAGCCAAACAGTCGCTCGAACCAAACGAGGCGAGCACATCGTATTGGGCGCGTTTCTTTGCTTTGCAACGGCGATGGCTCTGCTATGCCTGACCCAGCTTTTTACATCAAGGGGGCATGTTTTTTGGATTTTCCCGACTGGGTATCCGGATGTTTATGCAACCTTTCCGTCTCATAACAACTATGCACAATTTGTGGAATTGGCTTTGCCGATAGCCTTCTGGCGCGCTTTGCGCGACGGTCGGAAATCAAGGTGGTACGGCCTGGCCGGCGGCGTCCTATATGCGTCTGTTATCAGCTCTGCTTCGCGTACCGGCATGGCACTCTGCACTGCCGAGGTATTGGCTGTTCTGGCAATTGGGCTGGCAAAATTGCGGGACCCGAAGACTGGACGGCAAATCCGTTCCGTGGTGGCGATGCTTGTTATGGTTCCAATCCTTGCAGCGGTGTTCACGGTGGCTGCTGGCTGGCAGAGAGTCTGGCATCAGTCTGATCTGAAGGATTCATATTTAGTGCGCCGGGAGTACATAGGAGCAGCGGTGGAGATGGCGAAACACCGGCCGTTGACCGGCTACGGCCTGGGCACATTCACAGAAGTCTACCAGCAATATGCGACCAGGGACTTCCCCTTCTACGCCAATCATGCTCATAACGATTGGGCAGAATTCGCCGCCGGTGGCGGAATTCCTTTTCTACTGCTGGTGTTAATCCCCTTTGCAGCAGCTGTTCCTACTGCACTTCGGCATCCTTGGGGTCTGGGTCTGGTCGCGGTCATGCTTCATGCATGCGTGGATTTCCCGTTTCCGCGTCCTGCGGTTTCCGGCTGGATGTTCCTCATGCTAGGACTTATCTATATGACCCGAACTCGGGATATGGAAAGGCGACGATTGGCCAAGCTATCAACTGCAGTTGACACTTCTGCACACAGTGCCGTTTAAGTCCTTTCAGACGATGAGCCGGGATACTCATGGTGCAAATGAACAGACTCGGGGACAACCACCCGCCGGGCAAGCTATGACGAAGGTTGAGCGTGAATTCGCGTCGATCGTACCAGGAGTGTACCGGAAATTCGAGACGTTTCCGGCGTGCGCCGATAAATGAGACGAAGACTGAGGAGTGGAGCCCCTTGCGGAGTAGAAAACATGAGGACTGCGTGCTTAAGTGCGTTGCTGAAGAGATCGGGGGAGCTCGCAAGAATTGCATTCGACTTTGCGTCGACAATCTGCCATTGGATTCCGGTATCAGGGGAAATATCTGAGGTCTGGTAGGAGTAATCCAGGGCGTAGTTGCCGGGCGTGAGCACAATCGTTTGCTCAGCAATGATACAGCTCTCCGGCTCATTCCCGGAAAAGTCTGTCTCCAGGCCCATCGGTCCCGGCAAGGAATACATGCCGGAATACTCCGGAAGGAGCCAATCAAAGCTGACGGGCAGCGGCGCCCGCGCAAAATCTGCATTGTTGGGCGTGGTGTCATCGGCAAAAACCCAGTGCCGCTCGATGAGCAAGTGCCATAGCGAAATAGCAGCATCGGCGTCATTGGCAGTAACGAGCCCGTTGATGACAGAGAGCATCCGTGATCGATCCGCCGCTGGATTGTCATAACGGATCAGCTGCGACGCCAACACCGCTGCCGCGTCCGCCCGATTCTTTGACTGCAAAAAATCGATGTATTGTCGAAGGAACTCCGGCTTATCGTTTGCGATCATTGATGTTATCTGTTCGGGATCGGGAGATACGCGCCAGCATAGCTCAAGGAGGGCGCCAATTTCATTAGAAGGCATAGCGGCAGCGCTACGGGCCCATGTCCAAAATGCCGGTATGTTATCGCGGCGAAAGTAGTAGCTGGCAAGGCTCCAACGGGGCAGGTACGTGTGGTCGACTGCGTAGGCCTCCAGAAAGGAGTGTTCGGCCTTGACATAGTCGCCTTGGGATTCGTACTGCAGTCCCATCTCGATGTTCGCCTCGGCGTTGTAGCGGTCGAGGCGTAGCGCGGTGGCCAGCAGGTCCTGAGAATGTTTCGGGTCAAGCTGGGCCAGGCGCATGTAGTACTTCCAGCCGTCTGGAGCTAGAGCGATCGCCGAGTGTATGGACGCCTCGGTGTCCTCATGGAACAGGTGATCTGCACGCGCCAATTTCCACGAAGACCAAATCCCGAGGCAGCACGCCACTGCAACTACGATTCGCAGTGTAATGGCAGCAGACCTATGAAGAAGAGTCATCACCGTCCAGCCAAAGGATAGCACTATGGAGCAACCATCAAACAACAAGCTGTAATCATAGGAGAGTGCATTGGACAAAGTCCGAATGTATGACATATGCAATACATGAATGATTGGGCGCATCGTTGATTCATCTTGCACGGGCCTGCGATTCTGGCATATAAGAAACACTGACAGGGTGTTCACACTATTTCTTCAAGGCATGAGAAGGAGGTGCGATGACTAAGAACATCCACGTGATCGCGGCTATGCTTTGCATGGCATCCTATGCAGTGGCCGGAACGCATTCGATTGGGACTGCAAGCGCGCATGGAGACATGCGCGTTGACGGTTATACAGTCAACGGCGACGCTACGCTCTTCGATGGATCAGTGGTAAACACTGAGCAAGCCAGCGCTGATTTGCGCCTTGGCGACAACGTCGAGATTACGATGGCTTCCGACTCGCGCGGCACGCTATACCATGACCGTATTGTGTTGCAGCAGGGAGCGAGCGAGCTGACAGCCTCCAGTCCTTTCCAGTTGCAAGCAGGTGGCATTCGCGTGAGTCCAATCGCGCCAAATTCGCACGGCCTCGTTTCTTTGCAAACGGGGAACACTGTGGAAGTCTCCGCGTTGACGGGTGGATTTAAGGTCATGGATGACCATGGAACCCTGCTGGCTAGCGTCCGTCCGGGCCTAGCGCACAATTTTGCTATTCAGAAGGTCGCAGACGCAACTGGACAGAGCGTAAGCTCCGCCGCCTTCTCGGGCATAGGAATGGTCTTCTACGAGAATGGGCATTTCTGCCTCATTCGCGATACAGGCGGGAAGTATGAGCTGACTGGTAAGGACTTTCAAAAATATGAGGGCGACGTGGTTGAAGTTTCGGGCACCCAGGTTGCAGGCGCTCAAGCCGGAGGCATCGCTGGCGTGATAGCAGTGAGCACGATGATGATCCAAAGTGGTAGCCCCGGAGGTGGTGTTCCCGCAGGTGGTACTACCGGAATGTCGGATGCCAAAAAGGCCCTCCTCGGTGCAGCGATTGTGGGCGCAATTGACGGTACCGCGGTCGGCCTCTTTATAGCTAACGAGGGTTCAGCACCAGCCAGTCGCTAGCCCCAGATCCGGTGCTCCAGTCTCTAAAAGGCAGTAAGGCCATGCTTTATCTCTCGTGGAATCCGTTCCAGGAACGGACGAGTTGCGTTCAAAATCGCCATTCCGAATTTCGGGGATATACCTCAGGCAACCGAGTTTGGGTCACTCACAATCCAAATAGACTAAGACTGGAGTCATGTGTCTCTAAGGTAACCTACAGGTGTCATACGAAGGCATGTATACATTTGCATGTTTTATTACAATCGACGCCAGATTCCTGTGTAGAATTACTTTGGAATTACCCCGAAGAACTTCTTTAAGTTACAACTGAGCAGTTCACTAGCTACCGCTCTAATAAAGCACGTTTTAGTCGAGATAGATCGCCACACGGTCTGACGGGTTTGCTTCGGAGTCTGTCCAAGAAGTTCCAGGATATGGGACTGAAGTGGGCGAAGCCTAGCTAAAATAAGAAAAGTTTGCTCTGCTGATTTCTCAACAAACGGTGGATATTCTCTCCTCTTGCACCCTGCCATTCGATCCGACCCTTCCAAGTGGCCGGAGCTAACTCCATTCGCCGAATATTTCCGATCCCGGCATGACAATCCTGAAAACTCGGTCACGCGTCATCAGTGTCCGGCTCTCTGAAGAGGAGTACTCAGCTCTCAAAGAGCTTTGCACTGTAACTGGTGCGCGGAGTATCTCAGATCTTACACGCGACGCTATGCGCGCGCTTCTCGACGGCCCCTCTCGAGATGAATTGCTGGGTACTCGCATGGAAGAGTTCTTCACTCAAATCAGAAATATGGATCGAAAGATAGAACGGCTTTCGGCCGAACTCACACGGATCAGGACTGGCGACAGCGAATGACTCACATTGCTAAGTCTTCAGATGATCGCCTTTGGGCAATTTCGAATCATGTGGATTGCCAGTCTTTAGCAGTGGTATAGCCTTGACGTTGCTGAAGATATGCATTTGATGGCAATCCCATTTAAGAATCTATGAAACTTCGCTATCTCGCTGAAGTAGAACCGAAGACCACAACGAATGTCCAAACAGGGGTCCGAAGAGAGGAGGGACCTAGTGGGCCCTCGCCTACGGGTTTCTCGACTGTGCCGTCTGCCAGTTTGGCATTGCTCCGATATTGGGCTGCAGTCCGGCGTCATGCATGGCATATTGTCATCTTTGTTGTTGCAACCGTCGCGTTCACCGCTTTGATTTTGCTTCAGATTCCTAAGGAATACCAGGGAACGGTCACAATCCGCGTCGATCCTTCGGTCCCAGCTGAGGTAGTCGGCAACCAAGCTGGCAACCCTGGTGAGGTCACTGTGGGGCCCCAACTTGCTACCGATATGAAAGAAATTGTCAGCCCGGCAGTAATAGCGCCGGCAATCCTGAGATTGGGACTGTGGAAGTCCGCTGATAATAGCTCGTCAGCGCCAGGCCCTTCTGCATTGATTGCAAAAGTCTCGAACAGAACTAAAGTTAGCCTGGTCGAGGGCACCTATCTTATTAATATCTCTTATCGTAGTGCCTCCCCAGACGAGGCTGCAGCCGTAGCCAATGCCCTTGCCGAGCAGTTTATTGAGCACGAATATCAGACCAGGAACAGTGCTCTACTGAATCTTTCGCAGTATATGCGGCAGCAGGTTCAGGAACTCGGTGACCGCATGAAAGACAGCCAGTTGGCTCTCAATGCCTTTGAGCGCGAAAACAACATCGTCAATCCTGATAGCATGACGAGTCCGTTGACTCAGCAGCTCTCTTCACTCCAGCAAGAATTGAACCTCGAGCAGTCCAAGCAGCGTTCCCTCGAGGCAAACCTTGCGCTTGCTAGGGAAGGAAGTCTTGACGCGTTGTTGGTTTCGGACCGCGGAGACGCTCTGGTTCCCTTGCTACAGGCCCAGCAGCAAGCTGAAATAGAGTTTGCCTCGCTTGCGTCGAAGTATGGCCCGGGGAATTACCTCTACGAGCAGCAGCAGCGCAAATTGACACAAATCAGCAAAGCGGTTCAAAAGGAACAGCAGCACGTCACGGCTCAAATTGAAGCTCAGGCCCGGGCCGCAGCTGTACAGGCCGGATTGACAGCAAAGGAATTGGCGGATGTTAAAGCACAGCTCGACGACTTTAATCGAGAGAGCGTGCAGTATGCGATTCTCAAACAAACGGCGGACACCGATAAAGCCATATACAACGATCTGCTGGAACGCCTGGATTCTGCAGATGTTACCGCCGGCTACCATTCAACTGCATTCAGAATTGTCAATTTGGCCCGCGCCAACTCTGCGCCTGTCTACCCGCACGTCATGCTGACTCTCCTGTTTGCTTTTCTGCTGTCTGGGTTTTTGGGGATTATCGGCTCGATTGTGGCAAGCGAAATGGATCGAACAATCTGCGATCCTGGGCTGGTTCGTGATGCGCTGGGCATTGAACTGCTAGGCTTCCTGCCTGAGGTCAAAAACGGCGCAGATCTGAAATCGCTGGTGACCTCCACGGATGCGCTGCCTGGCGTGAGCCGCAATCCGTTTGCAGAAGCGCTGTTAGGCATCCGTTCCACTCTGTTGCTCAAGGAATCAGTATCCCCCCTGCACGCGCTGGCTGTGATTAGCTGCCAGCCTCAAGAAGGCAAAACGACAGTCGTAGTAAACCTTGCTGCCGCATTTGCCGCGCTCGGGAAACGTACTGTAGTAGTGGATAGCGACCTACTGCAACCCAATTTGCATAGGACATTGAGTGTCCCAAACCGTATCGGCCTGACATCACTGTTACTAGACAAGGCCTGTTTGGATGATGTCCTACTTCCAGGGCCAATCGACCTGTTAACAGTTCTGCCCGCCGGGCCGCCTTCTGTCAGGGCCCGCGAATTGCTTGCAAGCGGGATCGATGCGCTAGTAGAAGAACTTAAATCGCAATTCGATATCGTTATTTTGGATACGCCTCCGGTGCTCGGGTTTGCCGATACGCTGAACGTTGCTGCTTCGGTCGACGAGCTTGTTCTTGTCGTTCGCGCCGGAAAGACCCCTCGTGATTATGTGGAGGTGGTAATGGAACAGTTGCGCCAAGTTAGGGCCACTGTTGCCGGCATGGTACTCAACGGTGTCAAGTCCCAAACGAGCCCTTCCTATCACTGGTACAGCGACGGCCATTATCGCCGGTATTCCACGGTCAATGGAAACCATGATTCCTCTCTTTGATAAGTCGACGCGCACTGGTTGCTTTCGTCTGACATGCGACTGTACACCGTCTATCCTGAAGGCGCTGTCCAGCGGTCGTCTGCGAGCGACCCTCTGCAATGGCCTGGTGCTGGGTCTGGTTGTCTTCGTTCTGGCCACAGCAGCATTTGCCCAGTCAGAGCCATCAGTCCAATCACCTTCCTCGTCCTCGCCCGGACAAGAGAACGGTCCAGCGGCATCAGTTTCTTTACCTACGGAGGCCCCGCCCGAGTATCGCGTAGGACCGGGAGATGTTCTGGAGATCACGGTATATAACATGGTTGAACTCGATCAAACTGCGGTCGTTGGTTCTGACGGAGCATTGCAGCTGTCCTACTTACCTCAGACGCTCAATATAGAAGGGGAGAAGGCTCAACAGATTGAAGAGCAAGTAGCCATTGAACTGAAACGGCTTCAGATCTTACTTGACCCGCAAGTGAGCGTCGCTGTCATCAAAGTGGAAAGCAAGCCGGTTGTAGTAGGGGGTGACGTAAGGACACCGCAAGTCCTCGAAGAAATTCGCCCCTTCACTCTGCAGGAAGTGCTCATGCTATCGGGCGGTCCGCAGGGCGATTCCGGAAATAGTGTGGTTGTGACTCGAGCTAATCCCAATGGCGGCGTGGTCTCTTACGATCTTCAACTTTCGAAGGTGATGGCCGGAACCGACCCTGGTTCCAATATTCAAATCAAGCCCGGCGATTCGATCCAGGTTCTCTCCGGACAGAGAGTATTTGTTGCGGGAGCTGTCAAAAGCCCTGGAGCCTTTGATCTAAAAGGTGATCAGCGTCTCACCATCGCGAACCTTATGGCGCTGACAGGCGGATGGCAACCGGACTCGGATCCGACCAAGGCCGTGATCGTGCGCCAGAACCCTGGTGGTCAACGGCAAGTCATTCCGGTAAACCTGCGGAAGATTATGGACCGCAAAGAACACGACGTTGCGCTTGAGGCAAACGACCTGCTCTATGTGCCCGGTGACCGAGGAAAAACCGTCGGATTGGCAGTGGTGAAGGGTGTAGGAACCGCTGCTTTGTGGGCTACGGGGTACCTGATTGTCCGCTAATAAGAGTAAGAGTAGGTTCTGGCGTATGAGAGATACTGATGGAAACTGAACCAAATTCCGCGGCTCAAGTTGACATCAGCGGGCGGCGGCTCGCGCACAACACCGTCCTGAACCTTGCCGGGCGAATTGTGCCGCTGCTATTGGCCATTGTCACCGTTCCATATGTGATCCATCACCTGGGCCCGGATCGCTATGGTCTTTACTCGCTGGCTTGGATTGTTGTTGGCTACTTCGCGCTTTTCAACCTCGGAATAGGCCCTGCCACCACAAAGTTCGTGGCGGAACTCCTGGGCAAAGGAGAAATCGAGAAACTTCCAGAACTCGTCTGGACGGCAGTTGCCAGTCAGACTGGTCTCGGGATTATCGGTGGCATTTTGCTGGCCGTGTTATCTCCATTCCTTGTGCAGCACGTGCTCAAGATCCCGGCCGAACTCCATTCTCAGGCCAATGTGATTTTTCTGATTATGGCGGCGCTGTTGCCGTTCGATTTTGCCAGCGCATCCATTCAGGGTGTTCTGGGCGCATCCCAGCGCTTTGATCTGTTAAACGCGATCAGCATACCAGCGAGTTCAACCAGTTACCTTCTACCCGTGGGCGTCCTGGCGCTGGGGTTCGGGCTGCCCGCCGTTGTACTCTCGCTAGCTGTGGCCCGCATCGTCGCTCTTGTATGCGTTTCTTACACCTGCATACGGCTCTATCCCGCGTTGGCACATATCGCTTTTGATTTCCGGCTGGTTCGCTCGCTGCTCGGTTTTGGCGGCTGGGTGACTGTGTCCGGCATTGTCGGCCCGATCCTTGTCTATTTCGATCGGTTCCTGATCGGTGCTCTCGTTTCGGTCGCCGCTGTTGGGTTTTATGCGCCGCCCTACCTGATTGCAACCAGGCTCTGGATTCTTCCGGCAAGTCTCATGTCAACGCTTTTCCCGGCTTTTAGCACCTCCGCCGGGCGTGGAGACTCGGAGTGGATACGAAAGACACTGGTCAGATCCCTCAAGTTCCTGATCCTGGTTATGGGCCCTCTGGCTCTCCTATTGGCTTTCTTTGCTCGGCCGGCTTTGACGCTTTGGCTGGGTGCAAGGTATGCCAGCGAGGGGACGCTCGTTCTCCAGATCATGGCTGTAGCCGTGTTCGCCAACTCATTAGCCCAGGTGCCGTATAGCCTTCTGTATGGTATTGGTCGTCCGGACCTTCCCGCCAAGTTTCATCTAGCGGAACTGCCTATCCATATCGGATTAGTCTGGTATCTGGTTACGAAGTTCGGGCTGCCGGGAGCAGCGGCCGCTTGGGCCATTCGGGTGACTTCTGATTTTGTACTGCTCCTTGCTGCAGCCTGCTGGATAACGCAGACGCCTGCTCGCCTTCTTGCGGGCAAAGATTTGGCGCGCAGCACCGCAATCTTAGGGGCGCTTGCAGTAGGCTTGGCGTTTCTCGCCGCTTATACGCGGCTCCTGCTTACCGATACGGCTCTGACTTTATTACTTTCCATCGGATTTTTGCTGGTCACATGGCGCTATGTACTCAACTTGGAGGAAAGATGGCAGATCAGGCTCTTGCTCAAACTGGCGCGCTGAAGGATCCTGTCGGCCCGAGGCCGGTTGCAGATACCCGATATACACTCCGCTACAAGCTGGCCTGGAGGTGGCGAGTCTGCTGCTGCTGGGCACGCTATTTATCGATTGCGCATCACAGAAATGCGCGCGAACTCACAGATTTTGTTCTCGACAATCACTTCTTCAATGCGAGCCAGGTTCGGGGTGAGCTGGTTGCGCTGGCCGAAACTCTGGCTCAACTGAGACCTGACAGGGCGCTGGAAATTGGGACATTTCGCGGCGGAACCCTGCTCCTGCTAACACGATTGGCAAGCCCACATGCGACTGTGGTAAGCGTGGACTTACCTGGTGGAAAATTCGGGGGTGGTTACAGTACACATCGCAGGCGGCTCTATCGGCATTTCGCTCGTCGAGATCAGCGGCTGCACCTTCTTCAGGGAGATTCGCACTCGAAGGAGATGTTTGAACGGGTGAAGGTTGCATTTGAGAATAAGCCGCTTGATTACCTTTTCATCGACGGTGACCACACGTATGAGGGGGTTAAGAAGGACTTCCAAATGTACGCACCGTTCGTTCGTAAAGGAGGGATTATCGCTTTGCATGACATCGCCGAGCATCCGCCCTCTATCGGGTGCGAAGTTTCGCGGCTTTGGAGCGAATTGAAATTACATTATCGCCATGAAGAGATCATTCAAGATCGAGCGCAAGGATGGGCCGGCATAGGTATCCTCTATCAGGATTAGACATTGGAGAAGCAACAACAAAATGAAAAATCTTAAAGTTTCAGTGGCGATGGCCACTTACAACGGCGAGCGATTTTTAAAGGAGCAATTGGAAAGCCTGGCACGGCAGACGCTTTTGCCTCTGGAGCTTGTAGCTTGTGATGACGGCTCGACCGATGCCACGCTCGATATTCTGCGCAGGTTTGAAGTGGCGGCGCCCTTTCTGGTACGCGTCTATCAGAATGAAAACAGGCTAGGACATGGCAGAAACTTCCTGCGCGCAGCGTCTTTATGCTCCGGCGAGCTGATTGCTTTCTCTGATCAGGATGACGTTTGGCTTGAAGAGAAGCTAGAAAGGTGCTCCGCAGCGATTCTCGACACTGAAAGCAATTTGGTGGTTCACTCTGGGCGAGTGGTGGACTCGAATCTTAGACCAGTCGGTTTTTCCACTCCATCGGCGCGACGCGAAACGTGTATTGATTCATATGGGCGACGGGGATGGCGCCCGCTGGGATCTATGCTTCGCATGTGCCCGGGTTTCGCGTGCGTGTTTCGAGCTGGCCTTCTCAGGCAGATGCCACCATCCCCACCCCTGTCAGCCCCAGAAAGGGGGCACGAATACTGGCTTTTCTTTGCCGCCGAAGCAATTGGACGGATCGTGTTGATTCCGGATGTGCTGGCTCTCTATCGGCAGCACGAAAGAAACACATGTGGCTTTCGCCCGGGCGGTCTGAGAGAGTATGCTCCAGCGGCTAGAGTGGGCCATGCAGAATACGCAGACCAAGCGGAAACGGAGCTCCTTTTCGCCAAATTGCTCAGCGGAGCAGCGGAACGCTTACCGGAACTGCGGTTGCGCCTGCAACGCGCTCAACGCTGGCACGAGGAGCGAGCAGAGTCACTGGCATTCAGGGCATCATTGTATGCCGCAACGCCATCGCTGGCCAGAACCGCGGGCCGCTTGCTTTCACTGTTGGTGGGCGGCACCTACAGGCCCACATCGCAGGGAGGGATTGGCATCAGGGGACTAGCAAAAGACCTCGTGGTGCCGTTCCTTGCGCGGACCGCAATACGAGAACAGGCAAATTCAAAACGGGCGGTGATAGTAAGCGATTGAGCAGTGCAACGACTGGCGTGGAAATGCGAATTGTTCTTCTGGTTGAGAGCCTGCAATTGGCAGGGGCTGAACGCGTGGTTCTGGAGCTTGCGCGGGCTGGGCATGGCGAAGGTTGCGAGGCTCACATTGTTACGCTACGCGACGAACGCATACTTGACGATGGCCCGTACCGAGGCGTTGGGTGGCAGCCGTTGTTCAGTGCGGACGAATTTCGCTGGCCTTGGTCGGTGCCAATGGCTGCGCGGCGGCTGCGACGCACTGTTGCGCGCTTGCGGCCCGATGTAGTGGCAATACATTCCCCGAAAACAGCAATCGTGGCTGCGCTGGCAAGAATTTCCGCTCCCACGCTATGGGTTTTGCACGGGCACGACGTGTGCTGGGACGCAGCGACAGTCCGGCGGAAAATGTCCCGCGAATTACAGCGCTGGGCTCGCCGCATATTGCGGGCACGGGTAGCTGCTGTATCACCTTCGCTCGCCGACGATGCAGCCAGGGGGCTCGGATTGGCTCGCGAGGAGATTGTGGTGATTCCGAACGGTGTGGACACGGAGCGATTCACATTCGAAGAGCACGTCCCGACAGACGATGTGATCGTGGGCTTTCTCGGAAGGTTGATTTCACAAAAAGGTCCACTGCATGCGCTGGAGAGTTTTGCCATCCTGAAGAAGAAGTTCCCGAGTGCCCGGCTGTGGTTCGTCGGATACGGGCCCATGCGGGACGAATTGACGTCTGTCGCGGGAGCGAAAGGATGGAATGATGACGTGAGGTTCTGGGGATCGGTACCCCGGCCTGAGGAATACCTGCGTCAAGCGACCGTGTTGTGGCATACAAGTGAATGCGAAGGCTTTGGTCTAGCCTGCGCGGAGGCGATGGCTTCCGGGGTGCCGGTGGTGGGGTTTGACGTTCGTGGGATACGCGACTTGCTGACGGGCGGTTGCGGGGTTCTGGTGCCTCCGAAGGATGCCAGAGAACTAGCGGTCCAGACAGCACTACTTGTTTGCGATGCAAGCCGATACCGCGCGATTGCCAGAGATGCACGAACTCGAGTCGAAAACCAGTATTCGCTTGAACAGATGTGCAGGGGGCATTACGAGCTGATGCGGGCAATTTGTGCTGACGAATCAGCAACAATGCAACATGCTTCCGTCAGTACTGGACTCAGTCCATCTGAAAGCATTCCGGAGAGGGTTGAGACCGATGCTGACAAAGCTCCATTGTTTACCGTTGTTACGCCGACCTACAACCGGGCCGGGACGCTGCGACGGCCTTATGAAAGCCTGTGCCGCCAAACATTGCGAGACTTTGAGTGGTTGGTTGTGGACGACGGCTCAACTGATAGTACGCGCGATGTGATCGAGATCTGGCAGCATAACGCGAATTTCCCGATCCGCTATGTCTGGCAAGAGAACGCGGGTAAGGCGGCGGCGTGGAATCGGGCGTTGGAACTGGCTCGGGGTGAATTTTTTGTGTGCCTTGACTCCGACGATGAGTGTGTTGCTGATGCGCTGTCGAGTTTCAAGGAACATTGGGAAAACATTCCTGCGAAAGAGCGAGACCGATTCTCGGGGGTCACGGTGCTAGCAATGGATCAAAACGGGGCGCCCTATGGACCGGACTTGCCGATGTCACCGCTCGACTGCAGTCACTTGGCAGTAACTTACCGCCTGAAGCGATTTCAGGACTCATGGCAGTGTTACAGAACAGAAATCATCAGGGAATACCCCTTTGAGCTGATCGCCGGATATTGCAACTATCTTCCCGAGACCACCGTGATCAATCGTCTAGCAGCGTCGTACCTGCAAAGGCATGTCAACCGCAGAATGCTAAAGGTCCATACAGGCGAGAGGACGGATGTGCAGGGACATCAGTCGTGCGGCGTGAACGCCAGCGCCGGACTGAAGCACGCGCCGGGAATCAGGGCCGCGCACTTGAGCCTGTTTAGGCACCAGATCGGTTGGTTTTCGTACGCGCCGGTTCGATTCTACCGGGCAGCCGCCAACTACATTCGGTTTTCCTGGATGCAGGGAATTTCGGCAAGAACGCAAATTGGAGAAGTCGGTTCGATGCGGGCGCGGGCACTGTGGCTGGCGGCGCTGCCGGCTGGAATTGCACTGCGGCTGAACGATCGGCTTGTCGAGCGACGGGCGAAGCAATGAAGGATCCTTCTTTGCCGCGGTCATCGGTTTTCTACATTACGTATGACGGGTTGCTGGAACCGTTAGGGCAATCGCAGGTGCTGCCCTATCTGTGCGGGCTGGCTGGCGAGTTTGCCATCACTATTCTGAGCTTTGAGAAGCCGGGAGACTTGGCCGATTGCGTGCGGCGCAGAGTGTTGCAGGAGCAGTTGAGCAAGGCAGGAATCGAATGGATTCCGCTACGTTACCACAAGCGGCCAAGCGTTCCGGCGACGGCGTTTGATATTGTCCACGGCGTGATACGAGGCATTGGGGCGGCCTTGCGGCAGAAGCCAGGGATTGTGCACGTACGAGGATACGTGGCTGGGGCGATCGGACTTGCTCTCAAGAGTGTCACGGGAGCAAGGTTCATTTTTGACATGCGCGGGTTCTGGCCGGATGAAAAAGTGGACGCGGGTGCGTGGCGGAATGGATCGGTCGTGTACAGAATCGCGAAGCGGCTTGAGAAGAAGCTGTTGCTTGAGGCTGATGTGGTGGTTTCGCTTACGCAAGCTGGCGTGAAGGAAATGAGGAAATTCCCCTACCTTCGTAGGCGCGAGGTCAGGTTTGAGGTAATTCCAACCTGCACGGACCTGGAGCTGTTCCGCCTGGCCAGTTACTGCGGCGGCCGCGAGCGCCAGGGGTTCGTGCTTGGATATGTTGGTTCAGTCGGAACATTTTATCTGTTTGACGAAGTCCTGGAATGCTTTAAGGAGCTGCAGAAAGCGCGGCCGGATGCCAGGCTGCTGATTGTGAACCGAGGCGGGCATGAATATATCCAAGGAAGGCTGAGAGCAGTTGGCGTGCCTATGGACAGCGTGAGACTGTACTCCGCAGATTACCGCGAGATTCCCGAATATATCCATTGTATGGATGCCACGGCCTTCTTCATCAAGCCCACATTTTCGAAGAAGAGCTCGGCGCCAACACGGTTGGGCGAGTTTCTGGGCTGCGGCATTCCTTGCCTGGTGAACGCCGGCGTGGGCGACATGGATGCCGTTGTCTCCAGGGATCGAGTTGGAGTAGTGATGAGTGAATTTTCGCCAGAGGCTTGGATGGCGGCTGTCGATGAACTACTCAGGCTCAGCGCGGAGGAGGGACTCAGGACACGCTGCGTTGAAGTCGCACAACGTCACTTCGCGCTGGAACGAGGGGTGGCTTCCTACAGAAGGATATATCGTGTTCTGGATGGGACGGTAGAGGAACTCGAGCTTACTAAATTAGACAAAGACGCATGTAGCTCGCTGAGGTAATCAAAGCGTAATCATGTGCGGGATTGCAGGATTCTTGTCGCATCGCGGTGAATGCAGTATTGACAACCCCGAAGAGGTCGTTCGGTGGATGGCGCAGGCTTTGCATCATCGCGGCCCAGATGACGGCGGAACGTGGGTGGATGAGCGAGCCGGAATCGCGATGGGCTTCCGGCGGCTGGCCATTCTCGATGTCTCGCCACGCGGGCATCAACCGATGGTTTCCGCCGATGGACGCTACGTGGTCGTCTTTAACGGGGAGATCTATAACTTTCGGGAACTGCAAGCGCGGCTGGAAGGGCTGGGGCACACATTTCGCACAGGGACAGATACGGAAGTCATTCTTGCAAGCGCCGTAGAGTGGGGTGCGAATGAGGCGCTTGTTCGCATACAAGGCATGTTTGCATATGCGCTTTGGGATCGAGAAGAAAGGACACTCCATCTTACCCGTGACCGGGTCGGCATTAAGCCTCTCTACTATGGATGGAGCGGAAGCACATTTCTCTTTGGCTCGGAGTTATCCGCCCTCAAGCAGTACCCGGGCTTTGAAAGCCGGATTGACCATGAAGCAGTTGAGCTCTATCTGGATTTTGGTTATGTTCCGACGCCGTTAAGTATCTACGAGGGGATTCGAAAGCTTCAGCCGGGCACGACGTTGCAAGTTCGTGCTGGAAAAGATCCTGGTGCACCCCAGCGGTATTGGGATCTCGCTTCGGCTTTTGCAGCCAGTCCATGGACTGGCTGCGACCAGGAGGCCATCGAAAAGTTAGAGAATGTGCTTGAGTCGGCGGTTGAGCGGCACATGGTGTCCGATGTTCCCCTGGGAGCGCTTCTTTCAGGGGGGATCGATTCCTCCGCCGTGGTGGCTATGATGTGCGCAAAGGCGCGTGGCCGCGTGAAAACATTCTCCATCGGCTTTGCCGAGAAGGGGTTCGATGAGTCGATCTTTGCGCGGGAAGTCGCGCATCATCTGGGAACGGACCACACCGAAATGAGAGTGTCTCCAGAGGATGCTCTTGCTGTGATTCCGAAACTGCCGGAGATTTACGACGAACCTTTTGCCGACTCCTCGCAGATACCTACATTCCTGATTTCACAGTTGACCCGGTCACAGGTCACCGTGGCTTTGTCGGGCGACGGAGGCGATGAGCTTTTCGGAGGGTACAACCGCTACCTTTACGCACCCAAGATCTGGCGTGCAGTGAAGTTCATTCCGATGGCAGTCAGGGTACCGCTATCAGGCGCACTGACGGGATCCCTCAAAGTCGTGAGGCGATGTGGCTGGGACGGGCTGGCGGCAGATAAGGCCATGAAAGGCGCCAACGCGTTACAGGCCTCTTCCTTGGCCGAGATTTACTGGGGGCTTTGCCGCACCCGTTTCCAGGCAGGCGGAAGGCCGCACCCGATAGCAGCGGAACCCGCGGGGAAGCAATCTGCGCAGGCGGTAGCCGATCTCCTCCGTCTCGATATGCTCACTTACTTACCGGATGACATCCTGACGAAAGTAGACCGCGCCAGCATGGCAGTGAGCTTGGAGGCCCGTGTCCCATTGCTGGATGACAAACTCATTGCATTCGTAGCGTCTCTGCCGCTCAAAATGAAGATCCGCGGAAAGTGCACGAAGTGGCTGCTGCGGCAGGTTCTCTATAAGCATGTTCCTGCCGACTTGGTGGAAAGACCAAAGGCCGGATTTGCAATCCCGCTTGCAGCGTGGTTACGGGGTCCACTGGAAGAGTGGGCGGAAAGTCTACTCAGCGCTGAGGTCCTTCGGAAACAGGACTTCCTTTGCCCTGAGGCTATCCGCAGCGAGTGGTCAGAGTTTCGCGCTGGTAAGCAGGCAAATCACCATCGGCTTTGGGCTGTGCTCATGTTCCAGGCGTGGCACAGAAGGCAAGCAGCTGCCGAACCTCCTCGGCTGATAAAGCATTCCCAGCAATATCGTGGGCAAGCAGTGCAGGTCTAAGTAGACGATATGAATGAAGCGAGAAGCGGCACGTTGGTGGCCGGATTGCAGGTCAGCGGTGTGCTCATCGCCAGTATCGTAACTAGTCTCGGCGCCGTTTGGTTGCTCGGGCACATGGGGTTGTTTGGGCGAAATATCCCCCAGCCGCACATGGCTGGCGATTACGTCCGCGGCTGGATATGGGCACTCGGACTTACAGCGTTATTATGTGTGCTGCCATTAGATGACCGGATTCCGTTGGTGCACGTCTGGCTCGTGAAAATAGCAGTGGATCTGGGAGCGATGCTGATCTACGAATGGCACTACGGGCTGGATGCCTACACGTATTTCTGGTGGGGTGTTTGGGGTCAGCACGCTTCACTCCTGCCGGTACTGGGAAACGGTACAGAAACTATCCTGCGATTTTCCGCTCTTCTGGGTTACATGACGGGTTCAAGTTACCATGCCATGAAGATCGTATACTCGTTCATTGGTTTGTGGGGATGTTTCTGCTTCTATCGTGCTGCCTGCCATTATCTCTCCAGCCGGAAGCCCTGGCTCCTCTATCTGGTTGGTTTTACTCCGACCGTATTGTTCTGGTCCTCCATTCTGGGAAAAGATCCTGTGATCTTCCTTGGCGCTGGCCTGTACGCCCTGGGCGCAGCAGGTTGGCTTCGCACAAATCGAATCGGCTGTGCCTTGCCGGCGGCTTGGGGAATCTTGATCGCCATCTTCGTGCGCGAATGGTATGGCGTAATCATGGTAGCTCCACTATTGTTTGTGGTGACGCCGCGCTTGCGCCATCCCATCCAGCGTGTCCTGAGTGTGACTGGAGGTGTAGCCGGTATGGTCTACGCCTTTACCCTCTTTCACCGGCAATTCCTCTCCGATGGTCTATCGAGTGTCCTTCCAGAAGTGAATGCCACGGTTGGTGATTTAGCATACGGAGGCAGCGGCCAGGCCTTCCACGGTTTTCACTCAGTCGGTTCGATGATTCTGTTCTTGCCTTGGGGCGTTTTTACCGTGCTCTTCCGGCCGCTGCCGTGGGACATTCATAATGCATTTACGGTAATGGCCGCACTGGAGGGCTCAGTACTGCTAATGCTAGCGATCTTTGCGGCCAGACATTGGAGCCTTCGCCGCCTTCGGGATCCTGTGGTCTCCTGGGCGCTGGCCTATGTCATGTGCTGGGCCGTGCTCTATGGTTTCGGCGGCTTCGGAAACCTTGGGATGGCGGTTCGCGAACGCCTGGAAGTCATGCCCATTATCGTCTTGCTCGCCTTGCTGTTTGGAACACGGCGCGGGCGATCGTATTTGGACGCCAACAGCGCCGGAAGCCTAGCATGATGTCGCCACACAGCAATAATGTTGATGCTGAAACTGTAGCTGGGTTTGGCAAAGAGTGGAGCCGCTTCGGACAGGCTAGCCTTAAAGAGAAGGAAGCTGAAGAGATCTTTGGACAGTACTTTGCCATATTTCCTTGGGAGTCGCTGCCTGAGGATGGAGGCTGCGGTGCTGACATCGGTTGCGGGAGTGGGAGGTGGGCAAGATTAGTAGCTCCATTGGTAAGAGAACTCCTCCTCGTTGATGCGAGTTCTGAGGCCCTCGAAGTCGCGCAAACGAACCTATCAGACCACAGAAACGTGCGGTTTCACTGTTGCAGTATTGGCAAGTTACCTTTTGACGATGAGAGCCTCGACTTCGCCTACTCACTGGGCGTGCTCCATCACATTCCCGATCCTGAGGCAGGCATACATGCAATTGCCAAAAAACTGAAGCCTGGGGCCCCTCTGCTGGTGTATATCTACTACGCATTTGATAACCGACCGGCATGGTACCGCTGGATTTGGCGCCTAAGTGATATCGCGAGACTGATAGTATCCCGCCTGCCTCAACATCTTAAAGTCATAATCGCGGAAGTGGCGGCGCTCGTATTCTACTGGCCCTTGGCACGCATAGGCGCGCTTCTTTCCAGCATCAGGGTAAAGACTGAAAGTTGGCCACTCTCCTATTACCAGCACCACTCACTTTATGTAATGCGCACTGACGCTTTGGATCGGCTGGGCACGCGACTTGAGCAAAGATTCACGCGTGCCCAGATAGCAGATATGTTCAGCACGGCGGGCTTTGAAAATGTCCAGTTTTGCGAGGCCCCACCCTATTGGTGTGCCGTTGGACTGAAGCGTACGGAATGAGTTGATGGGAAGTCGATCGAAGGAATAACTTCTCTGGAGCATCAGTTGCAAACCGGGGGTTCTGCTCGCATTCTTGTAAGGAATGACATCCCAAATTTAGACATGGATCGGTGCCCGCTGTGTCGGCTGCGCTTTAAATGTGCCCGGAGAGGGGCAAACTTCTCATGAAACGTCATACCGACATGCGCGTGCTTGTTCTATGCCTCGCTCCATTGGATCGGTCACCCGGGCAGCGCTTTCGAATCGAACAATGGGCGCCCGGACTTCGATCCTTGGGCGTACAGCTCGAATTTGAGCCTTTCACGTCGCCCGACTTGGATTCAATTCTTTACCAGCCGCAAAGGTACGGCAAAAAGACAACATTGATTGTCAAAGCGCTGCTGCGGCGGGCAAAGCATCTTCTGCACGTTAGGGAGTTTGATCTGGTGTATGTACAGCGCGAGACGGCTCTGCTTGGTCCCGCCTTATTCGAACGTTGGATGAGAATCAAGAGAGTTCCTTATGTATTCGATTTCGATGATGCGATCTTTCTTCCGAATGCTAGTGACGCCAACCGGGCCTTCGCGTTCCTGAAGTTCCCAGGCAAGACAGCGACAGCATGCATGCTAGCAGCGCACGTAATGGCCGGAAACGATTTCCTGGCGGAATATGCCTCGCGATACAACCACCATGTGACAGTAGTGCCGACAACGATTGACACAGATAAGTACAAGCCGAGGCAGCCATTACAGGAGAGCCCTAGGCCGCAACTCGTATGGACAGGAAGCCCGACCACAGCACCGTACCTTGAAAGCCTGTGCGGCGCTTTGGTGCGCCTCCGGAAGCACTGCGATTTCCGGCTTCGTGTGATTGGCGCGCCACGAATTTCTCTTCCCGGGATCGACGTGGAAACTGTGCCTTGGCAGCCGGAAACTGAGGCATCAGACCTCCGCGGAGCGTGGGCAGGTCTGATGCCTGTACCGGATGACAGTTGGGGACGTGGCAAGTGTGGGTGCAAGGCCCTCCAGTATATGGGCGTGGGGGTCCCCGTAGTGTGCTCGCCCGTCGGTATGAATGCTCAACTCGTCCGAGATGGCGTGAACGGTTTCCTAGCGGCCTCTGAGGATGAGTGGGTGATGAAATTAACTCTGCTGATCAATTCTGCGGAGCTGCGGCGGCGTCTCGGGCAGGAAGGTCGTAATACGGTCGAGACCTGGTACTGTGCTAAGGTCCAGGTCCCGCGCGTCTACAACGTGCTTGCCTCTGCGACAAAATGTATGTCCGACGGCGCTACAGAGCCTCGCAAATCATCGTGACATCGTCTTCGGCAAGAGCGTTCGATGCACCTGCCATTTGTGATCCCCATAAATCACTCGCATAAGCATGAAAATCGCCCGCGCAATTGCTCGGCTGAATATAGGCGGGCCAGCTATCCAAGCTGTCCTGCTTACCCGCGAACTGGCAGATGCCGGCCACACAACGAGTCTGCTTGTTGGCAATGTGCCCGAATCCGAAGGCAGCATGGAATACCTTGCGGATGAGATGCGCGTTAACGTAGTTCGCATTCCCTGGCTGTCGCGTGAGGTTTCTCCCTTTAACGACATCCGGGCCTTCTGGCTCATTTATCGCTGGCTCAAGCATGAGCGGCCGGATATTCTTCATACTCACACCGCGAAGGCTGGGGCCGTAGGCCGGCTTGCTGCCTTTGCTTCAGGTACGCCTTGTGTGCACACCTACCACGGAAACATTTTCGAGGGCTATTTTTCGCGGCGAAAGTCCGCAGTCTACCTTCTCATCGAACGCCTTCTTGCACGAGGAACTGCGCGCATTATCGCTATCAGCGCCAAACAACGTCAGGACCTGTCGGGCCGTTTCAAGATTGCGGAACTGGAACGAATTTCCACGGTCCGCCTCGGTTTTGACCTGTCCCAATTTCTCGAACTCGGGCGTGCGCGCGTTTTAGAAAAGAGTGTGGACAATCGCCTTGTTGTTACCTGGGCGGGACGATTGACTGGAGTGAAAGAGCCGCTCATGTATCCGAAGATCGCAGCGCTTTGCGCAGGTACGAACCCGGCGGCAACATTTCTGATGGTTGGGGATGGGGAGCTTCGCCCAGAGGTAGAGGCTGAGACATGCCGTCTCAGCCTCGAAGAACGACTGCAGCTTATTGGCTGGCAGCGGGACATGCGCTCCATCTATCGGCAGACGGATGTCCTCATACTGACTTCAAAGAATGAAGGCACACCAGTCGCCGCTATAGAGGCCATGGCCGCAGGCTGCGCCGTAATTCTTCCGGATGTTGGAGGTGTTGCTGATCTTATGTCAGGTCAGCCTGATGAGCATCCTGGTTATCAAGTCTTCGATAACGGAGTGTTGGTAACGAGACGTACTCCAGAAGTTTTTGCAGATGCCTTGCGCTGGCTGTCGAACGAACCGCAGCGCCGAGCCCGGATGGGCCAGGCAGCAAGCTACTTTGCCGAACAGAATTTCTCCAAAGAACGACTGGTGGAAGAGATCGAAAAGGTATATGTGTCTGTACTCGATCACAGAAACGGGCGATTGACGGATAACTAATAACTAAGGAGGAGATACTCCATGAAGGTCCTTATTACGGGCGGAGCCGGATTTATTGGGTCCCACCTGGCCGAACACTACCTTGCGCACAATGACGAAGTATTCGTGATTGACGACTTATCAACCGGCTCAATTGAAAATATCCGGCCCCTCAAAGCCCACAAGCGGTTCTCGTACTTCCTGGATAGCGTTGAGAACCGTCAGGTGACGGCAGAACTCGTGGATGAGTGCGATGTGGTCTTTCATCTTGCCGCGGCAGTGGGCGTGCGGCTGATTGTAGAGAGCCCGGTGCGCACGATCGAAACCAACGTTCGCGCGACGGAACTCATTTTGAATCTGGCGGCGAAAAAGAAGAAACGTGTGCTGGTGACGTCAACTTCCGAGGTGTATGGCAAGCGCACTCAAATGCCGTTCCAGGAAGATGACGATTTGTTGATGGGACCCTCCAGCAAAGGCCGCTGGAGCTATGCCTGTTCCAAGGCTCTGGATGAATTCCTGGCGCTGGCGTACTGGAAAGAGAAGCGCGTGCCGACCACTGTGGTTCGCCTTTTCAACACTGTAGGCCCACGGCAGACCGGACGCTACGGCATGGTGGTCCCCAACTTTGTTCGCCAGGCACTCAAACAGGAGGACATCACGGTCTATGGCGATGGCACTCAGCGCCGCTGCTTTCTCCATGTGGCCGACGCAGTCAGGGCACTCACTCAGCTCATGGCGAAATCTCAGGCAGTCGGCGAGGTCTACAACATCGGCAACACGGAAGAAATTACGATTCAGGACTTGGCCGAAAAGGTGAGGGCAATGACCGGATCGGCATCACGAATTGTGAAGATTCCCTATAAAGAAGCCTACGAAGAAGGATTCGAGGATATGCTCCGCCGAGTTCCCGACACCTCGAAATTGCACGCCCTCACCGGGTTTGTCCCGCGTTACACGCTGGAGGATACGCTGAAGGACGTGATCTCGCACCTGAGAACGGCTGCGGCGGACCAGGCGACTATTGCATCCGACGAGTCCACCCTTGTACAGGAAGTGAAGGGGGATTGGCAGATAGCCGCGGTCATTTGAGAACCATAATGACGCTCAATCGTGTCTATGAGCTTGTGGCAGACAAAATTGGTGACAACCTCCGCCTCAGGTACAGGTCGGGAACGCTCGCCCAGATGATGTCAAGCATTCCCTGGCGAATATTTCGACAGCACATCGTACGTGAGGCATGAATTATTGGCTGATGTTCAGAGCGGTCTGTGGAAGGCCATTGATTGGTCCGAGCAGCAACAGCCCAGCTCGCCGATTGCAGCTGTCTGATTGCCGGCTTCTCCCAACGCATGCCCGAAAATTCCCCCCGTAGTCTTTAGGCCCCCCAAAATGACAATTGAAATTGCGTTGATCATCGTGTTGGCTGCCTCCGTCGTCGCAACCAGTTTGGTCGGAAAACTGGCGCGACGATGGGGCGTAGTGGCTATGCCTCGGCCTGACCGCTGGAACCGCAAACCAACCGCGCTTCTTGGCGGGATTGGGATCTTTACTGCGTTTGCCGTTGGTGTTCTGGTGCTTCACCCCTCAGTTCCGGGATTCTGGCCACTCGCGGGCGCGGCGACGGGCATGTTTGTCATCGGGCTCGTGGATGACCTTCGAACTCTGAAGCCGCAGACCAAGTTGGTAATGCAAGTTGCGGCAGCTTCCGTGCTGCCGCTGGCCGGGCTGGTGCTGCCTTGGACTTCTTTCGCAATTGTCAACGACCTGATCACTCTTTTCTGGATGGTCGGAATCACGAACGCTGTGAACCTGCTCGACAATATGGATGGTTTGGCCGGGGGAGTTGCGGCGCTGGCCTGCATTTTCCTGGGTGCGAATTTCCTGGCGAGCGGGCAGGACGCGGCTGTCGCTGTCTCATTCGTCTTGGCATGTGCGATTGGAGGTTTTCTAGTATTCAATTTTTCTCCAGCCTCGATCTTCATGGGGGACTGTGGATCGCTCTTCCTGGGATTCATGCTGGGTGGAATAGCGCTGCTGAGCAATTGGGGCCGATCTCGTGGACTAGTGGCCGTATTGTTGACCCCTGTGCTGATCATGCTGGTGCCGATTGTGGATACCTCCCTCGTGACAATTACTCGAATCCTTCACGGGCGAAGGATCTCGCAGGGTGGGAGGGATCATGTCTCACATCGCCTGGTGGCCACCGGGCTCTCAGAACGGCGTGCTGTGATATTGATGTATGGCCTCACTGCTGTCTCCGGAGGGATCGCTTTTACCTTACGGTACTTGCATGCGGAGGTTCTTTATCTCATCGTGCCGTGCTTCGCCTTGGTGGTACTTTTCTTTGCCCTTCACCTGGGCTTGCTTCGTTCTTATGAAGACGGCACCGTTCCCCAAAGCAATGCCTTCTCATTCCTGATGAAATTTTCCTATAAGCGGCGCATCCTGGAGGTTCTCTTTGATCTGGTGCTGATGACGCTGGCATATTACGGCGCGTTTCTGCTTCGTTTCGGAGGCATAATTCCAGGCCAGCAATTACTGATCTTCCAGCGTTTCGCGCCCCTCATACTCGGAGTCGAGATGATAGCCTTCCTACTCGGCGGGATCTATCGCGGGATGTGGCGTTACGTCGGGATTGAGGATGTGATTGTCATCGTCCAGTGCGTCGTACTTGCCTCGGCTGCGGCGACGGCGGCCATTCTAGTGGCGCATCCCCATCCTCGTCTGTCAATTGCCGTTCTGATTCTAAACGCGATTCTGTTACTACTTTTCGTCGGCGGCAGCCGCGTTGCGTTAAGACTCTTCGGGGCCTGGCTGCACGGTCAACGGGCGGCACGGGCTGCGGCAAGCCGAGTTCTGATCTACGGTGCCGGCGTGAAGGGCGACCTTCTGGTGAGGCAAATTCTGAACCAAGGCACGCATTTTCCCGTGGGCTTTCTTGACGATGATTGGGGCAAGGCCGGGCGACGCCTGCACGGAGTATCAATTTACAACCCCAGCGACCTTCGAAAGGTTACCAGCAAACATGTTGTCAATGAAGTTCTGGTATCCAGCGGCAAAATTCCAGAAGAGAAGGTCCGCGCTCTGGGAATTGCAGTCCGATGGATCTGAAGCTGAATCCGTTTTGAATTGTCGAGTTTTTCTGTTGAGCATCCAAAAAGGAGAATACATGAGCAGTACTCAATCCTTGTATCGAAACGAAGAAAGTTCAGCCGATCGACTGTGCGAGAGAATCCTGAACAAACAAGCGAAGGTTGGAATTATCGGTCTGGGGTATGTTGGCCTGCCTCTTGCCCTTGCCTTCGCCGAAAACGGATTCTCAACGACAGGATTCGACGTCGATGACGCAAAGGTTCAGAGCCTTCAGCAGGGTGCGAGTTACATTGGGCATATTCCGGATGCGCTGATCATCAAGCAGATCGAGCAAAAGCGGTTCCAACCCACGGGGTACTTCGCTAAGCTTCGCGAGATGGATGTGGTTGTCGTCTGCGTCCCAACTCCCCTGGATGCCCACCGGGAACCAGATTTGTCCTTCATCCGGGATACTGCGGAGGCGATCAGCGTCGTTTTACGCCCAGGCCAGCTTGTCGTGCTGGAAAGTACGACCTATCCGGGAACGACTGAGGAAGTAATGTTGCCCATCCTGGAGCGTTCCGAGCTGAAATGCCCGCCCGCGGCGTATTCGGTTATTGGAAATGAAGTTCAGAACGAATCCGAAGTCGAATCGGACTTCTTTCTGGCTTTTTCGCCGGAGCGAGAAGATCCCGGTAACAAACAAACTGAGAGATCGATGATCCCCAAGGTGGTAGGTGGCGTCAACGGCACCAGTGCTCGGGCGGCTCAGGCGCTCTATGCGCAAGTGTTTCATGTCACCGTTCTCGTGTCCGGATCTCGAGTTGCAGAGATGACAAAGATTCTGGAGAACACCTATCGCTGCGTGAACATTGCTCTGGTCAATGAGTTGAAACTGCTTTGCATGCGCGCAGGTATCAACCTGTGGGAAGTCATCGAAGCCGCAAAGACCAAACCATTCGGTTTTAATGCCTTTTATCCAGGGCCCGGACTGGGCGGTCACTGTATCCCCGTCGATCCCTTTTATCTCTCATGGAAGGCCAAGGAATTTGAATTCACGACGCGATTTATCGAGCTTGCCGGCGAAATTAACACAGCGATGCCTGATCATGTAGTTGAGGGCGTGGCTGCCGCTCTCGATCAAAGAGGAAAACCGCTTTCGCGATCCCGGATTTTGATTCTAGGCGTCGCCTACAAGAGGGATGTTGACGACACTCGGGAATCGCCGGCGCTGAGGATCATCGACATCCTGCAGAAGAGAGGCGCGACAGTCGAATATAACGACCCGCACGTTCCTTATCTTGCAAAAATGCGAAAGTATGACCTCCGCCTTACCTCAGTTCCCTTGAGCAGTGACAGCCTGAAGCAATTCGACTGCGTGCTGATTGTTACTGACCACAGCAGCTACGACTACTCGTGGATTGTGAAAGAAAGCCTTCTGGTGATTGACACACGCAACGCCACGGGCAAAGTCCGCGAAGGCAGGGACAAGATCGTCCACCTGTAGCCTCCTGCGGTCGGGAATCGTATTCACAGGCATTGGGAAGCTCTTTCCTGGCATCACTCAAATGCTCGACCCCAGCCGCAGATGCCAGTTCGGCCCCGTATCTGACGCCACTTTAAGTCTTCGGCATGTTCCGGTCTAGGAGGCAATCACATTAGCCCGCGTCGGATCGCACGTGCCTGGATCGCTCTGGTTATAGCTTGCACAGCGAGCACACTTGCACAACGCCCACCGGCACTTGATGCCAGCGGGATTCCGCCGTTTAGCATTCGTGTGCGTGTCATTAAGAGCGCCGAACACCTGCTGTCGACACAGTCGTACACGTATAAGTGGGGAAAGCTAACAGTCAAGTCACAGGGCAGTGCCTGGAGTCCGTGGCTTGACTTTACTCCGGCTGACGTTAGGACTGCACTTCACGGCTACTCAAGTTCATACCTCCGCCGATTTCCGGCTATCATCAGGCTCCAGGTCTCTCCAGTCGTCGATCCAACATCTGTGAATATTCAGGTCCGCTTCTCGGGAACCGCTCGCGAAGCAAACCTTTCCGCCGATCTTTTCGGTCCCAGTCTTGCCCTGATGATCTGGCGTGATGTGAATTCTAATGCGCCGCGGGCCGAAACGATGGCGGGTTATAACCAACGGTACTGGGCTGAATTTGATCGCGCTGCGATCCCGCCTTCGCAACGACCCAAGCGATTTCTTATAGTCGATCGATTCATCGGCGGGGATGACGACATTCTCGATTGGCAGCAGGGCATATCTCATCTTGCGGAGGTCGGTATTACCGCAATGCTAGTCCCGCCCCTGGGGCCCTTGCCGGGCATGTTGACGAAAGATGGTGTTGGGCGAGTTGCTCTTGCCGTCTATTCTCCACCGGGCGGAGCTCTAGGCGGGGGTACCAAAACACAACCTCTCGACAAATGGGCATCAGAACTGGCGGCCGAGTACCTTAAAGCCGGCTATTCACCTTCAGACTTCTCCATCATCGCGATCGCTGACGAGCCTGGATGGTACTTTCCAATGGTTCTAGAGGCTGTGAAGGGAGATCCGACCTCGCTAGACGAATTCAGAAGCTATATGGCGCAGCAGCATCTCACACCGACGATGCTGGGCGCAGCGAACTGGAGCCAAGTCTATCCTGTTGGGCACGGTGGAGTTTCGACAAGCGCTCCATTATCAAGGCGGCGTCTGTTTTACTGGACCTGCCGCTTTTTCTCGTGGAAGAGCGCCCAGTATATGCGAAGTGCCACGGCTCAGTTACATCGAGCTTTTACTCCTGAACTGAAAACGTTCAGCGACTTTAACAATTTCGCGGACCAGTTCTATTTTGAAGGATTCGCGGCCAACAACCCTTCACCTCACAACCCCGACGCAGCCATGGGCGCGCCGGACTGGTTCGAGTTTGGACAAATGCATGGCGCCGACCTGATGTGGACTGAGGATTGGTTTGCTAACAATCGGGCCTATCAGTGGTCCTATTACGCTGCCAAATTTGCCTCAATTGGTTACCAGAATGGGCTCGGATTCGGCGGCTACGTAATCGGACGGGTAGATGGCGACCCGCCAGACGGTCTCACGCAGCGGATTTTGGCTCTCGTGGGCAACGGCGCCAAGGCTGTCTTCTATTACAACTTCGGCCCCGCATACAACTGGCCGGGGAACTGCTACTCGGAGGTCCCCGGAGTGCCCACTCAATTGGGCCGTGCCGATAGCATGATCGCAAAGTCGGAAAACATTTTGTGGCCTGGGCGCAAGCCACAGGCCCAGGTGGCAATCCTCGAGCCCCGCAGTTCTGAAGTCTGGGACGGTTTGTCTCTTCCTCCGGGAGGTGCCGTTGTCGGCGCTACCAACAACAACCCCAACGCAGCAACCCTCGACTATATGGCCGAGGAATATGACGAATATCTTGCTCTCGAGATGAGCGATATTCCAGTTGATTTTATCGATGAAGATGAACTTACAGACGCCACCCTGGACCACTACAAAGTTCTTTACGTTACTGAACCTGATGTCCCGAATAGTGGTCAGCGTGCTGTAACGCGATGGGTAAAAGCAGGAGGAACTCTGGTCATGGTGCCCGGAGCCGCCCAGGGAGACCGGTACGACGAGCCCGCGAAAACCCTTACCCTGCTGACCGGGAGCCTCTCACATGAGCGAGCCTATGTTCGGAATGCGCTCTCGCTCAAGCAAGTCGCAACGGTCGGCGGCGAGCCTGTGTTCGGAGAGCCGCCGGACCCGCCACGCGGGGGAACCGTACTCTTGACCTTCGACGATCACATGCCAGCCATCACTCAACACGATGTCGACCGGGGACACATCCTGACCTTCTCCTGGTTTCCCGGGATCGCCTATGCTCACCTTGCCCTGGGGCCTCATCTGGAATTGTTGGATAACGCGGCCGCCAATTCGCTTCGTGAACTGGTATTGAAGCCTGTTCGCTCGGCTGGTGTCTCGCCTCCCGTCCAGGTGAACATTCCATATGTCGAATCCCCGATTCTGGAATCTCCCGAGGGAGACGCCATAACACTCCTTAATTGGACTGGTCGCGACCTGTCGTCGATCAAGGTCAGAGTTCGCGTCCCTTTCCGAATACGCCAGGTGGTAAGCGTAACGCGCGGAAATATCAGTTTGCAGCGTCAGGGCGACGGTGTGACCTTTTCGCTTCCTTTGGGCGCGGCCGATATCGTAGAACTTCGGCGCTAAATCTCAAGCGCGAATCTCCAGTACCACATATATGAAGGGCGCGGGTGTGGAACCCGCGCCCTTCATGTTTAGGAGAGCGAATGTAGAACGGCAGCAGAGCCGCGACCTGTCCCGGTGGTCCTCCGAAATGAGTATCGACGGTGCTGGTGACCTGTCCGAAATCAGGCGAGCTCGGATCGCTGTACAAGTGCATTGATTTCTGTAGTTTGAATGGTGCGCCCAGAAGGATTCGAACCTCCGACCTACTGATTCGTAGTCAGTCGCTCTATCCAACTGAGCTATGGGCGCACACGTGTGAAAGGTGACTACGAACTATCTTAAGATACAGGGTTTTGAACCGCTACGCAACGGGTGCTAAGCACACGAAAGGTCCTGGTTTTTCTGCTTGCGCTCCCACGGCTGCAGGACCTTGACCGACGCCATTCCGGCAGCGGTTGCTGCCTGGATGCCCATGGCTGTGTCCTCAAAGACGAGGCAACTCGCGGGTGGAACGCCCAGCCGTTCAGCGCCCAGCAGAAAGCCCTCCGGGTCAGGCTTGCTGCGGGTGTAGTCGCCCGCGCAGACGAGCGTGTCGAATTTGTCGAGCAGGTGGAGCACGTTGAGCGACGCCGTGACCGACTCGCGTGTGCTGCCGGAGACAACGGCGAAGGGAAGTGTGCCGTGGGCAGACTTGATGACCTCAAGCACCTCGGGCACGGCGGTCAGTCGAGGCAGGTACTCGTAGTAGAGGTTCTCCTTGCGATGCGCGACGGCTTCCACGTCCATGTCCAGCCCCTGCTGACGGTTCAGCGAGGAGATGATCTCCAGCACGGGCATGCCGCCCCACTCGTAAAAAAGCCTTTCAGGGAAATCGCAACCCTGCTCCGCCAGCGCCTCATGCCATGCGAGGTAGTGCAGCGGCATAGAGTCGGCGATGGTCCCATCGCAGTCGAAAAGGTAGGCCCTAAAAGGCCCTTCAGGGAGCGTCAATTTCATGCTTCAGCAGGTCTCGCTTATTTGGCCGGCGCGGGAGCGGCTGTGGCGGCTTCTGCCTGAGGTTGCGGCGGGATAAGCGACAGCTCGACGGTGATGTCGAGACCTGTGCGCCGAAGAAGCTGGTAGATGATCTGCTTGTTGAGCCGTGTGGCGTCATACTCGACGCGGACGGTCCTCAGCTGCTCGTCGAACTGAATGCGGCGCACGCCGTAGACGTCGCGCATTTTGCCGATGGCGAACATGATGGCTTCCGTCGGATGGCGGTCGTACTGGTAAAGCACTTCGAGCTGCGTCATACGATTGATTTTAGCAGCGATGACCGGGCCGTATTGATTTTGCTATACTTCGAGTTTGTGGGCGAATGCTGCTCAGAGGCATTATTCCGGCGCTTCGCTACACAGATTCCGAACGATTTGAGATCAAGAGGTTGCCATGTCCGGCCATTCCAAATGGGCGACAATCAAGCACAAGAAGGGCGCGCTCGACGCGAAGCGCGGGAAAATCTTTACCCGGCTGATTAAGGAAATCACCATTGCGGCACGCGCTGGCGGTGGCGATCCGGATGGGAATCCCCGCCTGCGTACCGCCGTTGCTGCCGCCAAGGCGGAGAACATGCCGGCCGACAATATCAAGCGCGCCATCCAGCGCGGCACCGGCGAGCTGGAAGGTACGACCTACGAAGAGATTTCCTTCGAGGGCTACGGACCGGGTGGAGTGGCGATCATTGTCGAATGCCTGACCGACAACCGGAACCGCGCCGTCAGCGAAATCCGCCACGCTTTCTCCAAGAACGGAGGCAATCTGGGCGAGCCGAACTCGGTGCGCTTCATGTTCTCGAAGAAGGGACTCATTGCGGTTCCCAAAGCCGCGGCGACAGAAGAGCAGCTGATGAACATTGTGCTGGAAGCGGGCGGCGAAGACCTGAGCGACGAAGGCGATACATGGGAGATCATCACCGAGCCGCAGGCGTTTGAAGCTGTGGCGCAGGCGGTGAAGAGTGCGGGCATCGAGACAGTGATGTCCGAGGTCACGATGATCGCCTCAACCTACACCAAGCTCGAGGGACCCGCAGCGGGACAGATGATTCGGCTGCTCGAAGCTCTGGAAGACCACGACGACGTGCAGAACGTCTATTCCAATTTCGACATGGACGCGCAGCAATTAGAAGAGGTTGCTGGCTAGGCCTTATCGAGAACGAGAACGACGGGGCCGCCGTGAAGGGCGGCCTTTCTTTTGCGAAGGAGACATGGACGCGGATGAGGATGAGAAAGTGCTGGCTGGGCGGATTGCTGGTAGCGGCTGCTGCTATGTGGGGAATGGGTGCAGGAGCACAGACGACGAAGGCGGCAGTAGCCAATGATGCTCCGGCGAAGGCGATGCTGGCGACTGATCCGTGGGAGATCACCGCATTCTTTCAGGGAGGAGTGGGCACGGGCGATCGCGACGACTTTGAGTTCACCGCGGCCGGTGTGCGTCTGGGCAAGGTCATCACCGACCAGCACCTGAAGGGCTTTCTGCGCGGACAGTTTGAGTACGCGGGTGAGTTGATGCCCTACTGGCAGGCGTTTACGCCGCCTCCGCATATTGGAAACGTCCGCGTGGTGAATAGCAGCGGTCAGACTGTCGGCTACACGCAGGAGCCTTTCGGCGGCGGTACATATACAGGCTTCAGCATCACGCCTATCATCCTGCGCTGGAACTTCGTGCCGGGCAAGCGCTTCGCGTCGTGGATCCAGGGTGCGGGCGGGCTGGTCTACACCACGCACAAGTTTCCGCCCGATGTGTTGGTGGTACATGGGCAGCCGGGTGGGACGAGCGTGTTTAATTTCACGCCGCAGTTTGGCGTTGGGGTCCACTATTTTCTTAAGCCGCGAAGATCACTGGACTTCGAAGCGAACGCAGTGCATATTTCCAGCTCGTCCCTTGGAGACAAAAACCCCGGTGTAAACGCGAGCGTGCAGTTCCAAATCGGTTATACGTGGTGGCACTAAGAACATCGTCGCTAAGGCTTGAACAATGAGTGATCCACTGATTGAATGTGTTCCGAATTTTTCAGAAGGGCGCGAGCCCGCAGTCGTGGAGGCGATTGTTGCCGCCATGGCTGTAGACGGAGTGTCGCTGCTGGACTATTCGCTGGACGCAGACCATAACCGGTCGGTAGTGACGATTGCAGGTGCGCCGGCAGCAGTGATGGAAGCGGCCGTTCGCGGCGCGGGTATGGCAGCGGAGCGAATTAACCTGACGAAGCAGCAAGGCGTTCATCCACGAATCGGCGCAGCGGACGTGGTTCCGTTTGTGCCGGTGAGGGATGTTTCGCTTGAGCAGTGCGTACTGCTGGCGCGGCAGGCTGGCGCGGAGATCTGGAACCGATACGGAGTCCCTGTGTACTTTTACGAGGCGGCAGCGGCGCGTCCCGACCGTGTGTTGCTGGAGGATGTGCGTCGCGGGCAGTTTGAGGGGTTGCGCGAAGCGGTAAAGCGCGAGGCCGCGCGCCGGCCGGACGTAGGTGGGCCCGATCTGCATCCAACGGCGGGCGCCTCAGTCGTAGGTGCGCGACGATTCCTGATTGCGTGGAACCTGTATCTGAATACCAGCGATGTGGCGACGGCGCGGTCGATTGCGCGGGAGATTCGCGCATCCAGCGGCGGGTTGACGGGCGTTAAAGCAATAGGGGTGATGGCGCACGGCGAGGCGCAGATCTCCATGAATATTACTGACTTCCAGAAGACTCCTGTGAGCCAGGTATATAAGGCGGTAGAAGAAAAGGCAGCGCGGTTTGGCGTGCAGGTGTCGCGCGGGGAATTGATTGGGCTGATTCCTGAAGAGGCAGCTGAGCGGGAAAGTGACTGGCTGCGTCATTTCCATGAGTTTGATCCAGAGGAGAAGATCCTGGAACGGCGGCTCAAGCGGCCCATGCGTTGGCCGGGTGCGCAGGCTGCGATCGCAACATGACGCGAGACGAAACGTCTAAACGAATACACGGTCTTGCGAGACTTTGAGTAAGCAGTGTGCAGCGATACGATGACGAGGTACGGCGTGTGAAGCGCTGGCCGGAGGAAGAAACAAAGGTGAAGGTGAACAGGTGGACGGCGGGACTGGCGGCGGTGCTGGCAGTCATATTTGCTGGTGCAGCGCATGCAGCGCAGCTCGACACGGATGCGCGAACGGCGATTCCTAGCAATGTGCAGCAGATCATTGTGGTGGACTACCATGCGATGCAGAACTCACCGGCGGCGATGGACCTGAAGGCGCGGATTCTGCCGCCGGAGCTGAAGCAGCTGGAAGTCGCGCTCCAGCAATCCGGGTTTAACGAAAACAATGATGTGGACGAGCTGGCGTTTGCAGCGTTTCGGGTGAACGGCCAAAGCGGCGTGCGCACAGTGGGGATCGCTCAGGGAGAGTTCTCGTTGCCGGATATTCTGGCGAGCTTCAAGAAAGAGAAGATTAAGCCGAAGATGATCCGAGCGAATGCCCTGTACCCGATGGGCAAGAGCGGGATGGTGGTGGTGTTTCTAAACCCGACGACGATGGTGTTCGGTTCGACTGACGCGCTGAAGCCGGCCTTGGATGCACGCGATGGGCTGGCGCCGAACTTCCTGACCAACCAGACGATGTTGAGCGAGATGAGCCAGGTGGATTCCCAGGCCTTGTGGAGCATTCTGGATCAGCAGGGGACGCAGTTTATGATGCGCGGGCTACTGGGGCAGGCGGCGCAGCTTGCGGATTACGAACAGATCAGAAAACGTTTGCTTGGCTCGACTTACACCATGGACTTCCAGAATGGGGTGAAGTTTGCGCTGCAGGTGCAGACGCCGGATACGTTCACGGCGGCGACGCTGTCCTCACTACTGAATGCCGCGGCGATGTACGAGAAGATAAGCGGCACGCCGGTTGAGAAGCAGGCGATTGATTCGACGACGATCGATTCGAGCGCAGGAGATCTTGATGTGAGTTACTCAAGCTCCGATAGCCAGTTCTCAGCACTCCTGCACTCGCCGTTGTTTCAGACAGTAGTGAAGTAGGAATTCGAGTTGGAGTAAGAGACCGTGAGGGAGGGCTTAGGAAGCTCTCCCTTTTTGCTGCAAGATGAACGAGGGAAGCGATGGATGACATTTACTTTGTGTCGTCATGCAGTATGTAAAGCAAGCCAGGGTCTGATTTTATGGTTGACAATAGCATGCTACGGGCCTCAAGCTGATAAGTTTTGCTGAGGGAAGTATGCCTCCCTGTGCCTGGCGGCTGAGTTGGCCTTTACCGCCGGGCATCTTTTTTGCGCAACGGTAAAAACCGGCCGGAGAGGTTATGGAGAAGAATGAGCGCCCGCTGGAGCCGGGCATTGTGACGGATTTTTCGCACCGGATGAGTTACGCCGGGTATTTGTGCCTGCCCGAACTTCTGGCGCAGCAGCGTCCGTTGTCGCGTCCCGAGCACCACGACGAGATGCTGTTCATTATTCAGCACCAGGTGTCGGAGCTGTGGATGAAGCAGCTGATCCACGAGCTGACGGCGGCGATACGGTTTGTGCAGCAGGACCAGCTTGATCCGTGCTTCAAGATTCTGTCGCGGGCGAAGCTGATCCAGATGCAGCTTTTCGACCAGTGGGCGGTGCTGGAAACCCTGACGCCGTCGGAGTATATGGAGTTCCGCGGGGTGCTCGGGCACGCATCCGGGTTTCAGTCGTACCAGTATCGTAAGCTGGAGTTTTTGCTGGGAAACAAAAACCGGGACGCGCTGAAAGTGTTTGCGAGCGACGTAGCGATCCACGCGGACCTGATGAGCGCGCTGGACGCTCCGAGCCTGTACGACGAGTTCCTGCGCCACCTGGCGCGCCGCGGCTTGGCAGTCCCAAAAGAGTGCATAGAGCGGGACTGGAGCCGGCCGCACGAGAAGAATGCAGCGCTGGTAGAGGTGTTTCGAGGTATCTACGAGAGTCCGCGGAAGCACTGGGACGCATATGAGATGTGCGAGAAGCTGGTGGATGTGGAGGAGTACTTCCAGTTGTGGCGCTTCCGGCACATGAAAACGGTGGAACGAATCATCGGGTTCCGGCCGGGGACGGGCGGTTCGTCGGGCGTAGGATTCTTGCGGCAAGCGCTGGAATTGGAGTTCTTTCCGGAGTTGCTGGCGGTCCGGACGGGGTTGAAGCAGCGGTGAGTACAGCGGAGAAAATTCAAGCGGCAGTGGCGGCGATGGGAGCGGGGCCGTTGAGCGAAGAGGCGATTGCAAGGCACATTGCGCCTCTGTTCACGCGAGTGCTGGCGACGGACCGTGTGTACCTGGCGAACCACTCGCTGGGGCGTCCGCTGGATGCGATGGCAGAGGACGTAACCGACGCCACATCGCTTTGGTACAGCAAGATGGGTGAGGCCTGGGATGACTGGCTGGCCGAGCGAGAGGCCTTTCGTCGGAGGATTGCGCGGCTGATCGGAGCGGAGCGGCCGGACTGCGTGGTTCCGAAAACAGCGGCTGGACAGGGGCTGCGGGCGGTGCTGAACGCGCTGGGCCACAGACCGCGCGTGGTAGCGACGCGCGGTGAGTTCGACTCAACCGATGTGATTTTGAAGCAATATGCTGCGCTGGGCAGGGCCGAGGTCCGCTGGGTCGAGCCGGACGCGCAGCGCGAGTTTGACGTGGATGCGTTGATTGCAGAGGCCGAGCGCGGTACGGACCTGGTAGTAGTTTCGCAGGTGATGTATCAGACCTCGCAGGTAGTCCACGGACTGGAACGGCTGGCTGAAGCGTGCCACGCGCACGGAGCGCGGCTACTCGTGGATGCGTACCATGCGGTCGGCGTGATTCCGGTGGATGTGCGGTCGATGGGCGCTGATTTCATGACCGGTGGCAGTTACAAATACCTGCGTGGCGGACCGGGAGCGGGATATTTATATGTCTCGCGGACAGCGCTCGAAAGCGGGTTGCGCCCGCTGGACACGGGATGGTTTGCCAAGGCCGAGCCGATGGCCTTTGAACGGGACGAGGCCATCAGGTTGAAAGCAGGCGGAGACGCGTTTCTAGAGGGCACTCCGCCCGTACTGACCTGGTACCAGGCGCGCAGCGGGCAGGAGTTCACTCTCGCGATGGGAGTGCCGCGGCTGCGGGAGTATGGGCTACGGCAACTGCAAGCTCTGCGCGGTTATCTTGCCGATGCTGGCATAAAGGATGTAACAGGCGGCGACCCGCGGCATGGCGCATTTCTCGCGGTGCGGATAAAGAACCCGCGCGAGGTGGTGAATCGGCTGGCCGACGAGGGAATGGATTGTGATGCGCGTGGGGAGTGGCTGCGGCTGTGTCCGGACTGTCTGACGAGCGATGCAGAGATGAGGCGAACAGCACAGGCTATCGGAGACATGGTGCATGCGGGTGCGACAACGAGCGAATCGATTGCGTAAGATGGTTTCGATATGACTTCCCGCAGAGATTTTCTGAAGTCTTCGGCGGCACTGCTGCCCATTCTGGCTTTTCGCAACAGCGCGGTTTGGGCGGCATCGCGCGTTCCACTGGGCGTCCAGCTTTACACGGTGCGGCAGGTAGCGGAACAGGACCTGCCGGAGACGCTCGCCAAGATCAGAAAGATCGGGTACGAGGAAGTGGAGACGTACGGCGGGAGTTATGTGTATCCGGCGGCCCAACTGCTGTACATGATTCAACAGGCAGGACTGCGCGCGCCGAGCGGGCACTTTGACTTCAATACATTGATCAATCAACTGCCATATGCGAGCCAACTGGGGCTGCAGTGGGTGGTGTGCCCGATGATTCCGCATGCGATGTGGACGCTGGAGGGATTTCACGCGGCTGCAAAGCAGTTTAACGAATTCGGCAAGCGGGCGCAGGATATTGGATTGCGGTTTGCATTCCACAATCACGACTACGAATTCGCCAACTATGGCGGAGGCAACACTGGATATGAAGTGCTCGTGGAGGAAACAGATCCGAAGCTCGTGTTCTTTGAGCTGGACTGCTATTGGGCGGTGCAGGCTGGGCAAGATCCGCTGACCATGATGAAGAGGATGGGCAGGCGCATACGGATGCTGCACCTGAAAGACCGCAAGCCGGGCTTTCCTATTTCGTATGACATGGGGCCATCATCGGCACACTTCGTCCCGGTTGGCAAAGGCTCAATTGACTGGAAGCCGATTCTGGCAGCGGCGGAGCAGCTGGAAATGGAGCACTATTTTGTGGAGCAGGATGACACCTATGGGCATCCATTTAAGAGCATCCGGGGGAGCTACGAGTACCTGCATAAGCTGATGGCATAGGGGCTCGCAGTTCGGGCATACACGCTGGACCAGGTAGCGGCAGCGGGATGCTGCTAGATGGAACACCTGATGATTTCTTGAATGGAGTGATTGCAATGCCTTTTCCTATGAAAGTCTGCGTGATTTGTTCCGAGGAGTTTGAACTGCTGCCGGATAAGCCGGGATTTGCGAACCGCTGTCCGGCGTGCAGCGAGCCCGATGCCGAAGATGCCCCGAAGAGCTTGAGCAGCGGCAACGCCGAGCAGGATTCTGCGCGCCGCAAGGCCATCCGGGACATGCTGTACACCAAAGACAGTTAGAGACCGCTACGAAGCTGCTTCCGAGTTTTGTCCCGGCTTTTCCACGCGAACATGCATTTGCAGCCTGACAGCGAGACTAGAATTGAACCATCGTCATGGCTGAATTTACCCACCTTCATCTGCATACTGATTACTCCCTGCTGGACGGCGCCTGCGACGTGGAAAAGCTGGTGGACCGCGTGTCCAGCATCGGCCAGAAGGCTGTTGCCATCACCGACCACGGCAACATTTATGGCGCAGTGCATTTTTTTGAGGCAGCGAAGAAAAAAGGCATCAAGCCGATTCTTGGCTGCGAGTTGTACATCTGCAAGAGAGAGGATCATCGTGCCGACCCGCAGGGCGACGACTACAATCACCTGCTGGTGCTGGCGGAGAACGAAGAGGGATACCGCAACCTGGTGCGGATCACCTCGGAAGCTTCGCTGCATGGGTTCTACCGCAAGCCGAGGGTAAGCAAGAAATATCTGGCCGAACATGCCGAAGGGCTGATCGGGTTTTCCGGCTGTCTGGCGGGTGAGCTATGCGAGCACCTGATGGCCGGGCGCTATGAGGCAGCAAGGCAGACGGCGGGACAGTATCAGGACATCTTCGGGCGCGGAAACTTCTTCCTCGAAATTCAAGATCAGGGCCTCGAGCTGGAAAAGAAGATACATGGAGATCTGTTCAGGCTGGAGAAGGAGTTAGAAATTCCACTGGTAGCGACGAACGACAGCCACTACCTGTGCGAGGACGATTCGCACGCGCATGAGGTGTTGTTATGCGTGCAGACGGCAGGGTCGATCCATGATCCGAAGCGGTTCAAGTTTGACTCCGATCAGTTTTACGTGAAGTCTGCGGCAGAAATGGAGAAGCTGTTTGCGCATGCTCCGGAGGTGGTAAGCCGCACGATGCAGTTTGCGGAGCGGTGCTCGCTGAAGCTGAACAAGGTCGAGAACCCTTTTCCGGAGTTTGCGGTGCCGGAGGGACACACGATCGACAGCTACTTTGAGATGATTTGCCGCAAGGGCTTCAAGAAGCGGCTGGACTCTTCAATCCGGCATCTGCAGGAGCGCGGACTGCTGCGAAATCCAGTAAGCGAGTATGAGGCGCGGCTGGAGCGCGAGATCGACATCATTAAGCAGATGAAGTTCCCGGGGTACTTCCTGATTGTGTGGGACTTCATTCGCTATGCACGGGAGCATGAAATTCCGGTGGGACCGGGACGCGGCTCGGCGGCGGGATCGCTGGTGAGCTACGTGATGGAAATAACGGACATTGATCCGCTGCAGAATGCCCTGCTGTTTGAGCGGTTCCTGAATCCCGAGCGCGTGTCGATGCCGGACATCGATATTGACTTTGACATGAACCGTCGCGGCGAGGTGATTGAGTACGTCACTCGCAAGTACGGGCGTGAGCAGGTGGCCCAGATCATCACCTTCAATACAATGGCGGCCAAGGCGGCGATCAAGGATGTGGGCCGAGCGCTGGACATGCCGTACGGCGATGTGGATCGGATTGCAAAGCTGGTTCCGACGACGATTGGCGTGACGATTGAGCAGGCGCTCAAGGACTCTCCGCAGCTGGAGGAGGCGTACGAGGGCAACGCACAGGTTCGCGAGCTGATTGACACGGCAAGGAGGCTGGAAGGCCTCGTCCGCGGCGCGGGTGTGCACGCGGCCGGCGTGGTCATCGCGCCGCGTCCGCTCACCGATCTGGTTCCCGTGGCGCGCAGCAAGAACGACGAAATCGTGACCGCCTACGACATGAAAGCGGTCGAAAAAATGGGCCTGCTCAAGATGGACTTTCTGGGCCTGACGACGCTGACCGTGATCGATGACTGCCTGAAGCTGATCAGGAAGAATCGTGGCGAAGAGCTGGACATGTCGCTGGTTCCTCTGGATGATCAGGAAACATATGAGCAGATATTCCACCGCGCGCTGACGTCGGGCGTATTTCAGTTTGAGTCTGGCGGGATGCGTGATGTTTTGCGGCGATATAAGCCGACAACAGTGGAAGACCTGACAGCGCTGAACGCGCTGTACCGGCCGGGGCCGATCCAGGGCGGCATGATCGACGACTTCATCGAGCGCAAGTGGGGCCGCAAGAAAGTTGAGTACGAGCTGCCTCCGCTGGAGGCGCTGCTCAAGGAGACGCTGGGCGTAATTGTGTATCAGGAACAGGTGATGCAGATTGCGAACGTGCTGGCGGGCTACTCGCTGGGCGAAGCGGATCTGCTCCGTCGCGCAATGGGCAAGAAAGATCCGGCGGAGATGGCGAAGCAGCGCGACCGGTTTGTGACTGGCGCGGTAGAGCGCGGATTCCCGAAGGACAAAGTGGTTCGCATCTTCGACCTGATGGAGCAGTTTGCCGGCTACGGCTTCAACAAGTCACACTCTGCGGCGTATGCGTTGCTGGCGTACCAAACGGCTTACCTCAAGACCCACTACCCAGTGGAATTTATGGCAGCGTTGCTGACGTCGGAGATTTCAAAACCTGAGAACGTGGTGAAGTACATCAAGGAGTGCAGGGAACTGGGGATTCCGGTTGAGCGTCCTGATGTGCTGTTCAGCGATGCTGATTTCACGCCGCACGGCAGGGCAATTCGATTCGGCCTGACGGCGATCAAGAACGTGGGCCGCAACGCGATCGACTCGATTCTGGCGGCTCGCACAGATCTGGCAGCGGAGAACAGGAGCTTCACGTCATTCTGGGAGTTCTGCGAGAAGGTCGACCTGCGGCTGATGAACAAGCGCGTGCTGGAATCGCTGATCAAGGCCGGTGCACTCGATTCGTTCGGGCGACGGTCGCAGTTGCTGGCGTCGGTGGACAAAGCGATGGAGCGGGCGCAGAAGGCGCAGCGCGACCAGGCAGCAGGGCAGGCGGGGCTCTTCGGCATCTTTGACGATCATCCGGCTTCGTCGAAGGCGGATGAGTTGCCCAACATTCCAGACTGGGATGAGAATCTGCGATTGCAGTCGGAGAAAGAGGTTCTGGGGTTCTTCGTGTCCGGGCATCCGCTCGACAAGTATGCGGAGAAGCTGCGGAACCTGCCGGGCGTGGTGGACACGGCAACGGCTCTGGAGATGAAGCCAGCGCCTTCAACGGGACGGCGGGGGCAGGCTGCTCCTGAGAATGAAATTGCGATTGCGGGTGTGATTGCGGGATTAAAAGTGGCGAAGTCAAAGCGGTCGGGTGAGCTGTATGCTCAGGCGTCTCTCGAAGACACAGTTGGAAAAATCGACCTTATCTGCTTCCCGAAGGATTATGAGCGGTTGGCGGAGAGTTTGAAGATTGAGGTTCCAGTGCTGGTGCGCGGGCAGTTACGGGCTGAAGAGGATGCAGCGCCGAAACTTACCGTGTCATCCATCGTCCCGCTTGAAGATGTGAAAGTGCGGCTGCCCCAGAATGTACGGATTCGCGTGCCGCTGGAGCGCGTGAGCGAGGCATCGCTGACGGAGCTGAAGGAGATGATGGAGGCCGCTCCGGGAACGGCGAAGCTGATGCTGAATCTCGAGCAGGCGGGCGAGTTCTGTGTGGTGCTCGAGCCGGCGGAGATGAAGATTGCCGCCGACCGCGCGCTGATCGAGAAGGTCGAAGCGCTGCTGGGACGCGGTATGGTGCAGGCGCTCGATTGATGTTGACAGTTCTGGGAATAACCGCTTGGGCGGTCGCACTAATGTGGGTTGTAAGTACAGCAGTGGCGCTAAAAAAACTGCCTGAGATTCCCGATGTGTTGGATGGGAAATACAGTGAGCCGCGTATGGAGCCTACGCAGGTCGCGGTGATTCTTCCGGCAAAGAACGAGGCGGCAGACATTGAGGCGACGCTACGATCGCTGCTGGCGCTCGAAGGCGTACAAGCGGAGATCTTTGCCGTCGACGACCGCTCGACAGACGAAACTGGCGCGATTATGGATCGCGTGGCAGCAGAGGCAGCGGCGCAGGGCAGGAATCTGACTGTACTGCATATCAAAGAGCTTCCTGAAGGCTGGATGGGCAAAACGCACGCGATGGCTGTTGCAGCGCGGCAGGCGAAGTCTCCGTGGCTGCTGTTCACCGATGGTGACGTAATCTTTGCGAAGGACACGCTGCTGCGCGCGCTCAATTTTGCGGAGAGCGAGCGGGCCGACCATGTTGTGATTTTTCCCTCGCTGATATTGAAGAGCTTTGGCGAGCGGGCGATGATCGCGTTCTTCCAGGGCGTGTCGGCTCTTTTCTCGAGGTTCTGGCGGATTCCGATTGAGGGAACCAAGGAGTCACTCGGCGTTGGAGCATTCAATCTGATCCGCACAGATGTGTATCGCAAGCTCGGCGGCTTTGAATCACTACGCATGGAAGTGCTGGAAGACCTGCGGCTCGGTTTTGAGGTAAAGCGCCAGGGCTACCGGCAGCGCGTGGCGTTTGGACGCGATCTGGTGCGGGTGCGCTGGGCGGTCGGCGCGATCGGAATGGTCCGCAACATCACGAAGAACATGTTTGCAGTGTTCCGCTTTCGGATACTTGTGACGTTAGGTGCTTGCGCGGGGATGGCGGTGTTCTGCCTGAGTCCGTTTGCAGCGCTCGCTGGCGGATGGTGGATGCGGTGCGCGACAGCGGTGGTCATGGCGATGCTGCTGTTGTTGTATCGCTACTACCGGCAGTTCACTGGGATTTCTGTTTGGTATGCGCTGACGTTCCCGCTGGCAGCGCTGCTGGTGCTCTATGCGATTTTGCGTTCGATGATGCTGACGTTGGCACGCGGCGGCGTGATGTGGCGGGGAACGCTGTATCCACTGGCCGATCTGAGGAAGTTTGCCGGGCCGCTACGCTGACCCGAGCACCTCGGCTGCAATCTTCCGCAGGTCGGGAAGGACATTGCCGAGCCGGACAGCGGCTGCCTCTCGAGTCCCGAGTGCGAAATAGAGGTCGCGGTAGTGCTTGTAGAGGCGGTTGTAGACGGGAATCGCGTCGGGTTGTGGCTTGTAGGTAGTGAAGGGCAGGCACATGGCGCTCTGCGCGTCCTCAATGGTGGAGAAGACCCTCGCCGCGAGCAGCGCGAAGATACCTGAGCCAAGGCTCGTGGGGGTTCCGTTGGGGACCAGCACTGGCTTGCGAAGCACGTTGGCGTAGACCTGATTGAGGACCTGGTTGTTTTGCGGGATACCTCCGGCGTTGATCACACGCTCTACCGGAACCGCATGCTCGGCCATGCGCTCAAGGATGATGCGTGTGTGGAACGCTGTGCCTTCAATGGCAGCGAAGAGTTCGTCCTGCGCGGTATGGATGAGGTTCCAGCCGAGGGTGACGCCGCCGAGTTCGGGATTGACGAGAACGGTGCGGTCGCCGTTGTCCCAACTCAGACGCAACAGGCCGGTTTGTCCGGCACGGTACGCTTCCAGCCCTTTCGACAGCTCCGCAACCTTGGTTCCGGCGCGGCGGGCGATCGCTTCAAAAATGTCTCCCGTAGCTGAGAGGCCGGCCTCGACGCCGGTGTATTGCGGATGAACGCTGCCCGGCACCACGCCGCACACTCCTGGAACGAGCGTGGCCTGCTTCTGCATGGCGATGATGCAGGTTGAGGTGCCGACGACGTTGACCACATCACCTTCGCGGCAGCCCGCGCCGATGGCGTCCCAGTGCGCGTCGAATGCGCCGACGGGGATGGGGATTCGGGCGCGCAGCCCGAGCGCCTCAGCCCATTGCGGCGCGAGGTGTCCGGCGATGTGGTCGGAGGTAAGGTAATCGCCGTCGAAGCGGGTGCGGACGCCGTCAAAGAGAGGATCGAGTTTGGAAAAGAATTCCTGCGGAGGCAGGCCGCCCCATTTGGGATTCCAGAGCCACTTGTGACCCATGGCGCAGACGCTGCGTTTGGCGAGGCGCGCATCGGTGCTGCCTGAGAGTTTGGCTGCGACCATGTCGCAATGTTCGAAGGCGGTGGCGAAGCAGGCGCGCTTGCCGGGGTTGTGACGCAGCCAGTGCAACAGCTTGGCGAAGCCCCACTCGTGCGAGTAGACGCCGCCGCACCACTCAATGGCTTCCAGCTTTTCCGCATGCGCCAGCGCGGTGATCTGTTGGGCTTCCTCTTTGGCGCGGTGATCGCACCAGAGGTAGTATTCGTCAAGTGGCTGGAGCTCGGCGTCGACGGGAATGACGCTGGAGCCGGTAGTGTCGAGTGCAATCGCTTCAACCTGCGCGCCGTCAATGCCGGCTTCGGCTATCACCTTGCGCGTCGCCTTGGCGAGCGCTCGCATCTGGTCATCGTGCGACTGTGTAGCGTAGTCGGGGTCTTCGCGCTTGCGGTGGAGCGGGTATTCGGCGGACGCGGTGCCGAGGTGCCCGCGTGTGCTGTCAAGCAGTGTGACGCGCACGCTGAGGGTCCCGAAGTCTACGCCTGCAACAATGGCCACTGAACGCTACTCCTCCGGCTCGTGGTGGTACATTTCCCAGCCGAGGTAGCGAGAGGCAGCCTCGTAAACGGGGCTGGCGGTTTGCGAGAAGTTGGCAGCGACATGGTGCTCAAAGCCGGTCTCGCAGATGTATCGCAACAGCTTCTGCATTTTGGGAATGCGGACGACGCCAACTCCGCCGAAAGTCTCAAGCGGGTCCTTGGTGAACTCGCCCTGGCCCACGTAGCCGCGGATCCTTCCAGTGAACTCGTCGGTGGAGAAGCGCGCGTAGGACATGACACCGGCCTTGACGCGGCCCACGACAGTGCCGTAGGTGTTCTCCTTGCCGACGGTGCCGGCAATGATGGTCTGAAAGTCCATGACAACATCTGCAAAAAAGTGCTTGGGCAGGTTGGCACAATGAAAGCAGACCGCCTTGTCCGGGTCATCGCCGTAGTTGTTGTTCCAGTCAAGCAGAGCGCTCGGAGTCTGGCTGGCAAGTGCGAGCGCGTGCATGGAGAGCGTACCCATGACGTCGGTTTCGCAGGCCGAGGGCAGCAGCTGCTCGCTCATCATGCTCATGACGGTGCAGGGTACCACGCCAAAGAACTCTTCGAGCGCGGTCCAGCACTGTACGGCGGAGATTGTGCTCTGCGTCTCGCTCATGAAAGAGTCGATGGAAACTCCTAGCTTGGCCATCTTGATCAGTGCAGACTCTGGCACATGGCCTGTTTCAACATACTTGCGAATCAGCGCAAGCTTTTGCTGGACGGTGTCGTGCGAGTCCTTCATGCGATCGATGCGGCCGAGAACCTCAGATAGATCGATCGTGATAACTGAGATCCCCGAGCGTTCCAGCAGCTTTTCGCTGTAGCGGACGGTGTTGAATGCCTGCGGGCGTGCACCCAGGGCGCAAATCCGCAGGTTGCGGAAGCCGTCCACGACGCGGCAGACGGCGGAGAACCATTCAAGGTCATTTTTGAAGGCGTCTGACTCGGGCTGGACAGTGTGCAGGCGGGTGATGGAGTAGGGAATTCCGTACTGCATAAGGTTGTTGCAGGCGGACATCTTGCCGCAGAAGCTGTCGCGGCGGTGAGAGATCTTCATGATGTCCTTGCGGTCGGGCGTGGCCTGCACAAGGACCGGGACGCGCAGCGTGGAGTAGCGAATTGCGTCAGCGATGCCGCGCTCGTCGCCGAAGTTGGGCAGGGTGACGATGATGCCATCGATTTCGTCGCGGTGCTTGCGGAAGAGATCGCCGCACCGGCGGGCCTCCTCGTGGGTCTCTACCGCCCCGTATTTGGACTGCTCCGGGCCGAGGGCGATGACGTTGACGCCGGCTGCTTTGAGCACGGAGAGCATTTCATCGCGGCCCTCCTTGGCAAGATGGTCGGGGAAGAATCCGCGATTGCCGACAATGAGTCCGAATGTAAGCTGCTTTTTCATGATCTGTCTCTTCCTTCGAATCTGAAGCCCGGGGTTTTGAAATTAACGGTTGCGATGGGGCCAGTGACGAATGGTATAGAAGAGCCCTGCAATGCCCATCATGGCTCCCCACCAGATGGGCGCGTGCAACGAGTAGAGAACTGGCGGCTGCGCCGGAGGGTGGCTGAGCTCCCAGATGCCCTGGCCGGTAATGATGATGCCGTAGATGAAGAACAGCACGCCGCAGAAGAACCAGATCGACATTGTTTCGCGCATGGCGTTTCCTCCTACCAGAAGATGATGTTGAGCGCGAGGAATGCGACAAAGACGATGCCGGCCCAGAGGATTGGTTTCTGGTACCAGTGTTCGTCGTATTCCTTCGGAATTTTAGTCGCCCCGTAGACCAGGCCTTCAAGTTCGGCCACGGGACGCGGCTGCGTGGCGTAGCTGACGATAACGGTGACGATGACGCCCGCGGACCATGCCCACAGCGCGCGGTAGATGTTCTCAGCCATTTCCTTTGCATCAGGCGAAAGGGCCACATAGCGCAGCGCGTGGGGATCAAATTTGACCCACAGCCATAGGCTGATCGAAGTTACCGTGCCCACAAGCAGGCCCCAGAAGCCGCCTTCCTTGGTGGCGCGCTTCCACAACATGCCCACAATAACAGTCCCGAACAGCGGCGCAATGAAGAAGCTGAAGAGCTGCTGCACATAGTCCATGATGGAGGCGGCATGCTGCACAATGTATGCCGTGCCTACTGAGACCAACACGCCCAACAGTGTGCACCAGCGGCCCATTTTGACGTAGTGCTGGTCGGTCGCGTTTTTGTTGAGGAAGGCTGCATAGATGTCGTAGGTCCAGACGGTCGAGAAGGCGCTGACATTGCCGGCCATGCCGGACATGAATCCTGCGATGAGGGCCGTAACGCCCAGCCCCAGCAGCCCCGGCCCGCAGTATCGAACCAGCATGAGCGGCAGCACTTCGTTGTAGGTGTGCTGGCCGGTGTGCATCGCTACCGTTGTTCCCACCAGCTTGTAGGGAAGTACACCCAGCGCCAGCAGGCCGGGCAGAATCACGATGAATGGTACGCACATCTTGAGCGCCGAGCCGAGAATCGGGGCCATCTTGGCCGAGCGCAGGTCCTTTGCAGCCAGCACACGCTGCACCACCAGGAAGTCCGTGGTCCAGTAGCCGAAGCTGACCACAAACCCCAATCCGAAGATGATGCCGAACCAGTTCACCCCCATCGGGTTGTCGCGGAAGTGCCCCAGAGTGCTCCACAGATGGACATAGTCGTGCGTGTGCAGGCGTTCGTAGATTTTGGCTTCGAGGTTGTGCCAGCTTCCTACTTCTATCAGGCCAAGAATCGGGATCAGTAGCGAGCCAATCCAGATGAGGAAGAATTGTAGGACCTCGTTGTAGATGGCGGAGCGCAATCCGCCCAGCGCCACATAGACGGCAACCGTAATCGACGAAACCCAGATCGAGAAGTTGAGGTCCCAGCCCAATACAACCTTCATAACCACGGCCATTGCGTACATGTTGATGCCGCTCATCAGGATGGTCATGAATGCAAAACTGATGCCGGAAAGAGCGCGTGTGCCGGGGCCGTAGCGGAGGTTGAGGTATCCGGGGACGGAGTTGACCTTGGAGATGTAATAGAAGGGCATCATCACAAGGCCGAGGAAGAGCATCGCGGGGATGGCGCCGATCCAGTACCAGTGCGTGGCCAGGATGCCGTATTCGTAGGCCGAACCGGCCCAGCCCATCAACTCGAGGGAGCCGAGGTTGGCGGAGACGAAGCTGAGGCCCGCGATCCACATGGTCATCTCGCGGCCGGCCATAAAGAAGTCTTCGCTGGTGTTGCTTTCGCCCTTCAGGTAGAAACCGATGTAGATGACGATGGCGAAATAGATCGCGATGACGGCAATGTCCACCCCGTGCAGGTAGGCAATTTGGGTCTTAGCGGGTTCGGCAGCAAAAGTGGCGAGTAAGGTAAACGGTTTCATCACTTGATTTCCTTAAAATACGCGGTTGCGCCGGGAACTGTCTATTTCGATTTTTTCTGACCGTAGGTCGCATTGGGGCCGTGCTTGCGAAAGTGGTGGAGGTCGAGGAGCGCCTGCGAAATGTTGCCACAGGACGCGTTCAGGGTGACTGTGTAATAGGCCATGCGGGCCACGGATTCGAGGATGACGGCGTGGTGCGCGGCGTCCATGGGCGTTCTGCCCCACGCAAAGGGAGCATGGCCTCGTACTAGAACTCCGGGGACGGCGATGGGGTCAAGGCCTTGGAAGCGTCGCGTGATGGCCACGCCGGTATTGAGGACATAGTCGGTGGCAACCTCTTCGTCGTTGAGCTCGCCGGTGACTGGAACAGGGCCGTAGAAGTAGTCAGCATGCGTGGTGCCATAGGCGGGAATTTCGCGTCCGGCCTGGGCCCATGCAGTTGCGTACTCAGAGTGCGTGTGAACGATGCCGCCTATGGCAGGGAACTCGCGATACAGATGGAGATGGGTAGCCAGGTCGGAGGATGGACGCAACGAACCTTCAACGATCTTTCCGTTGAGGTCAGTGACCACGAGGTCGGAGGGCTTCATCGTCTCATAGGGAACGCCGCTGGGCTTGATGGCGACGAGACCGGTCTCGCGATCGATACCGCTGGCGTTGCCAAAGGTATAAAGGACAAGTCCGCGACGCACGATTTCGAGATTGGCTTCAAGAACTTCAGCTTTTAGATTTTCAAGCACTGCGCTGGCCCCGATTCATTGGAAATAACATAATGCCACATAACTAAAGCGATTTATCATTCTTTGTTTTATGACCCGAATTTTGCGCCGAGCCCTCCGCCGTCTTTACAGCTGACGGGCAAGGACCAGAGTAATATCGTCAGGCTGTTCTTGTCCGCCGATCCAACTGCGCAGCGACTGCATGACCTGTTCGGAGATAGCGTCAAGGGGAAGGTGGCGATGGCGGCGGACGACCTCAATGAGCCGTTCTTCGCCGAATTCGCCAAATTCATTTTCCGGCTCCGTAACTCCGTCGCTGTAGGCGATTAGGATATCGCCAGGATTCAGCTGCTCATCACCTTGCTCATAGGTCATGTTGTCGATGAGGCCGATGACCGTGCCTCCCCGGTCCAGGCGCGCTATCGTGTCGTCGGCGCGCAGCAGGAATGGCGGAAGCTGACCTCCATTTGAATAAACGAGGCGACGCGTGGCCCCGTTGTAGTGCGCAAGGAAAAGGGTCGCGTATTTTTCCGGCTGAGTGCTTCGATAAAGATGATGGTTGAGCAGAGCGAGCATGTGGGCGGGCTCCTCGAAGAGCTCCCCGCACTCAATTTCTTCTTTGCCGACGTGGCGGGTTGTGGAACGGGCGGCAGCAGCGCTGCCCTCAAGGATGAGTTCTTCGCCCGCGAAGCGGAAGGCGCGCACGGCGGAGTGGAGCGTGGCCATGAGCAAAGCGGCGGAGATGCCCTTGCCGCTGATGTCGCCGAGGGCGATGCCGAGGCCGGCGGTACCTGAGAGCAGAAAGTCGTAGTAGTCTCCGCTGACGGTGCGGGCGGGATAGCAGGCGCCGTGCAGTTCAAGCATGGGCAGGCTGACGCTGCCGCGCGGGAAGAGATTGGCTTGGACCTCCTGTGCAATGGCGAGCTCGCCCTGTAGCCGCTCTTTCTCTCGTTGCTCTTCAAGCAGGCGGGCCAGCGACGAGGTCATCTTATTGAAGGAGCGGCTAAGCGCAGCGAGCTGATCGTTGCGGGTGACACGGATGCGATGCGTAAGGTCGCCTTGATCGATGGCTTCCGTCGCATGGTAAAGGTCGCGGACGGACCGCGTGATCGTGAGGTTGAGCCGGACAGCAAGGAAAAAGGCAAAAAGCTCGAGCAAGCCAAAGAAGATGGCGAGGGCAATAAAGGCGTCGCGCCAGATGGGAGCGGTGTTGAGCGAGGCGATAAAGAGGCGCTTATAGAGTGCTGAGGGGCGCGAGTCGACGCGGGTGAAGGTGGAGAGGGGCTTGCCGGTCTGCCAGTTGCGAGTTTCGAGGGGTGCGACGAAGGTCACGAGAATGTCGTAGAAGTGCATCGAGGGCGGAAGCGTGCCGCCTTCGATTGGGCGGCCGCTGCCCTGATCAAGTTGATTGATATCGCGACCGTTGACACTGACGTCGACCGGAGAGTTCAGCGAACGGCGGCTGAAGGTGACTTTGGTCCGCGGTTTGGGACCCGGAGTGTTCTCATTGCCCAGCGTGACATCGGGAACGATGGTCACAGTGCCGAGGCCGCGGGCGATCTGCTCGACATTCTCCTTTTGTAGAGGGAGGCTGGTGATGGCCGTGACGGTGGCTTTGCCGACGGTTTCTGTGTCCACGGCGCGAAGGAACAGGGCTCCGTGGTCTTCGACGAGGCCGCTGAATCTGCCTTGCACCCATGAGGGAGGCTGCCGGATTTCGCCGGTGTTAAACACGTCCGGGCTAAGGCGCAGCAGGCGCCCATCTTCAAATGCAGCGAAGGCGATGCCGGTGCGCGGATGGCCGGGCTCGGTGTCGTCGAACTCAGGCAAGGTCAGCGTTGCGGCCTTGGGGTTGGCAGCGAGGGTATGTGCGGCGCTGATGGCGAACGCACGGTTTTCAGAAGCGATGTGGGCCTGTTCCTGGTCGATTACATCGTTGGCGGCAAAAATCGCGAACTGGCCGGAGAAGACATAGAGCAGAATGAGCGCGAGCGTCGCGAACAGCACCACCGGCGTAAGGCCCATCAGCAGGTAGGTGACGACCAGGCGGTTGCGGACCTTCCACAGGACGCGGCGCATGAGCCACCGCCAGAACAGCGGGATACTGAAGATAACCAGCAGAAACAGCGTAAAACTGCCAAGCGCCTGAAAGAACTGGCCGGCGTCTCCGGGCAGTAATGAAGCCACCAGAAATACCAGATACGCCGCCAGCAGCCAGAATGCGATGCGGTGAATCTTGCCCTCTGGAGGGTCGCGGCGTACCCACCGGAATATATCAGTTTCAAAATTGCGCAGGCGTCCCATGGGATGGGTTGAGTTTATCTGATTGAGACGGTTGCGAAGAAGCGGTCAACAGTTGGCCAATAGCCGGCACCGAGTCGGCCGGTTACCTTATTGGCCTGCGCTTTTCGCGGCCGCTTCCTTACGCCGCTCTTCCACGTCGGCTTGGTGCGCCAGGCGAAGGGTATGGCGCGTGGCAGAGAACTGGGCCCCGGCAAGCAGGATGAGCCCGGTAATGAAAGCCCAGATCATGAGGCCAACGGAGACCGAGAACGGGCCGTAAGCGGCGTTGAGGTTGAGCAGCGGCAGCACCAGAACATAAACGTACTTGGCAAACTCCCAAAGAAGCCCGGCGACGATCGCGGTAGGAAGTACAGCGCGCACAGGAAGCTTGCGGTTGGGAAGAATCCAATAGATGAGGAAGAAGATGCTGATGCTGAAGATGGCGGCAGAGACGCGCAGGACAAGGCTGCCGAGAAGGGTGAAGACGGGGCCTTCCGTCCTGCCGTGAAACACAATTTCCAGCAGGTGGCCCTGAGCTGCGGTGAAGACGATGGAAAAGAGCGCAAGCACGCCAACGCAGAATGCAAGCCCGATAGAGAGGAGCTGATTGCGCAGGTAGCTGCGGTTCTTCTTCACCTTCCATACGCGGTTTAGGGCGACTTCCAGCGGTAGAAAAACTCCCGTGGAGGAGATGAGGAGCGAGACGATGGAGATGATCTGGACTTTGCTGCGGGGATTGGCAAGCAGGCCCATGTTGCGGAGGATGAAGTCCTGGTGGGCGGGCAGAAAGTACCGCAGCATGTCTGTGAGGACGCTTTCGATGCGCGGTGAGTGGAAGAGGCGGCGCTCGATCGTCCAGGTCATAACGATGAAAGGAAAGAGCGAGAGGATGGAGTTGGCGGCCACACTGAAGGCATAGGTGTGCACCTCGCTTTGCGCGAGGTAGCGGGCGAGCGAGACAAGCTGCGCCCAGAGTCCCGAACCTCTGGAGCTGGGTGGCGGGTCCGGCTCAAGGCCTGGATTGGGCACAGACGAGGCAGCGGCCTCGGCGGGGCCGGATTTGCGATGGGACCCTTGGCTGAAAGGGGTGGTATCGATCATGCTTCTTTCCCCAATGCTAAGACATCGGACGGACCATGAGGATTCTGGTAACAAAAGGCGGGTACTTCCGGACAGTGGCTGTTCGTAACCTGCTGGCCTTGAATGAGGTCTTTTTCAAAATTTTCCTTGATTTAGATGGTAATTCCTGCCATATATGAATGACTCTATTCGCTTTTCAGAGCGATGAGTGTCTTTTGGGCCTTAACACGCAAGGAGCTGTAAATGAAGGAAAGCGGAGTTGTTAAGTGGTTTAACGGAGCAAAAGGGTACGGATTCATTCAGCGCTCGACGGGCGAGGATGTATTCGTGCACTTCTCGGCTATTCAGGACTCGGGCTACAAAACGCTGAACGAAGGTGAAGGCGTAACATTTGAGTGCCAGAAGGGACCAAAGGGGCTGAGTGCTGTGAATGTGGAGCGCGCTGCAGGCTGACCTGCTGGCGACGCAGTCGCAGACGGGCTGTATGGCGTCCGTGCCGGACGATTGAAGCCTGATAGGGCTAATCAGCCAAAGTCAGCATGATGCAGGCTGGTGTGAGTTCTCATATCCTTCGATTGAATCGATTCAACCTAAAGATCATCTTCCAGCTTTCCCTACTATCCCTGGCAACTTATACCTAGTTACTCCCGAGTAACCACTCACTTACTACCTTTACTACCTCTGGATAATTTCTAGAAAGCAGGCGCATTTTTCCCCTGCGGCGAACGGAAATAGTTGATCCAGAAGCGGTAGCGCGCCTCGCTTGCCAACGGCATAGGCCCGGTCCGCGCTCCAATCTCCATAGTCGCTGGTTTGGCGGGGTTGACGGCAGACCATTGTGGAAGACCGGACGCGCTGGGATCTCCTGTGGTTGCAAAGGCTTTGAGGTAAGAAGAAGCAAGGTTCGAGATCTGATGGTCGATTGGCTGCCAGGGGCGGTCGAGAACGTTCAGGTTACGAAAGAAGTAGGGCAGCTCGCCCGAGTGGAAGGCCCCAAACTCGGGGTGTTGCGGCCAGGGGACGGCACGATCAAAGAAATATGTGTAGACCGGGCCTTTGTGATGCTCCAGCCGTTCACTAGCCCATAGGAACATGGAGACGCGTTCCCGGTCACGGCTGCTCTCGACTATGGATTGTTGCATCTGTGTCAGGGTATCTCCTGGTGGGTAAAGCCGCTTGAAGTCCGCAGCCATCGGGCCATAAAGACGCTGAACGCGTGTCTCATAGTCAGCCGCGGACCGGAGAGGCGGCGACATGAGCCAATAATCATTGGCCTGATAGCCGGTGATCACGGGGACATCGTTCCCGGCAGCGGTGCGGTTGATGGCGTTGGGCGAGGTGGGCAGGACCCATCCATCGACGATGAGATCGAAGTGGAGAGGGAGCTCATCGGGCTGTGGGAGTAAATCGGCGGCAGGGATGGCACGAAGCTGCTCCAGGTTTGCGGCGCGGTGTTCAGCTGCGAATTGAAGGCCTTCCTGCTCGGCAGTGGCAAGGTCTGTGCTGCGTCCAGCGATTCCGAGGCCGCTGTCGGCCTGGGCGCGCTCGAAGAGTCCGCGGGCTAGCGGGGATGCGAGCAACGCGCCAACGCTGAATGCCCCGGCTGACTGGCCCCATATGGTGACGTTGTTGGGGCTGCCGCCGAAGGCGCGAATATTCTCTTTGACCCAGCGCAACGCGGCAATTTGATCGAGGATGCCGTAGTTGCCTGAGCTGTGGTGAGGTGACCCTGCGGTGAGGCCGGGATAGGCCAGGAACCCGAAGGCTCCGAGGCGGTAGTTGATGGTGACGATGACGAGGCCGGTGCTGGCCAGATGCGCGCCATTGTAAATGGGCACTTCGCCAGAGCCTTCAACGAAGCCCCCACCCGGAATGTAGACGATGACAGGAAGACTGGCTGTTCGAGCAAGACGTGGAGTCCAGACATTGAGGTAGAGGCAATCCTCACTGACTTTGTTCTGGACAAGAAACTCGGGCGTCCAAGGGCCGAAGGTTCCGTGGAGGCGCTGCATGCAGCTCGCGCCAAATTGCATGGCGTTGCGAACGCCCTTCCACGATGCTGGCGGTATGGGCGGACGCCAGCGAAGGCTCCCGACCGGTGGCGCGGCATAGGGAATGCCCTTGAACGAGCTGATGTGCGTTACCGTATCGGTGACGCCGGCAAGCTTGCCGTTGTGCGTGTCGACAATGGGATGGGTAGACTTGGCGAGAGCGGCCGGTGCGGCGGAAACGGCGAGTGCAAGGCAGAGAACAGAGGCGAGGGTGAAGCGCTTCACCCAAAGAGAACATATTTTCTGGTGCACGACAGGACTCTCCAGAAAACCCGGCAGTCAGTATACCGAGTTGGGGCAACCGCACAGCGCGAGGAGCTAATCGGTGTGGTTCTCGTCGAGCCGCTGAATGGCCCATTGCGCGGATTCACGGAGGACTGGGTCATTGGACGCTGCCCATTCTTTGAGGCGCGGCAGGAAGCGGATGAGTCCGCTGTTACCCATAGCAATGGCCAGGTTGCGGCGGAGGCCTGCGAACCTGGCGCGCTTGACGGGCGAACCAAAGAACCAATGGCCAAAGTCCTCCTCGCTCATGCCAGCGAGCCAGTCGAGCGCAGGATTCACGAGGGCGGCGCGGGGCGCGAGCTCAGGGTCATCGCTTTGACGTGACGGCGTACGGGCCTTGTTGTTCCAGGGGCAGACATCCTGGCAGATGTCGCAGCCGAAAACCTGGCGTCCGATTCCGGGGCGCAGCTCCTCGGGTATTGGGCCACGCTTCTCAATCGTGAGATAGGAGATGCAGCGTGTCGCATCCATTTGATACGGAGTGAGCGCCTGTGTGGGGCAGGCATCGATGCAGCGGGTGCAGGTGCCGCAGCGGTCCGCGGCGAGCTGCGGAAGCGTGTCGGATTCGGGTTCGAGCGACGTGAGGATGACGCCTAGGAAGAGCCAGGAGCCGAGTCGCTGATTGAGGATGCAGGTGTTCTTGCCGGTCCATCCGATGCCAGCCAGCCGGGAGTAAACGCGCTCGACGAGCGGGCCGGTATCAACGTAGCAGCGGGACTCGAATGGGCCGGTCTTCGCTTTGAGTGCAGCATCGAGGGATTGAAGACGTCTGAGCAGCACTTTGTGGTAATCGCTCGGGCGGGATGGGGCATCATCGGTTGGCCGCGAGCCGGTCTCGGATTCGACGTGTGATCCGGTTTGGGCGTAGCGTGCGATCCAGGCGGTGCCGGACTGTGCGGGATCGATGGAGCGGGGCTGCGCCGAGCTGTAATCGGCCGCACAGACGATAACGGATCTGGCCCACGGGAAGACGGAATGGAGTGAAGCGCGAACCAGGTCACCCTGATCATTCCGGCGCTTGAGATACTCCATTTCGCCCGCCGCGCCGGAGGCGATCCACTGCTCAAAGCGGGTGCGTTGAGCGCGGCCTTCGGGGGAATCCTCCGCGGGCACAGGCGCGATGCCGGAGAGGGCAAAGCCGGCGCTGCGTGAGAGCGCGGCGATGAGTGAGCTTGAGGGAGCTTGAGACATGAGCATGGAAGCAGCGGCGCTAAAACGCCGCAACTCCGCTGTTGGCATCATAGAGGATTGAGGAAACAGGTTCGGGAATTCGGCAACTGCGGATAGAATGAAGAAAATTTCTCCTCGCAAAGACAAGAGAGAGGCATGGACTTCGAGCAACTGCGAACGTTTATGGAGGTAAGTCGGCTGCGCAGCTTTTCGCGGGCGGCGGAAAAGCTGAATGTGACCCAGCCTGCGATCTCGGCGCAGATTCGTACATTGGAAAACGAGGTGGGCGCGCGGCTGTTTGACCGCGACGGGGGCAAGGTGACATTTACAGCGGCAGGCCGTGTCTTTGAGCCTTTCGCTGAGCACTGCCTGCAGTGCCACAACCACATCATGGTCACCGTGGGCGAACTGCATCGAACGCCACGCGGAGAAATCTCCGTCAGCGCAAACGAGGCCACCAGCCTCTACGTGCTGCCCGCGGTATTTGCGCAGTTCAAGCGGCAGTACTCGCGCGTGGGCCTGAGTATTGTGCGCGCGGACCGGATTAAGACGGTGGAGGCTGTGCTGAACCGCGAAGTGGATTTCGGGGTTGTATCGCTGCCCATCAAAGACGCGCGGCTGTTGGTGGATACGCTGCATCGCGATGATGTGGTGATGGTGGCGCCGAGCCAGCACCCCTTGGCGGTGCGCGAGAGCGTAAAGCTGGCAGATGTCCTGCCGCACTCGCTCTTGCTGCCCAAGCAGGGGAGGCAGCGCGAGCTGATTGAAGAGCTGTTCCGAAGCAACGATGTGCAGCCGCGAGTGGCGATGGAGGTTGAATCAAGCGAGTTGCTGAAGCGGCTGATCGCCGCCGGGCTGGGGATCGGTTTTTTGCCGCGCAGCAACGTGCTGGAGGATGTGAAGAGCGGCACGCTGAAGATTCTTAAGCTGGAAGGAGTGCGCCTGAACCGCGAACTGGCCCTGATCTATCGCAAGGACAAGACGCTGACGCGCGCGGCGCATGTATTTTTGGAGATTGCGACCGGACGCCCGCGGTTGCATCAACCTGCGCCGGTACTGGGCAAGACGAAGATGACGAAGCAGGCAGTTTAGGGATCAGCCCAGCGGTTCCCGTGCACACCACCTTCAGAGGCCTGATTCAGCTAGGACTTGCCTGTACGGAAATGGACGCTCTTTCCGAATCCGGACAACCTATCGAGTATTCTGCATAATATTTTCAATGATTTAGCCAGGCCCTCAGATTGCTGAACACTTGGCTGGAGGTTCTATGCCGACCCTGCTCCAGGATATTCGCTACGCTCTGCGCCAGCTCCGCAAGTCGCCGGGTTTTACTATTGTCGCCGTGCTGACGCTGGCTCTCGGCATCGGAGCGAACACAGCCATCTACAGCATTATTCATGGCGCGCTGCGGCTTCCGTATCCGGACTCGGAGCGGATAGTCGCCATCAGAAACGTCTACAAGCAGGGCAAATACTTCTCGGCCTCCTACCCCGACTTCGAGCAGTGGCGCGCGCAAAGCAAAACGCTTTCTCCGATCGTCGCCACAGCCTTCTGGCCGATGACCTGGACCGGGCACGGCAACCCGGAAAATCTCAACGTCGACTATGTTTCCCAGGGATTCTTCCATCTTTACGGCGTTCATCCCGTAGCTGGCCGCGCATTTCTGCCCAATGAGCACCAGAAGGGCGCCGCGCAGGTCTGCGTGCTTAGCGAAAAGTTCTGGCGTGAAAAGTTGGGAAGCGATCCGTCGGTCGTTGGTAAGCCAATCAACCTCGATGGTAAGGCATACACAGTCGTTGGCGTCGTTCCAGAGCCCGTGAACAGCGCAAGGCCGGCGCAGCTATGGATTCCACTGGAGCCCGCGCCTCCCATGGACAAGCACGGCTGGAATTATCTCTTCGTGGATGGTCTTTTGCGGCCCGGGGTCTCCCTCGATGAGGCACAGTCCGAACTTCGGACCATTCAGGGACAGATCGACAAGCAGTTTCCTGACAACACCCACGGCATTGAGCTACACCCACTTTCTGAGGCGGTCTTCGGAGACCTGCACGCAATCCTGCTCATGCTCCAGGCTGCCGTTGGCTTCATCCTCCTCATCGCCTGCGTGAACCTCGCCAACATGCTGCTGGCGCGCGCTGCCAATCGTGAGCGGGAATTCGGAATCCGGCGCGCTTTGGGCGCTTCAGCCAGCCGAATGGTGCAGCAGACACTGACCGAAAGCCTCCTGCTTTCATTTACCGGAGCCGCTGTCGGCCTGATGATCGCCGAAGGACTCACGCACATTCCAATCGCAGCCTGGCCGAAGAACTTTGTGCCGCCGTCGGACGTGCATCTGGATGGCACGGTGCTGCTGTTTGCGGCGCTGCTGGCCATCGGCACCGGCGTGCTGTTCGGAGTCGTCCCCGCGTTCCGCATTCTCAAACAGGACGAAAAGGAAGCACTGCAGCAGGGTCGCACCGTCACTGAATCCCGTGAGCAGAACCGTACCCGCTCCGCGCTGGTCATCGCTGAAGTAGCGCTCTCCATGCTCTTGGTGGTAGGCGCGCTGAACATGGCCTTCTACTTCGTACACTTGCTGAACATAAATCCCGGCATGGATCCGGAGAACTCCATGGCCATGACGGTTTCCCTGTCTCCGGCTCAATATCCAAAACCTGCCGACCAGGACCGCTTCTTCAATCTGCTCCTGACAAAGCTCGCTGCCCTTCCCGGAGTCACTCATGTGGGGGCCAGCGATGACACACCCTTCACGGCGAACGGCAGTAATGGCAGCTTTACCTATGACGGTCAACCGGACAGTACGGCCAATCAGAACCCCTTCGCCGCATTCCACTTTGTGACGCCGGGATATTTCCAGGCCGTGGGCACGCCGCTGTTGCAGGGCCGTGAATTTAATGAGAATGACACCGCAAGCTCCCAGAAGGTCATCGTCATCGACCGCAGGACCGCAGAGAAGCTCTGGCCCGGCCAAAGTCCTCTGGGCAAGCACATCAATTGCTGCGAGAGCAACACAGACTTCACCGTGGTCGGCGAGGTTGCCAACGTGTATTTTGCAGGACCGGCGGCGAAGCCTGAAATGGCGTTCTACATCAGTCTCAACCAGTTCCCCAAGGGGTATGCGAGCGTCATCGTCCGCACACATGGGAACCCGATCATGCTGGCCAAGGCCGCTCGCCATGCGGTCGCTTCCGTTGATCCGCTGCAGGCCGTCTCTGACATTACGACACTCCAGGAGCTGGAGCAGAAATCCATCGCCGGACAGCGCACGTCAACCATGATTACGGCCATTCTCGGCTGCCTGGCGCTCTTGCTCGCCAGCATCGGAGTCTATGGGGTCATGGCCTATTCGGTCAGCCGCCGCGAGCGCGAGTTCGGCATCCGCATGGCTCTGGGCGCGGACCGGGGCAGCATCGTCAAGCTGCTGTTCGCGGGGATGCTGCGCCTGACCATCGCAGGAATGCTGATCGGCGCCGCGCTCACACTGGCTATGCGCGCCTGGATGGACTCGCTCCTCGGAGCCAACGGAACCAATCTGCTGGCGCTTGTGGTTGCGGCGACTCTGCTGTGCGCGGTTGCGGCGCTGGCCACCCTGTTCCCCGCGCGCCACGCCATGTACGTCGAACCCATGCAGGCTCTGCGCACCGAATAAGGCAGCGCCCCCGCTCCCGCAGCCCTTATTACTGTTTTGGAGCCGCGTGTGCGCCGATCAGGTGCAGGTATGCTCCGGCGGCGCGGAAGCGGACGCGCGCGTCGTTGTCGCTCAACAGAGGCACCAGGTCTTCGCGCATATAGGTACGGGCAGTCAGCGCGATCATCAAGACCGCGGCCGAGCGCACCGTCGCATCCTTGTCCGTAAGCGAGAACCGGAGCAGTTTGTCGATGTCAGGCCCATGTTCGCGGGCTAGCAGGAGAACGACGGTGGCCTGCGGCGTGAGAGTGGAATCGTCCAGAAGGCGGGCCACTTCGCTGAGGCCCAGGCCGGCTCCCGGAACGGGCACGAGTCCGCCACTGGTGCTGAGCAGAAAAATGCTGGCGCTGTGTACGCTGTGAAAGCTTGAGAGGACGCGGCGCTTCTGGCGCTGAAAATAGCCCGATTTGACGTTAAGCTGGCCGTATAGGACATCTTCAAGCGTCCGCTTGCCCTGTGGGTCATTAAGTCTGTAGAGAGCCTTCGCAGCGGCGAATTCGACTTCTGGAACGGGGTCTGTGTCGAGGACGTGCTTGAGCGCAGGGATGCTCTCGTGGAAGCCGAGATCGGCGAGGGTATCAGCGGCAGCAATGCGGACATTTACGTCCTTGTCGGTAAGGAAACCTTCGATGCGCATGCGAACCGACTGGGTTTTCGCGATCATGCCGGTAGCGGCGATAGCCCGGGCGCGCGTCGCCGGATCCTTGGACGATAAGCCGACATTGATGATGTTTTGCGCGGTGTTGATGTTGTCGGCTACGGATTGTGCGCTGGAAGAGGCAGGAAGGACGAGAGGCGACACCAAAACAGTCAGGGTGAAAAGTCTTGTGGCGATTGAGCTCACTCCAGGACTCCTTTCTCTCGATACCGTGACTTGGATGCAAGACAAAGGAGAGTATACGAGAGAAGACGAGTATAGAATGAGCCGCCGATTTATGAGGACGGCCGGTTCTTCTGTATCTCGCGCTGGGCCTTGCGGGCGGCGACCCACTTGCGGGCTGCGTAGGCCAGATAACTGAGCTGCACGATCCAGGTAACTGCGTACGCGGCGACGAGATGGCGATGGAACATTGGATTCATGCGGCCTCCAGAGCGACGGCTGCGGCCTGTTGATCGGCGATTTGCTGGCGGCGCTCGGCGGCATAGCGCAGGGCCACCACAAAGACTCCCCATGCAACCCATCCGGCAAGGTTCCACCAGAGAGCGGGCATCATGCTCGGAGCAAGGCCGGTGTTGGGGCCGCCAAAGAAAACAGGCGCAGGGTGCTGGGTGCGCCACCATCGGGTGGACATATAGACAATCGGTATGTCGGCAAAGCCAAAGATGGCGATCACGGCCGCCATCACGCGCATCTCTGGCCCGGTGATGAAGCGGCGCACCAGCAGGTATGCGACATAAATAAGCCACAGAACGAGTGTGGTGGTAAGGCGCGCATCCCAGGTCCACCAGATGCCCCAGGCGGCCTTTCCCCAGATGGATCCGGTGGCCATGCCGATGAGGCAGTAGACTACGCCCATTTCCGCTGAGGCCAGCGCGAGGGCATCAGTTTTCATGGCCCGCTCGGGATTGCGATTGCGAATCGCGAGATAAACGAGCGAGCAGATGAGGTTGACTGTAAAGAAGATCGCCATTCCGCACCATGTAGGCACGTGGTAGTAGAGGATGCGCGAAAGGTTGCCCTGGTCCGCGTCCGCAGGGACAACATACATGGCGACACGGTATCCGTTCGCGAGGACGGCAAGCGTGGCGATAACCCACAACCAGCGGAACACCTTCATCATTAACTCCTATTGTCGGTTTAAATCCTTTGATTTTTCAAGGGCAGAATGAATCGTGGGCGATGCTAGCGCAACTGTCGCGGGAAGGGATATGACCTGGCGCACAGATTAACCAGAGAGTTACTATCTCAGTTTTTAAATATTGTCAAAAAAGGACTTCACAATCGTGCTATTCGGGGAGTAAAAGGATGAGCCATGGCGTGGCTTACTCTCATGATCGGCGGCGTTGTGCTCCTGGCCGGCATCTGCGGTCAGTGCTTCGGTATTAAGCGAAAGGCTCCTGCGCATCCGGCAGACAAGCGCGTGGGCAAAATGGTTGTGACCATCGGCTCCGTAGTTGTAGGACTATGGCTGGTGGCCTTCTCCGTCGTCCACCTGATACACCTTCACACCGTTGGCCACTGGTAAAGCGTTCCTTGGCGGGAGCGGCTTGAACCCTGTGGCGACGGCGGGCGCGCGTCTTCCGCGCGCGGTTTCTTGCGTGTCTGACAATTGCCCGTAAACTAACTGCATGCCCAGGCTGGAAGGAAAGGCTGCGCTTGTGACGGGCGCGGCAAAACGAATCGGACGCGCCATTGCGCTGGCTCTGGCCGAAGAGGGCGCAAGTGTGGCAATTACCTATCGCGAGTCCGCAGAGCAAGCGGCGAACACAGTGAGCGAGCTTGAAGCGCTGGGAGTGCGTGCCTTGGCGGTTTGTGCCGACCTGCGAAAGCCGGAAAGCGTGCGCGAAGCGGTTCGAAGGGCAGCGGAAGAGCTTGGGACCATCGACATTCTGGTGAACAACGCGGGACGCTTTGAGACAGCGGCGCTTGAGAGCATTACGGTGGAGCAGTGGGACGCGATGTTTGAAACCAACACGCGTGGGCCCTTTCTGACAGCGCAGGCTGCACTGCCATATTTAAGGGCGGCACGCGGGCGGATCATCAATATCGGTTCGTTAGGCGGTATTCATCCGTGGCCAACACACGCGCACTACTGCACATCCAAGGCTGCGTTGCACATGCTTACGCAAACAATGTCGAGGGCCTTTGCGCCAGAGATCAGCGTGAACTGCGTGGCTCCGGGGATGATTGTGAACGGAGAGGTCGCGGCCGAGTTCGAGCACTTTGCGCGCAAAACCCCGATGCGGCGCAACGGAAGTCCGCAGGACGTTGCGGCAGCGGTACTGTTTTTTGCCACCGGACCACACTTTATTACCGGTCAAATTCTAAGCGTGGACGGCGGGCTGGGGCTTTAACACCCGACCGCTCTATCAGAAGCGGTGTCCGAACATCGCAATGTTGCCACCGTTGGTGAAGAGGACGGCCAGATTCATGGCGATGAAAATGAGGTCGTAGTGCCAGCCCATGGATTTTTCTCCCCAGAAGCCGCTCTTCCACACTGCGATTTTCATCCAGATGGCTCCCAGCATGATGAGGATGAAGCCGATGGCATCCCATTGAGTGAGGAAGCCGAGCAGCATGGCAATGCCTCCCAGAAACTCTGCAAGGCCAAGAAAAACGACAAAGCCGATGTTCATGCCCAGGCTCTCGGCGCGCTTGCGGGGAGCCTTGAGGTGGTTGAACCCGCTGGTCGAGAAAACTGCGGCGATCATGACGCGAAGTGCGAGGATGCCCCAATCGCTATATTGCGTGAGCTGAGGAAAGGTCAGGTATCGCATAAACCACCTGCTGCGGTTTGGATGCGGATGACGGCTGCACGTTACTCCGATATTCCATCGAGCCGGTTGAGGATGCGTGCGAGCTGCGTGTCATTGTCGTATCCGCTGTTGACGGCACGCTCACGGCCGCGCGCGGCGATGGCCTGGCGCAGGTCGGGCCGGTCGAGATAAAAGCGTGCCTTGTCGGCGCACTCTTCAACCGATAAAAAAAAGACGGCCTCGCGGTCTTCCTCAAAGAGAGCCTGATGACCGGGCGTGCGGACCGCGAGCAGGAAGCCGCCGCATGCGGCGATCTCCACCGCTTTGTGGGCGATGTCGTCCTCGTTGGTTTCCGTAACAAAGCTGAGGTTTATTTTTGAGCGCCAGATGCCGGAGCGATATTCGTCGGCGGCGAGGAAGCCACCGAGGGTGAGATATTGCTGTTCATCCCGAGTAAACATACGCTGCCAGCGGCTGCCGTTGATGAACACAGGAAGCTTGTGGTCGCGAGCAAGACTGAGCAGGAAGGCAGGGCGTTGCTCATAGGGGAATCCGATATAGGAGACGGCCCGGTCGCGGTCGGTATCGGTGAAGCCGAGCGGTGGAGGGAAGTGGATGGCAGGATCGAAGCTGAACATGGTCTCAATCCACGGCAGACCCCAGGTGGAGTAGCGCGCAACATCGGCCTTGCGAACGAGACAGTGCAGATCGGCCATGCGGAGCACCTTGAGGAACTGCATCCAGCAGCCGTCATTGCGCGGCCCGAAGGGCGCGTCCTGCACGTAGAAGACGATTTTCGCGCCAGTCTGCTTAATGGCGTGCATCGTGGCTGGCGTGAAGAAGATGGGCTTGTCGAACCAGACAATATCAGGCCGGATGGTTTGTACCACTTGGACCAGATCATGGTTGATACGCGCGACGAGCGGGCCGGCAGGATAGCGAAAACGCAGCCAACTGAGGTAACGGTTTTTAGGCGCATAGGGAAGCACATCAAAGGGGTGCATCTCCTGGCCAAGTCTTCTCAAAGCCTCAAAACGATATGCAGCGGTGCTGCCACAGCTGAGGTCGGAAGCGTACAGAATCTTCCGCGCGCGAGGAGGCGAATAAGACATTAAAAGTGATGATAATTGGTAGAGGTCTGGTGGACTATGCAGCGTTGGGAAACAGCGTTGAGCACTCCAGCAAGGGCGTAAACTAGCTTTTGCACATTAAGCGAGAGAAGGGAATTGCTGTGGTCCATCAATACATCGAGCGCGTGGTCGACCTCACCGAGCGGGAAGCCAACCAGATATACAACCTGACCATCGAGGAGGCTCGCACGCACGTGCTGACCGGCGAGCCGGACGCAGTACGCGGCATTCAGGGGTCGTTTGCGCTGATTGCGCGCGAAGGCAAGACCGTGCGCATGGCTCGTTCGCTGGATCGGCCCATGCGGTATTTCCTAGCCAAGCGGACAGAAGGCCCGGTGCTGATTGTGGCGCACCGCATCGATGCCATATACGACTGGCTCAAGTCGGAGGGGCTGGAATGGCAGTTCAATCCCAGCTACACGCGCATGGTGCCCGCGCACTACATCGTCGAAATTCAGCTCATCGGTTGCCCCGACCCCGATCCTCTCTACACGCGCTTCTTTACGCCGGTGTCAAGCTCGCTCCAGACCAACCTCGATGAGATTGGAAAGACCTATATTCGCGCTTTGGCCAAAGAGATTTCACAGTGGCTGAAGCATGTGCCGGAGAATGAGCCGATCGGAGTGTGCTTCTCCGGCGGCATCGACAGCGGCAGCGTTTTTTTGACGACTTATTACGTGATGCAGCGGCTGGGCATGAGCCCGGGCCGGCTGAAGGCGTTTGTGCTGGACCTGGGACGCGGCCCGGATGTGGAGCAGGCGCGCGCGTTTCTGGATACGCTTGGGCTAACGCTCTTTCTTGAGCCGATTGACGCGGACCCTGCGAGCCTAAATACGGAAGAGACGATCCGCATTGTCGAGGACTACAAGTCGCTCGATGTGGAATCGGCGACGATGGCGGTGGCGCTGTGCCGCGGTATCCGCGAGCGCTATCCCGAGTGGAAGTATCTGCTCGATGGCGATGGCGGCGACGAAAACCTCAAGGACTACCCCATCGAGGAGAACCCCGAGTTGACCATTCGCAGCGTGGTCAACAACCAGATGCTGTACCAGGAAGGGTGGGGCGTGGGCAAAATCAAGCACTCGCTGACGTACAGCGGCGGACTCAGCCGCTCATACACGCGCACCTACGCACCGGCGCATCACTTTGGATTTTCGGGCTTCAGTCCATACACGCGGCCGGATGTGATTGCCGTGGCTGAGGCGGTTCCATTCATCAAGCTGACGGACTACAGCGTGGAGCGGCTGTATGAGCTGAAAGGCGAGATTGTCGGACACGGTGTTGAGGCAGTGACGGGTATGAAGATGCCGGTGTTCCCGAAGCGGCGCTTTCAACACGGAGCGATCCCGGTGGATGCGCTGCGCACCCGGCTGCCCATGCGCGAGGCGGAGTACCGCAAACAGTTTCTTTCGATGTACCTTTGAGGACTGCTGTGGGGTCGAAGTATCCGGAGAGCGCGGCGGAGCGGGACAAGTGGGTTTTGGCGCGGCGCCCTGCGCGTGCGACATTAAATGCGCGTCAGCCATACGCGTACTTTGTCGAAGAGGAATGTGCGGCCAGCAGCGAAGTGTTGCCGGCGGCCACCATTTTTTTGACCAACCGCGAGTGCCCGTTCCGTTGCACAATGTGCGATCTGTGGCGCAACACCCTGGAGGAATCGGTGCCGGTGGGCGCGATTCCTGCACAAATCGACTTCGCTCTGGAGCGGCTGCCAGAGGCCCGCGTGGTCAAGCTCTACAACAGCGGAAGCTTCTTTGATCCGCGCGCGATTCCAGTCGAAGATTACGCTGCGATCGCGGAGCGGGTACGTGGTTTTGAACGCGTGATCGTGGAGTGCCATCCGGCCTTCGTCGGCCAGCGATGTTTAGAATTCCGCGATCTGCTGGCCGGAAAACTGGAGGTCGCCATGGGGCTGGAGACGGCGCATCCCGAAGTGCTGGCCAACCTAAACAAGCGCATGACACTGGAGCAATTCGCAGCAGCAGCCGAGTTTTTGAGAAGCAATGAAATGGATTTGCGGGTCTTCATCCTGGTGCAGCCTCCGTTCATGCGGCCGGAGGAGTCGGTCCAGTGGGCGCAAAAGTCAATGGAGTTTGCCTTTGCTTGCGGCGCGACCGCGGCCACGCTGATTCCCACGCGTGGCGGCAATGGCGCAATGGAGGCGTTGGCCGCGGCGGGGGAATTCTCTCCACCCAGCTTGAGCGTCGTAGAGGCGGCGATGGAGTATGGGCTGGCGATGAGACGCGGACGTGTGTTCACAGATCTGTGGGATGTGAAGCGCGGCGGCGAGTGCGAAGGTTGTTTTGATGCGAGATTGGAGCGGCTGCGGGCGATGAATTTCCAGCAGCGCGTGTTCGACGAAGTGCATTGCGCGGCGTGCGGAGGCAGAGTTGAGCGAGCGGTATGATGTCGCGGTCGTCGGCTCGGGCTTTGCAGGATCGCTGCTGGCGATGATTGCGCAGCGCCTCGGCCTGCGCGTCTTACTGCTGGAGCGAGGGCACCATCCGCGTGTGATGATCGGGGAGTCATCGACGCCACTCTCAAATCTGCTGCTCCAAGAACTGGCGATTCGCTACGATCTCCCGGAGCTGAAACCGCTATGCAAGTGGGGGAACTGGCAGGCGAGTCATCCTGAGCTGGCCTGCGGTCTCAAGCGCGGCTTCAGCTTTTTTCATCACCCCGCGTCTGGCGGCGCAAGGATAGAACGTGAGGACCAGCTGCTGGTTGCGGCCAGTCCGCACAACGCCATAGGAGACACGCACTGGTACCGGGCGGATTTCGACGCGTTTCTCGTGCACGAGGCGCAGCGGCTGGGCGTGGAATATCTGGATGAAGTGGATCTGCGCGACTTCGCTGAGGAGAAAGATGGAGCTGTGCTTCGCGGCACGCGCGGCGGAGATGAGGTAGAGATTGCAGCGCGGTTTGTGGTGGATGCAACTGGGCCGCGCGGGTTTCTGCATCGGACGTTAAAGCTGGGCGAGCTTTCGTTGCCAGGACTTCCGGCAACCCAGGCGCTATATAGTCACTTTCGCGGCGTGCGCCGTCTGGATGAGATGAACGCAGTGGCGCTCGATGCGGCGCCGCCCTATCCGGTGGATGACGCAGCGGTGCATCACCTGATCAACGGCGGCTGGGTGTGGGTGCTGCGCTTCAACAATGGAGTGACGAGCGCAGGGATTGCGGCAACGCACGCACTAGCGGATGAGTTAGTGCTGGCCGACGGCGCGCCGGCGTGGGAGCGTCTTCTTGATCGAGTTCCCGTATTGCGAGAGCAGTTTGCGCGCGCGGACACAGTACAGCCCTTCCGGCACTTGCCGCGGCTGAGCTTCCGCAGCGCGGCTGTAAGCGGACAGCGATGGGCGCTGCTGCCTTCGGCTGCGGGCTTTGTCGATCCACTGCTCTCGACGGGCTTTCCGCTCGCGCTGCTGGGTTTGGCTCGGCTGGCAGAGATTCTTGAGCGCGACTGGGACAAAGAAAGCTTTGCGGCGCGGCTTGCGGAGTATGCGGCGAAGACGGACGCGGAACTACTGGCCACGTCGCGGCTGGTCGCTGCGCTGTATGCGAATTTGAATCATTTTCCAGTGTTCGCAGCCGTCACTCTGCTTTACTTTGCAGCGGCCAGCTATGCGGAGACGGTACGGCGACTGGGCAGGCCGGAGCTGGCGCGGTCGTACTTGCTGCACGACCATCCACAGTTCGGTCCTGCATGCGTGCATCTGTTGGAAAGGGCATCCGCGTCGCCTCGTGGCGACGACTCCGACGATTTAATGGAAGAGGTGCTGCGTGCGATTGAGCCGATTGACGTGGCCGGGCTGGGGAACCGTGTGCGGCGTAACTGGTATCCGGTAGAGGCAGAGGACCTGCTGCGCGCGGCCCACAAGGTGCATGCTGACCCTGACGAAATCATGCGTATGCTGGAACGGTGCGGATTTACTCCGGCTACTTCGCCGGTTTGAACACGAACTGGATGGGGTGCGCGGCGATGATGCCCTTGCCTTCCTCGACTGTGATGAATTGATCGGGGCGGATGTCCTTGATGATGTCCTTATGGCCGCTCGGCCAAAGGATCTCGAGCGTGATGCGCTTGTTTGGATCGGGCTTGCCGAGTCCGAATGTGAGCGGCAGCTCGCTCTGCGAGAGATAGCTCGATCCGCTCTTCACCATTTCGTCCATGTGCTGGCCGGTGGAGGTAGTAAGGAACACTCGGGCCCCAATGCCATCGCGGTTGGAGCGCGTGCCCACCGTCTTCACGCGCAGCATGTCGTTCTCGTTGCCGCCGTCGTTGCGCAGCAGGCGCGCCGGGCCATTGCTCACCGTAAGCACCAGGTCGAGGTCGCCGTCGTTGTCGATGTCTCCATAGGCCGCGCCGCGGCCGACGACGGGCTCGCGGAATGCCGGGCCAACTTTATCCGACACGTTTTCAAATTTTCCGTGGCCGATATTGCGAAAGAGTAACGGCGGCTCGGCGTAACTGAGCGAGGGCTGAGTAACTGCAATGTCGTCGGCAACGTGACCGTTGAGGGCGAAGATGTCGGGGAGCCCATCGAGGTTGTAGTCGAAGAAAAATGTGGCAAAAGTGAGGGGCTTGAACGACGGCGCGCCAATGCCGGAGGGGATGGCGTCGTCAGTGAATAACCCCTGGCCGTCGTTGTGGTAGAGCGCCATATTCTCGTCAGAGAAGTTACCAACCACCAGGCTCTGGCGGCCTGATCCGTCATAGTCGGCTGCGTCAGTGCCCATTCCGGCGCGCGCCTTACCCTCCTCGCTGAAGGCCACGCCGGCGGCAAAACCCACCTCCGTAAATGTTCCGTTGCGGTTGTTGCGGTAGAGTTTGTTGGGCTGGGTGTCGTTGGTGATAAACAGGTCTATCCATCCGTCGTTGTTGTAGTCCACCAGCGCAACGCCCAGCGCCTTGTCGGTCGGGTCGTACAGCCCGGCCTGCTTGGTCACATCCTTGAATCGCCCGTGGCCGAGGTTGTGGTAGAGGGTGATGCTTTCGCCCTTGTACAGCTCGGGCGTGCAATAGGACTTGTGTACGCCGTCGAGGGAGCAGCGCTGATCGGTTGCGATGGACCAATCGACATAGTGATCGACAACGAGGTCGAGCTTGCCGTCGTTGTCGTAGTCAACCCATGCGGCGCTGGTCGAGAAGCCTCCGGAGCCAACTCCGGCCTCCTTGGTCACATCTTTGAATGTTCCGTTGCCCTGATTGTGGAAGAGATAGTTGTGGCCGAGCGCGGTGATGTAAATGTCGTCGTAGCCGTCGTTGTCGTAGTCGCCAACAGCGCAGCCCATCCCGTACATCTGCACATCAAGGCCGGCCTGCTTGGTGACGTCAGTGAAGGTGCCGTCGTGATTGTTGCGGTAGAGCGCGGGGTACGACTTCTGCTTGCCATGGCCGGGCCAGTCCATGGAGTTAACAAAGAGGATGTCCTGCCAGCCGTCATTGTTGTAGTCAATGAAGCAGACGCCGCTGCCCATTGTTTCGGGCAGGTATTTCTGTCCGAAGGCTCCGCTGTTATGGACGAAGTGAATGCCCGCCTGTTTGGTAATGTCCGTAAAGTGAATCGGACCAGTGGGGCGCTGAGACTGGATCTGCCGCGGCGCTGCGCCTGGAGCAGGCGCCGCAACTGCATGTGGCGTGGCGGAGGGTTCTTCGGGCTTCGATTGTCGCTTGCAACCAGAGATCACAAGTACAGTTGCGGCGAGAACGAAGACGGGAGTCTTTTTGTTAAGAACGATCAAGCGTGGTCCTTTGAACACATTAAGAAGGCTGGGCGATTCCGGGCGAAGTCGCAATGGCCGATGTCGGTGTGCCGGCCAATTTTGCGCGGCGTGCGTCGAGCCACATCTCGATGAGCAGGGCAATGGGGCCGATCCAGAACAGCGCATAGAGCTCAGCGTAGACGCTTTGATCGAGCCGGAAGAACATCTCCAGCAGCGCCACCAAAAATGCGACTAGGCACTGGCCTTTTTTCGAGCGCACCGTGGTCTTGGGGTCCGTGATCATGAAAAAGATGAAGAGCTGATACTCGGGTCCGGTGAGCGGAGAAATCTCAGACAGAACAGGCTCGTGAATGATGTGCGCGCGGATGACGGCCAGAACAAGGAACGAGACAACGTAGGTCAGAGTGATGTTAAAGCGGTTCACGCGCCAGATGATGATGGCGCCGAGAATCCAGATCGTGATGAGCGACCACATGTTGTTGCCCCACTGAATGCTGAGCATGGCAACTGTGGCGGGCAGAAGAAACAGAACAACACTGATGCCGAAGTTGGACGGGTTGAACAGATGGCGTCCTCTGAAGCGAAGAACATACTTCGACATAATGGCGATTGCTGCGCAGGCGGCGTAAGGCCAGAATGCGGGCGAGCGCAGCAGGATGCCGACGCTGATGCCGGTAATATAGGCGCTTGCAACGTTGAGCCATTTACCGAGGAAGATGCGGCCAAGGACCAGCTCGATGACGATGGCAGTGCCGATGGCGAGGAGCGTGCGTTCATAGCTTTCGAGGATTCCGTAGGAGAGCTGCCCTGCGAGCAGAATGAGCGTAATAAAGACCGGCGGCACGTAGCGGTTGTTCAGCGTGAGCCAGGACTTCAGGCTGGGCGGCTTCACGCGCTGCTGCGCCGGAATTGCAACGGCGGGATTACTCATTCGGGCTCCTTGACGTGATAAAGCTTATCGGGAGTAAGGTTGTCGAGGGTCTGAACGGTTCCGGACGGCCAGTGGATGACAGCCTTCTCGATCTTCGGATGTTTGCCCAGGCCGAAGTGTAATCGCAGGTCGTTTTGCGCCGCAAACCCGTTGCCTCCCTCCACCTCCTGAATCTGCTCCTGGCCGTTCCAGTACAGCGTAACCTCAGCGCCGATCGCGTCGCGATTGCTTTTTGTGCCCTCAAGCGAAAACTCGATCCACTTTTCAGCCGGATCAACATGGTTCTTGTAAATGAGCAGCGGGCCGTTCTGGTTGGCGACAACCACGTCGAGCGCGCCGTTGTTCCAGAGATCAGCAACTGCGACCGAGCGCCCATCATGGGTGTCAGTCACGCCGACAGCGCGGGCCACATCCTCAAATTTTCCGGCTCCATCGTTGATCCACACGCGCTTTTGCTGGTAGCCGGAGAGGCTGCGGCCGTCGAAGGCGGGCCAGTTCTTCGCGTCTCCGATGATGGAGCTGTTGCCGCCGGCGACCTTGGCGAAGTCATACCAGTAGCTGCGATTGCGATCGAGCGAGATGTATCCGTTGGCGAGAAAGAGATCGAGGTTGCCATCATTGTTGAAGTCCCCGAACTGCGCGCCAAAGCTCCAGCCGCCCAGCTCTACTCCCAGATCGCGGGCCAGGTTCTCATAGTGCAGTGCATTCCCGGACGTTCCGTCCTCCGGCACCCACATGTTATTTCCCTGAATCAGAATGCCTGGCTCAGAAATGTTCGAGACGTAGATGGAGAACTTACCCTGGTTGAAGATGTCTCCGAACGCCACGTTCATGCCGCTCTTGGGCGCAAAACCAACGCCGGTCTGCTCGCCCGCCTCGTGGAAATGCCCGTGGTCGTTGAGGTACAGCTCGGATACTCCGTAATCATTCGCGATAAACAGGTCCGGATAACCATTGCCTGTCAGGTCTGCCGCGCCGGAGGCCAGTGCCCATCTGCGGCTCTTAATGCCAACCTGTGCGCTCACTTCCTGAAAGCGTCCGTCGCCGAGATTGTGGAAGAGGTATTTGCGTCCGCCGTTGTCGGCGTACTCAAAGCTGTCGGGCATGATCTTGGTGGTCTTGAGGTCCCAGAGATCGATGTTCTCGTTGTAGTAGCCGCCAACAAAGAGGTCGAGCTTGCCGTCGCGGTCGTAGTCAAACCACAGGGCGGTGCTGGCGTTGATCCACTTGGGCAGCCCGGCCTTGGCTGTGACATCGGTGAAGCCGTGGCCGTGGTCGTTGTGGAAGAGCATCGGCTTGCCCCACTTGATAAGGTAGAGATCGGGGTAGCCGTCGTTGTCGTAGTCACCCCACACCGCGCCCATTGAGACGCCAGTCCCGGGCTTGTTGACGTCGGCAATGCCCAGCTCCGGCGCCACGTCTGTAAACGTGCCGTCGTGGTTGTTGCGGTAGAGCGCGTTCATGCTGCCGATGCGGCTGTTGGTGACGTAAATGTCCGGCCAGCCGTCGCGGTTATAGTCCACAATGGAAACCGACGCTCCCATGGAAGCGACCTCGGGCATGATGGCCGCGAGCTTGGGGTCGAATTTCGGCGCTTCATGGATGAAGTGCACGCCGGCCTGCTTTGAGACGTCTGTGAAGTAAAAGCCGTAGCGGGCCATCGCGGCCTTCTCGTTCAGCTCTCCGGCTGCCGCTTTTCTTTTTGCCGCGATGCGGCTGACGATGACCGGCACCGCGATCAACGCAACGAAAAGCAGCGCAAGGATGATTCGTGCGATGGGACCGCGCTTCATTGGCCGGATGTACTCCTCAGGTCGTGCTCAAATTTGTAGGGCGTTACGTAGCGGGTCTGGTAGGTCTCCCAGTCCTCGGGATGGTGCTGGTACACCCACTCCTGATCTAGTGGCTTCGGCGGCGAATCGTAGACGCGCCGCGCGTGGTAGGGCAGCGGCAGATCGGTTTCTGCGTACGCCGTGTTGTAGTCGCCGTCCTTGATCCATCCATCGCCGGCCAGCACGTAGTCGCGCACCCACCCGGGCGGCGGCGGAGGCAGCGCCTTGAAGCGCAGTGCCATTTCATCGCCCGCGTTCATGATGACGTAGCGATCGTCAATTTTGTTGAGCAGCGGGCGGACGTCTCCGTAGCGCGTGTAGTAGCCCGACAGGTCGCGCCAGATTTGTGTCGTTGACAGCAGGTGGTTATATTCCGGAATCTCCGGCGACGACACGTCTGCCTTTTCTATTTCCGAGTAGCCGCGGTAGTGCAGGTTCGCATACTCCGGCGCAAGTCGCGTGATCCTGAGCGGCGTGTTGGGCAGGCCCTGCGCCCACTCGATCTGGTCCCAGTAGATTTCGAGGTTCGTGCTCAGGCGCACCTTGTGCGGCTGTCCGGGCTTGAATAGCCCTGTCAGGTTGATGAGGCAGGTCTTGTTGCGCCCTGCGGGGAAGCCGAGATTCTTGTCTACCACGTGCCATTTGCCGTTCGCATCCATTACGGACAGGATCAGCGGCTTGGCCAGTTCGTGGTGACCCTGGCTGATGGCCACATTGATGGTCGAGTCCGATGGATGAATCCATCCCTTCGCAATCAGGTAGAGCGGGCCGTTTGTCGGCACATTCGGGCCCAGATCAATATCTACATAGTGATCGCGCGTCACGCCCTGGTACTGGCCCAGCCCAAAGTTGTCGAGATACTTGCCGTCCAGCGAGCGCAGCGTCGCGGTCACGTCGTCGCCGTTGTCATCCACCGCGCGCGCAATCGGATGCGGCGTGCCCGTCGCGGTAATCGCCAGCTTGACTGGAGGAACCACAAACCGCTCATCGGTAAAGATAGACGTTCCCGCCGGATGGTCCACCACCATCAGCGACAGGTAATCGTAGTAGTAGGTCTCCCACAGCTCGCCGGTAATGCGCAGGTCGTAGTACCCATCGCGCGGGACGAGGTCGCTGTCGGGAATCTTGTACCACTCAGAAGTAGCAGCGATGGCTGCCGTGCCGAGATTGTTGATGCGCAACCCGATGGCCGAGCCCCACGGCACGGTGTCCATCACAAAGTTCATTTTCCTGCCGTTCCACGCAAACAGGAACGGGCACGAGCCCTTCAGCCGCTGCTCTGTCAGCACTTCCTGATCACCCTGCAGTGCAAACTCGGCTGTTACGACGCCGTTCGGCCAGGTAATGCGTGCAACATCAGTCAGGGTGTGCGTGCCTAGCCCAAAGTGCAGTTGCGGGCCGTCGATCGGCAGCATCTGGGTGAGGAGCGCCGAGCGAATCTCAACCTGTCCGCCGATGCCAAAGGAGTTCACCCGTTGATCGCCCGTCGCGGTGCGCGCCTTGGGGCGAATCGTCTGCCAGTGATAGTTCCTGGTCCCGCGGTTCAGGGCCTCGATGGGCTGGCCCGTCGCAGTAAGACCCAGCAGCGCCATGCGGCCGTTGTCCTCGACATCGGCCAGGTCGAACACCTGCGCCGGCCCGGCCGGTTGGGTAAGCAGGTTGTAGTGTCCGGAGGGGTCCGCCAGCCAGATCAGCGCGCCGGTCGTGCGGTTGGCCGCGGGAGCCACCTGCGCCAGCACCAGATCAATCGCGCCGTTGTCGTCTACATCAGTGGTACGCAGCCGGACCTCGCCCGCAAGTGTGATCGCAGGATTTGGCACCTGCGCGAGCACTGCCGAAGTCCATCCATGACCGCCGGGCGTGCTGGAGAGCCGCTCGATGTCTCCATTGGGCAGTACTGCCACCAGATCGAGAACTCCGTCGCCGTTGACGTCGGCAGCTGCAATCGCATCAGCGCTAGCAAACTCGGCTGGAATTGGCCGCTCCGAGAACTTGCCAGCTCGCTGATTGATGAAGACGTGCAGCCGTCCCGAGCCGTCAATAATGGCTGCATCGGGATTGCCGTCGCCGTTCAAGTCGGCCCACACGAATTGCCGGATGCCGGAGATCCCCGCAAAGGGATGAATTGGCGTAAACGTCCCATCGCCATTGTTGCGTAGGACTGTGGGCAGCCCAGCAGGCTGGCCCAGCACAATGTCCATGTCGCCATCGGCTTCAATATCCACGGCCCACGCGCCCGTATAGCTCTCCTTGCAAATCGCAAGAGGAAGCTTCGTCTTCGCAGTCACGTCTGTAAACTTCGTTGGACTGTCCTGACGCATCAGCACAAAACCGCCCGCTCCTGCCAGGGCGAGATCAGTCTTGAAGTCGTAGTTGTAGTCCAGCGGCAGAATGCCTTCCGGCGTGGGCGAAACGGCTTCTGGTCCTCCGGGAAAAGCGAACGCAGCGCCAGACGAAAGCCGAACCTCCCGCCCATTCGCCGCAACAACCGTCGGCGCGCCTTCGCCGTTGAGCGAGAGCGATCCAATCCAGGTCCATCCTGAGCCGCCGATGTGCGGAACAGGCTGCGGCGTGAAGCTGATGCCTGTGTCCGCAGGCGCAGGCGTGGACGATGGCGAAGGCAGCCGCAGGAAGTGCGTGAAGGGCTGCGCGTCATCTCCGGGCGCGGGCCGGATGACAGACAAGTCGCCGCGAAACGCCGGAACCTGCATCAGTGCGTTGCGCAGGAACACGCTGCGCATCGCGGCTGAGCGTGGCTCCGGCCCGGAGGCAGCGGTCTCCAGTGCCGTTAACTCCTGCTTCACATCGGCAGGCCATGCGGCGCTTTGCACGGCAATGCGGCGGACCGCGCTGTGCAGCGTGGCGGCGTCTCCGCGCTTGGCGGCGATGCGGCTTAGCTCGACCAGTGCGGCAAGGTTATTGGGCTGGTCCGTCAGGATATGCTTGACCAGCGTCTCAAACTCATCATCGCTTCCCGCAGCACCCTGCCGCTCAATCTCCAGCGCCAGCGCAAAGCTGGCGCGAAGGTCCTTCGGGTCCAGGTTCACAGCCTTGCGGTAGTTGTTGATCGCCTGCTGCGAGTCGCCCTTCGCTGTGCCCAGCAGCCCAAGCAGGTAGTAGATATGGCTGTTGTTCGGAGCCAGGCTGCGCGCCTTGTCCAGTCGCTGGAACGCCGGGTCGAAGTTGCGCTGCCGCAGCGCCAGAATCCCCCAGTCCGCCCATCCCGCCGGCTCCCCCGGCGCAATCTGTGTGGTCTTCTCCAGAGTCGTCTGGGCCAGCGCGTCGTTGCCTACCTGCAGCGCCGATACCCCCACATAGAACGTCGACACAAGATGCTCATACTCCTGGGTGCCCGGCTTGGGCAGGCCGCTGTGCGAGTGGCATCCGGAGAGAAGCAGGGAAGCAGCCGTCACAAGCATCGCAGCAGCAGCAGCGGCAAACGGGCGATGTAGGTTCTTCATGCGACTCTTCATCTTTCGAGTAGTGCCATATCCAGAACTGTTATGAAGATATCGCAGCTGCACGAGTCCGCCCGGAGCAGTTTTTTGCGCACCCGGCGAGAACGGCTTCGGCAGTAATTGGGTCGAGGATCGGGAATGGTGTTGTCTACTCAAACTGGCCCGGCAATGCAGCGCGCGATCTGCTGAGTATCGGTGAAAATCGCCTTCTGAATCTGTCTTTTAACGAGACGGGCGTACACCCAATGTAGAGGCCCGCGCGTAGAGGTGTCTTGCATCTCCGGTTGGAGTCCTGAGTCAACCTTTTGGTTGATATGGCACGTGGCCGAGCTGGCTGGAACCGTTGAGGCTCCAGCCTCGGTGGTCGCGCCGATCAGTGCAGTGTTACCGACTGTGGCAGCAGCAGCGTGAACTGGCATGTGTCGCTTGCCGGGGAGCAGAACAGGATGCCCCGCCGTAGCAGCTTGGCCGTCGAGCCTTCAGGGAACTGCCCGGGGAAGTCCACCTTCTTGATCGAGTCGGCTGCGGAACGCAGCTGCTGGTCGCCGTGGATGAACTGCACGTCGTCCACCTTGCCCGGCGACAGCAGCGCGAAGAAGTCTGCGCTGCCCTCCAACCCGGCGGGTTTCGGCACAGAGTAGGTCCTCATCTTGCCCAGCTTCTCGCCCGCATCGCCTGGCGGAGGATTGAATCCCTTCGCCTTCATGCGCTGCATCAGGGCAGTCAGCGCATCATTGCCGGAGGGGTCTGGAGTCAGCGTGGCCGCCGCCAGCGCCAGCGCGTCGGTATCGACGGCCTGCTGATACTTGTGCTCCTTTTCGTAAATCTGCGCCAGGTGACCACCCACTTCGGCCGCCTGCGACGTCACCCAGGCCGCGCTCACGTAGGTCTCTGCCAGCGGCAGCTTGCCTTCGCGGAAGTACACCCAGCCCATCGTATCCCACGCGGCGGTTAGCAGGTTCGCGTGTGCGATATCATCCGCGCTCAGGTTGCCCAGCGAAGTCTGCGAGGTCTCCGTGTTCAACTTGTCCAGGGCTTGCTTCATGCTCGACTCCGCCTCGGGCAGATCAAAGTTGAAGTCGGCCATCTCGTAGGCTGCATCGTTCAGGGTTCCCGGATCGGTTGTTCCCTTCATCGCCGCCTTCAGATTGGTCATCGCCGCGTCCTTCTTGCCGGCCAGCAGCTCCGCGCGCCCTGCCTGAATCTTCATTTCGCGGTTGTCCGGAACCTGCTTCACCGCCGCCTCATACAGCTGCGCCGCTTCGGCATACTTCTTCTGCAGGATCAGCAGGTACCCAAGCTGCGACTCTGCATCCGGATTGCCCGGCAGAGCCTTCAGCTCATCGCGCAGCGTCTGGACCGCGTCATCGTAGCGCTTCAGCTTGTACTGGATGTTCCACATCTGTTCCCATGCCTGCGTGCTCTCCGGATGGTAGGTCACTTCCTTGCGCAGGTCGGTAATCGCCTGGTCCAGATTGTTCGACATCATCTCCAGGTAGGCGAACTCGCTCCATAGCCCCGGCTGCCGCGGATTCAGCTGCTCCGCCTGCTCCAGATTGGTGCGCGCATCCACGTAGTCGTGGTTGGTCAGGTTGGCTGCCGCCGTCTGCATCAGCTCCAGCGCCTCAGGGTTGCTCGGCGTCGTGTCCGGCTTGATGGGGGAGTTGGAGGCGACGAGTTGAATGTACTGGTTCTCATCGTCGTCCACGTGCTTAACGAACTTGCGATAGTCATCCGCGCGGTCAATCGGCAGCTCGCGCTTCAGAATCGTCAGCTTGCGTTCGGTCACGAACTTGTCGCCGTCAAGGCTGTAGTTCGCGGTGTAGCTGGCAAAGTCTGTGGTGTAGCTTACCGACTGCGGCAGCACGGCGGTATAGTCCGGCGGAAGCTGAATAGTGGACTTGTGACTTTCCGTGCGCGGCTCACCCAGTTGAATCGGCTCCGTCGGCTTTTTGTCGCCGATATCGGTGATCTCCACCGGCAATGTCAGGGGCAGAATGCGGCGGTCGTCCCAATCCGCATAATTCTTCTGCGTGTAGTCGTAGGAGAAGGTGAATGGCGTTGTCGTGTCCTCGGGCAGGCTGGCGTCAAAGTTGGTGATGTCTCCGCCAAAGCCCATGCGCTGCGACATGCCCTGTGCCGCCTGCTGCCACTGGTCGCGGGAGATCGTATGGAAGGCCTCGCGGAACATAATCTCAACATCGCCGCGCATCTGGAAGGTCATGTGTCCGGTCAGAGTGCCGTTGCCGTCCAGCTTGCCCGTGCTGGTATAGACATCCTCGAACGGGTACGGCGCCTTCGCAGGCGTCCGCATCAGCTCCGGAGGGCCGCTGGTAGGAATCACCAGAGCGTTCTTATTGCGGATCTGCGGCATCAGGTATTGGTACGGAGTCACCTCCGGCGTGCTGTCCAGCCAGATAATGCGGTTGTCCGGCAGCGAGACGACCGTGATGACGTGGTCAAATTGCGATGGCGTGGGCAGATCGGTATGCAGCTGCTCGGTCGTCCCGATCAGCGCCGGCCATGCATCGAAGCCCGCGGCCTTCAACATGGCCGAGAGCAGCGTGTCCTTGTCCTTGCAATCGCCGTACTGGTTCTGGAATACCGTTTCCGCTGTGTGCGGCTGGTAGCGGCCTATGCCAAAGTCCACGCCAATGTAGCGCACCTGCGTAGAGACGAAGTGGTAAATGGCCTTGATCTTTTCTTCATCTGTCGTCTTGCCCTGAAGCAGCTGATTCACTTTAGCCTGGATGTCCGGAGTCACGGCATCACGGTCTTTCGCCAGTCCTGCGTACCAGTCGCCCACCTGCTGCCAGGTCCTGAATGTGGTATACGAAACGTCCGGCAGCGCATTCGGGTCCGGAGCCGGCGGCTTCAGCTGGGCCGTAGGCTTGAGCTGCGAGTAGTGCCAGCTGTACGTGGTGCGGCCGTTCTGGTCGGTCACCTTCGGCGGGTAGTCCGGGCTCAGAATCTGGACATACTCGCTGCTCGGGTACGTCAGCGTAAACGATTCGTCGAGCACGACCACGTTGTCCAGAAAGTTTGCCGCGCCCCAGAACTCATTGGGCGCCGACGCCTTGTTGATCACATAGTCAATCTTGTATTCCAGCGTGTCGCCTGCGCTCAGCGACTTGACCGGGATCTGCACCTCGCGCTGGTCGCTGTAGAGCGGCGCAATGCGCGTCACCTGGGTCGGCATGTCCTCTACGCTGTCCGGAGACGTCACGACCACCGTGCCGTCCGGCTTCCGCACGCGCACGTAGACAATATTCAGCTTCTCGTTGTCAGAGGCGTAGGTAAAGGTCAGCAGGCCCGCCTGGCGCACGCCGCCGTCCGTCTGTACGCGCTCCACAGCTTCAAGGGACCTGTCGCCGGTGCCGTCTGCGTTGTAGTTGGCAGCCGTCACCACTTTCTCGTAGACCACGGGCTCGTTGGCGTACTGGCCGGCTGGGCCTGCGTTCGAGACAGATGGACTTGGCGCGCTGGGCAGCGCCGGGGTCTTCTCCTGAGCTGACAATGGTGAGAGAAGCAGGCAGACGAATGAGAACAGGGCAGCAAGGCGAGGCCGGCGGAGAATCATCTGGTTTTTATTATCTACTGCCAAATGGGAGCCGGAGGCCACAGAAAAAAGAAATCGCTGATTTATCATTGATCCGAATACTTTTCGAGGAGAGCATTAGCAATGCGAGTTGGTCTGTTGACGGGCGGCGGAGACTGTCCGGGTCTGAATGCCGTAATCGGCGCGGTCGTAAAAAAGGGAATTCAACAATATGGCGATGAGTTTGTCGGCTTTCTTGAGGGCTGGCGCGGGGTGCTGGACAACAACACCATACCTCTGACGCTCGATACGGTCGACGGCATTATCACTAAAGGCGGCACCATCCTGCGCACCTCGCGCACCAACGTCCGCAAGATCGAGGGCGGCGTGGAGAAGTGCGTAGCCACGCTCAAGGCCAATAAGATCGACGCCCTGATCGCCATTGGCGGCGACGACACCCAGTCCGTCACCAACGCTCTCATCCAGGCTGGAGTGCCCGGCGTGGGCGTGCCCAAGACCATCGACAACGATCTTAACGGCACCGACGTCTGCTTCGGTTTTGACACCGCAGTCGGCATTGCCACCGAGGCCATTGACCGCCTGCACACCACGGCCGAGGCCCACAACCGCGTGATCGTCTGCGAGGTCATGGGGCGCGACGCAGGCTGGATTGCTCTGACCGCCGGAGTGGCCGGCAACGCGCATGTGGTGCTGGTTCCGGAGCGGCCGATTGATCTGGACCACGTTTGCAAGCTGCTCAAGTACAACCACGACCACGGCAAGAAGTACGGCATTGTCGTCGTCGCCGAGGGCGCCAAGTTGCCCAGCGGCGGACAGGCGACGGTTGGGACCAAGCTGGACGCGTTCGGCCACGCGCAGCTAAGCGGCATTGCCGCGGCGCTCGCCAGCGAGATCGAGAAGAAGACCGGCTACGAGACCCGCTCCGTGAATCTGGGCCACACGCAGCGCGGCGGGTCGCCCTCGGCCTACGACCGCATGCTGGCCACCCGCTACGGACTGGCGGCGATTGACCTGGTCCATGAGGGCAAGTTCGGCCAACTGGTCGTCCTCCACGGCACGAAGATTGAGAGCATTCCGATTGCGGAAGCCATCTCGAAGAACCGCACCGTGGACGCGAGCTTCCTCAAGATCCTCGACGCGCTGGAGCCGAAAGTTTAATTCGTCCGGGCCTAATTCATCCGGGGTTTGGCCGCAAGCCTGTCAAGCCCCGCCGCTCAAAATATATTGCAACCCGCTCAATCCAAAGGCTCAAAAAATGACCGCGGAATGCACCTGAATTCTCCCCGGTTGGTAAAATAAGTTAAGTATAGAAGTGACTTTATAGCAGGCCGCCAAAAGGCGACCTTTTCTTTTGGGCTGTACGCGGCTGAAACGAGGGAAGTGTGGCCCGCATTCCGGGCCACCGGAAATCCCGGAACCTCCCGCAGAATCAATGACGTAGGCCATTGAAAGGCCCGAAGGCCTAGTCAAATCAATGACATAGGCAAATCGGCGAAACGCTGAAGAGCAGGTCTTTTCAATGAGTTAGGTCGAAACTTCAAAAGCTGCGCGCAATTTAGGGGCACGGACCGGATTCCCCGAGTTGATTGATTCGGCAAGACCTTCTCCCTACTCCGCGTTCAGCACCGTCTCAAAAAGCAGCAGGCTGATGGTCGTAAAGATGATGTCGTAGCCGGCCAGCATCTTGATCCACAGCGACGGGTCGGAGTCGCCGCTCAGGATGGCCGAGATGGCCAGCACCATCGCCAGCAGCGCAGGCATAAAAATGGGGAACAGGATGAGCGGCAGCAGCAGCTCGCGGTTGCGCGACCGGATGGAGAGCGCGGCGAAGAACGTCCCGTTGATCAGGATGGCCCAGGTGCCGAGCGGCACTGCGAGCAGCATGAGCCAGATGTTTCCTAGGGCGCGCAGGTTGTAGAAGATGGTGAACAGCGGCGCCAGCAGCAGCTCGACCACGCTCACGAACAGGAAGTTGGAGATGACCTTGCCGAGAAAAAGCGCCGACGATGGGGCGGGGCTCATCCGGTGCGCCTCCAGCACGTTGTGGCGCAGCTCGCGCGACCAAGCTTGGTTGAGCGCGCTGACTGCGGCAAACAGGATGGCGACACAGAGAATAGGCCCGGTGATCTCGCGCGAGAGCGCGCCCGCCGGATTGAACGCGAGGCTGAAGATGACCACCACCAGCAGCGAAAAGAACAGCATGGAGTTGATGGCGTCGCGTGAGCGCCACTCAATGCGCATGTCTTTCAGCAGATGCAGCAGCGAATAGGGAGCTTTCATGCGCGTACGTCCTTGGTGATGTCGGCTAACGAGGCCCCGTTGGCGCGGCCGTTGGCAGCTTTGAGGTAATCGGCGGGCGAAAGCAGGATCTGCACGCCGCGCGTCCCGGCGGAAACGGAGATTACGTCGAAAAGTTCGAGAGTTTCATCGACGCAGGCGGCAAAATCCTTGCGCGCGCCGAAGATGGTCACGCCGCCGCGCACGTATCCGGTATGCGGCTCGACCTCTTTGAGCGAGGCCATTTCGGTCTTGCGGGTGTTGCAGGCGCGGGCCAGCTTCTTGAAGTCCAGCTCGTCCGGCCCGGGGACAACCGCGAAGACGTGCTCGCGCTCGCTGGTGGAGCAGAGCAGCGTCTTGAAGACCTGCTCGGGTGGCAGGCCGATCTTCTCCGCGACCACGAGGGCGGAAAACTCTTCCGGCTGAACCACGTAGTCCCGCAGCTCGTAGCGGATGCCGAGCGAGTCGAGGAACCGTGCCGCATTTGTCTTGGATATGGCTGGGCTCATGGCCGGACCGCCTCTGGCCGTCTGGGCTCGGGCTGCCGGGCTACGAGCGACGCAACCGCCCCGGCCTGCAGAGTGAGCAGGTAGTCGGCAATTGGCTCCGCTAGCTCGCGCTGGTGGGTGGTGAGGATGATAGTCTTGCCTGCGGCGCGCTGGGCCTGGACGAGCGCCAGCATCTGCCGGGCGCTGGCTGCATCCATGTTGGAGAACGGCTCGTCGAGCAGCAGCAGGTCGGGCTGGGGCAGCAGCACGCGGGCCAGCGAGGCGCGCTGCCGCATGCCCTGCGAATACTGGCCGGTGGGGCGCGCGAGCGCCGGGTCCAGGCTGACGGCCTCAAGCGCCTGATGCGGCAACAGGCAGGGGCGCTCGCGGTACAGTCCGGCGAAGTAGTGCATGTTTTCAAGCGCCGAAAGCTCGTCGTAGAGCATGGGAGCGTGGCTCATGTAGCCGATGCGATCGCGGGCGTCGGCGGGCTTAGGCTGGTCAAACACGCGAATGCTGCCGTGCGTGGGACGAAGCAGCCCGGCAACGACGCGCAGGAGGGTCGACTTACCGGCCCCGTTTTCGCCAAGCAGGACATAGGTGCGGCCGGCCTCAAACTCAAGCGTGATCTTGCGCAGAGCCACAAAGGTTCTGTAGAGCTTGGATACGGAGTCAAGTTGAACAATCGAAGCCACGTTGTGGGAAGTATAACCAGACCCGGGATCCTGAATTGTGCTCCGGGTCACACTGTGGGCCACGCTCGGGCTTAGTCAGCGGCCCGGACGGCTTTGGCCGGAGCAGGAACCGAAGCAGCGGCCTGCGCTGTCGCCGTGTTTTTCGGCGGGGCGGGAGCATACTTCGACGCGCACTTGGCCTGGAGTTGCGTGGCATGGAACACGCCGTCATGCCCATAGGTCCCGATGGCCAGCGCCAGAGCATTGTCCTTGAACGTATCCGGCGGAGGGTCCTGTCCGGTGTAGGAGACATGCAGCATGTTCGTCGTGGTTGTCTTTTCCACCAGCACGAAGTTTACGTCAGTGCCGGAGCGCTGGATGGAGCCGGGTTCGACGCTGCCGGCCACGCGCAGATGGCGCGTGTAGGCCTTGGGGCCCATGGCCTGGAGTTCCTTGATCGTGACGTAGTAGCTCTTGTTGGCGCGTACTCCGCTGATGGCCAGCCAGCTGATCACCGCCAGCACGATCACGATTGCGATGCCGATTTTCCGGCTCTGGTTTTTGCTCTGCATGACAATACAAAGTGTAGGACGCGCCGCGCAGGGGACGCAAACGGATTCTTCCGCGGGGATCGTGCATCCCAAAGGACAGGGACACTTGTTCAGGGCAGCTGACGGCACCGCTGCCGGGCGTGAAGCATCAATTTATAATCCGAACATTGAACCGATCACAGGGGTGAAGCATGACAACCAGCGGCCTTACGCAGAATGCAACGTTAGAGATCCTGAAGCCTCGCGCTGAATGGCTGGAAAAGCGCAAAGCCGAGGTGGCGCGCACCGGCGACGAGAACTACTCGCAGATGCATTTTGCGCGGAAGGGCCTGATTACCGAGGAGATGGAGTATGTTGCCAGGCGCGAGAACCTTGCGGCCGAGCTGGTACGCAGCGAAATTGCCGCGGGGCGGCTGATCATTCCGGCGAACATCAACCATCCTGAGCTGGAGCCGATGGGGATTGGCGTGGCGACGCGTTGCAAGGTGAACGCCAACATCGGCAACTCGGCAATCACGTCAAACATTGACGAAGAGCTGCGCAAGCTGCACATGGCCGTGCAGCACGGCGCAGATACGGTGATGGACCTTTCGACCGGCGGAAATATCCCGGAGATTCGCGATGCGATCCTGCGGCACTCGCCTGTGCCGATTGGCACGGTGCCAATCTACGAGGCGCTGAACCGTGTGAAGAAGCTCGAAGACCTGAACATTGATGTGTATCTTGAGGTGATCGAGGAGCAGGCGCAGCAGGGAGTAGATTACTTCACGGTGCATGCGGGCGTGCTGATCCAGTACGTGCCCATGGTGGCCAGGCGCATTACCGGGATTGTGAGCCGGGGTGGCGCAATTCTGGCGCAGTGGATGACCGCCCATCACAAACAGAACTTCCTCTACGATCACTTCGACCGCATTGTGAAGGTCATGGCGAAGTACGATGTGAGCTTCTCGCTGGGTGACGGGCTGCGTCCGGGCTGCGTGGCCGACGCGAGCGACGAAGCGCAGTTTGCCGAGTTGAAGACGCTGGGCGAGCTGACGGCGAAGGCCTGGGAGAGCGATGTGCAGGTGATGATCGAAGGGCCGGGGCACGTGCCGCTGGACAAGATCAAGGAGCAGGTGGACAAGGAAGTGGAGTACTGCTTCGGCGCGCCTTTTTACACGCTGGGGCCGCTGGTGACGGACATCGCGCCGGGTTACGACCACATTACGTCGGCGATTGGAGCGGCCATAATCGGATGGCATGGCGCGTCGATGCTGTGCTACGTCACGCCGAAGGAGCACCTGGGCCTGCCGAATGAGAAGGACGTGAAGGACGGCATGATTGCCTACAAGATCGCCGCGCACGCGGCCGACATTGCCCGGCACCGGCCCGGAGCGCAGGACCGCGATGATGCGATCAGCTACGCGCGCTACACCTTCGACTGGGAGAAGCAGTTTGCGCTGTCGCTCGATCCGGAGACGGCGCGGGCCATGCATGACGAAACGCTGCCGGACGACTACTACAAGGAAGCGGCGTTCTGCTCGATGTGCGGGCCCAAGTTCTGCTCCATGAACTGGTCGAGCAAGGTGGACGAGTTTAACAAGACGGTGCACGGCCTCGAGAAGAAGGACCTGAGCGAGCTTGTGACCATCCAGGCGCAACAACTGGCTGCGAAGAGTTAGACTGCTACCCGCATGAAAGTCTTTCTGACCGGGGCGACCGGATTTGTGGGCGCGCACGTTGCTCGGCATCTGGCGGATCAGGGGGCGCAACTGCGGCTTCTGGTGCGGCCGACGAGCCATCTTGCGAATATTGAAGGGTTGAACGCCGAGACCGCGGTGGGCGATCTGCTGCAGCCGGAGGGTCTGCGGACCGCGGTTCGCGGGTGCGACGCCGTGATGCATGTAGCGGCGGACTACCGGCTGTGGGTGCGCGACCCGAAGTCGATGTACGCGGCGAACGTCGACGGAACGCGAACGCTGCTGCAAATGGCGCGTGAAGAGGGCGTGAAGCGCTGCGTGTATACGTCGAGCGTGGCGACGATGGGTTTTAAGGCGGACGGGACGATCGTGGACGAGGCGACGCCGGTCTCGATTGCGGACATGATCGGGCACTATAAGCGGTCGAAGTTTATGGCGGAGCAGGCGGCGATGGATGCGGCGCGGGCGGGGCAACAGGTGATCATTCTGAATCCGACGACGCCGATTGGCGCTCAGGATGTGAAGCCGACGCCGACGGGGCGGATCGTCGTGGATTTTCTGAATAAGAAATTTCCGGCCTATGTGGACACCGGGTTGAACCTGGTGGATGTGTCCGAGGTGGCGCGGACGCACGGCGCGGCGCTCGAGGTGGGACGTCCGGGCGAGCGGTATATTCTGGGCGGCGAGAACCTGACGCTGAAGCAGATTCTCGACAAGATGTCAGCGATTACCGGGCTGCCTTCTCCGACGATGAAGGTGCCGCATGCGGTAGCGATGACGTTTGCATTTTTCGATGAGATAGTGACCGGACGCGTGTTGGGCAAGGAGCCTCGCGCGACGGTGGAAGCGGTGCGCATGGGCAGGAAGAAGATGTTTGCATCCTCGGTCAGGGCGCAGCGGGAGCTGGGTTTCAGGATTGTTCCTGTATATGAGGCGCTGCGGGCGGCGATTGACTGGTTCAGGGCGCATGGATATGTGACGGTGCAATGAACAGGATCGGGATAATTGCCGCGCTGCCCGGAGAGCTGAAGCCGCTGGTTCGCGGCTCGCAGGTACGCGGCAGGCAGGCGCGCGGGCGCAATACGTGGGCGGGAAGGATTGCCGGGTGCGAGGCCATTGCAATTGCCGGAGGCATGGGCGCGGCGGCTGCGGAGCGCGCAGCGGAGCGGGCAATTGCAGAGATAAACGCGAATGTGCTGGTCTCTTACGGTTGGGTCGGCGCATTGACGTGCGCGGTTAAGCCGCGTGCGGTGTGCGAGATCTCAGAGGTAGTGGATGACGCGAGCGGCGAACGCTACAAGACGGCGCTTGCGGATGGGTTTCGGTTGATTACGCTGGACCATGTGGCGCGTCCGGATGAGAAGCGCGGGCTGGCGCAGAAGCATCAGTCCGTACTGGTGGATATGGAGGCTGCGGCGGTCGCGCGGGTTGCGGCGAAACATGGTGCAGCCTTCTATTGCTTCAAGGGAGTGTCTGACGGGTATGACGACCGGCTGCCGGACTTCAATCGCTTTATCAATGGCGCAGGCGAGATGCGGATGGTGGCGTTTGCCGGATATGCGATGACGCATCCGCAGTACTGGGCAACGCTGGTGCGGCTGGGCAGAAACAGCAGCGCCGCGGCAGAGGCGCTGGCGAGTTCGCTGAAGCAGAGCCTTCAGCAGTTGCGGTGAGTTTCGGAGCGACGAGCAGGAAATCGCAGTAGAGTGAAAATGGATGACGAAGACGACCCAAGAAACGACGCAAGAGACGGACCCAGAAACTATCTCGGAAACAATTCCGAAGACGATGCGGGCCGCCGTTTATCGCGGTATGAACGATGTGCGCGTGGAGACGGTTCCTGTACCGGAGATCGGTCCGGGCGAGGTACTGATTCGCGTTGCGGCGTGCGGCATCTGCGGTACTGACCTGAAGAAGATTCATACCGGGTCGCACGATGCGCCACGCATTTTCGGGCATGAGACGGCAGGAACGATTGCGGCGGTAGGCGCAGGAGTGGAAGGCTTTGCGGTCGGCGACCGGGTGATGGTGTTCCATCACATCCCGTGCGGGCACTGCTATTACTGCCGCAAAAAGACCTTTGCGCAGTGCCCGGTATATAAGAAGGTGGGCTGCACGGCGGGCTTCGAGCCTTCCGGCGGCGGCTTTGCTGAGTATGTGCGCGTGATGGACTGGATTGTGCGGCGCGGTCTTGTGAAGGTTCCCGATGGCGTGCCGTTTGAGCAGGCAGCGTTCGTGGAGCCGGTGAACACCTGCTACAAGGCGATCAAGAACCTGGACCTTGCACCGGATGAGACGGTGCTGGTGATCGGGCAGGGACCGATTGGGATTTTGCTGGCGGCGCTGGCTGCGCGGAGCGGAGCGCGGGTGCTTACCTCCGATCTTTTTCCTGAGCGGCACAGGATTGCGGCGACGTATGGATTGTCGCGGCCGATTGATGCGGGGAAACAGGACGTGATCGGGCTGACGCGCTCGGCCAGCGAAGGGCGCGGAGCGGATGCAGTGATCCTGGCTGTTGGAGGCAATTCGTTGATCAGGACGGCGATGGACGCGGCTCGGCCGGGCGGACGGGTCCTGCTGTTTGCGCAGACGCAGCACGGCGAAGCAGCGATTGATCCGGCAGCGATCTGCATGGATGAGAAGTTTTTGATCGGGTCATATAGCGCGTCGGAGGAGATTCAGGATGAGGGCGCCGAGCTGGTTTTTGGCGGGTACAGCGACGGCTTTGACTTGACGCGGCTTATTTCGCACAGGTATTCACTGGAAGATGCGGTCGAGGCGATTCATGTGGCGTCGAATCCGGGGCCGGCGTCGATGAAAATCTTCATTGAGCCGAAAGCGCCGGAAATGCCGCAAGTCTGAGAAAATAGATGCGATGGAACGGGAGATGACAGCCGCCGTTCTCTACGGCAAAGAGGATGTTCGAATCGAGCGGCTTCCTATACCAACGGCAGGCCCGGGCGAGATGGTGGTTCGCGTACACGCGGCACTGACCTGCGGAACGGATCTGAAGGTGTACCGGCGCGGCTATCACGCCAGGATGTTGACACCGCCTGTTCCGTTTGGGCATGAACTGGCCGGGAGCGTGCACGAGATTGGCGCTGGCGTAAAGCAATTCAAGGTGGGCGACCGTGTAGTGGCGCTGAACTCGGCGCCGTGCGATGTTTGCTACTTCTGCAGGAACGACCAGCAGAACCTGTGCGACGACCTACTGTTCAATAACGGAGCGTATGCGGAGTTTATTCGTATTCCGGCGCGGATTGTTGAGAAGAACACACTGTTGATTCCTGATAATTTGCCGTATGAGCATGCGGCGCTGACCGAGCCGCTGGCCTGCGTGATGCGCGGGCTGGATGAGTCCGCACCAAAGCCGGGAGATACGGTGGTGGTGATTGGCGCTGGGCCGATAGGGCTGATGTTTATCCATGCCGCGCAGATTGCCGGGCTGCATGTGATTGCCGTGGTCAAGCATGATGACCAGGTGGCTGCGGCGCGGACTTTCGGAGCGGAGAAAGTTGTGCAGACAACGGCGACGGATGATCCAGTGGCTGCCGTGCGGGCGCTCACGCCGGATCATCGCGGAGTGGACCTGGCCATTGAAGCGGTTGCGGTGCCCGCGACATGGCAGTGGGCGGTGGACATGGTGCGCAAGGGCGGGACGGTGAACTTCTTCGGCGGGCCGCCGTCGGGCACCAAGGTGGAGTTTGATACCAACCGGCTGCACTACAACGACATTACGATGAAGGCGAGCTTCCACCATACTCCGGCAACGGCGAGGAAGGCATTTGAGCTGATCCGGAGCGGGAAGTTCAAGTCCAGGGAGTACATCACCGGGCGGGCGTCACTGATTGAAGTAGGCGATGTATTTCGTAACCTGATGAATCGCTCTACGGACATCAAGACAGCGATCATTCCCTGAGGCAAGCATGACGGCGAGCACCGCACAATTGATCGAGCAGGGCTGGGCCGCACTGCCGGCGGAATATCGCATGCCGCAGACTCCGCCGACACTGGCTGAGGCGCGCGCGTGGTGCCAGCGGCTGACGGAGACGCACTACGAGAATTTCCACGTCGCGTCATGGCTTTTGCCAAAGCGGCTGCGTCCGCACTTTCATGCGATATATGCATACTGCCGGGTGTCGGATGATCTGGGCGACGAGACGGGCGACCGCGAGCAGTCAATAGCCCTGCTGGATATGTGGGGGCAGGAGCTTGATGCGTGCTACCGCGGTGAGACGCGGCATCCGGTGTTTGTGGCGCTGGCGGAGACGATTCGAGAGTGTGAGATTCCCAGGCAGCCGTTTGCGGATTTGCTGGTGGCGTTTCGCAGAGACCAGCGCAGGGTGCGGATGGAGTCGATGCAGGAAGTGCTCGACTACTGCCATTACTCAGCGAATCCGGTGGGGCAGCTGGTGCTGTACGTTTGCGGCTACCGCGATGATGAGCGGTTCCGGCTGTCGGACTACACTTGCACGGCGCTGCAGCTGGCGAACTTCTGGCAGGATGTGCGCCAGGACTACGCGCGCGACCGGATTTATTTTCCAGCGGAGGACATGCGGCGCTTTGGCGTGACGGAAGCGATGATTGCCGCGGGTAAGTTTACTCCGGAGTTTCGTGAATTAATGCGCTGCGAAGTTGAGTATGCGCGTGAGACGATGCGCAAAGGACTGCCGCTGGTCGGTATGGTGACCCACGATCTGGCCGTGGACCTCGATTTGTTTTCGCGAGGCGGCCTGGAGATTCTGCGCGCGATTGAAGAGCAGGGCTACGACGTACTGCGGGCGCGTCCTGCAATCTCAAAGACCCGCAAGGCCGCGTTATTTGTGCGCGCGATTACAGGCAAGCTGCTGGGCCGCGGCCTGGCGCAGCAGAGACCAGCCGCGTGACCGTCGCTGAAGCCTACGAGATTTGCAGACAGATTGCCCGGCGGGAGGCGAAGAACTTTTACTACGCCTTTGTGGCGCTCCCCAAGCACAAACGCGACGCGATATGCGCTGTGTATGCCTTTATGCGGCACGCGGACGACCTGTCTGACGATGAGACGCTGACCATTGAAGAGCGGCGCGCAAAGTTGAGCGCGTGGCTGAATGCATGGCACGGCGTGTTGCGCGGCGAGAGGACTGAGGACCCGGTCTTCCTTGCGCTGGCCGATGCGCGCGCCAGGTTTGAAATTGCGCCTGCGCTGCTGGATGAGCTGGTGGAAGGCACGGCAATGGATCTGCAGCGAGTTACCCATGCCGGCCGTTACGACACCTACGAGACATTTGACGATTTGTACCGGTATTGCTACTTGGTGGCTTCCGTTGTAGGGCTGGTGTGTATCCGGATCTTTGGATACATGGACGCGCATGCCGAGAAGCTGGCCGAAGAAACAGGGATTGCCTTTCAGCTCACAAATATTCTTCGCGATGTGAAGGAGGACATTGAGCGGAAGCGCGTCTATCTGCCGCTGGAGGATCTCCAGCGGCATGGTGTGACGATTGAAGAGCTGGCGGCTTTGCCGGCGCGGCTAAAGGAGAATCAGCGCGATCTGCTGCGGTCATTGGCGGTGCGCGCCGAGGGGTATTATGCGTCAGGCGAGGCGTTGTTGCCGTTGATCGATGCCGATTCGCGCCCGGCGCTGTGGGTGCTGATAACGATTTATCACCGATTGCTGAAAGAGATTGAGCAAAGCGGCTACGAGGTGTTTGCGCAGCGGGCGGCGGTGCCAACGCTGACGAAGCTGCTGATTCTGATGCGCGGGATTGGACGCGTGGCGGCGCATCGCATGCGAGCGGGGAAGTAGGGCAATGCCGCAGTCGGTCACAATTGTCGGCGGAGGGGTCGCGGGGCTTGCAGCGGCGTGCGCGCTGGCGGACAGCGGGTACAAGGTTGTACTGCTGGAGCGGAGGCCATATGTGGGCGGGCGCGCGTCGTCGTATGAGCATCCGGGAACGGGAGAGGTGATCGACAACTGCCAGCACATTCTGCTGGGGTGCTGCACCAACCTGATTGATCTCTACCGCAGGCTGGGCGTGCAGGGTGAGATCTTGTGGTCGGGCGCAATTACGTTCATTGAGCCGGGTGGGCGGCGAAGCACACTGGCCGCGACCGGAATGCCGGCCCCTCTGCACACAGCTGCGTCGTTTCTCGGAGCGAAGTGCCTCACGCTTGCGGAGAAGCTGACGATTGCGCGCGGGATTCTGGGGTTTTTGCGGAAGACACCGGAAGACAGCAGTGGAAACTTTGCGCAATGGCTGGTGCGATATCGGCAGACGCCGCGGGCGATTCAGCGGTTCTGGCATCCGGTGCTGGCAAGCGCGCTGAACGAAGACCCGGAAAACATCTCTGTGCGCTACGCGGCGAAGGTTTTTCGGGAGGCGTTTCTCTTCTCCGCGGAGGGCGGGCGGATGGGAATCCCGAAGCTCCCGCTGAGCGAACTGTACGCGTACGCGGTTAAGTACATTGAGGCGCGTGGCGGGGAAGTGCGGTTGGCCACGGCGGCCGAGGGCTTTGAGCGCAGTGGCGAGAAGTGGATCGTTAAGGCTGGCAGCGAGTCGATCGAGAGCGACAAAGTGGTGTTCGCCGTACCATTTGAGGCGATGCAGAAGCTGTTGCCGCTGCTGCCGCAGAATGAGGCGAGCGAAGAGCTGGGCAAAGACCTGGGAGAGTTTCATCACTCGCCAATTACCAGCGTGCATCTGTGGTTTGATCGCGAGGTAACCAACCTGACCCACGCGGCGCTGCTGGATGCGACGATCCAGTGGATGTACAACAAATCGGCGCTGCATAAGGATTCGCACGAGAGAGTGGGGAGCTATCTTGAGCTGGTGATTAGCGCATCGAAGGCGCTGGTGCCGATGAAGCGGCAGGAGATTATCGACTTGGCGATACATGAGCTGGAGATGTTCTTCCCGGCGGTGAAGCAGGCGACGCTGGTGAAGGCTGCGGTAACGAAGGAAGTGCGGGCTACCTATTCCATACGGCCGATGCTGGACAGGGCGCGCCATGGGACGCGGAGCCCTTGGCCGGGGATTTATTTGGCAGGGGACTGGACTGCAACGGGCTGGCCCTCGACGATGGAGAGCGGCGTGCGGAGCGGGTATCTGGCGGCGGAAGCAATCGTCGAAGACGGCGGTGAGGTAAAAAGATTTCTGGTACCGGATCTGCCGCCAACAGGATTGATGCGCCTGTTTTCCTGATCACGTGGCTCGCAAGACTGGCTTGTTATGATGGCGAGTCAGACTTTCTGAGGAAGGATCGCATCTATCTTGTTGAGACGATGACAAACTCAAAAATCTTTCAGCCCATTGAGAACTACGGCGTTATCGGGAACATGCATTCGATTGCACTCGTAGGCACGAACGGCAGCATCGATTTTTTGTGTTTCCCGAATTTCGATTCTCCGACGGTGTTTGCCGGCTTGCTGGACCCCGAGCGTGGCGGGCAGTTCTGCGTTCGCCCGGAGATGAAAGAGATGCGGACCCGGCAGCTCTATCTGCCGGACACGAATATTCTGTTGACGCGATTTCTTTCTGATGATGGTGTCGCAGAGATCACGGATTTTATGCCAGTGGTTGAAGACGGTGCGTTGCAGTGCTTCGGCCACCACATTTTGCGCATGATTAGTGTGACGAAGGGCGAGGTGAGTTTTACCATGCGCTGCGCGCCGCGCTTTGACTATGCGCGCTCGAAGCACAAGGTAACGCACGAGGACGGGACCGTCTGCTTTGAGCCTGAAGCCGAGGATTGCCCCAGCATGGCTCTGCATGCGACGTTTCCGATGAAGCTGGAAGACGGCGATGCAACCGCAGAGTTCACGCTGAAGGCAGGCGAGACCGCAACGGTTGTCTTTGGCGAAATTGCGGAGGAGCAGGCGGGAGCGGAAGTGCTGGCGGAGGACAATGTACGGCGGCACTTCAGCGAGACAGCGAGCTTCTGGCGGTCGTGGATTGCGAAGTCGCATTATACGGGGCGGTGGCGCGAGATGGTGCGCCGTTCCATCCTGATGTTGAAGCTGCTGTGCTGCGAGGATTATGGGTCGCTGATCGCCGCGGCGACATTTGGGTTACCTGAACATGTGGGCGGCGAGCGGAACTGGGATTATCGGTACACGTGGCTGCGGGACTCATCGTTCTGTCTGTATGCGTTTATTCGGCTGGGATTTGTGGAGGAGGCGGAGGCATTTACACGCTGGATTCGCGAGCGTATGCACGACGATGCGCAACGTGGACCACTGCAGATCATGTACCGTCCGGATGGAACCAAGGACCTCGAAGAGAAGATTCTAAATTCACTGTCCGGCTATAAGGATTCGCGACCGGTGCGGATAGGCAACGGTGCATATGAACAGTTGCAACTCGATGTGTACGGAGAGTTCATGGATGCGGTGTATCTCTCCAATAAATACGGCGACGGCATCTCGCACGATGAATGGCAGAGCCTACAGCGGATTCTGGAGTGGCTGGCGGGCAACTGGGAGCGTCCGGACGAGGGAATTTGGGAAGTTCGAGGTGGCCAACGCGAGTTCTTACATTCGCGGCTGATGTGCTGGGTTGCATTTGACCGCGCAGTCCGGCTGGCGGATAAGCGATCCCTTTCCGGACCGACGGAAAAGTGGCGGGAGATCCGGGATGCGATCCACGATGACATTTACGAGAACTTCTGGAACGAGAAGTTGCAGTGCTTTGTGCAGTCAAAGGGGGCGGATGTTGTCGATGCATCCGTTCTGCTGATGCCGCTGATGCGATTCATCAGTCCGGTGGATCCAAGGTGGCTTTCAACCATGAAGGCAGTGGAGGAGAATCTGGTAGAGGACAGCCTGGTGTATCGCTACAACAATGCGGCTGACCCCATCGATGGGCTGAAGGGGACCGAGGGCAGCTTTACGGCATGCTCATTCTGGTACATCGAGTGCTTGGCGCGCGCGCACCAGACGGAGAAGGCACGGCTGCTCTTCGAAAAGATGCTGGGCTACGCCAACCATTTGGGGCTTTACGCCGAGGAGCTCGGCTCGGGCGGCGAGCATCTTGGGAACTTTCCGCAGGCATTCACCCACCTGGCGCTGATTTCGGCTGCAACGTTTCTGGATCGCGAGCTGGACGGCAAGAACAAAGCTCCGTGGCGGTAGACTCGCTGCAGTGAGTTCAGTGCGCCAGGTAAGCAGAGCGCAGGAAGTTGAAGTCGCCTGAGGGTGATGTGTGAACGCTCTTGAGTCGGCGCGAGTGGACGATGACAGTGTCGATGTACCAGAGGTCGATGGTAGGCAAATCTCGTGCGAGAATCTGCTGAACCTTAACGTAGTCGGCACGCTGACGGGCCTGATCGAGAGTCCCGGCGGCGTCTTTTATTAAGGCATCGAGCTGCAGATCCGCATAGAAGCCGCGGTTGCCGCCGTTCGGCGGAAAGCTGCTCGCGGAGTAGGCGTAACGGAAGATGTCCGGCTGCTCGTTGCCACCGATCCATCGCGATGGCGCCATTTGGAACGCGCCGTGGGTGAGATCGGAGTAAAAGGTGGCGAACTCATAGCTGCGCAAGTCGAGCGCAATTCCAACGCGCGCGAGCTGTTGCTGCAACACCACGGACAAGAGCCGCGTAGTCTCGTCGGTTGACGTCTTGAGGCCGATGTGGAAGCGAATACCGTCGGGGCCGCGCTTATATCCTGCGCTGTCGAGCAGAGCGTTTGCGGCTGCGGGATCGAAAGGGTAGTGCTGGACGTCATTCGCCCAGGCCCAGTGCTGCGCGGGCAGCAGACTGTCGGCAGGGCGCGCGAGGTTGCGCATGAGCGAATGGATGATTAGTGAACGGTTGATGGCCATGGCGATAGCGCGGCGGACGCGCACGTCCTTGAGGTACCGTGAGCGGAGGTTGAAGACGAGATATTCGATCTCGGAGCCAGGGCCGTCTTCGACGACGAGATTGGATCTGTGCTTGAGCGCTTCCACCATATCGGGCGAGAGCGCGTTGACGGCGACATCAGCTGAGCCTTTTTCGAGCTCCAGCGCGCGTGTGGTTGCGTCGGGCACGACGGCAAAGCGGATGCGTTGAATGCGAGGTGGTGTGCCCCAGTAGTTTGAAGAGCGTTCGAGCACTACGTCCCGGTCAACCGCCTGGCTGACGAAGCGGTACGGGCCGCTGCCGATGGGGTGTTGCCAGAAGCTGCGCCCGCTGCCGTAGGGCACGATGCCGATGGCGCTGTTGCAGAGGTTCCAGAGCAGTGCGGGATCGGGCTGGCTGAGGTGGATGATGACGGTGGTGGGGTCGGGGGCGTCGACGCTCGAGATATTTTTGTAGGCCCCGGCCTTGATGGAGATGATGGTTCCGTTGAGGACCGAGTCGAGCGTCCACTTGACGTCGCGCGAAGTGAGCGGGCGGCCGTCCTGAAAATGTACTCCCGAGCGCAGATGAAAGATATAGGTGAGCGGATCGGGCGTTTGCCAACTGAGTGCGAGATCGGGATCGAGGCCAAAGTGCTCATTGCGCTGCACGAGCGAGTCGAAGATGAGCGGGTCGATGCGCTCCGCTGCGGCGTCTGTGCCGACGCGGGGATCGAGACTGTTCGGGCTGTTCTCGATGAGCATAACCACCGTATTTGTGGGAGGTGTGGACCGGCCGCAGCCGCAGAGCATAATGGCGAAAAGAGCGAGGACGACGCAGAGCGTTCGGCGCAGATCAGGCATAGGTGATCTCACCGAGGATGGCAGGACGCGAGGCCCCTGTTGCCGCGGGAATGTTTCCGGGAAGGTGATGCCAGGTTTGCCAGGCGAGCAGAGCGAAGGCTACGGCTTCCTTGGACTGCGATGGAAGTCCGGCGCGGTCGCTGGTGATTACATTGCAACCGCAGGGTTCGAGGCGATCGCGGAGCATGCGCATCATGGTTAGGTTGCGGGAGCCTCCGCCGGAGACGATGAAGTCGACGGGAGCGCGGCCAACCTGAGGCTGTGCGAAGCGACGCCAGGCGAGGACAATGCTATCCGCAGTAAGAGCGGTTGCGGTTGTTACGGCGTCGTGCGAGGAGCCTCCTGCTTTGCGGCAGGCTTGAAGAAAGTCTCTGGCGAAGGCCGCGCCGAACTGTTCGCGTCCGGCGGTCCTGGGTGGACGACGGCTGAAATATGGATTGTGGAGCGAGGTAGCCAGGACTTTTTCGAGGACGCGGCCCTGTACGGCGGTGCGCCCGCTGGGATCGTATCTCTTATCGAACAGCCGGGTCATGAGGGCATCAATGACCATGTTGCCGGGGCCAGTGTCGAAGGCGATGACCTGATTTTGTGAAGCGCCCGCGGGGATGATGGTGAGATTGCCGATACCGCCGATGTTCTGAAGAATGCGCGCGCGCTTCTGATGGGCAAAGAGAACGTAGTCGAGCAGCGGCACAAGCGGCGCGCCCTGGCCACCGGTAGCCATGTCAGCAGGGCGGAAGTTGGAGACGACGGATACGCCGATTTCAGATGCGATGAGCGCGGGTTCGCCGAGTTGCCAGGTACAGGCGAAGCGACGTCCGGCATAGGTCGAGGGGACGGCCTGATGGTAGACGGTTTGCCCATGGCAGCCGATGAGGTCGAGCTTGACGGGATGCGCGCTTAGCGCGGAACGCATGGCCTCAGCATATGCAAGGCCCAGGCGCCAGTTCAGGCGCGCGAGTTCGGCGGTAGAAATCCGCGGCGCGTCCATCGCGGCGAGCACGGCTTTGCGCAGAGCGGATGGATATGGAGTTGCGTAGTGCGCGAGGAGCTTGATTTTGGGGTTGAGGGTGGAAGGGGTGATTCGCGCGAGTGCGACGTCGATACCGTCGGCGGAGGTCCCGCTCATGATGCCGGCGACGGTCATGGCGCGTGGGGCGGTCACTAGATTTCTCCAGAGAATTTTTGGACGGCCGCACGAAGCTTGTCGATTTGTGCACCCGAGGCAGGGCGCGGCATGCGCGCGTCAAGAAGACGATGCTTTGCTTCGAGGATGCGACGGCAGGCTGACGCGACGTGGCGCCTGAGGGCGGCGGAGCGTTCGGTTTCGCGCAACACCGCTTCGTAAGCGCTGAGGATGAGAGCCGGGTCGCGGCAAATCTCGATGAGGTCGGTTCCGGCCAGGATGGCTTTGATGGCTGCGTCTTCAATCGATGTGTGTGAAAGGATGCCGCCCATCTCCATGTCGTCCGAGACGATGAGGCCGCGATAGCCGATGCGTTTTCTGAGGATCTTGGTAATCCAAAACCAAGAAATAGACGCAGGCTGCTTGTCTTTTGCGCGGGGATAGCCAGCGTGGGAGACCATCATCATCGGCAGCGGCGCAGCCAAGGCGCGGAAGGGTACGAGGTCCCGCGACCAGAGTTCATCCCAGGTGCGATCGATGAGCGGCGTGGCGTGGTGGGAGTCGAGTGTGCCGCCTCCGAGACCGGGAAAATGCTTGCCGCAGCCGAGGATTCTTTCTGCCGCAAGGCCCTCAAGAAAGTGCCGGGCATAGGTGACAACTGCAGCCGGGTCCGGCGATACAACGCGGCTGCGCATGACAGATTGCGAAATGGGCAGGGCAAGGTCGAGCACCGGAGCCAGGGCGACGTTGAAGCCGAGAGCTTTGGCTTCGCGCGCGATAAGGCGGCCATGGCGGGTGAAATTGGCAGGATTGCCGGACGCAAACACGGCGGCAGGCGAAGGCATTGGTGCGATGAGGTCACGGAGGCGATCGACGAGTCCGCCTTCGAGATCGACGCAGCGGAAGAGCGGCGCACCGGAGAGTTCGGTAGCTTCGCGGAGCAGGCTGGTGACCTGCGTGGCCTGCTCGATGTTGCGCCGGAAGAGGATGATGCCGCCGGGACGCATGAGCCTGAGCCATCCGCGCTCTGTGGAAGACAGTTCTGCGCCTTCGACGCCCACGATGAGGAGCTGGCCGACCTGTTCTCTGAGGTTCATGTCGTGCTGCTCCCGGCCTTGATTTCGGTTTTGAGCTCATCGAGCAGGCTGAGCGCCTGGAGCGGCGTGAGGGAATTGATGTCGGTCTCCGAAAGGCGGTCGAGGATGCGCTGCGAGAGAGGCGTGAACATGGTCATCTGCAGCGGCGCTTCGGTTTCCGCAGCGACATTCTGCCTCTCGGAGCGCTCGTGTTGCTTGAGGATTTGACGGGCGCGCTGGATGACCTGCGATGGAAGGCCGGCGAGGCGGGCAACATCGATGCCGTAGCTCTTGTTGGCGGGGCCTTCCTCAATGGTATGAAGGAAGACAATGCCTTGTGGCGACTCTTTGACTGCGACGCGGAGGTTCTTGAGGTGCTCAAGCTGCTCTGCGAGGATAGTGAGCTCATGGTAATGCGTGGCGAAGAGCGTGCGCGCGCCGACATGGGCGTGCAGAAACTCAACCGTGGCCCATGCCAGCGCGAGCCCGTCGAAGGTGGAGGTGCCGCGGCCCATCTCGTCGAGAAGGATGAGGGATTGCGGTGTTGCGGTGTTGAGGATGGTGGCCGTCTCGGTCATTTCCACCATAAAGGTTGAGCGTCCGCGGGCGACGTTGTCGCTGGCTCCAATGCGGGTGTAGACGCGGTCGACGATCCCGAAGCGCATGCGTTCGGCCGGGACGAATGAGCCTATTTGCGCGAGGATTGTGAGCAGCGCAGCCTGCCGCAGATAGGTGGATTTGCCGCCCATGTTGGGACCGGTGAGCAGCAAAAGGCATGCGGAGCTTGTGTCGAGATATAGATCGTTGGGGACGAAACGGCCTGTGCCTGCTTCATCCATGAGGTGTTCGATGACCGGGTGACGCCCGCCGATGATTTCGAGGACCGGGGTGGGCTCAATGATGGGCTGGGTGTAGTTCCTGAGCGCGGCGAGGTGGGCGAAATTTAATATCAGGTCGATTTCCGCGACCAGAGCGCTGGTTTTGCGGATGCGCCCGGAGTTTTCCATCACTTGTTTGCGTAGGTCGGCGAAGATACGCTTTTCGATCTCGACGCTGCGCTCCTGCGCGGTAAGGACCTTGACTTCGTAGTCCTTGAGTTCGGGGGTAGTGAAGCGCTCGGCGTTGACGAGGGTCTGTTTGCGCTCATAGTCGGAGGGTACGCTGGCGAGATTGGATTTGGTGATCTCGATGTAGTAGCCGAAGACCGAGTTGAAGCGCACCTTAAGCGACTGGATGCCGGTGCGCTTGCGCTCGCGTTCCTCAATGGCAGCGATGGAGGAGCGGCCGCTGTGACCGATCGCGCGGAGCTCGTCCAGCTCAGGGTCAACGCCTGAGGCGATGACTCCGCCCTCGGCGAGGGTGAGCGGAGGCTCGGATATGAGGGTTGCGGTGATGACCGCGTAGAGGTCGTCGAGAACGTCGAGGCCGGCATGAGCTGACTGCCAGAAGTCGCTCTGGAGTTGGGCGATGCTGTATTTGATCTCGGGAAGAGAGCGGAGCGATGCGGCGAGAGCAAGAATATCTCGTGGGCCTGCGCTGTCGAGCGAGATGCGCGCGAGCAGACGTTCAAGATCAAGGATGCTACCGAGGGAGTGCCGGAGTTGCTCCCGTACGATGAGGTCCTGCTTTGCGGCTGCGACTGCCTGATAGCGCCGCTGGATCTGGCTAGGGTCGAGCAAGGGGTGCAGGATGGCGGCGCGCAGCATGCGCTTGCCCATAGGAGTGCGGAGGCAGTCGACGGTGCGGAACAGAGTGGCATCACCACCGGATTCGCTAAAGATGGGCTCCAACAGCTCAAGGTTGCGCACGGTGACCTGATCAAAGTGCATGTGCTGGCTGCGTTCGTAAAAGCGGATAGTATCAACGTGGCTGGCGTTGCTCTGCTGGGTGTGGCGGACATAGTGAACGATGACGCCAGCGGCTATCGCCGCAGCCGCGTGCTGGGTGAGGCCGAAGCCATCGAGGGACGCGGCTCCGAGCTGCCGCTCAAGCAGGGGCACAGAGTAGTCGGGCGCAAAGGCCCAGTCTTCAACGGCGGTGCGTGTGCGGATGCGCTCAAGTTCGGCAGCGACAGGGTGATTGTCGCCCATGGGAGCACTGGATGCTGCGAGGAGCTCACTGGGATTGAGCCGGGAGAGCTCGTCGGCACAGGCGGCGGCTGCGTTCGCGCCGGTGAATTCGGTCGCGCGGAAGTCGCCGGTAGAGAGATCGAGGTAGGCAAGGCCGATGGTGTCTGAGGCAAAGTGAACGGCGGCAAGGTAGTTGTTCTGGCTCGACTCAAGCGAGGGGTCAATGGCGGTGCCGGGGGTGAGGACGCGGGTGACGTCGCGGCGGACGATCTTTTTGGCGAGTTTGGGGTCCTCAAGCTGGTCGCAGATGGCGACGCGGAAGCCCTTGCGGAGCAGACGGGAGATGTAGCCTTCGGCTGCGTGCCAGGGGACGCCGCACATAGGCACGGTGCGCTCCCGGTCACGGGCGGTGAGGGTAATTTGCAGCTCTCGTGAGGCGGTCTTTGCGTCGTCGAAGAAGAGCTCGTAGAAGTCCCCCATCCGGAAGAAGAGCAGGGCGTCGGGATGCTGGCGCTTGGCAGCCCAATATTGGCGCATGAGCGGAGTTTGCGTTGCGGAGTCCTGCGATGGATGAATTTCTGGCACGGATACGCCAGCATACCGCGAAGGTCATATTGGCGTGTAGTCCTGGGGGCGGCCATCCACGCAGACGCGCCCTCCGGGCGCCTGTCAAGGGTAAGCGTTCGGGACCGCTTCCGTTGGTCGCAGGGGGCGAGTCATTCAAGCGGGCCCGCTTCGGGCTGTGTCATCCCGCACAGAACCAACGCTATACTAGGTGATACGATTGCGCTTTTAAGGTACGCATGTTCCTGGTATGGCTTCGAGTTGCGGTGGTTCTGTACGGGCTGGCTTCCGTAGCGACTCTGGCTGCGGTTTTCGGCAATCGACCGCAATGGAAGCGGCTATCCGTATCCCTGGCCATAATCGCGTGGCTATTTCACGGGGTCTCATGCACGGAGATGTTGGCCGATGCGCACCGCTGGATGCCGGCCGGGATGCACGAAGTGCAGTCGATGCTGGCGCTGCTGATTACAACCGCATTTTTGTTGATTTTATGGCGCTACCGGACGCTTTCGTTCGGGGTTTTTGCGCTGCCCTTGGCGTTGTTGCTCACGGTGGTACCATCTCTGGGCCTGGACAAATATGCCTTCAAGTCGCCGATGATTCGGAGCGGGTGGCTGTTCGTGCACATTACGGGTCTGCTGTCTGCGTATGCTGCACTAATTTTCAGCCTTACGGCGAGTCTGCTGTATCTAATCCAAGAGCGACGGCTTAAGAACAAGCGCTCACCCGGCTTTCTTAACTGGCTGCCGCCGTTGGAAACGATGGACCAGATTGCGCAGACGACGCTGGTGCTGGGCTTTTGTGGATTGACGATTGGGCTCTTCGCCGGATCGCTGATTGCACAGGAGATTTACGGCGCAAGGTATTTTGCAGATCCGAAGATATGGCTTTCATTTCTGATGTGGGGGCTGTACGTAGTTCTGCTGTTTGTGCGGCGCAGTAAGGGGTTGCGCGGGTTAAGGGCGGTGTACATTTCGTCTCTGGTATTTCTGGCAATGTTAAGTGTGTGGGCGGCGAATGTTTTCAGCTCGGTCCACAGGTTCAGCGCGCCATGAAGATCCTGCTTACAGGTCTGAATCATAAAACCGCGCCGGTGGAGCTGCGCGAGCGGCTGGCGATTGCCCCGGAGAACCTTGCTGCGGAGACGCAAGCACTGCTGTCGCACCCGGGAATTCGGGAGGGGCTGATTCTCTCCACCTGCAACCGGGTGGAGGTGCTGATCTGCCATGACGGGGATGATCCTGAGCTGTCGAAGTATCTGAACCAGCATTTCTCAATAGATGAGAAGACGCTGCAGCCGCACCTTTATGCGTACCGGGATGCGGAGGCCGTGCGGCATTTATTTCGGGTAGCGTCCAGCCTGGACTCAATGGTGGTGGGCGAGCCGCAGATTCTGGGGCAGGTCAAGGAGTCATATTCGGCGGCGCGGTCGGTAGGGGCGGTTGGGCCGGCGCTGGAGCGGTTGCTGCAGAGCGCGTTTACCGCGGCAAAGAAGGTGCGGTCGGAGACCCTGATTGGCGCGTCTTCGGTTTCGATTGCGTCGGTTGCGGTGGATCTGGCGCGCAAGATATTCGGATCGCTTGAGGGCAAGCGCGTGCTGCTGGTAGGAGCGGGCAAGATGAGCGAGCTGGCCGCGAGGCACCTGATGCAACAGGGTGCGCGGTCGTTGTTGATAGCAAACCGCACACATGAGCGAGCGGTTCGTATGGCCCAGAAGTTTGAAGCACATGTGGTGCGGTTTGATGACCTGTATGCACGCGCTGATGAAGCGGACATTCTGATTACTTCGACTGGTTCGCCGGAGTTTTTGATTCGCACGCCACATGCGCAGCAGTTTCTACACCGCCGGCGGAACCGGCCGATGTTTTTGATCGATATTGCAGTGCCACGGGACATTGATCCTGAGATCAACCGGCTGGAAGGGATCTTTCTCTACGACATTGACGACCTGCAGTCGGTTGCGGCGTCGAACCTGGCCAGCAGGAGCAGCGAGGCCATGCGGGCAGAGGCGATACTGGAGCAGGAAGTGGTTCGCTTCCAGAAGCGGGTCGAGGTTTTGGATGTGGTTCCAACGCTGGTGGATTTACAGACAGCGGCAGAGGAGATGCGTCAGGCCGAGCTGCGGCGTAATCACGGGCGGCTGCGGTCGCTTACGCCTTCGCAACTCGAGGTGATTGAGTCGATCACGCGAGGCCTGATGAACAAATTTCTGCACCAGCCCTTGCAAACGCTAAAGGCGGCGGCGCGGGAGGGAGATACCGCGGCGGTCGAGTTGATTCGATCGGCCTTCCAGCGCCAGGGAGGGCGTGAAGATGCCGGCAATGCGGCTCAGGAACAGAGTGCGCCTGACGCTGATGCGCCTCCGGCGGAGTCTGCGGGCAAGAGCGGCGAACCCGAATCGCTGATTTCCAAACACTGATGGTACATTCCTCAACTCTTCGGATTGGTTCGCGCGGATCGCAGCTGGCGCTGTGGCAGGCGAATCACATTGCAGCGCGGCTGCGCGAGCTGGGGCACGAGGTCGCGATTGAGATCATCCGCACGACGGGTGACGCGATGCAGAGCGTGAGCTTTGCGCAGGTGGGCACGAAGGGCATGTTTACCAAGGAGATTGAAGAGGCTCTGATTGAAGAGCGCATTGATCTTGCGGTGCACAGCCTGAAAGATTTGCCGGCAATGCTGACCGAGCCGTTCGCGCTGGCGGCGATTCCAGAACGCGCCGACCCGAGGGATGCGTTTGTGTCCGCGCATTACGAGAGCTTTGCCGCGCTGCCGAACGGAGCGCGGGTGGGAACCAGCAGTCTTCGGCGGCAGGCGCAATTGAAGTCACTGAGGCGGGATTTGGTGTTTGTGGAATTTCGCGGCAATGTGGACACGCGTATGCGCAAGCTGGCCGAGGGGCAGGTGGAGGCTATCATTCTGGCGTCGGCAGGACTGGACAGGCTGGGGCATTCGGCAGAGATAGGCGAGCGGTTTCCCGCGCTGGTGTTGTGCCCGGCAGCAGGTCAGGGCGCGTTGGCGATTGAAACACGCGCCGGTGATACGGAGACGATGCAGGTGCTTCGTTTTCTGGACGATGCGGCGGCCCGGTTTGCCGTAACTGCGGAGCGGGCAGCGCTGGCGGGGTTGGGTGGCGGATGCCAGGTGCCGATTGGAATTCACTGCGAACCAACGAGCGAGGGTTATGTGATCGCAGGCGTGGTGGTTTCGCCGGATGGATCAGACCTGCTGAGGGCGGAACTGGAGCACCAATCAGGGCTGAGTGCGGAAGCCCTTGGAGAGAGGCTGGCACAGCAGCTATTGGAGCAGGGAGCCGGGCGCATACTGCAGGCGAGCCTACCGTGAGCGAGGCGGGGCCGCTCGCGGGCAGGCGCATGCTTGTAACGCGGGCGAGGCATCAGGCGGGGCGGCTTTCAGCCGAGTTGGCGAAGCTGGGTGCCGAGGTGATTGAGATTCCCGCAATTGAGATTGTGCCGCCGGAGTCATTTGAACGGTTGGATGCCGCCCTGAGACATCCGGACCTGCATGACTGGCTGATCGTGACGAGCGCTAATGCGGTGCGAGCAATAGGAGACCGTTGTGCGGCGTTGGGAATTGCTCATGAGTGCCTTTGCAAGTGGAACGTTGCCGCAGTTGGGGCAACGACGGTGAAAGCGCTCGAAGCGTTAGGTTTGCAACCCTCGGTGACTCCTAAGCAGTATGTGGCGGAGTCGCTGGTAGAAGCTCTGCGCGGCCAAGCGCGGGGCAAGCGCGTGCTGCTTGTGCGGGCGGCGGTGGCGCGGGATGTGATTCCTGATGCGCTGAAGCAGCAGGGCGCCGAGGTTGAGATTGCGGAAGCGTACCGGACGGTGATTCCGGAAAGCTCGGTTAAGAGAATCGCAGCACTGTTTACTGGCGAACCGCCGGATGCTGCTACTTTTACCAGTTCGAGCACGGTGACGAACTTCATTCAGCTTTTACATGCTGCTGGTTACGCACAGAGGCCGGAGGGAATGATGGCGCTTTCGATAGGGCCGATTACTAGCCAGACGCTTCGGGAATATGGATGGGAACCGACAGCGGAGGCTGATCCGCATGATGTGACCGGATTGGTGCGGGCGACGGTGCGGGCTCTGGCGGCTTCTTAACGCGGGCGGGTAGTAAAGCCGTGCTCCTTCCAGAGCTTGTCCCATTGCCAGATGCCAGCGGCGGTCTCGACGTGGACGCGATAGCCGAGTTGATGGGCAAGCATGAGAATCTGACCGCGATGATGGGCTTCGTGGGAAAACATGTATGCGAACATGGTTCCTCCGGCAGGCCATTGGCGCAGCCATCCTCGTGAGAATTTAGCGACTTTGCGGTCCGGCGCGGTCGATAAAGCATCAGTAAGCATGTTGAGACATAGCGCAGCGCTTTTTCTATGCGCAGCGGCGGCCTGTTTCATAGAACAGCGGTTCGGGTCGAGCGTTGCCGGGCACTTGAGATGTGGTGCACTATTTCTCAACCATACGAGCCTGCTGTTATGAAGATGCGCGAAGATGGCGGCAATGGTGCGGCCGCTGTCCCGCTTTGATCCAGGCGATTGAGCGCGCCATGCCCTCGGATTGAGATGCGCGAGCAGGAGTTGGTTCATCGCATCGTTCACCGCATAGGTCTCCAGCAGGACATCGCGCAACTGCACTAATGGATCATCAGATTTCGGTTGCATATGTTCAATGGCTGCTCCAGGTCTTGTCAGGGGCGTTGCAGAGGGATTCGAGCGTGCAGTCGGCGCAGCGCGGCTTGCGGGCGATGCAGACCTGGCGTCCGTGGTGGATGAGCTCGTGCGAGAACTGAATCCAGTGGTCGCGGGGGATGATTTGCATCAGCTCCTGCTCGACCTTCTTTGGATCGTTGGATTGCGTGAGGCCGAGGCGATTGGAGAGGCGCAGAACGTGTGTGTCGACCACGATGCCCTCGGCGATTCCGTAGGCGGTGCCCAGCACGACATTGGCGGTTTTTCGGGCGGCTCCGGGAACAGTGAGGAGTTCGGCCATGGTGTTAGGCACCTTGCCGCCGAAGTCCGCGACGATGCGCTTTGCGGCACCCGAGATGGACTTGGCCTTGTTGTGGTAGAAGCCTGTAGATTTGATCTGCGTCTCGAGCGCGGGTAGCGAAGCCTGCGCCATAGCCTGAGGAGTAGGGAACTTGCGGAAGAGTTCGGGTGTCACCATGTTTACGCGGGCGTCGGTGCACTGGGCTGACAGGATGGTGGCAACAAGCAGCTCCCATGCGTTGCGATGATGCAGGGCGCATTCCGCATTAGGATAGGCAGCCTGAAGGCGGTCAAGGATTGCCCGGACGCGGGCAGGTGCGAGATTGCCGTTGCTGGAAGCAGGCTTTCTGGCCTCGGGCCTTTTCGCGGCAGACTTTTTCTTTGGGGCGGCGGTCTTCGCTTTCATGCAGCCATTTCACCACAACGGGAGCGACGGCGCGAAGGTGTTGCCCGGGCGACCGGTCCTCAGCCCAGCCGGTCGAGCATGTCCTCAGGGCTCATGCGGATGCATGTGAAGATGGGCGTGTCTTTGAGCGTGTACATGCTGATCTCCGTTTCGCGAAGCTGCTGGACCAGATCGAGGAAGTCCTCGGGGAAGTTGGTTTCAAAGGCGACAACGAATTCCTGATCGTCGATACCGAATGAGTAAGTGGTATTGAGCTTGACGCGCGGATAGAGATGGCCGATGCGGATGTGCTCGTTCATCAGGCGCTGACGCTCCTCCATAGGCAGGAGATACCAGGCGCGGGTCTTCCAGAAGGGGTAGATGAAGATGTACTTCTGCCCGCCCGGGCGGAGGGTTCCGCGCGAATCATGCTGACCCTCATGCTCGTGTCCGATGACGTATTGCGAGTGCTTGGTCATGGCGAGGAAGTTGTGCGGTGTTTCGAGGTAGCCTCCGAGTGGAGTGGCGAGCAGCTCGGCGGTCATCTGGTTGAGATCTTCGGGGGTGTAGCAGATGCGCCACAAGACCATATCGACGTCCCCGCGCGTGCCTACGGTGGAGTATGTGAGGCTGAGCAGGCGGCCGGGCTGGTTCCACTTGCGGATAACTTCGGCAAAAAGGCGCTTGTGCTCGGCGCGCTCGCCAATGGGCAGGCGGCGCCACTCGGGCATGACCTTGAAGAAGGTAAAGCAGACGGCTTGCCGCTGGACCTTCTTTTCCTCGTGCTTTGCCGGACTGCTGTCCGACTGGGTTGTTTCGCCTGCATTGGCTACCGGGACGCTCAGTGTTTCAGCCATGGTTGTATGCTCCTGCTCTCTTAATCGTAGCAAAAGCAAAGGACGTGCCGGGGGTGGGGTTACAGGTATACTTGCGGTTGAATGAGCGAGAAAATTCTGGCCTTAATCGCCCACTTCATCATCAGTGTTATCTCAGCCTCTGGCTATGCAGGTGTTACGTTGCTGATGGCGATTGAGTCGGCGTGCATTCCACTGCCGTCAGAGATCATCATGCCGTTCTCCGGGTATCTGGCGCATACGGGGCGGTTATCGCTGATAGGAGTGTCGGTTGCAGGCGCGATCGGGTGCAACCTGGGGTCGGTAGTTGCGTATTGGATCGGAGCTGCCGGCGGGCGGCCGTTTATCACACGCTACGGACGATTCGTACTGCTGGATCATCACGATCTTGACCGGGCGGAGAGGTTTTTTGCGCGCTATGGCGGAATTGCGGTGTTTCTGGGGCGACTGCTGCCGATTGTGCGGACGTTCATTGCACTGCCGGCCGGAATTGCCCGGATGTCGCAGGTCCGGTTCCACGTGTACACGTTTCTAGGGTCGCTGCCGTGGTGCTTTGCTCTGGCCTACGTGGGCATGAAGCTGGGGCAGGCATGGGACACTGATCCGCGTTTCCAAGCCACGTTCCATCACTATCACCTAGTGGTAGAGGCGCTGATTCTTGCCGGTGCGATCTGGTTTGTGTGGACGCATTGGAAGGACCGCGTGCGCTCTGACAGAGCGTGATTGCCGTTAGACTGGAGAAATCCGCTCTTCAGCCAGTCAGGTTTGCCAAAGTCGCTGCCCGCGGGCGACACTAATTGTTTGGACTTAGCTATTTTTTGATGGAGAGGAAGACCAGGAACGGGATGTCAACTTCGGGAAATGCGAAAACGCAGCCAGCACAAGGAAAACTAGGGGTAATGGTGGTCGGCATGGGGGCAGTTGCCACCACGTTGATTGCAGGTGTTGAGGCGGTCCGCAAGGGGCTGGCAAAGCCGATTGGCTCGCTTACCCAGATGGGAACGATTCGGCTTGGCAAGCGCACCGACAACCGTACGCCGCTGATCAAGGATTTCGTTCCGCTGGCCTCGCTGGACGATATTGAGTTCACAGGGTGGGAGATCTTTCCCGATGACATGTACGAGGCGGCGAAGCATGCGCAGGTGCTGGACAGCGACCACCTGAAGACCATCAAGCCGTTTCTTGAATCCATCAAGCCGATGCCTGCGGTCTTTGACCAGCACTATGTAAAGCGCCTGAACGGAACGCATGTGAAAACCGGCAAGAGCAAGTGCGACCTGGCGCAGCAGGTGCGGGCGGATATCCAGAACTTCCGCTCGAAGGTAGACCGGGTGGTGATGATCTGGACCGGGTCGACGGAGATTTTCCTGGAACCGAGCGCGGTGCACGGGTCGGTTGCATCGTTTGAGAAGGGGTTGGTCGACAACGACCCGAATATTGCGCCGTCGCAGATTTATGCGTATGCCGCGCTGAAAGAAGGGATTCCCTTTGCGAACGGTGCTCCGAACCTGACGGTGGATCTGCCGTGCATGATCGAGCTTTCCAAGCAGACAGGCGCGCCGATTTGCGGGAAGGACTTCAAGACCGGGCAGACTCTCTTGAAGACGGTGCTGGCTCCGGCATTCAAATCGCGAATGCTGGGAGTGAGCGGGTGGTACTCGACGAACATTCTGGGCAACCGTGATGGCGAAGTGCTGGACGATCCGGAATCGTTCAAGACAAAGGAAGAGTCGAAGCTCGGGGTGCTAGAGTACATTCTGCAGCCTGATCTTTATCCCTCTCTGTACAAGGATATTTACCACAAGGTAAGGATCAACTATTATCCGCCACGCGGTGATAACAAAGAGGGTTGGGACAACATCGATATTTTCGGATGGCTTGGCTATCCGATGCAGATCAAGGTCGATTTTCTGTGCAGGGATTCGATTCTGGCCGCGCCGCTGGCGCTGGACCTGGTGCTGTTCCTCGACCTGGCGCAGCGGACTCCGGAGTTGAGGCACATCGGCATTCAGGAATGGCTGAGCTTCTACTTCAAGTCACCACAGAGCGCGCCGGGACTGTATCCGGAGCATGACCTGTTCATTCAGTCGATGAAGCTGAAGAACACACTGCGGCACATTCAGGGCGAAGAACTGATTACGCACCTGGGGTTGGAATACTACGACTGAGTGCTGGCCGCATGGCGGCGGCTTTGCGTGGCCGCTCCCGTTGGTCGTGAATCAAAAGTTCAGGTCAACGAAAAGAGGCGGGCGTTTGCAGGCCGCTTTTCTTTTGCCGAAGAAATTGCTACGTCGAGTAATCGGCGTTGATATGGACGTATTCGGTCGTGAGGTCAGTGGTCCAGAAGCGGCACTGGCCGCTGCCGATGCCAAGCGCGATGCGAATGGTGAATTCACGGCTTTTGAGATAGGCGTGAGCGCGCGGTTCATCAAAGTCGGGCGCGCGGCCGCCATTGACGCAGATCTGCTGATCGCCGAACCAGATGGCGATTCGCTCCGGCTCGACCTGCGCACCAGAGTATCCAGTGGCAGCCATCAGGCGGCCCCAGTTGGGATCGCAGCCGGCCCAGGCGGTCTTGACCAGCGGTGAATGAGCGATGGCACGGGCAACTTTAAGTGCGTCGGCGTCGTTGGCCGCGCCTTCGATCTGCAATTCGACGACGTGGGTGACGCCCTCACCGTCGTCCACGACCTGCTTTGCGAGAGATGTGCAGACATCGCCGAGGGCTGCGGTAAAGTCGCTGTTGCTGGGCGTGATGGTAGCTCCGCTGGCGCCGGAGGCGAGCAGCAGAATTGTGTCATTCGTCGAAGTGTCGCCGTCGATGGAGATGCGGTTGAAGCTAAGTTCGACCGCGTCGCGGAGCATTGTATTCAGATCGGCGGGGGCAATGGCGGCGTCCGTAAAGATGTAGACCAGCATGGTGGCGTGCGGCACGAGCTGCGGGAAGATCATGCCTGCGCCCTTGCAGACACCCGCGATGCGGACGATTTTGCCGTCGATGGTGAGCATGGCAGCGGCCAATTTGGGGCGGGTGTCGGTAGTAAGGATGGCGCGCGAGAAGGCGGAGAAGTGATCGGCGTCAGCGGCGAGGTCGCGTTCGACTGAAGGCAGTGCGGCGACGAGTTTCTCTGCCGGAAGTGGGACTCCGATGATGCCGGTCGAGGAGGGAAAGACCTCATGTGGGGCGGCGCCAAAGGCCGCTGCGGCTGCGGCGCAGACGGTTTCGCAGGCGGCGAGGCCAATGTTTCCAGTGGCGCAGTTGGCATTGCCTGCATTAACAGCGACGACCTTGACTTTGCCGCCACTCTCTTCAAGATGACGCGCGCCAACGATGAGCGGAGCTGCCTTGACACGATTTGCGGTGAACAACGCGGCGGCGCTGGCAAGCCGGTCGGCGACGGATACAGCGAAGTCGGGTTTACCGCTGGGCTTGAGTCCGGCGGTCACGGCAGAGAAGCGAAAGCCAAGGGGAAGTGAATCGTCGGCGAGAAGAGAAGAGCTGGAGATCATGTGTAAGTCCAATTTATCCGAGAGCGGCCAGCAAGTCAGCGCGGCTGTGCGGATCTGCTGATAATTTTGAAGACATGCATGCTGAGTTTTTGTTCATGAATCAGGTGAATGTGGCGCGTGGAGACGCGGTGGTGCTACATGAAATTGACCTGCGAATTGCCGTGGGCGAGCATGTGGCGATTCTGGGGCCGAATGGATGCGGAAAGTCCACGTTGATCAAGACGATTACGTGCGAGTGCTACCCGATTGCGTCTCCGGAGACAAAGGTTCGACTGCTCGGGCGGGAACGCTGGGATATTTCGCAGCTGCGAAAGCACCTCGGAGTGGTCGAAGCGAACCTTCCGGGCGAGAGAACAGGGGTAACGCGCGGGATTGACGCGGTGGTGGCGGGATTCTTCTCGGCTTCTACGCTATGGCCGAATTTGCATGTGACGCCAGAGATGCGGGGAAAAGCTCATGTTGCTCTTGAACGGATGCAGGCACGGCACCTGGAGAGCAAATTGGTCGGTGAAATGTCGGCAGGAGAGCAGAGGCGCGTCATGATTGCACGCGCGCTAGTGCATGAGCCGGGGATGCTTCTGCTGGATGAGCCGTCGAACGCGCTGGATATTGCGGCGCAGAGGGAATTACGGGAGGCGTTGCGTAGCGTGGCTCAGCAGGGGACCGGAATCATGATGGTGACACATCATCTGGCAGACATTCTGCCTGAGGCAGAGCGCGTGATCATGATGCGGGAGGGACGGATTGTTGCCGATGGATCCAAAGGCCAACTGATCGATGCAAAGAAGTTGGGAGAGCTGTTCGGAACGGACGTGCATGTGACGGAACGGGATGGGTATTACCACTGGTATTGAAGGGGGCTGGTCTCCGTTGGCGGGTTGTTACACCGGATTCGAACACAGAGCCCGTCCACGCCGACATATCCGGTTTATGTACGGACGGGTGCAGCCCCCACACCCCGCCCTCATTTTACCGATGGCTTAGCCGATGAAGTCGACTTTCACGGGGTGCGGGATGATGCCGCGCTCGTGGCCGAGGCTGAGGAGTTTGCGGATGGCTTCACGGCCATCGTCGCCGTAGTTCAGAGTGCGCTCGTTGACGTACATGCCGACGAACTTGTTTGCGAGGTCGTGGTCGAGGTCGCGGGCGAACTGCATGGCGTAGGCAAGGGCCTCGTCGCGGTGTTCGAGTCCATGCTGGATGCTCTCGCGCAGAGCGTTGGTGACGGTGAGCATGAGCTCGTCGCCGAGCGAGCGGCGAATGGCGTTGCCACCGAGAGGCAGAGGCAGGCCGGTTTCCTCGCGCCACCATTGACCGAGGTCGATGATCTTATGCAGGCCGCTGTGCGAGTAAGTGAGCTGGCCCTCGTGGATGATGAGTCCCGCCTCAAAGTTGCCGGCCTGCACCTCGGGAATGATGCGATCGAAGGGCACGACGGTGGTTTCAATCTCCGGTGCGAAGAGCTTGAGCGTGAGATAGGCAGTGGTGAGGGTGCCAGGAATGGCGATGCGCACCTTTCTGATCTCATCGAGAGTAAAGGGGCGGTTGGATACGATCATGGGGCCGTAACCCTCGCCGACTGAGCCGCCGCAGGCCATCAGGGCATAGTTGTCCTGAATGTAGGGGTAGGCGTGGAATGAGATGGCTGTGACGTCGTAGAAGGCCTCACTGATGGCTTTCTGATTGAGTGTCTCGATGTCGGTGAGTACGTGCGTGAACTTCAGACCGGGTCTGCGGACTTTGTTAGTCGCGAGACCATAGAACATGAATGCGTCGTCAGAGTCGGGGCTATGAGCGATGCGGATTTCACGCGTATTCGCGGGCGTTGCGGCAGATTCAGCAGGAACAGAAGGTGAGACGCTCACAGCAGGTTATCGATCCTTTCCAACTTAGAACTATTGCGTTGTATCAATGGCTGCGGGGGCGATTCTAAGCCCAATTCGGTTTATGCTTCGGCTGTCTTGCGGTTTCGCAGGCGGTGGATTCCGGTAACGATGCCGGCAGCAAGGACAACCTTGAGTGCGTCGCCTGCGACAAAGGGCCACACGGTCATTTTGAGGGTAATGCCGATGGACTGATGCAGAGTTACGGCAAACCATGCAGCGCCGCCTGTGAAGTAGACCATAGCGCCCGCGACTGCGGAGAGCGCCGCCCAGCTAAAGGTCCGGGCGTGTCCGCTGCGGTACAGCTTGCTGACAATGACGACGGCGAAGGGATAGGCCCAGAGGTATCCGGCGCTGGGGCCGAGCAATGCGAAGCCGCTGCTCGCTGCGACGGGCGCGAAGACGGGAAGTCCGGCTGCTCCTTCGAGCAGATAAGCGACTAGGGTCGCGAAGGCCACAGCGGGATCAAGCAGCAGGCCGAGCAGTAAAACAGCCATAGGCTGGAGCGTGAACGGAACCGGCGTAAATAGCAGAGGCACGGAGACGTGGGCGGAAAGCGCAAGCAGCGCGCTGCCTGCGATGACAGACATGATGGCTCGCCCCAACGTTGAAGCGGGCAGCCAGTGAGGGTTGGCCTGAGAAACCGCACTGTTAACTTGCGACATGGATCTATATTCTCCGCGATCTTTGGTTCTTATTCGTTCTTATTCAGCGAATCTTCTTGCGGTGCACCAGCCAATTGGAAGGATTCACCGGATTGAGAGTCGTGGTTGCGAATGTGGCGTCTGAGTGCTATCAGAGTCACGATCAGCGCGGCAAGACATAGTAAGAAAACGACAAACATTACGCGCATGGCAGACTACGCTAAGAATAGCAAAGTGGGCAACGGGGCGCTATGCCAAAAGGCAGCTCTATCGAATGCTTGCGAAGTAATTGCTTTTGCAAACATGAGGATCGCTGAAGGTGATCAGGGAAGAATCAGGCCAGGATTTTACGGTGGGAGTATCGCTGAAGTCCATGTAGTTGATTTCGCCGTTGGAACCGATGCGGTTCCAGTCGGAGCTGTTCATGAGGTTGGGGTCGCCGGTGAGCGCGAAGTGAATCCACATGGTCATCATCTCGTCGGAGAGGCGATGATCAACCGGCTTGTAAGGAATAAGCGGGTTGTGTGTTTTCCCGAAAACATAGGGCAGTTCAGAGCTGTGGAAGGCGCCTAATCCGAGAGCGGCTCCGCGAGGACTCACATGGGAGAAGCGGTATAGGAAACCGTGCGTGTCGCGAGCGAACAGGAAGGTGCTGTGGAGGAATACGGCGTCCGTGATGAGGCGGTTGGCAGACTCGTGGGCCTGGGCGGGCGAGGAAGGCCCGTAATACGCGAGTACGGTTTTGGCGCACGGCGCGAAATTGCGTTCAACCCATGCGGTAAATCCGGCGGTATTGTCAGGGTGATAGTGACTGAGGAAGAGATTACCTTCATCTGTGTTGGTGCCGGCCATGGTGGGGATGTGGAGGTAGCGTCGCTCTGCGTAGAGTTTGGCGGGCTGGGCTGGAATCACGTATCCGTCGACGATTGGCGCCCAGGGTACCTGAATAGCATTTGGGTTGTTAAGAGTGGTTTCAGGGCGCAAGCGCGAACGTCCGGTGCCACCGGGGCCCAGAAGCTTTTCGGCGGCGGCATTAGCGCGGGTCATCAGGTCGCGATCGCTCAGTCCCTGAAGATCGGAAATGTGCGGTGCAACGGCAAGACCGATGGTTTCCATGCTGGTGAGCCCGTCGAAATTCTTGCGCAGTTCGGGAGCGGCGGTAAATAAGATGTCGGGACTCTCGAGGATCGCCCTGTCAAAGAGGCCTTGCGCAAGGGGAGAAACCATGAGGTATCCGATGCAGGATGCTCCAGCCGACTGACCAAAAACGGTGACGTTGTGCGGGTCGCCTCCGAATGCAGCAATGTTTTCGCGTACCCAGCGGAGGGCGGCCATCTGGTCCAGAAGCCCGTAGTTGCCAGAGGTGTGATGCGGCGAGGCCGCGGTCAGGTCGGGGTGAGCAAAGAATCCGAAGACGCCAAGGCGGTAGTTTATGGTAACGACGACCGCGCCGTGCATGGCAAGGTTAGTGCCGTCGTAGACCGGTTGCGAGCCGGATCCGCTGACGAAGGCTCCGCCGGGAATGAAGACAAGGACCGGGACCGGGATCGCGGGATGCAGATTTGAGGTCCAGACGTTGAGATAGAGGCAATCTTCGCTCATCGCGGAGGCCGAAATATGTCCAGAGTGCCGCTGCATGCAGGCCGGGCCGAACTTCGTTGCATCGCGGACACCTTGCCACGAAGCTGGGGATTGAGGAGGATGCCAGCGCAGCGGGCCGACCGGCGGCGCAGCATAGGGGATTCCCTTGAAGACATAGGGACCCATGTTGGTGACGCCGCCGACGAGTTCTCCCTGGGCGATGCGAACGTGAGGTGCGGGTGGCTGTGCCAGCAGGTTGAAGGGAGGAATCGCGAGAAGCAGGCAAAGCATTAGCGGGATTCGCATAGGCGGCAGAAGATGGCGAATCCATAGTAGCGCAGGCTGATGGAAGTCAAGCAGGACGGCGGGCTGCGCGCTGTTAGAGTAGCCTTGAGATTTACGGCTATGTTTGCAAAGGCGCAGCGGATACATTTCATCGGAATCGGCGGGATCGGCATGAGCGGGATTGCCGAGATTCTGCTGAATCTGGGCAATACAGTGAGCGGGTCGGACCTGAAGCGGAGTCCGGTGACTGAGCGGTTGGTGTCGCTTGGGGCGACAGTATTTGAAGGCCACACGGCGGCGAACGTGATTGCCGCAGATGTAGTGGTGACCAGCTCGGCGGTAAACGAGCGGAATCCCGAGGTGATTGAGGCGCGGCGACGGAAGATTCCCGTTATCCAGCGGGCGGAGATGCTGGCGGAGCTGATGCGTCTGAAGTACGGCATTGCCGTGGCGGGAATGCATGGGAAGACCACGACAACCTCCATGATTGCGACCGTGCTGGCCGCCGGAGGGCTTGATCCGACTGTAGTGGTGGGCGGACGCGTGGCGACGATGGGATCGAATGCGCGGCTGGGCAAGTCGCAGTATCTGGTGGCCGAGGCGGACGAGAGCGACCGGTCATTTCTGAAGCTCTCTCCGATTCTGAGCGTGGTCACAAATCTGGACCGCGAGCACATGGACTGCTATCGCGACTTGGAAAATGTGGAGGATGCGTTTGTGGAGTTCATGGACCGCGTGCCGTTCTACGGAGCGTGCGTGGCGTGCTGCGACAATCCGCTTCTGGCCAGGATTCTGCCAAGAGTGCGGCGCAAGGTGTTTACCTATGGGGCGAGTTCGGGTGCGGATTATGTGCTGCGGATGCTGCCGCCGTCGGGGAAGGCGCGGTCGTGGTTTGAGGTTGCCGCAGGTGACAAGGTGCATGGGCCGTTCGAGCTGCACGTTCCAGGGCAGCACAATGTGCTGAATGCTACGGCAGCCGTGGCGATTGCGTTGCAGCTCGATGTGGAGCTGGATGCGATTGCGGAAGGACTGAATCACTTTCGCGGAGTTGACCGGCGCTTTGAGGTGAAGGGGTGTGTGCGCGGGGTGACGGTAGTGGATGATTATGGACACCATCCCACGGAGATTCGGGCGACGCTGAAGGCGGCGAAGGAGTGTGGACACCGGAGGGTGCACGTGATTTTCCAGCCGCACCGCTACACGCGGACTCGCGATCTGATGGCGGAATTCGCAAGCGCATTTGAAGACGCGACGACGGTCGAGGTGCTGGACATTTATGCAGCCGGCGAAGACCCTGTAGAAGGGGTCACGTCCGAGGCGCTGGTGCGGGCCATCGGGCAGAGCGGTGTGGAGTATGCTGCGTCGACGGAAGAGGCTGTGGAGCGCGTGGTCGCGCAGGCCGAAGACGGTGATGTGATTCTGACGCAGGGGGCGGGAAGTGTGTCGGGGATTGCCCCGAGGGTCTTGGAGCGGCTGGGCTAGAGCCGAGAACAGCCCGTTGGTTTCAATACTCGACGGAATCGAGAAACAGGCCGCTTGGGGGAGCAGTGGCCCCGGCGGCGGAGCGGGAGCGGCTGTTGAGGATGGTGGTGATATCACCGGGCTCGATGTGGCCGCGGCCGACGTCTAGAAACGTGCCGACAAGATTGCGGACCATGTGGTGCAAGAATCCATTGCCGCGAACTCGGTAGATCAGAAGGTCTGCTTCTTCCTTCCAACACGAAGAATAGATGGTGCGGACGTTATCGGGTGGAGAGTCGAGGTTGGCCTGTCGATTCGCGAGGTCGGGGTCGGAGGCGGCGAACGAGGTAAAATCGTGCTCGCCGACGACGATTATAGCGGCCTGCTGCATTTTTTCCACATCAAGGGGCCAGTTGAGGGCATAGACGTAGCGGGCGAGCCAAGGAGGGCAGATTTCGCCCCGAAAGATGCGGTATTCGTAGGTCTTAGCGCGGACACTGTGGCGGGCGTGAAAGCCCGGGTCAGTATGCTCGGCGGCCAGAACGCGGATTGCGGACGGCAGGGTGCGGTTGAGGGCACGCAGAAGGTTTTCCGGAGGAATGGGAGCGGACAGCTCAAAGGATGCGACCTGGGCGCGGGCATGAACTCCGGCATCGGTTCGGCCGCTGCCATGGGGGAGCATCCACTCGCCGGTGACGCGCTCGATGGCCGCGGCCAACTCGCCCTGGATGGTGATCAAGCCCGGCTGGATCTGCCAGCCGTGAAAATCGGTGCCGTCATAAGCGAGGGTGAGCTTCCAGTTCAACATTCTTCTTGGGGCATCGTACCGGTTTTCCAATGGCATCTTCTCAAATTTTCAAGAAGTTCTGGGTCTTTTAAGGGTGCTCGAACATCAGACACCCTACGATATACTCAGGCGTGCTTTCGCCGGAAGATTTGAGGGAACGAAGCCGATGCGGGGCACGTATAGAAGTGTGGCCGGGTAAGATGCCGGTAAGAGGGTAGTTCCTGCCTGATGGTATGGCAAGGCGCTCAACGGCAAACATTTAGGAACGGCGCCCGAAGTGATTGCGCTGGTTGCATTTGTGGAGAGGTCGAATGGACTTGTTTGGAGAGCGCCCGCAGGCGCTGTGTGAAAAGCCAACTGGAAGTTCAAGCCTGTTTATGAGATTGAGGGCAGCTGCGGTGGTTAGCTGCGTGCTGGCGAGTACGATGCCGGGATACGCTCTGCAGCCCTTGCAGCAGAACACGCAGCAGGTCCCCTCCGCACCCGCGGCCCAAACCGGCGCAAGAGGGCTTCCACCGGAGCCGACGCCAAACTACACGCAGCCGCTGTTCATGCGTCCGGGGACGATTGACTTTACTAAGCCGCGGGGCTATTGGATGAATCCGCTGGCTCCATATCTGCCGATGACGGTTCCTCGAGGCAACTTTATGAACGCTCCGCGACTGAAGGATCTGTTGCGGGACGGGAAGATTTATCTGAGCCTGAGCGATGCCATTGTGCTGGCGCTTGAGAACAACTACGACATCGCCATCCAGCGGTACAACCTGAATATTGCTGATACCGACCTCCTGCGGGCCAAGGCAGGCGGAACACTGTTTGGCGTGAACAGCGGTCTGGTAACGGGCACCCTGGGCGGCTCAGGCCAGACGGTGACTGGCGGTGGAGGGCCGGGCGGCACGAGTGTTGCCTCTGGCGGCGCTGGTTCAGGCGCGGGAGGTCTGGCGCTGACCACCAACGGCGGCGGGCCTGCACCCGAGAATATGGATCCGGTGTTCAGCGGCAGTATTGAATTGCAGCGACAGAAGTCGCCGGAGTTGAATACGATCTTTTATCCGAGCGGGTCGCTGACGCAGAATACGAATACCTACAATTTTGCCTACAATCAGGGGTTCATTACTGGGACTGCGTTGCAGGTGTCGTTCGATAATAACTACACGACCTCCAACAGCTTCTTTAGTCCTTACAGCCCGGCGTATCAGACAACGTTCAACGCGCAGATCACGCAGCACCTGTTGCAGGGGTTTGGCTGGGGCATCAATGGCCGTTTTATTGTGCAGGCGAAGAATGACCGCCGGATTGCCGACTCTGCTTTTCGGCAGCAACTGCTGTACACCATCAATCAAGTCGAGAACATCTACTGGGGACTGGTAAGCGCGTACGAAGACTTGCAGGCGAAAGAGCGCGCGGTGCAGCAGTCCACACAACTGCTTAAGGATGACGAGAAGCAACTGCAGGTGGGTACTCTGGCTCCGCTGGATGTGGTGAGTGCGCGAAGCGGGCTGGAGACGGACCGGCAGGCGCTGATTTCGTCGGAGAGCAACCTGGAATATCAACAGTTGTTGATGAAGCAGGCGATCACCCGGAGCCTGGATGATCCCGCAATCGCCAACGCTCCAGTGATTCCGACGGACCGCGTGAGCTTGGCTGAGACGCCGGAAGAGCATGAGACGGTGGATGAACTGGTGCGGCAGGCAGATGCCAACAGCCCTTCGATTGAGCAGGCGCTGCTGACGCTGAAGAACGACCGAATCACGCTGAAGGGCGAGAAGAATGGCCTGCTGCCGACGCTGGATGCATACGCGTTCTACGGCGCTACCGGGCTGGGCGGTATACAAAGCCCGTACTGCGTCAACTTTGAGACGGGTGTGCCCTGCCCTACGACGGGGTCAGGAAGCTACCCGCCGGTCACATATGGCACCGCAGTCTCAAACCTGTTCAACAGCAGCGGCCCGAATAAGGGAGTTGGTTTTAACCTCAGCATTCCGATACGCAACCGTGTAGCGCAGGCAGCGCAGGCGCGCTCAATGCTGGAGTATCGCCAGGCGCAGATGCGCTTGCAGCAGCTCTACGTGCAGACGCGGATGCAGGTGATCAATGCGCAGTATGCGCTGACGAACGACCGCGCGGCAGTGCAATCGGCAAGGGTGACGCGGAATTATGACCAGCAGAGTCTGCAGGCGGAGGTTACCAAACTGCACTTGGGTGCTTCGACGACGCAGAATGTGTTGCAGCAGCAGCGCACCCTGGCGACGGCAGAGAGCGAGCTGATTTCTGCGACGGCGAAGTATGCGATTGACCGTGCGGCGCTCCAGGAGATTCTTGCGAGCACGCTGGACCGCTACAACATTTCCATTGTTGATGCGGTGTCAGGCAAGGTGAACACTATGCCAGCAATACCGGGGATTGTGCCGGCGAAGAGGGAGCCAGTGGTCACAGTCCCGAACCAGCAGCAGAACCTGCGACAGCAGGAAGAGCACAACCCGGTCCAAGTACCGCCCCAGACGCCACCCCAGGTGCCGCCGATGACCAATCTTCAACAGTAAGAACAGAGAAATTGCTGCAACATGGCCCCGGCGCGCTGCCGGGGCTTTTGTTCGCGGATTTCGACCTCGGTTTTATGCGCGAGAGGCCGCTGCGCCTGATAAAATCAGATGAATCTACTCCTGGGAGACGCAATGCAGGCAATTCTTGCGCTCGAAGACGGGCGCATCTTCCGCGGGGAAGGACACGGCGCCAAGGGCGAGTGTTACGGCGAGGTCGTTTTCAATACATCCCTAACCGGGTATCAGGAAATTTTCACAGATCCGTCGTATGCGGGGCAGATTGTTGTTCTGACCAACCCGCAGATCGGCAATTACGGTACGAATCTCTCGGACAACGAAGCCAACAAGCCCTACATTGAGGGACTGGTGACGCGGGAATTCTCTCCGGTGTCGTCGAACTGGCGTTCGCAGCAGGTTGCGGACGAATATCTGGAGCGGTTCCAGGTGCCGGTGATCTCAGAGATCGATACGCGGGCGCTGGTGCGGCACTTGCGTACCCACGGCGTGATGCGTGGCGTGATCTCGTCGATTGAGACGAACCCGGATGTGCTGGTCGAGAAGGCGCGGTCCATCCGAAAGATGGATGGGACGGACCTGGCGAAGGTGGTTTCAACCAAGGCCCGGTATGAGTGGGAGCCGGACGGGCCTGATCCGCTGGATCAGCCAACCGTTGAGGAAGAAGGCGAAGCTACGTCTCCTGCGCCTGCTTCCCACCTGCACGTTGTGGCATACGACTTCGGGATTAAGAAGAACATTCTGCGCATGCTTTCGCGAGAGGGCTGCCGGGTGACAGTGGTTCCTGCGGAGACTTCGGCAGAGGATGTTATGTCGCTGAATCCAGATGGGGTGTTTCTGTCGAATGGGCCGGGCGATCCGGAGCCGGTAACGTATGCGCAAGAGAACATTCGTAAGCTGGTGGGACGGACTCCGATCTTTGGGATTTGCCTGGGGCATCAACTGATTGGGCTCGCGCTGGGCGGCAGGACATACAAGCTGAAGTTCGGGCACCACGGTGGGAACCATCCCGTGAAGCAGATGGAGAGCGGCAAGGTGGAGATTACCTGCCACAACCACAACTTCGCTGTCGATCCTGATTCAATGAAGGTGAGCGAGGTTGACCTGACGCACATCGACCTGAACGACAACACGCTGGAGGGTCTGCGACACCGGACGATGCCCCTGTTCAGCGTGCAGTATCATCCCGAAGCGAGCCCAGGGCCGCATGACTCGAATTATCTGTTCCGCGACTTCCGCGTGCTGATGGAGGAGTGGAAGAGATGACGGGCATGCGAGATTTGCATTTCAGTTGTTTTGGAGCGGCGGGGGTTTATTCCCGCCGTTTTTCTGGAAGCTTGAACATAGAACTTGTACGAAGGGCAGAACATCTGAATGCCACGCAGGAATGACATTACGAAGATTTTGGTGATCGGCTCCGGGCCGATTGTGATTGGGCAGTCCGCGGAGTTTGACTATTCGGGCACGCAGGCGTGCAAGGCACTCAAGTCTGAAGGATATGAAGTGGTACTGGTGAATTCGAACCCAGCCACGATCATGACCGATCCGGAGCTGGCCGACCGCACGTACATTGAGCCGCTGACGGTGCAATATGTCGAGGAGATTCTGCGCATTGAGTCGGAGATGCTGCGCAAGGAAGGACGCGGCGGCAAGTTCGCGCTGCTGCCGACAGTGGGCGGGCAGACGGCACTGAACCTGGCAGTGGCATTGGCGGATGCGGGGATCCTGGACAAGTTCGATGTGGAGCTGATTGGCGCGAAGCTGGAAGCGATCAAGAAGGCCGAGGACCGGTTGCTGTTCAAGGACGCGATGACACGCATCGGCCTGGACATGCCGCGTTCGGCGCTGGTGAACAACCTCCGCGACGGTGTGGAGTTTGCGGGGAAGATTGGGTTTCCGGTAATTATCCGGCCTTCGTTCACTCTGGGCGGATCGGGCGGCGGCATTGCCTACAACCGCGAAGAGCTGATGGAGATACTTTCGCGCGGGCTCGATCTTTCTCCGGTGCATGAGTGCCTCATTGAAGAGTCGGTGCTCGGGTGGAAGGAATATGAGCTGGAGGTGATGCGGGACCTTGCGGACAACGTGATCATCATCTGCTCGATCGAAAACATGGATCCGATGGGTGTGCACACAGGCGATTCGATTACGGTGGCCCCGGCGCAAACGCTGACTGACCGCGAATACCAGGTGATGCGCGATGCAGCGATTCGGGTGATGCGCGAGATCGGTGTGGAGACGGGCGGATCGAACGTGCAGTTTGCTGTGCATCCGAATACCGGCCGCATGACGGTGATAGAGATGAATCCACGCGTGTCGCGATCGTCGGCGCTGGCGTCAAAGGCAACGGGGTTTCCGATTGCGAAGATTGCGGCCAAGCTGGCAGTGGGTTACTCGCTGGATGAGATTCCGAACGACATTACCAAGATGACACCGGCGTGCTTCGAGCCGACGATCGATTACGTTGTCACAAAAATTCCGAAATGGCAGTTCGAGAAATTTCCGGGAGCTGACGAAAACCTTGGCCCGCAGATGAAATCAGTCGGCGAGGTAATGGCGATTGGCAGGACTTTCAAGGAGTCGCTGATGAAGGCGCTGCGGTCGCTGGAGACGGGCAAGAAGATTGGAGCCGAGGTGCTGGAGCCGCGCCGCCTGACACAGCGGCTCGTGACTCCGCAGCCCGAGCGGCTGAGCTATGTGAGGTTCGCGTTCCGGCAGGGCATGTCAGTTCGCGAAGTGGCGCGGATGACGGCAATGGATCCGTGGTTCCTGTATCAGATAAAGGAAGTTACGGAGACGATTGCAAAGGTTGGCGAGCAGAGCAGCGGAACGATTTCGCCCGAGCTGCTGCGCAAGGCAAAGCGACAAGGTGTGTCGGACGAGCGGATTGCCGAGGTGTGGGGCACGCCTACGAACGATGGCGTAGCGGCAGTGCGTGAGCTGCGGCAGCGGCATGGCATACAGCCTGTGTTCAAACTGGTGGATACCTGTGCGGCAGAGTTTGAGAGTAAGACGCCGTATCTGTACTCGACCTACGAGGAAGAAGACGAGGCTCCTCCGACTACGAAGAAGAAGGTCATTATTCTGGGCAGCGGACCCAATCGGATTGGGCAGGGCATTGAGTTTGACTACTGCTGCTGCCATGCTGCCTTTGCGCTGAAGGATGACGGCTACGAGACGATTATGGTGAACTGCAACCCGGAGACCGTCTCGACCGACTACGACACGAGCGACCGGCTGTACTTTGAGCCGCTGACGCTGGAAGACGTGCTGGCGGTGTATGAGCACGAGGCTTCGAGCGGGGCGCAGATCGGGATGATTGTGCAGTTCGGCGGGCAGACTCCGCTGAACCTGGCGCTGCGGCTGAAGGCAGCGGGAGTACCGATTCTAGGTACGTCACCGGAGTCAATCGATCTGGCTGAGGACCGCAAGCGATTTGGAAAGCTGCTGGAGGAGTTGCAAATTCCGCAGCCGCCTGGCGTGATTGCGACGAGCGTAGAAGAGGCGCTGGAGGGCGCGGAGAGGATCGGGTATCCGGTGCTGGTGCGGCCGTCGTATGTGCTGGGCGGGAGAGCCATGGTCATCGCCTATGACAGCGAGGGAGTCTCGCATTACATGAAGGAAGCAGTGGAATATTCGCAGGAGCGGCCCGTGCTGGTGGACCACTTCCTTGAGGACGCGGTCGAGGTCGATGTGGACGCGCTATGCGATGGCAAGGACGTTGTGATTGCCGGCATTATGCAACACATCGAAGAGGCCGGGATTCACTCGGGAGACTCGTCATGTGTGCTGCCGGCGGTGGATCTCGCTCCGGAGACGCTGGAGACGATCCGCGCCTATGCGCGCAAGCTGGCGCTGGCGCTCAATGTGGTGGGGCTGGTGAACCTGCAGTTCGCCATTCAGCGCAAGGCTGGGCAGCCGTCAAAAGTGTTTGTGATTGAGGTGAATCCGCGGGCGTCGCGTACGGTACCGTATGTATCGAAGGCTACAGGCGTGCCGCTGGCGAAGATTGCCTCGCGGCTGATGACCGGAAAAACGCTGCGGGAATTGCTGCCGGAGCAGACTGCCTCAGGGCGCGATCTGGAGACTGGCTCGCACTTTTATGTGAAGTCGCCGGTGTTTCCATGGAACAAGTTTCCGGGCGTAGATACGGTGCTGGGGCCAGAGATGAAGTCCACAGGCGAAGTGATGGGCGTTGCGGACAACTTTGGCGAGGCGTTCGCCAAGGCGCAGCTCTCCGCAGGGCAGAACCTGCCGCTGAACGGCACGGTTTTCTTTAGCGTGAATGATCGGGACAAGGTGCAACTGGTGGAGTTGGCGCGTCAATATGTCGAACTTGGCTTCCACATTGTGGCGACCGAGGGCACGGCGAACCGGCTGGAGCAAGCGGGACTGGTGGTGGAGCGCGTGTATAAGGTGAAGGAAGGCCGCCCGAACGTGGTGGATTTGATCAAGGGTGAGCGAATCCAACTGATCGTGAACACGCCGCATGGGCAGGATCCATTCTTTGACGAGAAAGCGATTCGGCGGGCGGCGGTTTTGCAGCGAATTCCGACGATTACAACTTTGGCTGCAGCGCGAGCGGCTGCGGAAGGTATTGAGGCGCTACAGAGGCAGCTGACCACTGTGTATCCGCTGCAACAGCTACACGCTGCACGGGCCGCCGCCAAATAGGATTGGCAAGAATAAAAATTCCAGCACCTAGGTAAGAGGTTCTGGGGTTTTGTTTTGAGAGCTAGAGGACGAAAGGCACCAAAGCACAAGTGCGCTGGCGGTATTGCGTGTACTGATCGCCGAACTGCTGGATCATGAAACGCTCCTCGATCTGCAATTTGAGCCAGAGACCGATTCCGCAAATGAACACGCCTATGAAGCAGCGCAACAGGCCGCCTACGACCGCCGATCCGAAGAGAGCAAGAAGCAAACCTGTGTAGATGGGATGGCGGACAAGAGCATAGGGTCCGCGCAGAATCAGCTCGTGATTCTGTTTGATGGTTACAGTTCCGCTCCAGTTGGCGCCCAGAATCGCTCTGGCCCAGAAGCAGATGAGTATGCCCACAACGCAGAGCGCTGCACCGGAAATAACCCAGATATCCGTATGAGGAATGAGGCGTGTTTCCAGCCAGCCACGCTTGAAGGAATCCAGAAAGTTGAAGATGAACAGGAGGCCGATCAAGAGGATCGAAGACTGCAGGACACGAGAGCCGTAGGTTTGCCGCTGGACGCTGCGCTTGGCGGTAAATGCGGCACCCAACCACACAAGGGCAAACACCATCCATACCATGCCGAGCCAATGGTCTATGAAGTGAACCATATTCTGCCTAGGCACCTCCAATCACTGTTACGTTCTGGGAGTCATCAAAGTTCACCTATTTTCTGCAGCGAGCAGAATGCGAAGGTCGCGGAGATTGTTGCCGGTGGGGCCGGTGACGATGGTGTCTCCGAGGGACGTGAAGAGCGGACAGGCGTCGAAGCGAGCGAGCGAGGCTTCGGGATCGAAGTTGTAGGCGCGAGCGCGGGCGATGGTAGTGGGGTCGGCGATGGCTCCGGCGACCGGGCTATTGCCATCGATACCGTCGGAGCCAGCGCTGAGAACGACGATAGAGTCGTTGGGCGTCCGGGCGAGTTCGAAGGCAGTGGTAAGGGCGAACTGCTGGTTGCGTCCACCACAGCCGGTGGGGCCGCGGAGCGCGACGGTGACTTCTCCGCTCGAGAGAAGACAGATGCGGGAGAACTGGCCGCGTAATTCCTGGCGAAGCTCGCGGAAGCGTTTGATCAGGTAGGCCGAGGCGTCGCGGTAGTCCCAGTCGTCGCAAGTGTTGTCGATGACGACGTGGTAGCCGACGGACTGGGCGTGATCGCGAGCGGCACTGACTAGGTCCTGGTTGGAGAGCAGAGTGTCAAAGCGGTTGTGCGGGATGGGTTCGGCTGCGGGCGGCTGGGCTGAGACGAGGTTTAGCTTTTCGAAGAATTCGCGGACGGCTTTGGGGAACTTTTCCAGAAGATGGTAACGTTCGAGGACGTCCTGACACTGCTGCGGTGTGGACTGGTTGGGCAATGTGGGGGATGAGGCAACGGCACTGAGATCGCGGAGCGGAACATCGGCGAGAACGAGGGAGAGCTTTTTAGCCTCGGGCGCGGCTAGGGCGAGGCGTCCGCCTTTGACGGCCGAGAAGTACTTGCGGACGATGTTGATCTCGGAGATGGGAGCACCGGAGGCGATGAGGGTCTCGTGGAAGGCGATGGTGTCTTCCAGCGGGATACGAGGGTCGAGGGGCAGCTCAAGCATTGCGGAGCCGCCGCCACTGATGAGAAAGAAGACGAAGGTGTCTTTGTCGGCGCGGCGCAGCAGGTGGAGTGCTTCCCGGGCGGCCTTAAAGGACTCAATGTTGGGGAGGGGATGGCCGCCTGCATAGTAGCGAAGGCGCCATGTGTGGCGCGCGGGGACCTCGGGGGCAGAGCAGACGCCGCGGAGATGAGGCTTATGCGGAAGTCGATCGAGCAGCGCATTAGACATCGTGAGAGCGGCCTTGCCGAAGGCAATCATGATGATGCGCTTATAGCTTTCAAGCGGGATAGATTCAGGCTCGACCCCGGACGAGGGCTGGTGGATGAGGGTCTTGCCTTCGAAGTGGAGATGCCGGTCGAAGGCGGAGGGTATATTGCTGGACTGGATGGAGTGAGTGAAGATGGCGGAGGCGTCGGTGTGGAGCTGGTCGAGAATGATTTGGGACGAACTCATGGGAAACGGTTTTGGACCCAGGAGCGAATGGCCTCCTGAACCTCTACCAGCTTACCCGCAAAGAAGTGATCTGCATTATGAATCCACACCATTTCTGCGGGCGGGGCAGCGGAGGCTATGGCCGCTTCGACTTGTGTGCGCGGGCCGTACTGGTCGCGGGTACCGCTGATGAAGAGCTTGGGCATAGCGCAGTGCGCGAGGAAATCGTAGCTGTAGTCGCGGCCTTCGGCGCGAACGGGTAGGCCGAGTCCGACTGCTCCGTGTACGCGAGCGTCAGAGCAGACGGCGCGGAGGCCGACGTAAGAGCCGAAGGAGAATCCGGCGAAGAGTATGGGCAGGTTGAGGCTGCGGTCGAGCCAGTCAAGGGCGGCGCGGACGTCGTCCTGTTCGCCGCGGCCAAGATCGTGCGCGCCTTCGCTCAGTCCGGTGCCGCGGAAGTTGAAGCGGAGGACAGGCAGGCCGAGCGTGTTGAAGGCCTTCATGGCGTGATAGACAACCTTGTTGTGCATGGTGCCTCCGCCAAGCGGGTGCGGATGGCAGAGGAGGACTGCGTACCGAGCGCTCGGCGAGCCAGTGTTGAGGAGGGCTTCGAGGCGGCCGGCAGGGCCGGTGAGGTCTGCAATGGTGCGAACTGCGGGGTGGGAGTGGGTCATTCACTACTTAGGTAATATTTCTGGACTCCAAATGAATCGCTAATCATGATTCTACAGGGCTTCGCGGACCGCAGCGCAGGGTCAGAGTATTCCCCGAAGGGCTGCAGAGCGATCTCACGATCCGTGTGCCAAGCCCCTAAACCAAACCGGCTGAGTCAGAGTAGGCCCCATTTCAAGGCTATTGGGTTGTTGTTTGTGCCAGATCGCCCACTTTGAAGTCCGAGCCCGACAGTATGTTGCACACCGCGGAAACGGCATCCACACTGGTCGCCTGAACTTCGCCGATAGGGGAGGTCATTTGACGGATGACCTTACCTGTAGTGGGATCTTTAATCGTCATCGTGGCCCGCTCAATGGTTAGCTTGTCCCCCACATGCAGCCCGGCTCCAGACCCGACATTGAGCACCACTTGGCCATTCACCACTGCAGCCACAACGCCGTTGACAGAAATCGTGCGCACCGTAACCTTCGAGGCGTCGCCCTCGAGCCCGGTGGCCAACTGGTCGGTGGCGGCCTTTACGGCTTCACCGATGATGGTCTGCTGAAAATCGCTGCTGCCAAAATTGACGTGCCCGCCACCTCCACCACCCCAACCGCCGCCGAAACCTCCCATTGAGGTGCTGGAGCGGGAGGACTCTCCTTTGCCATCCTCAGAAGCCAGGATCTCACCGGTATCAATGTTCACGATCCGGGCCGTGACCCCGACAATTGCCTTACTTTTGTGGTGGCCGAAGCCGCCAGCACCTACTCCGTGCCAGTTCCAACCCCCTCCGCCAACACCAACGTTCTTAGTCTCATTCCCAAACTCGGTGACCGATCCCACAATGATCGCGTCCACTCCCAGCATTTTTCCGATCTTGGCCGCTGATGCTGGGTCGGCCCGGTTGCTGTTGGAGAAATTCTGTTCTGTGAGGATCTTGTCGATCTGCTGGCGTTCGATTACCGAATACATTCCGTTCTTGACTAGATCGTCCACCAGCAGGTCAGCAATCCCCTGGCCCACATCCACGTTAGTGCCGAAGATGGCAGACGCATTGGTCTGCACCGTGTGATAGTCAAAATCCATTACCGCTATGCGTATCTTCCGTCCCTGAGTCTGCGCTGGAGCCGCGTTCTGTGCCCACAGGCCGCTCGTCCACGCGAAGGCGCAAACGATCATAGCCGCCAATACTTTCTTCATGATCACATCCCTCCTCTGAACTTTGCGTTGCCTTACCGCGTGGTTCCGTAGAGCTTGCCGGATGCATCTTTCAACAGTTAAAGAACGTATTTTTGATGTAGTCGTCCACTCTGGAAATGAGATCCTCAAGACGACTTTCCCGGAATCGCCATAGATATGAACCAATGGCGATGGACTACGGTCTCGGCCTGTAGTCTAACCAGACCGGTTTCCGGAACGCGCTGGGCGGTGAGCTTGAACCTTTCCCATGCCAGGCCTGACACGGGTCGTCTTCGCTATGTTCGTTGCTGCTCGCCCCTGCAACCCCTGCGAGACACGATAGTATCCCGCAGGCCAGCATCCCGACAAGTAATTTTGCCATTGTGCGGTGGCAGGGTTTTGCGCGACGGTGCTAGGCTACGGGAATTGCGATGATTTTGAAACAGTACTATCTCGGGTGTTTGGCGCATGCCTCCTATCTGCTTGGGGATGAGGCGAGCGGCATTGCCGTGGTGGTTGATCCGCAGCGGGACGTGGAGCAGTACATTGCGGATGCGGAGCTGATGGGGCTTAGGATCCAACACGTGTTCCTGACGCATTTTCATGCGGACTTTGTGGCCGGGCATCTGGAGTTGCGGAGCAGGTGTGGGGCGAAGATTCATCTGGGAGCGCAGGCCGAAGCGGAGTATACATTTGTGCCGATGACGGATGGCGACATGTTGGAATTCAAGGGCATGCGGCTGGAAGTGAGGGAGACTCCAGGACATACGATTGAGTCGATTTCGATTGTTGTTTACGACCGGAAGAAAAGCGAGACGGAGCCGTATGCAGTTCTGACCGGAGACACGCTCTTTATCGGAGACGTAGGCCGGCCGGATTTGCGGGCGTCGCTGGGCTGGACGGCTCAGGCGCTGGGCGAGCATCTCTATGAGTCGCTGCACGGGAAGCTGATGTTGCTACCGGATGTGGTGCTGGTGTATCCCGCGCATGGGGCGGGATCGCTATGCGGGAAGAAGCTGTCGTCCGAGACGGTGTCGACGATGGGGGAGCAGCGGCAGCTGAATTATGCGTTGAAGCCGATGAGCAAGGAAGAGTTTGTGCGGCTGGTGGTGGCGGACCAACCAGACGCTCCCCCGTACTTTACGTATGACGCGATCTTGAATACGCGAGAGCGGACGACGCTTGAGAAGAACTTGGAGACGGCGCTGAATCCTGTGGAATTAGCGGAGGTGGTGCGGCTGCGGGATGAGGGTGCGCAGGTGCTGGATGTACGGGAACCAGTAGAGTTTGCGGCGGGACATTTAAAGGGAAGCATTAACATTGGTCTTGGCGGGCAATATGCAACGTGGGCCGGGACGGTGCTCGATCGCGAGAAGCCGATTGTGATTATTGCGGAGCCAGGGCGCGAGGCAGAGGCGGCGATGAGGCTGGGGAGAATCGGGTTTGACCATGTGAAGGGGTACCTGAAGGGCGGGATGGCGGCGCTGGCGGATTCTCAGGAGCAGGTAGCACGGACGGAGCGAGTGGGCGTGTTGATTGCGGCCGAGGAACTGGCGGCCCAGGATGCTCCGGTGGTTCTGGACGTGAGGACGGCGAAGGAATGGTCGGAGAAGCACATTGCCGGGAGCGTGAACCTGCCGCTGAATCATTTGCAGGAGCGGATGACGGAAGTGCCTCGCGGACGGCGGATTGTGATTCATTGCGCGGGCGGATATAGATCCTCAATTGCGGCGAGCCTTCTGCTTCGGAAGGGGATCATGCAACTCGAAGAGGTGGCAGGCGGGCTGGCAGCGTGGGAAGCTGCACAGCTTCCGGTGGTGGCGGAAGGTCAGCCGACATAGGCTATTGCGGATACGGATTCGGGAGCGGAATTCGGTATAACCCTTGTGCTTGCAATGAGGAGCGTAGGGCCGTAGTATCGCCGTAAGAAGCCGGAAATTCAGCGCGGAATTGCGCCGGCAGAGTCAGCCAACACAACTTTCATCATGCGCGATGAGGGCGCGCCCCATGCCCGAGCTGAAGAACAGCATCTCCCAAGGCGAGGTTGTCGCCGGGAACTACCGCATTTTAAGCGTGGCTGGATCTGGCGGGATGGGCGTGGTGTATCGCGCACTGGACCTGAAACTGGAACGGCAGGTGGCGTTGAAGTTTCTGCCTTCGGATCTGAATGCGAATCCCAAGGAGCGCGAGCGGTTTTTGCGCGAAGCGAAAATTGCCTCATCTCTCGATCATCCGAATATCGGAGTGATTCACGGCGTGGAAGAGACGGCGGATGGGAAGGCATTCATCATCATGGCCTTCTACGACGGAGTGTCTCTGGCGAAGATGACGCAGGGCGGGCCGATGCCGGCCTACCTGGCGATCGATATTGCGTCGCAGATGGCGAAGGGGTTGGGCGAGGCACACTCGCGCGGGGTGGTACACCGCGACGTGAAGCCGTCGAACGTGATGGTGACGTCGTCGGGCGTGGCAAAGATTGTGGACTTCGGGCTGGCGCATGCGTCGAGCAGCACGAAGTCGACGCAGACGGGCATTGCGGGCACCGTGGCCTATATGGCTCCGGAACAGGCGATGGGTGAGAAGGTAGATCACCGCTGCGACATCTGGGCACTCGGTGTGGTGCTGACGGAGATGTTGACGGGCGGCAATCCGTTCCAGGGCGACTCCATGGGGTCGATCTTTTTTTCGATCCTGAACAGTGCGCCGGAAGGCGTGGACGCGCTGCATCCGGCGCTGCAGCCGGTGATTTACAAGGCACTGAGCAAGGATGTGAACAACCGGTTTCAGTCGTGCGCGGAGTTCTCAGCGGCACTTGAGAAGGCGAAGCAGAACGTTTCGCACTTTGGAGACTTAGATCCGGACGCGACAGTGAGGCTAAGCGGTTCGGCAGCGCAGAAGTCGCGCGAGCCAGCGGAGACAAGGAGACTGCGGGAAGAGGCATCGCGGTCGGCGCTTCGTCCTGCGCCGAGACGGCGGCGGTGGGTGACGCCAGTGTTGGTGAGCGCACTTGCGCTGGTCGTGGCGTTCTGTGCAGTGTGGTTTGTGCCGTCGCTACACAGCCATGTGGCGACGATGTTGGGCGTGACTCCCGAACAGAAGCACATTGCGGTACTGCCTTTCGACAACATCGGGAGTAATCCTGAGAACCAGGTGTTGATTGACGGCCTCCTGGAGTCGTTGACAGGACGGCTGTCAAACCTGGATGTGGGAAACCAGAGCTTGTGGGTGGTTCCGAACAGCGTGGTCGAGAGCCGGCATGTGACAGATCCGACGGCTGCGCTGAAGGAGCTTGGTGCGACGTTGGTGATCAAGGGAGCAGTGGAGCGCAACGGGACAGACATTCACCTCACGGCAAACCTGATCGATACGAAGACACTGCGGCAGCTCGGGTCCGTAGATGTGGATGATCCTGCGGGCGATCTATCTACCTTGGAAGACGAGACGGTTGCGAAGCTCGCGCAACTGATGGACATTAACGTAACGGCGGGGATGCTGCGGAACACTGGCGGGAGGGTTGACCCGGCAGCATATGAGGGCTATCTAAAGGCTCTGGGTTATATGGACCGCTATGACAAGCCGGGCAATTTAGACCTGGCGATTGCGGCACTGAAGCAGTCGATCCAGACAGATCCGCAGTTTGCGCTGGGATATGCGGCGGCGGGTGAAGCGTACCGGCTGAAATATCGCGTTGACCAAAACCTCCAGTGGCTGAACGAGGCACAGGCGTATAGTCAGAAGGCTGTCGAACTAGATAACAGTATTCCGGCGGTGTATGTGACGCTGGCACAAATCCATGATGAGCTTGGACAGCACGATCTTTCCGTACAGGAGTACCAGCATGCGCTGCAATTAGACCCGAAAGACGCGGCGGCACTTGAAGGAATGGCCAGGTCGTTTGAGAACGCAGGCAGGGTCGCGGATGCGGAGAAGACGTTCGAGAGGGCTGCAGCGCTGCAACCAAATAACTGGGCGGGATATAACGACCTGGGAACTTTCTATCATCGGCAGGGAAAGTATCAGCAGGCAATCGCGGCGTTTAAGCAGGCCCTGCAGCTCACGCCGGACAATTCTGAGGCCTATTTCAATTTGGGAGCGACATATGTTGATCAGGGCGGCGCGCAATCGCTGGCCCTGGGCGAGCAGGCGTTGAAGAAATCGATTGAGATAAGTCCCAGCTATGTAGCTTACGCAAATCTGGGATTGCTGTATATGGAGGAGAATCGATATCAAGACGCAGCAGCAATGACGGAAAAGGCGCTACAGATGAATGACAAGAACTACATGGTGTGGAACAATCTGATGCTGGCGTATGCTGGCGCGAATGAGCCAGACAAGGCGGCGATGGCGCGCCATAGGGCGGAGCAATTAGCTGAGAAAGTAGTAGCGATGAAGCCACAGGATGCGCTAACACAGTCCACGCTGGCGACAATGTATGCGCAGGACAGGGACGTGGCCAGAGCAGAGTCAAAGATAGAAACCTCGCTTGCATTGGCGCCGAATAATCCGGATGTGTTATCGAACGTAGGCGAGGCTTATGAGTTTCTTGGTGAGCGAGTGAATGCGTTGCATTACATTGAGAAGTCGATCAGCAAGGGATATGCAGTCGAAGCGATTGAGGATGATCCAAATCTGAAGGCATTGACTGCTGATCCGCGCTTTAAGACGAAGTTGAAATAGACCCCCTGTGATTCTGGCTGCTCTTTCTGCCGGTTAACGTCGTGCAACGATGGTGCGAAAAAGGAGAATTATATGCCCGGACCAACTCAACCCCCTAGACAACCTCAAAATCACAATCTGAATATTCCGGCGAGTGGAGATCTCACGGGTGTATATACCGGTGACACAGTGACAGTTTGTTTCCAAGATGATCGCACATGGTGTTTCTACGATCCGGACAACGTGTTTTCTGAGGGGTTTCTCCCCGGCGGCCGTCATTCAAAAAACTATCAATCCTCGCCATATAAAGCGGTGAACCCTGGAACGGTGTACTTTAATTCGGTAGGCAGTGGGGATTGCCATCCCAGAGGCGCGGAGGATACTGGACATACAATTAGCGTCTCAGGCACCGGGTTCTAGCAACGAGGTGCTTTACCTAGTCAAGAAGCAGGCCCTGCAATGGCGGGGCCTGTGGTGTTTTGGGGGATGTCGACGGCAGCTCGGATAGTAGACATCGCTGAGCGCGGCTAGGATATCGCGTTGGGTGAGGGGTTTTACATCCGAAATCAATGGGTGCGCTCCACGAGGTATTGGGCGACGGCTTTGAGTCCGGCGGCGGCGGAGCCGTAAGATTCAAGCTCGGCAAAGGCTTCAGCGATGAGGTGGTCGGCGTCGCGGCGTGACTGCTCGATGCCGAAGGCGGCTGGCCAGGTGGCCTTGTCGCTGGTGAGGTCCTTGCCGGCGGTTTTGCCGAGTTGCTCTGAGGTCTGGGTGACGTCGAGGATGTCGTCGACGATCTGAAAGGCGAGTCCAGCCTTGGCGCCGAAGGTGGTTAGGCGCGCGGCGTCGGCAGGGGTGGCTCCGGCATAGACGCCGCCAGAGACGATGCTGACGCGCAGGAGTGCTCCGGTTTTTGCGCGATGGATGGCGTGGACGCTTTCGGGCGTAGGTTTGGAGTGCTCGCCTTCGAGGTCGAGGACCTGGCCGCCGATCATGCCTTCGACGGTGCCGGTGGCTTCCGCGACGAGGCGAACGATCTCGACGGTGGCGGGAGAGGGGCATCGCAGGCTCGCGAGAGTCTGATAGGCGAGGGTCTGAAGCGCGTCTCCGGCGAGGATGGCGATAGCTTCTCCGTAGACGACGTGGCAGGTGGGCTTGCCGCGGCGGAGGTCGTCGTTGTCCAGAGCGGGGAGATCGTCGTGGATGAGCGAGTAAGTATGCAGCATCTCGATGGCTGCACCGAGATCTTCGACTCCGGCAGGGAGACTGCCTTTGGACGTCCTTGTCTGTTCGATGAGGCGCGCGGCCTCGTAGACAAGGACGGGACGGAGGCGCTTGCCTCCGGCGAAGGTACTGTGGCGCATGGCTGAGTGGATGGATGTGGGGACCTGTGAAGCTGGTGGTAGAAGACGTTCAAGGGCGCGATCTGTCAATTCAACGCCGGAGTGGAGGATATCACTGAGCTGGAGTTCGGCTTGCATTTCGCTCAATGATACCGCGACGGGCCCATATTTTTGCGGAGAGCGCGAGCCAGAACACGAGGGCCACAAGCGAGATGATGCGTCCGGCCCACACGTCGGGCGTGGCACCGTAGCGAATGTCGATGGTAGAGGTTCCAGCGGAAATGGGGATGGCAAGCAGGCCGTCGTCCCGGACTTGCCGTCCAGGCACACGCGCTCCCGAGGGTCGCGATGAATCAGTTTGAGGGACAGCCCATTCTGTTACCGTGATGCGCCAGGCGGGGTAATTCATGAGGCGGAAGACGGCGAAGCCGGGCTGCGAGGAGTGGATGGAGGCGACGATGTGCTCAATATGCCAGAGGCGGATGGTGATCGTTGCGGGCAGAAGGACGTGGGGAGCCGGCTGCCAGTCGGGATTGCCGGGGTTGTCGTCGTCAGAGTCGGGAGACTGGTCAGCGGTGTCATCTGAGGGCTCGTCGGCAGCCTGATCTGCGGTTGCGGTTGCGACGACGCGTATGGGCGGCAGGCTGATCTGGATGGTGGAATTGTCGGCGGGAGCGGGTGTGTATTCGTCGGTGCCCTCGAAACCAGGGCTATTGTGGGCGGCGCGCTGGGCGCGGACGTTGTCCTGATCGTCACAGCGCTGCCAATAATGTGAGTAGGCGTGGGTCGCGGTGATGGCGGCGATGACGAGGACTACGAGCCCACTCAAGCCAACAGAGGGCTTGAGCGGGGCGCCGACAGATCGTGGCAAGATGCGAGGAAAGAGCGTGACGAGAGCTTCTGCAACGAAGACAGCAGCGATTAGACCGAGGGCGAGGAGCCATCGCCAGGGAAATTGAAGGAAGCGAAGTTTGGGCAGGGTGTACCAGATGGGAAGACTGACGGGGAAGAGCAATAGCGTGATGACTGCGGCGAGAATCAGCAGGGGACGGCCGTGCTGGCGGAGGGGATGGAGTCGCGTGGAGCGGAGAGCGATGAGCGCAGCAATGGCGGCGAAGGTGGCGATAAGCATGACCACTGCGATCCAGGACGCGGAGCGCAGAACCTGATCGTGGTAGGCCATTCCGGTGTGTTCGAAGAGGAAGCCGTCCTGAATGCGCATGCCCGTGGCGAGGGCGCGGTAGATCTCGACCCAGCGCTGCTCGTAGACAGCGGGTATAAGGTAGAAGGCGGACAGGCCGAGTCCCAGAGCCATGGCAGCGGCGGCGCGGGTGATGAGTGTGAAGCTGCGCTGTGAGAGCGCGGCGACGGTGACGATGAGTGCGAGCGTGTAGCTGCCCATAACTGCGGCCGGAGGATCGGTGAGCCAGAGAAGAGCGATGACAAGGGCGAGCTGCGTGGTGGAGGGCTTCTTGCGGAGCGCATAGAGAAAGAGCAGCGGAAGCCATATGGCGGCAAGAAACTCCGCGAGTGCGGAGCGCTCATAGATCACGAAAAGGATGTAGGGATTGGTGATGTAGAGGCCGGAGGCGAGCGCAGAGGTGAAGGGCGGCAGCCATTCGCGGGCCATATGATAGCAGGTGGCGGCCATGGCGATAAGGCAGATAAGAGTGAAGGCGAAAGATATCCGCGTCCAGTGGAGGAAAATGCCGAGCACCGCTCCGAGTATCCAGCAGAGCGGCGGGTAGAAGACGAAACGGGGTTCACCAGCGCCGTAGTTGGCGGAAGCGATCCAGTGAGGATAGAAGACACCCTGATGCCAATGGCGGACGACGCTCATCCACGACTCAAAATGGAAGTCAAAGTCCTGGCCGCAGGAGGTTCCGCGAATGGTGAGCGGGGCGATGGTGATGACGACGCAGACAAAGACGAATGTGGCGAGAAGCCACGGACGTCCGGATGGTGATGCATCGTCGGGTGTCTCTAGACGGGAATTCATGGCATGAGCGTGAGTGTGTGCGCGGTTTGCGATTGTACGGCAGCGTCGCTGAAGGGCATCGCAAAGGTTTTGCCGTTATACCAATACGGCCACTGGTCGCGGTAGTAGGGGCTCAGCGGGTCGCCGGACTGGCCGAGGACGATGTTTTCGGTGGCTGCATCGGGGTTGGCCCAGTCGATGGTGAAGCGCTGCGAAGGGCCGAAGGTAGGGCCGGCCTGCAGGACGGTGGTAGTGTCTCCGGGCATGGGCAGCGGGCCAACGCCGGTCCAACGACGAAACCAGGGGAGATGGCCGTAGAGCGGATGTCCGATGTGGATGGGATGAGCTTCGCCGTAGCGCCAGTGTTTGAGATCGAGCGGCCCGGCCGATAGCCCCTGTTTGACAACGTCCGCGAGGAAATCGTCCCAGGTGGCGTAGCCGGGCGGTAGCCAGCCCTGAGGGTTGTTGGTGATGAACTGCTCCTGCGCGAAGCCCTTCTCGGACCAGTGGTAGAGGCGCCATGCGTCACCAAGCTTCGGACGGAGCAACATAGGCCAGAAGGCCTTCTTAGCGGCGGCGACGATGGCTGCGGCGGGAGAATCGACGCTGACGCGGCCCTGCCAGGTGCGGAGGATATTGGCGGTTTCGCGAAGGCGACGGTCGGTATGCGAGGCGTGATCGATGGCGTAGGCGAAGCGCTGGGCGAGCTCCTGATCGACGGCAGAGTAGACATCGGTCTGGAGAGTGAGCATGTCGGCGGGGGTGAGATTGTTTTTGCCGGCAAGCCACTTCCAGATGCGCTCGTTGCGGTAGGGATCGGCCCAGTCATTGCTGATGGGGTAGGGATATCCGTTGGGCGTGATGCGGGAGTTGGCAGTCGCGATAATGCCGTTTGGGGGATCGAGCTCGGATGGGAGCTGATCAAAGGGAATATAGCCGTGCCATTCGTGGTTGAAGCCGGTGATAGGCACGTCCATGATGCCGTTGGGGCGGTTGGGGATTTGTCCGATGGCCTGGTAGCCGATGTGCCCCTGATCGTCGGCGTAGACGGCGTTAAGTGAGGGACTGGTCCAGCGACTTATGGCTGCGCGAAAACTGGTCCAGTCGGAGGCGGTATCGAGGGCGAAGAGCGGGATGTTGTCTTCAGGGACGTCGTAAGCGCTCCAGCGGAGGGAGATGGTGCGACTTTCGTGGTGGATGAGCGGAGTGACGACAGGGCCGTGATCTGTGCTTTCAACATCTAGGGTGACGTCGCTGCCGCCGCGTACGTGAATGGTTTCCCGATGATGCTCGATGGGATGCCAGGAGCCGTCGGGGGCGAGGTACTCGCCATGGGCGTCGGTCTGCTCAACGTATAGGTCCTGCATATCGGCGTACATGGCGGTGAATCCCCAGGCGATGTAGTCGTTATGCCCGGCGATGATGAAGGGGATACCCGGGATGGAGAGGCCGGCGGCGTGGAATCCGGGCGCTTCGAGGCTGGCCTCATACCAGATGCCAGGGATTTGATATGGAAGGTGCATATCGTTTGAGAGGATGGGCTTGCCGGAGGTCGTATGCGCGCCGGAGACGACCCATTCGTTGGAGCCGGGGATGCAGCCGGGACAGCGGATGCGGAAGCCCTCGACAAGCTGCCGGAGCTGGAGCAGGTCATTCACGGATGGCTGGGTGAGGCGTGACTGCGATGAGTCAAGCGGAGTGAGTGGGACCCAGGAGGAGGGTGAGCTGAGGTTGGGAGGCTGCTGTGTTGGAGGATGGTCTCGCCAGGAACCGACAGGATAGAGCTGCGTGGCGAGAGTGGGGCCGATGCTGGCGACGACGCGCTCGCGGTCGAGCTTTATGTCCCAGGTCTGATCGAGCAACTGGACCATGTCCATCATGACAAGGGCGGAGTCGACGGGCCGCCAAAGCCGGGGCTTGTACATGAGCAGCTGGAACTCCGCGGGGAGGTTGTCCTGGTGGGAGTTAATGTAGTCGTTAACGCCGCGGGTGTAGTCGTTGAAGTAGCGGCGGTTGGTTTCACTGAGATTGGCGACGATGTGCTCAGCGGTCTGGCGCATGAGGAGCGTGCGCTGCATGCGGTCGTGCTTGACATAAGCAGGACCAAGGATTGCAGCGGTGTTGCCGGCGGCGAAGCGGCGCGCCATGTCCATTTGCCAAAGGCGGTCCTGCGCTGTGACGTAGCCCTGAGCCATGAAGAGGTCGTCAAGGTTGGATGCCTGGATGTAAGGGATGCCGTGGTGATCGCGGCGGACGGTGACGGAGGCGGTCAGACCCGGGAGATGAATCTCTCCATCAAGCTGCGGGAGGGACTCGCGCATGGCATGTTTGAGCCAGAGGGCCCCGCCATACAGGGCAGCAGCCCCGGCGAGCGCCAGCAGAATAATGGTGCCGATAGTAAACGCGAGGACCGGGTGACGGCGCGGTTCTGCGACTTCAACGCTTCTGCCAAGAGACATCTCGAAGACATTGTCTCAAGGAGTGCGTGAAGAAAGAAATGCGGGACTGTAAGTCCCGCATTGGGTGGAAGCAAGGATTGAGCCACGCGGTGACGCGAGGTGAGTCGCGTCAGCTTGCCGGTGGCAAGGTAACAGCGTCCGTACTGGCAGGTATTGATGCGTGGCGCTGGCGTATCCACGCGGGAACCCAGCCCTGACCGGCGAAGGCGGCTGGGACGCGGCGGCCCCACCAGAGCCACATGAAGAGCGCTGCGAGGATGATAAGCGGAATGATGAGCATACTGCCTTCTGGCCCTGTGGCTCCGCCGCTCCAGAGGATTTTGCCGACGGGATGTTCGCTGAAGAGATGGCCCTGGGTGATGAGACCGCTATCGGAGGTGCCGTAGAAGTAGGATTCGCCCCAGTCCCAGGCTGCGTGGAAGCCGACGGCCCAGTAGAGGGAGCCGGTGTACCAGATGCTGATGCAAAAGACGAGGCCGATGGCTCCGGCAGAGATCAGGCCCACGGGCGACTCGCCGGGGTTGGAGTGATGGCCGAAGCCGAAGAGGAAGGAGAAGAGCAGCGCGCCCCACCAGAAGCCGATGCCGCGCGTCATGGTGAACTGGGCGTAGCCGCGCATGATGGATTCCTCGAAGATGCCGACGAGGAGGAACATGAAGCCCCAGAGGAGGCCGTATTTGAGAATGGCACCGCCGTGAAGGGTGAGTCCGTCGAAGACGAGTAGGTGCGAAGCCCAGAGCGCGAAGACGAGCACGGAGATGGCGATGAAGCCCCAGACGAGTCCGAAAATGAAACGGGAAGCGCGGGCCTTGTCCTGATAGCCATAGGCGCAGATGGACTTGCGTTCGATAAGGGCCATGACTCCAGTGGCAATGACGACAAGGACGACGGAGATGCCTTCGCCGATGATACCTCTGAGAGGTGTCATCATGGCCATGTTCTGGTGCGGGTGCGGATGTACGAACTGGCGCAGAACTATGCTGATGATGAACCCGGAGGCGACGATGACCGCGGCGAAAATGAGGATACCCCATCCGGCGCGAATGAGCTTGTTGGAGGCTACAAAGATGTTGCCGCGGAAGGACGGCGGAGTCGGTGTGACAGGCTCCAATGAAGGAGCAGGGGTTGTGGCTGGAGCCGGTTCAGGAGATGTTGAGGGGGATGATTCGGGATCGTTGGTGATTTCGTCCAAGGCGCCTCCTTGTAACGATGCAATCTTACGTGAGAGAGGCGGAAAGTGCGACAGAAATAGTGCAGACAGGCGGCATGATTTGTACAACTCAGGCTAGAGATAGTTTTACGCTAACCTGTCATGCAGCAGTTTTGTTACGCTGATTGACGTGCGTCCACAGCCACTCATCGCCGTGACCGATGTAGAAGCGAGCAGCCGATGGTATCAGCGTCTGTTGGGCTGCAAGAGTAATCATGGGGGCTCGGAATACGAGCAGTTGGTCTCGAATGGACAGCTTGTTCTTCAGTTGCACCGGTTCGGTGTGGAGCACCATCACGGCCCGATTGGTGATCGTGACGATCGGCCGTACGGAAACGGTGTGCTGCTGTGGTTTGAAGTGGACGACTTTGATGCGATTATGCAGCGCGTAACTGAAATGGGCGTGGAGATCGTCATACCGCGACATCGAAACCCTCCTGATGACGAGGGCGGTCCGAATCACTGGGAGTGCTGGATGCGAGATCCGGACGGTTATGTTGTAGTGGTTGCCAGCCCGTATGGGACGGCTGACGGAAGATGGCGCCCCGGCCAGTAGAACAGCGCCCCTGAGAAGTCAATGGGCACCGCCACGAAGCCCTACCTACGCAAACAGCCGGTTTTAGCGATGACCCGATCGCTAAGCCTTGACTTTACGGGCGGTCCCGACGATTCTAAACAATCGTCCTGCTTTTAACCTTTCTCCAACCACTAATACTTTTCTGGAGTATGGAGTTTGAACGTTCGCGTTTTCTATCACGACAAGTGTTTCGACGGGGCCTGCTCGGCGTCGCTGTTTGCGCGCTTTCACCGGGAGTGCATTACGGCCGATGCGAGGTATGAATACTGGGGGCTGGTGCATCGCGCGGGTGCGCTGTTTAACGAAGCGGACTTTACCGGCGATGAGAACGCGATTGTGGACTTCAAGTATTCGGCGTCGCCGAAGATTACGTGGTGGTTCGATCATCACCTGAGCGCGTTTTTGACGCCTGAGGACCACGACGACTATCTGCGCGGATTGGCGGACGGACGATACGTGAACCGGCGGTTCTATGACCCTGAGTACATTTCGTGCACGAGCTTTCTGGCGCATGTTGCATCGACGAAGTTCGGGTTCGATGCAAAGCCGGTGGCTGAGCTGGTGAAGTGGGCGGACATTGTGGACGGAGCGCTGTACCAGAGTCCGGAGGCGGCGGTGGAGATGGCGGAGCCGGCGATGAAGCTGACGCTGATCATTGAGGCGACGCAGGACTCGAAGTTTATTCCACGGCTGATTCCGCTGCTTACCTCGGAGCCGCTGGCCGCAGTGCTGAAGGAGCCGTTTGTGGCGGAGTTGCTGCCTCCGCTGCTGGAGCGGCATGAGAAGGCGATTGCGCTGATACGGAAGCGGTCGGAGTCAAAGGACGGAACAATTTATTTCGACATCAGCGACGAGCCGATGGAGGGATATAACAAGTTCATCCCGTACTATTTGCACCCGGAGGCGACGTACTCCATCGGGCTGTCGAAGTCGTCGTTCCGGACGAAGGTATCGGTAGGGTCGAATCCTTGGACGAAGGCAGACCCGGAGAAGATGGTGAACCTGGCTTCGATCTGCGAGCGCTACGGCGGCGGCGGGCACGCGCGGGTAGGCGCGATTTCGTTTCCTCCGGACAGGGAAGATGAGGCGCGCGATGCAGCGAAGGTGATTGTGGCCGAGTTGCGGGCGAAAAATCCGATGACGGGCTAGCCGTCCGGGCGTACGCGCCTTCTGCACACTTGCAAAGTGAGCAACGTTGGCCCTCGCGCTGGTCGGGAACGGCGGCTTCAACAATTTCGATAGGTCATCTCCCTTGGCTGCGCATCTGGCGCGTGATGGCTTCGAGGAAGCGCTCGGGCTTGTCTTTGCAGACGACGGCTGATTCGAGGGGCAGTTGCATCTTCTCTGACATTTGTGCGGCTAGTCGCGCGGCGATGCGGGCGCGGGTGTCGAGGTCCATGTCGAGAATGCGCGAGAAGAAGCGCTCGATGACGGCGAGGTCTTCGGGAGTGAGGCGTGCGACGGCGTCGGCGGGGAGGGTAGGTTCCTCAGGCTGAGTGAAGGCAGATGCTGGCGGTGGTGTGAAGGCGTCCGGAGTGATGGAGGGAGCGGTGATGGTGCGCGCGCCGGTACCGCCCCAGAGCGGCTCGTCGCTGGGTCGCTCGTGGATGACGATGGTCGAGGCAGCGAGGTCGCCGAGGCGCTGATGGCGGCGCGTGCAGAGCATGGAGATGACTCCGACAAGGTAGAAGCCGGGGAGCAGGTCGATGACGCGAATGAGGTTGCGCGTCATGGATTCAAAGAAGGTGAGCTGGCGGCCGGATTGCTGGATGACGCGGATTTTCAGGAGACGCTTGCCGGGCGTCTGGCCGTTCCAGAATGCCTCAAAGAGAGCGAAGTAGCCCCAGTAGATGAGAAAGTTGATGAGGATAACTCCGGCGATGAGCCATTTTTCTCCGGTATGGGTGAAGACGCCGGCGGCGGTCCTGGGTGCGGAGGTGGCAATGAGAAAGAAAAGAAGCGCAAGTACAAGGTAGATGATGAATTGCACGAGGGAGTCGGCAAGAACGGCAAGAAAACGGCTGCCGATTCCGGCGACAGGGAAACGGATGTCAACCTGCTCCGGCGTGTCGATGGTAAGAAGGTCGGGCGTAAGCTGGTCAGAACCTTGGTTCGCAGGGCCGGGCAGCGGGTTGGTTAGCAGGTTGGACATGACGGGCTTAATACAAGATGATCTCGAACCGGTGGATTGAGCAACGGCAAAGTTCATGGAGCAGGCTGGATGCTCTGACGCGGCAGGTGGAAGGCCAGGGGCTGCGCTCGCTGACGGGCGCTGAACTGCGCGAGTTCGGGTTGCTCTACCGGCAGATCGCGGCGGACCTTTCAGCTGTAAGGGCGGACCGGGCGGCGAGCACGCTGGAAGCACATCTGAACGGACTGCTGAGCCGGGCGCATAACCGCATCTACTCCGGGCGGAAGACCGGATTTGTGGCGGTGGCCCGGTTTATGTGGCAGGAGTATCCGAGGATCTTCCGCCGGATGTTCCGGTATGTGCTGATGTCGGTAGCGGTGTTTGCGGTGGGGCTGGCGCTGGGAGCGTTGCTGACGCTGGCTCGTCCGGAGTTCATGCATCTGTTTCTGGGGCCGCAGATGCTGTCGACGATTGAGCACCATAAAATGTGGACGCAATCGATTGTGAGCGTAAAGCCGCAGGCCTCGAGCGCCATTATGACGAACAACATCGGCGTGAGCTTTATGGCGTTCGCGGGCGGAATTACAGGAGGGATTTTTACGCTGTACCTGATGTTCTTTAACGGGCTGGAGATTGGCGTGATTGCGACGGCGTGCTCGCAGGCCCATATGCTGCGAGACCTGCTGAATTTTGTGGCGGCGCACAGCGCGCTGGAGCTTCCGAGCATTTTCATCGCGGGCGGCGCGGGGTTTCGAATTGCTGCGGGGCTGCTGTTTCCGGGAGTGCTGAAGAGGAAGGACTCGCTGGTGGTGGCGGCCAGGGATGCGGTGCGGCTGCTGGCGGGTGTGGTTCCGCTGCTCGTCGTGGCGGGGCTTCTGGAGGCGTTTCTGTCGCCTTCGGGCGCGCCTTTTGGAGTGAAGCTGGCGGTGGGCGGCTTGCTGTTTACGGGGCTGTGCGTGTGGCTGGTGCAGGGCGGCAGAGCCGACTCAAACCAAAACCCGGCTTGAGCGGGACACCGGGAGATTTTGAATCAGGCGGGTTCTTCGACGGGTAGTGTGGGCGCGGGCTTGCGTGAGCGCATGGTGGTGATGACGAGGACGCTGATGAGGATGAGCGCGGTTCCCAGGATGGTGCGGAGACCGAGGGGTTCGCCGGCGAAGAAGTACCCGATGAGGACGGCGACGAGGGGGTTGACGTAGGCGTAGGTCCCGACGCGGGTGGGCGAGTGGTGGTGGAGCAGCCAGAGGTAGGCGGTGAAGCCGATGATCGATCCGGCGATGATGAGGTAAAGCAGCGCGAGCCATGCGCCGGGAGTGACGGCGAGCGGGTGGAAGTAGCGGAATTCGCCGAGCGAAGCAGCGCCGAGGGTGAGCAGGACGCCTCCGGTGAGCATCTGTGCACCGGCGCTCATGGCTTTGGAGTCCGGCAGCGGGAGCTTGCGCGAGAGGGCGGATGCAACGGACCAGTCAAAGGCTGCGATGAGGAGGGCGACGGCCCCGGTGCGGTCGATGGGCGCGCCGCCGAGGTTGAGGCTGTGGCTGACGAGCGCGGCAACACCAGCGAGTCCGATGAGGAGAGCGAGGGCGAGGCGGAGGGTGAGTCGCTGGGTGCGCAGGATGACGACTTCGGACAGAGCCATGAAGGCAGGGATGGTGGCGAGCATGACGGCGGCTACCCCGGAGGGTACGCGCTGCTCGGCCCAAAAGAGCAAGCCGTAGTCGCCGAGGAAGATGAGCGCGGCCATGGCGACGGCTCCCAGCCACTGGCGGCGCGTGGGCGATGGCTGGCCGCGGAGAAGCATGAAGAGGTAAAGGGCGGCTCCGGCGATGAGGAAGCGGATGGCGGCGCAGAGCAGCGGCGGGATTTCATGCACGCTGATGCGGATGGCGAGAAAGGTCGATCCCCAGACGAAGTAGATGACGCCGAAGGCGGCGAGGGTCAACCATCGGGATGGGGTGGAAGCAGGCATGGGCTTAGGGACAGGGTAGCAGGGAGTAGTGAATTGTCAGGCGCGGAGAAGGTCCGGGTAGTTTGGCAATCGGCGTGCCCCATATGAAAACTTAAGCTTGTGATTCTGCTTGCTTTACGGACTCTTACGCGGTATGGCGCTCATTCTATGCGGGTTATTAACATAATGGTGCAAATAAAGGGGTTAGGGGAAGCAGCCAGCAGCCGATAGCCAGTAGCCAATAGCGAATAGCCAGCAGCCAGCAGGCAATAGCGAATAGGCAACAGCCAATTGGGAACAGGGTTGGCATGTGGACTCCTGGAAAAGCAAGAGGCGCAGCGGGTAGCTGCGCCTTTTTGCATAGGGGGAATGAACTTTTTCTATCTAATCCCAGTGTAGCAGTTTGGGGAGGGTTCAGATGCATTTGGAAGTTTGTGGAAATTAGTGAGTTATACGATTTGGGTCTTGACAACTTTTGGGCAGGGCAGGTCCTGGCTTAGTTGCACCAGGCCTCAGTGCGCGAGGAATTTCGGTGATCGGATTTCTGGTTCATCCGGGGTATGTGTTCTGGCCGGATGGTGTGGTGAGTGGTTCTCAGGCACTGGTGTGTGATTGGGTGAGGTGTGGGGTGGCTGGGTGAGACTGGTGCTTTCCCACCCTTTCGCAAAGTGCGCGAAAGGATGGGGCACCCGGCGAGCTTGAGCCTTCGCTATTTAGCAGAGCTAAAATCAGCGACAGTTATGACCTACCTTGAAATGTCGAGGGATATTGATCATGGTGGAGGCACTTGGGCCTTCACAAATTGCGTGTGGGCGCCAACGAAGAAGAGAGATGGAGCTAATTGGCCGTTCTGGGAGAAGGTTCAGGAGATTCAACAGCACGATATCATAATCCATTTGCGTGGCACACCTCCTAACGCATACTTTGTGGGATACTCCGTTGCTTCAGGTGATGGGTTCCAAACGACACGACGTCCTCCCAAAGCGGGGGAATGGGACTATGCAGATGCTTTCTATCGGGCCGATCTGACCGGGTTTACATCCTTTCACCAACCAATAAATCTTACCGATGTCTTCACTTCTCGGCGAGCGGAGTTGGAATCGTATTTTGAGCTGAACAACCTAAAAGGAAGCGAAAAGCTCAACGTATTTTTTGTCAGGCAGTCAGGGCGGTTGCAATGTCTAAATGGGGCGTATTTATCTGACATCGATGAAGCCTTATTAAAGGCGCTATTTGGGGATGGGCACCAAATAGTTCCGCCAGCCTCAAATAAAGTGGTGATTTCCGTCGAGACGGGATCACAGATCGCGTTAATGCGTGTGCGCATCGGCCAAGCACGTTTTGCAGACGCAATAAAGGGGCTCTATGGAGATCGATGCTGTTTCCCAGAATGTACCGTGTCAGATGCGCGATTTTTGGTTGGTGCACACATTGCTCGTTGGAGCGACAATCCAAAGTTGCGCGGGGAGCTGGGCAATGGTCTCTGTCTATGTCTGATACATGATCGAGCATTTGAGATTGGCCTATTCACGCTGGATCAACACTTCAGAGTCTTCGTGAACCCTAATTTTGAGCGGTCATCCTCTTCCGTAGTCCAAGACTTGCTCATTCATCATGGCGAGCAAATTAGATTGGCGAGCGTTCTTCCGTTGGAAGATGCCCTCATAGAACACTGGATCCGCACGGGCATCGAACCATAGGCCAAGAATTGGAAGCTTGGCGCTCTTTGGAGTGAATGGAGTCTCCACGCCGTGCTAATCTGACGAGTCCTTATGTCTGAAGTGAAACAAGCGGGGTTGCTGACGGTGCTGGGGTCGAAGGTGGATGCCGGGAGTAGGAAGTCGCAGGCGAATGCGGCGGGGATGCGGCGGCTGCTGGAGGAGATTCGCGCGCAGGAGGCGGCGCTGCGCGAGGGCGGCGGCACGAAGGCAATTGCTTCTCAGCATGAGAAGAAGCGGCTGACGGCGCGGGAGCGGATTGCTCTGCTGCTGGACGAGGGGACCCAGTTATTTGAATTGGGCCTGTGGGCCGCGTTCGGGATGTATGAGGAATGGGGCGGCGCTCCGGCGGCAGGGTGCGTGACGGGCCTGGGGCGCGTGGCGGGACGGCTGTGCATGATTGCGGCCAACGACGCGACGGTGAAGGCGGGTGCGTTTTTCCCGATGACGGCAAAGAAAGTTCTGCGGGCGCAGCATATTGCGATGGAGAACCGGATTCCGGTGCTGTACCTGGTGGACTCGGCGGGGATTTTTCTGCCGCTGCAGGAGGACGTGTTTCCGGACCAGGATGATTTTGGGCGGATCTTTCGCAATAACGCGGTGATGTCGGCGATGGGGATTCCGCAGATCACAGCGATTATGGGGATGTGCGTGGCGGGCGGCGCGTATTTACCGGTGATGACGGACACGGTGCTGATGACCGAGGGCAGCGGGCTGTTTCTGGCGGGTCCGGCGCTGGTGCAGGCGGCGATCGGGCAGAAGTATTCGGCGGAGGAGCTGGGTGGCGCGACGATGCACGCGGAGATTTCGGGCACGGTGGACTACAAGGAGCCGAATGACCACCTGTGCATGGCGCGGATGCGGTCGCTGGTGGAGAAGATGGGCGAGCGGCCGGGAGCGGGGTTCAGCAGGACGGCGTTTGACGCGGAGAAGGATGCTCCGAAATATCCTGTGGACGAGATGTATGGGCTGCTGGATGCCGATCCGGCGAAGGCGGCGGTGAACGCTTACGACATGCGCGATGTGATTGCGCGGATTGTAGACCGCAGCGAGTTTGACGAGTACAGGCCAGACTATGGGCGGACGGTGCTGTGCGGCTATGCGCGCGTGGGCGGGTTTGCGGTAGGGATTGTGGCGAACCAGAAGACTCCGCAACCGCACACGAGCCATGCGGGCGAGAAGCGGGTGGAATTTGGCGGGGTGATTTACGCCGAGAGTGCGGACAAGGCGGCGCGGTTCATTATGGACTGCAACCAGAACCTGGTCCCGCTGCTGTTTTTGCATGATGTGAACGGGTTTATGGTAGGGCGCGACGCGGAGTGGACAGGGATCATCCGGTCGGGCGCGAAGATGGTGACGGCGGTGGCGAACTCGACGGTGCCGAAGATTACAGTGATCGTGGGCGGGTCGTACGGAGCGGGGAACTATGCGATGTGCGGGAAGGCGTATGATCCGCGGTTCATTTTTGCGTGGCCGACGGCGCGGTACGCGGTGATGAGCGGGGCGTCGGCGGCACAGACGCTGGTGGAGCTACGGGTGCGGCAGCTGGAGCGGGGCGGCAAGAAACTGAGCGATGCGGGGAAAGCGGAGCTGACGGCTTCGATTAGGGCTACATACGAAGAGCAGACAGACTGCCGATATGCAGCGGCGCGGCTGTGGGTGGATGCAATACTAGATCCGGCCAGGACGCGGGAGGCGGTGCTGACGGCGCTGGAGGCATGCGCGCTGAATCCTGAAGTGAAGCCATTTAATGTAGGAATTTTGCAGACGTAATTGGATCAGCCTCGGGTTATTCTCAGTGGAGTGCAGTTGATCCTTAAGGTGAGAGTGTGGGTAGGCGATGGCGGGTGCGAAGAAGAAAACCGGATCGGTTTTTTTGGCGGCGATGCCGCTGATAGTGGGAATTCTGATCACGCCGTTGGCACTGCAGGCGGCGAGTGTGCTGGTGCTATCGGGACAAAGTGGGCTGACAATGCTGTTTCCGTGGGCGCAAATTGTGAAGGCTGCGATACTGCATATCCCTGAAGATGTGCAGATATCGACTTCGCAACTGCTGATGTACCTGCAGTTCCCGGTGTACGGGTTGGTGATGGTGAAGCTGCGTGAGCGGCCGTTAATGATGTCGCTTGGCGCAGTGGCGCTGCTGCATGTGGCCGGGGCGATTGCGGCGGTTATTTTGGCGCACATGTCGAATCCGTCGCTGAGATTTGTTTGATGACGGACCGAGTGAAGCTGATTGAGTGCCCGCGGGATGCATGGCAGGGATTGCCGAAGGTGATTCCGGCTGAAGTGAAGGCGGATTATCTGCGGGCGTTGGTGGCGGCGGGGTTTCAGCATATCGATGCAGTGTCTTTTGTGTCAGAGAGAGCCGTGCCGCAGATGGCGGACTCGGAGAAGGTGCTGGAATATCTGGACGCGCCGGAAGGCGTGGAGATCATCGGTATTGTGGTGAACAAGAAGGGCGCCGAGCGGGCGGTGGCAACGGAGCGGGTGACGACGCTGGGCTTTCCGTATTCGGTGTCAGAAGAGTTCCTGAAGCGAAACCAGCGGCAGACTCCGGAGGAGTCGCTGGACGTGCTGGAAGCAATTGGAGAGACCGCGTACAAGGCCGGGCTGGATGTGGTGGCGTATGTCTCGATGGCGTTTGGGAACCCGTATGGGGATGCGTGGTCGGCTGATGAAGTGATTGCAGCGTGCGACCTGATTGCCGATATGGGGATTGAACAGATTTCGCTGGCGGACACGGTAGGGCTGGCAACGCCGGAGCAAGTTGCGGCGTTGACGGCTGCGGTGCGGAAGGCAATGCCGGCGGCGATTGAGATTGGGGCGCATCTGCATGCGCGCGCTGATGACGCGATGGCGAAGATTGCGGCGGCGTGGGGAAGCGGAATTCGGCGATTTGATATGGCGATAGGCGGGCTGGGAGGATGTCCTTTTGCGCAGGATGCGCTGGTGGGGAACCTGCCGACGGAGCTTGCGATTGCCGAATTGAAGCGGTTGGGCGCGGAACTGCCGGAGCTGGCTCCGCTGGATGGGTTGATTGCGGCGACGCAGGAGATAGAGGCCAGATTCGGGGCTACACCAGCGAGGGCCTAACTGGGTTCGCCGTTTTTCCCGATGCCGCGAAAGAGGTGAGATGCAACAGAATTCAACGCTGCAAGCGCATAACGATGGCGGTGTGCTGACGCTGACGCTGAATCGTCCGGAAAAGCGGAATGCGCTGAACGCGGTGTCAATGGCGGAGCTGACGCAGGCGCTGGAGGCCGCGGCGGAAGATGCGGCGTGCAGGGTTGTGGTACTTA
>Ga0335075_10000067_pt1 | contig 215320 bp, 226 predicted proteins | sample Lox_Sample_24_FD_206723 | JGI IMG/M metagenome (GOLD analysis project Ga0335075, IMG submission 206723) | Soil microbial communities from Loxahatchee National Wildlife Refuge, Florida, United States - Lox_Sample_2.4 | ecosystem: Environmental > Terrestrial > Soil > Wetlands | place: USA...
GATCGCGCTGCTCTTCATCCTGGCGATGCTGCTGCTGATCGTCGGCCTGATCCTGTTCCTCTACGAGGTCCGGCTCGCGACCAAGGCGCTGAAGATCAGCCGGCGGCGGCGCATGGAGAAACTGGCCGAATGAGCGGAAATGGCGGCAATGGCGGCGGCAGCGGCGAGCAATTGGCGCGGGTGGCCTTGATCGTGTCGGCCGTGGCGCTCGCGCTGTCGATCCTCGGCCTGTTCCTGCCGCTCACCCGATAGCGGCGGCAGGGGACGTCGGCCCCTATTCGGCGGGGGCGAAGGCGCCGACGGCGATGTAGAACACCACCAGGAGCGGCCCGAGGGCGAAGAGGGTCAGCGCCAGCGCGCCGATCCGCACGATTGTGGGGTCCCAGCCGGCGCTGCGGGCGAGGCCGGCGCAGACGCCGAGGATCTTCGCATTGCGTCTGTCGAGAGCGTAGCTGGACATCGTCTTCTTCCTGATTGGCGAGCGTGACATCGAGGGTCCGGGAGGGACCGGTCCGGCTTAGATGACCGGAACCGGGCCCACCGCGGCGGCGAGGAACAGGCTGGAGGCGACGACGGCGCCGAAGACCGAGAGGGCCAGCTTCTGCAGGTTGAACGTGATGGACATTGTAAACTCCTTCTTAGCCGACCAGCGGACCATCCGCCGGTCATGCCAGGAGTTTTGCAGAGGCCGTGCCAAATGCGGGAAATGGCGGAAAACCGCCGATTTTCCAATTTAGCAGCTGAGGAACCCAATTTGCCGCCGCCAAGACTTGGCGAATTGCACCAACAGTCGGTGTCCGCCTTCGTGCGCTATGCCCGATTCCGGACACTGGTGTCCGCGACGCCCGCTTTCGCCAGCTCCGGCCCGAGCCGGCCGGTCAGCCACAGCCCCCACATCCTGAAGTCGGCGGCCAGCGACCAGAGCGGATGGGTGAAGGTGGCGGGGCGGTTCCGCTCGACCGCCATATGGGCGCCCCAGGCGAAGCCGTAGCCGGCGACCGGCAGCGCCCAGAACAGCCACCAGGTCCGCGTCGCCAAGGCGGCGATCGCGATCAGCACGACCAGGCTGGTGCCGGCATAATGGAGCGCGCGCGTGCCGGGGCGGCTATGCTCGCGCAGATAATGCGGCCAGAAATCGGCGAAGCTTCTAAGCCTGGACATCGCCGGTCCCCTCGGGCGCGGGGCCCTTGATCAGGACGTCCGCCGCGGCGGCGCCGAGCAAGGGCGACATCGGCGCCAGCGTCTGCAGCCAGATCGGCAGCGGCACGAAGAAGATGAAGGCGAGCAAAGCGGCGAGCACGCCGCCGATCGTCCAACCCGGCCAGGCCGCGCCCGAGAGCAGTTTCGCGACCGCCGCGCCGGCGAAGGTGCCGAGGAACCACGCGAGCAGCACGGAGATCTGGGCGCCGACCGGCGCGGTGCGGATCCCCTCGATCAGCGCCTCGCGGTCGTTCGGATCGGCGGGAACGTGCAGCGGATAGAGCGAGGTGCCGACATAGCCGACCAGCATCATCGCCAGCGCGCCGGCGACGATTCCCGCGAGCAATCCGACGAAGCCCTTCATGCCGCCTGATTATCGCCTTTCCTTCGCCGCCGCCAGACTTGGCTGCGCGGAGGAGTTCGGGCTCAGCTCCCCACGATCGTCCCGCCATTGGGATGGAGCACCTGCCCGGACATGTAGCGGCTGTCCTCGCAGGCGAGGAACAGGAAGCTCGGCGCGACCTCGTTCGGCTGCCCGGGACGGCCCATCGGCGTCGACTCGCCGAAGCTCTCCAGTTTCTCCTCGGTGGCGCCGCCGCAGGGGTTGAGCGGCGTCCAGATCGGTCCGGGCGCGACCGCGTTCACGCGGATGCCGTCGCCGACCAGATTCTCGGAGAGCGAGCGGGTGAAGGCGGTGATCGCGCCCTTGGTGGCGCTGTAGTCGAGCAGCTCCTTCGAGCCCTGATACATGGTGACCGAGGTACAGTTCACGATCGCCGCGCCGCGCTTCAGATGCGGGCGCGCCGCCTGGGTCAGGAAGAACATCGAATAGATGTTGCTCTGGAAGGTGCGCTTCAGCTGGTGCTCGCTGATGTCGCGAATATCCTCGTCGGGATGCTGCTCGCCGGCATTGTTGATGAGGATGTCGATCCCGCCGAGCCGCTCGATCACCTGCGCCACCGCGCCGTCGCAGAACGCCTTGTCGCCGAGATCGCCGGCGATGGTGAAGGCGCGCCGGCCCTCCGCCTCGACGATCCGCTTCGTCTCGGCGGCATCGTCATGCTCGCAAAGGTAGAGGATGGCGATGTCGGCGCCTTCGCGCGCGAACAGGGCCGCGACCGCGCGGCCGATGCCGCTGTCGGCGCCGGTGACGAGGGCGACCTTGCCGTCGAGGCGGCCGGAACCGGGATAGAAAGGCGTCCAGTCGGGCTTCGGCTCGAGCCGGCTCTCATGCCCGGGCAGGTCGTCCTCGTGGATCATCTCGATGGTGTCGGTCTCGGCCATAAGTCTCTTCCTTCCGGTCGAAGCGAAAAACCGCTTGGTCGAAAGCCCGTTCCCGCCGGCTTGATCCATGCTACATATCTGCTACAAATGTGGCAGCGGCTGCGGCCGCTTTGTGTGTTGCTTTGCAAGCCGCACGGGACGGCGGCGGGGAGGATCGATTTTGACCAAGCCGTCCGGCGCGCGCCGCGCGTTCTTCATCATGCTCATCTCCACGGCGTCGGCCGCCCCGGCCTTCGCGCAGGACGCGCCACCGCCCGCGGCGCCGGCCACGGGCGACGCTCCGCCGCCGGTCGCGCCCACGACGGCGCAGGGCACGCGCTCCTACCTTCCCGCCGACTTCGCCCGCTTCGCGCCCCGCACCGCGCTGGACATGCTGAACAATGTCCCCGGCTTCGCGATCGACGAGGGCGACACCGAGCGGCGCGGGCTCGGCGAGGCGACCGGCAACGTGCTGATCAACGGCGAGCGCGTCACCGTCCGTTCCAGCGACATCGAGACCGAGCTGCAGCGGATCAGCGCCGCCAACGTCACCCGCATCGACATCGCCGACGGGGCGAGCTTCAACATTTCCGGCCTCAGCGGCCAGGTCGCCAACATCATCACGACGGGCAGCGCGGCGCGCGGTCTTTCCGGCAGCTTCGCCTGGCGGCCGCAGATCCGGACGGTGCGCACGCCGGCCCGGCTGCTGGACGGCGAGATCAGCATCAGCGGCGCGATCGGCGGCACCCAGTTCACCCTGGGGCTCGCCAATGCCAGCCGGCGCAACGGCAATGCCGGCCTCGAGACGGTCACCAATCCGGCCGGCGCGATCCTCGATTTGCGCGACGAGCTTCTCTACGTGAACGAGGAGCAGCCGCGCCTCTCCGGCACCCTGCGCCGCACCTTCGGCGACGGCTCGATCCTCAACGCCAATGCCGCCGTCGCCCTGTTCCACCTGGACCTCGGCGAGGACAGCTTCCGCTCCGGGCCGGGCCAGCCCGACCGGGAGCGCATCCTGCGCGAGCGGGAGCGCGAATATAATTACGAGTTCGGCGGCGATTATGAATTCGCGCTGGGTGGCGGCCGGCTGAAGCTGATCGGGGTCAGGCGCTTCGAGCACAGCCCCTACCGGCAGACGCTCACCACCGATTTCTCCGACGGGCGGCCGCGCGAGGGCCAGCGCTTCGTGCAGACCGCCGACGAGACCGAGACCATCCTGCGCGGCGAATATCGCTGGCGCAGCGGAGTCAACGACTGGCAGGTCAGCCTCGAAGGCGCGCTCAACCGCCTCGACATCACCAGCGACCTGCTCGGCCTCGACGCGGCGAGCGGCGCCTATCTGCCGGTGGCGAACGCGGCCAGCGCCTCGGTCGTCGAGGAGAAGAGGGCGGAGGCGATCCTCACCTACGGCCGGCCGCTCTCCGCGACCCTGACCCTGCAGGCGGCTCTGGGCGGGGAATATTCGGAGCTGAGCCAGACGGGGCCCAACGGCCTCACCCGCAGCTTCGTGCGGCCCAAGGGCTTCCTCAACCTCACCTGGCGGCCTAATCCCGGCTTCGACGTCAGCGCCCGGATCGAGCGCGTCGTCGGCCAGCTCAACTTCTTCGACTTCGTCGCCTCGTCCAACGTCAGCGCCGGCACGTCCAACGCCGGCAACGCCAATCTCGTCCCGCCGCAAAACTGGAACGCGCAGCTCCAGGCGACGCGCAACCTCGGCCGTTGGGGCACGATCACGGCGCGGCTCTACGCGCGGCTGATCTCCGACATCGTCGACGTCATCCCGATCGCCACGGGCGGGCAGTCGCCCGGCAACCTGGAGGGGACGGCGCGGCAATATGGGCTGCAATGGACGAGCACGTTCAACTTCGATCCGCTCGGCATCCCCGGCGCCAAGCTGGACGCGAACATCACCCTGCAGCGTTCCCGGCTCACCGATCCGCTCACCGGGTTGCGCCGCGCGATCAACGAGAACCTCACCCGCGAGGTGAACCTGCAATTCCGGCACGATATCCCGCAAAGCCAATGGGCCTGGGGCGCGCAATTCTACCAATATCGCCAGGCCGAGGGCTTCCGGCTGGACCAGCGCTTCCGCTTCCTCGACACGCCCGGCAGCCTGAATCTCTATGTCGAGCACAAGAACGTGCTCGGGCTGACCGTCAGGGCCACGGTCGACAATCTGCTCGGCACCAACGAGAGCTTCAGCCGCACCTTCTTCTCTGGAAATCGCCCCAGCCCGATCCTCTTCACCGAGGACCGGGACCGCTATTACGGGCAGGTGTTCACGCTCTCGATCAGCGGGACGATCTAGCGACGAAGCGCGCGGCGTAGCGCGGGGTCTGCGCGCCCGGCAGCGAGCCCGGGCCCGGCAGCAGCACGTCGCTGCCGCGCAGCAACTGCGCCTGCGCGCCGGCCGGGCGGCAGCGCGCGACTACGGTCGGGAATTCGAGATCGGTGTGGCGCGCCAGCGCCGAGGCGGTCGCCGCCTGGCAGCTCGCCGCGCTCTGATAGGTCTGCTGGTCGATTCGGACCTCGCGGCACGCGGCATCACTCTCGCCGCACCCCATGATCGCCATCACGTACATCAAGGTCTGCATTGACCCGCTCCTTCAGGAGGCCAAATCCCTCGCGGCCCCGCCTGTTCCCGTCGTTGCGCGGCCGTTACTTGGGATCGGGCCTGTCCTCGCCTATCTAGCGACGAAGATGACGGACTCAGCGACAGGGGCGACGCCGGCGGGCAACGGGACGGGGCGGGATCCCGGCTGGCAAGCGCTGCGCCGCTTCCTGCCCTATCTCTGGCCGCGCCACGATTGGGGCCTGCGCGCCCGGCTGATCATCGCCCTGCTGCTGGTGCTCGGCGCCAAGGCGATCACCCTGATCATGCCCTTCGCCTATAAGGGCGTGATCGACCGGATGGGCCCGGGGCTGGAGCCGGGCGCCACGCTGGCCATCGCCCTGGTCGTCGCTTATGCGGGCGCGCGCTTCGGCGGGGTGCTGTTCGACAATGTCAGGAACGGCGTCTTCGAAAGCGTCGGTCAGGACGCGGCCCGGCGACTGTCGGTCGACGTCTTCCGCCATCTCCACGCTTTGTCGCTGCGCTTCCACCTCGAGCGGCGCACCGGCGCGCTGACCCGGATCGTCGAGCGCGGCACCAAAAGCATCGATTCGATGCTCTATTTCCTGGTGTTCAACATCGGCCCCACGGTGATCGAGCTGATCGCGGTCTGCACGATCTTCTGGATCATGTTCGACGCCGGGCTGGTCGGCGCGACGCTCGCCATGGTCATGCTCTACGTCCTGTTCACCCGCAAGGTCACCGAATGGCGGCTGAAGGTCCGCAAGGAGTGGACCGAATATGACCAGCGGGCGACCCAGCGGGCGGTGGATTCGCTGCTCAACTACGAGACGATCAAATATTTCAATGCCGAGGAGATGGAGCGCCGCCGCTATGACGACGCGATCGAGCGGCTGACCGCGACCAACGTCCGCATCGAGACCAGCCTCGCCGCGCTCAATATCGGCCAGTCGCTGATCACCAACCTCATGCTCGCCGGCGCGATGGGCTATACGGTCTGGGGCTGGAGCCGGGGTCTGTTCACCGCCGGCGACGTGGTGCTGGTCAACACCCTGCTCGTCCAGCTCTTCCGGCCGCTCGACATGCTCGGCTTCGTCTATCGCGAGGTGCGCCAGGGCCTGGTCGACATGGCGGCGATGTTCGGCCTGCTCGACACGCCCGCGGAGGTGCGCGACGCGCCGGACGCGGTGCCGCTGCGCGTGACCGACGGCGCCCTGCGCTTCGACAATGTGCGGTTCGGCTACGAGCCGGACCGGGAGATCCTGAAGGGTGTCGATTTCACCATCGCCCCCGGCCAGACGGTGGCGGTGGTCGGCCCGTCCGGTGCCGGCAAGTCCACGCTGGCCCGTTTGATCTACCGCTTCTACGACCCGCAGCAGGGCCGGATCCTGATCGACGGCCAGGACGTCGCCCAGGTCACCCAGGCGAGCCTGCGCGCCGCGATCGGCATCGTCCCGCAGGATGCGGTGCTGTTCAACGACACGGTCGGCTACAATATCGGCTACGGCCGCGAGGGCGCGAGCCAGGCCGAGATCCAGGCGGCCGCCCGGGGCGCGGCGATCGGCGCCTTCATCGAAAGCCTGCCGGAGGGCTATGACACGCGCGTCGGCGAACGGGGCCTGAAGCTTTCCGGCGGCGAGAAGCAGCGCGTGGCCATCGCCCGCACCCTGCTCAAGGACCCGCCGGTCCTGATTCTCGACGAGGCGACCAGCGCGCTGGACAGCCGCACCGAGGCGGCGATCCAGGAGACGCTCAGCGACGTCGCCCAGCGCCGCACCTGCCTGGTCATCGCCCACCGCCTCTCGACCGTGGTCGACGCCGACCAGATCATCGTGCTCGACCAGGGCAAGGTCGCCGAGCGCGGTACCCATGCGCAATTGCTGCGCCGGAACGGCCTCTATGCCGAAATGTGGACCCGCCAGCAGAGCGAGCGGGAAACACAAGGGTCGGAAGCCGAAGCCGCCGAATAGGCGGCATCGCATACAAATTTACGTTATCGTAAGGGCTTGTCCGCCATGGCTCGAAATGCGTCGGGGGGCCCTGGCGCGCTTCCTCCCGGTTGGAGCGTTCATGATCGACGTCGCCTTGTGCATTGCCACCGAGCATGATCCCTGGCTGGTCGCGCTCGCCGTCTTCATCTGCTGCGCCGGCGCCTTTTCGATCGTGCAGATGTTCGAGCGCGCGCGCAGCGCCGGCGGACTGCCGCGCTTCGGCTGGGCCTTCCTGACCTCGGTCGCGGCCGGCGCCACCATCTGGTGCACCCATTTCGTGGCGATGCTGGCCTTCGAGGCGAGCGCGCCCGTCCATCTCGACCCCCTGCTGACCATCGCCTCGCTGATGATCGCGGTGCTCGGCTCCTTCCTCGGCTTCTCCATGGCGACCTGGCGGCAGGGCCAATTCTATGCGCCCGCCGGCGGCGCCATTTTCGGCGCGGCCATCTCCGCCATGCATTTCACCGGCATGGCCGCCTATCGCGTCGACGGCGTGGTGACCTGGAACGTCACCTATATCATTGCCTCCGTGATCTGCGCCTCCGCCTTCGCCGCCCTCGCTTTGTCCGTGCTCTGCTCGGCCATCCGCGACCGCCGGCGCATCCTGCTCGCCATCGGCCTGATCGTCGTCGCCATCGCCAGCCTCCATTTCGTGGCGATGACCGCGATGCAGATCACGCCGCTGGTCCTGAGCGACACGCCGCTCGAGCCGGCGACGATGCGCGCGCTGGCGCTCGCCACCGCCTTGGTCGGCCTGATCGTGATCGCGGCCGGCGTCTTCGCGGCCCTGATCGACCGGCACACGCGCTCGGACGCGATGCGCAAGCTGCATCATATGGCGACCAACGACACGCTGACCGGCCTGCCCAACCGCACCGGCTTCCAGAATGAATTGCACTACCGGCTCGGCATCGTGCGCGACCGCAAGACCAAGGTCGGCCTCTGCGCGATCGATCTCAACCGGTTCAAGGAGGTCAATGACGTCCACGGCCACAAGGCCGGCGACAGCGTGCTCGCCCGCCTGGCCGAACGGATGACCGACGCGCTCGGGCCCGACGACATGGTCGCCCGCCTCGGCGGCGACGAATTCGTGGCGATCACCGATTTCGAGGACGACAGCCAGCTGACCGCGCTCGTCGACCGCCTCAGCATGGCGCTGAACGCCCCGCTGGACTTCCCGCATTTCACGGCGCGGGTCGGCGCCAGCATCGGCATCGCCGTCTATCCGCGCGACGCGGCCGACGCCGAGACGCTCGTCAACAATGCCGATCTCGCCATGTACCGGGCCAAGGGCAAGAGCGCGCCCGGCCCCTGCTATTACGAATCCAATCTGGACGAGGCGATCCGCGAGCGCCGCGAGATCGCCAACGATCTGCGGCTGGCGATCGAGCGCGACCAGCTCGAGCTTCACTATCAGCTGCAGGCCTCGGTCGTGAGCCGCGAAATCACCGGCTACGAGGCTCTGCTGCGCTGGACGCATCCGGAGCGCGGGGCGATCCCGCCGGCCGTGTTCATCCCGATCGCCGAGGAGAACGGCCTGATCCTCACGCTCGGCGAATGGGTGCTGCGCCGCGCCTGCCGCGACGCGGCCGGCTGGGATCATGAGTCGAAGGTGGCGGTGAACGTCTCGGCGCTGCAGCTTGCCCATATCGATCTGCCGCAGCTCTTCCACCAGATCATGCTCGAGACCGGCCTGCCGCCGCGCCGGCTGGAGGTCGAGCTGACCGAGAGCGCGATCATGGCCGACCGCGAGCGGGCGCTGCACGTGCTTCGCCAGATCAAGGCGCTCGGCGTCGGCGTCGCGCTCGACGATTTCGGCACCGGCTATTCGTCGCTGGAGACGCTTCGCGCCTTCCCGTTCGACAAGATCAAGCTCGACCGCTTCTTCGTCTCGGAGCTCGAGGCGAGCCCGCAGGCGACGGCGATCATCCGCGCCGTGCTCGCGCTCGGCCGAAGCCTCTCCATTCCGATCCTCGCCGAGGGGATCGAGACGCGCGACCAGCTGGACGTGCTGATCCGCGAGGGCTGCGACGAGGTGCAGGGCTTCCTGCTCGGCTATCCCGGCCCCTCGCCCGTGTCGCTGACGCCGCTGGCGAAAAGCGAGCCGGCGCCGCCGAAGTCCGACGATTCGGTCAGCGACGCCGCCTGACGCTCAGGCGCAGGTCAGCCGGACCTCGCGCCGCCTCTTGTCGAACACGATCACGGAGCAGGTCCGCAGCAGATCGGCGCCGATCGACAGCCGGTCGCGATTGCGGTTGCGGCCGCGGTCGCCGGTGACGACCACCTCGTCCGGATCGCCGCCTTCCTCCCGGATCCCGTCGGCGGTGCCGAAATCGGCGGTGCGCACGCCCAGTTCGGACAGGGCGAGCGGCCCCACCGCGAAGGGCGTGCCGAGCCGCAGGGTCCGCACCGGCCGGCTGATCCCGAAGGCGATATGGGCCGGGGCGCTCTCCCCGCTGACCGTGCCGGCATGGACATTGGCGAGACGCACGGCCGCGCCGGCGGTGGCGAGGGTGCGGGGCTCGTGCGGATTGAAGCGGACGCGCAGGGTCTCGCCGCCGAGCGGGACGAGCGCATAGCTCCCGCCCCAGCCGCCGAGCAGGCCGCCCTCGTCTTCCAGCGGCAGGGCGACGGTGCGCTCGCCGGGCAAGGACGGGCGCAACACGAAGCGGACGACATTCTCCGGCAGACCGCCGGGGCCGATGACGCCTTCCGCGCCCGTCAGATAAGGCCGCTCGGCCCAGCCGATCCGGCGCTTGCGCGGCCGCCCGCCCTCCCCGACCGCGATCCGGCCGACGGCGCTGCGCCCCGGCACCTGCTGCGGCCCCACCAGATAGGCGAAGGCGAACGGCCCGGCGCGAAGCCGCGCCTGTTCCGTGGCGAAGGGCGCGGTGAAGATCGGCAGAGCCGGCGCGGCGGGATCGATCCGGAGCCGCGCGGGCGCCCCGTTGACGGTTGCCGCGACGATGCCGTCGCCGGTGACCACGCGCTCGGCGGGCTGGGCGACGGCGGCGGCGGAAACGGACAGCAGGACGAGAGACAGGCAGAAACGGCCAAGCATACACACCTCCCATATCCCCTGCATCGCCATGGCTGGCGCGCGATTGCGGCGGATGTGGGGCCGATCAAAGCTGCAGGCCGAGCGCGCGTAGATAGACATAGAGCGCGTCGATCTCGGCGTCGGTGAGATGGCGGTAACGGCCGCGGGCGACCTGGGCCATCAGCCGGAGCGGCCGGTCGCCCGCGGCGACGCCCTCGCGCAGCAGCCGGCGGAACTGGTCGCGCTCATAGCCGGCGACCAGCCTGAGGTTCGGGCGGGGCTGCTCGCCGGGGAAGACCCGGCCGCCGGCCAGATCCATGCCGTGGCATTCGGCGCAGGTGGCGCGCACGATATAGCGGGCGAGCCGGTGATCGCCGGGCGCCTGGGGCGGCCAGCGACCGCTTTCGGTGCGGACGTCCGCCGCCGCCGAGGGCCAGATGCCCTGGTCGATCTCGCTCTGCCCCCGCGCGCCGAAACGCGGCCGGGGATGGTCCACGCCCGCCTCCGGTTTCGAACGGACGAAGGCGATGACCGAATTCATGTCGTCCGGGGTCAGCGCCGTGAACAGATGGGACGGCATGCTCCACAATTCCGAGCCGTCCGGGCGGCGGCCGGTGGTGATCATGGCAATGAGCTGCGCATCGTCATGGCGGCGCGCGACCCGGCTCAGGTTGGAGGAATGCATGGTGACGATGTCCGGCGCGCTCCAGTCGTTCCCGGTCAGCGCCTCGCCATGGCAGCCGACGCAGCCGAGCACGCGCGCCACGCGCTCGCTATGGGCGAGACGGTCGGCGGAGGCCTGGCGGAACTGGACCGGCGGCGGCGCCTCGGCCGCCTTGTTCGCCGGGCCGTCGCGCCCGGCCGGGCCGCAAGCCCCGAGCAGCAGGGCAATCGCCGCAATCCGGATGCGCATGGACCGTCCCCCTTCCCGCCGCCGGGAGCGACCATAGATTTGGACCGTCCGAAGCGCTAGGCGGGGCCGATGGGCGATCCTCTCGACATCCTGCACCACGTCTTCGGCTTTTCCGGCTTTCGCGGCGTGCAGGCGCGGGTGATCGACCGGGTGATGACGGGCAGGCACAGCCTGGCGGTGATGCCGACCGGTGCCGGCAAGTCGCTCTGCTACCAGGTGCCGGCGCTGGCGCGGCCGGGCACGGCGCTCGTCGTCTCGCCGCTCATCGCCCTGATGCACGACCAGATCCGCGCCGCCGACGGCTTCGGCATCAAGGCCGCCTCCCTAACCTCCGCCGACATGAATCGCGGCGAGACGATCGACCGGCTGAAACGCGGCGAGCTGGACCTGCTCTACGTGGCGCCCGAGCGGGCGACCGGCGAAAGCTTCCGCAACCTGATCTCCCGCGTGCCGCTCGCCCTGATCGCGATCGACGAGGCGCATTGCGTTTCCGAATGGGGCCACGATTTCCGGCCGGACTACCGCCTGCTCCTGCCCCTGCTCGACGCCTTCCCGGAGGTGCCGCGGCTCGCGCTCACCGCCACCGCCGACGCCCGCACCCGGGCCGACATCATCGTCCAGCTCGGCATTCCGGACGACGGCCTGATCGTCGCCGGCTTCGACCGGCCGAACATCCGCTACAATGTCCGCCCGCGCGACGGCGTCGCCACCCAGCTCAAGGCGCTGCTCGCCGAGCAGTCGGGCCCCGGCATCGTCTACGTGCCGAGCCGCGACAAGGCGGAGAAGCTGGCCGAGCAGCTCGCCGCGGGCGGGCGGGCGGCCCTGCCTTATCATGCCGGCCTGGACCCGCAGGTCCGCGCCCGCAACCAGGGCGCCTTCGTCGCCTCGGAAGAGATGGTGATGGTCGCGACCGTCGCCTTCGGCATGGGCATCGACAAGCCGGACGTGCGCTTCGTCGCCCATGCCGGCATCCCCAAGTCGATCGAGGCTTATTATCAGGAGACGGGCCGCGCCGGCCGCGACGGCGAGCCGGCCGAGGCCTGGCTGTTCTGGGGCGCCGAGGATTTCGCCCGCGTGCGGCGGCGGATCGAGACCGAGGTGGAGGAGAGCCGGCGCGGCGGCGAGCGCGAGCGGCTGAACGCGCTCGCCAGCCTGGTCGAGGCCGCGACCTGCCGCCGCGCCATCCTGCTTCGCCATTTCGGCGAGGACCCGCCCGCCGCCTGCGGCAATTGCGACAATTGCCTGAATCCGCCCACCGCGGTCGATGCGACGGTGACCGCGCAGAAACTGCTCTCCGCCGCCTTCCGCACCGAGATGCGCTTCGGCGTCGGCCATCTCGCCGACGTGCTCGCCGGGCGCGAGACCGAGAAGGTGCTGAATTTCGGCCACCAGCGGCTCAGCGTGTTCGGGATCGCCGACGCCGAGGAGCTGGCGCTGGTCAAGCCGGTGGCCCGCGCCCTGCTCGCCCGCGATGCGTTGCGTGCCGACGATTTCGGCGGCCTCTCCTTCGGCCCCGGCGCCAGGCCGATCCTCAAGGGCGAGGAGAATGTCGCTCTGGTGCTGCCGCCCAGGCGCACCCGCCGGAAGGGCCGGGAGGCGCGGGACTATCCGCACGATCCCCTGTTCGAGGCGCTGCGCGCGCGCCGGCGGGAGCTCGCCGCCGCGCTCGGCGTGCCGCCCTATGTCATCTTCCACGATTCCACCCTGCGCGAGATGGCGGAGGTCAAGCCGACGACGCTCCACGCGCTCTCCCGCGTGTCCGGCGTTGGGGATGCCAAGCTGGAGCGCTATGGCGCGGCCTTCGTGGAAGTCATCGACGCGCACATGTCGTCGGTCTAGGGGAGCCGGATGGTCTTCAGGGAATTGGACAAGCAGGTCCTCGTCGCCGATTCGCCGATGCGGCCGCAGGACATGGCCGACGCCGCCGCGCGCGGCGTCACGCTCGCGGTCAACAACCGCCCGGACGGCGAGGCTTTCGACCAGTTCGACGGCGCGACGCTGGAAGCGGCCGCCCGGGCGGCGGGGCTCGACTATCTGCACATCCCGATCGAGACCGAATTCCAGGGGGAGAAGGTGGAGAGGCTGCTCGACGCGCTGAACGGCGCCGAGGGCCGGGCTCTCCTGTTCTGCAAGACGGGCACGCGCGCCGCCTATCTCTGGGCGCTGGCCCGGGCCCGGGAGGGCGCGGTGCCCGAGGGGCTGATCCGCAACGCCACCCAGGCCGGCTACAATATCCGCCCGCTACTGCCCTGGCTGAAGCCGCGCGAGGACGGGCCCGCCGCCTAGTTGATGTCCTGGCGGCGGAAGGCGCGGAAGGTCAGCGCGACCAGCCCGATCGTCCAGGCCGCGACGATGGCCAGCGAGGCCAAGGGCGCCATCGAGAAGGGGCCCGAGGGGAAGGGCACCGTCAGCGCCCGGCCCTCGGCGATCCACTGGCCGAGATTGGCGAGATGATAGCCGGGCAGGATCTGGTAGAGGCCGCCGATCAGCCCGGGGGCGAAGGTCTCGAACACCGGCGCATAGACCCGGAAGAGTTGCTCCAGCGTGGTGACCACCAGCCCGATGACCAGGGCGGCGACGGTCGAGCGGGTGAGGATGGCGGCGAGGCTGACATAGGCGGTGGTGAGCAGCATCGGCGCGAGCGCGGCCAAGGCGGCGGTGCCGTGCGCCTTGAGCAGGGCCCCGGCCGTGATCCCCGCCGGAATGGGCGTGCCGGTCGCGAGGTCCTTGAGCCAGTTCAGGAGATTGAACATGGCGGCGCCGAGCGTGAAGCCGCAGATGAGCAGGGCTATGGCGACGACATATTTGGCCGCGATCAAACTGTGCCGCGCGCGATGGGGCACGATGAGCTTCCAGGTGTTCCAGCCATATTCGCCGGCAAAGACGACCGCGACGAACGCGCCGCTCAGATAGCGGCCCAGCGGGTCGAGCGGGATGTTCCAGAAGTCCGCCGCATCGTCGATCCAGGATGCAAGGCTTTCGACCCTGCCCACCTCGCCCTTGGCGACCTGGATCGCGATGGCGAGGGTCAGGATCAGGGCGACGCCGATCGGCCAGCTCCAGACCAGGCCCCAGGTGGCGCGATGCCGGCGGAATTTCAGCGCCTCGGCGGAGATCGCATCAAGCATCGCCCTTTTCCTCCCGGGTCAGCGCGAGGAAGACGTCCTCGAGATTGCGCTGCACCGGCGCCAGGCCGGACAAGGCGATGCCGGCCTCGACCAGCCGGCGCGCCACCTCCGGCGCCTCGGCGCGGGCGGCGGCGACGACCAGCGCCGCCCCGTCCCGCTCCACCTGCCAGTGCGGGCGAAGCACCGTCTCCGCGGCCTCGACGGGCGCGGCCTCGACCCTGAGCCGGGTCACCTCCTGGTCGAGCAGGCCCGTGACCGTCGCCTCGCGGACCACCTCGCCCTTGTGGATGATCGCGACCCGGTCGCAGACCTGCTGCACCTCGCCGAGCAGGTGGCTGGAGAGGAAGACCGTCTTGCCGCGCTCCTCGGCGAGGCTGCGGATCAGCCGGCGCATGTCCTGGATGCCGGCGACGTCGAGGCCGTTCACCGGCTCGTCGAGGATCACGATCTCCGGATCGCCCAGCAGGGCCGCGGCGACGCCGAGCCGCTGGCGCATGCCGGTCGAATAGCCCTTCACCTTGCGCCCGGCATCCTTGGCGAGGCCGACCTGCTCGAGCAAAGGATCGATCCGTTCCGCGCCGCCGCCATGGGTCCTGGCCAGCACCTCCAGATTGCGGCGGCCGGAGAGGAAGGGGTAGAAGGCGCCGCCGTCGACCAGCGAGCCGACCCGCCGCAGCAGCGCCGGCTCCTCCGCCAGGTCCCGCCCGAACAGCGAGACCCGGCCCGCGCTCGGCGCGATCAGCCCGATCAGCATCCGGATCGTCGTGCTCTTGCCGGCGCCGTTCGGCCCGAGAAAGCCGTAGACCTCGCCCGCGCCGACGGCGAGCGAAACGCCGCGCACGGCCTGCACGCCGCGCCCCCGCCGCCCATAGGTCTTTCCGAGATTGTCCAGCGCAAGCACCGGATTCGAAGCGATATTCATGGGCTGTATTAGATATATAATACAGTGAGGCTGTCAAGCACCTTCGGCAAGCAGCGCCCGCGCCCGCTCGAGATCGTCCGCATGAACCATCAGCCGGACCGGCACGACGCCGAGATCGGCGCCGCCCCAGTTCGTCTCCATGTCGAACAGGATCGCCGGGATGTCGGCGGCATCGAGCGCGCCCTTGGCGATGCTCGCCTCGAAGCGCGTGAAGAAGCGGGCGGCCTCGACCAGCGCCATTACCAGGGCACCACCTCGCCCGCCGCCGCTTCCATCGCGGTCGGCTTGCGGCCGAGGATCGCGTTGCGGTGCGGGAAGCGGCCGAAGCGCTCGATCACCTCATAATGCTTGCGCGCATAGCGAAGCATCTCGTCATTGCCGAGCGCGGTGAACAGCAGCAGCGCCTGGCGCTGGTCGGCCAGCGCCTCGCTATGCTCGAACGGCATGTAGAGGAAGCCGCGCCGGTCCGGCGTCATGCCGTCGTCATAGCCGCGCTCGATCGCGCCCCTGGCGATGGCCAGCGCCAGCGGGTCGGTGGCGAACTGGTCGGCGTGGCCGCGAAACATGTTGCGCGGGAACTGGTCGAACAGGATGACGGCCGTGATCGCGGTCTCGGCATCGCCGAGGAAATGCGCCGCCTCGTTCTCGCGCTCCTCCTGCCAGATCGCGCGGAAGCGTTCGCCGATTTCGGCGTCGAAGGCCGGGTTGGGCTTCCACCAATCTTCCCAGCCATGGGAGAACCAGAAATCGAGAATCGCCTTCGTCTGTTCGGGCGTCACGCGCTCAATCCCATTCCGGCATCATTGTCTGTACGCGCACCGGCAGGCCGTCGATGCTCCGCGTCCGCCCCGCAATCTTGGCGAGCCGCGCCGCCGGATCCTGCTGGCCGTGATATTTGACAAGCGTGTGCCGCTCCTTCTCCAGCGTCATGCGCGGCACGCCCCAGCCGCAGCTGGTCTGCACGCTCTCCACGGCGATGTCGAAGACCTGACGGACGCCGGGAAGACGCGGGAATAGTTCGGCCAGTTCCACGAAGCCCTCGTCCTGCGGCAGCACCGGCCGCCCCCGCCCGTAAATGCGCAGGATCAGGGCCGGATTGTCGAAGGCGCAGAACATGATGGTGATCCGCCCGTCGGCGGTGAGATGCGCATGGGTCTCGTTGCCGGAGCCGCCGAGATCGAGCCAGGCGACGCGATTCGGGCCGAGCACGCGGAAGGCGTCATAGCCCTTGGGCGAGAGATTGATCCGCGCGCCCTCGGCCGCGGTGGCGACGAAGAAGACCGGCTGCTTCGCGATGAAGGCGACATGGTCCTCGGTCAGCTGCTCGGTGAACTCCATCGCCCCCTGCTCCCTTCCGGCGTCAGGCGGCCGTGCCGCCGACGGTCAGCCCCTCGACCAGCAAAGTCGGCTGGCCGACGCCGGCCGGGACCGACTGGCCGCCCTTGCCGCAGACGCCGACGCCCTCGTCCAGCGCCATGTCGTCGCCGATCGCCTTCACCCGGGTCAGCACGCTGGGCCCGTCGCCGATCAGGGTCGCGCCCTTGAGCGGGGCGCCGAGCCTGCCATTCTCGATCCGGTAGGCCTCGGTGCAGGAGAAGACGAACTTGCCGCTGGTGATGTCCACCTGGCCGCCGCCGAAGCTCTTCGCATAGATGCCGTTCTTCGCGCGCGAGAGGATCTCGGCCGGATCGTCCTTGCCGCCCAGCATGAAGGTGTTGGTCATGCGCGGCATCGGCGCATGGGCATAGGATTCGCGGCGGCCATTGCCGGTGGGTTCCACGCCCATCAGCCGGGCGTTGAGCCGGTCCTGGATATAGCCCTTCAATATGCCGTCCTCGATCAGGACGTTGCGCTGAGTCGGCGTGCCCTCGTCGTCGATGGTCAGCGAGCCGCGCCGGTCGCCGATCGCGCCGTCGTCGATCACGGTGACGCCCGGCGCCGCGACGCGCTGGCCGATCATGCCGGAGAAAGCCGAGGTGCCCTTGCGGTTGAAATCGCCCTCGAGGCCGTGGCCGACCGCCTCGTGCAGCAGCACGCCGGGCCAGCCCGGGCCGAGCACGACGGTCATCTCGCCCGCCGGGGCGTCGACCGAGTCGAGATTCACCAGCGCCTGCGCCAGCGCGACGTCGATCGCCCGGTTCCAGGTCGCCGGCGCGAACAGGTCGTCATAGAGATAGCGGCCGCCGAGGCCGTGATAGCCGCTCTCGCGCCGCCCATTCTGCTCGGCGACGATCTGGACGTTGAGGCGGACCAGCGGACGGATGTCATGGGCGACGAAGCCGTCGGGCCGGACGATGTCGATCACGCTCCACGAGCCGGCGAGCATTACCGAGACTTGGCTCACGCGCGGATCCCGCGCCCGTGCCGCCGCGTCGATCTCCTGGCAGAGCGCGACCTTGCGGGCGAAGGGGATCAGGCTCAGCGGATCGGCGTCCGTGTAGAGGTTCGCATTGGTCCGGCGCGGCGGGCCCTGGCGCGCGCCGGCCATGGGATCGAGCACCTGCATCGTCTCGGCGGCGCGGCGGATCGCCGCCTCGCTTAGCTCGTTCGCCTGGGCGAAGGCGGTGGTCTCGCCCGAGACCCCGCGCAGGCCGAAGCCCGCCTGGGTGTTGAAGTCCGCGGTCTTCAGCCGGCCGTCGTCGAAGCCGAAGCTCTCCGAGGCGGTATATTGGAGATAGAGCTCGCCATCGTCGCAGCTTTTCAGCGCGTCGGCGGTGAGGCGGAGCGCGGCATCGGGATCGAGGCCGCCGGGGCGATACAGAAAGCTGCGGGGATCGGTGCTCATGCCAGGGATATAGGGGGCTTTGCCGGCCTTGTGCACCCCGGCGCGGCCGGGCTTAGTCCCCGTCCTCCGCCTCCCTCGCCTCACGGGCGATGCCGAGCGTGACATAATGATAGGCCGGGATGCTGGTCTCCGGCGCGTCGATGAGCCGCAGCTCGATCCGGGTCTCGCCGCCGGCGGTGGGCAGGGTGGTGACGCTTTCCAGGAGCGCCGTCGTGGTGCCGCCATAGGGGCGCGGACCGGCCGGCGCGGTCAGCCGGTTCCCGAGGCAGCGCTGGAAGCGCGCCAGCAGGCTGCCGAACAGGCGTTGTTCGCCGAAAAATCCCCCGGCCGCCAATAACAGACGAGCTCGAGATCGCTCTCGTCGGCGCTGAGGCTGCAATCCTCCGGCGTCGGCAGCGCCTCGGCGCGCCCGATACGCACGCTCATCCGATAGGGGTTGCGGGCGAAGCCGACGGCGAGGTCGGCGAAGCCGCGGCCGTCCATGTTGGTCAGCGCCCGGATCGCCCGGCACTGATCCTGCGCCGCGGCCATGGCGGGCGCCGTGGCGCACCCGATCAGCAGCGCCGCAAGACCGCGCCGCCGCAAATCGCTCAATGCCGCCCGTCCGCCGGGCCGCCCTTCAGGATGAAGCGCTTGTCGCAATAGCCGCAATCGACATAGCCCTTCTCGTCGATCTGCAGCCAGACGCGCGGATGGCCGAGCGCGGCCGAGATCTCCGCCGCGCCGTCGCAGGCGACGCGATGATGGTCGGTATAGGCGATTTCGGGCTCGTAGGGATCGGTGGCGGCCATGGCTCCCGCCTTAGCGGAGGTGATTGGGCTTCGCCAGACGGGAAAGAGGGGCTATGCGCGTGCCCATGAGCGAAGCGGCGATCACGATCAGCGACCTGCAGAAGACCTACAAAGGCGGCAAGCGCGCGCTTGACGGGGTCAGCCTCGACATCCCGCGCGGCGGCATTTTCGGCCTGCTCGGTCCCAATGGCGCCGGCAAGTCGACGATGATCAACATCCTCGCCGGCCTCGTCATGAAGACGGGCGGGACGGCCAGCATCTGGGGCTTCGACATCGACGCGCATCCGCGCAACGCCAAGCGCGCGATCGGCATCGTCCCCCAGGAAATCCTGTTCGATCCCTTCTTCACGCCGAAGGAGGCGCTGGAGATCCAGGCCGGGCTCTACGGCATTCCCAAGGCGGAGCGGCGCACGATGGAGTTGCTCCGCGCCGTCCATCTGGAGGACAAGGCCGACGCTTATTCGCGCACCCTCTCCGGCGGCATGAAGCGCCGGCTGCTCGTCGCCAAGGCGATGGTCCATTCGCCGCCCATCCTGGTGCTCGACGAGCCGACCGCGGGCGTGGACGTGGAATTGCGCCAGCAGCTCTGGGATTATGTCCGTTCGCTCAACGAACAGGGCGTCACGATCGTGCTCACCACCCATTATCTGGAGGAGGCCGAGCAGCTCTGCGACCGGATCGCGATCATCAATCACGGCCGCCTCATCGCCAACGAGGCGACCAGGGACCTGCTCGCCATGGCGCAGGAGAAGGTGGTCGAGGTGGTGGTCGATCGCGATGTGACCGCCGCGCCCGAAAATCGCTGCTTCGACAAGATCGAGCTGAAGGGAGAGCGCACGCTCACCATCACCTACCGCAAGGACCGGGTGAATGCCGGCGACGTGCTGGCGGCGCTGCAGAAGGAGGGGCTCGGCGTTATCGACGTCTCCACCCGCGAGGCGGATCTGGAGGATGTCTTCCTGAATCTGACCCGGGCGGCCAACATCTGAGCCTCTCTAGCTCCTCCCCCGGCGGGGGAGGGGGACCATGCGAAGCATGGTGGAGGGGCGGCGCGCAGCGCCCCTACACGCTTGCGTTCGCTTCGCACGCCCCTCCACCGCACTGCGTGCGGCTCCCCTCCCCTTGAGCGGAGGAGTTCGTCATCGAATTGCAAAATAGGATTTCACCTGCCAGCGTCGCGATCATGACGCGCCGCCTGCCCCCGCCCGCCGCCATCCTGTCGCCTGCCGGCGCCTCGGTTGGTCGCATTTCGCGGCGGACGTACCGGGACTTTTGTCACCTTATCGGGCCGCGCGGGCGCGGCGAGGCGGGCCGGTGAGCGGCGCGACTCGCGATTATGACGTGCTGATCGTCGGCTCCGGCGCGGCGGGGCTGACCGCGGCCCTCAACCTCGCGCCGCGCTTCCGGGTGGCGGTGCTCGCCAAGGGCGAGGGCGCGACCGGCTGGGCGCAAGGCGGGATCGCGGCGGTGCTGGAGCCGGGCGACACGTTCGAGAGCCATGTCGAGGACACGATGGTCGCCGGCGCCGGGCTCAACGACCGCGCCACGGTCGAGCGCGTGGTCGAGAATGCGCCCGCGGCGATCGCCCGGCTGGCCGAACTGGGCGTGCCCTTCAACATGGATGGGGACGGCGAGGGCTGGCACCTGACCCGGGAGGGCGGGCACAGCCATCGCCGCATCGTCCATGTCGACGACGCCACCGGCTGGGCGGTGCAGCAGGCGCTGGAGAAAGCCGCGGCCGCGCACCCCAATGTCACCCTGATCCCCGACATGGTCGCGATTGATCTCGTCACCAGCCGGCACGGCGAACGCTATTCGGGCGACGGCCATGTCTGGGGCGTCTATGCGCTCAACAAGGCGCGCGGGAAGGTCGAGACCTTCACCGCCCGGGCCACCATCCTCGCCACCGGCGGGGCGGGCCGCGTCTATCTCTTCTCGACCGCCCCGCGCGGCGCCACCGGCGACGGCATCGCCATGGCCTGGCGGGCGGGCTGCCGGGTCTCCAACATGGAGATGATGCAGTTCCACCCGACCTGCCTCTACCATCTGGAGCTCAAGAACTTCCTGATCACCGAGGCGGTGCGCGGCGAGGGCGGGCGGCTGATCAACCCCGCCACCGGCAAGCGTTTCATGCCTTATTATGACGAGCGGCTGGAGCTGGCGCCGCGCGACGTGGTGGCGCGGGCGATCGACGCCGAGCTCAAGCGCTACGGCCTCGATTTCGTCCACCTGGACATCAGCCATCTCGATGCGGATTTCGTGACGGGCCATTTCCCGAACATCCACGAGAAGCTGCTCGGCCTTGGCATCGACATGACCCGGGAGCCGATCCCGGTCGTCCCCGCCCAGCATTATACGTGCGGCGGCGTGGTCGTGGACCTGGACGGGCGCACCGATCTGCCCGGCCTCTACGCGGTCGGCGAGGTCAGCGAATCGGGGCTGCACGGCGCCAACCGGCTCGCCTCCAATTCGCTGCTCGAATGCTTCGTCTTCGGCGATGCGGCGGCGAAGCATATCCTGGCGAACTGGGATGAGCTGCGCGCGCCGCCGCCGATCCGCGGTTGGGACGAGAGCCGGGTCACCGATTCCGACGAGGAGGTGGTGATCAAGCAGAACTGGACCGAGATCCGCCGCTTCATGTGGAATTATGTCGGCATCGTCCGCACCACCAAGAGGCTCGAACGCGCCCAGCACCGGATCAAACTGCTGACCGGGGAGATCGAGGATTATTACGGCCATTTCCGCGTCACCCCGGACCTGGTCGAACTCCGCAACCTCCTCCAGACCGCCGAACTGATCGTCCGCTCGGCGCTCAGGCGGCGGGAGAGCCGCGGGCTGCATTACACGCTCGACTATCCCAAGATGCTGGTGAAGGCGGCGGACACGGTCCTAGCGCCCTAGAAAGTCTCGGATCGCTTGCTCCAGCCGCGCCGGCTGGTCGTACATGATCATGTGGCCGCTATTGTCGATCCGGACGAAGCGGGCCTGGCGCGCGCCGGCATAGGCGCGGGCGAACTGGCGGTCCATCGCCGCGCCGGCGCGGGCATGCGGGGAGGCATAGGCGACGGTGAGCGGCACCCGGATCTCCGGCAGCCGCCCGGTCAGGTCGATCGCCGCCAGCTCGTTCATCGCCCGGCCGACCACGGCGGGATCGCTGGTGCGGAAGCTGGACCCCTCCGGCGCGAACATGCCGACGAAGGAGGAGAAGAGCCGGCGGCCGCTCTCCGTCTCGGTCAGCCCGGCGATGCCGCGCGCGATCGAGGAGGCGTCGGCGGTGGTCTGGCCGAACAGGCCGGCGGGGGCGGGCAGCATGTCCACCACCATCACCCGGCCGATCAGGCGCGGATGATCGGCGGCGAGCATCATCGCCAGCGTCCCGCCCATGGAATGGCCGATGATCGCCGGCCGCCGGAGCCGCTGCTCCTCGATATAGCGGACCAGCTCGCGCGCCAGCGGCGCGACCATGGGTCCGCGCGCATTGCCGCGCGCCGGCGCGCCGGCGAAGCCCGCGACATGGATCAGATGGTAGCGATAGCCCGGCACCGCGCGCACCGCCGAGGCCCAGACCTCCGGGCCCTCGGTCAGCCCCGGGATCAGGATCACGTCCGGCCCGGAGCCGCGCACCTCCACCGAGAAGCGCGCCGGCGCGAAGGGCGCCGCCTGCACCCCCGCGCCGCAGCCGGGCAGCAGGGCCGTGCCGCACAGGCCGAGGATGAAAAGGCGCCGGTTCACATCCATATCCTAGCGAGCATGTTTGAACGCTGCCTTACCTTCGTCTAGACCGCTGAGCCATGTCTTCCCCGCATCTCTACCTCGTGGACGGCTCGTCCTATATCTTCCGCGCCTTCCACCGGCTGCCGCCGCTGACCAACAAGTTCGGCCTGAACGTCGGCGCCGTCTACGGCTATACGACGATGCTCTGGAAGCTGGCCGACAGCCTGAACAAGGCGGACGGGCCGACCCATCTCGCGGTCATCCTCGACGCCTCGGAGAGCACGTTCCGCAACCGGCTCTACGACCAGTATAAGGCGAACCGGCCGCCGCCGCCGCCCGAGCTCGTCCCGCAATTCCCGCTGATCCGCGACGCCACCCGCGCCTTCTCCATTCCCTGTCTCGAGGAGGACGGGCTGGAGGCGGACGACATCATCGCCTGCTACACCAAGGCGGCGATCCGGGAAGGCTGGCAGGTCACCATCGTCTCCTCCGACAAGGATCTGATGCAGCTGATCGAGCCGGGCGTGGACATGCTCGACACGATGAACGACCGGCGCATCGGCCGCGACGAGGTGATCGAGAAGTTCGGCGTCGGCCCCGAGAAGGTGGGCGAGGTGCTCGCGCTGATGGGCGACAGCGTCGACAACGTTCCCGGCGTCCCCGGCATCGGCCCGAAGACCGCCTCCAAGCTCATCCAGGAATATGGCGACGTCGAGGCGGTGCTCGCCGCGGCGCCGGACATGAAGCCGTCGAAGATGCGCGAGAATCTGATCGAGCATGCCGAAAAGGCCCGCATCTCGCGCGAGCTGGTCGAGCTGATCTGCGACTCGCCCTTGCCGGAGCCGCTGGCCGAGCTGGCGATGAAGGGGATTCCCGAGGAGCCGCTGCGCGCGTTCCTCGATCATCACGGCTTCCGCTCGCTGCTCGCCCGGCTGGGCGTGCAGGCGCAGGCCGCGGCCTCGCCCGCGGCGAGCGAGACGACCACGCAGCGCGAGGTCCGGCCGGAGCCGAAGATCGATCGCGCGCTCTACGAGACCGTCACCACCGAGGCGGCGCTGGACGGCTGGATCGCCGCGGCCAATGCCAAAGGCCTGGTCGCCTTCGATACCGAGACGGACGGACGCGACTGCGTCTCCGCCAAGCTGGTCGGGATCAGCCTCGCCACCGACTGCAACAGCGCCTGCTACATTCCGCTCGAACATGGCGGCGACGATCTGCTCGCCGAGCGGCCCGACCAGTTGCCGGCGGCGCTCGTGATCGCGAAACTGAAGCCGCTGCTCGAGGATCCGGCGGTGCTCAAGGTCGGGCACAATCTCAAATTCGACTGGGTGGTGCTGGAGAAACGCGGCATCCGCGTCGCGCCCTATGACGACACGCTCGTGATGAGCTTCAACCTCGACGCAGGCGGGCTGAACAGCCACGGCCTCGACGATCTCGCCAATAAGCATCTCGATCACACCTGCATCGCCTTCAAGGAGCTGTGCGGGACCGGCCAGAAGCAGATCACCTTCGACAAGGTGCCGGTCGACCGGGCCACCGAATATGCGGCCGAGGATGCCGACGTGACCCTGCGGCTCTGGCTTCGGTTCCGCGCGCGGCTGCCCTTCGAGAAGGCGACCCGGGTCTACGAACTGGTTGACCGGCCGATGGTGTCGGTGATCGGCGGCATGGAGCGCGACGGCGTCAAGGTCGACCGCGAGGTGCTGAAGGGCCTGTCGGCCGAGTTCAACACGCAGATCGCCGCGCTAGAGGAGAAGATCTGCGGCGAGGCCGGCTGCAAGTTCACGATCGGCTCGCCCCAGCAGCTCGGCGACATCCTTTTCAATCAGATGGGCCTGTCCGGCGGCCGCAAGGGCAAGTCCGGCGTCTATTCGACCGACCAGAACGAGCTGGAGCGGCTGGAGCGCGAGGGCGTGCCGATCGCCCGGCTGGTGCTGGAATGGCGCCAGCTCACCAAGCTCAAATCCACCTATACCGACGCGCTGCAGGAGCAGATCAACCGCGACACCGGCCGCGTCCACACCAGCTACAGCCTGTCGGGCGCGCAGACCGGCCGCCTGGCCTCGACCGACCCCAATCTCATGAACATCCCGATCCGCACCGAGATCGGCCGACGCATCCGCGACGCCTTCGTCGCCGAGCCGGGCTTCGTGATGATGTCGGCCGACTATAGCCAGATCGAGCTCCGCCTCGCCGCCCATATCTGCGACGTGCCGCCCTTGCGCGCCGCCTTCGAGGCGGGCGAGGACATCCACAACCGCACCGCGCAGGAATTGTTCGGCGCCGTGGACCGCGACACCCGCGCGCGGGCGAAGACGATCAACTTCGCCATCCTCTACGGCATCTCGCGCTGGGGCCTCGCCCAGCGCCTCGAAATCGCTCCGGACGAGGCGCAGGCGATGATCGACCGCTATTTCGAGCGCTTCCCGGGCATCCGCGCCTATATCGGCGACACGCTCACCCATGCCCGCGAGACCGGCTTCACCACCACCCTGTTCGGCCGCAAGACGCACTTCCCGCGGATCAAGTCCAACGTCCAGCACGAGCGACAGGGCGCCGAGCGCGCCGCGATCAACGCGCCGATCCAGGGCACCGCCGCCGACATCATCAAGCGGGCCATGGCGCGGGTGGGTCCTGTCCTCTCCGCCGAGGGCCTGACCGGCACCCGCATGCTGATGCAGGTGCATGACGAACTGGTCTTCGAGGTGCCCGAGGCGGAGGTCGACCGCGCCACCGCGATCATCCGCCACGTCATGGAGCGCGCGGCCGAGCCCGCGATCACCCTGTCCGTGCCGCTGGGCGTCGAGATCGGCACCGGGCCGAACTGGGGCGCGGCGCATTGAGCGGCGGTGCGCCGCCTCTCCCGCCCGCGAGGGCGACATGACCACCGCCCCGGCCAGGCCCGACGACGACATCGCCGCCCTCGCCAAGGGGGGGCGGACCAACTTTTTCGGCTTCGTCATCCGGCTGCTGGCGCGCATCCCGTTCATCTTCATCGCCGGCCACGCCTACGGGCCGGAGCTGCTCGGCCGCTTCGCCTCGGCGGTGATCGCGGTCGAGCTCGCGGCGCAATTCGCCACGATCGGGCTCAAGCGCGGGCTCGCCCAGCAGCTGTCGACCACCGATCGGCCCCATTCCCACGTTGTCGCGGATGGCCTGCTCTGCGCCTTCATCGCCTCGGCGGCGGCCAGCGTGGTGCTGATGCTCTTCCCGCAGGCGATGTTCCCGCATGGCGACATCCGCAATGCCGAATGGCTGCTGCCGCTGGTCATCTTCGGCATTTCCGGGGCCGACGTCGCGCTGGCGGCGCTCGCCTACAAGCATGACGTGAAGTCGACCGTGCACGTCCGGGCGATCGTCGAGCCATGGGTGATCAGCATCGGCGCCGGCGTCTTCGTCTTCACCGCCTTCAAGAGCGACGGGCTGATTCTCGCCTACGTCCTGTCGGTGGTGGCCGGCCTGATCACGGCCTTGTGGCGCCTGTTCCGGTCCTACGGCATCGCGCGGGGCTGGCGGCCCTATCCGGGCGAGATGCTGGCTCTGGCCCGGCGCAACTTCCCGCTGGCGGCGGCGGACGCCATCGAATGGGTGTCGCGCCGCCTCGACATCTTCCTGCTCGGTCTGCTCGTCGCCCCGCAATTCGTGGGCATCTATTATGCCGCGCAGCAGGTCGCCTCAATGCCGCAGAAGCTCAAGACCAGCTTCGATCCGATCCTCGCCCCGGTGGTGACCCAGAAGCTCGCCGAGGGGGACAGGAAGGCGGTCGCCAAGCAGGTGCGCCAGGTCGGCTTCTGGATCATCGCCGCCCAGGCCGGCATCGCGCTCGCGCTCGGCATTCCGGGCGAGGCGCTGATGGGCCTGTTCGGCGAGGGCGGCAGCTTCGTCGGGGGCACCGCGGCTTTGGCCTTCCTGCTTGCCGCCGAGGTGGTGGCGGCGACGGCGGCCGTGTCGGAGGCCGCGCTCGTCTATGTCGCGCGCCATCGCAACCTCATGCTCTCCTGCGTGACGATCGCGGTCCAGGCCGCGCTCACGCTCGGCTTCATCTTAGGGATGCAGGCGCCGGGCTGGTCGCAGGCCTATCAGGCGGCCGGCGCGGCGCTGGCGCTGGCGCTGGCGCTGGGGCTCGGCTCGATCCTGAAGTCCCGCCTGCTGTCGCGGCTGCTCGGCGCGCCGGTCCAGGGCTGGCGCTGGTCGCTTGTCCTGGCGGCCGCCATCGCCTCTCTGGTCGGCTTCGCCGCCACCCTGGTGCCCGAATGGCTGGAGCTCAGCGTCGGCGCCCCGGCCATCCTGATCACCTTCGGCCTGGTGATCTGGTATCGCGGCTTCACCGACGAGGACCGCAAGCTCTTCCGTCTCGGCAAGAAGGACAAGCCGGCTCTGCCTGTCTCGGAGCCCGCCACGCCCTGACGGGCGATCAGTGGCGGAAGTGCCGCATGCCGGTGAAGACCATGGCGAGGCCCGCCTCGTCGGCCGCTTCGATCACCTCCTCATCGCGGATCGAGCCGCCCGGCTGGATCACCGCCGTGGCGCCGGCTTCCGCCGCGGCGAGCAGCCCGTCCGCAAAGGGGAAGAAGGCGTCGGACGCCACCGCCGCGCCAATCGTGCGGGGCTCAGCCCAGCCCGCTTTCTCCGCCGCGTCTTTCGCCTTCCAGGCGGCGATGCGCGCGGATTCGAGGCGGTTCATCTGCCCGGCGCCGATCCCGGCCGTGGCGCCGTCCTTCGCATAGACGATAGCGTTTGACTTCACATGCTTGGCCACGGTCCAGGCGAACAGGCAGTCGGCCAGCTCCTGCTCCGTCGGCGCGCGCCTGGTCACGATCTTGAGATCGTCGCGGCCGATCATAAGGCTGTCGCGGGACTGGATCAGGAAGCCGCCGGCGATCGACTTCATCGCCCGCCCGCGCCGCGCGGGATCGGGCAGCTCCCCGGTCAGCAGCAGGCGCAGATTCTTCTTGCGGGCGAAGACCTCCCGGGCCGCATCGTCGGCATCGGGCGCGCAGACGACTTCGGTGAAGATACCGGAAATCGCCTCCGCCGTCGGCCCGTCGAGCGGCCGGTTGACCGCGATGATGCCGCCGAAGGCCGAGACGGTGTCGCAGGCGAAGGCCGCCTCATAAGCCTGCGCCACGGTCGCCGCGGTGGCGACGCCGCAGGGATTGGCGTGCTTGACGATCACCACGGTCGGCGGGCCGTCGCGAAACTCGCTGACCAGCTCGAGCGCCGCATCGGCGTCGTTATAATTGTTGTAGCTGAGCTCCTTGCCCTGGAGCTGGCGCGCCTGGGCGATGCCGTTCACGCCGCCCGCGGCCTGGGTGTAGAGCGCCGCGATCTGATGCGGATTCTCGCCGTAGCGCAGCTCCGCCTGCTTGATCATCGGTACGGCGACACGCGCGGGGAAGCGCTCGCCCTGATCGACATGCGCGAACCAGCCGGCGATCGCAGCGTCATAGGCGGCGGTGGCCGCGAAGGCCTTGGCCGCGAGCCGCTTGCGGAAATCGAACGACGTCATGCCGCCGGTCTCGTCCAGGACCGCGATCAGCTCGGCATAGTCGGCGGGATCGGTGACGATCGCGACATAGCCATGGTTCTTGGCGGCGGAGCGGACCATCGACGGGCCGCCAATGTCGATATTCTCGATGACCTCCGACCGGTCCGCACCCTTCGCCACGGTCTGGGCGAATGGGTAGAGATTGACGACGACGAGATCGATCGCGCCGATGTCGTGTGCCGCCATCGCCGCCGCATGGTCGGCATCGTCGCGCACCGCGAGCAGTCCGCCATGCACCTTCGGGTGCAGCGTCTTCACCCGTCCGTCCATCATCTCGGGGAAACCGGTGAGCTCGGCAATGTCCATGACCTCCAGCCCCGCCTCGCGGAGCGCCTTGGCGGTGCCGCCGGTCGAGACCAGTTCCACCCCATGCCGGGCCAGGGCCTGGCCGAGTTCGGCGAGACCGGTCTTGTCCGACACGGAGAGCAATGCGCGGGCGACTTTCACGTCCGTCATGGAAGGTCCTTCGAAGCTGGAGTCGGGCACCCCTTAGCGCCGCCCTCCGGAGGCGTCACCCCGCCCGCTTCAATTCCCAGCTGATGGTCATGCCCTCGACCGGGGTCTCGCCCATGATGACGAGCTGGAGCGAGGCATGCGGCAGGGCGTCGCCATCGATCCAGAGGCTGTCCTCGACGCCGAGCTGGCCGCCGCGGCAACGGAACTGCCAGACCGCGCCCCCCTTCAGGCGGAGCAAGGCGCCCTGGCCGTCGGCGGTGCTGGTCACCTCGACGGCGGGGGCAAGATGGAAGCGGACGGCGAAGGCGATGGTCTCGTTCTTCCGCTTCTTGCCTGCGGCGATCAGCCGATCCTCGCCGCCCAGCAACTTGCCGTCGCTGGAGAGATTGAGCCGGCGCTCGTGGACCAGGCCGTAGCGGCGGACATAGCCGTCATGGCTCGCCTCGCAGCGGGCCACGCCGGCGGTCTCGTCGCGGACCAGCTCGACCTCGCCCACGCCTTTGCCGAGCGAGCCGTCCTCGTGGATCGCGGTCGAGTTGCGGTCGCCGAGCGTCAGGGTCGAATGGGCGGCGGTGGTGCGCAGGGCATGGGCCAGATCGACGGGCAGCGCGCCCGGCGCGTCGCCGGCGCCGCCGCAATTGACGATCAGCCGCGCCGGCCCGTCGCTCAGCTCGAAGGCCAGGGTGGAGGCGCAGGCCCCGGGCAGGGAGCGCGGCGGCGGCGGCGGCGCGGCATCGAAGACGAGCACGCTCTGCTTGGCCTGCAGGCGCTGATAGCCCCAGCCCCGCGCCTGGCGGAGCGGCCGCACGGCGATGCCCGCGCCCTCCACCGCGGCGGCGACGCGGCGGCGGCCGGCCATGTTGCCGCCCTGCCAGCTGGACAGGGCTTCGTCGCCCAGGGTGACGGAGAGCAAGGCCGCCACCGCGGCGGAAAGGGCGTCGGTCAGCCATTCCGGCACGTCGCGGCGCGCGGCGATGTAGACGGCGCGCAGCTGCCCAAGCGTCTCGACGACCGCGATCTGCTCGAGCGGCGAGCGGCTGACGAGACCGCCATCGTCGTGCAGCGAGACGCCGAGGGCGCGGGACAGGCCGACCTCGCCGGTCTTCAGCCGGGCCGGCCCGCCCTGGACGACCAAGGCGGCGGCGATCACCCCGCTCCAGGCGGAGATGCGCGCCAGTCCGGGCGGGGCCTTGTCGGCGCCTCGCTCAAGATGTCGCGCACCGCGCGCCAGTGCGTAGAGGACCGAGGAGCGGTAGACCGGGTCGTTGCTGGACAGGATATAGGGCGCATAGGCCGTCCAGAAGAGGATCCGCCGCCCCCAGAGATCGGCGCGCCAGGCGGGCTCCGAGACCTCGTCGGCATGGGCGGCCAGCCACTTGCGCATCAGCCCCTCGGCCCGGACCGCGCCGCGCTCGCGCGTCGCCGCCGCGGAGAGATCGCGCAGCCAGGCGAAGCTCTGCAGATGATCGCTGAAATCCGCCGGATAGCCGTGGGTCGAGAAATCGAAGCGCTCGGCCGGGATTTCGGTGGCACCGTGGCGGATCAGCCCGTCGAGCAGAGCCTCGCCCGCCGCCTTGTCGCCGGCGATCGGATCCTTGGGCACGGCGACGAGCTTCAGCGGCACCTTGCCGCGCAGCCGGAAGGCGTAGAGCGGGGTCCGCCAGCCGAACCGGTGCAGCCGGTAGCCGAGCCGCTCGAACAGGGACATGCCGCGATCGTCGCCGACCCGGATCAGCCTCTTGCCCGCCGCGATCTCGTTCTCGCCCGTTTCGCTCTCCACCCGCTCCAGGATGCTCATCCCCTGAGGCCTTTGATATTCTCCGCATAAGAAGCCGCGCCGCCACGGAAGGTTGCGGTGCCGGCAACCAGCACGTCCGCGCCGGCCGCGATGACGCGCCGCGCATTGCCCTGGTCGACACCGCCGTCCACCTCGAGGTCGATCGGCTTGCCCAATTTGTCGATCTGCTTGCGGATCGCTTCGATCTTGCGCAGCTGGCTCTCGATGAAGCTCTGCCCGCCGAAGCCCGGATTGACGCTCATCACCAGGACGAGATCCAGCTCCTCGAGCATATAATCGAGCATCTTGGCGGGAGTCGCAGGGTTGAGCGACACGCCGGCCCGCTTGCCGAGCGCCTTGATCCGCTGGACGGTGCGATGGAGATGCGGTCCCGCCTCCGGATGGACGGTGATGATGTCGGCGCCCGCCTCGGCGAAGGCCTCCAGATAGGCATCGACCGGCGAGATCATCAGGTGCACGTCGAGCGGCTTGGCCGTGTGCGGCCTGAGCGCCTCCACCACCATCGGGCCGATGGTGATGTTCGGCACGAAATGGCCGTCCATCACGTCGACATGGATCCAATCCGCCCCGGCCGCGTCAACGGCGCGCACCTCCTCGCCCAGCCGCGCGAAATCGGCGGAGAGGATGGAAGGGGAAATGCGGACCGGCTGCTGCACGGCAGCAACCCTAACATTGCCGCGACTCGGCGGGCAAGGAAGCCGCCCGACTTATCCCCGGTTATCCGAAGGCTAAGAGCCAGCCCGAGTCAGAAGCGCGATGAAAAAGCTGTCGGCGCCGCCTTCCGCCTCATATCGGCCCGGCAGGAGGCGATGCTCCTCCTCGATCCGATAATCGTCGCGCCGGTCGATGAAGGCGGCCAGCACCTCCTCGCCCTCCCGCCGCTCCAGCGAGCAGACCGAGTAAACGAGGCGGCCCCCCGGCTTGAGCCAGCCCGCGACGCGGCCCAGCATCGCGCCCTGCACCTCGGCCAGCTCCGCGATCGCCCTGGGGCGGACCCGGTGAAGCACGTCCGGGTGGCGACGGAAGATGCCAGTGGCCGAGCAGGGCGCGTCGAGCAGGATCGCGTCGACCTGGGCCGGCGGCGACCAGGTCATGACGTCAGCGGCCACCACCCTGGCCGGAAGCCCGGTGCGCTCCAGATTCTGCGAAAGTCGCGCCAGACGACTTTCCGAAACGTCGACCGCGGTCACCTCCCAGCCGGCGCTGGCCAGCTGCATCGTCTTGCCGCCCGGCGCCGCGCAGAGATCCAGCACCGTCCGGCCCTCGCCGGCGCCGAGCAGGCGGGCGGGCATGGCAGCCGAAATGTCCTGCACCCACCATTTGCCGTCCTCATAGCCGGGCAGGTCCGCGACGGCGGTGCCGCGCGGGAGGCGGAGATGGCCGGGAAGCAGGCTCAGGCCCTCCACGCCGGCGGGTGGCTCGCCGATCAGGTCGATGGGCGGCTGGGCCGCGATCGACCGGGCGGCGGCCTCGACCATTGCATCGCCCCATTGTTCGCGCCAGCGCTCGGCGACGGCCTCCGGCAGGCTCGGCACCTCCGGCAAGGCCTGTTTCGAGCGCATGACCGCGCTGAACACGCCATGGACCAGCTTGCGCGGGCCGCCGTCCACCAGCGGCAGGACGGTGGAGATGGCGGCATGGTGCGGCGTGCCGAGCGCGAGCGCCTGGACCAGAGCGATGCGTAGCGCGAACCGGGCCTTGGCGTCGTCGGGCAGTCGCTTCCGCGTCGCACCGTCGATCAGGGCGTCCAGATCGGGCAGACGGCGCAAGGCCTCGGCGGCGATGGCATGGGCGAAGGCGCGATCGTCGGGCCGCGTGAGCTCGCGCGTCGCCATATCGAGGGCGGCTTCGAGGGGCAGGCCCTTGCGCAGCACCGCATCGAGGAGTCGGAGCGCCGCCTTGCGGCTTTCGAGACCGATCATGTGACGAGCAGGTAGATGGTCAAAGCGAGGGCCGCCACCCAGAACAGGAAGCCCAGCAGCTGCGTGCCGAAATCGAGCCAGCCATCACCGCCCGCGCCGCCGTGGCGCTCCGAAGGGACGCGGACATAGCCCAGGGTCAGCAGGAACATGAGCGGCCGGCCGGTGAAGTGGAACAGCCGCCCGAGCCCGTGAAAGAGGAGACCGCCGACGAGTTCGACGACGATATCCCCGATCAGACTCACCCGCGCCGGCCGTGCGGATCCAGAGCGCTGGCGGACCGGCGGGTCTTGGGGACGGACGATGACGCGCCCGGGACGGCGGGCCGGTCCGGCGCTTCGTAGGAGGACGCCTCGAAGGAGGGCAGGGACGGGTGGCCCATCTCGCCCGCCATCCGCTCGAGCGCCGCGATCCGGTTCTCGGTCGCCGGGTGGGTCGAGAACCAGCTGTCGCCGCGGCCGAGGCCGGGGACAATGTAAAGCGCGGCCGCGGCCGGATTGGCCTTGGCGACCGGGTTCGGGATGCGCTGGGCGCCATGGGCCAGCTTGGCCAGCGCCGAGGCGAGCTTGCGCGGATTGCCGTGCATCTCGGCGCCGCCTTTGTCCGCGCCATATTCGCGCGCCCGGCTGATCGCGAGCTGGACCAGCATCGCGGCGAAGGGCGCGACGATCACCGCCAGGATCATCGCCACCATGTTGGCGCCGCCCCGATCCCTGTCGCCGCCGCCGAAGAACAGGCCAAAATTGGCGAGCATGGAGATCGCGCCGGCGATGGTCGCGGTCATCGTCATCACCAGGGTGTCGCGATTCTTCACATGGGCGAGCTCGTGCGCCATCACCGCGGCGACCTCGTCGCGGTCCAGGATGGCGAGCAGGCCGGTGGTGGCCGCGACCGCGGCATTCTGCGGATTGCGCCCGGTGGCGAAGGCGTTGGGGTGCGGCTCGTCGATCAGATAGACTTTGGGGGTCGGCAGGCCGCCACGCCGGGCGAGTTCGTCGACGATCCCGTAAAGCTGCGGCGCGGAACGCGCGTCCACCTCCACCGCTCCGTGCATGCGAAGGACGATCTTGTCCGCATTCCAGTAGGTGAACAGGTTCATGCCCGCGGCGATGGCGAGCGCGATCAGCGCGCCGGTGACGCCGCCGAACAGATAGCCCAGACCCATGAACAGAGCGGTCAAGGCCGCCAGCAACATGGTCGTGCGAAGGGTGTTCATCTTGCCTTTCGATCCTCCAGAGAGGAAATGTGGGCGGAACGAGCCCCGAATTCAACGGAACCGCCATGGCCGAGCGCCCACCCCATGTGAAAGCCCCCGCCTATCTGACGCCCAGCCCGCCCGTGCCGGACCCGGCGGCGGCGAAAGAGGCGACCGAAAGCGGCGGACCGAAAGGCAAGGAGCCCACCCGCTACGGCGACTGGGAGAATAAGGGCATCGCCTGGGATTTCTGAAGTCCCTGCCGGGCTCTATCGTGCGTGCTCCGGCGAAGGCCGGAGCGCTGGCCGGAAACGAACCGCGGGCCTCGCAACGCTCCGGCCTTCGCCGGAGCACGTGTTGAGCGCTCGGAGGGCAGGAGAACTACACCCCTTCCGCTCGCAACGGCCGCGCCAGCAGCCGGCCCACCACCTCGTCCACCGACGCTTCCTCCGCCAGCAGGGCGCAGACCGCCGCCACGATCGGCATGTCGACGCCGATCGCCTCGGCCGCGCGCTTCAGCACCGGGGCGGTGAAGGCGCCCTCGGCGACGGTGCGGCGGTCGGACAGCAGTTCGGCGGGCCGCGCCCCCTCGCCGATGCCCTTGCCCAGCGAGAAGTTGCGCGAGCTGGTCGAGGAGCAGGTGAGGACGAGATCGCCAAGCCCGGCAAGCCCGGCCAAGGTCTCCGCCCGCGCGCCCTTGGCGAGGCCGAAGCGCGTCATCTCCGCGAAGCCCCGCGAGATGAGCGCCGCGCGCGCGTTCAGGCCGAGCCGGCGTCCCTCGACGACGCCGCAGGCGATGGCGAGGACGTTCTTGACCGCGCCGCCCACTTCGGCGCCGGCCACGTCGTCGCCGAGATAGGGCCGGAACCAGGGCCGCGCGATCCGCGCGACGAGCCGCTCGCCCAGCGCCTGGTCCTCAACCGCCAGGGTGACCGCCGTCGGCAGGCCGGCCGCCACTTCATGGGCGAAGGTGGGGCCGGACAGGACCGCGACCGGCGCGTCCGGACGCAATTCGTGCACGACCTCGTGCATCAGCAAACCGGTCCCGTCCTCGATCCCCTTGGCGCACAGGATGAGCGGCGTTTCGGTCACGGTTAAGCCGCTGATAACCTTGCGTAAATATTGCGCCGGGCTAACGATTAGCAAGGCTTCGCAATCGTCGAGATCGGCCAGATCACCGGTCGCGCGGATCGAGGGGCTGAGCGCCAGCCCCTTGAGAAACAAGGGGTTTTCGTGCGCGCCGTTGACCGCCTCGACCACGTCCGGCTCGCGCGCCCAGAGCGTCACCGGCTCGCCATTGGCGGCCGCCACCTGGGCGAGAGCGGTGCCCCAGGCACCGGCGCCGACCACTCCGATTCTCATGCCTTCACCCCCGCGCCACGTGCCTTCTCGGCATCCGGATCGAGTGGCCAGCGGGCCCTGGCGGGCGCATCCAGCCCGTCGACCAGCCCGGCCTCGAAGCGCAGCGCCCCGGCCCAGCCGATCATCGCCGCATTGTCCGTGCAGAGCCACAGAGGCGGCGCGACGAAAGGCAGGCCATGGTCCGCGGCGAGGCCGGTCAGCGCGGTTCGCACCGCCTGGTTGGCCGCGACGCCGCCGGCGACGACAAGCGCCGTCGCGCCGTCCGCCGCGGCGAGGGCGCGCCGGGTCCGGTCGAGAAAACAGTCCACCACCGCCTGCTGGAAGCTCGCGGCGATGTCCGCGTCGGCATATTTGCCGCTCTCCTTGGCGCGCAGCACCGCGCTTTTCAGCCCGGCAAAGGAGAAATGCGGCTCGGCCGAGCCGACCAGAGGCCGGGGCAGCGGCACCGCGCGCCTGTCGCCCTCGGCCGCGGTCCGCTCGACGGCGGGGCCGCCGGGAAAGCCGAGGCCGAGCAACTTGGCGGTCTTGTCGAAGGCTTCGCCGGCGGCGTCGTCGATGGTGGTGGCGAGCCGCCGGTAGGCGCCGACCCCCTCGACCAGCAGCAATTGGCAATGGCCGCCCGAGACGAGCAGAAGCAGATAGGGAAATCGAAGGTCAGGGTCGCTCAGCATGGGCGACAGCGCATGGCCTTCCAGATGGTTGACCGCCACGAGCGGCCTGTTCGCCGCCAGCGCCAGCCCCTTGGCGGTGACCAGCCCCACCATGACGCCGCCGATCAGCCCCGGCCCGGCGGTCGCGGCGATCGCGTCGACCCCGGCGAGGTCGACCCCCGCTTCCGCCAGCACCTGCGCGATCAGCTCGGGCAAGATCTCGACATGGGCGCGCGCGGCGATCTCCGGCACCACCCCGCCGAACGGCCGGTGCGCGGCCTCCTGCCCCGCCAATTTGTGCGCGAGGATGCGCCGGTCCGACGTCACCAGAGCGGCGGCGGTCTCGTCGCAACTCGATTCAATGCCCAAGATCAGGCTCATCCAAGCTTCCCTGCCACTCTCTATCCCGCTAGTTCAAGCGCCGCATGACCCAGCCCATCCGGATCGGCACGCGCGGCTCGCCGCTGGCGCTCGCCCAGGCGCATATGGTGGCGGCCGCGCTGCGTGCCAGCCATGGCGTGGAAACGGAGATCGTGCCGATCACCACGACGGGCGACGTGATTCAGGACGTGGCGCTTTCCGAAGTGGGCGGCAAGGCGCTCTGGACCAAGGAGCTGGACCGCTGCCTGCTCGACGGCCGCACCGATCTTTCCGTTCATTCGATGAAGGACGTGGAGACGCTCCGGCCGGCGGCGCTGGTCATCGCCGCGATGCTGGAGCGGGCGGACACGAAGGACCGGCTGATCGGGGCGGAGAGCCTCGACGCGCTGCCGCACGGCGCCCGGGTCGGCACCTCCTCGCCGCGGCGCACCGCGCAATTGCTCGCCCGGCGCCCGGATCTCGGCTGCGCGGTCATCCGCGGCAACGTGCAGACCCGGCTCGCCAAGATCGAGGCGGGGGCGTTCGACGCCACCCTGCTCGCCGCCGCGGGGCTGGACCGGCTCGGCCTCGCGCTCGGCGCGCCGCTCGACCTGCTGCCCGCCCCCGCGCAGGGCGCGATCGGGGTGGAAGTGCTCGCGGAACGGGCGGAGCTGCGCGCGTTGCTCGCCGCCATCGACCATCTGCCCACGCATGACGCGGTGAGGGCCGAGCGCGCCTTCCTCGCCGCGCTCGGCGGCGACTGCCACAGCGCCGTCGCCGCGCTGGCCACGCCCGAGGGGCTGGTGATCGCCGAGATCTTGAGCGCCGACGGCCGCGAGGTTCTGCGCGGCGAGGGCGCGCCGGCCGCGCTCGCCGCCAGCCTGCTCGCGCGCGCCAGTCCCGACCTCAGGGCGATGTTCGCGCCATGAGGATCCTCATCCTCCGCCCGCAGCCCGGCGCCGACGAGACGGCCGCGCGGGCGCGGGCGCTGGGCCTCGCGCCTGTGGTGACGCCGCTCTTCGCGGTCCGCCCGCTCGCCTGGACGCCGCCCGATCCCGCCGGCTTCGACGCGGTGATGCTGACCAGCGCTAGCGCCGCCCGGCAGGCGTCGGAGGGGCTGACCCCGTTCAAGGCCCTGCCCTGCTATGCGGTGGGCGAGGCGACCGCCGCCGCCGCGGAGGAAGCGGGCTTCGCCGACATCCGGGTCGGCCCGGACGACGGGAAGTCGCTGCTGCTGATGATGGCGGAGGACGGGGTGCGCACCGCCTTCCACGCCTGCGGGCAGGATCATCTCGCCTTCGGCCATCCCGAGGTCGCCATCACCCGGGTCCCCGTATACGCCGCGCAGGAGGTGGACATGCTGCCGGTGCCGGCCGAGGACATGCTCGCTCTGCTCCATTCCCCGCGCGCCGCGACCCTGTTCGCGGCCCTCGCCGGCGACAAATCAAGGATCCGCCTCGCCGCGATCAGCGCCAAGACGGCGCGCGCCGCGGGCGAGGGCTGGCGCTCCGTCTCGGTCGCGCCGCGGCCCCGCGATCAGGCGCTGCTGGAGCTTGCCGCCGAGCTGTGCCAGAAAGCGGATCGATGAACGGCGATTACGACCCGATCGACACCGCGCCGCCGCTGCCGCCGCGCCGACCCTTGCTGCGCAAGGCCGCGCTCCCGGCCATCGCCTTCCTGCTCGGGCTCGGGGTGATGGGCTATCTGCTCTCGCAATGGGAGGCCGGCGCCCGCCTGCTCGGCATCACCCAGCCGGCCCCGGCGCCGCAGCCCGCGCCCCAGCCGGCCCCGCAGCCGCAGCTACCGCCCGTCGTCCAGTACGAACCGCCGCCGCCCAATCCGGCCTTGCCCGGCACCGCCGCCGAGCAGGATTTCGCGCGCCGGCTGGCCGTTCTGGAGCAAAGGTTCGGGACGATCGACAGCTCCTCGCGCGTCGCCGTCGGCAGCGCCGACCGCACCGAGGCCTTGGTCGCCGCCTTCGCCGCGCGCCGCGCCATCGACCGCGGCGTGCAGCTGGGCTTCCTGGAGCGGGTGCTTCAGCAGCGCTTCGGCGCCACCCAGCCCCGCGCGGTCGCGGCGATCATCAACGGCGCGCGCGAGCCGGTCACGCTCGCCCAGCTGGAAAGCGAGCTGGAGACGCTCGGCGAGCAATTGATGGGCGCGCCGCCCGACCAGAGCTGGTGGGGCGCCTTTCGCGACGAACTGGGGAGCCTGATTATCGTTCGCCGCGCCGACACCCCTTCGGCCGAGCCGAGCCAGCGGCTGGATCGCGCCAAACGGTGGCTGCAGGCCGGCGAGGTGGCCTCGGCCATGGCGGAGGTGCAGCGCATGCCGGGCCGCGACTATGCCGCCGACTGGATGGCCCGCGCCCGGCGCTATGCCACCGCCCATCAGGCGCTCGACCTGATCGAGACCGCCGCTCTGCTGGAGCCCCATGCGCCGACTCCCGCGGCGCAGCCGGCACCGCAGCAGCAGGCGTCCGCGCGGCCGGCGACCCAGGCGGCGCGGCAGCCCGCCCGTCCCGCGGCACGCCCGCAACCCCAGCAGCAGCGCCCGCAGCAGCAGGCGCCAGCGGCTACACCTCGATAAGCGCGTAGGGCCGTCCCTTGGCGGCCTCGACCACCATCCGCGCGCAATTGTAGACGGGGGTGCCGCGCGGCGTCTTGCCCTCGAACGTGCCGCGATGGGCATGACCGTGGACGACTGCGGAGACGTGATCGAACCGGTCGATCGCATCCGCCAGCCGCGAGCAGCCGAGGAAGGGATAGATTTCCGGCGGCTCGCCCACCACCGTGTCGGCGACCGGCGCGTAATGGAGCACGGCGACGTTGCGCTCCGTCTTCAGCGAGCGCAGCGCATTTTCCAGCTTGCGGGCTTCGTCCAGCGCCGCGTCGACGAAAGCCTTGATCGGCGTCTCGCCGAACGAACCGAGCTCGCCGCGCCCGAAGCCGCCGAGGAAGCCCTTCACGCCGGCGAAGCCCACCTCCTTGATCACCACCGCCTGCTCGGCGAGCACGGTCATGCCGGCGCCGTGCAGGATTTTGGCCACCTCCTCGGGCTGGCCGCATTCATGATCGTGATTGCCGAGCACGCCCACCACCGGGATGGTGCAGGACCTGAGGTCCTCCGCCAGGATCTCCGCCTCCCGGGTCTTGCCGAAATTGGTGAGGTCGCCGCACAAGGCGAGCACGTCCGCGACTTCGGAAATCTCCTGGAACAGCTCGCGATAGCGATGCTCGCTCGTCTCGGTGACATGGAGGTCGCCCATCGCGGCGAGCGTGATCCGCTCAGAGCTTTCGCTCATGGCGCTCCTCCATGCCCTTGCCGACCACGTCGGCGAAGCCCCATTCGGCGATGTCGGTGATATAGTCGCGCGGGCTGAACAGGCGGCCGCGGCAGATCTTCATCCGCGCCGCCGGCATCTCCGCCTGCGCCGCGAGCCTGGCCAGCAATTCGTCGAACAGCCAGCGCGGAATGCACTCCCGCTCGGTCGGGTAGATGAAGCGGAAATTGAGGACGTGGATGAGCAGCACCTCCCAATAAAGCTCCATCGCGTCCAGCAGATAGCGCCAGTCCACCTCGTCATGCTTCTTCAGGATGACATGGGCGACGTCCGCGCCGTCATAGCGGTAGCGGTCCTGCAGGAAGAGCTTGGAGAGGATGAACTCGGTGGGCGGGGTGATGCGGACGTTGGTGCCGTACACCTCCACCTCATAGGGATTGCTGAACCAGTGATCGGTCACCGGCATGCCCGCCGTCGACATGTTGTAGATCACGTCGAAGAAATGCTCGCCCTTCCATACCTTGCCGATCCAGCGCTCGTCCTCGATGTCGATCTCATAGCCCTTCGCCTTGAAGAAGCTGAGGATGCGCGGCGCGTCGGACGGCTTGCAGAACACGTCCAGATCCTTGGTAGGCCGGGTGATGCCCGTATAGCAGGACAGGGCATAGGTGCCCGAAAGCAGGAACGGGATGCCCGATTCGGCGAGCAGGCGAAGGCTCTCCACGTAGAAATCGACCGCCGCCGGGGGCGGTTCGAAGGCGGAGGCGTCGAGGGTGGGGAGTTGCGTGCTCACCGGGCCAGAACGGCCCCGTCATGCAAGCGTTCCGAGTCCGGCGGTCAGCGGCGCTCCGCCGGCGCGGCCCGGCCGATGCGGAGCAGGGTGAGCGTGAAGACGAGATCGGCATTGGGCGGGACCATGCCGGGGCTGCCCCGCCGCCCGTAAGCGAGCCGGGCCGGCACCCAGAAACGGTAGCGGCCGCCCTCGTTCATCAGCAGCAGCGCCTCGGTGAACCCGGGGATCGAGCCCGAGACGGGAATGCCGGCGGGCTGGCGGGTCCGCTCGACCAGGCGGTCGTTGCGGGCCAGCCGCACCTCATAGCTGACCTGGACCGCGTCGGCCCGGGTCGGGCGGCGGCCGGTGCCCGGCGTCAGCACCTGGAAGCGCAGGCCCGATTCGGTGGTGACGATCGGCGATTCGGCGGCGGGCGCGGGCGTCGGCGCCGCGACCTGCGCGGCGGCGGCGATCAGGAACAGCATCGGAAAGGCCTAGTTCCCCGAGACCTTGCCGTCGACGGTGAGGTTGACCTGGCGGGTCTGGGAGCGGTCGATCGAATTGCGCGTCTCGCGCCGCATCTCGGCCCATTCCGCCCGGGTCTTGCAGGTCCGGGTCCGCTGCAGGCGCGAACCGAGCTCCCCGGTCACCCGGCAGATCCGCTCGTTGGGATCCTCCGTCCCCGGCGTCTGGGCGGCGATGGCGGCGGGCAGGAACACGGCAAGAATGGCGAGCATCTTCATGGCGATAACTCCTCTGCGGGCGGAGAATGTCGAAACATCTCCGCAAGTCAAGGATCGACCTTGCCAAATCCAGGCGAGCCAAGCGGGCGCGGGCGCCGAAGGCGCGGACCGCCGCGGGAAACCCGAAGGCTCGGCCGATGATGCAATGAAGTCTGGAGCGGGCGAAGGGATTCGAACCCTCGACCCCAACCTTGGCAAGGTTGTGCTCTACCCCTGAGCTACGCCCGCTCTGAGCGAAGCCGGTCGGTCGGCACGCATCGGTGCGTGGCGAACCTCCCGGCTGAGGTAAGGCGGCGGCTGCTAGCATGGGCCTTTGACCCCCGCAACCCCCTCATTCAATGGCTTGGCAGACGGGGCCGCAATCCCACATAGGGCGTTAAGTCAGCCGGATCGGAGAGCAGAGACGTGGCCACCCTGGGATTGAGCGAAGCCGAACGCGAGGCCGTGGAGCGCTTCCGCGTGAACGTGATCGAGCCGAGCATGACCTCGCTCATCATCCTCGATTTCTGGGCGGAATGGTGCGGCCCCTGCAAGCAGCTCACGCCCCTGCTCGAAAAGGTCGCCGGCGATTATGCGGACCGCGGCGTGCAGCTCGTCAAGGTCAATGTCGACGAGGAGAAGTTCATCGCGGCACAGTTCCGCGTCCAGCAGATCCCGACCGTCTACGCGCTCTTCCAGGGTCAGCCCGTCGCCGATCTCTCCACCGCCCGCACCGAGGGCCAATTGTCCGGCGCGCTCGACCAGATCCTCGCCCAGCTTCCGGTCCAGGGCGAGGCGCAGCAGAAGGAAGCCGAGATCGAGCCGCTGATCGCGATGGGCGAGGAGGTGCTCGCCGAGGGCGATGCCGAGCGCGCCGCCAACATCTTCCAGCAGATTCACGACATGGCGCCCGAGCAGCCGGAGGTGATTTCCGGCCTCGCCCGCGCGCTGGTCGCCGCCGGCCGGATCGAGGAGGCGAAGGCCGTGCTCGACGCCGCGCCGGAGAAGGCGGCCAAGGATCCGGCGGTCGCCCGGGCCCGCTCCGCCCTCGCGCTCGCCGAAACCGCGCCGGAGGCCGGCGAGACGGCGGAACTGGAAGGGCGGATCGCGGCCGATCCCGACGATCACCAGGCGCGGCTCGATCTGGCCGGCGCGCTGATGGCCAAGGGCGACCGCGACGCCGCCGCGGCCCAGTTGCTGGAGAGCATCCAGCGCGACCGCGAATGGGAGGAAGGCGCGGCGCGCCGGCGGCTGCTGCAGATCCTGGAAGCCGTCGGCCTCGAGGATCCGTGGGCCGGCCAGCAGCGCCGCAAGCTCTCCGCGATCCTGTTCGGATGACGGGCGAGGCGCTCCTCCGCGTTCCCGTCTTCCCGCTTGCCGGGGCCCTGCTTTTCCCGCGCAGCCAGCTGCCCCTGCACATTTTCGAGCCGCGCTACCGCGCGATGACCCGCGACGCCCTCGCGGGCGACCGGCTGATCGCCATGGTCCAGCCCAAGGATCATGACGAGCCGCCCGGCCTGTTCGAGATCGGCTGCATCGGCCGGATCGGCAGCTGCGAGGAGCTGGACGACGGGCGCTTCAACCTCGTCCTGGAGGGGCTCAGCCGTTTCCGGATCGCGCGCGAGGCCGTGGTCGACACCCTCTACCGCCAGGTCGACGCCGACCGGGCCGGCTTCGAGGACGAGGAGGATGCCGTCCTCCATCTCGCCCAGCGCGCCGAGGTGGAACGGGAGGCGCGCCGTTATGCCGACGCGCTCGGCTATATGGTCGAATGGGCGCAGGTGACGCGGCTCGACGATGAGATGCTGGTCAACGGCATCGCCCAGATCGCGCCGCTCGACGTCGGCTCGAAGCAGGCCTTGCTGGAGGCGACCGACCTCGCCGACCGCGCCGACCTGCTCGTCCAGTTCATGCAGTTCCAGCGCATGGCGCCCGGCGGCGCGGACGGGCCCGAAACCCTGCAATAGCCTTAAATCGGTAGGCCCCTGAGCAGCAGCGGCAACTCCCCCGATTCGCCCCGCGCTTCGGCCATCAGCCGGTCCTTGAGCGGCCCGATCCTCTGCACCACGCCCATACCGAGCCGGCGGACTGCGGACGCGGCGCGGCCGGGCACGCCGTAGAGGCGGGTGAGGCTGTCGGTGGCGAGCGCGACCGAGAAGGTGTCGAGGCTGCGCCAGCGCTCATAGCGCGCCATGAGCTGCGCGTCGCCGAGGTCGAGGCCGAGCCGCGCGCCCTCGACCAGCACCTCGGCCAGGGCGGCGGCGTCGCGAAAGCCCAGATTGAGGCCCTGGCCCGCGATCGGGTGGATGCCGTGGGCGGCGTCGCCGATCAGGGCGAGGCGCTCGCCGGTGATGGTCGCGGCATGATGGAAGCCGAGCGGATAATTGAAGCGCGGCCCGGCCAGTTCGAGCGCGCCCAGGAAGCCGCCCATGCGCTTCTCGATCTCGTGGGCGAGCGCGCGATCCGGCAGGCCGAGCGTCGCCGCGGCGTCGCGCGCCTTGACCGACCAGACGATCGCCGAGCGCGGCCGGCCGTCGTCCCCGGCCAGCATCGGCAGGATCGCGAACGGCCCGGCCGGATAGAAGATCTCATAGGCGGTCGCTTCATGCGCCTTTTCGTGGGCGATGGTGGCGACGATCGCGACATGGTCGTAGCGCCACTGCGCCACCGCGATCCCCGCGGCGGCGCGGGTCGGCGAGTTGCGCCCCTCGGCGCCGATCAGCAGGGGCGCGGCGAGCAGCCGCCCGTCCTGCAGTGCGACGCGGACCCCGGCGCCGTCGCGCACCACCTCGGCGGCGCGGGCGGGCATGAGCAGAGCCAGCCGCCGCGCCGTCAAGGCGGTGTCGCGCAGGGCGCTGCGCAGCAGCCTGTTTTCGACCATGATGCCGAGCGGATCGTCCTCCGCCTCCGGCGCGAACAGGATGCCGCCGGGCTTCAGCCCCTCGCTGACCCTGATCGCGCGGATCGCGCAGGTGACGCCGGCCAGTTTTTCCGCCACGCCGATCGCCTCCAGCATCCGCCAGGAGGAGCTGGAAATGGCCGTCGCCCGCCCGTCATAGGATGGCGCGATCTGAGTCGCCGGATCGGCGGGATCGACGACGATGGTGGAAATACCATGATGATCGAGCGCAATGGCGAGCGTAAGCCCGACCAGGCCGCCGCCGAGAATGATCACGTCCGCGCGCTGCATTTCGCCGCCTTAGACCGTTTTCGAGCCGGGTGGGAACCGCCCAGCGACTCGGAATGAGCAGAATCGCCATGCCCCCGGCATGGCTGCGCATTGCGGGGCAATGCGCATCTGCTCATGGTCCAAGACCGTTGCTGGCCCGCTTTTCGGCCGCAAAACCGGAATCCACTTTTGCTGAAAAGCGGGCCGGCGTTGCAACGAAACAACGCCAAGCGCTTGACCGGGGACTCCCCGAAGGCGCATGAGAGAGCGAACGGGGAACATTTGGGGCACATGGCGATGGCAAGCAGCGCGCGAAAGGCAGGGCCCGGCCGTCTGGAGCAGTTGCGCGACGGCTCGAAGCGGCTTGCGCGGCGCTCGGGCACGTTCCTCGGCGGCATCGGCATCGTGCTGTTCGTCGCCTTCACCCTGGTCGCCTTGCTCACCTACCACCAGAGCGACCCCGCGCTGAACACCAGCGCCGGCGGACCGGTGGCGAACTGGATGGGCGGGATCGGCGCCTGGCTGTCCGACATCCTGCTGACCCTGGCCGGGCCGCCCGCCGGCTTGTTCCTGCCCTTGCTGCTGATCGTCGGCCTGCGGCTGACGCGCGGCGTCGCCCCCGGGCGCTGGGTGCGCAACCTGATCATCACCTGCTCAGGGATCGCCCTGCTCGGCCTCGCCGGCGGCCTGTTCGCGGGCGGCCAGCTCTGGGGGCTTCCGGCGGGCTGGGGCGGCGGCATCGGTCTCGCTTTCGCCAAGGGGACGGAAGCGTCGCTCGGCCTGCTCGGCGATCCGACCATCGTCAATCCGTTCCGGATCGCGATCATCGCCATCGCCACCGTGGCCGGCCTCGCCCTCGTCCTGCTCGGCCTCGGCCTCACCGCGGAAGAGCGGCGCTGGATCGCCTCGCGCCGCTTGCCGGTGCGCGCGGGCGGCGGCGGCGGCGGCAGCGCGATCGAGGAGGATGAGGACGAGACCGCCATCCCCGCCGGCCGCCCGGCTCGCGCGCCCGTCGCCGAACGCTCGTCCCGCGCGCCGGTCATCGCCGAGCCCGCCAAGGCCCGCGAGAGCGGCCGCCGGCCCTTGCGCGAGCGCCAGCCTTCGCTCGCTTTGGGCGACAGCTATACCCTGCCCTCGGTGGACCTGCTCAACCCGCCCCCGCCCGCCGCCAATGTCGCGATCGACAAGCAGGGGCTGGAGCGCAACGCCCGCCTGCTCGAATCCGTGCTCGACGATTTCTCGGTGAAGGGCGAGATCGTCGAGGTCCGCCCCGGTCCGGTCGTCACCATGTACGAGCTGGAGCCGGCCTCGGGCATCAAGGCGAGCCGCGTCATCCAGCTCGCCGACGACATCGCCCGCAACATGTCCGCGCTTTCCGCGCGCGTCGCCACCATTCCCGGCCGCTCGGTGATCGGCATCGAATTGCCGAACGCCAAGCGCGAGACGGTGAGCTTCTCCGAACTGATCTCCAGCCCCGCCTTCGAGGACCAGGTCGCCTCGCTGCCGATCATCCTCGGCAAGAATATCGCGGGCGACCCCGTCGTCGCGGATCTGGCGCCGATGCCGCATCTGCTCGTCGCCGGCACTACCGGCTCGGGCAAGTCGGTCGGCCTCAACACGATGATCCTGTCCCTGCTCTACCGGCTGACGCCCGAGCAGTGCAAAATGATCCTGATCGATCCGAAGATGCTGGAGCTCAGCGTCTATGACGACATCCCGCATCTGCTCGCCCCGGTCGTCACCGAGCCCGCCAAGGCGATCCGCGCGCTGAAATGGACGGTCGAGCAGATGGAGGACCGCTACCGGATGATGGCGTCCGTCGGCGTGCGTCAGCTCTCCTCGTTCAACGCCAAGGTGCGCGAGGCCAAGATGAAGGGCCAGCCGCTCGGCCGCCGCGTGCAGACCGGCTACGACCCCGAGACCGGCCAGCCCAAATATGAGATGGAGGAGCTGGACTACGAGATCCTGCCCCAGGTCGTGGTCGTGGTCGACGAGCTCGCCGACCTGATGATGACCGCCGGCAAGGAGGTCGAGTTCCTGATCCAGCGGCTCGCCCAGAAGGCGCGCGCCGCGGGCATCCACCTGATCATGGCGACGCAGCGCCCCTCGGTCGACGTCATCACCGGCGTGATCAAGGCGAACCTGCCGACCCGCATCTCCTTTTCGGTCACTTCGAAGATCGATTCGCGCACCATTCTCGGCGAGCAGGGCGCGGAGCAGCTGCTCGGCAAGGGCGACATGCTCTACATGCCCGGCGGCAAGCAGATCGCCCGCGTGCACGGTCCGTTCGTCTCCGACGAGGAGGTGCGCGCGGTCGCCGATTACTGGCGCGGCCAGGGCCAGCCCGATTATGTCCAGGCGGTCACCGAGGAGCCCGAGGACGGCGGCTATATGTTCGAGGGTCAGCCGGTCGGCGAGGACGACGCCGAGACGCAGATGTTCCGCAAGGCCGTCCAAGTCGTCGCCGAGAGCCAGAAGGCGTCGACCTCCTACCTCCAGCGCCAGCTGCGCGTGGGCTACAACAATGCCGCCCGGCTGATCGAGCGGATGGAGAAGGAAGGCGTGGTCAGCGCTCCGGACCATGTTGGCCGCCGCGAGGTGCTGGTCGATCCCGAGGGGCGACCGCTGAGCTGACGCCGCCGGCCTTTCTACAGGAATTCAGGCCCTTCGGGTTCGAAGCCGCCGATCGGCGTCTCGATGCGGAACGGCGCGCTTTCGGCCTCATGGGCCTTGGTGGCGAGGGATTCGGCGCAGCCGCTGGCGGTCCCGGCCAGGGCGATCCGGGCCTCGCCGCCGCTGGCCGTGCGCGCCGCCGCGTCGGCCTCGGCCCAGAGCCCGGCCAAAGCGTCGTCCGCGCCGGCGCGAGCCTGCCAGGCCGCCGTCGCCGTCACGCCGGCATCGTCGAGCACCTCCTGCGCGGCGGCGAGGCCGGCCCGGGCGAGATCCTCGCTGATCTCCACCTCGATCTCGAGGCTGCCATTGTCGACGAGGTGCATAGACTTGCTCCCGCGCGCGGACCGATCCCGCCTCGCCCCCGATAGCGGGCGCGGCCCACGGGAACCAGCGGGTTCACTGGACATTCAAGCGGGGCGCGCGATAGGGCGCGCCAAATCCCATGTCCCCGAAGGAAGTTCGTGATGACGCGCTTCAGCGCCCTTCTCCTCGCCGCGCCCCTCATGCTCGCGGTCCCCGCCCCGGCCGCAGCGCAGACCGGCCTCGCCCAGGTGCAGGCACATCTGCGCGCCGTGCAGACGATGACCGCGGGCTTCACCCAGACCGATGCGCGCGGGCGCGCGCTCAACGGCACGCTGACGATCAAGCGGCCCGGCCGGATCCGCTTCGATTATGGGCGCACCGCCAACATGCTGATCGTCGGCGACGGCCGGGCGCTTACCTTCCTCGATTATTCGGTCAACCAGCAGCAGCGCTGGCCGATCAACGATTCGCCGCTCTCCGTCCTGCTCAACCCCAGCCAGGATCTCGGCCGCTTCGCCCGCGTGATCCAGGACGACCCGCGCACGCTGCTGCTGCAGGCGCGCGATCCGCGCCGGCGCGAATTCGGCACGATCACCATCCGCTTCGCCAAATCGCAGGCCGCGCCGGGCGGGCTGATTCTGCAGGGCTGGAATACCGTCGACGCGCAGAACAACCGCACCAATGTCAGCCTGACGGGTCAGCGCTTCAACATCCCCGTCGCCGACAGCGCGTTCAGCTACCGGCCGGTCCGCCCGCGCGGTCCGCGGCGCTAGCCGCCTCCCGTGCGGCAGGGGACAGCCCGCGACAAAGGGCCGCAAAATGGCCCCATTCCGTTCATCCACGCGACAGGTGGCGAGGCCTAGAAAGAAGGCTGCAAGAGCGGGCCTCCGCCACCGGGTTTTCCCCCTGTTGCCCGGCCGGATCCGCACTTGACCTCGCGTAACAACGCTTGGTGGCCCTCGCTCCACGCCCCCGGAGCGGGGGCCTTCCATTTTAGGGGATGATCGCTAAGTCCGAACGATGTCCTCGACCCTGAAGATTGCCTCCTGGAACATCAATTCCGTTCGCGCGCGGACCGAGATCGTCCAGAAGTTCCTGACCGAGGAAGCGCCCGACATCCTGTGCCTGCAGGAGACCAAGGTCCGCGACAGCGAGTTCCCGCATGAGCTGTTCCGCCGGCTCGGCTACACGCACAATCTGATCTGCGGCCAGCCCATGCACCATGGCGTCGCCATCCTTTCCAGGGTTCCGCTCAGGGAAGACCATCGCCACGACTGGCAGGACAATGGCGAGGCGCGGCATATCGGGGTCCTGCTCGAGAACGGGGTCAGGCTGGAGAATGTCTACGTCCCCGCCGGCGGCGACATTCCGGACCGGACGCTCAATCATAAATTCGGCCAGAAGCTCGACTTCGTCGAACGGATGACGCGCTGGTCCGACACGCTCGACCGGCCGACGATCATGGTCGGCGATTTCAACATCGCGCCGCTGGAATGCGACGTCTGGAGCCACAAGCAGCTCATCAACGTGGTCAGCCACACCCCGATCGAGGTCGAGGCCCTGACCCGGCTGCAGGGCAGCAACGACTGGACCGACCTCGGCCGCCATTTCTTTCCGGCCCCGCAGCGGCTGCACACCTGGTGGAGCTATCGCTCGCCCGACTGGACGAAAAACGACCGCGGGCGGCGGCTCGACCATATGTGGGCCACCGGCGAGGTGGCGAAGCAGGCGGTCGGCCACAAGGTCTACGAGCCCTGCCGGAATTGGACCCGGCCGTCCGATCACGTCCCGCTGATGACGGAATTCGACCTCTGATGGGGGCGCGGGACGTCGCCCGCGCCATCGACGCGCTGCGCCGCGGCTGGCCGGTGGCGCTGGGCGACATCGCCTTCCTCGCCATCGAGACCGCCGACGAGGCCGGCCTCGCCGCCTTCGACGCGGGCGACGCGCCCGCCGCCCTGCTCCTCTCCGGCACCCGCGCCGCGACCCTGAAGCTCACCAACCAGCGCGACGCCGAGCCGGACGAACCGGTGCTGGTGAAACGGGCGTCGTGGATCGACCTCGCCATGGCCAATGCCATCGCCGATCCGGCGCTCGACCTCGCTTATCCGCTGAAGGGCCCCTTCCGGACCGCGCCGCTCTGTTCGCCCCCGACCGCGCGCGCCGCCCTGCGCCTCGCCCGCCTGGCCGGCCTGCTCCCCGCGCTCTTCACCCGCGAAGGCGGCCCGGCCGAGGCGCGCGCCGGCCTTGACGACGTCATGACGTTCGGCTCGGGTGCCGACCTCCACATCGTCTCCCGCGCGCGCCTGCCCAATCGCTTCGCCGAGCAGGGCGAGATCGTCGCCTTCCGCGCGGACGGCGATACGGCCGAGCATGTTGCCCTGCTGATCGGGGCGCCCAACGGCCAGCCGCCGCTGGTCCGCGTGCACAGCGAATGTCTGACGGGCGACGCTCTGGGCTCGCTCAAATGCGATTGCGGGCCGCAGCTCGCCGCCGCGCTGGCGGCGATCGCCGCGTCCGGCTGGGGCATCCTCCTCTACCTTCGGCAGGAAGGGCGGAGCATCGGCCTGGTCAACAAATTGCGCGCCTATCAGCTGCAGGATCAGGGCTTCGACACGGTCGACGCGAACCTGCGCCTCGGCTTCGCCGACGACGAGCGCGATTTCTCCGCGGCCGCGCGGATGCTGGAGAAATTGGGCCAGGCCCGCATTCGCTTGCTCACCAACAATCCCAGGAAGGTCGACACGCTGGCGGGCCTCGGCATCGACGTGACCGAGCGCGTGCCGCTGAAGGCCGGCGCCGGCGCGCACAACCAGGCCTATCTCGACACCAAGCGGGACCGGAGCGGACATCAGCTTTAGCGGCCATACGCGGGCATGAGCGCAAATCGTCACCCTGAACTCGCCTCAGGCGAGGAAAGCGGCGACCTCCTCGAAGTCGCGGGCGATATGCCGGACCCCCAGCGCCCGCAGCCGCTGCGCATGATCGGGCCCGCAATGGCTGCCGGCGACCAGGCCGATGACGGTCGCGCCCGAGGCCAGCGCGCCCTGCACGCCCACCGGCGAATCCTCGATGATGGCGGTCCGCTCGATCGGTGTGCGTAGGGCGGCGGCGGCGTGAATATAGATGTCAGGCGCGGGCTTGCCGCGCGCCACGTGCTCGCGGCCCGAGAAGATCCGGTCGCCGAAGGCGCCCTCCAGGCCGATGTTGCGCAAATGGCTGAGGATCCAGTCGCTGGAGCTGGAGCTGCAGATCGCCCTGGGCAATTCGGGCGGGAGGCCGCGGACGAAGGCGATCGCGCCCTCGACCGCCGCGATGCCCTCGGCGATGGCCCGCGCATCCTCCTCGGCCCGCGCGCTGTGGAAGTCGTCGGGGATGGTCCGCCCGATCCAGCGCTCGATCGCGCCGATGAAGTCGAGCCCGGCGAGCCCCATGAAGTTGGCCATCGCCTCGTCGACGCTGGTCGGATGCCCGCTCCGGGTCAGCCAGTCGGCGAGCTGGGCATTGCCGGCATATTCGCTCTCCAGCAGCACGCCGTCGAAGTCGAAGAGCAGGGCGTCGAACCTCATCGAAGGACGAAGAACAGCACGATGCCGGCGATCGCGAGCGGGATCAGCAGTGCGATCAGGGTGATCTTGAAGACGAATGGCGCCACCGACGGCCGCGGGCCGAGCGCGGTGGGATCGCCGCCCGTCCAGTGGATGCGCAGCCAGCCGGTCTGGCCGCAGCTCGGGCAGCGCATGCGCTTCTTCGGCTCGCCCGCCGCCTTGTAGCGGACGCCGCCCAAGTCCCAGAACGGCGTGTCCGCCCGGCAATTCGGGCATTCCGCCTTCCACAAACGGGATTCGCGCTCCATCGCCGCGAACAATTCCGGCGACGTCCGGCGCTTCAGCATGGCCTGCATGCTGCTGAGATTCCCCTCACTCATAAGCTTGCCCCCTTTCCCCGAACAAAGCGGTGCCCACGCGCACATGGGTCGCGCCGAGCATCACCGCGCTCTCATAATCGGCCGACATGCCCATGGAGAGGCCGGCGACGTCATGGCGCCGCGCCAGCTTCGCGAGCAAGGCGAAATAGGGCGCCGGCTCCGTATCGGCCGGCGGCAGGCACATCAGGCCCGCGACGGGCAGGTCCGCGGCCCGCGCGCTCGCCAGCAGGGCTGGGAGGTCCGCGACCGGGCAGCCGCCCTTCTGCGCCTCGTCTCCGATATTGACTTGGAGGAAGCAGGCCGGACGCCGGCCGGTCTTCGCCATCGCCTTGGCCAGCGCCCCGACCAGGGATTCGCGGTCGACCGAATGGATCGCGTCGAACAGGCGGACGGCCTCCTCGGCCTTGTTCGACTGGAGCTGGCCGATCAGGTGCAGCGCCACGTCCGGATGCCGCTCGCGCAGGGCGGGCCACTTCGCCTCGGCCTCCTGCACCCGGTTCTCGCCGAAGACGCGCTGCCCGGCGGAGATCAGGCCGAGGATGCGGGAGGCGGGCTGGGTCTTGGAGACGGCGATCAACGTCACCGCATCCGGCTTTCGGCCCGCCAGCCGCGCCGCCTTGTCGATCTTCTCCCTGACCTCGTCGAGCGATGAAAGCGCCATGGTCTTTGCTATAGGAAGGGCGATGGACTCAGGCCAGCCTCTCCCACGCCTCTGGCTGATGACCGACGAACGGCTCGGCGACCGCCTGTCCGGCGCGGTCGCCCGGCTGCCCGCCGGCGCCGGGATCGTCTTCCGCCATTACAGCCTCGGCGAAGCCGACCGCCGCGCCCTGTTCGATACGGTCCGGGCGGCGCATCCGGGCCCGCTGCTGCTCGCCGGCCCGGCCGACCTCGCCGCGATCTGGGGCGCCGACGGCAGTCATGGCCGGCATTCGGGCGCGATCACCGCCTCGGCCCATGATCTCGCCGAGATCAGGATGGCGGAGGCGCTCGGCGTCCGCCTCCTCTTCCTGTCGCCCGTTCATCCCACTCGCTCCCATCCCGACGCTCCGGCGCTCGGCCCCGAGGGCTTCGCGGCGCTGGCCGCGGAAACCGAATTGCCGGTGGTCGCGCTGGGCGGGATGAACGCGGCGCGCGCCGAAGCCCTGCCGGATGCCTATGGCTGGGCGGGGATCGACGCCTGGATCTGAGCCTCCGCCGCCGCGATGTCCGAATCGCCGGCGCCGCCGGCTCCACGCCGCGTCCTAGAAGCGGAAGGCCGTGCCTACATAGACGGCCTGGCTGTCGCGCCGGTCGTCGCGGGTGGTCGGATCGAGCCGGTCGCGGGAGATGCGGTAGCGGGCGCCGGCGGTCAGATCGATGTTGCGGGTGATCCGGTAGGCGCCGCCCACGTCGAGCGAATAGGCCTCGTCCTCGGCGATGATCCGCTGCGCGCCGTCGGCCCGCTCGGCGCCGACCGCGACGCGGCCGGTGATCCGCCGGGTGGGCTGATAGGAAATGCCGACCCGCGCCGATTCGCGCACGCCCGAGATCAGGCCGCTGTCATTCTGGGCGACGTCGCCGGAAATGGCGAAGCGCCGCCAGCCGACCGAAACGCCGAGATTGTAGGAGCTGGGCGTGATCGCGGTGACGGCGGAGGAGCTGCTGGGACCGACGTCCGCGGAGGCGATGACCGGCGTGTTGGCGCGGGCGCGGACGGCGACGCGCAGGCCGCGATTGGGCCGCTCGTTGCTCGCGCCGCTGGGCGTGAAGCTGAAGCCGCCGGCGAGGGGATTGCCCTGGCGGCGCAGCATGGCGCCGAGCCGGGAATCGGAGACGGCGGGAGTGAAGGCGCCGAGCGGCCGGCCGGCGACCGGCCCGTTCATCCGATTCTGCTGCGAGGTGCGCTGGGTGGGAGCGGCCAGAGCCGGGACGAGCAGAAGGGCTGTCGCGAGCAGCGACACCGTCCCGGCCGTTCCGATGGCACGCATTTTCCTCAAGGACTCACTCCCCTCCGGAGCCGACTTAATAGGTGTTGCTGCGCATTCCTAGCAATGGCGACCGCCGCAAACCTGAATCATCTCCTCATGTTGCATCATTCCCACAATCCGCCTTTCCCGCACATGAAGCGTTCATCCATGCCGGGCATGAATGGGCACGCGTTCCAAGACGCTTGCCGCTGGCGCGGCGATATCTATAACGACGCTCAATCCCTTCCGTTTCAAGGACAGATTATGGCTCGCGTACTTACCCTTGGCCTGGCCGCCGCCGCCGCCTTCACCCTGGCCGGCTGCCAGTTCATTCGGGACGACATCAACCGGTCGCTGGGCCGCAGCCCCGAGGATCGCGCGCGGCAGACCGACCTCGCCGCCAGCCAGGTCACGCAGATCGGCGTCAACGCCTATCTGTGGCGGGCCTCGCTCGACACCCTGTCTTTCGCGCCGCTCGCCCAGACCGATTCGAACGGCGGCGTGATCGTCACCGAATGGTATGCCAATCCGCAGAATCCCGGCGAGCGCGCCAAGGTGAGCGTCGCCATCCTGGACCGCGACCTGCGCGCCGACGCGCTGCGCGTCACCGCCTCGCGCCAGACGCTGCAGAACGGCCAGTGGGTCGACGCTCCCGTCACCGCCGCCACCGTGCAGCGGCTCGAGGAGATCATCCTGACCCGGGCCCGCGACCTGCGTCGCGCCGCCCTGACCGGCTGAGACCCAACCTGAACTGAGAAAGCCCTGTCCGCGATGGCATCGCGCTTCAACCCGACCAAGGCCGATGCCCATTGGCAGACAGTCTGGGAGGATGGCGGAACCTTCCGCGCCTCCGACGAGAGCGGCCGCCCGAAATCCTACGTCCTGGAGATGTTCCCCTATCCGTCGGGGCGCATCCACATGGGCCATGTCCGCAATTACACGATGGGGGACGTGCTCGCCCGCTACCGGCGGATGAAGGGCTTCGAAGTGCTCCACCCGATGGGCTGGGACGCCTTCGGCATGCCGGCCGAGAATGCGGCGATGGAGCGCAAGGTCCATCCGGGCGAATGGACCCGCGCCAATATCGCGACGATGAAGGCGCAGCTGAAGCGGCTCGGCTTCGCGCTCGACTGGAGCCGTGAGCTCGCCACCTGCGAGCCCGATTATTACGGCCATGAGCAGGCTTTGTTCGTGGACCTGTTCGAGGCCGGTCTGGTCTACCGTAAGGAGAGCGAGGTCAATTGGGACCCAGTCGACATGACCGTGCTCGCCAACGAGCAGGTGATCGACGGCCGCGGCTGGCGCTCGGGCGCGCTGGTCGAGCGGCGCAAGCTCAGCCAGTGGTTCCTGAAGATCACCGACTTCGCCGAGGAATTGCTCGACGGCCTGGCGACGCTCGACCAGTGGCCCGACAAGGTCCGGCTGATGCAGGAGAACTGGATCGGCAAGAGCCGGGGCATGAAGTTCCGCTTCGCGCTCGACGCGCCGGAGCGCGGCGCGATCAGCGAGATCGAGGTCTACACGACCCGGCCCGACACGATTTTCGGCGCCAGCTTCGTCGCCGTCTCCCCCGATCATCCGCTGGCGCAGGCCTATGCGGCCAACTCCGAGGAGGTCGCCGCCTTCATCGCCCGCTGCAAGCAGGGCGGCACCACCGCCGCCGAGCTTGAGACGGCGGAGAAGCTCGGCTTGGAGATCGCGGAGGCCGTGCATCCGCTGGATCCCGACTGGACGCTCCCGGTCTTCATCGCGAATTTCGTGCTGATGGATTACGGCACCGGCGCCATTTTCGGCGTGCCGGCGCACGACCAGCGGGATTTCGAGTTCGCGACCAAATATGGGCTGGAAATCCAGCGCGTGGTCGCGGCCTCCGCCGATCAGGCGGACAAGCCGCTCGGCGGCGAGGCCGAGAGCGGCGACGGCGTGATGGTCAATTCGCGCTTTCTCGACGGCAAGGACACCGAGACGGCAAAAGCGGCGGTGATCGCCCGCGCCGAGGCCGAAGGCTGGGGCGAGGGCAGCGTCGTCTGGCGCCTGCGCGACTGGGGCGTCTCGCGCCAGCGTTACTGGGGCACGCCGATCCCGATCGTCCATTGCGCCGGCTGCGGCGCCGTCGCGGTGCCGAAGGATCAGCTCCCCGTCATCCTGCCCGAGGACATCGACTTCGAGACGCCGGGCAACCCGCTGGAGCGGCACCCGACCTGGAAGCATGTCGCCTGCCCGAGTTGCGGCGGCGCGGCCGTGCGCGAGACCGACACGCTCGATACGTTCGTGGATTCCTCCTGGTATTTCATCCGCTTCGCCAGCCAGCCGGGCGACCGGCCGTTCGATCCGAAGGTGGCGGCGAGCTGGCTGCCGGTGAACCAGTATATCGGCGGCGTCGAGCACGCGATCCTGCACCTGCTCTACGCCCGCTTCTGGACCCGCGCGCTGAAACATATCGGCATGATCGACCTGGCCGAGCCGTTCCAGGGCCTGTTCACGCAGGGCATGGTCACGCACCGCACCTACAAGGACACGGACGGCAACTGGTTGCTTCCCGAGGAGGCGGAAGCCGCGAAGGCCGCCGGCCGGCAGGTCGAGGCCGGCCGCGTCGAGAAGATGTCCAAATCCAAGCGCAACACGGTCGATCCCGAGCCGATCGTCGACCAATATGGCGCCGACGCGGTGCGCTGGTTCATGCTCTCCGACAGTCCGCCCGAGCGCGATCTGGAGTGGAGCGAGGCCGGGATCGAGGGCGCCTGGAAGTTCGTCAACCGGCTGTGGCGGATTTCGGAAGCAAGCGAAGCGGCGGAGGGCGAGGACAAGACGCTCGACCGCAAGCTGCACCAGACGATCGCCGCGATCGGGACCAATATCGAGGCGCTGGCGTTCAACAAGGCGGTGGCGAACATCTACGAGCTGGCCAATGCGATCGAGAAGGCTCCGCCCTCGGCCTCCCGCGCGACCTCGGTCGCGACGATGATGCGGCTCGTCGCGCCGATGGTCCCGCACGTCGCCGAGGAGGCCTGGGCCGCAGCGGGTCATGCCGGCCTCGTCGCCGACGCCGCCTGGCCCGAGGCCGATCCCGCCTTGCTGATCGAGGACGAGGTGACCATCGCCATCCAGGTCAACGGCAAGCTCAAGGACACGATCCGGGCGGCCAAGGGCGCGGCGAAGGAGGAGATCGAGGCGATGGCCGTCGCGAATGCGGCCGTGCAGCGGACCCTCGCCGGCGCCGCGCCGCGCAAGGTGATCGTCGTGCCCGACCGGCTGGTGAACATCGTCGCATGAGGGCGCGGCTCGCCCTGGTCGCGCTCATGGGCCTGACGCTCTCGGGCTGCGGCCTGCGCCCGCTTTATGCCGGCGGCGAGGCGGGGCCGGTTGTGCAGATTCTGCGCGGCGTCCAGGTCGCGCCGATTCCAGGGCAGAATGGCTGGCTGGTCCGCACCGCCCTGCAGGACCGGCTCGGCAACAATGATGGCGCCGACGTCCGCTACCGGCTGGAGATCGAGCTGAGCGACGACATCACCGGCTTCGGCATCCGCTCGGACAATGCCGTGACCCGCGAGCGCCGGACGATGCGCGCCCGCTACCGGCTGATCGACGCCCAGCGCAACACGGTGGTGCTGGACGCCACGGCGGGCTCCGATGCGGGCATCGACGTCGTCTCCTCCGAATATGCGACGGTCGCGGCCGAGCAGACCGCGCTCGAGCGGCTTTCGGTCGAGGTCGCCGACCAGATCGTCTCCCGTCTCGCCCTCTACGCCCAGCGCGGCGGCCGCCGCCCTGCGGCCCGCTAGAGCCGGGGACGGTGAAGGCGAACCGGGCGCAGGTCGAAAAGGCGCTGAAGGCGCCGGCCTCCACCCGCTTCTTCCTCCTCCACGGCCCCGACGATTCGGGGAGCCGCGCGCTCGCTCGCCTGCTCGGCGCGGCGATGGGCGCGGATGCCGAGCGGATCGACCTGACGGGCGGCGAGCTGAAGGGCGATCCGGCCCGGCTCGCGGACGAGGCGGCCAGCATCTCCATGTTCGGCGGCGCCCGCTGGATCCTGGTCGAACCGGCCGGAGACGAGAGCCTGGCCGCGGTCGAGGCCTTGCTCGAAGCGCCGGCGGCGGGAAATCCGGTCGTGCTGCTCGCCGGCGGCCTGAAACCGGCGTCGAAGCTGCTGAAGCTCGCTCTGGCCGCGCCCGACGCGCTCGCCTTCGCCTCCTACGTCCCGGACGCGCGCGACGCGGACAGGCTCGCGGCCGAACTGGGCCGCGTGGAGGGCCTGATCCTGCGCCCGGACATCGCCCGGCGCATCGCCGAGAGCTGCGGCGGCAACCGCGCCCTGATCGCGCAGGAATGCGCGAAGTTCGCGCTTTATGCGGGCGCCGCGCCCGAGGCCCCGAAGGCGATCGACCATGACGTGATCGACGCGCTCGGCGCCGGCAGCGACGAGGGCGATCTCTCGCGGCTGGTCGACAGCGTCGCCGGCGGCGATGCCGCGGGGCTGGAGGCCGAGCTGGCCCGGCTCCACGCGGAGGGCCAGGAGGGCATAACCCTGCTCCGCGCCATGCTCCGCCGGATGGCCCTGCTCGCCCGCCTCCGCGCCGAAGTCGAGCAGGGCAGTAATCCCGCCGCGGTCATGGCGACCTCAGGCAAGGGCTTGTTCTGGAAGGAAAAAGACGAAGTGGGCCGGCAGCTCGGCCGCTGGCGCGCCGAGCTGCTCGCCAAGGCGATGGCCCGGCTCCTCGAGGCGGAGCGGCAGGTCAAGGCCTCGGGCGGCATCGGCCCGCTCGCGGCGGACGAGGAGTTGTTCGCGATCTGCCGGCAGGCGGCGCGGCTGCGCTGAGGCGAAGGCCGAAGCGCGCCGCCCCCCGTCGCCGCCGCGCTAGAACTTCTCCCCGCTCAACCGCTGGCAGATCATGTCGAGCTGGTCGAGATTCGAATAGGCCAGGGTCACCTGCCCGCCCTTCGGGCTGTGCTTGATCGACACGCGGAGCCCGAGCAGATCGCCCAGCTGCCGCTCGAGCGCGGCGATGTCGGCGCCGGCGCCCTTATATTCGATCGGCAGGCGGCGCTGGCGGGCGGTCTTGCCGGCCGCGGCGAGCTTCTCCGTCTCGCGCACCGAGAGGCCGCGGCGCACCACCTCGTCGGCCAGCCCTTCCGGGTCCTTGGCCGTGATCAGCGCGCGGGCATGGCCCATGCTCAGCTGCCCGGTCCCGAGCAGGACCTGCACCTTTCCAGGAAGATCGAGCAATCTCAACAGGTTGGCGACATGGGAGCGGGATTTGTGGACGAGCTTGCCGAGCGCTTCCTGAGTATGACCATAATCGTCGACGAGACGCTGATAGGCCTGCGCCTCCTCGATCGCGTTGAGATCCTGGCGCTGGATATTCTCGACCAGCGCGACCTCGAGCGTTTCGTCGTCGTTGAAGTCGCGGACGATCGCCGGGATTTCGTGCAGCCGCGCCCGCTGCGCCGCCCGCCAGCGCCGCTCGCCGGCGACGATCTGGAAGCGGTGGCCGTGCGGCCGGACGATGATCGGCTGGATGACACCGCGCGCCTGGATGGACTGGGCGAGCTCCGCCAGCGCCTCCTCCTGGAAGATGCGGCGCGGCTGGCCTGGATGCGGCTCGATGCCGGCGACCGGGATGAGCTGGACGGTCCCGCGCGCGCCCTCGGCGCCGGGGGAGACCGGCGCTTCCTGCTGCACCTCGCCGAGCAGGGAGGAGAGGCCGCGGCCGAGGCCGGCGGGCCGCTTGCGAGGCGCGTCGGTCATGCGGCCGCCTTCGTCTGGCGGGGCAGCCGCCCGATCAGCTCGCGCGCCAAGGCGATATAGGCCTCGGAGCCCGGGCAGCGATGATCGTAGATCAGCGCCGGAATGCCGTGGCTCGGCGCCTCCGAGAGGCGGACGTTGCGCGGGATCACCGTGTCGAACACGACCTTGCCGAGGCAGGCCCGCACATCGTCCGCGACCTGCGAGGACAGGTTGTTGCGCTTGTCGTACATGGTCAGGGCGACGCCGATGATCGACAGCTCCGGATTGAACCGGGCCCGGATCCGCTCGACGGTCTGCAGAAGCTGGCTCAGTCCCTCCAGCGCGAAGAATTCGGTCTGCAGCGGCACCAGGATCGCATTGGCGGCGATCAGGGCGTTGACGGTGAGCAGGCCGAGCGAGGGCGGGCAATCGATCAGGCAGACGTCCCATTTGAGCGCGGCCGTGCCCTCGAGCGCTTTGTCGAGGCGATGGGTCCGCTCCTCGAATTCGATCAGCTCGATCTCGGCGCCCGAAAGATCGACGGTCGCGGGAATGATATCGAGCCGCGGCACCGCGCTGGAGACCACCGCCTCCTCCAGCGTGGTCTGGCCGGTGAGCAATTCGTAGGACGACAAAGCGCGCTGGGCATGGGTGATGCCCAGTCCGGTCGAGGCATTGCCCTGCGGATCGAGATCGATCAGCAACACCCGCAAGCCCGTGGCGGCGAGCGCGGTGGCGAGGTTGATCGCCGTGGTGGTCTTGCCGACCCCGCCTTTCTGATTGGCGACCGCGATGCGGATCATCGGCTTCTGTCCTTTCCTGCCCGGCGTGCCCGGCGATCCGTCCGGCGCTGGACGCCTTCGGCGACGATGATCTGCGCCTCCGGGTCCGTCACGCTCGGTTCGAGCCGGAACTCACCCTGCCACGAAGGACCGAGCGCCGCCAGTTCCGTCTCGGCATTTCGTCCCTTCGGAAGCAGCCACAGGCTTTTTTGTGTGGAGAAAGCTGTGCCCAAGCTGAGGAGCTTTTCCAGCGGCGCGAAAGCGCGGGCGCTGATCACGTCGAACGGCCGCGGCGGCACGCGCTCGGCCTTGGCATGGAGGATCTCCACGCGCACACCCATCGCCTCGGCGGCGCGGCGGAGAAAATCCACCCGGAGCCGCCTTTCTTCCACCAATGTGACGGGGCCGTCATGGAGCGCGGCGACGATCAGGCCAGGGAAGCCCGCGCCCGTGCCCAAATCGACCCAGGACGCGCCAGCAGGCGTAAAGCGGAGGAGTTGCGCCGAATCGGCGATGTGGCGGCGCCAGAGCTGGTCCAATGTTCCACGTGAAACAAGATTCTGCCGCTCATTCTCCGCCCGCAACGAGTCGGCGAACGCGTCCAGGCGCGCCATTGTTTCACGTGGAACATCGCATTCCCCCGCCACCCAGGCGCGGGCTTCGGCTTCATCCATCATGCCGCTTTTCGCCGCGCATGAACGAGGATCGCCGCCAGGGCCGCTGGGGTCACGCCCCGGATGCGGGAGGCCGCCCCAAGCGTTGCGGGCCGCGCCGCCGAGAGCCGCTCGGTCATTTCGTTGGAGAGGCCGGGCACCAGAGCATAGTCCAACCCCCCGGGAATGCGGACCGCGTCGTCGGCGCGCAGCCTGGAAATCTCGTCGTCCTGCCGCGCCACATAAGGAGCGTAGCGATGATCCTGCACCGCCTCTTCCAATATCTCCGGACGCACCGACGCGAATTCCGGCGCGAGCGCGATCAGCGCACCGGCGTCGGTTTCCGGGTAGCGGATGCGCTCGGCAAGACTCTGCTTGCCGATACGGCGCGCGAGCAGTCGTTCGACATGCCGTCGCTCCCGCTGCGCAGCCGCGAAATGGGCTTCCCGCTCGGGAGAGACGCAGCCCGCATCGATCGCCTTGGGCGTGAGCCGCGCGGCGGCATTGTCCGCGCGCAGGCGGAGGCGATATTCGGCGCGCGCGGTCAGCATCCGATAGGGCTCGGTCACGCCCTGAAGAACGAGGTCGTCGACCATCACCCCGATATAGGAATCGGACCGGTCGAACAGGATCGGCGCCGTGCCCCGAACCCAGGCGGCGGCGTTGAGCCCGGCGACCAGACCCTGCGCGGCCGCCTCCTCATAGCCGGTCGTGCCGTTGATCTGTCCCGCCAGATAGAGGCCTTCAACCTCCCGGACGCCGAGGCTGGGCTCCAGGATGCGCGGATCGACATGGTCATATTCGACCGCATAACCGGGTTGCAGGATTTCCGCCCGCTCCAGCCCCGCCATCGAGCGGACCATCGCCAGCTGCACGTCTGTGGGCAGCGAGGTGGAAATCCCGTTGGGATAGATGGCCGGGTCGTCCACCCCCTCGGGCTCGAGGAAGATCTGATGGCCGTCACGGTCGCCGAACCGATGCACCTTGTCCTCGATCGACGGACAGTAACGCGGGCCCACGCCGCTAATCTCGCCCGCGAAGAGCGGCGAGCGGTCGAGATTCTCCCGGATGATCGCGTGCGTCCGCGCATTGGTCCGCGTGATCGCGCAGAAGAGTTGTGGCGCCACGCGCCGCTCGCTCATCGGCGACATGGTCCAGCCTTGGCCGTCGGACTCCTGCCGCTCCAGGGCCGCCCAGTGGATCGTCCGCCCATCCAGCCGCGGCGGCGTTCCGGTCTTGAGCCGGGCGAGCGGCAGGCCCAAGGCGCGGAGCTGTCCGGCCAAAGCGGTCGCCGCCCGCTCACCGACCCGGCCGCCGGCACAGTTGGTCATGCCGAAATGGAGCTTGCCGCCGAGGAAGGTGCCGGTGGCGAGGATCACCGCCTTGGCCGACAACATCCTGCCGTCCGCCAGATCCAGACCGGTAACCCGCCGGCCCTCGAGCCGCAGCGCGCTGGCCTCGCCCTCGACCATTGTCAGCCCGTCCTGCGCCCCGATCAAGGCGTGGATCGCCGCCTTGTAGCGCTTCCGGTCCGCCTGGATGCGCGGGCCGCGGACCGCGGCGCCCTTGCTGGCATTGAGCATGCGATAGTGGATGGCGGCGTGATCGGAGGCGCGGGCGATCAGCCCGTCAAAGGCGTCGACCTCGCGGATCAGATGGCCCTTGCCGAGCCCGCCCATGGCGGGGTTGCAGGACATCGACCCGATCTGCGCGCGCGTGAAGCTGACCAGCGCCACGGCCGCGCCCATGCGCGCGGCGGCGGCAGCCGCCTCCGTCCCGGCGTGACCGCCGCCGATCACGATGATATCGAATTCCATCTTCACCGGGCCGCGCCCTACAGCATCTGTTCCACGTGGAACAGCACCGGTTCACTTGCCGATGCAGAAGCGCCCGAACAAGGCGTCGAGCATATCCTCGACCCCGGCCCTGCCGGTGACCCGATCCAGCGCCGAGCGCGCCGCCCGCAACGCCTCGGCGGCGATGATAAGATCGGGCGAGCCCGCCTCCCCGAGGGCCTCAGCACCCGCCGCGATCGCCGCCCGGTGACGGGCATTCAGGGCGACCTCGCCCTCCGTCGGCAACAGCGTCCGGGCACGAGTCTGCAGCAGCGCCGTCAACGCGCCCAGGCCCCCGCCGGTGACGACCGAGGTCGCGAGCTCGGCTCCGCCCGCCGCTCCGCCGAGATCGGCCTTGGCGTGAATGCGGACGGCGCCGTCCGGCGCTTCGTCAGGCGGGCCGAGCCACAGAAGGATGTCGGCACCCGCGACGGCCGCCTGGGCGCGGGCGACGCCGATCGCCTCCACCGGATCGGTCGTGTCGCGCAGCCCCGCCGTGTCGGTCAACAGGAAGGGCAATCCCCCGATCGCGACCGGCACTTCCACCAAGTCGCGCGTCGTCCCCGCCACGTCGGTGACGATCGCCGCATCCCGCTCGGCTAACGCATTGAGAAGGCTGGACTTCCCGGCGTTCGGTGGGCCGGCGATGACGATTCTTATGCCGTCCTTGAGCCGCTCGGCAGGCGGCCGGGCCAATGCGGCCGCCATCTCCGCCCGCAACGCCGCGAGCCGCTCCCCGAAATCCGCGGGCACGGGCGCGACATCGTCCTCGTCCGCGAAATCCAGCGCCGCTTCGATCTGCGCCGCGAGCGCCAGCAGCCGCTCCTGCCAGTCCGCCACCTGCCGGCTGAGCCGCCCCCCCATCAGCGCCAGCGCGGCCCGTCGCTGTCCTTCGGTCTCGGCCATGAGCAGATCGCCCAGCCCCTCGGCCTCGCTGAGATCGAGCGCCCCATTCTCGAAGGAGCGCCGGGTGAACTCCCCGGGCCGCGCCTCCCGCAGCCCGTCCATCGCGCCCAACCCCGCCAGCGCGCGCGCGGTCACCGCGCGGCCGCCGTGCAGATGCAGCTCGGCCACATCCTCGCCGGTCGCGCTCTTCGGGCCGGGCAACCAGAGGATCACGCTGTTGTCGAGCGGTTCGCCATCGACGCGGAGCTTGCGGAAGGTCGCGACCCGCGGCTCCGGAAGCCGCCGGCCCAAAGCGACGAGCACGTCCGCGGCGCGCGGCCCGCTGATCCGGATGATCGCGACCCCGGCCGGCGGTGCGCCCGAGGAGAGCGCATAGATCGTGTCCTTCAGCGCGGCGCCTTCCCCATCTGGTCGAGCATCTGCTTCCACATATTCATGCCCGCCTCGTTCATCGGCCCCCAGGCCTTCATCATGTCGCCGAACATTTCGGGCGACGGCCCGTCGGTCACCGCCGCCTTCATCTTCTCGACATAGGCCTCGTGCACCGGACTGAGATCCGGCAGGCCCAGGAAGCGGCGCGCCTCCTCCGGCGTGCAATCGACGTCGACCGTGACTTTCATGGGAAGCGCCTCCTCGTGCCTGTTGGCTGCATCGGCTGTAGGTCTATAGGGACGGAAACCGCAAGCAGGAGGATAGGATGCCCCGGATCGCCATCGAGACGCTCGGCCATGACGGCAGCTTCGGCGCCTATGTCGCGGAGCCGTCCGGCGCGCCGAAGGGCGCGATCGTCGTCATCCAGGAGATCTTCGGCGTGAATCCGGGGATTCGCGCCAAATGCGATCATTGGGCGAGCCTCGGCTATCTCGGCGTCGCGCCCGATTTGTTCTGGCGCATCCAGGAGGGCGTCGAGCTCGATCCGGACGTCCCCGCGCAATTCCAGGAGGCGCTCGGCCTGATGCAGAAGCTGGACCAGGACCAGGCGATCGCCGACATCGAGGCGACCATCCGCGCCGCGCGATCACGCCTCCCCGAGGGCGGCCGGGTCGGCGCGGTCGGTTACTGCCTCGGCGGCCGGCTCGCCTACATGACCGCGGCGCGCACCGACGTGGATGCTTCGGTCGGTTATTATGGCGTCGGGCTGGAAGGCCTGCTCGGCGAGCAGCATGCCATCGCCCGGCCGCTCCTCCTTCACATCGCCGGCGCCGATCATTTCGTGACGCCGGACAAGCAGGCGCTGATCCACGAAGGGCTGGACGATCATCCCAAGGTCACGATCCACGATTATCCGGGCGAGGATCACGGCTTCGCGACCGAGTCAGGCCAGCGCCGGAGCGAGGCCGCCGCCCAACTGGCCGACAGCCGCACCGAGGCCTTCTTCGCGGAGCATCTCAGCTAGGGGCTGATCGCCCCTCAGCGTGCCCTACGCGTCGCCCAGATCAGGATTCGGACCCAGAGCGCGCACTGGGCGCAATCCTGGGCGGCGCGATGTGTCTGTGTCCCCATGGCCCGAATCTAGGCCGGGAGGCGTTGCAATTTCGTGACCGCGGTTTGCGGCCGGCCGCCGCTAGTGGGCGAAGCGCGCCGCCGCGTCCGGCCAGATATATTGGAGCAGGCCGACATTATGGTCGACGAAGCCCTCGTAGATCATCTTGCCGGCGACGTAGAGGATCACGATCAGCCCGATCCAGGCGATCCAGCGATAGCGCTCGATATATTTGGCGATGATGTTCGCCGCGACGCCCATCAGGATCACCGAGAGGAGCAGGCCGACCATCAGGATGCCCGGATGGTCGCGCGCGGCGCCCGCCACGGCCAGCACATTGTCGAGGCTCATCGAGACGTCGGCGACCGCCACCGCCCAGGCGGCGCCGGCGAAGGTCTTGGCCGGCTTGAGGCCCGCGGCCTCATTCTCCGCCGTGGCCGGATTGTCGGGCACATGCCGGATCTCGCGGTACATCTTCCAGCTCACCCAGAGCAGGAGGATGCCGCCGGCGAAGATCAGCCCGACGATCTGCATCAGCTGGGTCACCATCAGCGCGAAGATGATGCGGAGCACCAGAGCGGCGAGGATGCCGATCATGATGACCTTCTTGCGCTGGTCGGCGGGCAGGCCCGCGGCCAGCGCGCCGACGACGATCGCATTGTCGCCGGCGAGCATGATGTCGATCATCAGCACCTGGCCGAAGGTCGCAAGCGCCTTGGGATCACCAAGGTTGCTGAAATCGGCGACGATATGATTCCAGAGCTCGAGCATGTGAGTCCCCCAACCCTCGATGGGTCTACTGGTTCATCGAGGCGAAGAAGTCCTCGTTGGTCTTCGAGTCCTTCATCTTGTCGAGCAGGAACTGCATCGCGTCGACCGTGCCCATCTGCATGAGGATCCGGCGCAGCACCCACATCTTGGAGAGCTTGCCCTGATCGACCAGCAGCTCCTCCTTGCGCGTGCCGGACTTGCCGACGTCGAGCGAGGGGAAGATGCGCTTGTCGGAGACCTTGCGGTCGAGCACGATCTCGGAATTGCCGGTGCCCTTGAACTCCTCGAAGATCACCTCGTCCATCTTGGAGCCGGTGTCGATGAGCGCGGTGGCGATGATCGAGAGCGAGCCGCCCTCCTCGATGTTGCGCGCGGCGCCGAAGAAGCGCTTCGGCCGCTGCAGCGCATTGGCGTCGACGCCGCCGGTCAGCACCTTGCCCGAGCTCGGCACCACCGTGTTGTAGGCGCGGCCGAGGCGGGTGATCGAGTCGAGCAGGATGACGACGTCCTTCTTGTGCTCGACGAGGCGCTTGGCCTTCTCGATCACCATCTCGGCGACCTGGACGTGGCGGCTGGCCGGCTCGTCGAAGGTCGAGGAGATCACCTCGCCCTTCACCGAGCGCTGCATGTCGGTGACCTCCTCCGGCCGCTCGTCGATGAGCAGCACCATCAGGAAGACTTCCGGATGATTGTCGGTGATCGCCTTGGCGATATTCTGGAGGAGGACCGTCTTGCCGGTGCGCGGCGGCGCCACGATCAGCGCGCGCTGGCCCTTGCCCTGCGGCGAGATGATGTCGATCACCCGCGCCGACTTGTCCTTGACCGTCGGGTCGGAGGAATCGAGCGTCAGCTTCTCGTCGGGATAGAGCGGGGTGAGGTTGTCGAAATTGACGCGGTGGCGGACGGCGTCGGGATCGTCATAATTGACCTGGGTGACGCGGACGAGGCTGAAATAGCGCTCGCCCTCCTTGGGCCCGCGAATCTCGCCCTCGACCGTGTCGCCGGTCCGGAGGCCGAATTTGCGGACCTGGTTGGGGGAGACGTAGATGTCGTCGGGGCCGGCCAGATAATTGGAATCGGCCGACCGGAGGAAGCCGAAGCCGTCCTGCAGCACCTCGATCGTGCCCAAGCCCATGATCTCGCCGCCCTGATCGGCGCGGACCTTGAGGATGGAGAACATCAGCTCCTGCTTGCGGAGCGTCGAGGCGCCCTCGACGCCCAGCTCTTCGGCCATGGCGACGAGATCGGCGGGGGTTTTCTGCTTGAGGTCGTTCAAATGCATGTCGGGTAACTCTTGGAATACGGAGTCCGGGCGTGGAACTCGGAAATCTCGGGGAATGTAGCGGCTTGAACACCCGCGCGGACGGCAGGCTAACGACTGATCTGGCCGTTATGCTCCGCCCTTTTGCAAGTCAAGCCGAGCGAAAGAGAGGCTGTCCCGGCTTTCGCCAGGATGATGGCGCCGCGCGACCGTCAGAACGGGCGGACGATCACCAGGACGACGATCAGCACCACGGCGAGGCCCGGGACCTCGTTCATGATTCTGAGCGCCTTGCCGGAGACCGGGCGGATGCCCCGTTCCAGCTTCTTGCCGTAATCAACCATCCAGCCATGATAGCCGGACAAAGCGACCACGATCGCGAACTTGGCCAGGAACCAGGGCTGGCTCCAGGCCCCGGTCACATGGGCGAGCGACAGGCCGAAGATCCAGACCAGGATCATCGCCGGCGTGATGATGATCTTGCGGAGCTTCTTCTCCCGCTCGATCCAGCGCTGCTCCTCGTCGGAGCCCGGCGCGCTTTCCTGATGGTAGACGTAGAAACGCGGCAGCATGAACAGGCCCGCGACCCAGAAGATCACGAAGATCACATGGCCGGCCTTGAGCCATTCGTAGAGCAAGATCAGAACCGATCCAAAGCTGTCGATCACGCCCGCCGTCCGGCCGGTGCGCGACGCACCAGCGCAAGGAGCCGCTCGACATGGGAGATCGGGGTTTCCTTGATGATGCCGTGCCCCAGGTTGAAGATGTGCGGCCGTTCCGCAAGGCTAGATAGGATGCGACCCACCGCCGTTTCAAGCGCCTCGCCGCCCGCGAGCAAGGCGAGGGGATCGAGATTGCCCTGGACCGGCAGGCCTGCCGGCAGCGCGTCATGGGCCCAGTCGGGATCGACCGTCTCGTCGAGGCCGACCGCGTCCACCCCGGTCTCCCGCGCATAAGCGGCGAGCTTGGCGCCGGCGCCCTTGGGGAAGCCGATCACCGGCACGTCCGGGTGGCGGGCCTTCAGCGCTGCGACGATCCGCGCGGTGGGCGCGATCACCCAGCGCTCGAACTGGGTGGGGGCAAGGCTCCCGGACCAGCTGTCGAACAATTGCACGGCCTCGACCCCGGCCCGGATCTGTCCGGACAGATAGTCGACGGTCATCGCCTCGAGCGCGGCGACGAGCGCGGCGAACGCCTCAGGATCGGCATAAGCGGCCTGGCGGGCCTCGGCCTGGTCGCGGCTGCCCTGGCCCGCCACCATATAGGTCGCGACCGTCCACGGGCTGCCCGCGAAGCCCAGGAAGGTCGTTTCGGCCGGGAGCGCGGATTTCACTTTCTCCACAGTCCGATAGACGGGCTCAAGCCGGGCCGGCACGGCCTCCAGGTCGCCGAGCAGGGCATCGGCCAGACGCGGCGACAGGCGCGGCCCCTCGCCGGCCTCGAAGCGCAAATCCTGGCCAAGCGCATGGGGCACGATCAGGATGTCGGAGAACAGGATCGCGCCGTCGAAGCCGAAGCGGCGGATCGGCTGGAGGGTCACCTCCGCGGCCGCGTCGCTGTCGTTGACCAGCTCCAGAAAGCCGCCCTTCTCGGCCCTGAGCGCGCGATATTCGGGAAGATAGCGCCCCGCCTGCCGCATCAGCCAAATTGGAAGTCTCTCGCTTTTTCCGCCGCTTAGGACATGGAGCAGGGGCTTGCTGGAGGCGCGCGTCAAGTCGGAGGGCTCCGCTCTCTTATCCTTAAATATATATTTATAAGAGAGTCTGTTGGTGTTGATAGGGGGCGGACGAGCGGGGTTTATTGCCTCCCACATATTTTGCCAACAGCTTGACTCGCCGGGACCCGCGCTTTCCCGCGGATTCGCGCCGGCCATCCCCATTTTCCACAAGGGCGCTGTGGATTTTTTCCCATGTTCACGGCGCTGTGGATGATTTTCGCCGATCCGTGGACGAATCCTGTCCTTGAGTTTGCCCCGAGGCTTCCGCTAGCCCTTTCCCCAAGGTTTTCCACAGACGGGAAAAGCGTTGAAGCAGCTTCATCTCCACCTGCTGTCTGACTCGACCGGCGAGACGCTGGACATGGTCGCCAAGGCCTGTCTCGCCCAGTTCGACAATGTCGAGGCCCTGCACCATCTCTGGCCGATGGTCCGTTCCGAAGGCCATCTCGACCGCGTCCTGGACGATGTCGCGCGCCGGCCGGGCCTCGTCCTCTACACCGTCGTCAACCGCGACATCCGCCGCGACCTCGAGCGCAAGTGCCGGCAGCGCGGCATCCACGCCGTGCCCGTGCTCGATCCGGTGATCGACGCGCTGTCCGCGGTCAGCGGCGAGGAAGCGAAGGGCCGGGCGGGGCGGCAGCATGCGCTGGACGCCGCCTATTTCGCCCGCGTCGACGCGATCCAGTTCACCATCGCCCATGACGACGGCGTCGGCTCCGAAAATTGGGAGGAGGCGGACATCATCCTCGCCGGCGTCTCGCGCACCTCGAAGACGCCGACCAGCATCTATCTGGCCAATCGCGGCTTCAAGGTGGCGAACATCCCGCTCGTCCCGGAATCGCCGCCGCCTTCCTCCCTGTTCGGGCTCCGGCATCCTCTGGTCGTCGGCCTGACCACCAATCCCGAGCGGCTGATCCAGATCCGCCGCAACCGGCTGCTCGCGCTGAACCAGGCGCCGGAGACGGACTATGTCGACAATGACGCGGTCAATGCCGAACTCGCCTTCGCCCGGCGGATGTTCGCGGACAATGGCTGGCCGGTGATCGACGTCACCCGGCGCTCGATCGAGGAATCGGCGCTCGCCATCGTCAAGCTCTGCGCGGAGCGGAGCGAGCGGGCCGCGACGCCATGAGGCTGTTGCTCGCCTCGCAGAGCGCCGCGCGGCGGCACATGCTGGAAGCGGCGGGCGTGGCGGTCGAGACCATCCCCGCGCCGCTCGACGAGGAGGAGGCCAAGGCCGGGCTGGCCGCGGCCGGCTTCGAGCCGCGCGACATGGCGGAGATGCTGGCCGAGCTGAAGGCGAAGAGCGTCGCGGCGCCGGCCGGGGCCCTGGTGATCGGCGCCGACCAGGTGCTCGAGCTGGACGACGGCACGATGCTGTCCAAGCCGGGCTCGCGCGACGAGGCGCTGGCGCAGCTCCGCGCGATGAGCGGCGGCACCCATTATCTGCACGCCGCCGCGGTCGTGGCCGAGGGCGGCGCGCGGGTCTGGGGCGAGACCGAGACGGTGGCGATGGACGTCCGCCCGCTCTCCGACGCGTTCCTGGAGGCCTATCTTGACGCGGAATATGAGGCGGTGCGTTTCAACGTCGGCGCCTATCGGTTCGAGGGCATGGGCGCCCAATTGTTCGAGGAGGTGGAAGGCAGCCATTTCGCCATCCTCGGCCTGCCCCTGCTGCCCCTCCTCGATTATCTGCGCGATCGCGGCGTGCTGCGAAGCTGATGGGCGTCCCCTATGCCGAAGTGATCGGCGATCCGATCGCCCAGTCCAAATCGCCGCTGATTCACAAGTTCTGGCTGGAGCAACTGGGGCTCGAAGGGGATTACCGAGCGACTCTCGTCCCAGTGGGCGGCTTGCCGGCCTATCTGGCCGCGCGCCGATCCGATCCGGATTGGCGCGGCTGCAACATCACGATGCCACACAAGGAGGCCGCGATACCTCTGGTCGATATGATCGAAGGGCAGTTGGGCCGCATCGGAGCGCTCAACACGATCGTGCCCTTGCCGCTAAACAATCAGCTGCTCGGGACGAACACCGATACGACCGGCATGCTGGAGGCCCTGATCGCGGCGAAAGCCAGTGGTCCGGGCGTGGCCGTGGTCGGCGCGGGCGGTGCGGCACGCGCGGTCTGCCTCGCTCTCTCAGCCTATGTCCCGAAGATCATCGTACTGAATCGCGATTTGAACCGCGCCGAGGCCATGATCGCCGCGCTCGGGATCGAGGCGGAAGCGCGTTCGCTGGAAGCGCCGCTCCCGCCAGTGGGGCTTCTGGTCAATGCCAGCGCGCTGGGGATGACGGGCTTCCCGCCGTTTCGCCTGTCGCTCGACCCGCTGCCGGCGGGTGCGGCGGTCATCGACATCGTCACCAGTCCGCTGGAGACCGAGTTGCTCGGGGCGGCGCGGGCGCGTGGGCTCAGGACGGTGGACGGGTTGGTCATGCTGATCGGCCAGGCCGCGACCGCATTTCACATGTTCTTCGGAAAGCCGCCGCCGCGAGAGGATGACACGGCGCTGCGCGCGTTGCTGACGTCATGACGCTCGTCCTCGGCCTCACCGGCTCGATCGGCATGGGCAAGTCGACCGTGGCCGGGATGTTCGCCGACGAGGGCGTGCCGGTGTTCGACGCGGACGCCGCCGTCCACCATCTGCAGGGTCCGGCCGGCGCGCTGGTCGCGGAGATCGAGGCTCATTTCCCCGGCACGACCGGACCCGAGGGAGTGAACCGCTCCGCTTTGGCCGAACGTGTGCTCGGCGAGCCCGAACAGCTGCGGCGGCTGGAGGCGCTGGTCCATCCCGCGGTCGCGCTGGCCCGCCGCGATTTCCTTGCCGCGCATGCGGATGCGCCCATCGTCCTGCTCGACATCCCTCTCCTGTTCGAGGCGGGCGGCGCGAACGCGGTGGACAAGGTCGTGGTGGTCTCCGCGGCACCGGAGGTACAGCGCGCCCGCACGCTCGCCCGGCCCGGCATGACGGCCGAGAAGTTCGACCGGATTCTCGCCCGCCAGCTGCCCGACGAGGAGAAGCGCGGCCGCGCCGACTTCGTCATCCCGACGGACGTGACTCTCGACGAGACCCGGGCCTCCGTCCGCCGCATCCTCGCTTGCCTAAACGGGCCGGCGGATTCATAGGCGGGCCATGCGGGAAATCGTTTTCGACACCGAGACGACCGGTCTCAGCCCTCTCAACGGCGACCGGGTCGTGGAGATCGGCTGCGTGGAGTTGTTCAACCGGGTCGAGACCGGGCGGCACTTCCACTCCTATTTCAATCCGCAGCGGTCGATGCCGTCGGAGGCCGAGGCCGTGCACGGCCTCTCGGAGAAGTTCCTCTCCGACAAGCCGCTCTTCGCGGACGTGGTCGAGGAGCTGCTCATCTTCATCGGCGAGTCCCCGATGATCGCGCATAACGCCACTTTCGACTTCGGCTTCGTCAATCACGAGCTGGGCCAGTGCGGCCGGCCGAGCGTCTGTATGTCGCGCATGGTCGACACCCTCTCCATCGCCCGCCAGAAGTTCCCGGGCGCCAAGCACAGCCTGGACGCGCTCTGCACCCGCTTCGGCGTCGACCGCTCGCAGCGGATCAAGCATGGAGCCCTCCTGGACGCGCAATTGCTCGCCCAGGTCTATGTCGAGCTGACCGGCGGCCGGCAGATCGGCCTCAGCCTGGTCGCCGAGCTGATCGAGGACGAGGCGGCGCCCGTCGAGATCGTCGCGCTGGCGCTGCCCGCCGCGCCGCTGACCGTCCGCCCGGCCCGGCCGCACGCGCCGAGCGACGAGGAGCTGGCCCGCCACGCCGCCTTCATGGCGAAGATCAAGGATCCGATCTGGAATCGGCTCTGAGGTTTTTCGGCGGCGTCGGGCCGGGGGCCCCGCTTCGGCGAGACCCACGCGGCGGCGAAAGCACCGGTTGACCAAAGCCCCGGGTGCGCCCACATGCGCCCCCACAGCATTGGAGACGATGATGGACATTCGGGTCTCCGGTCATCAGATCGATACCGGCGAGGCGCTGCAACGACAGGTGGACGAGCGGCTCAACGCCATCGCCGACAAATATTTCTCCCGCGCCATTTCCGCCCAGGTCACCTTCGGCAAGGGGCCTTATGATCACAGCTTCACCTGCGATATCGTCGCCCATGTCCCGCAGGGCGTGGTGCTGAAGGGCTCGGCGGGCGCGGCGCTGGCCCAGGTCGCCTTCGAGCAGGCGGCGGACCGGATCGAGAAGCAGCTGCGCCGCTACAAGCGCCGGCTGAAGGACCGCCACAGCCAGACCGCTTATGCCGAGGCCGCGCTCGACGCCGGCTATACGGTGTTCGCGCCGCCGCCCGAGCCCGAGGAGCCGGCCGACAATCCGCCGATCGTCGCCGAGACGCGGGTCGACATCCCGACCGCGTCCGTGTCGGACGCGGTGATGCTGCTCGATCTCAGGAACACCAACGCGCTGATGTTCAAAAACAGCGCGACGGGGGCCTTCAACATGGTGTACCGGCGCGACGACGGCACGATCGGCTGGGTCGAACCCGAGCGGGGCGGCCGCTGACCTCCCTGCCCTGACCTGTTTTCCCCTGTTTCTTCTTCCGGAAGCGCCCGCTTCCCAACCGGTGCAATGATGAGCGATCTTTCGGATATATTGAGCGACAAGGCGATCGACGCCGATCTGGTGGCGGCCAACAAGAAGGCCGTGTTCCAGCAGCTCGCGTCCGCGGCGGCGAAGCTCACCGGGCTTTCGTCGAAGGCGATCGCCGCCAGCCTCAATGCCAGGGAGAAGATCGGCTCGACCGGCTTCGGCGGCGGCGCCGCCATCCCGCACGGCAAGCTCGAGGGGCTTGGCAATGTCTTCGGCTATTTCGCGCGGCTGGAGACGCCGGTCGATTTCCAGTCGATCGACAATATGCCCGTCGATCTCGTCTTCATGCTGCTCTCGCCCCCCGATGCCGGCGCGGATCACCTGAAGGCCCTCGCCAGGGTCAGCCGCGCCTTCCGCGACGGCCAGACGGTGGCGAAGCTGCGCGGGGCGCGGTCGCGCGACGCTATCTATGCCCTCCTCGCCGGCGGGGAAGCGCGGGATGCCGCCTGAGACGGCACCGAGGGCGGGCGAGACCGCGCATTTCCGCGCGCTCGAATCGCTCTATCGATCGGCGGCGATCAACGGCCTGTTCGAGTCGGAGCTCGAGATCGCCGAGCCGGGCGTGGCCCGAATCCGTTTCGAGGTGGCGCCCTCCAGCTTCCATGCGGCCGGCGCCGCGCACGGCACGCTCTATTTCAAGATGATGGACGATGCCGCCTTTTACGCCTGCAACTCCCTGGTCAGCGACCGCTTCCTGCTGACCACCGCCTTCAACATGGTCTTCACCCAGCCGCTGCGCGCCGGGCCGGTCGTGGCGGAGGGCCGCTGGATCTCCGGCAAGCGCCGGGTCTTCGTCGGCGAGGCGCGCCTGCTCTTGCCTGACGGCGAGGAAGCGGGGCGGGGCACCGGCACGTTCATGCGCTCCCACATCCCGCTCTCCAGCCTCGCCGGCTATCGCGCGGCGTGACCGCGCGGCTGACCAGCCAGGTTCTCGTCTCCGCATTGCTCCGCCGCGCCCAGGCCGAAGGCGGCTTCGGCGCGATCCTCGCCAAAGGCGATGCGACCGCGGGCGCGATCCTGGTCGTCCTCGCCGAGCGCGGGGTCAGGGCCGCGATCCTGGAACGGCTGCTCCAGCCGGACGGAAGCTATGCCTGGCGGGATTCAGGTGGAGGCGCGGCCGACGATGCGGCGTTCCGGACCTGGCTCAAGCGTCGCCGCCGCAACGACCCCGATCTCTGGCTGGTGGAGCTGGACGTCGCGAGTGCCGAACGGTTCGCCGCTGAAATGAACGCGGCCGGTTGATTCGGGCGGCCCGGCCGGGGCAGGTCGGCCTCGTTCAGGGGCAATCGGGGGATTTCCATGCGGATCGGGCTCAGTCTGGCGTTCCTCGCCGCCGCCTGTTTCGCGAGTCCGGCGCTTGCCCAGACGGAGCTGACCGCCGCCAGTCTCGGCCTGGAAGGCCTCGCCGATCCCGCCCCCGCCACGCAACCGCCGGTGGAGACGGCCGCCGAGGTCGAGGTGGTCGGTCGCTCGCTGCCCGCGCTCGTCGCCGTCCATGCCGCCAGCGCCACCTCCGACGCCGAAACCGAATGCCTGGCCCGCGCCGTCTATTTCGAGTCGCGCGGCGAGCCGCTCTCCGGCCAGCTCGCGGTCGCCGAGGTGATCATCAACCGCGCCCGGTCCGGCCGCTTCGCGCCGACCCTGTGCGCCGTGGTCCGCCAGCCATCCCAATTCTCCTTCGTGCGTCGGGGCTATATCCCGCAGCCGCCGACCACGTCGCGCGACTGGCACACCGCCGTCGCCATCGCCCGCATCGCCACCGACCGGCTGGCCGAGGGCGGCGCCCCGCAGGCGCTCTTCTTCCATGCGCGGCGGATCAATCCCGGCTGGCGGCTGACCCGGGTGGCGACGGTCGGGAATCACGTCTTCTACCGCTGAGCCGCGGCCCGGCCTCTTCCGTTCGTTCCCGTTTCATTCTAGTTTCGCGGAATGGCCACCCTCCTCCCCGAGTCGTCCGCGCCCGATTGCTTCGCCGACGCGCCGCTGGTCGCGCAGGACGTCGCGCGGGGCGTGACCCGGCTCTTCTTCCGCGCCGACATGTATGCTTTGTGCGAGGTGCCGCTGCCCAACGGCCGGCGCGCGGACATGATGGCGATCGACGCGCGCGGGCAATTGACCATCGTCGAGATCAAGGTCAGCCGCGCCGATCTGATGGCCGACTGCAAATGGGCCGACTATCTCGATTATTGCGACCATTTCTATTGGGCGGTGCCGGCCGGCTTCGCGCTGGCGCCGTTCGAGCAGGATGGCTTCGGCGCCGGCTGCGCGGGGCTGATTGTCGCCGACCGCTACGATGCGGAGACGATCCGCGAGGCGCCCTGCCGGCCGCTCGCCGCCGCCCGTCGCAAGGCCGAGACGCTGCGCTTCGCCCGCCGCGCCGCGCGCCGGCTGGCCGGCGATCTCGATCCGGGGCTGGCCGGGCTCGACTGAGCCCGCCGCGTTCCTATTGGCCGGGAGTCCGGGTCGAGCCGGGAATCTCCGGGCCGGTCGGTTGCCTGGTTCCTTCCAGCACGCGCAGGATCGCCACCGCCCGCGCGTCCTGGCGGGCATAGTCGATCGCCGAATTGCCGGCGACATGGTCGGTCTGGTTCGGATCGGCCCGGTTCTGCATCAGCAGCCGAACCATCGGCATGTCCCGCCGCTGCACCGCATAGATGAGCGGAGTCTCGCCGCGCGTATTGCTCTGATTGGGGCTGGCCCGCCGGGCGAGCAGCAATTCGGCGCCCTCGACCCAGCCGAGCTGCGCGGCCAGGATCAGGGGCGTATTGCCTTCCCGGTCGCCGGAATCGGGCCGGGCGCCGCGGCTCAGCATGAAGTTCAGCCAGGTGGCGTCGCGCCCGCGCACCAGGATGTGCAGCGCCGATTCGCCGGTGGCCGGATCGCGCACGTTGATCGCGGTCGAACTCGGATTGGAGAGGATGCGATCGGCGGTGTCGCCGTCCCGCTCGCGCACCGCCTTCAGGAAGGTGAAGCCCTCGGAGAAGCTCTGCGCCGCCAGCGGCACGGCGATCGACGCCGCGAGCGCGGCCAGCAACACGAACTTGGTGGTTCTGGCCATCGGCCTGATAATCCCTATTTGATATGCGAACTTGATCGGACGCCCTTAGCAAAGCATGGCTGAGAATGTCATGAACGAAAGCGTATCAGTGCGTCGCGGCGCCCTCATTACCCTGCTCCTCGCTTTCCTGGTCGGGGCCTGCGGCCAGGCCGGCCCGGTCGAGGAGCCGCCGCTCAAGGGCGCGCGCCTCGGCGGCGCCTTCACCCTGACCGACCAGAACGGGCGGCGGGTGACCGACCGGAGCTGGCACGGCCAATACCGGCTCGTCTATTTCGGCTACACCTATTGCCCGGACGTCTGCCCGGTGGACATGCGCGTGCTGGGCGCGGGCCTGCGCCGCTTCGAGGAGCGCGACGCGGCGGCCGGGGCGAAGGTCCAGCCGATCTTCGTCACCGTCGATCCCGCGCGCGACACCCAGCCGGTGCTGCGCGAGTTCGTCGCCAACTTCCATCCGCGCTTCGTCGGCCTCACCGGCACGCCGGAGGAGCTGGCCGCGATGGCGCGCGCTTATGGCGCCTCCTACATGCGCCGCGACGGCGCCACGCCCGGCTCCTATCTGATGGACCATACGCGCAACGCCGTCCTCTACGGGCCCGCCGGCGAGCCGCTCGCCATCATCCCCTACGACCAGGGGCCGGACGGCACCGCCAACGAGCTCGCGCGCTGGGTCCGATGAGGGAGCGCTTCTGGGAGCTGCCGATCGAAAGCCTCGACCGCGAGGAATGGGAGGCGCTCTGCGACGGCTGCGGCAAATGCTGCCTGCACAAGCTCGAGGACGAGGTGACCGGCGAGCTCTTCCCGACCAACGTCGCCTGCAAGCTGCTCGACCGGCACGCCTGCCGCTGCTCCAACTACAAGTTGCGCAAGGCGTTCGTGCCGGACTGCGTGCGGCTCGACCTCAAGCAGCTGCGCGAGATCGACTGGCTGCCCTCGACCTGCGCCTACCGGCTGCGCGACGCGGGTGAGGCTCTGCCCGACTGGCATTATCTGGTCAGCGGCAGCTTGGAGTCGGTGCACGAGGCCGGCATGTCGGTGCGCGGCTGGACGATCTCGGAGGAGGATGCCGGTGAGCTGGAGCTTCACCTCGTCGACCGCATCCTCTGAGCTGCGCATCGGCGAAACGCCGGTGCAGCTCAGAATCTCGCCGCGCGCGCGCAAGCTGCGCCTCTCGGTCGATCCGCGCACCCGCGCCGTGCTGCTCACCGTGCCGCGCCGGGTCTCGCAGCGCCGGGCGCTGGCCTGGGCGGGCGAGCATCGCCAGTGGATCGAGCAGCAGCTCGCGCACATCCCGCCGCCGCGCAGCTTAGCCCCCGGCGAGAGCGTGCCGGTCTATGGGGAGGCCTATGTCATCGACTGGGAGGCGTCCCGGCCGCGAAAGCTCCGGCTGGAGCAGGGCCGGCTGATCTGCGGCGGCCCGCTGGAGGGGCTCGACCGGCGGATCCTGCGCTGGCTGAAGTCCGAAGCGCTCGACCTGCTGACCCGCGAGACCCGCGAATTCGCCGAGCGGACGGGCGCGCGGCTGGAGCGGGTCGGCATCGGCGATCCGGTCTCGCGCTGGGGCAGCTGCTCGAGCCGGGGCACGATCCGCTATAGCTGGCGGCTGATCATGGCGCCGGATTTCGTGCGCCGCGCCACCGTCGCGCATGAGGTGGCGCATCTCGTCCACCTCAATCACGGGCCCGATTTCCATGCCCTGGTCGCCGCGATATTCGGCGCCGACCCGAAGCCCGCCCGGCTCTGGCTGAAGCGCGAAGGCGCCGCCCTCCACCGCATCGGCCCGCGCTGACTCTCCCGCTAGACGGCGGTCGTCAGCAATTCGTCATCCTCGAAGCGCGGCCCGTCATCCTCGGGCGGCAGGCCCTCGTCCGGCCGGCGCAGGCCCCCGTCGTCGCGCGGCGGCGGGCCGCCGGGCTCGATCGGATTGCCGTCGGCGTCGACGAAGGGCTCGTCGTTCGGCGGCGCGATCTCCAGCAGCGCATTGTCGCCGCCCTGCACCTCCCATTCGGGGCCGGTGGCGTCGGTCTGGAACTGCTCGGCCGGCCGGTTGGCGACGGCGCGGACCATGAAATCGTGGAAGGCGCGGGCCGGGGCCTGGCCGCCGGAGAGGCCGGGCAGAGCGCGATTGTCGTCGCGCCCGATCCAGACGCCGGTGGTGAGGCCGCTGGAGAAGCCGATGAACCAGCCGTCCTTGTTGGAGCTCGTCGTCCCGGTCTTGCCGGCGGTCGGGCGGCCGAGCGCCGCGCCGCGGCCGGTGCCCCTTTCGACCACGCCCTGCAGCATCTCGGTCATCTGCGCCGCCACCCAGGGCGCGACCAGCACGCGCGGCTCGTCGGTCGGATGCTGGTAGAGCAGGGTGCCGTCGGCGGTGGTCACCCGCCGGATGCCGTAGGGCGTCACCGCGACGCCGCCGCGCGCGACCGAGGCATAGGCCCGGGTCATGTCGATCACCCGCACGGAATTGGAACCGAGCGCCATGCTCGGATTGGTTTCGATCCGGGTGGTGACGCCGAAGCGCCGCGCCATGTCGGCCACCGTATTGGTGCCGACCTGCTGGGCGAGGCGCACCGCGACCGTGTTCACCGAATAAGCGAAGGCGATGCGCATCGGAATCTGGCCCATGAAGCGGCCGTTGCTGTTGCGCGGGGACCAGCCGCCGATCGTGATCGGCTCGTCGGCGAGCCCGGTGTCGGGCCGGTAGCCCGCCTCCAGCGCGGCCAGATAGACGAACAATTTGAACGAGGAGCCGGCCTGACGGTTCGCCTGGGTGGCGCGGTTGTAGCTGGAGCCGACATAGTCGCGCCCGCCGACCATCGCCCGCACCGCGCCGTCCCGGTCGAGCGTGACCAGGGCGCCTTGCGCGCCCTGCGGCGCATTGGCGTTGATCGCCGCGCTTGCCGAGCGCTGCATCCCGGGGTCGATCGTCGTCCAGACGTCGAGCGGCGCCCGGCTCTCGTCGATCAAGGTGTCGAGCTGCGGCAGCACCCAGTCGATGAAATAGCGGTTGCTGTCCTGCCGCTGGGTCACCCGGGCGAGCTGGACGGAGTCGAGGTCGGCGGCGTCGGCCTGGGCCTGGGTGATCGCGCCATTCTCGACCATCAGGCCGAGCGCGACCCGGCCGCGGCCCCGCGCCGCCTCGATGTCGGCGGTCGGGGAGTAATTGGAGGGCGCCTTGACCAGGCCGGCGATGATCGCCGCCTCGGCCACGGTCAGCTGGGTCGCGCTATGGCCGAAGAAGCGCCGCGCGGCGGCGTCGATGCCATAGGCGCCACCGCCGAAATAGACGCGGTTGAGATAGAGTTCGAGGATCTGCTCCTTCGAATATTGCCACTCCAGCGCCATCGCCAGGATCGCCTCGCGGATCTTGCGGGCGAAGGTCCGGTCGTTGTTCAGGAAGATGTTGCGGGCGAGCTGCTGGGTGATGGTCGAACCGCCCTGCCGCCAGCGACCCTCGGTGATGCGCAGCCAGGTGGCGCGGACCAGGCCGATCGGATCGACGCCGGGATGCGAGCGGAAGCGCCGGTCCTCCACCGCGATGATCGCCTCGCGCATCACCGGCGGGATGCGCTCATAGGGAATCCACTCGCCGAAGCTCGGCCCCATCGTCTGGATGATCTCGCCATTGGCGGCGCGGACCCGGATCATCTGGCCGAGATCGTCGCGGCGGACCATTTCCTGGAAGCTGGGCAGCTGGCTGACCGCGACCGAGACCGCGATCACCATCGCCACCGCGCCGATCAGGAAGGCGTAGAGCGAGACCTTGAGGCTGGTGAAGAAAAACCGCCTGAAGCGCGAGCGCGGTCGCGGCTGCTGCGGATCTTCGGCGGCGGTGGCCATGGGCGCTACGGATAGAGTCGCGGAGTCACGGGAGCAAGCAGAAGCGCGCGGCGGCTGAACGCGGGCTTACTTGCCGGCCTCGCCGTGGCCGCGGGCGGCGAAATCGAGCGCCGCGCTGTTGATGCAGTACCGCAGCCCTTCCGGTCCCGGCCCGTCGGGAAAGACATGGCCGAGATGGCCGCCGCAGGTCGCGCAGCGCACCTCGACGCGGCGCATGCCGTGGCTGTCGTCCTCGTGCAGGGTGACATGGTCCTTCGCGGCCGGGCCGGTGAAGCTCGGCCAGCCGCTGCCGCTGTCGAACTTGGTGCCGCTGTCGAACAAATCGGTGCCGCAAGCCGCGCAGCGATAGGCGCCGTCGGCATGATTGTCGTAGAGCACGCCGGTAAAGGCCCGCTCGGTCCCGCCCTCGCGCAGCACATGATATTGTTCGGGGGAGAGGCGCTTGCGCCATTCGGCGTCGGGCAGATCCAGCTTGTCCATGACCGGAAATGTGGGCGCGCGCACCGGCCGGGTCAATCCCGCCAGCACGACCTGGGTCGTCAGCGCGCGAGCGTCAGTGGCCCTTCGAGCAAGGGATAGAGTTCCGTTTCCTCCAGCGCGATGCGGTGCCGGAGGCGCCGGAGCATCTCCATCGTCTCCGCCCTGAAGCCCGGCCAGTCCGCCGCGATCCGCGCGCTCGTCCAGTGCCGGCCATAAGCGGCGAACCAGGTCTCGAAGGCGCCGATCTCGGTCTGGATCCGCGCCGCCGCGGCGCGCAAATCGGCTCGGGGGCTGGCGCGCAGGCGCGGGTAGAGCAGCCAGTCCTCGCGCTTCAGATGCTGGGTCAGCAGGCGCGAGAAATCGCGTCGGAAATGCAGGAAGCCGAGCGGCTCGGGCGCCGCCTCATGCTCCAGCCAGGCGGCGAAACCGTCCATCAGCGCGCCGAGCTGCCAGTGCGCGGCGCGAAACTCCGTCAGATCTTCCATCGAATCCCCATGCCGGCGCCTTGCCGCCGAAACGGCGTCTTGGCGTGCCGACCCTGAATCGCGCGCTAGCGGTGGCTACCGTAGAGTCCCGCTTTCGTGACGGCGGCGAAAGTCGTCTGGCGCGACTTTTGGCCGCTTGCTAGAGAGGCGCCAGAGGAAGAGCCCATGTCCGAAGTCGCCCGCCTGCCGCGCCGCATCCCCGACGATCAGGAGCATCTGAGCCTGCCCGGCTGGGTCTATCACGATGCCGAATATTTCCGGGTCGAAATGGCGCGGCTGATCCGGCCGTCCTGGCAGATCGTCTGCCATGCCAACGACATTCCGAAGACGGGCGACTGGCGCACGCTCGAGCTGCTCGGCGAGAGCATCGTCGTCATCCGTGGCGACGACGGCCGGGCGCGCGCCTTCGCCAATGTCTGCCGGCACCGCGGCTCGCGCCTCGTCGACGGCGAGGCGGGCTGCGCGAAACGGCTGACCTGTCCTTATCATGCCTGGACCTATGCGACGGACGGCCGGCTGGTCGGCGTGCCGGACCGGCAGGATTATCCCGGGCTCGATCCGTCCCAGCTCGGCCTCGTCCCGGTCGAGCTGGAGGTCTGGCGCGGCTTCCTGTTCGTGCGGCTGGAAGGCGGCGGCCCCTCGGTCGCCGAGATGATGGCGCCTTATGCGGAGGAGGCGGCGCCTTATCCCTTCGAGGAGATGCAGGCGCTCGGCCGGATCACGATGCGCCCGCGCGACGTGAACTGGAAGAATGTCGCCGACAATTATTCGGACGGGCTGCACATCAAGGTCGCCCATCCCGGCCTCACCCGATTGTTCGGCGGCGACTATCGGATCGAGGCGGGCCCGCATGTGGACCGCATGTCCGGCGAGCTGGTCGAGCGGCCCTCCGCGAACATCTCCGAGCGCGCCTATCAGCAGCTATTGCCGGCCGAGGCGGGACGCACCTGGCTCTATTACAAGCTCTGGCCGAACGTCGCGCTCGACATCTATCCGGACCAGGTCGATTTCATGCATTTCGTGCCGGTCGGCCCGACCGAGACGATGATCCGGGAGGTCAGCTACGCCCTGCCCGGCGGCTCGCGCGCGCTGAAGGCGGCGCGCTATCTCAACTGGCGGATCAACCGGCGGGTCAATGACGAGGACACGGCCCTGATCCGCCGCGTTCAGCAGGGCATGGCCTCCGACCTCTACCGGCCGGGGCCGCTCGGCAAGAGCGAGGTTTGCCTCAGGAGCTTCGCGCAGAAGCTCCGGCGGCTCATCCCCGAGGCGCGGCTGGAGTCGCCGCCGGCGCCCGGCTGGAGCGGTTTGCCCAGCGCATGAGCAGGTAGAGCGGCAGCCCGACTAGGGTCATGCCGAGGCTCCACAGGCTCGCCTCGATCCCGGCGCCGTACAGCGCCCAGAGCGCATAGACGAGGCCGAGCAGGGCGACGGCCACGAAGGCGCGCGACGCGGGGATGCCGCCCGTCGCGGCGAGCTTCAGGGCGGAGAGCGCGCCCGCCACGTAGAAGATGATCGTCACCGACGTCGTCACCAGCACCATGAACTGGAACAGGTCGGCGAGCCCGCGCGAATAGTTGAGCAGGATGAGGATGGTGGCCAGCGCGCTCGACAGGATGTGGATCCGGTAGGGCGCCTCGCGGCGATTCTCCTTGCCCAGCCAGGCCGGCAGCAGGCGGGAGCGGACCAGCGAGAGTGGCAATTCCCCCTGTAGCAGCACGAAGCCGTTGATCGCGCCCAAGGCGGCGATGGCGGCGAACAGGGCGACCAGCGCGCCTGCCTCGGGGCTGATCAGTTCGCCGAAGAACAGGGCGAAGGGCGCCTGCGATTCGGCGATTGTCGCGGCCGGCAGCAGCAGCGTCGCGGCCGAGCAGGCGAAGAGATAGATCAGGCCGGTGATCGCCGTGCCGTAGATCGTCGCGCGCGGCACGTTGCGGTCGGCATTTTCCACCCGCTCGCCCGCCGCCATCGCGCTCTCGAAGCCGAGCATGGCGAACAGGGTGAAGGTGCCGGCGGCGTTGATCCCGGCTAGGTCGATGGGCACGCTGTCATGGGGCGGCAGCGCCGCCTCGCCCGTGCCGAGCAGCCAGAATGCGATCAGGATCGCGCCGGCAAGGGGCAACAGCTTGAGCAGCACGGTCAGCACCTGGACGGAGCCTGCGGTGCGCACGCCCAGGCAGTTCACGATCGTGAAGAGCCAGACGACGCCGATCGCGATGCTCGCGCCGAGCGCGGGATCGGCCAGGCCGGGATCGAGAAAGGCGAGGTTGCGGACCACGGCGACGGCGAGCGTCGCATTGGTCACCCAGATCGAGATCCAGTAGCTCCAGGCGACGACGAAACCCGCCCCTTCCCCGAAGGCCGCGGCCGGATAGGAGAAGGGCCCGCAGCTTTCCGCCCGGCCCCGCGCCAGCCGGGTCAGCACGGTGACGAGGCAGAGCGTGCCCGCGATCGTCACCAGCCAGCCATAGACGCTGTTCCAGCCGAGCGGCGCGAGATCCCGCGGCAGCAGGAAGACGCCGGAGCCGATCATATTGCCCACGACGAGGGCGACGCACATCCACAGGCCGAGCTTGCGGCGATGGATCGTTGCGTGTGGAGCGGCCCCCGCCATCGGGCGGTGATGCCCTCATCCGGATCGATTGTAAAATGGTGCGGTCGAGAAGACTCGAACTTCCACGGCCTTTCGGCCACAGCGACCTCAACGCTGCGCGTCTACCAGTTCCGCCACGACCGCACGTGATGCACCGGAGGAGCCTCCGGCCGGTAGGAAGCGGGGCCTCTAGCAGCGCTTTGGCGGGGAGGCAATGGGGCGCGACGGACCGGCGGAGGGGGCAACGTCCTCACCCCGAAAAGCCGTAACCCTGAACTCGTTTAAGGGTGACGCTGCGGGACGGGTCCGGCCCTCAGTACAGGAACATCGGCATCCCCTCGACGCGCATGAGGCGCGCGCGATAGGCGGCTGGGTCGTAGAGGGCGCTGACGTCCACGGACTTCTTGCCGTGCAGCAACGTGTCGATCGCGACATGGCTGTAATTGCCGTCGGAGAGGGTCACCATCCGCCCGGCCTGGCCGCGCTCGATCAGCTGGACGGCGAGGCCGCCAAAGGCGAAGCCGACCATCCGGTCCATCGCGTCCGGCTCGCCCGAGCGCATCAGATAGGCAAGCTCCTGGATCACCACGCCATGGCCGAGCCGCTCGGTGATCGCGCCGCCGAGCCGGTGGCCGACGCTGACCTCGCCGCGCTGGCTGGCCGGCTTGGCGATGTCGCCGTCCCCGGCGCCATTCTCGCCGGCGATCTTCGCGCCCTCGGAGATCACGCACATCGCATAATGGGCCGGGTTGCTCGCCTTGTCCTCGGCGAGCAGGGGCAGGAGGATGTCGAGATCGGCCGGCACCTCGGCGATCACGGTCCGGTCCACCTGGGCGAGGAAGCCGGAGAGCAAGGCGGTCTCGCCGCTGCGCCGCCCGAACAATTCGATCACGCCGATCCGCTCGTGGCTCTCGACCGTGGTGCGGAGCGCGTTGATCGCCTCGACCGAGCGGCTGACCGCGGTCGAGAAGCCGATGCAATAGTCCGTGCCGAACACGTCATTGTCCATCGTCTTGGGCACGGAGACGACCGGCACGCCCTGCGCCGAGAGATGGGCGGAGAAGCGCAGGGTGCCGTCGCCGCCCAAAGTGATCATCGCGTCGACGCCGAGCGACTCCAGCACGCGCAGCACGTCGCCGGTGCGGTCGCCCGCGTCGGTGGTGCGCGGATCCCGCCTGGAGGTGTGCAACATGGTGCCGCCGGTCCGGTCGATCCCGCGCACCGCCTCGCGGGTCAGGGCCAGGCTGTGCGCGGCGATGCTGGCCGGATCGGCCGGGTCGATCGCCATCACCCCTTCCCAGCCGCGCCGGAAGCCGGTGACCTCCCAGCCCAGAGCGTCGGCGGACAGGACGACGGAGCGGATGCAGGCATTGAGCCCGGGCACGTCGCCGCCGCCGGTAAGTATTCCTAAGCGCATCCTGCCCGTCTATCGGCGGGGGCGATGGAGGACAACCGGACAGAGGCGATAGGCGGCCACCGAGCCGAGGCGGGGCGAATCCTGCGCCTCGCCTGGCCGATCATGCTGACCAGCCTCAACTGGACCCTGATGCACCTGATCGACGTCGCCGTGGTCGGCCATTACGGCACCGCGGAGCTGGCCGCTTTGGGCGCGAGCCGGATCGTCACCTTCATCGTCGTCGTCTTCGGCTTCGCCGGCCTCACCGGCGTGCTGGTCTTCGCGGCGCGGGCCGACGGGGCGAAGGACCATCGGGAAACCGGCGAGGTTTTCCGCTCCGGACTGGTGCTCGGCCTCGTCGCCGGCCTGACCAGCGCCTTGCTCCTCTCCGTCTTTGCCCATGATCTCCTCTCCCTGTTCGGGGTGGAGGCGGCGCTCAGGCGGCCGGGCGCGGACGTCGTCCAGGCGATGACCCTCGCCTTCCCCGCCCAATTGCTGCTCGGCGCCGCCTCCTATTTTCTCGAGGGGATCAGCCGGCCGCGCCGGGTGATGACCGTCAACCTCGCCATGCTGCCGCTCAACGCCCTGCTCGCCTGGGCCTGGGTCGGCGGCCATCTCGGCCTCCCCGCTTTGGGCGCGGTGGGCGCGGCCTATGCGACCGCCACCGCCTCCTGGGTCGGCGCGCTGGCGATGATCGCCTTCGCCTGGCGGCTGCCCGACGCGGCGGCGCGGGGCGTCCGCGATCTCAGCGCCGCCGCCCTGAAGCGGGCCCTGCGCGGCGCGCTGCCGCTCGCCTGGTTCGGGCTGGTGCCGGGGATCGGGGCGATGCTGGAGCTGGCCGGCTTCTCGATCCTGATGGTGCTCTCCACCCGGCTCGGCAATGCCGATGTCGGCGCCTTCCAGGCGATGCTCTCCATCCACAATATCGCCTTCGCCCTCTCCATGGGCTTCGGCTCGGCCGCGGGCGTGCGGGTCGGCAATGCCGTGGGCGCGGGCGCGCGGGCGCAGGCCTGGCCGCGGGCGATGGTCGCCGCCGGGCTCGCCGCCGCCTTGCTGGCGGCGATCTCTTTGGTCCTGGTCTTCGCCGCCCCGGCCTTCGTCTGGCCCTTTTCCGACGATCCCGACGTGCTGGCGCTGGCCGCCCCGATGCTCTCGATCATGGCCGCCTTCCTGGTCTTCGACGGCCTGCAATATGTATTCGGCGCCTCCCTGCGCTCGCTCGGCGAGCAGGTCTGGGCCGGCGTGAACGGCATTATCGGCTTCTTCCTGATCACCGGCGGCAGCGGCATCCTGCTCGTCGAGGCCGGCTGGGGCGCGGCCGGGCTCGCGCTCGCGGCGGGCATCGGCATGTTCGCGACCGCGTTGCTTCAATTCGGCCGCTTCTGGCTGGTCCTCAGGAAATCGGGCCGAAGCCCAGGCTGAGCACCCGCCCGCTGGTCGGCACGTCCCGCTCGGCGCTGTCGAAGCGGCGGGTTTGCCGGGGAGCGAGGTCGCGCACCGGCGGCGCGATCATCCAGCTGTGCACGACATTGTTGTCGCCGTCGCGAAGCTCCGCGCGAATCTGCGGCACCCGCTGGACCTCGTCGCTCGTATTGGTGATCTCGCCGTGCAGGATCAGCAGATCCTGGCCGCTCGCGAGGCGCGTGCGCTCGGTCTCGCCGGTGATGGTGAGCGCGTTGGAATTCTGCACGGGCAGGACGATGCGCTGGACGAATTCGGGCAGGCCGAAAATCTGCAGCGCCACCACCGCGCCGACCATCAGCAGGGCGAAGATCACCGCCAGGATCGTCCAGAGCCGCGTCCGGTTGCGCCGGGGCCGCCGGGCGGGCGGCCAGTCCTCCTCGGCCGGGGCCGGCTCCGGCGCGGCGACGGCCTCGGGCTCCTGCTGGGTCCAGCTCGGCGGCGGTGGCGGCGCCGCCGGGCGCGGCGCCGGCGCGGAAGGCGGCGGCACCGGCGTCTCGCGCGCGGCATCCTCGGCGGAGGCGGCGGTGTCGAGATCGAGCGCGGGCGGATCCTGCACCCAGGAATAGCGGCAATTGGCGCAGCGGACCCGGCGTCCGGTCGGCCCGATCGCGCTGTCCGGCACGATATAGCGGGTCTTGCAGGACGGACAGGAGAGGATCATCCGGTTACGCGCGCTTTCCTAGGCTCTCTCCGCGACTCTAAGCACGGGCGAGTCACCTGTTGCAAGCTTATGACGGTGCCAAAGCAGGGGCTTGCGGCCCTAATGCTTGCTGGGACCCGCGCGGGCGTGCCATTGCTGCCGCCGGGCAAAGTCCGACGGGGCAGGGAGCAGGCCGCTGAACACGAGCGGAGCGATCGTTCAATTCGAGAATGTCGGGCTGCGCTACGGCACCGGCGCCGAGACGCTGTCCGATCTCGCCTTCACGCTGAAGGAAGGCGGCTTCTACTTCCTCACCGGCCCCTCCGGCGCCGGCAAGACGTCATTGCTGAAGCTGCTCTACCTCGCGCTCCGCCCGAGCCGGGGGCTGATCCGCCTGTTCGGCGAGGATATCGTCACCATGCCGCGCGACCGGCTGCCGGGCTTCCGCCGGCGGATCGGCGTCGTCTTCCAGGATTTCCGTCTCGTCTCGCATCTCTCCACCTTCGACAATGTCGCGCTGCCGCTCCGCGTCGCGGGGGTGGAGGACAAGGATCTGGAAACGCCGGTGCGCGAGATGCTCGCCTGGGTCGGCCTCGCCGATCGGGCCAGCGCGCGCCCCGCCACCCTCTCCGGCGGCGAGCAGCAGCGCGTCGCCATCGCCCGCGCGGTGATCGGCCGGCCGGAGCTGCTGGTCGCGGACGAGCCGACCGGCAACGTCGATCCGGACATGGCCCGGCGCCTGCTCTATCTGTTCGATTCCCTGAACAAGCTCGGCACCACCATCGTCGTCGCCACCCACGATCTCCATCTGCTCACCGAGATCCAGCGCGCCGAGATGCTGCGCCTCGACCGCGGCCAGATCGCCGATCCCACCGGGTCGCTGCGCCATCCCCCGAAGCGGCCCGAGCAATGAGGGCGGATCGGTGAAGGGCGGCGTGCGCAAGTTCGGCCGGGCGGAGCGCGGGCTCCTGCCCGAGGGCCGGCTGTCCGGGCCGATGCCCTGGGTGATCGCGATCATGATGTTCCTGACCGTGCTCGCCGCCGCCGCGGGCATGGGCCTCGCCAGCGCCGCCGCCCGGCTCGACGACCAGATCGGCGGGCGGGTCACCATCCAGATCGTCGAGGCCAATCCGGCGCGCAAGGCCGCCCAGGTCCAGGCGGCGGTGGCCGCGATCCGGGCCCAGCCGGGGGTGACTGCGGTCCAGCCCGTGCCCGAGGAAGAGATCAACCGGCTGCTCGTGCCCTGGCTCGGCCAGAGCGGCATCGCGGAGGACATCCCGATCCCGGCCCTGATCGACGTCGATCTGACGCCCGAGGGCCATGCCCGGCTCGCCGAGCTCACCCTGGCGGTCACCGCCGCCGCGCCGGCCGCGCGGGTCGACGATAACGGCCAGTGGCTCGCCCCGCTCGCCTCCCTGATCGGCGCGCTGAAATGGCTGGCGGCCGGGCTCGTCCTGCTCATGGTCGGCGCCACCGCCGCCACCGTCGTGCTCGCCGCCCGCGCCGCGCTCGATATGCACCGGGCGACGATCGAGGTGCTCCACTTCATGGGCGCGACCGACGTCCAGGTCGCGCGCCTGTTCCAGCGCCGGATCGCGCTCGACGCTCTGTTCGGCGGGCTGGTCGGCTTCATCCTCGCCGCCCTGGTCCTGATCGGCATCGGCGAGCGGGTTTCGGCGCTCGGTTCTGAGCTGCTCGGCTCGGCCAGCGTCCCCGCGCCCGCCTGGGGGATTTTGGTCGGTTTGCCGCTGTTCGGCGTTTTGCTCGCCATGCTGGTCGCCCGCCTCACCATCCTTCGCGCGCTGGGACGGCTGCTGTGATCCGCTGGACCATCCGCGTGCTGGCGCTGCTGCTCGCCGCCTACGGGATCGGCTTCGGCATTTTCGCCTTCACTCTGCCCAAGGCCGCGGGCGACGAGCAGACCGATGCCATCGTCGTGCTGACCGGCAGCCCGGGCCGGCTCGAGCGCGGCCTCGCCTTGCTCGAGCAGGGCCGCGCGCAGGCCGTGCTCATCTCCGGCGTGCCGCCCAATGCCCGGCCGCAGGATTATGCGGCGCGCTATGGCGTCGATCCGAGCCTGTTTCCGGCCAGGATCGCGCTCGGCCAAGAATCGGTCGACACGCGCACCAATGCCGAGGAGGTCTCGCGCTGGCTGCAGCGGCGGCGCTACCGCTCGATCCGCCTCGTCACCAGCGATCTGCACATGCACCGCGCCTATTACGAGATCGGCCGGCGGGTCGGCGACGTCCGCATCGTCACCGACGCGGTCGTCACCAGTCCCGGCGTCGCCCAGATGTACGGGGAGTATAACAAATATCTCCTCGCCCGGGCCGCCGGCCTGATCGGGCTCTGAGGCGCGCACCGATGGCCTTCCTGCGCTCCTTGCTGTTCGCTTTGTTCTTCTACGGCGGCACCGTGCCCGCGGTCCTGCTCTCCTTTCCGATCAGCCTGCTCGGCACGAAGGCGGTCCGCTGGTGGGCGCATCTCTGGGCGCGCTATCACCGGCTCTGCGCCCGCTTCCTGCTCGGCGTCCGCACCCGGGTGGAGGGCACGCCGCCCCGGGGCGCCTGCCTCGTCGCCTGCAAGCACCAGTCCATGTTCGAGACGCTGGAGATGATCCTGCTGCTCGACGAGCCGGCCACGGTGCTGAAGCGCGAGCTCGCGGACATTCCGCTCTGGGGCTGGGTCACGCGACGTTATGGCGTCATCCCTGTCGACCGGAAGGGCGGGGCCGCCGCCCTGCGCCGGATGATGCGCGCCGCCGAGGTCGCGATCGCCGAGGGCCGGCCGATCGTCATCTTCCCGGAGGGCACGCGCGTCCCGCCCGGAGAGACGCCGCCGCTCCAGCCCGGCTTCGCCGGCCTCTACCGGGCGCTGAAGCTGCCGGTCGTCCCCGTGGCGGTGGATTCGGGACGGCTCTGGCCGCGGGGGAAGTTCGTCAAGCGGGCCGGCATCGTCACCATGCGCTTCCTGGAGCCGATCGAGCCGGGCCTGCCGCGCGCCGAGATCGAGGCGCGGATCCACGCGGCGATCAACCAGCTCGAGCAATGACGCCCGCGCTCGGCATCATCGAGGGGTTCTTCGGCCGGCCCTGGTCCTGGGCGGATCGGGCGGACGCGGTCCGTTTCCTCCGGCCGCACGGCTATTCCTTCTACCATTATGCGCCCAAGGCCGATCCCTATCTGCGCCGGCGCTGGCAGGAGCCGCACCCGACGGCGGAGCTGGAGGCGCTGGCCCGGTTCCGCGACATCTGCCGCGCGCAGAATGTCCGCTTCGGCATCGGCCTCAGCCCGTTCGAGCTGCATCTGCAGCCCGGCCGCGGCTGGCAGGAGGCGCTGGCCGGCAAGCTCGCGCTGCTCGCGGCGCTGCAGCCCGACGATCTCGCCTTGCTGTTCGACGACATGCGCGGCGACGTGCCCGATCTCGCCGAGCGCCAGGCGGCGATCGTCCATTTCGCGGCCGAGCGGGGCGTGGCCGAACGCATCTTCTGCTGCCCGTCTTATTATTCCGACGATCCGATCCTCGATGTCGCCTTCGGGACGCGACCGGCTTTCTACCTGGAGCAATTGGGCCGGCGGCTCGATCCGGCCGTCCAGCTCTTCTGGACCGGGCCCGAGGTCTGCGCGCGCGAATTCACCCCGGGCCATCTCGCCCGCGTCGCCAGCCAATTGGGGCGCAAGCCCGTGCTCTGGGACAATTATCCGGTCAACGACGGCTCCCGCATGTCGCAGCATCTGCACCTCCGCGCCTTTGCCGGACGGCCCGCGTCCATCGCCCCTTATGTCGCCGCGCACGCCGTCAATCCGGCGTCCCAGCCCCTGCTCAGCCGCGTCCCGCTGCTCACCCTCGCGGAAAGCTACGCCAAGGGCGAGGCCTATGACTATCGCGCCGCCTTCGAGCGCGCCGCGCGCGACATTCTCGGCGAGGCGCTGGCCGCGCGGGTCGGGAAGGACGTGCTGACCCTGCAGGATCGCGGGCTCGACCGGCTGGGCGAGCGCAAGGCCGCGCTCAAGGCCCGCTACGCCGCCTTCGAACATCCGGCGGCACGGGAAATCTGTGCCTGGCTGGAGGGTTGTTGGACCGTCACCGACGAGCTGGTGCAAACGCAATAATTCAGGCGTTGCAATAATTAGCCTGGCTAAGCGCCGCTTAACCAATGCACCGAACGGCCGTGCGGATGCGCCCAGGCGAGCAAATGCTCGCCGCCCGGCCAGGTCCTGAGCCGCAGCGAGTGACGCTCCTCGCCCGGCTCCTTCTCGAAGCGGAGCCAGGCCAGCGGCGCCGTGGCCGCGGCCCGTTCCCCGGCCGCCGCGATGCGCTCCGCGACGCGTCGCCGGCTGTCCGGCTCGAAATATTGGAAGGCGACCGAGTGCATCACCACCCGGGTGACTCCAGCTTCGGAGTCGAGCGACAGTGTCTTCTCGAGCCAGTCGGCGGCGTCGCCGCGGTCGATCTCGGGCGGACAATGGTCGGCGGCCGCGAGCGCCGCGCTCAGCTGGCGGCCGCGCGCCGGCTGGTCCGGCCAGATATAGGCGCTCAGCTTCAGCGCATCGCCCGGCAGGCGGGCCGGATTCAGGTCGACGCCGGCGCGCTCGACGATCCGCACGTCCGCTTTCGGCGGCGGCGGCCCCTCCCAGTCCGGTCGGAAGAGCGGGCCGTGCGTCATCTTCTTGCCGACATGGCGCCCGCCCAGTTCGTAGCGGTAGCGGTCGAGCATCAGGTTGAGCCCGGCGCTGGCGCCGAGCTCGAACAGGCGCATGGGCAGCGGAAATTGCGCGGCGATCGCCAGCAGCCCGCTCATCAGCACGGCGGAGCGGCCGACCTCGTTGGTCTGCGGCGGCGAGTCGAGCCAGGGCAGCAGTGTGCCGCCGGCGAGGACCGGCGCCAGCGCGTCCTGCAGCCGGTTCGGCGCGGGCAACGGCGCTGGCGGATAGAGCCGGCCGAGCGCCGAGTTCCGGTCGGAGAAGACGAGGAAGTGCAGGCCGCCGCAGAGCCGCAGCGCCAGCGCGTCGCCGAACGGACCCGGATCGCCGCGCCAGTCCAGCACGCGTCGCCCCGTTTCCGTGCGTCGGTCGAGCTGCCCGCCGAGCGTGTCACAGAGCAGGGCCGTGAAGGGCGCCCCGAGCGCGGCGCAGAAACGGGCCTGCTCCGCGAACGAAGCCCGGATCTCCGCCTCTGTCGCCAAGGCTCAGGCCCGGAGCGTCGCGCCGAGCTTCGCCGCCGCGGCGACCACGCGCTCGGCGATCGCCTTCAACTCTTCCTCGGTGAAGCTCTTCTCGGCCGGCTGCAGCGTGACCTCGACGGCGAGCGATTTCTGGCCCTCGGGGACGCCGGCGCCGGTGAAGACATCGAACAGGCGCGCGCCGGTGATCGACGCCTTGTCCGCGCCCTTCACCGCGCGGACCAGCTGGTCGGCGGCGAGGCCGGCCGGCACCAGGAAGGCGAAGTCGCGCGTCACCGCCTGCAGGGCCGGCGGCGCATAGGCGCTGCGCATATGGCCGACGCCGCCCCGCTTCGCCGGAATCGCGTCGAGGAAGATCTCCGCGGCCACGATCGGTCCGTCCAGGTCGAAGGCCCTGGCGATGCGCGGGTGCAATGCGCCGAATTCGGCGAGCGCGTTCTTCGGGCCGAGGCAGAGCTGCCCCGACTGGCCCGGATGATAGGCGGCGCTCGCCTCGCCCAGCACCTGCAGATTGTCGACCGGCGCGCCGGCGGCGGCGAGGATGGCGAGCACCTCCGCCTTGGCGTCGAACGCGTCCACCGGGCCGGTCTTGCCGCCCCAGTGGCGCGGCCCGCGCGGCCCCGCCAGCACGAGGCCGAGCGTCGCCCGCTCGCCCTCGCCCAGATAGCGCCGCCCGATCTCGAACAGCCGGATCGTCTCCGCGCCGCGCGCGGCGTTGCGCGCCGCCGCCGCGAGCAGGCCGGGCAGCAGCGAAGGCCGCATCGCCTTCAATTCCTCGCTGATCGGATTGGCGAGCACCCAGGCGGAGCCGCCGAACGCCTCCGCCTCATGCTCCGCGACGAAGCTCCAGGTCACCGCCTCGTTGAGGCCGCGCGCGGCCGCCGTCCGGCGAGCCTTCCGCTCGACCAGCTGCTCCGCCGTCGCCGTCGGCCGCGCCACGCCGGGCGCGCGCGGCAACGGCGTCGAGGGCACCCGGTCGAGGCCTTCGATCCGGATCACCTCCTCGACGAGGTCGGCCGCGCCGTCCACGTCGCGACGCCATGACGGCACCGCCACCTGCCAGATGTCGTCGCGAGTCACGGTGAAGCCCAGCCGCTGCAGGATCTGCGCCTGCCGGTCCTCGGCCACGTCCACGCCCGCCAGCGCGGCGCAGAGCGACGGCCGGTAGCGCACCAGCCGGTGCGGCTCCGGCGGCGCGCCCGCGCGCTTGATCTGCGATGGCTCCCCGCCGGCCAGTTCGATCGCCAAAGCGGTGCCGAGCTGAATCCCGGCCTCCACGAAGGCGGGATCGGCGCCGCGCTCGAACCGGCTGCGCGCGTCGGAGGTCAGGCCCAGTTTCTGGCCGGACAGAGCGATCCGCTCCGGATCGAACCAGGCGCATTCGATGAGGATGTCGGTGGTGGTCTCGTCGACGCTGGTCCGCTCGCCGCCCATGATGCCGCCAATGCCGTCGGCGCCCGCCTCGTCGGCGATCGCGGTGATCGTCGGGTCGAGCCGGTAGGTCTTGCCGTTCAGCGCCAGCACCTCTTCCCCGTCCCGCGCCCGCCGCGCCGTGAGATTGCCCTGCACCTTGGCGAGATCAAACACGTGCAGCGGCCGGCCGTAGCTGAGCGTGATATAATTGGTCATGTCGACCAAGGCGCTGATCGGCCTCTGCCCGACCGCCTTCAGCCTCTGCTGCAGCCATTCGGGCGACGGGCCGTTGCGCACGCCGCGGATGGCGCGGCCGTAGAAGACCGGGCAGCCTTCCTCGTCCTCGAGCGCGATCTCGACCGGGCAGGGCCAGGTCCCCGGAATGACCGGCACGTCGACCGGCTTCAATGTCCCAAGCCCCGCCGCCGCGAGGTCGCGGGCGATGCCGTGCACGCCCATCGCGTCCTGCCGGTTCGGCGTGATCGCGACGTCGATCACCGGATCGCTCAGCCCGGCATAGGCGGCGAAGCTCGCGCCCACCGGCGCGTCCTCGGCGAGCTCGATGATCCCCTCATGCGCCTCGCCCAGCTCCAGCTCGCGGATCGAGCACATCATGCCGCGGCTCTCGACCCCGCGGATCGCGGCCACCTTCAGCGTCAGGTCGCTGCCCGGCACATAGGCGCCCGGCGGGCCGAACACGCCCTTCAGGCCCGCCCGCGCATTGGGCGCGCCGCAGACCACCTGGATCGCCTCGCCCGTGCCGGCGTCGACGGTCAGCACCTGGAGCTTGTCCGCCTGCGGATGCGGCGCGGCGCTCAACACCTCGGCGACGACGAAGGGCGCCAGCCTCTCCGCCGGATTCTCCACGCCCTCCACCTCGAGCCCGATCTTCGTGAGCGTGTCGAGAATGGTCTCCAGATCGGCGTCGGTCTCGAGATGCTCGCGCAGCCATGAAAGGGTGAATTTCATGATTTACCCTTTCATGCCCCGGCGCAGGCCGGGGCCCAGTTGAAGACTCGTGAACTTCATGCGCCGACTCCCCCGCTGAGCGTGGGCACGTCGAGTGCGCGGAAGCCGTAATGCCTGAGCCACCTGAGGTCGCCGTCGAAGAAGGCGCGCAGATCGTCCATCCCGTATTTCAGCATGGCCAGCCGGTCGATGCCGCAGCCGAAGGCGAAGCCCTGATATTCGTCCGGATCGAGCCCGCAGGCGGCGATGACGCGCGGATGCACCATGCCGGAGCCGAGCAGCTCCATGAAATGGTCGGTGCCGCCGAGCACGCGCCGCCCCTTTTCCATGTGATAGCCGACGTCGACCTCCGCCGAGGGCTCGGTGAAGGGGAAATAGGACGGGCGCATCCTGAGCACGATGTCCTCGCGCTCGAAAAAGGCCTTGAGGAAGGTCTCCAGCGTCCATTTGAGATGGCCGAGCGTGATCCCCCGGTCGATCACCAGCCCCTCGACCTGGTGGAACATCGGCGTGTGGGTCGCGTCGCTGTCCGAGCGGTAGGTGCGGCCCGGGGCGATGATGTAGATGGGCGGCTGCTGGCTCTGCATGGTGCGGATCTGCACCGGCGAGGTGTGCGTGCGCAGCAGCATGGCGCGCCCGTCCGGCCCGTTCTGCGGGAAATAGAAGGTGTCGTGCATCGCCCGGGCCGGGTGGCTCTCGGGAATGTTGAGCGCGGTGAAATTGTGCCAGTCGTCCTCGATCTCCGGGCCCGTGGCCACGGAGAAGCCGAGATCGGCGAAAATCTCCGCCAGCTCGTCCATCACTTGGCTGACCGGATGGACGCTGCCCTCCGCCGCCGGCGCGACCGGCAGAGTCATATCCAGGCCCTCGGTCGCCAGCCTCCGGGCCAGCGCCTCGTCCTCCAGCGCCGCCTTGCGCGCCGCCAGCGCCTCGGTCACCGCCTCGCGCAGGCCGTGGATGCGCGGCCCTTCCGCCTGCCGTTCCTCGGGCGTCATCCCGCCCAGCGTCTTCAGCAGTCCGGTCACCGCGCCCTGCTTGCCCAGCGCGGCGACGCGCTCCGTCTCCAGCGCGGCGAGGTCGCCCGCGTCCGCGATGCGGCCGAGCCAGGCTTGCTTCAGTTTCTCGAGGTCGCTTCCCATGCGGCGCGCCTAGCGGAGAAACGCGCAGGATGAAAACCCCTCCTGCTTGCGCTATCACCGCCGCGAACGGGAGGGATTCGAATGATCTCACTGCGCAGCGTCTCGATCCTGGCACTGGCTTTGCCCCTCGCGGCCGCCGCTTCGGCCTCCGCGCCGGAGCCGCAACATGGCGATGCGGGCCACGGCGCGCATGGCGGCGACGCCCATGCCGCGCCACGCTCGGGGCCGGACTGCCCCGGCCGCCTCGGCAATCAGGACGGGGCGCCGCGCTTCGCCGATTTCCCCGCGCCGCGCCGCGTCGGCCGCTATGTCGCGCCTCAATTGACCTCGCGCGAAGTGCGCTTCCGCCGCTCGACGCTCGGCGCCGAGGCCGCCAACGGCCCGAACTTCGCCGCCAATTACACGATCGCCGCCTGGGGCTGCGGCTTCTCCTGCAGCGCCGCGGCGATCATCAATCTCGGCAATGGCCGGGTCGCCTTTCCGGGCGAGCTCAGCCGGATCAGCACCCGCTATGCCCGCGACTGGGTGGCGGACCGCCCGCTCCGCTATCGCGGCATGCGCTTCAACCCGGACAGCCGCCTGCTCATCGTCCTCGGCAGCGCCGTTGGCGACGAGACCGACGAGAGCGCGGTCTTCTACGAATGGACCGGCAACGGCCTGCGCCACCTCGCCACCAAGTCCAGGGCGGAACTCTGCCCGTCGTGACGGAAGCCGGCGGCCCATTCGTCGAAGATCTGCGGCTATCGCTTCGCAAGCGGCAGAAAGCGATCAAGCACCGCCTTCGCGCCTTCGACATCGAACGCCTGGTGGATCGTTCCGACGAGCGCGCTCTTCACGGGCTCGGCATCGACTGTACCATCTTGGCGCCGCGGACCATGGTCCGCCTGGAGGCTTGGGACAATCGCTGGGTCTGGTTCGATGCGCGCCAGGGGAGCAAGGAGGGCTGGCGCTGGTTCTACACGCATGAAGGGCGCATGTTCGGTGACGACGGCGGGAGGCGGCTGGTCGGTGCCCTGGAAGCGTCTTTCGGTGCCGCCCAGGATGCCGTCCATAGCGGCCGAATGACGTTCGCGGCAATTTGGGAACCGCTGTTGGCGCAGGGGCCGGAGGAGATGTCGCTTGCCCGATAACATTTGGCCCGAACTCAGCGCCGCACGCGACCGGCCGACCATCGTCGCGCTGCATCTCTTCTCGCAGGTGCTCGGCAAGGTGCCGACCGCGCTCCTGCCCTGGCGCAACCATGGCTGGCAGCTGACCCTTCACGTCACCCCGCGCGGGCTGGTCACCGAGCCGGTCCACGCGCCGGGCGGCCCCTTCACCTTGGCGCTCGACCTGGCCGGCCACGAGCTGGTCTACGAGAGCGCGGCGGCGCGGATCAGCACCGCGCTCGGCGCGACCACGGTCGCCGCCTTCCATGCCATGGTGATGAAGATCCTCGCCAAGGCCGGCCACGACATCCGCATCCACGCCGCCCCGAACGAGATCGAGCCGGCCGTGCCCTTCGCCGAGGACCGGCTGATGCGGCCCTACGACCGGGACAGCGCCGCGCGCCTGCTCGGCGCGCTGCACAATGCCGACCGCGTCTTCCGCCTGTTCCGTTCGTCCTTCCTCGGCAAGGTCAGCCCGGTCCATTTCTTCTGGGGCAGCTTCGATCTCGCCGTCACCCGCTTCTCGGGCCGGCCGGCGCCGCGCCATCCGGGCGGCATCCCGCATCTGCCCGACCCGGTGACGCGCGAGGCCTATAGCCACGAAGTGTCGAGCGCCGGTTTCTGGCCCGGCGGCGCCGGCGCGGAGGGCGGGCCCTTCTTCTATTCCTATGCTTATCCCTCGCCCGACGGCTTCGCGGCCGCCACCGTCCGGCCGGAGGCGGCGCGCTGGGACGCCGCGCTCGGCGAATTCATCCTCGATTATGAGGCAGTCCGCGCCGCGCCGGACCCGGACACGGCGCTGCTGCGCTTCCTGACCTCCACCTACGAAGCCGCCGCCGATCTCGGCAAATGGGACCGCGCGGCGCTCGAATGCGCGACGGGCCGGCCGGGCGTGCCGCGCCAGGTCTGAGGAGCAGAGGATGAGCGTGGCCTTCCGCCGGGAGAGCGACGAGGAGCATAAGGAGCCGCGCTTCGAGCTCCCCATCCCGCCCGGCCCGAATCTCGTCACCGCCGCCGGCCTCCGGCAGGCCGAGGCGAAGGTCGCGGAGCTGGAGGCGCGGGTCGCGGCCGAGGCGGACGAACTCGCTCTCGCCGACGCCCAGCGCAATCTGCGCTACTGGCGCACCCGCCTCGCCACTGCCGAACTGGCCCCGCCGCCGCCCGCGGACGAGGCCGCGTTCGGCAGCCGCGTCCGCTTCCGCCTGAACGGGCAGGAGCGGACGGTCGACATCGTCGGCGACGACGAGGCGGCGCCGGCGGCCGGCCGGATCGCCTTCTCCGCCCCGCTCGCCCGCGCGCTGATCGGCGCCGGCCCCGGCGATGTCGCGGATTTCGGCGGCGCGGCCGATGCGATCGAGATCCTGGCGGTGGGGGCGATCGGCGGATGAAGGGCGCTTGCCATTGCGGCGGCGCGGGCTGGCAGCTGGAGGGCGATGCCGGGTCGATCACCGCCTGCAATTGCACGCTCTGCCGCCGCTACGGCGCGCTCTGGGCCTATGATTATGAAGGCGGGCGCATCCGCCTGACCGGCACGACCGGATCCTATACCCGTCCGGGCAAGGCCGATCCGGCGCTGGAGATCCTGTTCTGCCCGGCCTGCGCCGGCGTGGTCGCCTGGCGCGGGCTGCGGCTGGAGGAAGACGGACGGCGGCGCCTGGCCGTCAACGTCCGCCTCGCCGAGCCGGCGCTCGTCCGCGACCTGCCGATCGACCGTTTCGACGGGCTCGACACGTTCGACGATCTCCCCGCCGACGGCCGCTGCGTGCGCGACCTCTGGTTCTGACGCCATGGCGCCGGCCCGGCGCGAGGCCCGGCCGCCTCATCCTCCCAGGAACGGATAAGGCGAGATCGTCTTGCGGCCCACCTCCACGGTCAGTGTGCGGCCCGCCGGCGCGGCGGCGCGCTGGGGGCAGCGGATGCGGGGGCAGATCGTGCAGGCCGGGCCGATCGGCGTGACCTGCGGGTCGGCGAGGTCGAGGCCGTCCGCATAAGCGAGGCGCGGCGCGTGGCGGACGTCGCAGCCGAGGCCGATGGCGAGCTGGCTGTCCTCCCGCGGATCCAGCCTGATCCCGCGCGGGACGGTGCGGGACAGGGTGAAGAAGCGCTGCCCGTCCGGCGTCTCCACGATCTGCGTGACCACCCGGCCGGGCGTCTGGAAGGCGGCGTGCAGATTCCAGCGCGGGCAGGTGCCGCCATAGCGGGAGAAGGGGAAGGCCTCGCCGGCGAAGCGCTTGGAGATGTTCCCGGCCGAATCGACGCGGAGCATGAAGAAGGGCACGCCCCTGGCGCCGTTGCGGCCCAGCGTGGTGAGCCGGTGCGCCACCTGCTCGACGCTGGCGCCGAACAGGGCGCAGAGCCGGTCGATGGCGTAGCGGTTCTTCTCCGCCGCCTCGAGGAACGGCGCATAGGGCATCATGATCGCGCCGGCCGCATAATTGGCGAGGCTCATATGGAGCAACCGCCGGCTCGGGGCGTCGGGCGGCGCGGCGCTCTCCACCATCTTCTCGAGCAATGGGCGAAATTCCACCAGGGCCAGCTGATAGGCGAGCGCGAAGGTGCGGCTCTCGGGACGGAGCAAGGCGGAGAGCATCAGGCGCTTGCGGTGCAGGTCGTAATGCTGGCTCGCCCCGTCCAGCAGCTCCGGCGGCACGATCCGGGCCTCGATCCCGAACGCCTCCTTCAGCCGCCGGCGCAGCGGCTCGGCGATGGAGAGCGGGTCGCCGAGCGCGCCCGCCTGGATCTCGGCCGCCTCCTCCAGATAGGCGAAATGGTTGCGGCTGGCCTGGATATGGTCCCGCACCCAGTTTTGCGGCGAGAGCGGCGCCTGTTCGCCCTCCTCCGCCTCGCCCGTCGCGGGCCGGCGGCGCAGCTCCACCAGGGCGGCGTAGAGGCGGGAGACGGCGTCGGCGACGCCCGGCGCATTGTCGGCGACGTCGACCAGTTCGTAGCGCGGCACGGCGAGGCCGCCGAACATCGGATCGGCGAAGATTTCGGCGAGCTGGGCCGCGCCGACCCCCTCGCCGCCCTCGGCCGCGAAGCTCTTCAGGTCGACATCGTAAATCTCGGCGAGCTTCAGCAGCACCTGCGCGGTCACAGGCCGCTGGTTGCGCTCGAGATGATTGAGATAGGAGGGCGACACCCCGATCTCGGCCGCCATCGCGCTCTGGTTGAGCCCGAGCTCCCACCTGAGGTGGCGGAGCCGCCGTCCAAGATAGAGCTTCATTGCCCTGTCAATCTGTCAAAGATTTACAAAAGTCGCAAGTCGTCCTGCGACAAAACGACCTCTTTCAGAGAGACGAACTGGCGCGTCCTGTGTTTCTTGGCCTGACCTTTCCCTGACCTTTGGAATTCAGAACATGACCGACTTCGCCGACCTGATCCCCGCCCCGACCGGCCGCTTCGACGGCATCAGCCGCCCTTATGCACCCGCCGAGGTGGCGCGCCTGCGCGGCTCGGTCCCGGTCGAGCACAGCCTCGCCCGCCGCGGTGCCAACCGCCTGTGGGAGCTGCTGCACACCGAGGATTATGTGAACGCGCTGGGCGCGGTCACCGGCAACCAGGCCATGCAGATGGTCCGCGCCGGCCTCAACGCCATCTACCTCAGCGGCTGGCAGGTCGCCGCCGACGCCAACACGGCCGGCGCCATGTATCCCGATCAGTCGCTCTACCCCGCCAATGCCGGGCCCGAGCTCTGCCGCCGGCTCAATCGCACCCTGCAGCGCGCCGATCAGATCGAGCATATGGAGGGCGGCGCGAAGCGCGACTGGTTCGTGCCCATCGTCGCCGATGCCGAGGCCGGCTTCGGCGGCCCGCTCAACTGCTTCGAGATCATGAAGGCCTATATCGAGGCGGGCGCCGCCGGCGTCCATTTCGAGGACCAGCTCGCCGCCGAGAAGAAGTGCGGCCATCTGGGCGGCAAGGTGCTGATCCCGACCCAGGCGCATGTCCGCAATCTCGACGCGGCCCGCCTCGCGGCCGACGTCTGCGGCGTGCCCACCCTGCTCGTCGCCCGCACCGACGCGGAGAGCGCCAAGCTGATCACCTCGGACGTCGACGAGCGCGACCGCGCGTTCCTGACCGGCGAGCGCACGCCCGAGGGCTTCTTCCGCCTGAAGGACGGCACCGGCGTCGATCATTGCATCAAGCGCGGCCTCGCCTTCGCCGACCATGCCGATCTGCTCTGGTGGGAGACCAGCAACCCGAATCTCGACGATGCGAAGCGCTTCGCCGAGGCGATCCAGAAGGCGCATCCGGGCAAGCTGATGGCCTATAATTGCTCGCCCTCGTTCAACTGGGAGGCGAAGCTCGACAAGGACACGATCGCCCGCTTCCAGCGCGAGCTGGGCGCGATGGGCTACAAGTTCCAGTTCGTGACCCTGGCGGGCTTCCACACCCTCAACCACTCAATGTTCGAGCTGGCCCGGGGCTATAAGGCGCGCGGCATGGCCGCCTATTCCGAGCTGCAGCAGGCCGAATTCGCCAGCGAGGCGGCCGGCTATACCGCGACCCGCCACCAGCGCGAGGTCGGCACCGGCTATTTCGATCTGGTCGCCCAGACCCTCGCCGGCGGCGATTCGTCGACCACCGCTCTGGCCGAATCGACCGAGGCCGATCAGTTTCAGAAGGAGGCCGCATGATGACCATGCGTTACTGGATCGTCGGGGGCGAATATGAGGGGCCGGATTTCGGCGCCCTGATCCCCGGCAGCGAGACGATGGTCGGCCCGTTCACCGACGAGCGCAAGGCGCGCAACGAATGGCTGCGGCTGACCTACAGCCCCGGCACCGACCCGGCGACCACCCGCTATTCGATCGCCACGGAGACGATGCATTAGAGCGATTTCAAGCCGGATCCGGTCTGGCGACTCGGAAATCGCGGCAGCAAGGACTCAGGGTTAGGAGAGGGTCGCCCCAAACGGACCCCCGAGAGAAAGGGCGCGGGAAGCATTGCCTCCCGCGCCCTTTCCAGTTTCGCTTCGCTTCGCGGCGCGGCTCAGGCCGGAAGCGCCGCCTTCGCCTGTGCGACGATGCCCTTGAAGGCCTCGCCCTCGTGCATCGCGATGTCGGCGAGGACCTTCCGGTCCAGCTCGATGCCGGCCAGCTTCAGGCCGTGCATGAACTGGCTGTAGGTCAGGCCCTCGGCGCGGACGCCGGCATTGATGCGCTGGATCCACAGGCCGCGGAACGAGCGCTTCTTCACCTTGCGGTCGCGATAGGCGTATTGCCCGGCCTTCTCGACGGCCTGGCGGGCGATGCGGATCGTGTTCTTGCGACGGCCGTAATAGCCCTTCGCCTGCTCCAGGATCCGTTTGTGCTTGGCGCGCGTGGTGACGCCGCGTTTGATTCGGGACATGCCTCGCTCTCCCTATCTCAGGCCGTAGGGCGCCCAGAGCTTCACCCGCGCCGTATCGGCGTCGGCGAGCACGTCGGTGCCGCGGTTCTGGCGGATATACTTGGCATTGTGGCTGATCAGGCGGTGGCGCTTGCCGGCGACGCCGTGCTTCACCTTACCCGTCGCCGTGAGCTTGAAGCGCTTCTTCACGCCGCTCTTGGTCTTCAATTTGGGCATTTTCGTCTCCTTGTCGCCACGGGGGCGGACGTCTGTGAACGGCCACGGCAGCCCTTGTTCGCCGGGCGGTTCGGTTTCTCCAGAAGCTGGAAGAGCGGGGCCTATATGGGGAGAGGCTTAAAAAGGCAAGGCTTCGGGCGTAGCATCGCCCGATGGACAGCCCGCGGCCGAGCCGGACCGACCTGCATGACGACGGCGTCGACCGCTGGGCGATGGTCCGCGCCGCGCCTGGATCCGGCCTGGCGGGCCGTGTTCGTTCCTATTGCGCCTATTGGGAGGAGACGGCGAGCTTCGCCGCCCGGCGCGAGCTGGCCGGAACCAATGCCGTGCTCATCTATGCGCTTGGCGAGCCGCTCGAGATCACCGGCGCGGACGGCCGGGCGATCGTGCTTCGGGCCGGCGAGGGCTTCGCCGCCGGGATTGCGGACGGCACCTCCATCTCGCGCGGGCTCGGGCCGCAGGCGGGCCTGCAGGTCGATCTGCCGCTGGAGAGCCTCGCCGCTTTGCTCGGCGCGCCGGTCGCCGCGCTCGCCAATCGGGCCGTGGCGCTGGACGATCTGCTCGGCGCCGAGGCGGCGGCGCTCGGCGACGCGCTCTGCCATGCGCGCGGCGACGAGGCGCGCTTCGCCCTGGTCGATGCCTTCCTCGCCCGCCGCTTCGCCCGCGAGCGGGAGACGGACCGGGCCGCGACCTGGGCCGCGCGGCGGCTGCTCGGCGAGGAGGCGCCCAGCTCCAGCGCGCTGGCGGCCGAGCTCGGCTGGAGCCGCAAGCAACTCGCCCGCCGGGTCGGCGCCGTCACCGGCTTCGGTCCGGACCGGCTGCGCCGCCTCGCCCGGTTCGAGCGCTTCGCCGAATCGATAGGGCGGCGGCCGGACGAGAGCCTCGCGGGCCTTGCGGCGGCGCATGGCTATGCCGATCAGGCCCATCTCACCCATGAGGTGCGCGCCTTTTCCGGAATGACGCCCGGCGAACTTCGCGCCCGCCAGCTCCCGGGGCAGGGCGGCGTACGCGAGGACTGACGGCCCAAATCTACAAGCGGGGCGCCTCCGGGAGCGCTATTGCGGTCCGGAAGAGAAGGAGCCTTGCCATGCCCCAGTCCACCCTGATCCCTTGCCTGCGCTACCGGGATGCGCCCGCCGCGATCGACTTCCTCTGCGACGCCTTCGGCTTCACCCGCCATGCCGTCTATGCTGACGACGCCGATCCGTCGCTCGTCCACCATGCCCAGCTGACGCTCGGCAATTCGATGGTCATGCTCGGCTCGGCGCGGCCGGGCGAGGTGCAGGCGCTCTACAATTGGAAGACGGCGGCCGAGGCGGGCGGCATCACCATGTGCGTCTGCGCCTATGTGGCGGATCCGGACGCCCATTGCGCCACCGCGAGGGCCGCGGGCGCGGAGATCATCCGCGGCCCCTATGACAATGACGGCTATCCGGGCCGGGCCTATGACGCGCGCGATCCGGAGGGTAATGTCTGGAACTTCGGCAGCTACGATCCCTGGGCGCCGCACGATTGACAGGAGCGCGATGCATGTCCTTCCAGGCCTATCTCGACAATGTGCAGGCCAGGACCGGCAAGAGCGCCGCGGCGCTGAGGACGGAGGCGATCGGGAAGGGCCTGGCGGACGAAGCGGGGCTCGCCCCGGGCGTGAAGGCCGGCCAGATCATCGCCTGGCTGAAGGAAGATTACGAACTCGGCCATGGCCATGCCATGTCGATCGTCGCCTATCTCAAGGGCAAGCGGGATTAGAAACGCCCCTTGTGCTCCGGCGAAGGCCGGAGCGCTGGCCGGATGTGCCCCGGACGCTTTGATCGCCGCGCTTCATCCACGGCTCCGGCCTTCGCCGGAGCACTGAGCTAGTCGAACAGGCTGGACACCGAGCTTTCGTCCGCGATTCGCCGGATCGCCTCGGCGAGCAAAGGCGCGATGGTGAGCAGCCGGATCTTCGGCGTCGCTGCCGCGGCCTCGTAGGCGGCGATCGAATCGGTGATCACCAGCTCGAGCAATTCGGACTTGTCGACGCGGGTCGCGGCGGCGCCCGAGAGCACGCCGTGCGTACAATAAGCGACGACGTCCTCGGCCCCCGCCTGCTTCAGCGCGCCGGCGGCGTTGCAGAGCGTGCCGGCCGAATCGACGATGTCGTCGATCAGCACGCAGAAGCGGCCCTCGACGTCGCCGATGATGTTCATCACCTCGGATTCGCCGGCCCGCTCGCGGCGCTTGTCGACGATGGCGAGCGGGGCGTTGTCGAGGCGCTTGGCGAGCGCGCGGGCGCGGACCACGCCGCCCACGTCCGGCGAGACCACGGTGATCGGCCGGCCGGAGAAGCGCGCCCGGATATCCTCGGACATGACCGGGGCGGCGTAGAGATTGTCCGTGGGGATATCGAAGAAGCCCTGGATCTGGCCCGCATGGAGGTCGACCGAGAGAACCCGGTTGGCGCCGGCGACGGTGATCAGGTTGGCGACCAGCTTTGCCGAGATCGGCGTGCGCGGGCCCGGCTTCCGGTCCTGCCGCGCATAGCCGAAATAAGGAAGCACGGCGGTGATCCGCTTCGCCGACGCGCGCTTCAGCGCGTCGATGCAGATCAGCAGCTCCATCAGATTGTCGTTGGCCGGATAGGCGGTCGACTGGACCACGAACACGTCCTCGCCGCGGACATTCTCGTTGATCTCGACGAAGATCTCCTCGTCGGCGAAGCGGCGCACGCTCGCCTGCGTGATCTCCAGCTCCAGATACTGGCCGATCGCCTGAACGAGAGGCGGGTTCGAATTGCCGGACATGAGCTTCATGGCGCCCCCTCTTACGGAGGGAGCGGGCGAAGGCAAGGGCGTTGCCGAGCCATTGAGGGCGGCCTAGAGCCGCGCCCATGACTGTCGTCACCCGCTTCGCCCCCTCGCCGACCGGCCGCCTCCATGTCGGCAACATCCGCACGGCGCTGCACAACTGGCTGTGGGCGCGGAAACAGGGCGGGCGCTTCCTGCTCCGGATCGACGACACCGATCGGGCGCGGAGCGAGGAGGCCTATGTCCAGGCGATCCGCGCGGACCTCGCTTGGCTCGGCCTCGACGTCGACGGCGAGGCGCGCCAGTCGGACCGGTTCGGCGCCTATGAAGCGGCGCTCGAGCGGCTGCGCGCCGCGGGGCGGGTCTATCCCGCCTGGGAGACGGCGCAGGAGCTTGACCTCAAGCGCAAGATCCAGCTCGGCCGCGGCAAGCCGCCCGTCTACGACCGCGCCGCGCTGGCGCTGACCGAGGCGGACCGGGCCCGGCTGGAGGCGGAAGGACGCCGGCCGCACTGGCGCTTCAAGCTCGACCATGCGTCGCCGATCGAATGGCGGGACCTGATCCGCGGCCCCCAGCATCTCGACCCGGCTTTGCTCAGCGATCCGGTGGTCCGGCGCGAGGACGGCTCCTGGCTCTACATGCTGCCCAGCGCCGTCGACGACGTGGAGATGGGCGTCACCCATGTCGTGCGCGGCGAGGATCATGTCACCAATACCGGCCTGCAGCTGCAAATGTTCGAGGCGCTCGGCGCCGCCGCCCCGGCCTTCGCGCACGAGGCCCTGCTCACCGGGACCGAGGGCAAGCTCGCCAAGCGCCTGGGCTCGACCGGGGTCGAGGCGCTGCGCGAGGCCGGCATCGAGCCCGAGGCCTTGCTGGCCAAGCTCGCGCGGATCGGCACCAGCCTGCCGGTCGAGCCTTTGGCCGATGCCGTGCCGCTGATCGCCGGTTTCGATTTCGCCAGCTTCGGCCGCGCTCCGGCGCGCTTCGACCTCGGCGAACTGGAGACGCTGAACGCCCGTATCGTCCACCAACTGCCTTATGCGCGAGTGAAGGATCGTCTCCCGGCCGGCATGGCGGCAGCGGATTGGGATGCGATCCGGCCGAACCTGAAGCAGGTGGCCGAGGCCGCCGACTGGTGGGACATCCTGCACGGCCATGTCGAGCAGGCGGCCGCCGAAGAGGATCGTGGCTTCCTTGCCGCCGCGGCGGACGCGGCCGAGTCGCTCGACTGGGCCGATTCGCCCTGGCCGCAACTGGTCGCGCGCCTGAAGGATTCGACCGGCCGCGCCGGCAAGCCGCTCTTCCACCCGCTCCGCCGCGCCCTCACCGGTCGCGACAGCGGCCCGGAAATGGCGGCCTTGCTCCCGCTCATCGGCCGCGTCGAAACCGTCTCCCGCCTCCGCGCCGCCGCCGCTTCCGCCTGACCTCCACGTCGCCGTTTCGCACGGAACGGATGGCCTCATTAATGGTATAGTATATCATCTCGATATAATATATCATGAGTCGGGTTAGAGGATAAGGAGAGGCCCATGTACGCCAATGGCTTTTTCGAGGAGAAGAGACGCAGCCCCGCCGGCTTCGCGGCCGTGGCCGGAGTCCATGTCGCCCTGCTGGGCGTCCTGGCCCTGTACGGCACGACGCAGTTCGTCCTGCAGAAGGGCCCGACCACCATCGTCCGGCCCATCCCGATCGATCCGGATCCGCCGCCCCCACCCCCGCCGCCGCCGCCGAGCGCGAGCCAGCCGACCCCGCGGCAGAACGATACGGTCACCGTCACGGATCGGGTCCTGCCGACCCCCGATTCGACGATCACCGGCGAGGTGACGCCGCCACGCCCCTATCAGGAGCCGACGACGCCGGCCGGGCCGGTCGTGCTGGCCGAGAATATGCGGGTCGAGATCCCGCCGCCGGTTCGCCGCGGGGCCGAGGTCGATTCGCGCTATCGCGACGCGCTCCAGCCGCCTTATCCGCGGGACCAGGAGGCGGCGCAGCGGGAAGGCCAGGTGCGCGTCCGGATCACGATCGGCACGGACGGCCGGGTGACCGCGATCGAGCAGCTCTTCGCCACGAACGAGTCCTTCTGGCGGGCGACGGAGCGGCAGGCGCGGAGCCGCTGGCGCTTCCGTCCCGCCACGGTGGACGGGCGGCCGGTGGTCTCGACGATGAACTTCACGGTCACCTTCCGCCTGCCGGAGGCCTGAGCCGGTGGCGGCGGAGGCGGGGTGGCGAAAGGCCGGCGCCGGGCTTATCTAGGCGCCATGTCCATTCTGCCCCCCGTCTCCGGTCCGCGCGCCCTCTGGGCGGACCTGAAATTGTTCTGGTCGACTCGCACCCGGGTGCAGTGGATCGCCGCCTCCTTGGCCCTGCTGATCCCGATCGGCCTCGGCGTCGCCTTCTATTTCGACGGCAAGACCAACATCCGGCCGGGGCCGCAGCTGATCCTCGTGGAGAGCTGGTCGGCCAATCGCACCGAGGCCGAGACCCGGGCCAATATCGATCGCGTCGCGGCCGAGAAGGCGCGCCGGGACGCCGCCCGCCAGCAGGATTTCCAGCAGGTGGACAACAGTCTCAGCCGGTACGGGTTTTGAGCGACGCGCGGGGCGACGAAGGCTGGATGCGCGCGGCGATCGCGCTCGGCGCGCGCGGCCGCGGCCTCACCGCCCCCAATCCGAATGTCGGCTGCGTGATCGTCGCGGACGGCGCGGCCGTCGGCGAAGGCTGGACCCAGCCCGGCGGCCGCCCCCATGCCGAGGCGATGGCGCTGGAGGCCGCCGGTACGGCGGCGCGCGGCGCCACCGTCTATATGACGCTGGAGCCCTGCGCCCATGTCAGCGCCCGCGGCCCGGCCTGCGCCACTCTGCTCGCCGCGGCCGCCCCGGCCAGGGTGGTGATCGGCGTCGGCGATCCCGATCCCCGGACCAACGGCCTCGGCATCGAGCGGCTGGAGGCGGCGGGGATCGAGGTGCTCACCGGCCTGCTGCGGGACGAGGCCGAACAGGGCATGGCCGGCTTCTTCACGCGCCTGCGCCTCGGCCGGCCCTATGTGACGCTGAAGCTCGCCATGTCGATCGACGGGAAGATCGCTTTGGCCTCGGGCGAGAGCAAATGGATCACCGGCGAGGCGGCGCGGGCGGACGTCCATCTGGAACGGGCGCGCGCGGACATGATCCTGGTGGGGCGCGGCACCTACGAGACGGACCGGCCGCGGCTCGACGTCAGGCTGCCGGGCCTCGAACAGGCCTCGCCGCGCAAGGCCCTGCTCACCACCGGCGGGCCGGTCGACGGCTTCGTCCGCCTCTCCAGCCCGCAGGCGATCCGCACGCTGACCGACGTCAACGACCTGCTCGTCGAGGGCGGCGCGGAAACGGCCGCCGCCTTCCTCGCCGCCGACCTGGTCGACCGGCTGCTCATCTACCGCGCGCCCATCCTGATCGGCGAAGGCAAGCCGGCTGTCGGCGCGATCGGCCTCGACGTGCTTGCCGACGCCCATCATCGCTGGACGCTGACCGAGACGCGCCAGCTTGGCAGCGACACGCTGCAAGTCTACGAACGCCGGCGCTGATGTTTACCGGGATCATCACGGACAAGGGACGGATCACCGCCGTCAACGCGCGCGGGGATCTGCGCGTCACCATCGCGACGGCCTATGACATGGCGACGGTCGATCTCGGCGCCTCCATCGCCTGCTCGGGCGTCTGCCTGACCGTGGTGGACAAGGGCACGGATGAGAATGGCGCCTGGTTCGCGGTCGACGTCTCCGGCGAGACGCAAAGCCGGACCCCGCCGGGCATGTGGCGCGAAGGCCGCGCGCTGAACCTCGAGCGCGCGCTGAAGGTGGGCGACGAGCTTGGCGGCCATATCGTCACCGGCCATGTCGACGGCCTCGGCGAGGTGGCGGCGATCGAGCCGGTCGGCGATTCGGTGCGGATCGGCATCGTCGCCCCGGCCGCGCTGGCGCCCTATGTCGCGGCCAAGGGCTCGATCGCGCTGGACGGCGTCTCGCTGACCGTGAACGAGGTGCGGCCGCTGCCCGACGGCGGCGCGGCCTTCTCGGTCAACATCATTCCCCACACCGCCCAGCAGACCGGGTTCGGCGATGTGAAGCCCGGCGACCGGCTGAACATAGAAATCGACATATTGGCCCGCTATCTCGGCCGCATGCTCGAAGCGCGCAACGCCACGATGTGATTTTCGCAATGGCACATCACATTGCAGTGTGATATCCCGCACGGATGAGCACCATCCTGATCGACCGCCTCTGCGACATGGTCGCCAATGGCGAAATGAGCCGCGCCGGCCTCGCCCGCGCCGCCGGCCTCCACCCCAACAGCCTGCGCAAATTGGGGGACGAAGACTGGAATCCGACCGCCGAGACCCTCCTGAAGCTGGAGAAGTTCCTCGCCGGCGGCGCGCGCGGCGTCATGGCGTCGGCCGAGCAGATCATCGACGAGGCGCGCAACGGGCGCATGTTCATCCTGGTCGACGACGAGGACCGGGAGAATGAGGGCGATCTCGTCATCCCCGCCCAGATGGCGACGCCGGACGCGATCAACTTCATGGCCAAGCATGGCCGCGGCTTGATCTGCCTGGCTTTGTCCAAGGAGCGGGTCGACCAGCTCGCCTTGCAGCCGATGAGCCGGACCAACGGCACGCGGATGGAGACCGCCTTCACCGCCTCGATCGAGGCGAAGGAGGGCGTCACCACGGGCATTTCCGCCGCCGACCGGGCGCGGACCATCTCGGTCGCGATCGACGCGGGCAAGGGGCCGGAGCATATCGTCTCGCCCGGCCATGTCTTCCCGCTCACCGCGCGCGAGGGCGGCGTGCTGGTCCGCGCCGGCCATACCGAGGCGGCCGTGGACGTGGCCCGGCTTGCCGGCCTCAATCCCTCGGGCGTGATCTGCGAGATCATGTCGGACGACGGCACGATGGCGCGGATGGACGAGCTCTTCGCCTTCGCCCAGCTCCACAATCTCCGCATCGGCACGATCCGCGATCTGATCGCCTATCGCCTGCGCAAGGACCGGCTGGTCGAGCAGACCGCCGAGGCGCAGTTCGAAAGCCGCTGGGGCGGGACCTGGACGGCGAAGACCTTCCTCAACAAGGCTTCGGGCCTGGAGCAGATCGCTTTGGTGAAGGGCCGGGTCGATCCGGAGAAGCCGACGCTGGTGCGGATGCACGCTCTCTCGATCCTCTCCGACACCTTCGCCGAGGAGGGCGCGCGTGGCGGCCTGCTCGAAGGGGCGATGCGGACCATCGCCGAGGAGGGCGGGGGCGCGATCGTGGTCATCAACCGGCCCGTTCCCGGCGGGCTCTCGCAGGCGCTCCGGATCCGTGCCGGGACGGCCAGCGAGACGGACAGCGAGCAATTGCGCGATTATGGCGTCGGCGCGCAGATCCTCGCCGAGCTCGGCGTGCACGACATGATCCTGCTCACCAACAGCCATCACACGCCGGTCGCGCTCGCCGGCTACGGCCTCGCCATCGTCGGCGAGCGGCCGATTCCGGGCGGGGAGAATTGAGATGGCGACGATCCTGATCGTCGAGGCGCGCTTCTACGCCCATCTGAACGATTTGCTGCTGGCCGGCACCCGCGCGGCGATCGAGGCCGCGGGCCACGCTCACGAGACCGTCACCGTGCCGGGCGCGCTGGAAGTGCCCGGCGCGATCGCGCTTGCGGCGGAGAGCGGCGCCTATGACGCCTATGTCGCGCTCGGCGTGGTGATTCGCGGCGAGACCTATCATTTCGAGATCGTGGCCGGCGAGAGCGCCCGCGCCCTGATGGCGCTCAGCCTCGACGGCCTCGCCATCGGCAACGGCATTCTCACCGTCGAGAATGAGGCGCAGGCGCTCGCCCGCGCCCGCCCGGACGAGAAGGACAAGGGCGGCGAGGCGGCGAAGGCGGCGCTGGCCATGCTGAAGCTCCGCGAGCGCTTCGCCTGATTTGCGCTTCGGCCGCCGGTCCGGGCGTCAGGCCGGCAGCGGCAAGGCCAGGGTCAGCTCGGCGGGATCCCCGTCGCCGCGCTCGCCGCCTTCGGTGAGGTTGGAGAGGGTGAGGCCGAGCAGGCGGATGCCCTTGGCGACCGGGAGCAAGGTGCGGAGCAGGGCGACGCCCATCTCCAGGAATTCCTCGCGGCCGGCGACGGCGCGGTCGAGGCTTCTGGCGCGGGTCAGGATCTGGAAGTCGTGAAACTTGACCTTCAGCGTCACTGTCCGGCCCTTGATCCCTTTCTCGGCGATGCGCCGCCAGACGGTCTGGCTGATCCGGTCCAGCTCCGCGATCAGGGCCGCCTCGTCGGTGAGGTCCGTCATGAACGTGTCCTCGGCGCCGATCGACTTCCACGGCCGGTTGGGCTTCACCTGCCGGTGGCAGATGCCGCGGGCGAGATTGTAATAATAATCGCCCGAACTGCCGAAATTGTGTGCGAGGAAGGGAAGGCTCTGCGCGCGGAGGTCCGCCCCGGTCTGGATGCCGAGCCGCGCCATCTTCTCCGCCGTCTTGGGGCCGATGCCGTGGAAGCGGGAGACCGGCAGGGTCGCGACGAAGGCCTCGCCCTTCGCGGGCGGGATCACGCACAGGCCGTCCGGCTTGTTCTGGTCCGACGCCAGCTTGGCGATGAACTTGTTGTAGGAGACGCCGGCCGAGGCGGTGAGCCCGGTCTCGGCCCTGATCCGGGCGCGGATCTCCTGCGCGATGATGGTGGCGATGCCGATGCCCTTCAGATCCTCGGTGACGTCGAGATAGGCCTCGTCCAGGCTGAGCGGCTCGATCAGCGGCGTATAGTCGGCGAAGATGGCGCGGATCTGGAGCGAAACCTCGCGATAGGCCTCGAAGCGCGGCTTCACGAAGACCAGGTCCGGGCAGCGCCGCTTGGCGGTGACCGAGGGCATGGCCGAGCGCACGCCATATTTGCGGGCCTCGTAGCTGGCGGCGGCGACCACGCCGCGCACCTGCCCGCCCACCGCCACCGGCTTGCCCCTCAGCTCCGGATTGTCGCGCTGCTCGACCGAGGCATAGAAGGCGTCCATGTCGACATGGATGATCTTGCGTTGCGGCGGAGGATCCTTGCGCTCGGCGGAATTGGGCGGCATCTCGTCGTTCACGCTTTGTGCTTATCATTCATCAGGGGGCGGCCGACAGTCCCAAAATGAGGCCCCCCGGCCGCGGACATGGCGTCGCGGGGCGGGTTCGGGCTAAAGGCGGAGGCTATGGCGCGGGGAAGGCGGGACGGAATCGTGATTGCGGGGGGCGGCCTGGCCGGCGCCCTGGCCGCGCTCGCCATGGCGCGCCACCGGCCCGACGTGCCGCTGCTGGTCATCGAGGAGGCCGAGACCTTCGGCGGCACCGGCATCCGGACCTTCTCCGACGCCGAGTTGGGCAGCGACGGTGCCGGCCTGATCGGCGCCGAGGCGATCGCCCGCTGGCCCGGCATCTATCTTTCCTTTCCGGGCATGAACCGGAACCTCCGGATCGACTGGAGCGGCTTCGGCGCGATCGACCTGCACCGGGCCTTGGTCGAGACGCTCGAACCGAAGCAATATCGGCTCGGCACCAAGGTGGTGGCGGTGCGCGAGGATGCGCTCGTCCTCGACGGCGGCGAGGAGATCAAGGCGGAAGGCGCGATCGACGCGCGCGGCCCCGCCGCCATCGCCACGCTCGAGCTGCTCTACGAGGCGCGGCTGGAGCGCGAATATGTCTTCGCCGCGCCGCACAAGGTCGACCGGCCCGTGCTGATCGACGCCAACGTCGCGCAGGACGGCGCGCTTCGCTTCATGCAGTGCATCCCGCTGGCCGCGGACCGGCTGGTGGTCGGCGACGTCATGATCTCCGATCGGGTCCAGCCCGATGCCGAGGCGGGCGCGCGGCTCGACGCCTATGTCGCGGCGCGGGGCTGGAAGAACGGCGCCAGCGAGGGCGAGCATGTCTGGGTGCGGCCGCTCCCTTATGGCGGCGATTTCGCGGCCTTCTGGCGGCTGGGCGGGGCGCGAGTCGCCAAGCTCGGCCTGCGCGGCGGTTTCGTCCATCCGGTGACCGGGCGGACGCTGGGCGACGCGGTGAAGACCGCGATGCTGCTGACCCGGCAGCGCGATTTCTCGGCGGGCGCGTTGCACGATCTGTTCGAGGCCGAGGCGAAGCAGCTCTGGAAGAAACGCGAGTTGCTGCGCGCCGTGACCGCCGCCTTCGCCCGGGCGAAACCGGAGGACCGGCAAGACCTGCTGGCCGGTCTCTACGGCCTCGGTCCCAGCACGATCGCGGGGCTCAACGAGGGCGATCTCGGCTGGCTCGACCGGATGCGCGTGCAGCGCGCGATCAAGGCCTGACCCGCCTTTCGTTTCGGGCCTGCGCCCAATTCATATCCCATTCAGTCGCATTCATGTGATTTTGTCACATCTGCCTTGCGGAGAGGAGGATGTGATGCGTTTTGTCGGCATGCTTTCGATGACGGCCCTGATCCTGACGGGCCTTCCCCCGGCCCCCATCGGGCCCGCCCCGGCCGATGCCCAGAGCGGGTCGCGCGCCCGGCGCATCCCGCCGCCCGACAGCGATCCCGACGCCCGTTGCGCCCCCTTCCTGCGGGCGGACGGCGAATATGCCATGGACCGCGCCGGTTACGGCCGTGGCCGGGTCCAGAACCGGGTGGGCGGCTTCGTCAATGCACCGCCCGCGCCGCCGCCTCCGCCGCCGCCCATTTCCTACGCGCCGCCGGCGCCCCAGACGGAGCAGCGCGCGCGGGACAATATCGCGGTGACGGGGCAGCGCGTCCCGCAGCCCAACGGGACCATCGTGGCGCCCAACGGCCGGCGCCTGCCGCCGGCGCAATACATCCCATCGCCCGAGAATCGCGAGCGCTATGACGGCCGCGAGGTCGCGGCGGTCCAGGCGGTCGCCGACCAGCCCGTCTCCACCTTCTCGGTCGACGTCGATACCGGCGCCTATTCCAACGTGCGCCGCATGCTCAACCAGGGCCAGATGCCGCCCGAGGGCGCCGTGCGCACCGAGGAGCTGATCAACTATTTCCGCTACGATTATCCGCTGCCGCAGGATCGCTCGCGGCCGTTCAGCGTCAATGCGGACATGACCACCACGCCCTGGAATCCGGAAACGCGGCTGCTCCGCGTCGGCCTGCGCGGCTACGATCTCAACCGCAGCCAGCGGCCGGCGGCGAACCTCGTCTTCCTGGTCGACGTCTCGGGCTCGATGAACGCGCCGGACAAGCTCCCGCTCGTGCAATGCTCGCTGGCCCTGCTCGCCGACCGGCTGTCCCCGCGCGACCGGGTCTCGATCGTCGTCTATGCCGGCGCCGCGGGCGTGGTGCTGCAGCCGACCTCGAACCGCCACGCCATCGTCGAATCGCTCAAGGAGCTGCAGGCCGGCGGCTCGACCGCGGGCGCGCAGGGCATCCAGCTCGCCTATGACGTCGCCCGGCGGAACATGGTCGAGGGCGGCATCAACCGCGTCATCCTCGCCACGGACGGCGACTTCAACGTCGGCGTCACCAACAATGCGGCGCTGATCAACCTGGTCGAACGGCAGCGGGAGGACGGGATCACCCTGACCACGCTCGGCTTCGGCACGGGCAATTACAACGAGGCGATGATGGAGCAGATCGCCGATCACGGGAACGGCAATTACGCCTATATCGACAGCCCGCGGGAAGCCCAGAAGGTGCTGGACGACGAGCTCAGCTCGACGCTCTTCACCATCGCCCATGACGTGAAGATCCAGGTGGAGTTCAACCCGACCTATGTCGCCGAGTACCGGCTGATCGGCTACGAGAACCGGGCGCTGCGCGAGGAGGATTTCGACAATGACGCGGTCGATGCCGGCGATATCGGCGCCGGCCACCAGGTCACCGCGATCTACGAGCTGGTGCCGGTGGGCGGCCGCGGCTGGCTGCCGCAGCGCCGCTACGAGGGCAATCAGCGCCGCGCTATCGGCGACGACAATGGCGAGCTCGCCTTCCTCAGGCTGCGCTACAAACTGCCGGGCCAGGACCAGTCGCGCCTAATCGAGCAGCCGGTGCGCGCCGCTCTGATCCGCACCGCCCGGGCCCCGACCGGCGACACAGCCTTCGCGGTGGCCGTGGCGGCCTACGGCCAGCTGCTCAGGGGCGACAGCAATCTCGCCGGCTTCAGCTTCGCCGACGCCCGCGCGTTGGCGGAGCGCGGTGCCGGCGGCAACGGCCTGCGGCGGGAGTTTCTGAGCCTGACCCGGTTGGCGGAGCGGCGGCGGCTGGCGTCCGTCGACAACGATTAAGGTCGGACCGGCTCCTTCCTTCGAAAGGGTGGAGCCGGTTTCGCTTGCCCCGCCTTAGGCCGAGGCGCACGATTGCCAAGGGCCGTGGCGGCACCTAGGCAGGGCGAATGGCGCAGCAGCAAATCCTTGGAATGTGGGCGGAATATGGTTTCGAACGCGCTGAGGGCGGGGCGCTGCTGCGGCTCGTGCTCCGCTTCGATCCCGTGCCCGTAGCGGACGTCGCCCCGCCGCTCGTGCCGGAGGAGATCGCGCTTCATGCGACCTGCGCGCCCGCGCCGCTGACCCTCTCGGCCGATGGGACCGGCATCGGCCGGCGCGTGGCCGGTTTCGTCGCGGCGCGCGGCGCGCTGGGCGCCACCGCCTCGCTGGCGCTCGAAATCCTGCTGCCGCGGAGCAACGTGGCGGCGCTGCCCGCCGATCTGTTTGCCCTCGAGGTCGCGCTCGATCTCGGCGCGGGCGGCCGGCTCGTCGCGGCGCCCGGGCTGCCGGCGGGACAGGCCGAGGCGCTGCGGGAGTTCGCGGCCGCGTTCGAGGCGGCCTGGCGTGGCTTGGACGGCGCCGGCGGCACGCTGAAGCTCGCGGCTCGCCAGCTGGACGGCGCCCCCGCTTTGTGGTGCGCGCGGGCCAGCGCGACCGGGGGGATCGGCCTGGCCGCCACCGGCGCGCCGCCGTCATGGTTCGCGCTCCCGCCGCTGGCCAAGCGCCCGATCGAGGGCGGCATCGTCGATCCGGTCTCCGGCGAGGTCATCCGCTACATCGGGGTCGACCTCGATCAATGGTGGGCAGCCTATGTCGCGGCGGTGGAGCGGCTGGCCGCGGCGGCCGCGGCCGCCTCCCCGGCCGCCGCCGACAGCCTTGCCGCCACGCGGGCGCTGCTCGCGCAGGGCCTGGCGGCGCGGCTCGCCCCCATCGGCCCGGCCGTGGACGAGACGGAAGAGGCGCTCATCCGCGCCGTTTTCGCGCAGGCGCTGGCCGCCGATCTTGCCTGCACCGCGGCATTTGGGCTCACCGTTTCGGTCGGACGCGGCGCGGCGGAGGCCGATCCGGCGCTGGTGCTGCATGGCGGGGCGATAACGCCCATCGGGGCCGGCGGCGGCGCGGCGCCAGGCCCGGCCGCCATCTCGCTGGCGGCCGGTCTCCGGCAGCTCGCCATCGCCATTCCGCCGGCCGGGGATGGGCCGGCGCGGCGCGCTTTCGCGGCGCGGTTCGAAGCGGCGTGGCTGGAGGACGGCACCGCCACGGCGCCGCTGCACCTGCTGCTGCCCGGCGAAGCGGATTTCGGCCTTGGCGAGATCGGCCCGCTGGCGGTGCCGCAACCGCTGCCGGCATCGGCCCCAATCGTGCTCGAAGTCCGGGCCGTACCCGGCGTCGCGGATGCGGCGACGATGGCCGAGGCATTGGCCTGGGCGCTCGAGGCGGATCTGCAGATCATGGCGGTGCCCGGGGACCGGCTGGAGCTCGCGCTCGCCGGCGACGTGCCGGCGCCGGCGGCTTGGGCCGAACCCGGCAATCTGTTCGACGCGCTGGCCCACTTCCTGCGCTTCGAGGCCGGGCGGGCGGAGGTCGGCGGGACCCCGGAGCCCGGACAGCTGGACCGGGCGGCGGCGCTCGCCGCGGCGGTGGCCGAGGCACTGCCCCGGTGGGAGGCGCCGGATTCGCCGGCGGACGCGGCGCCGCTGCCGGATTGCCGCTATCGGATCGACTTCGAAGCCGAGGCGCTGTCGCTGACCCGATGCGCGGACGCGTCCGGCGCATTGCCGCCCTGGCCGACGCTCGCGGGCTATGCGCGCCCGACGGGGGAGGGCACGACCGGCCGCTACCTGCCGGTCGCGCCGGTCGCGCCGCTGCGGCTCTCCATGCCGGGCTTCCGCCTGCCGGACGCGCGCGCGGCGCGGCTCGCTTGCCGCGTGCGCCGCAATCTCCAGCTGGCCGGGACCGGCATCACCAATCCCGCTTTCATCCAGGATGGGCCGGTCGTCGCCAGTCCCGCCGTCACGCCCCGCCTGGACTGGGCGGCAAGGGCGCCGGATGCCCCCGACCGGACGCTGGCCGCGGGCCTGGACCGGATTTTCGCGCCGCTCGGCGACTCGCCCACCTCCGCCTACGGGCTCGAGGTCGAAGTGGAGTTGCACACCCCGCTCGGGGACGGCATCGGCACCGACTTCCCGGTCCTGCTGCTGCCGCCGATCGCGATCGGACCGGAGGCGGAGCGCCTGGCGGACCTGAAGGCGCGGCTGGCGTCCGCGATCGCCGATTGGTGGCGGCGCGCGCCCGCGACCCCGGAAGGAACGGAGCTCCGGCTCACTCTGACGCTTCTGAACATGGACGAGCCACGCGCCGCCCTCGCCAGATTCAGCGGGCTTTCGATCCCGCTGCCCGCCGATCCGGCCGGCTGGTGGGACCCCGCCCCGGCTCTGTCCTAGACGTCCAGGTTCGCCACGTTCAGCGCATTCTCCTGGATGAAGTCGCGGCGGGGCTCGACGACGTCGCCCATCAGGCGGGTGAAGATCTCGTCGGCGACATCCGCCTGCGAGACTTCCACCTGCAGCAGGGCGCGGTTGGTCGGATCGAGCGTCGTCTCCCAGAGCTGCTCGGCATTCATCTCGCCGAGGCCCTTGTAGCGCTGCACGGCCAGTCCCTTGCGGCCCGCGGCCAGCACCGCATCGAGCAATTGGGTGGGCCGGGTGACCAGCGCGCCGCGGGGATCGGGAATCTGGGCCTTGACCGCGCCGCCTTCATTCTCCTCGGCCTCCTCCTGCGGCTCGGTCGCGACCGAGGAGCCGCGCAGCGACACGAGGCGCGCGGCGCCCGCATAGGTCTCCGCCTCCGGCGCGGCGAGGCCGTGCAGCTTGCGCGCCTCAGCCGAGGCGAGGAACTTGTGGTCGATGACATGATGGTCGGTGACTCCGCGCCAGAGCCGGCGGAGCACATAATCGCCGTCCGCGCCGAGCTCGCCGGTCCACTGGCCTTCCTCGTCCACCGCGTTGAGCCATTCGGCGGTGAAGGCGACGGCGCCGGCCCGGTCGGACAGGTTCGGGTTGAGCGCGCCGGTCAGCGCGAGCGCCTCGATGATCGCCGGATCGTAGCGGCGCGGGACATAGGCCATGAGCGATCGCACCTTGCGCGCGTGGTCGGCGAGCGCGCGCAGGTCCTCGCCCGAGCGCGGCCCGGCCGGCGTCTCCAGCGCGGTGAGGCCGACGCCGGCATCGAGCAGATAATCGTCGAGGGCGTTATTGTCCTTGAGATAGACCTCGGACCAGCCCTTCGCGACTTTGTAGAGCGGCGGCTGGGCGATGTAGAGATGTCCGCGCTCGATGATCTCCGGCATCTGCCGGTAGAAGAAGGTCAGCAGCAACGTCCGGATGTGGGCGCCGTCCACGTCGGCGTCCGTCATGATGACGATCTTGTGGTAGCGCAATTTGTCGATGTTGAAATCGTCGCGGCCGATGCCCGTGCCCATCGCCTGGATCAGGGTGCCGACCTCCTTGGAGGAGAGCATCCGGTCGAAACGGGCGCGCTCGACGTTGAGGATCTTGCCCTTGAGCGGCAGGATCGCCTGGATCTCGCGGTTGCGGCCCTGCTTGGCGGAGCCGCCGGCGCTGTCGCCCTCGACCAGGAACAGCTCCGACTTGGCCGGGTCCTTCTCCTGGCAGTCGGCGAGCTTGCCGGGCAGGGAGGCGATGCCGAGCACCGACTTGCGGCTGGCCTCGCGCGCCTTGCGGGCCGCCTCGCGCGCCGCGGCGGCGTCGATGATCTTCTGGATGATGGTCTTGGCGTGGCCGGGATTCTCCTCCAGCCATTCCGCCATCTTGTCGGCCATCAGGCTTTCCAGCGGCTGACGGACCTCGGAGGAGACGAGCTTGTCCTTGGTCTGCGAGCCGAATTTGGGGTCGGGCAATTTCACCGAGACGATCGCGGTCAGCCCCTCGCGCATGTCCTCGCCGGTGAGGTTCACCTTCTCGCGCTTCATGATGCCGCTCTTCTCGGCATAATTGTTGAGCGTGCGCGTGAGCGCGGCGCGGAAGGCGGCGAGATGGGTGCCGCCGTCGCGCTGCGGGATGTTGTTGGTGAAGCAGAGGACCTGCTCGTAATAGCTGTCGTTCCACTCGAGCGCGACCTCGATGCCGATATCGTCGCGCTGGCCGGTCACCGAGATCGGCTCCGGGATCAGGGCGGTCTTGGCGCGGTCCAGCCATTTCACGAAGGCGGCGATGCCGCCCTCATAATAAAGCTCGACGCTCTTCTCCTCCTCGTGCCGCGCGTCGGTGAGGATCAGGCGGACGCCGCTGTTCAGAAAGGCGAGCTCGCGGAAGCGGTGCTCGAGCGTCTCGAAGTTGAACTCGGTGATCTTGAACGTCTCGGGGCTGGGCAGGAAAGTGACCTTCGTGCCCTTCTTGCCCGCCGGCGCGGGGCCGACGACCTTCAGCGGATTCTCGGCATCCCCGTGACGGAAGCGCATCCAATGCTCCTCGCCGTTGCGCCAGACGGTGAGATCCAGCGTCTCGGAGAGCGCGTTGACGACGGAGACGCCGACGCCGTGCAGGCCGCCCGAAACCTTATAGGCATTGTCGTCCGACGTATTCTCGAACTTCCCCCCGGCATGGAGCTGGGTCATGATCACCTCGGCCGCCGACACGCCCTCCTCGGGGTGGATGTCGGTCGGGATGCCGCGGCCATTGTCCTCGACCGAAACCGAGCCGTCGGGGTTCAGGGTGATCAGGATCCGGTCGCAATGGCCGGCCAGCGCCTCGTCGATCGCATTGTCGGACACCTCGAACACCATGTGGTGGAGGCCGGAGCCGTCGTCCGTATCGCCGATATACATGCCCGGCCGCTTGCGGACCGCGTCGAGGCCTTTCAGCACCTTGATGGAATCGGCGCCGTAGCTGTTGTCATTGGGGGTGTCTGTCATAGCGAGCATATAGGGAATCGGGGGGCGAAACCCAAGGAAAAACCGGAGATTCGGCGGCTTGCGGGGGCGCGTCTCATCGGTCAGGCTGGTGCCTCGGGCGAGCGACGGGAAAGGAGTGGGGATGCGCGGGGATTTGAGCCGGAGACGGCTGCTTCTGGGCGGCGGCGCGCTGGCGGCCGGCGCCTTGCTCGGCGGGCCCCGACCCCTCCTGGCGCAGGCGGGATCGCCGCCCGCCATCTCCACCGATCCGCCCCGCGACGCGGCGCATCCGGCGCGCATGGAGGTGCTTCACATCCCGTCGGGCGGGGTCGCGATCAACGGCATCGCCTATCTCGCCGCCGGCGCCGGTCCGCGCCCCACGCTGGTGCTGATGCACGGCCTGCCGGGCAATGAGAAGAATCTGGACCTTGCCCAGGCGGCGCGGCGCGCGGGCTGGCATGCGGTGACCTTCAACTATCGCGGCTCCTGGGGCAGCCCCGGGCGGTTCAGCTTCGCCGGCAATCTGGAGGATGCGCGGGCGGTGCTCGCTTTCCTGCGCGATCCCGCCCATGCCGCCCGGCTGGGCGTGGATCCGCGCCGCATCGTGCTCGGCGGCTATTCGATGGGCGGCTGGGCGACGGCGCTGACCGCGGCGCGCGATCCGGCGCTGGCCGGCGCCATCCTGATCTCCGCCGCCAATATGGGCGCGGTCGGCCGGCTGTCCCGCAGCGCCCTCGTCGCGCTTGCCGCCGACAATATGGAGACCCTGGCCGGGGTGACGGCGGAGAGCATGGCGGATGAGCTGACCGCGAATGCCGACGCCTTCGATTGGGCGCGGGCCGCGTCGGGGCTCGCCCGCCTGCCGCTTTTGGTGCTGAGCTCGGACGACGGCCTGGCGCCTGAGTCCGAGGCGCTGGCGACTTTGGTGCGCGGCGCCGGCGGCCGGGTCGGCGCGGTCCATGTCGCGACCGACCATGGCTGGTCGGATCGGCGGATCCGGCTGCAAAGCGAGGTGCTGAACTGGCTGGCCGGCCTGGCCCCGTCCGCGCGCTAGCAGGGACGGGGCAGCACGTCTCAGAACTCGCTGGCGCGGCGGCCGAGCAGGGTGATCTCGACGCGGCGGTTCAGGCGCATGCCCTCGGCGCTCGCATTGGACGCGGTCGGGCTGTCCTCGCCATGGCCGCGCACCCGGAAGCGGGCGTGGCGGACGCCCATATCGCCCAGCGCCTCGCGCACGCTCTCGGCGCGGCGTTCGGACAGATCCTGGTTGTGCGCGTCGCTGCCGCGCGAATCCGTATGGCCGTCGATCGCGACGCGGACGCCAGGATTGGCGCGCAGATAGCGGGCGAGCGGGCGCAGGCGGGCGACCGCGCCGGGATGGAGCACGTCGCTGTCGGTCGCGAACAGCACGTCGCCCTGCATGGTGGCGCGGGCGCCCTGCGGAGTCTGGCGGAAGCCATAGGCGCGCATCTCGCTGCGGCTCCAGCCGCTCTCCCGATCGCCGCGTTCGACGCCCGGGCCGTGTCCCACCGGGCTGCGTTCCCAACGCTGCTGGGCGGAAGCGGAGGCGGCGAAGATGGCGGCCGTCGCGACGGCGCCGGTCAGAAGCAATTTACGCATGACGATACTCCCTGGTCGTTGCACGGCGCCGCAATGGACCCGGCCGGGTGAACCGAATCTGAGAGGCATGGAAAGCCCGCGTTCAGCGGAGATGGCGGCCCTTCCAATGTAGGATTTCGTCTGTCAGCCTGCTCCGCGCGCTCGCTCGGGCGCGCCGGCTCTTTTCATGGTCGATCAGCGCGCGGAGGTCTTCTTCCGCTTTTTTCTCATGCCCCGATGGGCCCGCTGCGGGAGAAGACCCCCGGCGATTCCATGTGACATTCGTGTCATTTGTCACCTTTGGGTCATTCGCGGGCGCCCGCCGGCGGTCAGGTGATGCGGCCGTCGGCGACGGTGAAACGGGTCGCGTCGCCGACCCCGTCGAACAAGGCGGTTTCGGTGCCCGTCATCCAGACCTGCCCCCCGGCTTCGGCCAGGCGCGCGAACAGAGCGGCGCGGCGGGAGGGATCGAGATGCGCCGCGACCTCGTCGAGCAGCAGGATCGGGCGGCGGCCGGTACGCGCGGCGACCAGCTCGGCATGGGCGAGGATCAGGCCGATGAGCAGTGCCTTCTGTTCCCCGGTCGAGCAGAGCGAAGCCGGCTGGCTTTTGGCCGCGTGGGTCACCAGGAGATCGGCGCGGTGCGGGCCGGCAAGGGTGCGGCCGGCGGCGGCGTCGCGGGCGCGGGCGGCGGCGAGGTCGGCGGGGTCGCCGCCCTCCAGCGCGATCAGGGCGCGGGCGAAGGGGCCTTCGGGCGCCGCCTCCAGCCGGGCGGCGAGCGCGGCGACGGTGACGGCCCGGGCCTCGGCGATGGCGGCGCCATGCTCGGCCATGCGCGCCTCGAGGGCGGCGAGCCAGGCCTCGTCCCACGTCCCCTCCTCGGCGAGCAATTTGTTCCGCGCCCGCATCGCGGCGTCGTAGCGGGCGCTGTGCGTGGCATGGTCAGGACGGAGCGCGAGCACGAGCCGGTCGAGGAAACGCCGCCGCCCCGATGCGGCCTCGGCGAAGAGCCGGTCCATGGCGGGGGTCAGCCAGAGGACGGACAGCCATTCGGACAGCGAATTGGCGGACGCCGCCGCGCCGTTGATCCTGACCTGCCGCCGCTCCGGCGCGGCGGCGGTGGCGCCGGTGCCGATGTCGATCTCGTCAAGCCGCGCCCCGACCGCGAAGCCGCCCGGGCCGTCGCGCCGGGCCATCTCGGTCAGCGCCGCGCCGCGCAGGCCGCGCCCCGGCGAGAGCAGGGAGACCGCTTCCAGCACATTGGTCTTCCCCGCCCCGTTCTCGCCGGTGAGGATGACGAAGCCGGCGCCCGGGGCGAGCACGGCGTCCGCATAGGAACGGAAATCGGTCAGCGAGAGGCGGGCGACGGGCACAGAGTCTCCCTAATGGAACCGGCCAAGCCTTCAACCGCTGGCGCTTTTCCTCAGGGCGGGCATAAGGTTGATCGGGAGAGATGAGCGACGAGGATCCCAAGATCCGGCCGATGGAGGTCGCGGGCAATCGCCTGACCCTGCTGCCGGACGGACCGGAGCGGCTGGAAGCGCTCGTCGCGCTGATCGAGGGCGCCGAGGAATCGCTGCGGGTGCTCTATTATATCTGGGAGGACGACGTCGCCGGGCGGAAGCTGCGCGATGCCCTGGTCGCGGCGGTGGAGCGCGGCGTCGCCGTCTCCCTGCTCGTCGACGGCTTCGGCGCCTCGTCCGCGCCCAAGGGCTTCTTCAAGCCGCTTGAGGATGCGAAGGCGCGCTTCTGCCGCTTCGTGCCGCGCTGGGGGCGGCGTTATCTGCTCCGCAACCACCAGAAGCTCGCCCTCGCCGACGGCAAGAAGGCGATCATCGGCGGCTTCAACATCTCGGACGATTATTTCGGGACGATCGAGCAGGGTGCCTGGCGCGACCTCGGGCTCGAGGTGGACGGGCCGAGCGTGCGTCCGCTGGTCCGCTATTTCGACGCTTTGTTCGACTGGGCGGAGACGGACGACGCCTCGATCCGGCGGCTCCGGCGGATGCTGAGCCGCCATTCGGTCCAGGACGGGCCCTTGCACTGGCTGTTCGGCGGCCCGACGCGGCGGCTGTCGCCCTGGGCCAAGTCGGTGAAGAACGACATGATGAAGGCGACCCGGCTGGACATGATCGTCGCCTATTTCGCGCCGAGCCTGTCGATGATGCGGCGGCTGACCGGCGTCGCCGCGCGGGGCCGGACGCGGATCGTGACCCCCGCCAAGCTCGATCACCAGTTCGTGGTCGGCGCCGCCCGCTTCCTCTACTGGCGGCTGCTGAAGCGCGGCGCCCAGATTTACGAATATCAGCCGACCAAGCTCCATTCGAAGCTGATCGTGCTCGACGACGTCGTCCATATCGGCTCGGCCAATTTCGACATGCGCAGTCTCTACCTCAATCTGGAGATGATGCTGCGCGTCGACGATCCCGTCTTCGCGGCGATGATGCGGCGCTTCGTCGAGGGCGAGATCGCCAATTCGAAGCGCATCCTGCCGGAAGAGCATCGCAAGAGCATGACGCTCTGGAACCGGCTCAAATGGGCCCTGGGCTATTTCGTCGTCGCCACCGCCGACTATAATGTGGCCCGGCGGCTCAATTTCGGGAAGAGCCGGTTCGGCGGGTGACCGCCCGAAGGCTCAGTCCTTCCAGCCCCAGAAGAGGTGGCAGGGCGGAACGTTCTTCCATTCGTGGCCGCTGTCGATCCGCTTGAAACGGACGGCCATATAGTCGCGCGCCCGGCGCTTGAACTGATAGACCAGGAAGGCGCCGCCCGGGCGAAGCGCGTCCCAGGTCTCCTCGGCGATCTTGGGGCCGACACCGTTGGGCAGGGTCGAGAAGGGCAGGCCGGACAGGATGTAATCGGCATGGTCGAAGCCGCAATCGGCGATGATCTGGCGGACGTCGGCGGCCGAGCCGGTCACCGGGAACAGGCGGTTGTCGGTGAACTTGCCGCGCAGATAGCGGATGAAATCCGCATTGGTGTCGATCGCGATCAGCGTGGCGTCCGGGGCCATGCGGCGCAGGATGTGCTCGGTGAAGGTGCCGACGCCGGGGCCATATTCGACGAACAATTTGCAATTGGTCCAGTCGACCGGGGCGAGCATCTTGTCGATCATCGCCTTGGATGAGGGAAAGATCGAGCCGACCATCATCGGGTGCTTGATGAAGCCGCGCAGGAAATGCCAGAGCGGGCTGCCGCTGCCCTTGCGCGTGAAACGCCCCTTGGTCCGTGCTTCGTCCCAGGATGCCGACATGATTGTCCCAGATGTTCGTGGAAAGCCCGGTCGTTGCCAGCTTGCCCTTCCAAAGGCAAGGCGCATGCACCGCAGGGTTGTCCCGCGCGGCGCCGGCGCGAGGGGGAAAACGCTGTCGTCCCGAGACGTTAACCAAGCCGACGAAGGCCTCGCATGAGCGGCTTCGGCCTCTCCCGCGAGCGATTCGCCTTGCTCTTCTCGGTGATGCTGGTCGCCGCGGCCGGCAATACCGCGATGCAGTCGCTGCTGCCCGCGATCGGCCGCCAGCTCGGCGTGGCGGACCTCTGGGTGGCGATCGCCTTCTCGCTCTCGGCCATCGCCTGGGTGGTGATGGCGCCGGTCTGGGCGCATCGCGCGGACCGCCGCGGCCGGCGCGCGCTGATGCGGTTGGGGCTTGCCGGCTTCATCATGTCGATGCTGATCTGCGGCGGCGCGCTCGCGCTCGGTCTCGCCGGGCTGATGGGCGCGACCTTGGTCTTCACCATCTTCATCCTCGGCCGCAGCTTCTACGGCATTTTCGGCTCGGCCTCGCCGTCGGCCGTCCAGGCCTATGTCGCGGCGCGCACCGACGGGGAGGCGCGCACGTCGGCGCTCGCCCTGCTCGCCTCGTCCTTCGGCTTGGGGACGATCATCGGGCCCGCGATCGCGCCGCTCTTCATCTTCCCGCCGCTCGGCCTCTCGGCGCCGCTGATCGTCTTCGCGGGCATCGGCATGGTCGTGCTGGCCGGGATCGTGCTGCGCCTGCCGGACGACACGCCGAAGAATCCAGCGAAGGGGCCGATCGTGGCCTATCCGTCGATCGGCGGCTCGGAGGTCGGCGCCTCGGCCGACGAGGTGCCGGCGGCGCCCGAGCCGCTGCGCTGGCGCGATCCGCGCGTCCTGCCCTGGACGGTGATGGGCTTCGTCGGCGGCCACGGCCAGGCGATCCTGCTCAGCGTGATCGGCTTCCTGGTGATCGACCGGCTGCGGGTCCCGCTCGACGAGGCCCAGCACTGGATCGCGATCGTGCTGATCGCGGGCGCGCTCGCCTCCCTGCTCGCGCAATGGGGCCTGATCCCAAAGCTCGGCCTGGGTCCGCGCCAGCTGGTGGTCTGGGGCTCGCTGGTCGCGGCGGCCGGCTGCGTCGTCACCGGCTGCGCGGACACCGCCTACGGCCTGATCCTCGGCTTCGGCCTCGCCTCGATGGGCTTCGGCCTGTTCCGTCCGGGCTTCACCAGCGGCGCCTCGCTCGCCGTCGGCCCGGACCAGCAGAATGCCGTGGCCGGACAGGTCACTTCGGTGAACGGCATGGCCTATGTCGTGGCGCCGGGCCTCGGCGTCTGGATCTACGGCTTCGGCCTTGCTTTGCCCTTCCTGCTCACCGCCGCCCTGATGGCCGGGCTGGCGGGGTGGATCTGGCTCGGAACGGGCCGGTCTAGCCCTTCGAACCCCGCGGCGTGAGCATGCCGGGCGAGATGAAGCCGATGCCGCCGCCGGCGCTGCGCGCCTCCTGCTTCAGATTCTCCTCGATCTTCCGATATTCGAGCTCCATCTCGGGCGTAACCGAGGCGCGGGTCTCGCCGAGCGCGCGCTCGAACTCCGCCATGGTGACCTCCCCGGCCTCGATCGAGCCGCGCAGCGCGAACAGGCCGGCGCGGCGGACGAGGTCTTCGAGATCGGCGCCGGTGAAGCGCTCGCTGCGCCGGGCCAGTTCGTCCAGGTCGACATCCTCGGCAAGCGGCATGTTCTTGGTATGGATGCCGAGAATATGCCGGCGTCCCGCTTGATCGGGGACCGAGACGTAGATCAGCTCGTCGAAACGACCGGGACGGAGCAAGGCCGGGTCGATCAAATTCGGCCGGTTGGTGGCGGCGATGACGACCACGGACTGGAGTTCCTCGAGGCCGTCCATTTCGGCGAGGATGGTGTTGACCACGCGTTCGGTGACCTGGGGCTCGCCGAGGCCGCCGCCGCGGGCGGGAACGAGGCTGTCCAGCTCGTCGATGAAGATCACCGTCGGCGCGACCTGGCGGGCGCGGGCGAACAGCCGGGCGATCTGCTGCTCGCTCTCGCCATACCATTTGGAGAGCAGGTCGGAGGATTTGGTGGCGATGAAATTCGCCTCCGCCTCGCGGGCCGTCGCCTTCGCCAGGAGCGTCTTGCCGGTGCCGGGCGGCCCGTAGAGCAGGAAGCCCTTGGCCGGGCGGATGCCGAGCCGGCGGAAGCTGTCCGGATGCTTGAGCGGCAGCTCGACGCCCTCGCGCAGCCGCTCGCGCGCATCGTCGACCCCGCCGATATCGTCCCAGCCGATATTGGGCGCCTGCACCATCACCTCGCGCATCGCCGACGGCTGCACGCGCTTCAGCGCCTCCTCGAAATCCTTGCGGGTGACGGACAATTCCTCGAGCACCTCGGCCGGGATCGTCCCCTCCTCCAGATCGAGCCGGGGCATGATCCGCCGCACCGCCTCCATCGCCGCCTCGCGGACCAAAGCGGCGAGATCGGCGCCGACGAAGCCGTAGGTCTGCCGGGCGAGGCCCGCCACCTCGACGTCCGCGGCCAGCGGCATGCCGCGCGTGTGGATGCCCAATATCTCGCGGCGGCCGCCCTCGTCCGGCACGCCGATCACGATCTCGCGGTCGAAGCGACCGGGCCGGCGCAGCGCCTCGTCGATCGCCTCGGGCCGGTTGGTGGCGGCGATGACGATCAGATTCTGCCGCGGCTCGAGGCCGTCGAGCAAGGTGAGCAATTGCGCGACGAGCCGCTTCTCGGTCTCGCCGGTGACCTGGCCGCGCTTGGGCGCGATCGAATCGATCTCGTCGATGAAGATGATCGCGGGGCTGTTGGCGGCCGCCTCCTCGAAGATGTCGCGCAGGCGCTTCTCGCTCTCGCCATAAGCCGAGCCCATGATCTCGGGGCCGGCGATATGGAGGAAGGTCGCGTCGCTCTCATTGGCGACGGCCCGCGCCAGCCGGGTCTTGCCGGTGCCGGGCGGGCCGTGGAGCAGCACGCCCTTGGGCGGATCGACGCCGAGCCGCTCGAAAATCTCGGGATAGCGCAGCGGCAGCTCGACCATCTCGCGCAGCTGGTCGATGGTCGAGCCCATGCCGCCGAGATCGTCATAGGTGACGTCGGCGCGGCGCGTCTCTTTCGCCTCGGTATATTCGGGCAGCAATTCGATCTCGGTATTGGCGTCGATATGGACGATGCCCTTGGGCGCGGTCGAGACGACGACCAGGCGGATCTCCTGCAGCGCGAAGGCGGGCGCGGTCAGCATCTGGCGCAGCTCCGGCGGGATGTCGCCGCGCGGCACCTGCTGCTGGCCGGTGGTCGCGACCACGTCGCCGGCGGTGAGCGGCTTCATCCCGAAGCTGCGCTTCAGTGCATGGGCCGAGCCCTGGAGGCGGAGATTCTTCTGCGCCGGCGCGAAGACGACGCGTACGGCCGGCTTCGAATCGGCCTTGCTGATCTCGACATAATCGCCCGAGCCGATCTCGGCATTGGCGCGCTGCAGGCCGTCGAGGCGGATGATCTCCAGCCCCTCGTCCTCGGGATAGGGGCCGACGGCCCGCGCCGGCGTGGTGCGCTTGCCGGCCAGCTCGATCACGTCGCCCTCGGCCAGGCCGAGCTCCGCCATGATCGCGCGCGGCAGCCGGGCGATGCCCCGGCCGCTATCGTCCGGCCGCATCGTCGCGACCTGCAATTTCCTCGACTTGGTTTCGACCTCGGCCACTTCGCTCTCCTCTTGCGCCCCCACATAGGCAGCCGCGCCCCCGCGTCAAAGCGCGGGACGGAGAAAAGAGCCGCGACCCATGCGTTGGGATAGGGGAAACAGGGCGCGGGACGGGGGAGATGCGGGGCCCGGGGTGAGGGCAGAAAAGAGGGGCGGGATGTGGATTCTGCGGGCTCAAACTGAGCGCTGGCTTGCTGGTCGGCGATATGGATGGGTTATCGGGGGCGTCCGGTTTGCGCCCATTGCAGACACCCGGCCAGTACAGCCCGGAACCCGAAAGCGGACACAATACAGGCTCGACCGCTGACTATGAATAACGAAGCGAATCCGCCCTCGGAAAACCGAGACGCCCTCGCGGCTGGCGCCATTCACTGAAAACGGGAGGCCATATCAAAAAGGCAGGCCGGCTGTCATGCCGGCCGTTCCGCTTAGCGGGCAAAGTCTGGAAATTCCGGACGGACTTTACCATGGCCAAGTAGCTTCGAGAACTTCCTGAAGTCCCGGTTGCGCATCTGCCAGCGGCCGGCGACGATCGCGGGATGAACTCCGGCGCGGCGTGCCAGCTCGGCGATGTCGGCATTGCTGCTGAAGGTACCCTCCGGAAAACTGGCCCAGAGCGATGCCGGGATCAGCGCTTCGGCGGCAGCAGCATCGGCCTCCTGCTCGATCTGCTCGGAACTGCTGATCTCCAGATCGTCGAAGATCACAGTCGCGGCGTCGCCAAGGTGACGGGAGATGTGAACGCATTCGTGCGCGAGCGTGAACCAGAAGTTGTCGATCCGGTCACGCCGCAAGGTCAAAGCAATGATGGGAACGCCATCCGAACGGCGCATCGCCGCGCCATCTAAATGCGTGCCCGGCAGATGCGGCAAGATCACAAGGGGCACACCCAATGACGCCAGTCGCTCGCGAGCCAGACGAGGGCCATGTGCCTCAACGCTCAGCCTCACCAGCGCGCCAATGGCCTGATCGTTAAACCGGGCGGGATCGAATTGCCCGGTGAGCGCAATCTCATGTGAGCGCAGCATCGCGCCAGCGCACCAGGCTTGGAGCGCCGCCAAGTCCGTCTTCGCATTGGTGCGGGCAGTGCGGGTCTTGCGCAGCATCGCAAGCGCCGGGCTTTCACCGCAGACACGCGATAAGAAGGCCGACAGGCTTTCGGCCGGCTTCATGAGCTTCAGCTGCGTCAGCACCTTGGTCGCCGGCTTGGACAGTTCCGGCGGCGGCCGATCCTCAAGGTCATCGGTGCCGAGCAACACCTCGGCTGGAATGCCCAGATGCTGGTGCAGCGCCCTGATCATATCGATCGAGAGCGGGCGCGTTCCGCTCAGCACTTCCGACACGCGGGCGCGCGAGCCGATGTATGGTTCGAGATGGCGCGGGGTCAGCTCCTGCTGCTCCATGCGAAAGCGGATCGCGGCGAGCGGCGTCGGCGCCTCGATCGGGAACAGCGCCTCCTCGTAACGCTCGACGAGCGTCGCCAGGATTTCAAGCTCGTCGGCCTCCGCCGTCCCCGGCAGGGCGTCTATAATGTCCTCAATCCGTGCGAGACTGGCGGCATAATCCGCTTCGCTGCGGATGGGCCGCAAGGTGGCTGCCGTCATGTCTTCCCTCCGCCGACAGACGTCGCGTCGATCGCATCATATTCTTCATGTGATCCCACGAACTTTATCAACACTATTCCCAGCGCGTAGTTCACATGAACCACGAGCCGGTGCTTGTTGCCGCCGATGTTGAAGATCACCCGGTTGTCCGCAACGAAGCTGGCGGACCGATAGCGCGCCTTGATGTCCGCTGGCGCCTTCCAGGTCGCGGCCTTGGCCTCGGCATACCAAGCTTGGAGAGGCTCCTTGGAGCCTTCCCGGCCTGGTTGCTGCCAATAGGCTTGCAGCCGACCCTTGGTGATCACACGCATCTAAATGGCATAGCGGAGAAGCTATGTCAAGATCAATGCTCCCAAAATGGGAACAATGTTCTTGCGCGAATCGGCCCGAGGCGCCATGTGAAAATTCGGCGGCGCTTTGCCGCTACCTTTGGAGTGAACTGAAATGGCAAAAGGTCGGAATGAAACCACCTCGCCCCGTGCCGCCAGCGCCGCTGGCAAGGTGCTGAGCGATCCTCGGTCATCGGCTGCGGCAAAGTCTGCCGCGGCGTCGGCCCTCACCCAGGCCCGCGACAAGCCTAACAGGTAAGGGCATGGCGACAACGGCGTCGCGGGTCTCCGGCGCGAGACCCGCGGCGACCTCGCTGTCCTTTGGCAAGGAGCGGGCTCATGGCCTCTGCTGTCATCCCAACCCCAGCCTATTCCGTCGCGACGACGCGCTTCGTGAACGCCGCCTTCGCTTTCACGATCCCGAACATGCGGTTCCCGAACTCAACCGTGACCGACCGGATTCATCCCGGGCGATCGAGGTCGTCGCCTATTATGACGAGACCCAACGGGAGGCCGAAAAGCCAGCTCGGACGCCGATTTCATCTGGTGCTGCCACAGCCAGAAACTGGCCCATTGGGAGGGCCATGTGATCCGCGACGATACCGTTGAGACATTCATACGTGTCCGCAATGGGTCGAAAGCTGCCGGGGTTATCGACCCGTTGCGGACGCTTGGCATGGCTCCGCTCCCGTCAGAGGCGCTTGATCAGTCGGAGAGTTTCGGGTCGGAAGCCGGCCTTCTCGTAGAAAAGTCGCCCCCGCGCGTTGCGAAGACGTCCAGGGCGAGGCGGCTATAGCCCATCTCCCCCGCCCATCGCTCGGCTTCCCGCACCAGCGCCTGTCCCACGCCCGTGCCTTCGGCGTCGGCCGCGACGGCCAGCAGCGCGACATAGCCGCATTTCTCATCGGCGAGTTCATCCAAGCCTTCCCGGACATTGACATAGCCGAGCCGCCGGCCGTCCGCGTCGGCGGCGACGAACGTCGCGCCTGCTCCGCCTTCCGGCTGCCATGCCGAGGCGGTGAAGCGATCCTGAAAGGCGGCAACATCTTCGCCGGAATGCGCCGGCGCGGCGATCACGCCGGTCAGACGGCCGTTCATCTCCCGGGCGAACGCGCGGTCGGCGTCATCCGCGAGCGGACGAATGGTGAAGTCGGGCAAGGTCGGTCCTCCTGTCCCTTCGTAGCGCACCCGGGTCCGCTTTCCACCCATCGTCGCCGTGGGGCGAGAGGCGGCTCCGGCCTGTTCCAGCGCATGAGCGGATGGTCCGCTGCCGGCCGGTCGCGGACGAGGCCGTCAGGGTCGACAAGGCCCAGGCAAAAAAAGAGGGCCGGTCCGAGGACCGACCCTTTGAAAGTTTTTAGGAGAGGATGCCTGAAAGGCAGGTCCTTTTTTGCGCTTGCGAAGGTTTTGTGCAAGTGCGAAGAAGTCATTCGTGATTGCGTGTAATGCAATCAGGAATCGGCGGAAAACCGCCGAATGAGGCAGGAGGTGATGATGTGCGCCGCACAAATTAGCCCATGTCCGCCGCGGTTCGCGCAATGAAACGCCTGCCGCCCCTCACCGCCGTGGAAGCTTTTGTCCAGACGGCGCGGCTGGGCTCGATCAAGGCGGCGGCCGAATCGCTCGCTTTGTCCTCCCCCGCTTTGTCCCGCCGCGTGCAGGCGCTGGAGCGGTTCGTCGGCAAGCCGCTCTTCGATCGGCGTCACCAGGCGGTCTTGCTCAACCCGGACGGCGCGCAATTGCTGGCCGAGATCGGCCCCGCGCTCGAGGAGCTCGGCCATGCCATGGAGCGGGCCGCCGGGCAGAGCGAGCTGATGCGGCTGAAGCTCGCCGTGCTGCCGCTCTTCGCGTCGCACAAATTGATGCCGCGGCTCGGCGCGCTGCGCGCCTTGCATCCGGACCTGCATGTCGAGCTCGACACCCGCCCGCACGCGGTCACCCGGCTGGACGAGGGGCTGGATGCGGCGATCGCGCTCGCCAAGGAGGTGGACGAGTCCCTGTACAGCGTGAAGCTGGGCGCGAACCGCGTGGTGGCGGTCGGCGACAGGAGCGCGCGGGCGCTGACGCGTCCGGCGCAGCTCAAGGACGCGACCGTATTGCTGCACCGCGATCTGCCCGAGGCGTTCGACTATTGGCGCGAGGCGGTCGGCCTGCCCGGGCTGGAGCCGGCGGCGATCGACTATTTCGATTCGGGCCAGCTGATCCTCGACGCCGCCGCCGAGGGCCTGGGCGTCGCCTTCATGTTCGAGATGCACCTGGACCATGCCCACGATCCGCGGCTGGTGCGCCTGTTCGACGTCGCCGCGCCCAGCCCCTATGCCTATTGGTTCGCCTGCCGCCGCGCGGCGCTGAGCCGGCGGCCGCTCAGGATCTTCCACGACTGGCTGTTGAAGGATGTGATGGGGGCGTAAGGCTTGCCGGGAAGGCGCCTGCGCAACTTTCCCCCGCGGGGAAGAGTGCAGCCTCTCAATATTCCTCTTTGTTCTTGATAGCGTCACGCTGATCCGGACCCTAAAGCGCGATCGGCGGCGTCATGCCGGCCTTGCGCTGCCGTCGCCAGGCGGCCGGGCTGGCGCCGACCGCGGCATGGAATATGCGGGTGAGATGGCTCTGGTCGGCGAAGCCGCAGCTGAGCGCGATCGTGCTGATGCTCTCGTCCGTCCGCTCCAGCATCTCGCCGGCGCAGCGGACGCGCTGGCGGACCAGCCAGCGATGCGGCGGCGTTCCCGTGCTGATCCTGAAGGCGCGGGTGAAATGGCTCCGCGACAGGCCGCAGCGCCGCGCCAGTTCCGCCACGGCGCAGTCCGCGCAGAGATCGCGCCGCAGCAGCTTGAGGGTAAGCTCGACCTGCCAGGGGGCAAGGCCGCCCGGTGAGACTTTCCGCATGGCGCGGTCGCGGGCCATGAGCGAGCCTTCAGCCAACGCCGCCGGATATAGCGGCACAATCGTTCCAAAAGCAGAGTTTCGTTCAATCCACGCGCGCAGTGGACTGACAAGGCATCTTATCCCAGATCAAGGAGATTCGCCATGTCCGACCTGCGCCCGCCCGCCGCGTCCGAGACTCCGGCCACGGACACCGACTCCGTAAAGACCTTCATCGTCGGCGCCGGCGCGGGGGACGCGGCGATCCGGCCGTTCGCCTTCCATGCCGCCGACGAGGACCTGGCCGAGCTGAAGCGCCGGATCCTGGCGACGCGCTGGCCCGACCGGGAGACGGTCGCCGATGATTCGCAGGGCGTGCAGCTCGCGACCATGCAAAAGCTCGCCGATTATTGGGCGCACCAGTATGACTGGCGCGTCTGCGAGGCGCGGCTCAACGCCTTGCCCAATTTCGTCACCGAAATTGACGGGCTCGACATCCACTTCATCCATGTGCGGTCGCGCCATGCCAATGCGCTGCCGGTGATCATCACCCATGGCTGGCCGGGATCGATCGTCGAGCAGCTCAAGATCATCGGGCCGCTGACCGATCCGACCGCTCATGGCGGGACGGAGGCCGACGCGTTCGACGTCGTGATCCCGTCCATGCCCGGCTACGGCTTCTCCGCCAGGCCCGCCGCCGCGGGCTGGAATCCGCCCCGGATCGTCAATGCCTGGATCACGCTCATGAAGCGGCTCGGCTATGCGCGCTTCGTGGCGCAGGGCGGCGACTGGGGCGCCCTGATCACCGAGATCATGGGGGCGGTCGCGCCGCCGGAGCTGGCCGCGATCCACACCAACATGGCCTCCACCGTGCCGCCGGAAATCTTCGCGGCGCTGCGCGCGGCGAAGGGCCCGCCGGCCGGGCTCAACGCGGAGGAGGCCTGGGCCTATGAGCGGCTCGCGCTCTTCTTCACCCACGGCCTCGCTTATGCGAACCAGATGGGACAGCGGCCGCAGACCCTGTACGGGATTGCGGATTCGCCGATCGGGCTCGCCGCCTGGTTCCTCGATCACGACATTGCGAGCTACCGGATGATCGCCCGGGCGTTCGACGGCGTCGCGGAAGGGATGAGCCGCGACGACGTGCTCGACAACATCACCATCACTTGGCTGACCAACACGGCCATTTCCGGGGCCCGGCTCTATTGGGAGGCCCTGCCGCGCACCTCGCCGGGCTTCGGCATCCAGCACGACAATGCGCGCTTCTTCGAGCCGATCGGGGTCAGGGTCCCGATCGCGGTCAGCGCCTTCGTCGACGAGCTGAACCAGGCGCCGCGCAGCTGGGCCGAGCGCACCTATCCGCAGCTCGTCCATTACAACCGGCTCCCCAAAGGCGGGCATTTCGCCGCCTTCGAGCAGCCCGCTGCCCTGGTCGACGAGATGCGGGCCGGGCTTCGCCCGTTCCGCTGACCGGGGGGCCGCGATGCGCAGCCACCGTCTCGCCGCGATCGCGCTCGCTCTGGCCGGCGCGATCGCCCTCCCGGCGCAGGCTCCGCGCCCGCCGGGCTCCACCCGGACCGATCTCCAGCGGCACGACCTGAGCATTGCCGGCTGGGAATCGATCCAGGCGCGCATCGATTTCGCCCCCGGGGCGCGCTTCCCAATGCATCGCCATCCGGGCGAGGAGATCATCTACGTCCTCCAGGGCACGCTCGACTATCAACTCGAAGGCCGCCCGCCGGTCAGGCTCGAGGCCGGCCAGGTCCTGTTCGTGCCAGCGGGCGTCTATCATTCGGCGCACAATCCGGGCTCGACGCCGGGCAGCGAACTCGCCACTTATGTGGTGGAGAAGGGGAGGCCGCTCGTCACGTTCGCCCCCTGAGCCTCCGGGAAGGATCCGACCATGACCGACACCGCGACCCTGCCGTTCGATCTGACCCCGCCGACCGACGACCAGGTCCGCGCGCTGGCCGCGCGGCTCGACGAGGACGCGCGGCACGTGCTGCTCGATCACGGCACGGAAGCGCCCTTCTGCGGGGTGTTCCTCAGCGAGAAGCGCGCGGGCCTCTACACGTGCGGGCTGTGCGGCCTGCCCCTTTTCAAGGCCGGCACGAAGTTCGACAGCGGCACCGGCTGGCCGAGCTTCACGACCCCCTTCGCCGCGGGCCATCTTCGCGAGATCACCGACACCAGCCACTTCATGGTCCGCACCGAGATCGTCTGCGCCCGCTGCGGCGCGCATCAGGGCCATGTCTTCCCGGACGGCCCGCCGCCGACCGGCCTGCGCTATTGCATCAATTCGCTGTCGCTCGACTTCACGCCCGCAGGCGAGCCCCTGCCCGACAGGCTCGGCCGGGGCGCGCCCGAGGGAGAGCCGTGGACGGACTGAGCCGGCCAAGGTCGGATCCGCCAAGCTTGAACGCACAACCGTTCGGGCTGAGCGTGTCGAAGCCCACTCCTTCCTTCCGGCGACAGGAAGGAAGGCCCTTCGACAGGCTCAGGGCGAACGGCAAGTGGTTCAATCCAACTGGATCACACTCCAGATTCCGATCGCCGAACGCGTGAATTTCAGCCTGAGACGATCAAGGTCTAGGCGCGCTCCATCCGGCCGACGATCCAGCGCATCGTGGCGCGCGGCAGCAAACGGCTGGCCTGGGCGCCGAGCTTGTTCCTGAAGCCGGGCACGATCACCGCCTTGTTGGCGTCGAGCCCCTTGAGCCCGAGCGCGACCACCGGCCCGGCCTGCATCTTCATCCGCTCCAGCGTCGGGCTGTGCGAATCGGCGACGTCGCTGAACTCGCTGTGCGTCGGGCCGGGGCAGAGCGCGGCGACGTGGATGCCCGAATGCCGCAGCTCGTGGTGGAGCGCCTGGGTGAAGGAGAGGACATAGGCCTTGGTGGCGTAATAGACGGCCATGTTCGGGCCCGGCTGGAAGGCGGCGGTGGAGGCGACATTGAGGATGCCGCCCTTGCCGCGTGCGCGCATGGCCGGCAGGACGAGGTGGCAGAGCTCGGTGAGGGTGCGGACGTTGAGGTCGATCATCGCGCCGAGCCTGGCCAATGGGCGGTCCGCGAACGGGCCGGACTGGCCGAAGCCGGCATTGTTGATCAACGTGCCGACGCTGAGCCCTTCCGCCTCCAGCTCGGCGATCAGGGCGGCGGCGGCGCCCGCCTTGGAGAGGTCCGCCTCGAAGATGTGGACGTCGGCGCCGAGTTCCGCGGCGAGCGCCTCCATCCGGTCGCGGCGGCGGGCGGCGAGCGCCAGCGGCCCGCCGCGCGCCGCGCATTGCCGGGCGAATTCCGCGCCGAGGCCCGCCGACGCCCCGGTGATGAGCGTGACGGGCCGGGTCATCGAGGGCGACCCCTCAGTCCCTGAGGGAGGCTTTGACGATCTTGCCGGGCGCGCGCGGGGGCTCGCCCTTGGGCAGGGCGTCGACATGCTCCATGCCTTCGACGACCTCGCCCCAGACGGTGTACTGGCCGTCGAGGAAGCCACAATCCTCGAAGCAGATGAAGAACTGGCTGTTGGCGCTGTTCGGATTCTGCGCGCGGGCCATGCTGGCGGTGCCGCGGACGTGCGGCTCGTCGCTGAACTCGGCGGCCAGGTCCGGCTTGTCGGAGCCGCCCATGCCGGTGCCGGTCGGGTCGCCGCCCTGCGCCATGAAACCGTCGATCACGCGGTGGAAGACGACCCCGTCATAGAAGCCCTCGCTGGCCAGCTCCCGGATGCGCTCGACATGGCCGGGCGCCAGATCCGGGCGCAGGCGGATGACGACGTCGCCGCCGCTGTCGAGGTTGAAGACGAGCGTGTTCTGTTCGGACATGGGAATCTCCTTTGGCGGCGACTTAGGCCTCGCATATCGACAGGGCAAGCGGCGCGGCCTAGGAAGCGCCGCACGAAGCCACGAAACCCGCGAACCACGAGGAGGAGCGAGATGAGCGAGAGCGACCTCGAAGCCTCCGAAGCGGACGCGCCCGCCGCCGAGACCCGCCTCGACGAGGACGACCGGCTCCGCCCCGAATATGTCAGCGAGGTGATCGCCAGGCTCGAGGCCGGCGACGCCGAGGGCGTGCGCGCGCTGGTCGAGCCGCTCCATCCCGCCGACATCGCCGATCTGTTCGAGCTGGTCGACAGCGACCGCCGCCGCGCCCTCGCCACCGCGCTCGCCGACCTGCTCGATGGCGACGTGCTCGCCGAGATGAACGAATGGGTGCGTGAGGAGCTGATCGAGGAGCTCGAGCCGCACGAGGTCGCCGAGATTGCGGGCGAGCTGGAGACGGACGACGCCGTCGCCCTGATCGAGGACATGGAGGAGGAGGAGCAGCGCGCCGTCCTGCGCGCGCTCGATCCCGACGACCGCGCCGCGATCGAGGAGGCGCTCTCCTATCCCGAGGACAGCGCCGGCCGCCTGATGCGCCGCGACGCGGTCGCCGTGCCCGAACATTGGACGGTCGGCCACGTCATCGACTTCCTGCGCGCGGGCGACGAGCTGACCACCGATTTCTGGGAGGTGTTCGTGGTCGATCCGGCGCACCGGCCGGTCGGCACCTGCCTGCTCTCCTGGATCCTGCGCACGCCGCGGCGGATCGCGGTGGCCGATGTGATGCAGCGCGAGCAGACCCTGATCCCGGTCGACATGGACCAGGAGGAGGTGGCGCTCCGCTTCCAGAAATATGCGCTCATCTCGGCGGCGGTGGTGGACCAGGCCGGCCGCCTCGTCGGCATGATCACCGCCGACGACGTCGTCCACATCATCCAGGAGGAAGCGAGCGAGGACACCCTGCTGCTCTCCGGCGCCGGCACCGAGGGCGACATCAACGAGCCGGTGCGGGACAGCTACAAGGCGCGCGTCCGCTGGCTGGCGGCCAATCTGGTCACCGCCTTGGTCGGCTCCAGCATCATCGCCCTGTTCGGCGCCGCGATCCACGAAATGGTGGCGCTCGCCGTGCTGATGCCGATCGTCGCCTCGATCGGCGGCAATGCCGGCACCCAGACCATGGCGGTGGCGGTGCGCGCGCTGGCGATGAACCAGCTGACCAAGTCCAACACCTGGCGCACGATCCGGCGCGAGATCATGGTGGCCCTGCTCAACGGCCTGACCATCGCAATCCTGATCGGCGTCGGCGCGACCCTGGTCTTCTCCAACTGGGCCCTGGGCGGGGTGATCGCCGCGGCGATGCTGATCAACATTCTGATCGCCGGCCTGTCCGGCGTGCTGGTGCCGGTGACGCTGGAGCGGATGGGGCAGGATCCGGCGGTCTCCTCCTCGGTCTTCGTGACGATGATCACCGACAGTATGGGCTTCCTCGCCTTCCTCGGCCTCGCCGTCGCCTCCGGCCTGGTGGGTTGATCGCAACGCGCTGCATTCCCATTAAAAATCCATGCCAAGTCTCCACATGAGCAAGGTCGCGGTGAGCTGCGCCAGCGTCGAGACGCTGAAGCGGCGGCTGGCGAAGCGGGCCGAGGGCGGCAGCGTCCCGGTCCTGACCCGGTTCATGCCCAAGCGCGCGGACGAACTGATCGGCGGGTCGCTCTACTGGATCGTCAAGCAGCGCATCGCCGCGCGCCAGACCATCCTCGGCTTCGAGGTCCGCGCCGCCGACCGCAAGACCATCATCCGGCTCGATCCGGAGCTGGTGCCGGTCCGCGCGCTCGCCCGGCGTGGCCATCAGGGCTGGCGCTATCTGGAAGCGGCCGATGCGCCGCCCGATCTGGCCGAGGGGGATGACGGCGTGGCGGCGCTGCCGCTCGATCTGGTTGGCAAGCTAACGAGCCTGGCCCTGCTCTGAGCCCGGGCCGCAGCGGACATTGGCGGCGCCCGGCCCGCTCAGCACGCAGGCCGGCGTGCCGCCGACCGCGACCGTGCCGAGCCCGTAGGCGGTGATCTCGGCGCGGCCGTTCACCCGCAGCGCGACGGTGCCGACCGTATTGGCGGTGATCGTCGCGGCGTCGGCGGCGAGATTGGCGGCGGCGACATTGCCCGTGCCCTGGAACTGGCCGCGCAGGGTTTCGGCCGTGCCCGCCACCTCCAGCGCGCCCGCGCCCTGCAGGCCCAAGGTCAGCGTCTCGGCGGCGACGCGGGTGGCGCGCAGGGTGCCGCTGCCTTCGACCATCAGGTCAAGCGCGAGCCCGCCCGCGCCCTCGACATCGAGCACGGCCGGGCCGAGCAGGCGGGCGGAACGCAAGGTGCGGGTGGTCAGCTCGATCGTCACCGGGCCGGGATCGGCTGCGGCATCGGCGCCCCAGAGATTGCGCTGCGGGCGGATGCGCAGGGTCTGGCCGACCGATTCGATGCTGACCCGCTCGAGCCCGAGCCGGGTGCCGTTCGCCCGCGCGGTGGTCGGCCGCCCGACGACGAGATGGACGCGATAGGGCCCCTCGATCACCAGCCGGTCGAAATCGGCGACGGGATAGGAGCGGTCGGCCGCCGCCGCGGGCGCCGCGGCGGCGAGGAGGGCCAGCAAGGCGAGCAGGATCCGGGTCATGCGCGGAGCATGACGCCTGGCGCCCGTTCGTCAATCACCCACCGGCCGGGCAGCGCACGCTGCCGGGGCCGCTGCTGGTGACGGAGCAGCGGGCGCCGCCGGTGACGGTGACGTTGCCGGGGCCGCTGAGCGTGACGCTGACCGCGCCGGTCGCGCGCAGATCGATGTGGCCGGGGCCGGTCAGCGAGACCGAGGCGTCGCGCGTCTCGAAGCCGTCGAGCCGCATATTGCCAGGCCCGCTGAGCACGGCCTCCGCGCGCGGGGCGCCGCCGGCGGCGCGGATCCCGCCCGGGCCGTTCACCGCGAAGCTGGCAGTCTCGACGCGCAGCTCGCCGAAGCTCAGATTGCCCGGACCGTTGACCGCGGCGGCGAAGCGCGCGCCCCGGACGCGGTCGATATCGATGTCGCCTGGGCCGTTGAGCGAGGCGGCGGTCAGCGCCGGCACGGTGACATGGACGACGATGTCGCGAAGCGGGCCGCTGGTCCCCCGCACGGTGCCGATGCGCAGCTCGCCGTCGACCACGACGATCTCCAGCCGGTCCAGCCCTTCCCGGCCCTCGGCGCGGACCGAGGGCTGGGCGCCGACGCGGACCTGCACGTCCATCGGCCCGGCGAGGTTGATCCGCTCGAAGGCGCCGACCTGGAAGTCGCGGCTGGACCGCGGCCCGGATGCTTCGGTGCGCTCGCCGCCCCCGCCATTGGTGCCGCCGGCCGCGCCGCCGCCATCGGGCGTGCTCGCATTGCAGGCGCCCGCGAGGGCGAAGCTGACGAGAAGGAAGGCAATGCGCATCGAGGCTCTCCTTGGCTGTGTTATCCCGACAATACGGCTACAAATGTAGCATGGCAATAAGAAAAAAGGCGGCCCGTCGCCGGACCGCCTTCTTCTTCAGCCAGGCCGTGCGGGGCCCGGAAGGTCAGGCCTCGAGGCGCACCTTGTGATGCACGACCGCGGCCTTGTTCAGGATGTCGAGCAGCTTCTCGAGCGCCGCCTTCTCGTCGATCTCCTCCATCGCGCCGAGCTCGCGGGCCAGGCGGGTGGAGGCGGCCTCGAAAATCTGCCGCTCGGAATAGGACTGCTCGGGCGCGTCGTCGGGACGGAAGAGGTCGCGGACCACCTCGGCGATCGACACGAGGTCGCCCGAATTGATCTTCGCCTCATATTCCTGGGCGCGGCGCGACCACATGGTGCGCTTCACCTTCGGTTTGCCCTTCAGGGTGGCGAGCGCCTCCTGCATGGTCTTGTCCGAGGACAATTTGCGCATGCCGACGCTTTCCGCCTTGTTGGTCGGAACGCGCAGGGTCATCTTTTCCTTTTCGAAGCGGAGCACGTACAGCTCCAGCTCCATGCCGGCGATGTCGGTGCTCTGCAGCTCGATCACGCGGCCGACACCGTGCTTGGGGTAAACGACATAATCGCCAACGTCGAAGCTCAACGCCTTCGTTGCCATCAATAAGACCTTCCTATGGAATTTGGCCGCACGAACGATTCAAAGTGCATCTGCCCCATAAGACGCAGTTCGAAAGAGCGTGGGTGCGGCAAAACTTTCTAATGATCAGCAGGTCGCGGATGCGCGGGCATCCGCCTCGATGGCCCCTATATAGCAAGAAATTGCCCGGAAATCTAGCGCTGCGTTGCAACACGCAACGCAGCGCCCGTCGCGATCAGGGATGAGGCGGGCTCCTGCGGCCCCGTGCCGCGTCGACGCTGAGCGGCCCGGCGCCGGCGAAGACGAGGTAAAGGAAGACGAAGCAGTAGATGATCGCCAGCTCCCCGCCATTGTTGATCGGGAAGGGATTGGCGAAGGAGAAATGGTAGAACCAGAAGGCGACTGCCATCGTGCCGGAGGCCAGGAAGGCGGCGATCCGCGTGAACAGGCCGATGACGATGAGCAGCCCGCAGACCAGCTCGATCGCCCCGGCATAAGCGGGCATCGAATTGAACTGCAGGCCGATGCCGGACATCGGGCCGGGCGGGAAGCTCAGGAATTTCTGGGCGCCGTGCTGCAGGAACAGCAGGCCCGAAACGATCCGCAGGATTGCGAGCATAGTATTGCCGGCCATTCGACATCTCCCCGTCCGTGAGCGGCGGAGCATGTCATCGCCCGGGGGCGGGCGTCAATCGTGCCGGCTGTGCCGGGATGGGATAGAGGGAGGGAGGAGGGCTCGCGCCGAACTTCTGCGCCGGCGCCAGCCGTCATGCTGAACTCGTTTCAGTATCCAAGGTGGTGGCGGCGTCCGGGATGGAAGGAAACCACAAACCTGCGGGCCGCTCGACCCTGGACCCTGAAACGAGTTCAGGGTGACGCCGGATCTCAGGTGTCGCCGCGCTTCAGCCACCGCCCCGGCCTTCGCCGGAACACGCACGGGCTCAGTCGCCCTCGCCGGGGCTGGCCGAGAAATACTTGTCGAACTTGCCGTCCTCGCCCTTATGCTCGTCGGCGTCGGCGGGGCTCTCGCGCTTGCGGGTGATGTTCGGCCATTCGGCGGAATAGGTGGCGTTCACCTCCAGCCATTGCTCGAGCCCGCTCTCCGTGTCGGGCAGGATCGCCTCGGCCGGGCATTCGGGCTCGCAGACGCCGCAATCGATGCACTCGCTGGGATTGATGACGAGCATGTTCTCGCCCTCGTAGAAGCAGTCGACGGGACAGACCTCGACGCAATCCATATATTTGCAGCGGATGCAGGCATCGGTGACGACGTAGGTCATAAGGCTTTCCACTCTCTTCCCAGAGGAGACGTCCCTAAGCGTCGCCGGCTTCGCTCGTCAATTCCGAATAGAGCGCCCGCGCCTCGGCCGGCGGGCCGCGGCGGGACGGCAGCGCCTCGATCCTGAGCACATGGACCGCGCCGTGACGGGCGAAACCGAGCACGTCGCCGACGCGGACGATGGCGTGCGCCTTGTCGACGACGCGGCCGTTCAGGCGCAGCCGGCCCTCTTCGGCCAGGCCCTGGGCGAGGCCGCGGGTCTTCACGATGCGGGCGAACCAGAGGAACTTGTCGAGCCTCAGGCTCGCGGGCGGCTCAGCCACGGCGCAGGCCGGCCAGAGCGGCGAAATGGGTTGAGGTCTTTTCGGGCGCGCGCGGCCGGCGGCGGCGCTCGCGGCCCCGCCAGACCCAGTAAGGCGCCGCCTCGACCGGCCGGAAGCCGATGTCGCGCATCAGTTTCGCCACCGTCTCCGGCAGCAGGCCGAGCGAGGTGACGAAGGCGGGATCGACCGGCTCCCGTTCCGCGTCGGCGGCGCGCGCCTCATGGGCGCGGTGGGCGATGCGCTCGGCCATGTCGACGCGGATCATCTGCGGGCCGGCGGCGCGGAAGCCCAGGCGGGCGAGCAGGGCGCGGTCCGGCGGGGTCGGCAGGACGACGGCATTGTGGGCCGGCAGCGCCGGCATGGCCTGGCCCGCTGCGGCGGCGCGGAAGGCGGCGCGCCAGCGCATCGCCTCGGGCTTCAGCACGGCGGGCATGAACAGATCGAGCGCGCCGATCCGCACCCCGAATTTCGTCACCGCCCGCCGCTGCTCCTTGTCGAGCGCGGCCATGGCGCCGGCCACCGCGTCGCGGGCGACGATGCCGCCCTCGTCGACCAGCAGAGCGAGCAGGGCGCGGACGGCGGGCGGCGCGGCCGGATCCTGCGCGGCATGGCCGGCGGCGCGCAGCGGGCCGAGCACCGCCTCGGCGCCGCCGCGCAGCCAGTCCTTGAGCCGCAGGGTCACCGCCTCGCGGCCCTTTTCGGAGACGCGGTCGATCCGCCGGTCGAGCTGGACGCGCGGGGAGAGCAGGTTCTTGCCCGGGCCGAGCCTGGCCACTTCATGCCCGCGCCAGCAGATCGCGACCGGCGCGCCGGCCTCGGCGCGGAGCGTGAAATGCTGACCTTTGTCGGCGACCAAAGCGGCCGCGCGCTTCTCATATTCGTGGCCGAGGCGGCGCTCGGCGGTGGCGAGCAGCATCTTGCGGTCGGCGTGGCGGGCGGCCGGATCGACCTCGAAAGCGAAGCCGTTGAGCTTGCCGATCGCATAGGCGCCGACGCTGACCTCGCCCTCGGCGTCGACCAGCACCGGGAATTCGCCGGCGCCCTTCTTGCCGAGATCGCGCATCAGCACCGCGGTACGCCGATCGACGAAGCGCTGGGTGAGCCGCTCGTGCAGCGCGTCGGAGAGCTTCTCCTCGACCTCGCGGGTGCGCTCGGCCATCGCTTCGGGCGCTTCGAGCCAGTCGGCGCGATGGGCGATATAGGCCCAGGTGCGCACCCCCGCGATGCGATCGGCGAGCGTGTCGATGTCGCCCTGGACATTGTCGAGCCGGGCGACCTGCTCGGCATACCAGCCTTGCGGGATGCGGCCGTCGCCCTCGCCGAGATGGCCGAAGAGGCGGGCGACGAGGCGGCTGTGATGCTCCGGCCCGGTCTTGCGGAAATCGGGCAGGCCGCAGGCGGCCCAGAGCCGGCGCACGCGCTCCGGGGAGGTGGCGCGGGCGAGGATGTCGGGATCGGTGGAGAGGAGTTTCAGCACGTTGAGGTCCACCGCCTCGGGCGCGGCGCGGACCTCCCGGCGGACGGGGCGGCGCTCCAGCGACTTGATCAGGTCCTCGACGCCGCGGAAATCGAGACTGCTCTCGCGCCAGTAGAGGAAGTCCAGCGGCGCGAAGCGATGCTCCTCGATCCGCTCGATCTCCTCGGGGCGGAATTCGGCGAGGGCGTCGCCCTCCAGGGTCAGGGAGCCGAAGGTGCCGTCGCGCTGGTGGCGGCCGGCGCGGCCGGCGATCTGCGCCATCTCCGCCGGGGTCAGGCGCCGCCGGCGATGGCCGTCAAATTTCGAGAGGCCGGCGAAGGCGACATGGTCGACATCCATGTTGAGGCCCATGCCGATCGCATCGGTGGCGACGAGATAGTCGACCTCGCCCGCCTGATACATGGCGACTTGGGCGTTGCGGGTGCGGGGGCTGAGCGCCCCCATCACCACCGCCGCCCCGCCGCGCATCCGGCGCAGCATCTCGGCGACCGCATAGACCTGCTCGGCGGAGAAGGCGACGATGGCGGAGCGGGGCGGCAGGCGCGACAGCTTGGCCGGGCCGACATAAGAAAGGGTGGAGAAACGCGGCCGGGTGGTGATCTCGGCGTCCGGCAGCAAGGCGCGGACCATCGGCTTCAGCGTCTCCGAGCCGAGGATCATCGTCTCCTCGCGGCCGCGCGCGTGCAGCATCCGGTCGGTGAAGACGTGGCCGCGCTCGGGATCGGCGCCGAGCTGCCCCTCGTCCAGGGCGACGAAGGCGAAGTCCCTTTTCATGGGCATGGATTCGGCGGTGCAGAGGAACCAGCGCGCGTCGCGGGGGAGGATCTTCTCCTCGCCGGTGATCAGGGCGACCTGGTTCGCGCCCTTCAGCTTCACGACCCGGTCGTAGACCTCGCGCGCCAGCAGGCGCAGCGGGAAGCCGATCATGCCGGAGCTGTGCCCGCACATGCGCTCGACCGCCAGATGCGTCTTGCCGGTATTGGTCGGGCCGAGAATGGCCTTGAGCGCGGCGTTCATCGCCCCAAGATCGTGAACCGGGCGGCAAAGCGCAACCGATAAGCCGTCCGCGAGCCGCTCAGCTCGGCCCGCTTTCGCCCTGCCGCAGCGGGGCGCCGGCGCGGAAGAGCGTAATTTGACTTTAACCTGTTTTCTTCACAGTCCTGCCACCAGCCGGGCGGGGTGCGCGGCGGGCTTCACGGGCGTGCGGGGACCAGCCGGCCTTGTTTCAGACGAAGGACCTCAGCGGCGCGACGGCGGGCGGCGGCGGACAGCTGGCGCTGGAGCTGCCGTCGCTGCGCCCGCCGCTGCCGCGCCAGACCTTCGGGACCAAGGGGATGCCGCGGCGGAGCGGGCCCTTCGCCAATCTCGACCTCGTCGTCGATCTCGGCCAGAGGATCGGCTCGCGCGCCTGGTTTCGCGGTTTCCTGACCTGCGGCGCGCTCTGCTACGGCATCTGGGCGCTCAATCCCGGCTTCCGGCCCATCCCCGGGCCGAGCCCCGCGCCTTATGATGAGGCGCAGCTCGAGGCCGCCCAGGCCGTCTCGCTCGCCCCGATGGCCTATGGTTCCGGCACCGGCCGGCGGATGGCGCCGACCGACGCGGTCGAGGCGCTGACGCAAAGCCCGGAGCGGCCGATCGTCGACCTGCGCGCCACGCTCGGCCGCGGCGACGGCGTCGCCTCGGTCCTGCAGCGCGCCGGCGTCGGCGGCGCCGAGGCCGACCATGTCGCCACCCTGCTCGCCGGCATCGCCACCGACCTTCGCCCGGGCACGACCGTGGACATCAGGCTGGGCCGCCGCCCGGACCCGAGCGTGGCGCGGCCGCTGGAGCGGCTCGCCTTCCGCGCCCGCTTCGACCTGCGCGTCGAGATCGTCCGGTCGGGCGGCGCGCTCGAGCTGAACCAGATCCCGATCCGCGTCGACGAGACGCCGTTGCGCATCCAGGGCCGGGTCGGCGCCAGCCTCTACCGCTCGGCGCGGGCGGCGGGCGTGCCGGCGCGCACCGTCGAGGCCTATATCCGCGCGCTGAACACGCAGGTCCAGGTGCCCGCGGGGATCGGTTCCGGCGACACGTTCGACATCATCATCGAGCATCGCCGCGCCGCCACGGGGGAGGTCGAGACCGGGCAATTGCTCTATGCCGGCCTGGTCCGGTCCAGCGGCCGCAGCCTGCAGCTCATGCAATGGACCAATGGCGAGGGCGAGGCCCAGTGGTTCGAGGCGTCCGGCGTCGGCCGGCAGACGGGCGGCGGCATGGTCCAGCCCGTGCCGGGGCCGGTCAGCTCCAATTACGGCCTGCGGATGCACCCGATCCTCGGCTATGCCCGGATGCATCGCGGCATGGATTTCCGCGGCGCCTACGGCACGCCGATCGTCGCCGTGGCGGACGGGGCGGTGGCCCGCGCCGGCTGGGCGGGCGGCTATGGCAACCAGGTCCGGCTCAACCATGCCGGCGGCCTCGCCACCTCCTATTCGCATATGAGCCGGATCGCGGTGGCGCCGGGCTCGCGCGTCCGGCAGGGGCAGGTGATCGGCTATATCGGCTCGACCGGCCTTTCGACCGGCCCGCATCTGCATTTCGAGACCTACCAGAACGGCGCCGCGATCAACCCGCGCTCGGTCCGCTTCACTGGCCGCGCGCAGCTTTCGGCCGGCGACCTGGCGGCGTTCCGGACGCGGCTGCGCGGGCTGCTGGAGACCCCGGTCGGCGCGGCGCAGGCGCAGGCCCAGCCGCCTGCCCGCCCGACCGGATCCAGAACCTCCCCATAGTCATCCCGGCGCAGGCCGGGACCCATGCACACCGAGGCGGTTCAGGACGCAAGGACGTCTGAGTCCACCGCCCGGCCACTGCGTTCATAGGTCCCGGCGTTCGCCGGGATGACTATTTGATACTGACCCGGGACAATGCGCCCCTTCGCCCCTCAGCGCCCCTGCGCGGCTAGCGCCCCTGCGCGCGCCAGCGTTTGACGACGCGGCCGACCATCGCTTCCTCCTCGCCGGTCTGCTTCCAGAGCTGGGAGAAGAGCGGATCGGACGAGGCCGGGCAGCGGTCGCGTTCGAGATCGTCGAAGCTGACCCGGATCGGGATGGACACGCCCTCGCCGCAGACGATGCATTCCCTGTTTCGCAAGGCAGGGATCACGTCGAGGAAGCCGCGCGAGCCTTCCGGCATGGCCGATTTCACGAAGGCCTGGTCGCGGTCGTTGTTGAGGCGCATTGCGATGATCGTGCCGCATTGCGAGAGCACGCCCTCGGCGAGGTCGGACGGGCGCTGCGTGATCAGGCCGAGGGAGACGCCATATTTGCGGCCCTCCTTGGCGATCCGCTCGAGGATCTTGCGGACGGCCTGGCCCGCCGAATTCTTGTCGGACGGGATGTAGCGGTGCGCCTCCTCGCAGATCAGGAGGACCGGGCGCTGCACCTCGGAGCGCGACCAGATCGCATAGTCGAAGACCAGGCGGGAGAGTACCGCGACCACCACCGAGACGATGTCGGAGGGGACGCCCGAGACGTCGATGATCGAGATCGGCTTGCCCCTGGCGGGCAACCGGAAGATTTTCGAGATGAAGGCGCCCATCGTGTCCGCGATCAGCATGCCCGAGAACATGAACTGGTAGCGCGGATCGGATTTCAGCTCGTCGATCTTGGTCTTGAGCCGCATGAAGGGGGCGGTGTCGGTGGCCTTGTTGAGCAGGCCCATCTCGGCGGTGATCGCGTTGGTCAGATCCGAGAGCGTGTAGGGAATGGGCGAATCCACGGTGAGCTTGGAGAGCCCTTCCGCCGCCCGGTTCTTCGCCCGCGCCTGCAGGAGGCATTTGGCGAGGATGTCCATGTCCTGCTGGCGGTCGGCGCCCTGCGTGGTGACGATCACCTCGCAATGCTCCTCGAAGTTCATCAGCCAATAGGGCATGGCGAGATTGTCGACGTTGAACAATTCGCCATGGCCCTTGAAGGCGGCCGAATATTCGCCGTGCGGATCGACCATCACGATATGGCCCTCGGGGCTCATGTCGCAGATCCGGTGCATGATCAGGGCCGCCGAGGTCGACTTGCCGGTGCCGGTCGAGCCCAGCAGGGCGAAATGCTTGCCGAGCAGGGCGTCGACATAGAGCGCCGCGCGGACGTCCTTGGTCGGGTAGACGGTGCCGATCTCGACATTGGGGCGCTCGTCGGCGGCGAACATCTGCTTCAGATCGTCGCCGGAGACCGGATAGGCCTTGCTGCCCGGGATCGGATAGGAGGTGATGCCGCGCTTGAAATTGACCAGCTTGCCCGAGGACCGATCCTCGTCGCCCTCGCCGAGGAAATCGATCTCCGCGCTGATATGGCCCGCCTCGGCATCGGTGACGCGCAGCTTGCGGACGTTGGCGAGCAGCCATTTGGTGCCGGCGCCGATCTTGATCTGGCTGCCGACCTGGCCGGACATGGCGATCGAGGGATCCTTGTCCTCGGCCAGCTCGGTCAGGCGCCGGCCGACAATCTCGACGCTGGCGCCGCTGCCGCCGACCTCGACGATCTGGCCGATCGCTTCATGGCGCGAGACGAGCGCAGGGCGCGGCGTGGGCATGACGGTGGGCGTTTCGACCCCGTCGTCGCGCGCGGGGAAGTTGTGCAGGTTCATCGCGTCGGTCATCGGGCGCCCTCAATCGTGGCCCCGACGTCTATAGAAAGAGAGTAAATAAGAGATTTCGCTTGTTTCGCGTAGCTTTGCGGGAATGGCCGTGCCGCGCGCGCGGATTCAGGCGTAGCGGCGTTGGAAGAGCGCGCTCGCGCCCCAGCCGAGCAGCAGCGCCAGCGCGACGCAGACCAGGCCGTAGCTCAGCGACCAATGTTCCGCCGCATTGGCGACGAAGCCCTCGACGCCGAGCTTCTCGATCCGGATGTCGCGGGCGGCGCCGGCGATCACGCGGCCGTCCGCGATCAGGAAGGTCTCGGCGGTGTAATTGCCGACCGGCACGCGCGCCGGGATGCGGATCCGGGCGGAATAGAGCACGCCCTCGCGGATATCGACGCCGTTCGGATATTCGGCATAGAGCTGGTTGCGCCGCCTGAGATCGATCAGGCCGTGTTCGAAGCGGCGCAGCACGTCGCTGGAGACGCCGCCGCCCGGCGACAGCTGGAGATTGTCGAGGCCGAGCTCGTAAATGGCGGCGGTGCGCTCGTTGACCAGCCGGGAGAGCGGACGCGAGGAGGCGACGGCGTAGAAGGCCGGCGCCGAGCGGAAGCGGACCCGCTCCACGTTCATCCAGACGCCGGCGACCCGTTGCTTCTCGCGCAGCACGATCCGCTCGAGCGGACCCTTCAGCACCACCGCGATGTCCGGCGGCCGGGCCGGGGTCTGCCCGCCGGGATAGAGGATCGCGCCGAACAGGAGCAGCTCCGCGCCCGAGAAGGAATAGCGGATCTCGACCTGCTCCTGCGACACGTCCGGCACGAGGCGCGGCTGGGGGCCGCCCGCGCGAGGCTGCGCCTGGCCGAGGATGAAGGGGGCGAGCAGGGCCAGCAGGGCGAGCCGCGCGCGTCTCACTGCACCTGCACCGTGTAGATCTCCTCCGGCCGGTAGGTCAGCTGGAGGCCCATGCGGAAGGCGACGGCGAGCACGATGATGGCGAGGATCATGCGCAGCAGCTCGGGCTTCATCTTCTGGGCGAAGCGGACGCCATATTGCGCGCCGATCACCGAGCCGATCAGCAGCAGACCGGCGAGCACGATGTCGACCGAGCGGGTGGTGGTGGCGTGGACGATGGTCGTCACCGTGGTGACGAACAGGATCTGCAGCAGCGAGGTGCCGACCACGACCTGCGCCGACATGCCGAGCAGGTAGATCATCGCCGGGACCATGATGAAGCCGCCACCGACGCCGAGCAGGACGGTGAGCATGCCGGAGAGAAAGCCGAGCCCGAGCGGCGCGAGCGGCGAGATGTAGAGGCCCGACCGGTAGAAGCGCCAGCGGAAGGGCAGAGCGGCGATGATCGGATTGTGACGGCGGCGGCTGCGCTCCCGCCCCTCCGTCGACCGTTTCCAAAGGCCGAGCGAGCCCGCCGCCTCCTTCGCCATCAGCAGGCCGATGGAGGAGAGCAGGACGACGTAGAGGATCGAGATGACGGTATCGATCTGGCCGAGCGACTGGAGCAGATGGAAGAGGAAGCCGCCGAGCACCGAACCCAGCGTGCCGCCGGCGATCATCACCGCGCCCATCTGCACGTCGACGCCGCGGCGGCGGCGGTGGGTGAGCACGCCCGAGACCGAGGTGCCGATGATCTGCGTGGTCGAGGAGGCGACCGCCACCGCCGGCGGGATGCCGTAGAAGATCAGGATCGGCGTGGTCAGGAAGCCGCCGCCGACGCCGACCATGCCGGTCAGCAGGCCGACCAGCCCGCCGAGGCCGATGATGACCAGAGCGTTCACCGAAAGGCCCGCGATCGGCAGATAGAGATCCATGCCGGCCGGACCCTAATCGGGATCAGGGCGCGGCGGAAGGCGAAGCCGGACTAAAAATCCACCGCGAGGGTGAGCGCGGGGCCGGAACGCGGGGCGGCATCGCCGGCGATGCGGAAGCGCCAGTCGGCCTGCAGGCGGAGATTGGCCTCGGGGACGGGGAGCCGCCAGGAGAGGCTGGGCCCGGCGTCGAGGCGGGCGGCGCCGGGCTGGGCCGCGCCCCAGGCGCCGGCGCCGAGCTCGATGTGGCCGAGACGGCGGGAGACGCGGACCATGCCGTCGGCGAAGAGATCGCGGGATCGCAGGCCGACCACGCCCGCCTGGCCATAGACGTCGAGGCGGAGGCGCGGGCTCGGCGCGAGGCTGGTGCCGCCGTAGAGCGTGAGCGCGAAGGCGGAGCGGCCGTCCCGGCCGAGCCGCTGGCGCCGCTCGGCGAGCAGGTTGACCGGCAGCGCGCGCATCGGGCGCCAGTCGAGCCCCGCCGCCAGCTCGGCGCCGGCCGTCCGGCGCAGGGGGAGATAGACTCGGCCGCCGAGCGAGAGGCCGCTGCCGAGCCCGTAGCGGAGGCGCGCGCCGGCCTGGCTGCCGCCGAGGCTGCCGCCCGGCGCCAGCGCCGCGCCGCTTTCTTCGCGGACCAGCAGCCAAGCCGAGGCCGACCAGCGGCCGTCCCAGGTCCAGGCCGGCGCCGCGGGGGCGGTCAGGGGAAAAGCGGGGGCCGCCGCCGCCGCCGGGGAGGGGGAGGCCGATGACGACGGCGGGAGGGACCAGGACAGATGCAAGCCCATATGGCGCGGCGGTTGCGGCGATCGGGCGAACGTCGGGGCTTGGCGCTGCGTCCCGGGAATGGCGGCGGAGCCGGTCGTAGCGAGCCGCGGCGGTGCCGGCGCGGGTTGCGCCGGCCTCGACGGAGGGGGCGGCAGGCGGGGCGCGGCGAGGGCGACCGGCGCCGGGGCGAGGACGGCGGACCGGTCCGGCAGCAGGATCGCGGCGCGGGCCCCGACCCAGAGCGCCAGCACGGTCAGCAGGAAGCGGAGCGGGGCGCGGGTCATTCGGCCGGCAGCTGCTGCGGGAAGGCGTGGGCCGTCTTGTCCCAGCTCGTGCGTCCGGACAGATAGCGGGCCAGGGCGCGCCGCGCTGCCATCATCGCGATGATGTTGGCGGTGATTGTCCGCGGAAGCGCGCGGATGCCTTCGCGCCAGCCGTGCATGCTCGCGACGAAGCCGACGCGCATGGCGAGGCGCCAGAGCAGCAGGAGGGAATTGATCGCGAGCAACAGGGTCAGTGCCGGCGTGAAAGGCGGCAACGTCCACGCCGACAGCCAATCGACGACGAGCAGCAGGACGAACAGCAGCAGCGCAAGATAGGCGCTGGCCAGCACAAATGCGGCGAGCAGCGACTGGCGGTCGCGCAGGCGCATCCAGCACTCCGCGGGGCCGCCGCTCCAGCCGAGCCTGTCCCAGCCCGCCAGAGCGATCCCGGTCATCCAGCGCGCCTTCTGCGCGACGGCGGCGTCGAGCGTCGCCGGGAAATATTCGCGCGTCGCGACGATCGGACGGCCGGGGCCCGCCGGCGCGCGGACGAAGGCGGCGCGGCGGTGCAGCATATGGAGGCGGAGGCCGAGCTCGTAATCCTCGGTCAGGCTGTCGGGATCGAACGGCGCGCCGCGCGCGGCGGCGAGCGCGGCCAGTGCATCGCGGGCAATCGCGCAGCCGACTCCGGCGGACGGCAGGCTCGCGCCGATCGCCGCCCGGACGACCAGTTCCTTGCCATGCGCCTCGCAGAATTCGTCGAGATAGTGACCGGAAACGAAGCGCGACCGCGGATCGATCAGCGGCACGACCGGGAGCTGGACGAGGTCATATTGCTCGCTCAGCGCGTCGAACAGGGGCAGCTCGGCGGAATGGACGACATCCTCCGCGTCGTGGAGGATCACCGCCTTGACCGGCACGCCGTCCGCCGCCTCGTCTTCGATCATCGCCTCCCAGAGGCGGTTCAGGCAATCGGCCTTGCTGGTCGGGCCCGGCGCCGGCCCGATGACGAGGCGGACGCGCGGGCCGGCGGCGGCGCGCACCGCCGCGATGGTGGCGGGATCGTTGGGATAGCAGCCGACATAGAGGCGGTAATCGGCCGCGCCGAAGGCGGCCTGGCTGTGCGCCAGCATCGCCCCGATCACCGCCGCCTCGTCCCAGGCGGGCACGAAGACGGCGAGGCGGCCGGGGCGCGCCGCGATCGGCATGGGGGCCGGTTTCCTGTTGCGGACGCGCAGGCTGAGCCAGATCAGGTCGACGGCGAGGTCGCTCAGGCCGAGCAGCAGGAAGCCGAAGGCGGCGAACAGGGCGGCCTCGCGCATCGCGAAGCCGCATGCCGCCAGCAGGATGTCGAAGCCCCCCATCCAAGCCCCCGACTCGAAGCGATCATCATCCATTTCCGCGCAGTGAGTCGCAAGAAATTTCGAAAAGCGGTGGATTCGGCCGATTCGGCTGAATGCGGCTGAATGCGCGGACCCACTTTCCCGGCGGGCGCGAACCGGCCATGCTGCGGGCATGACCTTGCTCCGCCCCCTGCTCGCCCTCCTCCTCCCCTTCGCCCTGGCGTCCGCCGCCGCGGCCCTGCGTCCGCAGCCGCGCGACAGTCTCGACGCGGTGGCGCGGGATTATGTCCGGCTCGTGCTCGAACTTGGCGAGCGCGACGAAGGCTATGTCGACGCTTATTACGGCCCGGCCTCGGTGCGGACGGCGGCGCGGGCCAATCCGCGCACCCTGCCGCAGCTCGCGGACGCGGCGCGCCGGCTGAGCGCCCGGGTGGCGGCGCTCCGCGTGGCGGGGGCGACCCCCACGGCCCGGCGGCAGGCGTTCCTGTCCGCCCAGATCACCGCCGCCGTGACCCGGCTGCGGATGCTGCAGGGCGAGCGGCTGAGCTTCCGCGAGGAAGCGATCGGCCTCTACGGCGTCGACCCGCAGCCCCGGCCGCTCGCCGAATTCGACGCCGCGCTCGCCCGGATCGAGCGGCTGGTGCCGGGCGAGGGCCCGCTCGCGACGCGCGTCGACGCCTTCATGGAGCGGTTCGTGATCCCCGCCGACCGGCTCGACGCGGTGTTCCGCGCCGCCATCGCCGAATGCCGCCGCCGCACCGTCGCCCATCTTCCGCTGGCGCCCGGCGAGCATTTCACGCTGGAGTTCGTCACCGGGCGGAGCTGGTCCGGCTACAATTGGTACCAGGGCAATTATCGCAGCCTGATCCAGGTCAATACCGACCTGCCGGTGCGGATCAGCCGGGCGATCGACCTCGGCTGCCACGAAGGCTATCCCGGCCACCACGTCTACAACCTGCTGCTCGAGCGCAACCTGGCGCGCGGCCGCAACTGGATCGAGTTCCAGGTCTATCCGCTCTATTCGCCGCAGAGCTTCATCGCCGAGGGCAGCGCCAATTACGGCATCGAGCTGGCCTTTCCAGGCGCGGAGCGGCTCGCCTTCGAACGGCGCGTCCTCTACCCGCTGGCCGGCCTCTCCAGCGCGGGCGCGGACGTCTACAACCAGCTGCAGGACGCGCTCCGCGACCTCTCCGGCGCCCGCATCGCCATCGCCCAGGCGCTGCTGGACGGCCGCATCGACCGGGCCGAGGCGATCCGGCTCGCCCAGCGCTACGGCCTGATGTCGGAGGCGCGGGCGACCCAGTCGATCGCCTTCACCGAGCAATATCGCGCCTATGTGATCAATTACGGGCTGGGTCGCGACCTGGTGGCGCGCTTCATCGAGGCCGGCAACGCGCCGACGGCGCGGCGCTGGCGGACGATGGGGCGGATGCTGTCCGAGCCCTTCCTGCCCAGCGACCTCCAGCCCGCCGGGCGCTGATGCGCGCCTTCTGGCATCCCTGCCAGCTGGCGCACGCGCCGGCGCTGGAGCTGATGAACGGCGCCTTCGTGCCCCATGCCGAGAGCGCCGCGCGGGCCGAGGCGATCCTGGCCGCGATCGGCCCGACCGAGACGTCGGCGGACCATGGCGAGGCGCCTCTGCTCGGCGTGCATGACGGCGCCTATCTCGCCTTCCTCAAGACCGCCTTCGCCGACTGGCGCGCGGCCGGGCGGCCGGGCGATGCGGGCGGCTATGTCTGGCCGGCGGTGCGGCGGCGCCCGCTCGTCCTGGAGCGGATCGACGCCAGGCTCGGCGCCTTCAGCATCGATGCCGGGACGCCGGTCGCCGAGGGCACCTGGGAGGGCGCCTATTGGTCGGCGCAGACCGCGCTCTCCGCGCTGGACGCGGTGCTGGCCGGGGACCGGGCCGCCTTCGCGCTCTGCCGGCCGCCGGGCCACCATGCCGGCCGCGACTATCTGGGCGGCTATTGCTACCTCAACGGCGCCGCCATCGCGGCCGCGGCGGCGACCGCGGCGGGGCGGCGCGTCGCGATCCTCGACGTCGACTATCATCATGGCAACGGCACGCAGGACATCTTCTACGACCGCGGCGACGTCTTCTTCGCCTCCATCCATGCCGATCCGAAGACCGACTATCCCTATTATTGGGGTCATGCGGACGAGGCCGGGGAGGGGCCGGGCGCGGGCGCGACCCTGAACCTGCCGCTGCCGCGCGGCACCGATCTCGCCGCCTATCTGCCGGCGCTGGACATCGCGCTGGCGCGGATCGCGGGCTTCGGCGCGGACCTGCTGGTGATCAGCTACGGCGCCGACACCTTCGCCGGCGATCCGATCTCCCACTTCCGGCTGGAGACCGCGGATTATGCCGTCATGGCCAGGCGGATCGCGGCTTTGGGGCTGCCGAGCCTCGTGGTGATGGAAGGCGGCTATGCCGTGGACGCGCTCGGCGCCAATGTCGCCGCCTTCCTGGCGGGGCTGGAATGACGCCGGGTCTGCTAGACCATCTCTATGTGGTCCTGGTCCTCGGGCTGGTCTTCCCCGTCTTCGGCTGGTGGGCCTATCGGCTCTTCCTCGAACGGGTGAGGCGCGAGGGCAGCTTGGCCCTGCTCCGCGAATATCGCAGCACCCTGGTCTGGCTGCTCGGCCTCGGCCTCGGCGCCATGGCCCTGTGGCAGGGGGCGGGGCGCGACTGGGCGGCGCTGGGCTTCGCCTGGCACGGCGCCTCGGGCCTCGCTCTCGGCCTCGCCATGGGCGCGCTCGGCGGGCTGACGCTGCGCCCGCTGCTCGTCGCTCGCAGCGCCAAGGCGGCCGAGGCGCTCCGTGGGACCTTCGGCACGCTCGAGGCGATCCTGCCCCGCGACGGGCGGCAATTGCGCTGGGCGCTGGCCGTCTCGGTCTTCGCGGGCGTGTTCGAGGAGATCGCCTATCGCGGCTATCTCATCGCCTATTTCGGCAGCTGGTTCGGGCCGTGGTGGGCGCTCGCCGCCTCGTCGCTGCTGTTCGGCTTCGCCCATCTCTACCAGGGGCCGACGGGCGTGCTGGTCACCACGCTCATGGGGGCCTTGTTCGGCTGGCTCTATCTCGAGACCGGCTCGCTGCTGCTCCCGATCCTGCTCCATGCCGCGGTCGACATTTCGGCGATGGTCACCGCCTGGCTCGTGCTGCGCGAGAAACATCCGGCGCCGGCGGGCGATCAGACATAATGCGGCTCGCCGCGTTCGCGCAGCGCCTCATAATGGACCAGAGCGGGTTCCGCGCCGAGCGGCACCGGCGCGCCGTCGCGGAAGGCCCATTCGCCCCGGTCGCAATCCCCGGCCCTGATATAGCCGTTGATGTAGAGGCGGCGGTAATGGCCCGAGCGGTTGAGCCCCGAGGCGTGGACCAGATAGGGGTTCCACATGGCGAGGTCCCCCGGTTCGAGCACCAGATCGACCACCTCGTCCGGTGACAGGCCGGCCTCGATCAGGGCGGCATCGTCCATCGCCGTGCCGAGCACCTCGTTGCTGGTGTCCAGGTTCAGGGGGCCGCGCCGGTGGCTGCCGGGCACGAGGCGCATGCCGCCGGTGTGCGGATTGTGCGGATCCACGGCGAGGCCGGTCTGGACGTAGGACGCGCCGAGGTTGCGATAGGCGGCCTCGGGCAGGCGGAAGCGCGAATCCTGGTGCCAGGCGAAATCGCCCTTGCTGCCCGGCGTCTTCCAGTGGAGCTGGTTGATGATCTGCTTGAGGTCGCGGCCGATCAAGGGCGCCAGCACGCGCGCCAGGCGGGGATCGAGCCGGACGGCGTCGAGCACCGGCTGGTGCCGGGACATCCACTGGACCATCCGCACCTGCGGCGGCCCGTCTTCCTGCGGGGCGACATTGTAGAAGAGGTTGCCGTGGCGGAAGCTGCGGCCGTGGGCGACGCCCTCCTCATGGACCGCGTCCACCGCCGCGCCGATCGCCGCGATCTCCTCTCGCGAGAAGAGATTGCGGACGATCGCATAACCGTCGCGCGCATAATCCGCGACATAGGCAGATGCCGGCTCCGGCATGGCAAAGCTCCCGTTATCCGCCTCAGGATAAAGGGAGAAGATGACCTCGCCGTGAATTGCGAGGCTAGAGCTTCTCCGTCAGCTCGGGGACGATCTTGAACAGGTCGCCGACCAGGCCGACGTCGGCGACCTGGTAGATGGGCGCGTCCTCGTCCTTGTTGATGGCGATGATCGTCTTCGAATCCTTCATGCCGGCGAGGTGCTGGATCGCGCCGGAAATGCCGATCGCGATATAGACTTCGGGGGCGACGATCTTGCCGGTCTGGCCGACCTGATAGTCGTTCGGCGCATAGCCCGCGTCGACCGCGGCGCGGCTGGCGCCGACGCCGGCCTTGAGCTTGTCGGCCAGCGGATCGATCAAAGCGTGGAACTGCTCCGAGGAGCCCAGCGCGCGGCCGCCCGAGACGATCACCTTGGCGCTGGTCAGCTCGGGACGCTCGGACTTGCTGAGCTCGGCGCCGACGAAGGAGGAGACGCCCGCATCATTGCCGGAGACTGGCTCGACGACGCCATTGCCGCCGTCCTTGCTGGCCTTCTCGAAGGCCGTGGTGCGGACGGTCAGCACCTTCTTCGCGTCGGACGATTTCACCGTGGCGATGGCGTTGCCGGCGTAGATCGGCCGGGTGAAGGTGTCCGGGCCCTCGACGCTGAGGATGTCGGAGACCTGCATGACGTCGAGCAAGGCGGCGACGCGCGGGGCGATGTTCTTGCCCGTGGTCGTGGCGGGGACGACGAAATAGTCGCAATGGTCGTTCACGAGGGCGACCGCGACCGGGGCCACATTCTCCGCGAGATTGTGGGCGAAGGCGGCGCCGTCGGCGACATGGACCTTCTGCACGCCGGCGATCTTCGCGGCTTCCGAAGCGACGCCGCCGACGCCTTCGCCGGCGACGAGCAGGTGGACGTCGCCCAGCTTGGCGGCGGCGGTGACGGTGGCGAGGGTGGCGTCCTTCACGGCGCCGCCCTCATGCTCGACGAGAACCAAAGCAATCATGTTCATGTCCTCAGCAATATCTGTCCAAAACCGTTCGGGCTGAGCCTGTCGAAGCCCTCTTCTTCTTTCCCGCGCCCCAAGAAGGAAAGCCCTTCGACAGGCTCAGGGCGAACGGGGGTTGGGTCAGGCGACGACGCCCAGTGCCTTCAGTTTGCCGATCAGCGCGTCCACGTCCGCGACCTTGACGCCGGCCTGGCGCTTGGCCGGCTCCTCGACCTTCAGGGTGGTGAGGCGGGGGGCGGTGTCGACGCCGTAATCGGCGGGGGTCTTCTGCGCGAGCGGCTTGGACTTGGCCTTCATGATATTGGGCAGCGACGCGTAGCGCGGCTCGTTGAGGCGCAGGTCCGTGGTGATCACGGCCGGCACGTTCAATTTCACCGTCTCGAGCCCGCCGTCGACCTCGCGGGTGACGTCGACCTTGTCGCCGGAGACCTCGACCTTGGAGGCGAAGGTGCCCTGGCCCCAGCCGAGCAGGGCCGCCAGCATCTGGCCGGTCTGGTTGCTGTCGTCGTCGATCGCCTGCTTGCCGAGGATGACCAGCCCGGGCTGCTCCTCCTCCGCGACCTTGGCGAGCAATTTGGCCACCGCCAGCGGCTCGACCTCGTCGTCGCTCTGGATCAGGATGGCGCGGTCGGCGCCCATGGCGAGGGCCGTGCGCAGGGTTTCCTGCGCCTTGGCCGGGCCGATCGAGACCGCGACGATCTCGGTGGCGGCACCCTTCTCCTTCAGGCGGATCGCTTCTTCCACGGCGATCTCGTCGAACGGGTTCATGCTCATCTTGACGTTGGCGAGATCGACGCCGCTGCCGTCGGGCTTCACCCGCGGCTTCACGTTATAGTCGATCACCCGCTTGACGGCGACCAGGAGCTTCATTTCTTCATCCTCTCCTCCGTGTTCCCGCGAACGCGGGAACCCAGTCTGGGCTCCTGCTTGCGCAGGAGAACGAAATGTTACGCCGCTCTAGCAACCTCCGCGACGATCTTCTTCGCGGCGTCGCCGAGATCGTTGGCGGGGACGATGGCGAGGCCGGAATCGGCGAGGATGCGCTTGCCCTCCTCGACGTTGGTGCCTTCGAGCCGGACCACCAGGGGCACCTGGATGTCGATCTCGCGCGCCGCGGCGACGACGCCCTCGGCGATGATGTCGCAGCGCATGATCCCGCCGAAGATGTTGACCAATATGCCCTGCACCGCGGGATCGCTGAGGATGATCTTGAACGCGGCGGTGACTTTCTCCTTCGAGGCGCCGCCGCCGACGTCGCAGAAATTGGCCGGGAAGGCGCCGTTCAGCTTGATGATGTCCATCGTCGCCATGGCGAGGCCGGCGCCGTTGACCATGCAGCCGATATTGCCGTCCAGCTTGATATAGGCGAGGTCGTGCTTCGACGCCTCGACCTCCATCGGATCCTCCTCCGTGATGTCGCGCAATTCCGCGAGATCGTGGTGGCGGAACTCGGCGTTGCTATCGAAACCGACCTTGGCGTCGAGGACGAGCAATTCGTCCTTGTCGGTCACAGCGAGCGGATTGATCTCGATCTGCGAGGCGTCGGTGCCGACGAAGGCGTCGTAGAGCTGGCGGGCGACCTTCTGCGCCTGCTTGGCGAGATCGCCCGAAAGGCCGAGCGCATGGGCGACGGCGCGGCCGTGATGCGGCATGAAGCCGGTCGCGGGATCGACGTCGAAGCTGTGGATCTTCTCCGGCGTGTCGTGGGCCACGTCCTCGATGTTCATGCCGCCCTCGGTGGACGCCACGAAGGCGATGCGGCCGGTCTTCCGGTCGACGAGCAAGGCGAGGTAGAATTCCCTGGCGATGTCGACGCCGTCGGTGACGTAGAGCCGGTTCACCTGCTTGCCGGCCGCGCCGGTCTGCACGGTGACGAGCGTGTTGCCGAGCATCTCGGAGGCCGCGGCGCGGACCTCGTCGGCCGAGCGGGCGAGGCGGACGCCGCCCTTGGCGTCGGGGCCGAGCTCCGTGAACTTCCCCTTGCCGCGGCCGCCGGCATGGATCTGCGCCTTCACGACATAGAGCGGCCCGGGCAGCTTCGCGGCGGCGGCCACCGCCTCGTCGACGCTCATCGCGGCATGGCCGGCGGGGACGGGGACGCCGAACTTCGCGAGAAGCGCCTTGGCCTGATATTCGTGGATGTTCATGAGCGGGGCCTAAAGCACAGGGATTTGTGCACTGCAAGAGAGCGGGGCGCGGCGCGGCGCGCGCGGGGGGCGAAAGGCCGGAAGTTTCGAAGTTTCCGCTTCCCTGGGGAGAAAAAACTCCGGGGCCGCGCGGCGGGCACCGCATGGGCCGTCCGTGCTCCCTCCGGGGGCTCGGAAGGTCACAAGCGACACGATCGTCACATGGAAACGCCGGGGGGCATCCCCGCGAGACGCGGCCACCGCGCGCGCGCGCGTCTGACGGGGCGAGGCGGGACGAAGGGAGCATCCCGCTATTGGATCAGAGAATTTCCTACATTTGAATGGGGCGCCGGCATGGCCCGCCTGCGTCACCCTGAACGCGTTTCAGGGTCCAGGGTGAAGCGGCGCGCGCCCTGGCGCACACTCTCCGGATCAGTGGCGCAACCACTCTGGATGCTGAAACGAGTTCAGCATGACGGTGAAGGGGGCGATCGCGCCGAGAAAGAGGCGGGGCGAACGGGGCATCGCGCCACTGGATCGGGGAATTTCCTGCATTTGAAGGAGGGCGGCAGGGCCAGCTGCGTCACCCTGAACTCGTTTCAGGGTCCAGGGTGGCGCAGCGCGGGCCCTCGCGGGCAATCTCCAAGTCAGTAGCGCGACCATCCGGGATGCTGAAACAAGTTCAGCATGACGGTGACTGGGGATCTGCTTCGGCGTTCTTCCGTTCACGACGGCGAGGGGCCGCAGGCCGATTCTATTTCACGCAAAGACGCAAAGGCGCAAAGGGTCTGAGACCCGCACGGACATCTTGGCGTCTTTGCGCGAGATCCATTCGGCGGCTGAGCGCGTGCCGCGCTCGAAGAAGAGGTGAGGCGGCCCTAGCCCAGCCCCACCGCGCAGAGCGCCGCCGCGCTGGTGCTGACGCCCACGATCTCCATGTCACCGAGCGCGCGGACGCGGTGCAGGAACTCGCTCATCGAGACGGCAGCGGAGGCGCGGGGCAGGTCCCCGATCCGGCGCAGCTGGATGAGCGAGAGCCGGTCGGCCATCCGCTCGGCCATGCAGGCGGCCATGGGGCGGGACAGGCCGGCATTTTCGAGGCCGGCGCGGAGGCGCGCTTCGGGGATGGCGCAGGCGGTGAGGAGGATGGGGGCTAGGAGGATGGTTGACTTGATATGCATAGTTTGACGCTATCGTGTCATCCCAAAACCCACAATTAACTGCTCGGGTCTCGCTGCCCTCGCCTGGATCCGCTAGATTGCCCTAATGTTTGAATGGCTGACTCCGGGCTTCGCGTACAACGTCCTGAAGGACGTTGCGGGCTGGCGGCGAAGGCGGAAGCGTTCTCCCGAGGAGAGGTTGGCCGCTGTCGAGAAATGGGCCGGGCTATTTGAAGAAGAAATCTATCGCTGCCGAACCGAGAAGCTCAGGCAGGACGTGATCATTCATGATGCAGGTCGATTGGAGGATTATCCTAATTCCGCAAAGGGAAGGGGTATTTCGCCTTGGTTTAGAGTCGATCTAGTTGATCAATATCACAGGGGTATCGAGGTAGCTCTTTCGATACACTCTCTAGTTTTCGAAGAGTCAGAAAAGCAGTGGAGAATCGCAGATTATTCGACGGAAGAATCTATAAACGGCTTTATTATTGGATATATACCCTATGAATCTATCGTGTCGGTGAGCTGGCACGGGGATGAATACTACTACTTCCCGCACATATTTGTTCATTTCGAACATCGCGGGAAGCCATACGAAAAAGTTATGTTCTGCGAGCGAAGCGTTGCCTCTAACGGCAAAGAGTTTTTCACTCCCCTGGCCAGCGTGGCTGACGTTCGTCGAACCAGTCAGAAATTCGGCACAGCAAAGTTTGCTTGGGTCAGTTAAGGCTGGAAGCGGCGTCCATAGGCTCAAGCCGCCCTACCAATCGCCTTCTGCCGTCTCCGCTGCACCGAACTCCCAAGCCCGATCGCCTCGCGATATTTGGCCACGGTGCGCCGGGCGATGTCGAAGCCTTCGCCCTTCAGCATCTCGACGAGCTGATCGTCGGAGAGGATCGCGTCCGGCGCCTCGGCGCCGATCAGGGCCTTGATGCGGCTCTTCACGGCTTCGCTGGAGGCGCCGCCCTCGCGGTCGGCGGTGGCGACGCCCGAGGTGAAGAAATATTTGAGCTCGTAGAGGCCGCGGTCGCAAGAGAGGTATTTGTTGCTGGTGACGCGACTGACCGTGCTCTCGTGCATGCCGATCGTCTCCGCCACCGCGCGCAGGGTGAGCGGCTTCAGGTGGGAGACGCCGTGGCGGAAGAAGCCTTCCTGCTGGAGGACGATCTCGCTGGCGACCTTGACGATGGTGCGGGCGCGCTGGTCGAGCGCCTTGAGGAGCCAGTTGGCGCTCTGCAGGCAGTCGTTGAGCCACGCGCGGCTGGCCTTGTCCTGCGGGCCGCCGCTGAGCTCCTGATAATAAGTCCGGTTGACGAGCAGGCGGGGCAAGGTGGCGCCGTTCAACTCGACCGCCCAGCCGCCGCCGCGCCGGGCGACGAACAGGTCGGGGACGACGGCGTCGACCCGGGCGTGGCTCTCGAAGCGCAGGCCGGGCTTCGGATCGTAGGCGCGCAGCTCGCGGATCATGTCCGCGATATCCTCGTCGTCCACCTGGCAGATGCGCTTCAGCGCGGCGAGATTGCCCTTCGCCAGATAATCGAGATTGGCGATCAGCCGCGCCATGGCGGGATCGTAGCGGTCGGCGTCCCTGGCCTGCAAAGCGAGGCACTCGGCGAGAGTGCGGGCGCCGACGCCGGCCGGGTCGAAGGTGTGGAGGATGGCGAGGATGCGCTCGGCCTCGGCGAGCGGGATGCCGAGGCGCTGGGCGGTCTCGGCGAGGGAGGCGAGGAAATAGCCGGTCTCGTCGATCCGGTCGATCAATTGCTCGGCGATGGCGAGATCGACGCCGGAAAGCGTTTCGCCCGCCTGGCGGCGGAGATGGTCGTGGAGCGAGGGATTGTCGCCGGCGAAGGCGTCGAAATCCGGGCCGTCGGTGGAGCCCGCGCCGGCGAGGCCGTCCATGGAGAGGCCGCCGTCCATGCCGCTGCCCATCCGGTCGACGGCGCTGTCCTGGTGCAGGTCCTCGCCGGCCTGGTCGATGTCCAGCGCGCCGTCGCCGCCGCCGGCATCGGCCTCGGGGAGGGCGTCGGGATCGGCGGCGCCGGCCTCGCCCGCGTCGAAGGCGGGCTCGGGCGCGGCGGGCACCTCGTCGTCGCCGGCGGGGCCGCGCTCGGCCTCCAGCAGCGGGTTCTTCTCCAGTTCCTCGGCGATGAAGGTCTCGATCTCGAGATTGGAGAGCGCCAGCAGCTTGATCGCCTGCTGGAGCTGCGGCGTCATCACCAGCGACTGGGACTGACGCAGGTCGAGGCGGGGGCCGAGCGCCATTATGGCGTCCTCACGGACGCGGCGGCACCGGCCCGCTCCCCCACCCGGCCTCCCAGAGCATAACCTGTCGTTGGGAGGCCGGGTGGGGGAGCGGGCCGGTGCGGTCTCAAAACCATAAGCCTAAAGCTCGAAGCTCTCGCCCAGATAGAGGCGGCGGACATTCTCGTCGGCGACGAGGTCCTGGGGCGAGCCGGCGAAGAGGACCTGGCCGCCATAGATGATGCAGGCGCGGTCGACGATGTCGAGCGTCTCGCGGACATTGTGGTCGGTGATCAGCACGCCGATGTCGCGATTCTTGAGATCCTTGATCAGGTCGCGAATGTCCTGGATCGAGATCGGGTCGATGCCGGCGAAGGGCTCGTCGAGCAGCATGATCGAGGGATTGGCGGCGAGCGCGCGGGCGATCTCGCAGCGCCGCCGCTCGCCGCCGGACAGGGCCATGGCCGGGCTGTCGCGGAGCCGCTCGATATGGAATTCGGCGAGCAATTGGTCGAGCCGCTCGGCGCGGGCCTTCTTGTCGGGCTCGGCGACCTCGAGCACGGCGGAAATGTTCTGGGCGACGGTGAGGCCGCGGAAGATCGAGGTCTCCTGCGGGAGATAGCCGAGGCCGAGAATGGCGCGGCGGTACATGGGCAGGCCGGTAATGTCGTTGCCGTCGAGCAGGATGCGGCCGCTGTCGGGCTTCACCAGGCCCATGATCGAATAGAAGCAGGTGGTCTTGCCGGCGCCGTTCGGGCCGAGCAGGCCGAGCACCTCGCCCCGGTCCACGCCCAGCGAGACGTCCGACAGGACGGTGCGCCGGTCGTAGGATTTGGCGATGGAGACGACCGACAGGCCGCGCGCGGGATCGGCCAGCGTCGCGCCGGTATTGGGGGTTTCGAGTGCGCCGGCGTCGTTCATCAAAGCTCCGCAGTCCTGCCGGCCTTCCTAGGCGAAGCAGGGACTCCGCTCAACTGGCAAGCTTTATGCATGGCGGATTTCATCCCCGCCGAGTCATCCCGGCAACAGCCGGGACCCCTGAACACAAAGATCGGGATTGTCCCAGGAGTCATATGTGCACGGGTCCCGGCCTTCGCCGGGATGACTCCGGGGCTAGTTCGTGCTGGCGCCCTGGCGCTGCGGCACGGTGAAGCGGCCGCTGACCCGGCCCGTCGTACTGCCGCCGTCCATCACCGCGCGGTTGGTGTTGAGATCGAGCACCAGCCGGCCGCCCTGGACGCGATTCTGCCCCTGGGTGAGGTGGACGCCGCCGATCATCGTCAGCAGCCGCCGATCGACGTCGTAGATCGCGCTGTTGCCGCGCGCGGTCTCGTTCGGCGTGCGGAACGTCACGCCGCCGGTCGCGACGAGCTGCTCGACATTGACCCCGTCATTGTTCGAATAGGCAACGGTCAGCCGGCCGGCGTTCATCGTCGTATTGCCCTGCTGCGCGATCACGTTGCCGGAGAAGATCGCCCGGTCGGCGCGATCCTGCACCTCGGCGCGGTCGGCGGTGATGTCGACCGGGGCGTTGCTGTTGAAGCCGGAGCCGCCGCGCGACTGCTGGCCCGTGGCGGGAGCGACGACGGCGAGAAGCGGCAGCAGGACGAGGAAGCGAAGACGCGTCATGGCGCTCATCTGAGCCCTCCCTGCACGATATGCAAGCGCGGGCGCCCGGTCAGGACGACGCGGCGGTTGGGCAGATCGACCTGCATCTGGCCCGCGGTGAAGCGGCCGAGCGGCATCTGCCCCTCGACGGCGCCGCGGCTCTGCATGGTGCGCGCGCGCATGTCGACGTTCACGTCGCGGGTCTGCATCCGGTAGCCGTCGGCGGCGGTGAAGGTGACCGGGCCGACCACGTTCACATGGTCCTGCTCCATCTGATACTGGGCGCGGCCGGCCTCGATCCGGGCCGGGCCGTTGTCGAGCTGCAGCTGCGCGTTCATATCGAAAATGTCGACGATCGGGGTGGCGCTGGTCTGCTGCACGCCCGAGCGGGCGGAGAGGATGAAGGGCCGCCCGGTATTGTCCTGGCCGCGATAGGTGACGGCGGTGAGCTTCAGCCGCTCCTCGGCGGTGCCGACCTTGTGCTTGTCGAGCAGGAAGCTGACCTCCTGCTTGTCCTCGAGCGGCGCGAAGAAGAGGAAGGCCAGGACGACGCCGATCAGCGCCGGCAGCCCGATCTTGAGGATGCGGATCAGCCGGTCGTGCCCGCTGCCGGGCCGGGCCCAGCCGCGCTTCTGCACCTGTTCGCTAGTGGCTTGCTCGGACATGATCCTGATCAAACATGGGCGAAGATGTCCTGTTCCGCCCAGCCGGCCAGATCGAGGCGGGCGCGGTGCGGCAGGAAATCGAAACAGGCCTGGGCGAGGGCGGTCCGGCCCTCGCGTTCGAGCCGGACGTCGAGCTTCTCCTTCATCTGGTGGAGATAGCGGACGTCGGAGGCGGCATAATCCTTCTGGGCGTCGCTGAGCTCGGGCGCGCCCCAGTCGGAGCTCTGCTGCTGCTTGGAGATTTCCACGCCGAGCAATTCGCGCACCAGATCCTTGAGGCCGTGCCGGTCGGTATAGGTGCGCACCAGCCGCGAGGCGGTCTTGGTGCAATAGACCGGCTCGGCCATGACCTGGAGGAAGGCCTGGATCGAGGCGAGGTCGAAGCGGGCGAAATGGTAGAGCTTCAGGCGCGCCGGATCGGTCAGCACGGCCTTCAGGTTCGGCGCCGCATAGGCGCTGCCCGGGGCGAAGCGCACGAGATGCTCGTCGCCGCCGCCGTCGGAGATCTGGACGACGCAGAGCCGGTCGCGAGGGAGGTTCAGCCCCATCGTCTCGGTGTCGACCGCGACCGGGCCGGGGGCGAGGACGCCTTCGGGCAGATCCTCTTCGTGGAAGTAGACGCTCATGGACGCCGCATAGGCGCAAGCGGCCCGGCGCTCAATGGCGGAAGGGCCCGCCCCCTCGCAGGAGGGCGCGCGACCTAGATGCCGGCGCCCCCGTCCGTCTTCGCGGCGGCGGCGGCGTCCTTCTTCGCCTTGGACCGCCGAGACCACATGTTGAGCCCCTCGACCAGGGCCGAGAAGGCCATGGCGGCGTAGATATAGCCCTTGGGGACGTGGACGCCGAAGCCGTCGGCGATCAGCACGACGCCGATCATCAGCAGGAAGCCCAGCGCCAGCATCACCACGGTCGGGTTCTTGTTGATGAAATTGGCGAGCGGATCGGCGGCGAGCAGCATCACGCCGACCGCGAACAGGACGGCGATGACCATGATGATCAGATGCTCGGTCATGCCGACCGCGGTCAGGATCGAATCGACCGAGAAGACCAGGTCGAGCAGCAGGATCTGGACGATCGCGGCGCTGAAGCCCAGCGACGGCTTCTTCGTGTCGAAGACGTCGTCGGTCGGCGAGGGATCGACGCTGTGGTGGATCTCCTTGGTCGCCTTCCAGAGCAGGAAGAGGCCGCCGGCGATCAGGATCAGGTCGCGCCAGGAGAAGCTCGTCTCGAAGCTCGGATTGCCGTGCGAATCGAGCCCGCCGGAAATGCCGAGGTCGAAGACCGGCGTGGTCAGGCCGACGAGCCAGGCGATGGAGAAGAGCAGCATCAGCCGCATGATCAGCGCGAGGCCGATGCCGATCTTGCGTGCGCGCTGGCGCTGCGCCTCGGGCAGCTTGTTGGACAGGATGGAGATGAAGATGAGGTTGTCGATGCCGAGCACCACCTCCATGACGACCAGGGTCAACAGGGCCGCCCAGGCTTCGGGCTGGGCGAGGATGGCGAAGTCCAACATGTCCCTCTCTTGCGTTGCGATGCTGTCCCGCCCTTGCCCCAAGTGTGGCCCGGGAGCAATCCGGGTGTTGCCCGCGCGCACGCAAAGTGGGCAAATCAAAATAATCCACAGCCAAAAGCGCTCGCGGGACTGGCTTTTTTCGTTTATGTGAGTCGCGAGTGCGCCCTTCCGGCGCCGAAGGCCGTTGCGCGCTTGCCCGGCGCGGTGGTTTGAAACTGGGGATCGGGCGCCAAGAAAGTAATACAGAGAAATGGGTTTCGACAGAGGGCGCCGCGGAGAGCGCGGTGGACGCGGCAGAGACAAGCGCGACGGTTTCGGTGAAGAAAGTGGTGGCTTCGGCGGCGGCGACCGGTTCGGTGGCGGCGGTGGCTATGGCGGCGGCGGCGATCGCTTCGGCGGTGGCGGCGGCTATGGCGGCGGCGGCGACCGCTTCGGCGGTGGCGGCGGCGGCGGCGGTTATCGCGGCGGCGGTGGCGGCGGCTTCGGCGGCGGCGGCGGGTTCCGCGGCGGCGGCGGTGGCGGCATGCCGCCCCAGGTCGTCGGCGAAGCCAAGGGCGTCGTCAAATTCTTCAACGGCCAGAAGGGCTTCGGCTTCATCGTCCGCGACGATGGCGGCGACGACGTGTTCGTCCACATCAGCGCGGTCGAGCAGGCCGGCCTCACCGGCCTGGCGGAAGGCCAGCCGCTCGAATTCACTTTGGTGGATCGTGGCGGCCGGGTCTCGGCGACCGACCTCAAGATCGAGGGCGACCCGCTCCCGGTCGAGGATCGCGGTCCGCCGCGCGACCGCGCCGCCGGCGGCGGTGGCCCGCAGCGCGAGCTGACCGGCGAGAAGGCCTCGGGCACGGTCAAGTTCTTCAACGCCACGAAGGGCTTCGGCTTCATCACCCGCGACGACGGCCAGCCGGATGCGTTCGTGCACATCTCGGCGGTCGAGCGGGCCGGCATGATCTCCCTCAACGAGGGCGACCGGGTCGAGTTCGAGCTCGAGGTCGACCGGCGCGGCAAGACCGCGGCGGTGAACCTGGTGCCGATCCAGTAAGCCAGCCTCCGGGTTGAAAGAGGGCGCCGCGGCCAAGGTCGCGGCGCCCTTCTTTTTGCCCCCGTTCCGCCAATCGTGGTGAACGAAACCTCAACCATTGTCGGCGACCTGACGTCCACCTTTCGCATTTACCACGGCATGCATGGAAAGCGTGCTACTCGCGGCCGCAATGATGGCCGCTTCGACAAATGCTGCGCCGGGCAACGACCCGGTGGCCGGGGGCGCGCTCGACCAGCGCTGCTTCCGGCTGATGGCCGATCTGGCCGAGGATCGGGACCCCAGGGTCCAGGGCCTCGGCCAGATGGCCGCGCAGTATTTCCTTGGCCGCATCGACGCGGCCGTCCCCGGCTTCGACCCGGACACCGCCTTGGACGCCCCGGCGCCAGCGGGGGCCGAGCGACAAAGGCTGCTGGGCCAGTGCGGCGACGCCATGCAGGCGGGCGGGCGGGACTTCCGCACGATCGGCCGGCAGCTGTCGCCGCGCGGCAGGCCGGCGGTCTAGGCTCGAATCCACCAAGGTTTGGATCTCACAACCGTTCGGGCTGAGCTTGTCGAGGCCCTCCCCTTCCTTTCGGCGATCAGAAGGAAGGCCCTTCGACAGGCTCAGGGCGAACGGAGAGTGGTCCAACCCAATTGGATCACATTCCAGGCGTATCGGAGCCGGGTTTCCGACGGGCCCACCCCGGGGCCGATCAATCCCCGTCCGTTCGGGCTGAGCCTGTCGAAGCCCTCCCCTTCGCTTCGGTGTTTCGGGCGAGGGCGGCGATCAGCTCCCAGTCGCCGCGGATCAGGGCAAGCTTCTTGGCCCTGCTCCAGCCCTTGATCTGCCGCTCGGCCTGCAACGCCTCATAGCGGCTCGGAAATTCGTCCGACCAGACGAGCGTTACCGGCAGGCGCGTCGACGTATAGCCCTTGATGAGGCCAGACTGGTGCGCCCCGATCCGCACATCGAGGTCGTCGGTATGCCCGACATAGAAGCTGCGATCGGCGCAATGCAGCATGTAGGCCCAGAAGCCCATGATCCGCGAAGAAAACAGAAGGTGGGGGCTTCGACAAGCTCAGCCCGAACGGTTGGGTGAGCCCTGAGAGTTTTCAGGTCGCCATCCGCTTCAGCGTCTCCACCAGGTCCGCTTCGTTAGCCGGCTTGTCGGCGCGGATCCGGGCGATGCGGGGGAAGCGCATGGCGAGGCCGGATTTGTGGCGCTTCGAGAGGTGGATGGAATCGAAGGCGACTTCGAGGACCAAAGTCTTCTCGACTTCGCGGACCGGGCCGAAGCGGCCGATCGTGTGGTTGCGCACGAACCGGTCCAGCCATTTCAATTCCTCGTCGGTGAAGCCGAAATAGGCCTTGCCGACCGGCAGCAATTCGCCGCCGCCATTCTCCTCGGTCCAGCAGCCGAAGGTATAGTCCGAATAATAAGAGGAGCGCTTGCCGCTGCCCCGCGCGGCGTACATCAGCACGCAATCGGCGACGAGCGGGTCGCGCTTCCATTTGTACCAGAGCCCGGCGCGGCGGCCGGCGACATAAGGGCTGTCGCGGCGCTTGAGCATGACCCCCTCGATGGCGGCGTCGCGGGCGCCGGCGCGGATCTCCTCCAGCGCCTCGAAATCCGCCGCCTCGATCACCGCCGAGACGTCGAACCGGTCCGGATCGAGCGTGGCGGCGAAGGCCTCGAGCCGCGGGCGGCGCTCGATCAGCGGGAGTGCGCGCAGATCCTCATGGCCGTCGAACAGGATGTCGTAGAGCCGGACGAAGGCCGGATAGTCGCCGAGCATGCGGGCGGAGACAGTCTTGCGGCCGAGCCGTTGCTGGAGCGCATTGAAGCTCGCCGCCCCGCCCGTGTCGAGCGCGCCCCCCTGGGCCTCGCCCTTCACCAGCAATTCGCCGTCGAGCACGCCCTCGCGGGCGAAGGCCTCGGCGACCTCGGGAAAGCTGCCGGTAATGTCGTCGCCGGCGCGGCTGTAGAGGCGGGTCTCGCCGCCGGCATGGACGAGCTGGACCCGGATCCCGTCCCATTTCCACTCGGCGAGATAGTCGTCGAGCGAGACCCTGGTCTCCTCCAGCGCATGGGCGAGCATGAAGGGGCGGAAGACCGGGATATCCTCCGCGGTCGGCTGCGGGCCCCTGCCCTCCGCCCAGTCGAAGATCGCCGCATAGGGCGGGCCGATGCCGTGCCAGACCTCCTCCACCGCATCGACGTCGAGCGCGAAGGCGTCGGCCAGGGCCACCTTGGCCAGGCGGGCGGAGATGCCGATCCTGAGCGCGCCGGTGGCGAGCTTCAGCAAGGCGAAGCGGCCGCTGATGTCGAGATGGTCGAGCATGGCGGCGAGCGCGCCCGGCGCCTCCGCCTTGCCGAGCGAGGCCAGCCGCTCGACCACGGCCGAGAGCCGCAGCGAGCCGTCGTCCAGATCCGGCGCCGTTCCCTCCGGGACGGGCCAGAGCAGGGACACCGTCTCGGCCATGTCGCCGACATAGTCGCGGCTCATGTGGAGCAGCACCGGATCGACCCGTTGCTCGGCGATGGCGCGGATCGCGGCGGGCTTCACCGCGGGCAGGTTCAGCTCGCCGGTCAGGGCCGCGAGCGCATAGCCGCGGTCGGGATCGGGGGTGCGCCGCAGATAGTCGCCGATCAGCTTCAGCTTGGCCGTGCGGGAGCGCGTGTAGACGAGCGCATCGAGCAGCTGGGAGAAATCGCGCATGGCCGGGCTTTTCTTCCGCTAACAGACAGGCCACGCAAGCATCATGACGTTCAAACGCTTTCTGCTGATTCTGGCTGCGCTCGCCATACTTTTACTCGGCTGGTGCTATTGGAGCGCGATCGCCGACCCGGTGGTGCGGCGCGCGACCATCGCCTTGCCCGGCTATCCGGCGGGCCAGGGACCGGTGAAGGTCGCCCTGATCAGCGATCTCCACGTCCAGGGGCCGGACATGCCGCCCGAGCGGCTGGCGCGGATCGTCGCGCAGATCAATGCGGAGCAGCCGGACCTGGTGCTGATCGCGGGCGATCTGGTCGGCAGCCGTACCCTGTCGACGCGGCATTATACGGCCGACGAGACGGTCGCGCCGCTGGCCGGGCTGCGCGCGCGGCTGGGCACGATCGCCGTGCTCGGCAATCACGAGCATTGGGAGGATCCGCGGGCGATGCGCGACGCGCTGACCCGGATCGGCGTGCGCGTGCTCGCCAATGATGCGGTGCGGGCCGGGCCGCTGGTGATCGGCGGGCTGGACGACCAGCCGACCGGCCACAATCGCGACAACCAGACCTATGCGGCTATGCGCGCTCTGCCGGGCGCGCGGGTGTTGCTCAGCCACGGGCCCGACACCTTCGCGACCCTGCCGCCGGACATCGGCCTGATGCTGGCCGGCCATACCCATTGCGGGCAGATCGTGCTGCCGCTCTACGGGCCGCTGCAGACGCCGTCCTTCTACGGCGATCGCTATATGTGCGGCTATATCGAGCAGAATGGCCGCAAGCTGATCGTCACCGCGGGCCTGGGCGCGAGCGTGCTGCCGCTGCGCCTGCTGGCGCCGCCGGATTTCTGGATCGTGACGCTGGGCAGGCGCGCGGCGCGCTGAGCCCGCTCAGGGTTCGCCGAGGCTCGCCGCGAACAGGGCGCGGACGCGGCTCCGCCACGCATCGTTCCAGAGGATCGAGGTGGCGAGATGGTCGGCGCCCTCGACCAGCCAGAGCTGCTTCGGCCCGGGCGCGGCGTCGTAGAGGGCGCGCGTGTCCTCCGGCCGGGTGTCGCGGTCGGCCGTGCCGCCGATCACCAGCAGCCGGCCGCGATAGGCGCGGATCGCCGCGGCCGGCGCGATCCGGTCTGGGCTCACGCCGTAGCGCAGCCAGGCCTGCTCGCTGAGCAGGGGCTCGAACAGGCCGGCGACGGCGCGGCTCCCGATCCGGGCGAGGCGGTTGGCGATCGCGGTCCTGAGGTCCGGATAGACGGCGTGGAGCACCATCGCCTCGACCGGCAGCGGGCCGCCGTCGCCGAGCAAGGCGGCGGCGCCGCCGAGCGAGATGCCGACCAGGCCGACCTTGCGCTCGGGCTTGCCGTCGCGGAGGAAGCCGAGCGCGGCGGCGGCGTCGCGCGCCTCGTGCCAGCCATAGGTCCGCTCCGCCGCGCCCGATTCGCCATGGCCGCGAAAGTCGATGGCGAGCACCGCATAGCCGAGCCCGTGCAGCCAGAGCGCCTGGGCGCGCAGCCGGTCGCGATCATTGTTGATGCCGTGGAGCAGCAGGACGGCGGGGCCGTCGGGCCGCCGGCCGGGCCAGTAGGCGCCGGCGATCGGGACGCCGTCGCTTGCGGTCAGCCGCACGACGACGCCCGGCGGCGCGGGCGCGGGCACGGGTCCGTTGCGGGGATGGCCGAGGATGGTGCCGACGTCCCAGGCGGCGGCGCAGAGCAGGATCGGGAGCAGGGCGGCGAGGAAGAGGAGGCGCCGGAGCCTCATCTCAGGTCAGCTGCAGCGCGTTCACCGCGGCGACGAAGCCGGCGAGCAGGAACAGCGCGGCGCCGGCATAGCGGAGCGCGCGCATCGGCACGGCCCGGTGCAGCGCCTCGCCGAGCACCAGGGCCGGCAGGCAGGCGGCGAGCGCGCCGGCGGTGGCGCCGGCGGCGGCGAGCGGGATGGAATCGAAGCGGCCGGCAATGGCGAAGGTCAGGAACTGGGTACGGTCGCCGAGCTCGGTGGCGAGCACCAGGATGAAGGCGGTGAGCAAGGGCAGCCGCGTCGTCGCGGGCCGGGGCGGGCGGCGGCGGATCAGGCCCGAGGCGCCGGCGAAGAGCAAAGCGAGGGCGAGGAGGAGGGTCTGGGCGCGGACGTTGATCTGCTCGGCGATGAAGGCGCCGGCAATGGCCGCGACGATATTGCTGGCCGCGAGCGCGAGCAGCAGGCCGGCGAAGAGGAGCAACGGCCGTTTCGCCGTTTCCGCGAGCATCGCGACGACGCTCTGCGTCTTGTCGCTCCAGCCCGCGAGCAGGGCGGCGACGAAGCTGGTGACGAGGGCTTCCATGGCTGCCCGCTAGCGCGGGAACTGCACCGGCCCGCTGTCCCTCCCAGCCTCCCATAGCATATCCTGTCGGGAGGCTGGGAGGGGGAGCGGGCCGGTGCGGCTCTCTTGAGACGCCATATTACGCCCCGAGGCGGATGGAAACCGAGGCGAGCAGGGCCTGTTCGGCGGCCGCGTCGAGCCGGTCGCAGCCGATGGCGTCGCGCAGCCGGTCGAAATAGAGGCCGGCGGGGCAGCCGCGCGGCTCGGCGGCGATGGCGCGGGCCAGGGCGTCGGCGACCGCGACCACCGGGAGCAGGCCATAAGCCAGCGCGAGGGTGCGGATCGCGCCGATTTGGCTCATGAACTCGCGCACCGAGAGGCGCTGCGCCGCCTTCTGCAGCATGTCCAGCCGTTCGCACAGATCCGCGCGTACGAGGAGTATCCCGTCCTGATCCGCCCGCATGTCCCGCTCCTTCCGTCAAGGGCAGAATGCGCTTTCATGGTTACCGTGCGGTTAACCGCGCGCGACGGGGCCGGGACGGCGCCCCGCGCTTGACAATTCGGCCCTTCCGGGGCAGGAGCGCGCGGCAAGCAGGGCGGCGGTTTCGCCGCTTTCTTTTTTCGCAGCAGATTTGAAGGGGCCCGTCATGGCCAAGCCGACCACGGTCAAGATCAAGCTCGTCAGCTCCGCCGACACCGGCTTCTTCTACGTGACCAAGAAGAATCCGCGGAACATCACCGAGAAGATGACCTTCCGCAAATACGACCCGATCGCGCGCAAGCACGTCGAGTTCAAGGAAGCCAAGATCAAGTGATGTTGTGGGCGGGCTCGTCCCCGTCCTCCGCATCATCGGCGCCCTCGGGCGATTCGGGAGCGGCCTCGCCTTCGGGTGTGGCCGCTTCCTGCGTTTCGGGGGCGTCTCCGTCCGATTCGGGCTCGGCGGATGACGGCTCGGCCCGGGCCTGGTCGTCAGCCTCGGCGTCGGCCCGTTCCGTCTCCGCTTCGGCCTCCCGCCGTTCCCCGGCCGCGGCGAGCAGGCTGCGCACCGCCTCGACGAAGCGCAGCACCGAGATCGGCTTGGAGACATAGCCCTCGGCGCCGGCGTCGCGGATCCGCTCCTCGTCGCCCTTCGCCGCATAAGCGGTGACCGCCATGATCGGGATCGGCTTGAGCTCCGGATCGGCCTTGATCTGCTCGATCAGCTCCAGGCCGGTAATGTGCGGCATCTGGATGTCCATCACGATCAGGTCCGGCGAGAAGGCGCGGGCGGTGGCGATCGCCTCGCGGCCGTCGCGCACGGGCTCGGCGGCATAGCCGTGCGCCCGCAAAAGATCGCAGAACAGCTTCAGGTTGAGCTCGTTGTCCTCGACAACCAGGATGATTTGTCCCACCGGGCGATCCTAGGACATGCGAACCGATCACACAAATGACGGCGAGACGCTCGCGCTCGGCGCGTTGGGCTGGGTGCTTGCCGACGATGCGCGGGCCGAGCGGCTGCTGGCGCTGACCGGGCTGACGCCCGAGGGATTGCGCGCACGGGTGCAGGACAGCGACTTCCTCGCCGCGGTGCTGCGTTTCCTGGAGAATCACGAGCCGGACCTCGTCGCCTGCGCGGCGGCGCTCGGCGTTCAGCCGCAGCATCTGGTCGCCGCGCGGGAAGGACTCGAGGGATGACGAAACCGCTGCTGATCAGCGATTGCGACGACGTGCTGCTCCATTTCCAGCCGCATTTCGCGGCCTGGGTGGCGGAGGCGCATGGCTACCGGTTCGAGCTCGGCCGGCCCGGCTTCGTCGACGCCTTCACCGATGAGGCGGGGCGGCCGCTGGCGCGCGAGCGGGCCTGGGAATTGCTCAACCTGTTCTTCGACGCGGAGATGCACCGCCAGCATCTGACCGACGGCGCGCTCGAGGCGCTGCGGACGATCGGCGCGGAGGCGGACATCGTCATCCTCACCAATATCGGCGACCAGCACCAGGCCAATCGCGTCGCCCAGCTGGAGAAACTGGAAATCCGCCACCGCGTGCTCTGCAACCAGGGCGGCAAGGGCCGGCCGGTGGCGGAATTGCTTGGCGAGTTCCGCCCCTCCGCCGCGGTGTTCGTCGACGACCTGCCGATGCACCACGAATCGGTGGCGCAGCATGCCCCCGAGGTCTGGCGGCTGCACATGATCGCCGAGCCGCTCATGGCCGCCGCCACGCCGCCCGCGCCCGACGCCCATGCCCGGATCGACCATTGGCCCGAGGCCCTGCCCTGGGTGCTGGACAAGCTGCGCGGGGCTTGATTGCGCTTGCTTGTTTCACGCCCGGCCCTTGCCGTCCGGCCCGGGTCGTGATTGGCAGCGGACGGGCTCAACAATCACGAGACATGGAACATTATGACGTCGCGCCTTCCCCTGCTCGCGCTCGCGGCCTGCCTCGCGCTCGCGCCGTCCGCCGCTTCCTCCCAGCCGGGGCGCGCCGCGCCCGCGTCCGCCGCGCCGGCCTGGCCGCAGCAGGGCAGCGACCTGCTCCCCGATCCGGACGTGCGCTACGGCAGCCTGCCCAACGGCATGCGCTATGCGCTGCGCCGGAACGCGACGCCGCCGGGCAATGCCTCGCTGCGCCTCAGGATCGACGCGGGCTCGCTGCACGAGGCGGAGGACCAGCGCGGCCTCGCCCATTTCATCGAGCATATGGTGATGAACGGCACCCGCAACGTGCCCGAGGGCGAGTTCGTGCGCCGGCTCGAGCGGCACGGCCTGCGCTTCGGGCCTGACACCAATGCCAGCACCGAATTCACCCAGACGGTCTACAAGCTCGACCTGCCGAACACGACCGCCGCCACCGTCGACGAGGCCTTGTTCCTGTTGCGCGAGGCGGTGGGCGAGGCCCTGCTCGCGCCGGCCGCGATCGACGCGGAGCGGGGCATCATCCAGTCCGAGGAGCGCACCCGCTCCACCCCGCAGCTGCGCGTCCTGATGGACCAGCTCGGCTTCCTGCTGCCGGGCCAGATCCTGCCTAACCGCTTCCCGATCGGCCTGTCCCAGGTGATCGCCCAGGCGCAGCGCGACCGCTTCGCCGCTTTCTACGACGCCTGGTACCGGCCGGAACGCGCCACCCTGTTCGTCGTCGGCGATTTCGACCTGGACGCGATGGAGGCGAAGATCCGCGCCCGCTTCGCCGACTGGCGCGGCCGCGGGCCGGCGCCGCGCAATCCCGATCTCGGCACGGTGCGCCCGCAGAGCGGCGCCGTCCGCCTGTTCGTCGAGCCGGGCACGCAGACCCAGCTCAGCCTGACCTGGGCGCGCGCGCCCGATCTCAGGCCGGATTCGCGCGCCGTGCGCGCCGACCGGCTCGCCAACCTGCTCGCGCTGCAGGTGCTGAACCGGCGGCTCGGCCGGCTCGCGGCGGGCGAGCAGCCGCCCTTCGTCATCTCGCAGGCCGCCCTGTCGACGCTCGCCGACAGCGCCGATCTGCTGCAGCTGATCGCGATCCTGCCGCCGGGCGACTGGCGCCGCGGCCTCGCCGCCGCCGACGCCGAGACGCGCCGGCTCGCCCAATATGGCGTGAGCCAGGCGGAGCTCGACACCGAGATCGCCCAGATCCGTTCCGCGCTCAACGCGCAGGCGGCCGGCGCCGCGACCCGCCCGTCGGCGGCGCTCGCCGAGGCGATGGTCGCCTCGCTCGACCAGGACAATGTGTTCACCCCGCCCGCCCTGAATGCGGCGTTGTTCGAAGGCGTCGCCGGGAGCATGACGCCGGCGCGGATCGGCGCCGCCGCGCGCGCCCTCTTCGCCGGCGAGCCGCTCCTTTATCTCTCGGCGCCGGCGGCGATCGAGGGCGGCGAGGCGGCCCTGCGCACGGCCTATGCGGAGGCGCATCGCGCGCCCGTCGCCGCCCCGCAGGCGCAGCAGGCGCAGGCCTGGCCCTATACGAGCTTCGGCGCGCCCGGGCAGGTGGCCGAGCGGCGCGCGCTGCCCGCCGCGATCGGCGCGACCGCGGTGCGCTTCGCCAATGGCGTGCGGCTGACCGTCAAGCAGACCGGCTTCAGCGACGACCAGATCCTGGTCTCGGTGCGCGCCGGCAACGGGCGGCGCGACTTCCCGGCCGGGCGGCCGGGGCCCGAGTGGGCGCTCGGTCTCGCCTTCCCGATGGGCGGGCTCGGCCGGATCAGCGCCGAGGATCTGCAGCAGGCACTGGCCGGACGGCAGGCGAGCGCGGCCTTCGCGGTCGGCGACGACGCCTATCAGCTGGTCGGCGCGACCCAGCCCCGGGATCTCGCTTTGCAGCTGCAATTGCTGGCCGCCTCGGTCACGGACGCGGGCTGGCGGCCGACCGGCTGGGACCGGCTGAAGTCGCTCGCCGGGCCGATCCAGGACCAGCTCGCGGCGACGCCCGAGGGCGTGCTCAACCGCGATTCCGGCGCCTTGCTCCACAATGGCGACCCGCGCTGGGCGACGCCGACGCGCGAGCAGATGGCGGCGAGCAACATCGCCGAGGCCCGCGCCATCGTCGCGCCGAGCCTGACCCAAGGCCCGATCGAGGTGACGATCGTCGGCGACGTCGAGGTCGAGGAGGCGATCAGGCTGACCGCCGCCACGTTCGGCGCGCTGCCGGCCCGCGCCGCCGGCGCCGCCGCCCCGCTGCAGGCGCGCTTCCCGGCGCCGACGCCGGAGCCGGTGCGCCTCACCCATAATGGCCGCGCCGACCAGGGCCTCGCCTATATCGCCTGGCCGACGCAGGATTATTTCGCGAACATCCGCCAGGCGCGGGTGCTGACCCTGCTCAGCGACGTCTTCGAGCTGCGCCTGATCCAGAAGATCCGCGAGGAGCAGGGCACGACCTACAGCCCGGTCTCCGGCCACGACGCCTCCGACGCCATCCCGGGCTACGGCCTCTTCTCCGCGCAGATCCAGGCGCGGCCCGAGGCCCTGGCCGGCTTCCTGCGCGACGCGCAGGGCATCGCCGCCGATCTCGCCGCCCGGCCGATCGAGGCGGACGAATTGCAGCGCGCGCTCAGGCCGCGGTTGGAATCGCTCAACCGGCAGCGCAACGGCAATGCCTGGTGGCTGGGCGCGCTCGCCCGGATCCAGATTGTGCCGGCGGTGGCGGGCTCGATCGAATCGGTGGTCGCGGACTATTCGGCGATCACGCCGGCCGAGCTGCAGGCGGCGGCGCGCCGCTTCCTCGGCGCCGACCGGGCCTGGAAGCTGGTCGTCGCGCCGCGCGAGGGGGCGGCGGCGCCGGCGCAATGAGGCAATAGGGGACAGTTGCTCGCAACTGTCCCCGGCCTTGACCGGGCGGCGCGCCAAGTGCTTAGCGGTGGCATGACCGACAGCATCTCCGCCCGCCTCGCCGAGCTCGGCCTCCAGCTGCCCGAGCCCGCCGCGCCGATCGCCGCTTATGTGCCCGCCGTCGAGATTGGCGGCCTCCTCTACATTTCCGGTCAGCTCCCCTTCCGCACGGACGGTTCGCTGATCACCGGCCGGCTCGGCGAGGATTATGACGTCTGGCACGGCCAGGAGGCGGCGGAGCGCTGCGCGGTGATGCTGATCGCGCAGATGAAGAAGGCGCTCGGCTCGCTGGACCGGGTCGAGCGGATCGTGAAGCTCGGCGCCTTCGTGTCGTCGGACCCGCATTTCACCGACCAGCCCAAGGTCGCCAACGGCGCCTCGGAGCTGATGGAGAAGGTGTTCGGCGAGGCCGGCCGCCATGCGCGGAGCGCGGTCGGCGTGCCCTGCCTGCCGCTCGGCGCCGCCGTCGAGGTGGACGCGATTGTCGCCGTCAAGGGAGACTGAACTCAGGCAGCTGACGGCAAGGCCGTTCGCGCACCGCGGCCTGCACGGCCAGGGGCGGATCGAGAATAGCCGCGCCGCCTTCGCGGCCGCGATCGAGGCCCGCCACGGCATCGAGCTCGACGTGCAGGCCAGCGGCGACGGCCAGGCGATGGTCTTCCACGACGAGGAACTGGGCCGGCTCGCGACGGAGCAGGGCCTGGTCCGCGGCCGCGCCGCCGCCGATCTCGCGCGGATCCGGCTGCGCGACTCGGACGAGACCATCCCCACCTTGCCGGAAATCCTGGCGCTGATCGGCGGGCGGGCGCCTTTGCTGATCGAGGTGAAAGCGCCGGGCCGCGAGGTGGGCGCGCTCAGCCGAGCGGTGGCCGCGGCGCTGAAGGGCTATGAGGGCCATGTGGCGGTGATGAGCTTCAATCCCGAGGTCGGCCGCTGGTTCGCCAGGCACGATCCGGCGCGGCTGCGCGGGCTCGTCGTCACCGAGAAGGGGCGGAAATGGCGCGGCTGGCTGACCCGGCGGCTGGCGCTGTGGCGGAGCAAGGCGGATTTCCTCGCCTACGACATTCGCGATCTGCCCTCGGGCTTCGCGGAGAGCGCCCAGCGCCGCGGCCTGCGCGTGCTGACCTGGACGGTGCGGACGCTGACCGAGCGCGCCCGCGCCGCCGAACATGCCGACCAGATCATCTACGAGATGGCGCCGAGGCCGGCCGGATGAGCGGCGAGCCGGTCGTCGCGCGGATCGGCGACGGCATCGCCGAATTCGACGCCGGCGAATGGGACGCCTGCGCGGGCCCGGACGATCCCTTTCTCGGCCATGCCTTCCTCGCCGCGCTGGAGGACTCGGGCAGCGCCACCGCCGAGACGGGCTGGCGGCCGCTGCCGATCGCGATCGACGGGCCGGACGGGGCGCCGGCGGCGGTCATGCCGGCCTATCTCAAGAGCCACTCCCTCGGCGAATATGTGTTCGACCATGGCTGGGCGGATGCCTGGGAGCGGGCCGGCGGGGATTATTATCCGAAGCTGCAGATCGCCGTGCCTTTCACCCCGGTGCCCGGGCGGCGGCTGCTGGCGCGCGAGCCGGGGCTCGCGCCGGCGCTGATCGCGGTGGCGGAGAAACTGGTCGAGGCCAACGATCTCTCCTCCGCCCACGCCACCTTCGTCGCGCCGGCGCAGGTGCGCCTGTTCGAGCAGGCCGGCTGGCTGATCCGCGCCGACAGCCAGTTCCACTGGCTGAACGAGGGCTTCGAAAGCTTCGAGGATTTCCTCGCCACTCTGTCGTCGCGGCACCGCAAGGCGATCCGCAAGGAGCGGGCACGGGCGGTCGAGGGGCTGGAGATCGTCCACTTGACCGGCGCCGCGATCGAGGAGCGGCACTGGGACGCCTTCTGGCATTTCTACCAGGATACGGGCGCGCGCAAATGGGGCCATCCCTATCTGACCCGTGCCTTCTTCTCGTTGCTCGGCGAACGGCTGGCGGACCGGCTGCTGCTGATCATGGCGCTGCGGGACGGGCGGCCGATCGCCGGCGCGCTGAACGTGATCGGCGCGGAAGCGCTCTACGGCCGCTATTGGGGCGCGCTGGAAGAGGTGCCCTTCCTCCATTTCGAGCTCTGCTATTACCAGGCGATCGACGCCGCCATCGCCCGCGGCCTGGCCCGGGCCGAGGCGGGCGCGCAGGGCCAGCACAAACTGGCGCGCGGCTACCGCCCCGTGCCGACCTTCTCGGCGCACTACATCCGCGACGCGGGCTTCCGCCGCGCGGTGGCGGAGTTTTTGGAGCGAGAGCGCGCCGCCGTGGCGCACGAGATCGAGGCGCTGGGGGAGATGACGCCGTTTCGGCGGGGGTGAGTGTCGTCCTTGGCCACCTATATGCTAGTCAATCGGGGTTGTTCGAACCGGCGTCCTTGACAAAATGACAGTGACGACAGGTGATGAAACCGCAGCGGCAGCGACGGAGGCAGGTGCATGGGAAGCGCACTTGAAACGGCCTTTGACAGGGCAATGAAGGATATCTACGTCCGGGCCAAGAGCGAGGCTAAATATACCGCTTCAATATTTCACAGGATGTTGTGTGATCGGGGAGGCTTGGCGACGGCTAAGCAGCTGATAAACGATAGCACTCCGTCTGAAGGCTACACTGCGCTTTGGGAGAGAGGCAGGCTCGATCTCACAGTTGAGGCGGTCGTTACGAACAACGGCGCTTGGCATCCATTATTCGATAAGGAAGAGTTGGACAAAGCGCGCAAACGGCTCGCTGACTACGGATATCGTCCCAACTAAATCTGTCTCGCTGAGATTGCTCGGTTCTTTCGTGATCGGGCCGTGAAGCGTAACGTATCGCTGTTTGAGAAAGGGCAGGGAACGATGGCAAACCTACCGTACGTCACTGCTAGCGGGAATGTCACAAAAGCGCTCACGGCCATTGCCACAGCTGCAACGCCCCCAAGCGTCAGCCAGAACTTCGTAAAGACGATTCTTAAGATTCCGGGAGGCTCCGGCGATCAGATGACGTCTTTTTTGAAGAAGATCGGGTTTGCAAATTCGGATGGAACGCCAACCGATATATATAGGCGTTTTAGAAATGAGGCCACCAGAGGGAAGGCTGCAGCCGCTAGTCTCAAATTTGGCTATGCTTCACTTTACAAGCGGAATGAATTTTTACACGAGCTTTCTGACAAGGACCTGAAGGGGCTTATACTTGAAGAAACTGGACTTGCATCTGATTCAAGTGTTCCTGCCTGCGTTCTTTATTGCATCAAGGCTATAAAGGCATTTGCCGATTTTAGAGATGAAAGCGAAGGGGACGAGGGTTTGCAGGGCTCCACCACGGTGGCGACCGGCGTTACCCTGAGTCGTGAAGAGGCTGTGCATCATATCCCTCGTGCAAACAGCGCCGTCGGTCTAAGCTTGGGCTACAATATTCATCTCAATCTTCCAGCTACGACCGATATCGCGGTCTTCAACGCCATATTCAGAAGCCTAAAAGAGAATCTGCTGGACAGCTCCGATGGCGAAGGTTGACGACCACCTCCGATCGTTTGGGATGTCTGGCTTTCTTCTGACAGATGACCTTAGGAAGATCGAGACGAAATTCGGAATAGAGCTCGGCCACGTCCCGCCGACGTCAGCAGATTCATCACGATATTACCCGCAGTTCGATCAAGAGATCCGCGCGCAGGCGGCAGAAATGGCGGCTCATTACGAGCTATTTTATTGTCTAGAGCAATCGATTAGAGAATTAATTGTTACCACTCTCTTCGAGAAGTCGGGTGCCATTTGGTGGGGCTCCGGCACCGTTCCCGCAAAAATTGTCGAAGATGTGGCTGGTAGAATTCAGCGAGAGAAGGATAGCGGGTTTAGCCAGCGCTCTGATCGGGAAATCGACTATACGAACTTCGGTGAGCTATCCGTTATTATCACTTCTAATTGGGACGTATTCGGTGCGATTTTCTCCAGCAAGAGGGCCGTGGAGCGCATTATGAGCAGCCTTAATCTACTACGCGGTCCCATAGCACATTGTAGCCCGCTCGCACCTGATGAGGTTGATCGGCTTCTTCTCACCGTAAAGGATTGGTTCCGAAGCATGAGCTGAAGACGCTCCTCTGATTGGTCACTGCGGCACCAATCGCATCCATTTCGGATCAAATTGCGCTCGCAATGTAGGAGTTCATCTGTCTAAGCTGGGGATGACCGACGCATCCTCCCCCGACGCCGAGACCGGGCAAGGCCCCGTCCCGTCCGCCGCCCATGGCCAGTGCGAACATTGGGAACATTCGCGGTGCGAGCCCGCCTACGCCAGTGCGGCGAGGCCGCTGGAATATCTCACGCAAAGCATGTCCTGAGCGCCTGCAAGGCAGTCGAAGGGACGCGAAGGCGCAAAGAGGCCGCGAGGGCGGATTGGGTGCCGCCTTTCCGGCGAAGCCGGCATCATTCCACAGCTCTGGAGATCAGCCGCTTCGCGGGAGAAGGGCAGAAGCCCCTTCGCGGCTTCGCGTCTTTGCGTGAGGAAAAGCGGCCTTCGGCCGAGGCAAGGCTTTGGAGATTACCCCGGACGGCTCAGGCCGCGTGGCGGCGGTCGGCCATGTCGCTGAGCCAGGCGCGGGCCTGGCGCTGGGCCTCGGCGATCTCGCGGGCGGTCATGTCCTCGGCGACGTCCGCCCGGCATTCCTGCGCGGAGACATTGCCGTTGAGCGCGGCGAGGTTGAACCATTTGTGCGCTTCGATGAAGTCGATCTCGACGCCGCCGGTGCCGGTCGAATAGGCGACCCCGAGCTCATACAGTGCGTCAATGTCCCCCATGGCCGCATCGGCCATCCGGCTTTCGATCAGGAACATGCCGGCTTTCAGGCTGTTGGCCATAATCTGCCCCTTGCATCCAATTCCGGGGCCTGTGTCGCGCAGTCATGGTCAACAAATGGTTAACGCGCCGGCGCGGGCGTTAACTTATGCGCCTTTTCCCTCAGGCGGGGGTGACCGGGAGATTGTCGATCAGGCGCGTGCGGCCCATGCGCGCGGCGGCGAGCAGGCGGGCGGGACGGTCCAGCGCGGTCATCGGCGCGAGCGTCTCGGCATCGTGCAAGGCGACATAGTCGATCGCCTCGAAGCCCGCGCCCTCGAGCCGGGCCCGGGCCTTGTCCAGCGCCTCGGCGACGTCGCCGCCGGCCGCGATCGCCTGCGCCGCCTCGCCGAGCGCGCGCGGCAGGGTGCGGGCGGCGGCGCGCTCCTCCTCGGAGAGATAGGCGTTGCGCGAGGAGAGGGCGAGGCCGTCCGCGTCGCGCTGGGTGGGCACGCCGACGATCTCGACCGGGAGGCCCTGCTCGCGGACCATCTGCCGGATCACGGCGAGCTGCTGGTAATCCTTCTCGCCGAAGATGGCGACGTCGGGCCGGACCTGCGCGAACAGCCGGGCGACCACGGTGGCGACGCCGTCGAAATGGCCGGGCCGCGAGGCGCCGTCCAGGCCCTCGGCCGCCGAACCCGCCTTGACGGTCGCCTCCGGCCCGTCCGGATACATGGTCTCGACGTCCGGCGCCCAGAGGATGGCGACCCCGGCCGCGTCGAGCAACGCCGCGTCCGTGGCCTCGCGGCGCGGATAGACGGCGAGGTCCTCGGCCGGGCCGAACTGGGTCGGGTTCACGAAGATCGAGGCGACGACGGCGTCGCCACGCAGCTTCGCTTCCGCGACCAGGGCCATATGGCCGTCGTGGAGCGCGCCCATGGTCGGCACGAAGGCGATCGTGCCGGCCGCCTTCAGGGCGTCGATCTCGCGCTCAAGCGCATCGGCGTCACGGATGATTTGCACCGCCTCAAGGGCTCCGATAGAGGATTTGGGGAAGGCGGGTCCCTAGCGGGTCGCCGCGACAAGAATCAAGTCTCCGGGGTTACGCTTTCATGGCTGGCAGCGCGCCGCACGTCATCACCTTCGCGAACGAGAAAGGCGGCACCGGCAAGTCGACGACCGCCGTCCATGCCGCCGTGGCCCTCGCCGCGCAGGGCAAAAGGGTCGCCGCGCTCGATCTGGACAGCCGCCAGCGCACGCTCGGCCGCTATCTGGACAACCGCCTCGCCACCGTCCGCCGGCTCGGGCTGGACCTGCCCATGCCGGCGCACGACACGTTCGATCCCGACAAGGGCGAGGCCTTCGAGGCCGCGCTGGAGCGGATCGGCGCGGCGGCGGATTTCCTGATCGTCGACACGCCGGGCCGCGACGACGCTCATGCCCGCGAGGCGATCGTCCGCGCCGACACTTTGGTCACGCCGATCAACGACAGCTTCGTCGATCTCGACCTGATCGGCGAGGTGGACGCGGAGACCTATCGCGTGCGCCGGCCGAGTTTCTATGCGGAGCTGGTCTGGAACAGCCGCACCCAGCGCGCCAAGACCCACGGCGCGAGCGTCGACTGGGTCGTCCTGCGCAACCGCATGCAGCATATCGAGGCGCGCAACATGCGCCGGGTCGGCGAGGCGATGAACGAGCTGTCGCGCCGCGTCGGCTTCCGCATCATCCCGGGGCTCGGCGAGCGCGTCATCTATCGCGAGCTCTTCCCCAAGGGCCTGACCCTGCTCGACCTGCAGGCGATCGGCGAGGTCGGCCTCGCCCATATCGCCGCCCGGCAGGAACTGCGCGAGATGATCGCCGGCCTCGCCCTGCCCGAGCCCGGCGCGGTACAGGCGCGCGGCGCGGCGCTGGCGGGCTGAGGACCGGCCATGGGCCTCTTGCTGAAGCTGGTCATCGCCCTGGTCATCGCGGGCATGATCTACAGCTTCTTCCGGCGCAGCCTCGTCTCCGGCGGGCGGATGCGCTCCAGCGAGGCGCGCGAATTGCTGAACCTGGAGGTGGGCGCGACGGCGGACGACATCCGCGCCGCGCACCGGCGGATGATCGCCCGGGTCCATCCCGATGCCGGCGGGTCCGACGGCCTCGCCACCCGCGTCAATGCGGCGCGCGACACCTTGCTGGCCGAGCTGAAGCGCCGGTCCTGAACGGAGTGTTCCTGTGAGTCACCAATTCAACCCGACGAGCCTGCGCGAATATGACATTCGCGGGGTGATCGGGAAAACCCTCGGCCCCGACGACGCCTATGCGGTCGGGCGCAGCTTCGGCACCCTGCTGCGCCGCGCCGGCGGGGCGAAGGTCGCGGTCGGCCGCGACGGCCGGGCCAGCTCGCCCGAGCTGCAGGCGATGCTGATCCGCGGCCTGACGGAAAGCGGCGTGGACGTGGTCCGGGTCGGGCTCGGGCCGACGCCGATGCTCTATTTCGCCGCGGCCGAGCTGGCCGTGGACGGCGGCATCATGATCACCGGCAGCCACAATCCGGCCGATTATAACGGCTTCAAGATGGTCTTCCGGGGCAGCGCCTTCTTCGGCGCCGACATCAAGGGCCTCGGCGCCATGGCCGCGGCGGGCGACTGGGACGAGGGCGCGGGCCGGGTCACCGACGAATCGGTCGAGGACCGTTATGTCGAGCGGCTGCTCAAGGGCTTCGACGGCGGCGCCTTCCGGATCGGCTGGGACGCGGGCAATGGCGCGGCCGGGCCGGCGCTGGAGAAGCTGATCGCGCGCCTGCCCGGCGAGCATCACGCGCTCTACACCAATGTCGACGCGCGTTTCCCCAACCATCATCCGGACCCGACCGAGGAGGCCAATCTCGCCGACCTCAAGGCGCTGGTGGCGGAGAAGCAGCTGAGCTTCGGCATCGCCTTCGACGGCGACGGCGACCGGATCGGCGCGGTGGACGGCGAGGGACGCGTGGTCTGGGGCGACCAGCTGCTCGCCATCCTGGCCGAGCCGGTGCTGCGCGACGTGCCCGGCGCGACGATCATCGCCGACGTGAAGGCGAGCCAGACGCTCTACGACCGGATCGCCGCGCTCGGCGGCACGCCGCTCATGTGGAAGACCGGGCACAGCCTGATCAAGTCGAAGATGAAGGAGACGGGCGCCCCGCTCGCGGGCGAGATGAGCGGCCACATCTTCTTCGCGCACGATTATTACGGCTTCGACGACGCGCTCTACGCGGCGGTGCGGCTGATCCGCGCGGTCACCGAGCTTGGCGGCTCGCTGACCGCCCTGCGCGCGGCCATGCCGGACGTGGTCAACACGCCGGAGCTCCGCTTTCAGGTCGACGAGAGCCGCAAGTTCGCGGTGGTCGACGAGGTGCTCGAGCGGCTGGCGGCGGACGGCGCCGCGGTCGACCGCACCGACGGCGCCCGGGTCAACACGCCCGACGGCTGGTGGCTGCTGCGCGCCTCGAACACCCAGGACGTGCTCGTCGCCCGCGCCGAGGCGAAGGACGAAGCGGGGCTGGCGCGGCTGGTCGCGCAGATCGACGCCCAGCTCGCTTTGTCCGGCGTCGCGCGCGGTCCGCAGGCGGGGCATTGATGTCCAGGCTCCGCCTCGAGCCTCTGACCTTCTGCCTCTGCTGGGTGCTGCTCGCGGTGGTCGCGAGCGTGCTCGGCGGCACCTGGGCGGGGCTGGCGATCGGGCTCGGCCTGCTGCTCGTGCTGATGCCGGCCAGCACCTTCATCCTCACCCGCTACGAGGACGAGAAATTGGAGCGGCAGGTGCGCTGGGGAATCCTGGTGATCGCCGGCCTGCTGCTGGCGATCTGGCTGAGGAGCTGAGGCTTGGCGGCGGGCGATGGCCGCAAGGGCTGCCTGATGGTCGCCGCCATCCCGCTCGTCATCCTGTTCGCGATCTTCAACTTCGTCTTCGTGTTCCTGCCGCTGCTGATCGTCGTGAAGCTCCGCCGGCTGCTCGGGCGGCCGAAGCGGCCCTAATCGTCCTCGTCCTCATAGCCGACCAGGTTCAGCTCGCGCGCCTTGATCTGGCGGGTCATGCACCAGTGCTTCAGCGCCTCCTCGCGGCCGTGGGTGATCCAGACCTCGCGCGGCGCCAGCTCGCGGATCGTCTCGGTCAGCTCGTCCCAGTCGGCATGGTCGGAGACGATCAGCGGCATCTCGACGAGCTGCTGCCGGGCGCGCTGGCGCACCCGCATCCAGCCTGACGCCATGGCGGTGATCGGATCGGGCAGGCGGCGCGACCAGCGGTCGTTGAGCTGGCCGGGCGGGGCGATGACGATATGGCCCTTCATCGCCTCCCGGGGCACGCCGGTGGCCGGGCGGAGTTCGCCGAGCGGCACGCCGAGCTCCTCGTAGAGCGCGCAGAGCCGCTGGAGGGCGCCGTGAATGTAGATCGGCTCGTGATGGCCGCGGCCGCGCATCTCCATGATCAGCCGCTGCGCCTTGCCCAGCGCATAGGCGCCGACCAGGATGCAGCGGTCCGGATTGTCGCGCAGCCGCCGGAGCAGCCGGTCGATCTCGCCGCTGGTGGCGGGATGGCGGAAGACCGGCAGGCCGAAGGTCGCCTCGGTGATGAAGATGTCGCAGGGCACCGGCTCGAACGGCGCGCAGGTCGGATCCGCCCGGCGCTTATAGTCGCCCGACACGACGATCTTCTCGCCGGCATGGTCGAGCACGATCTGGGCGGAGCCGAGGACATGGCCGGCGGGGACGAAGCTGACGTCCACCTCGCCGAGGCGGATGGTCTCGCCATAAGCGACCTCCGTGCCGTTCTGCGGGCCGTAGCGGACGCCCATGATCGCCAGCGTCTCCGGCGTCGCGAACACCCTCGAGTGGCCGCCGCGCGCATGATCGGCATGGCCGTGGGTGACCAGGGCGGTCGGTCTGGGCTGCGAGGGATCGATCCAGGCATCGGCCGGCTTCACGTAAATGCCTTCGGGGAAAGGCTTCACCCAGGAACCGAGACGCGCCATGGGACCTATATGGCCGTGATGCCCCAAGGTTCCCAGACTCTCCCCGCGCCGATCGCCGACTGGTTCGCGGCGAAGGGCTGGGCGCCGCGCCGGCACCAGCTGGAGATGCTGGCCGCCGCGCGGGCCGGGCGGAGCGCCCTGCTGGTGGCGCCGACCGGTTCCGGCAAGACCCTTGCGGGGTTCCTGCCGACGCTGAGCGAACTGGTCGAGCAGCCGACGGACGGGCTGCACACCCTCTATATCTCGCCGCTCAAGGCGCTGGCGGTGGACGTGCAGCGCAACCTGCTGACCCCGATCGCGGAGATGGCGCTGCCGATCCGGGTGGAGACGCGGACCGGGGACACGCCGGCCGACCGCAAGGCGCGCCAGCGGGTGCGGCCGCCGCAGATCCTGCTGACCACCCCGGAAAGCCTGTCGCTCCTGCTCAGCCACGAGGACAGCCTGCTGTTGTTCAGGGGGCTGCGGACGGTGGTGATGGACGAGATCCACGCCTTCGCCACCGGCAAGCGCGGCGACCTGCTGGCGCTGGCGCTGGCCCGGCTGCAGATGCTGGCGCCGGAGCTGCGCCGCGTCGGCCTCTCGGCGACCGTCGCCGATCCCGAGGCCTTCCAGGGCTGGCTGGCCCCGCATGGCGATGCGGAGCTGGTGGATGTCGTGCAGGGCGATCCCGGCGCCGAGGCCGAGATCGCGATCATGCTGCCCGAGGACGAGCGCATTCCCTGGTCGGGCCATTCGGGCCGCTGGGCGGCGCAGAACGTGATGCGGGAGATCGAGCGGCACAAGACGACTTTGGTCTTCTGCAACACGCGCAGCCTGGCCGAGCTGATCTTCCAGGACCTCTGGGTGGTGAACGACCAGAACCTGCCGATCGGCATCCATCACGGCTCGCTCTCGCTGGAGGCGCGGCGCAAGGTCGAGGCGGCGATGGCGGCGGGCAGATTGCGCGGGCTGGTCTGCACCGCCAGCCTCGATCTCGGCGTCGACTGGGGCGATGTCGACCTCGTCATCCAGATGGGCGCGCCCAAGGGCAGCTCGCGGCTGCTGCAGCGGATCGGCCGGGCCAATCACCGGCTGGACGAGCCGAGCGAGGCGATCCTCGTCCCCGGCAACCGCTTCGAATATCTGGAGGCGCGGGCCGCTCTGGACGCGATCGACCAGGGCGAGCTGGATCCGGAAATCTTCCGTCCCGGCGCGCTCGACGTGCTCGCCCAGCACCTCATGGCCTGCGCCTGCGCCGGGCCTTTCCGCGAAGGGGAGATGCTGGCGGAGGTGCGCGGCGCCGCGCCTTATGCCGGCCTGTCGGAGGAGCTGTTCCGGCAGGTGCTCTCCTATATCGAGAGCGGCGGCTACGCGCTCAGGGCCTATGACAAGTTCAAGCGGCTCACCCATGACGGGGACCTGTGGCGCGTCTCCCATCCGCGCTTCATCCAGCAGCACCGGATGAATGCCGGGATCATCGTCGACGCGGCGCTTTACGACGTCCGCTTTCGCGGCGGCCGCAAGCTGGGCACGGTGGAGGAGGGCTTTGCCTCCACGCTGGCGCCCGGCGACACCTTCTTCTTCGCCGGGCTGGTGCTCGAGGTGGAGAAGATCGACGGCACCGAGCTGACCGTCCGGGCGACCACCAAATCGGCGCGCATCCCGACCTATGTCGGCGCGCGCATGGCGATGACGACCAATCTCGCGGATCGGGTCCGCCATTTCCTGTTCGACCGCAGCCAGTGGCCCCGCTTCCCGGACGACGTGCGCGACTGGCTCAATGTGCAGGATTACCGCTCCCGCCTGCCGGCGCCGGACGAATTGCTGGTGGAGACGTTCCCGCACGAGGGGCGCCATTATATGGTGGCCTACAGCTTCGAGGGCTGGAACGCCCACCAGTCCCTCGGCATGCTGATCACCAAGCGGATGGAGACGGCCGGGCTCAAGCCCCTGGGCTTCGTGTCGAACGATTATGCGCTCGCCTGCTACAGCCTCGATCCGGTGCTGGATCCGGCGCCCTTCTTTTCGGCCGACATTCTCGAACATGAGTTCGTCGACTGGGTGCAGAGTTCGCACCTGCTGAAGCGGGCGTTCCGCGAGGTGGCGGTGATCGGCGGGCTGGTCGAGCGCCATCATCCCGGCAAGCGCAAGTCGGGACGCCAGGTGAGCTTCTCCACCGATCTGATCTACGACGTGCTCAGGCGCTACGAGCCCGACCACCTCCTGCTCAAGGCCGCCTGGCAGGATGCGAGAACCCGGCTCACCGACGTCGGCCGCCTCGCCAATCTGCTCGACCGCGCGCAGGGCACGATGGTGCATGTGACGCTCGACCGGGTCTCGCCGATGGCGGTGCCGGTGCTGGTGATCATCGGCCGCGAGCGCACCGCGCAGGGCACGGCGGACGACAGCCTGCTGATCGAGGCGGAAAGCCTCGCCGAAATCGCGATGCGGGTGGACTGACGCTCAAAATTTCGCGCCGAGGCCGATGCTCCAGATCGCTTCCCGCGGCGCCAGATCCTCGCGCCGGCCGCGGACGTAGCTGAGGTCGAGCGAGAAGAACTTGTTCTTGTCGAAGGCGACCGAAAGGACCGAGCGGAACTGGCTCAGCGTATCGGGACTGCCTTCAAGGGCGTGCAGGAATGTCTCCGACAGGTTCAGCTCCAGAGGCAGCCAGTCCAGGTTGCTGATCAGGCTGAGGCCGACGCTGCCGCCGATCCGCACAAAATCCCGGCTGTCCTCGGGCAGGCGGGTGCCGCGGCGGACGAAATTGCCGACGTTCATGCGGAGATCGGCGCGCGGCATGATCGAGACGATATTGTCGAGGATCGGGACCGGCCGGTTGATCGGGATGTTGCCCAGCGGCAGCGTCCCCACCGGCATATAGGTCAGATAGCCGGTGATCGTCTCGCTATCGTCGCCCCGGTTGGCGGCATATTCGGGGCGGGCCACGAACCAGTGGGAGACCGAGCCGCTCTCGTTCATCAGGCGATAGGCGAAAGCGGCGCCGAACCGGTAGATGTCGAGCGTGCTCTCCCGCGCCTGGCCGTCCTTCCGCGACGTGTTCAGGCCGACGCCGAAATAGGGGACGATCTGGCCGCGACGCTCCTCGAACTCCAGCGCCACGCCCAGCACCGCGGTGACCTTGAAGGTCTCCTTGTTGGCCTCGTCATCGTCGGTGAAGGAGAGGCTCGCCCGCTCGAGCGCGGCGAACCAGCGGTCGCCGCGCGGGAAATGGATGCCTTCACCGAGACCGCGCAGGCGGATCGGCAGGGTGTTCACGTCGAACGGCACCGGTGGCAGAGCGGGCGCCGCGGCGATCGCCTCGCCCTGGTTGGTGCGGACGCAGCGCAGGCTGTGGCGGGCGTCGGTGAGATAGGCGGCGTAGTCGAGCGTCCGCTCCACCGCGCTGAAGGCGGGATCCGGATTGGCGAGCAGGAAGCGGAGCGCATGCCGCGCCTCCGCGAGACGGGCGGCGTCCGTGGCCGTGCATTTGGGGGTAGCGCCTGCGGCCGCGGGCGGCGCGTCGGCAGGCGAATCGCAGAAGCTCTCGTCAACGAGGATCCGGACCGCCGGTGTCAGGCTTTCAAACCCCTCCCGGTGCAGCGTCGCCCAGCGTTCGGGGTTGCGGCTGACCCGGGCCGCGTCGAGCAGGTAGATGGCGAGCCGCTCCTTGTCGACGACCTGCAGCTCGTTGCAGACGTCGGCTTGGCCCGGATTGGCCGCGAGGGCCTGCGCCTGCGCGCCGAGGAGGAGGGCGGCAAGCAGTCGATGGCGGGCTAGCATCCCTCAAATCCTATTTGGTGCGGGTTTCGATGGACGCCATGAGCGCGGCCACGCTCTGCTTGAGCGCCCCAGTCCGGAACTTGGCATCGTAGGTGAAGAGATAGGAGGGGGTCTGGAGGTTCAGGCAGCGCTTCACCGATCTCAGGAAGTTGTCGATCGTCGTATCGTCGTAACGATAAGGTGGATCGCCCATGACATAGTCCGGTCGGTCCGTCGGCATGCCGTCCCGCCTTAGTCGCGCAATTGTACAGTCGTAGACCGCCTGACTCTTGCTCAGCCGAGTCGCCATATTTCTTCCCCGTTACTGGATCGTAACGGAATTTGTTGCGGCGCGCCAGTGCGCAATGTCGGCCTGTCGCCGTTTTACTAGGAAATCCCGGCGCGAGCGGCGTGCCGCCCGCGCGCGTCAGATGAAGAAGCCGGTCTGGCCCGACAGGTCCTCGAGGGTCGAGCCCGCCAGCGCGAAGACATAATCCTCGCCCTCCTGGTAGCCGGCGACGCCATTGGCATCGACGATCAGGAAGACGGTGCCGGCCAGATCGCCCGCGTCGGGCGCGTAGAGGGCGGCCTTGCCAGCGCCGAGCCCGGACAGAGCGGCGGCGAGATCGGTGTCGAAGCTGCCGGTGGAGAGCGTCCCGCCGGCGATGGCGGCGTCGAAGCCGGAGACGGTGACCTCGAGGTCGATCTTGTCCGCGGTGGGATCGAAATCGGCGATCACGTCATAATCGGCGCCGCTGCTGTGGGCGGCGTCGTAATAGACGAAGGTGTCGCGGCCGCCGCCGCCGCTCAGCACGTCGGCGCCGCCGAAGCCGTAGATCCGGTCGTCGCCCGCGCCGCCGATGAACATGTCGCCGGCGTCGCTGCCGAAGAAGAGATAGGCGCCGTCTTTCTCGGCGCTGCCGTCGAACAGGACGTGATTGTCGTCCTTCAGCGGCATCGCGTTGACGGTGAGGAGCCCGCCCGCGGCGACGGCATCGTCGCTCGCGATCAGATTATAGTCGTTGCCGGCGTGGAAGATGACCTGCTCGATATAGGAGGGGACGGTGAAGTCGAAGCCCGCCGAATAGTCGCCGTCCAGCTCCAGCGTGTCGTTGGCGCCCGCGAACATCTCCGGATAGTCGCCGGGGCCGCCCTGCATGAGCGTCTTGTTGCGGTTGTCGATGACCAGGCCGGTCTGGATGTCGCCGAGCAAGGTGTAGGGCGAGGCCAGATCGAGCCGGGCGAAGGGCGAGGCCGGGCCGCCGGCGACCTGGGTCGGCACGATGCCGTTGATGAAGACGCTGGTGCGGCGGCCGTCATTGTCGCCGACCAGATTGGCGCCGCCGGTGGCGTCCTGCGGCGCCGGCGCGACGACGGAGAGAATCTCCTCGACCGCGGCGCGGGCCACGTCGATCGCGGACGCCGGCGTCGGCGCGGCGAGGTCGAGAGCCGGCGCCGGAGCGGCGGCCAGATCATGCTCGAGCACCATGGCGGCGGCGACATCGGCCTGCTGGCCGGCGGCCGGCAGGACCGGGAGGGTGACGCCGCGGGTCGGTGGATCGCGGTCCAGGATGCTCTCGAGCTGCTGGATCAGCCGGCCCTCGCCGAGCCGGTCGCCCAGCGGACTGGCAAGGAGCGCCTCACGGAGTTCCGCGAAGGTGGTCGGTCCGTTCGGGCCGAAAAGCCTGAGCCACAAAGGTCGCGCCACGTCGAATCCGTCCCCCAAAAAACGTTTGTCGACAGAGCGCTACCACAAGCGAAAAGACCCGTCCACATTGCGGAGCGGGCGCCCGGTGCCTATGGGCGGGACGATGGACGTGAGCGTCGAGATCCATTGCGCGCAATGCGGCAGCGCCAATTACAGCCTGCCGGCGGGCGGCGCGGACTCGGACGTGCTGCTCTGCAACGATTGCGGCGCGGCCCAGGGCTCGCTCGCCGAGCTCAAGGCGGCGCTCCTGGACAAAGTCGTCGCGCAGTCCGCCGAGGTGCTGCGGCGCGAGGCCGAGGCCCTGCGCGGGACGCCGCCGCGCGGCTGACGCATTGACGGCGGGGGCGCGGGGGCGCCAGAACGCGGCCATGCGCATGCTCACCCTCCCCCTGATGGCGCTCCTGCTCGCCAGCCCGATCGCCGCCCAGCGTTCCGCCCCCCAGCAGCAGCCGCGAATCGGCGCCCGGGACCGGGCCGCGCACGAGCGGATGATCGTCATCGACACCCATCTCGACATCCCCTCGCGCTTCGACGACGGCCGCTGGGATTTCGGCCAGCGCCATGTCTATGCGGAGGATCTGAGCCAGGTCGATCTGCCGCGGATGCGCGAGGGCGGGCTCGATGGCGGCTTCTTCGTCATCTACACCGCGCAGGGGCCGCTGACCGAGGAAGGCTATCGCGACGCCCGCGACCGCGCCTTGGTCCGCGCCGCCGCCATCCACCGCGTGATCGGCGAGAACCGGGCGCAGCTCAGCCTCGCGCTCACCGCCGACGATGCCGAACGGCTGGCCCGGCAGGGACGGCGCTTCGCCTTCATCTCGATGGAGAATGGCTGGCCGCTCGGCGAGGATCTGTCGCTGCTGGCCACCTTCCACCGGCTCGGCCTGCGCATGGCGGGCCCGGTGCACAGCCGCACCAACCAGCTCGCCGATTCGGCGACGGGCGAGGCGCGCTGGCGCGGGCTCAGCCCGCTCGGGCGGCGCTGGGTGGCGGAGATGAACCGGCTCGGCATCATCATCGACGCCAGCCATTCCTCCGACGCGACCCTGGACGACATGCTGCGGCTTTCGCGCGTGCCGATCGTCCTCTCCCATTCCGGGCCCAAGGCGATCTTCGAGCATCGCCGCAACCTGGACGACGAGCGGATGCGGCGGGTCGCCGCGCAGGGCGGCGTCATGTTCATGAACTCGATCTTCCTGGTCCAGCATGATGGCTCCGCCGAGCGGGACGCGATCAATGCGCGGCACGAGCGCTGGGCCCAGCTCGGCCCGGCCGAGCGGCGCCAGCTCATGGCCGACACCGCCGCGCTGAACCGCCAGCGCCCCTATACGACCGCCGATTTCGACCTCTACATGCGCGCCTTGCTGCATGCGATCCGGGTGATGGGCATCGACCATGTCGGGCTCGGCGCGGACTGGGACGGCGGCGGCGGCGTGATCGGCATGGACGACATCACCGCCTTGCCGCGGATCACCGCCCGCCTCAGGCGCGAGGGCTTTTCCGAGGCCGACATCGCCAAGGTGATGGGCGGCAATCTGCTGCGCGTCATGCGCCAGGTCGAGGCCGGGGCGGCGCCCGCGCCCGCGCCGGCGCGCTAGGCCCTTTCCTTTGCCGCCGCCCCGGGTCTAGGCTCGCGGCGGGCGGGGAAGTTTTGGAAGGTGCTCGAGCGCTCCATGGACCGCGTCCCCCCTCAGCCCGATCCCGCGCGGCCGACGCATATCCCGGCCCGGGCCTATGACTGGGCGAAGACGCCGTTCGGGCCGGTCGAAAGCTGGCCGCCGAGCCTGCGCACCGCCGCCTCGATGGTGCTCGGCTCGACCCTGCCCATGTTCCTCGGCTGGGGCCCGGATTTCCTGCTGCTCTACAATGACGGCTATGCCGAGATCCTCGGCGACCGCCATCCCTGCCAGGGGCGGCCGGTGCGCGAGATCTGGACCGACGCCTGGGAGCGGATCGAGCCCGCCGCCCGCCGCGCCATGGCCGGGGAGACGCTGTTCTTCGAATCCGAGCCGCGGACGCTGAAGCGCGGCGGCCAGGAGGAGACGGTCTGGCTGACCTTCTCCTACACGCCGGTGCTCGACGAACATGGCGTGGCCGCGGGCGTGTTCGGCACGATCAGCGCGGTCAATCGCGACGGCTCCGCCGAGGAGCGGCTCCGCGAGAGCGAGGAGCGGTTCCGGCTGATCGCGGATTCGGCGCCGGTGCCGATCTGGGTGACCCGGCTGGACCGCAGCCGCGGCTTCGTGAACCGCGCCTATGCCGATTTCATGGCGGGCACCTATGAGGAAGCGCTGAACCTCGACTGGCGGCAGATCATCCACCCCGAGGACCAGGCCAGGGTGGTCGCCGAATCCCTGGCCGGGGAAGCGAGCCTGCAGACCTTCGTGCTGGAGGCGCGCTTCCGCCGCGGCGACGGCGAGTGGCGCTGGCTCCGCTCCATCTCGCAGCCGCGCTGGGGGCCGAGCGGCGAGCATATCGGCTTCATCGGCGTCGCCCACGACATCAACGAATGGAAGCTCGGCACCGAGGCGCTGGAGGCGAAGGTCGCCGAGCGCACGGCGGACCTGCGCGCGGCCCTTGACCGCCTGCAGGCCGAGGTCGGCGAGCGCGAGCGGGCCGAGGAGGCGCTTCGTCAGGCGCAGAAGATGGAAGCGGTGGGCCAGCTGACCGGGGGCATCGCGCACGATTTCAACAATCTGCTCACGCCCGTGATCGGCGGCCTCGAGATCATCGGCCGCTCGCTCGACGACCCGCGCCTGAAGCGGGCCGCCGACGCGGCGCTGGATTCGGCGCGGCGCGGCGCGAAGCTGACCTCGCAATTGCTCGCCTTCAGCCGCATCCAGCGGATCCGCATGGCCCCGGTCGCCGTCAATCGCGTGATCGACAATATGCGCCTGATGCTCCGCCACAGCATCGGCAGCGCCATCACCATCCACACCGAGCTCGGCGCCGGGGCCGACCGGGCGCTCTGCGACGAGAATCAGCTCGAAAATGCGCTTCTCAATCTCGCGATCAACGCGCGCGACGCCATGCCGGACGGCGGCACGCTGACCATCGCCACCGGCCTCGTCGCGGAGACGGAGGGGCCGGAGCTGGCGCCGGGCGACTATGTCTGCATCACCATCGCCGATACCGGCACGGGCATGGCGCCCGACGTGCTTGCCCGCGCGACCGAGCCTTTCTTCTCCACCAAGCCGCTCGGCAAGGGCACCGGCCTCGGCCTCGCCCAGGTCTATGGCATCGTCCGCCAGTCCGGCGGCACGCTGAGGATCGACAGCGAGGAAGGGATCGGCACGGTCGTGCGGCTGCTCCTGCCCCGCGCCGCCGCGGGCGCGGAGGAGGCGGCCGCCGGCCGGACGGACGCGGCCGCGCCAGCCCAGGGCATGGGCGCGCGGCTGATGGTGGTCGACGACGACGAGGATGTGCGCGAATTCCTCGCCGACGCGCTGATGAGCCTCGGCCACCGCGTCGAGAGTCTGCCCGACGCCGAGGCGGCGCTGGCGGCGCTGGGCGACGGCGCGCCGGATCTGCTGCTGGTCGATTTCGCCATGCCCGGGATGAACGGCGCCGAGCTGGCCTGCGCGGCGCGGGAGCTGCACCCGGCCCTGCCGATCGTCTTCGTCACCGGCTTCGCCGAGACCGACCAGCTCGAAGGCGCGCTCGGGCCCGGCGCGCCGGTGCTGCGCAAGCCCTTCGGCATGGACGAGCTCGCCGCGGTCGTGGCGGCGAACCTGCCGCGGTCTTGAAGGCGAAAACGCCTTTCCTAGATTGCTGCCGTCGGAACGCCTGAGTTCGGGTTCTGGCCTGTTCCCAGCGGGTTGGCCATGCCGGCAGCCCGCCTTTCCAATGTTGCTCAATGGAGGACATGACATGCGTGCCTATGACTTCACCCCCTTCCGCCGCTCGACCGTCGGCTTCGACCGGCTCTTCGATTTCCTGGAGAGCGCCGGCCGCGCCGAGCAGGACAATTATCCGCCTTTCGACATCGAGAAGCTCAGTGATGACACCTATCGCATCACGCTCGCGGTGGCGGGCTTCAAGCGGGACGAGATCGAGATCGTCGCCCACCAGAACATGCTGACCGTCACCGGCCGCCGCGCCGAGCAGAAGGGCCGAGACGGCTCCTATCTGCACATGGGCATCGCGAATCGAGCCTTTGAGCGCCGCTTCGAGCTCGCCGACTTCGTGCGCGTCACCGGCGCCGATCTCGCCGACGGCCTGCTCATCATCGAGCTGGCCCGCGAGATCCCCGAGGCGATGAAGCCGCGCCGCATCGCGATCGGCGGTGAGGCGCCGGCGACCCTCCAGGCCGCGCCCGCCGGGAGCGAGGCGAAGGCCTCAGAGGCGGCTGCCGCCTAAACCACGGGTTAACGCCAGCCCTGTCCGGCGCCGGTTTGTTCCGGCGCCGGACTCATTCGTCGCAGGATTCGTTCGCTTCGTGGGATTTGGCTCGCGAATTCACCGGCCGTTTAGGAGTGGGACGCCAGATCGGCTGCCTGCGCTGCCGGCGCACCCATATCAGAAAGCGAAATCGTCGTGACCGTCCTGAAGAAGCTCCAGCACCCCCTCGCCCTCGTCTTCCAGGGCTTCATTCTGGGCGGCGTGCTCTTCTGGACGACGCAGGGCGAGGCCGCCGCGCCCGCGAGTGCCGCCGCGCCGGTCGCGCAGAGCTTTTCCGCCAACTGACGCTTGAACGGCGCCGCGCCGCCGCCTTATAGCGGGGCATGGTTCGCTTTTCGTTCTGTGGTCACGAGCTGATGGCGCTGCCCCAGGGCGCGCTCTTCTGGCCGGCGCGCCGCGCTCTGCTCGTCGCCGATCTCCATCTCGAGAAAGCGAGCTGGTTCGCCAAAGGCGGGCAGATGCTGCCGCCTTATGACAGCATCGCCACGCTCGCCGACCTGACCGCCATCGTCGCGGCGACCGAGGCGGCCGAAATCTGGTGCCTGGGCGACAGCTTCCACGACAAGGCCGGGTGCGACCGGCTGCCGGAGCAGGCGCGGAGCATGCTCATCGCGCTCACCGCCGGGACGCGCTGGACCTGGATCACCGGCAATCACGATCCGGGCTTCGCCGACCATTGCGGCGGCGAGATCGTCGACGAGGCGGAGGTGGACGGGCTGCTGCTCCGCCACGAGGCCGAGCTGGGCGAGGCCCGGCCCGAGCTGTCCGGCCATTTCCACCCGAAGCTCCGCATCACGCTGCGCGGCCGGCTGGTCTCGCGGCGCTGTTTCGTGGCGACGGCGCGCAAGCTGATCCTGCCCGCCTTCGGCGCCTTGACCGGCGGGCTCGACGCCCATCATCCGGAGATCGTCCGCGCGGTCGGGCCGGGCGCCCAGGCCCTGGTGCCGGTGCGCGACCGGCTGCTCCGCTTTCCGATCGCGGCCTAGAAATTCCTCCCCTCGATTTTGAGGGGAGGGGGACCGCGCGGAGCGCGGTGGAGGGGCGTGAGCGAAGCGCGCGTTCTTAGAATATCGGGACATCGGCCCTACGTGCCGCCCCTCCACCACCCTGCGGGTGGTCCCCCTCCCCCGCTTCGCCGGGGAGGATTTTTCAGGCGACCCGGAAGGTCAGCGCGACGCCGTTCATGCAATAGCGCAGGCCGGTCGGGCGCGGGCCGTCGTTGAAGACATGGCCGAGATGGCCGCCGCAGCGGGAACAGAGCACCTCGGTGCGGCGCATGCCGAGGCTGTTGTCCGGGCGCTCCGCCACCGCGCGGGGCAGCGGGCGCCAGAAGCTGGGCCAGCCGGTGCCGCTGTCGAACTTGGTCGTCGAGGCGAAGAGCGGCTGGTTGCAGCCCGCGCAGTGGAAGGTGCCGCGGCGATGCTCCCGGTTCAGCGGGCTGGTGCCGGCGCGCTCGGTCGCGCCCTGGCGGAGCACGCTATATTGCTGGGCGGAGAGCCGCGCCCGCCACTGGGCGTCGGTCAGCCGGAACGGCCAGGGCCCGGGCGGCGGCGGCGTCGCCTCGGCATCGCCCTGATTGCCGGGAAAGGTGACCGCCACGCCGACCACCATCGCGGCGCCGCCGAAGGCCAGAAAAGCGCGTCTGTCCAATTGCATAGCGCGTCCTATGAGCCGTTCGACCTTAACCGCGCCGGAACGAGACCGCGCACCGCATTGCCGATCAGGAAGCCGTGCGCGAGGTCCGCCGGCTTCAGGTCCGCCTCGACCGCGCGGCCCTCCTCGAGCAGCCGCGCGCGCAGAATCCCCGGCAGCAGGCCGCGCGCGAGCGGCGGCGTCGCCAGCCGGCCGCCGCGCGCGACGAAGAGGGTGGTGAAGCTGCCCTCGGTCAGGAAACCGTCGGCGTCGCGGAACAGGATCTCGAACGTGCCGGCGGCGACGCGGGCCTCGTCGTAAAAGGCGCGGTCGCTGGTCTTGTGGCGGAGCCGGAAGTCGTCGGGATCGACGGGCAGTGGCGCCAGCGCGACCTCGACCGGCGTTTCCGGCGCGGGCGGGAGCGGCCTGAGCTCGATCGCCAGGGCGCCGCTCCGTCCGAGCCGCAGCCGGATCCTGCTCGGCCCGGCGCGGAAGGTCGCCGCCTGCAGCTCGTTGCGCGCCTCATGCCGGTCGAAGGGGAAATCGAGCGTCTCCGCCGAGGCCTTCATGCGGGCGAGATGCCGGTCCAGCTCGAGCACGCCGTCGAGCGGATCGAAGCGCATCGTCTCGATGAGGTCGAACCGCCGTTCCGTCTGCACAAAAAGTCCCTTCGCCAGGCATTCGCGCCATTCGGCGCCCGCCTCGCTGTCCGCAACGATGCCGGAGCCGAGCCCCAGGCGCGCGGTCTTCGCGCCCTGCTTCAGGGTCAGCGTCCGGATCGCGACATTGAACGCCGCGCCGCCGTCCGGCGCAAGCCGTCCGATCGCGCCGCAATAGGCGCCGCGCGGGCTCACCTCCAGCGCGTCGATGATCTCCATCGCCCTGATCTTGGGCGCGCCGGTGATCGAACCGCAGGGATAGATGGCCTTGATGAGGTCGATCGCGCCCAGGCCCTCCTCCAGCCGGGCGGTCACCGTGGAGGTCAGCTGCAGCAGCGTCGGATAGATTTCGACCTCGAACAGGGCCGGCACCGCGACGCCGCCGGTGCGCGCGACCCGGGAGAGATCGTTGCGCAGCAGATCGACGATCATCAGATTTTCGGCGCGCTGCTTGGGATCGGCGCGGAATTCCTCCGGATCGGCATCGGCTGGCGCGGTGCCCTTCATCGGCCGGGCGGTGGCGACGCCGTCCTCCAGCGTGAAGAACAATTCGGGCGAGAGCGAGAGCAGCCAATGCTCGCCGGTATAGACGATGGCGCCATGGCCCGCGCCGGCGCGGGCACGCAGCGCGGCATAGAGGGCGATCGGATGGCCGGCCACGGGCACGTCGGCGGGGAAGGTGAGATTGGCCTGGTAGATGTCGCCGGCGAGGATGTGCGCCTTCACCGCCGCCAGCGCCGCCTCATATTCGGCGCGGCTGATCAGCGGCCGCGCCGCGCCGGCCCAGGCCGAGGCGGGATCGGGCAGGATACGGGCGGCATCGCCCTTCCGTTCCTCGGCGAAGCTGCCGAACCAGAGCAAGGGCGGCGCGTCCGGTGCCGGCGCCCGGGCCAGCGGCGCCAGCTTCGGCTCCAGCGCATGGCCGGCCTCATAGGCGAGAAAGCCCGCGGCCTTGCGGCCGCGCAGCCGCTCCAGGCAGTCGGCGACCTCGGCGGGATCGCGCGTCGTCACCACGTCGCGCAGGCCGGTATAGAGGAGCGAATGCCCGCCCGGCCGGGCGTCGTCGAGCAGGACGAAGGGGCCGCTCACCCTTGTCATAAGCGGGCCGCGGGCCCATTGGCCCGGAGCAGGAGAGAGAATTTGGTCTGCAGTGTCTTCGACCTCTTCAAGATCGGGGTCGGCCCTTCCAGTTCGCACACCATGGGTCCGATGACCGCCGCCTGCCGCTTTGTCGAGAGGCTGCGCGACGCCGGCCTGCTGGCGCGGACCGTCCGGGTGCAGGCGGACCTCTACGGCTCGCTGGCCCTGACGGGCAAGGGCCACGCCACCGACCGCGCCGTGCTGCTCGGCCTGAGCGGCGAACGGCCGGACCGGATCGATCCCGACGCGGCCGACCGCACGATCGCCCGGATCCGGGAGTCGGGACGGCTCCACCTCGGCGGCACGCGGGAGATCGGCTTCGACGAGGCGGCGGACGTGCATTTCCGGCAGCGCGAGCGGCTGCCGCACCACAGCAACGGCATGCGCTTCAGCGCCTATGACGCGGCCGGCGAGGAGCTGGCCGGCGCGGTCTCCTATTCGGTGGGCGGCGGCGCCGTGGTCGAGGAGGCGGAGGTGGCGCGCAACGCCCCGCCCGAGGGCGGCTGGGACGCGCGCTGGCCCTACGGCTCCGGCGACCAGCTGCTCGCCATCGCCGCGCGCGAGGGGCTGAGCATCGCCGAGATCGCGCGGGACAATGAACGCGCCGCCCATCCCGACGCGGAGATCGACGCGCGGCTCGACGCGATCACGGCGGCGATGTCCGCCTGCATCGACCGGGGCATGGCCGCGGGCGGCATCCTGCCGGGCGGGCTCAACGTGAAGCGGCGCGCGCCGGCGCTCTACCGGCTGCTCACCGAGCGGGCGGAGCGGGCGCTGCAGGATCCGCTCACCGTGATCGACTGGGTGAATCTCTGGGCGCTGGCGGTGAACGAGGAGAATGCGGCGGGCGGCAAGGTCGTCACCGCGCCGACCAACGGCGCCGCCGGGATCGTGCCGGCGGTGCTGCGTTACTATCAGCGCTTCACCCCCCATTCCGACAAGAAGGGCGAGCATGTCTTCCTGCTCACCGCGGCGGCGATCGGCTCCCTGTTCAAGGAGAATGCCTCCATCTCCGGCGCCGAGGTCGGCTGCCAGGGCGAGGTCGGCGTCGCCTGCTCGATGGCCGCGGCGGGGCTGACCGCGGCGCTGGGCGGCACGCCGGGCCAGATCGAGAATGCCGCCGAGATCGGCATGGAGCACAATCTCGGCCTGACCTGCGATCCGGTGGGCGGGCTCGTCCAGGTCCCCTGCATCGAGCGCAACGCGGTCGGCGCGATCAAGGCGATCGAGGCCTCGCGCCTCGCTCTGGTCGGCGACGGCTCGCACCGGGTCAGCCTCGACCAGGTGATCGAGACGATGCGCAAGACCGGGCTCGACATGAACGAGCGCTACAAGGAGACGTCGCTGGGCGGGCTCGCGGTCAACGTGGTGGAATGCTGAGGCCGTTCGAGTGCCCCTGAAGGGCGTTCACGGCAGCCGGGTTGCGGTCCGCGCGGGGGTGCGGACAGGGAGACGGACGGGGGAGACACCAAATGGATCGGCGAACCTTGCTTGCGGGACTGAGCGCGGCCCTTGTGGCGCGCCCGATGCTGGCGGCGGCCCAGGGGCAAGGCGCGCCGCCGCCGCAGCCGACCCCGTCCCGCGCCGAGCGGATCGGCGCCGCGGCCCGCCAGCACCGGCTTCGCCTCGACCGGAGCGGCGGTGCTTTTTCCGGCCCGGCCTGGGAGGCGCTCCTCGCCCGGGGCCGGGAGGCGCGCTTCTTCCTGATCGGCGAGCAGCACGGCATCGCCGAGAATGCGCGGCTCGCGGCCGTCCTGTTCCAGGCGCTGGTGCCCGCCGGCTACGCCCATGTCGTGATCGAGACCTCCCCGCCCATGGCGACGGCGATGGACGCGGTGCTGCGCGGCGGGCTCGAGGCCTACCGCCGCTTCTACGCGGATCCCGCCTCGCGCACGGCCTTCTTCGGGATGCGCGAGGAGGCCGAATGGCTGACGACGGCGCGGGCGGCCGTGCCGCATGCGCGGCCCGTGCTCTGGGGCACGGATTATGAGGTTGGCGCGGACCGCCACCTGATCCGGCTGCTCAAGGCCAAGCCGAAGCCGCTCGCGGCGCAGCGGGCGCTGGCCGCGCTGGAAAGCGCGTCCATGGCCTCCTGGGCGCGCTACGCGACGACGCGCGAGCCCCGCCATATCTTCAGCTTCGCCGGCGATCCGGCCCTGGTCGCGTCGCTCAGGACCGCCTGGCCGCATCCCGATGCCGAGGCGCAGCAGATCATGGACACGCTGCAGGGCACGTTCGAGATCAACCGGCTCTGGGCGGAGCAAAGGGGCTGGGCCTCCAATGCCCGCCGCGCCGCGCTGATGCGGGCCAATTTCCTGGACCATTGGCGCGCCGAGCGGGCGGCGCGGCGCCGGCCGCGGGTGATGCTGAAGATGGGCGCCTTTCATATGACGCGCGGGCTCACGCCGACCGGGGTCTACGATCTCGGCACCCTGCTGCCGGAGCTGGCGGCGCTGGAGGGCGGGACGGCGTTCCAGCTGCTCGTGCTGAACGGGCGGGGCACCCAGACCGCGCAGCTCGATCCGACGAGCTTCACCTATCGCGCGCGCCCCACGGACGATTTCCACGCCGCGCTGGCGCCGCTGATGGACGCGGTCTTCGAGACCGGCTTCACCCTGTTCGACATGGCGCCGCTCAAGGCGATCGCCCGGGTCGGCGCGGAAGGGCTCGATCCGGATCTCGTGCGGATCGTCCACGGCTTCGACGCGGTGCTGGTGATGACCGGCTCGACGCCCTCGGCGAACCTCTAGCGGCGTCCCGTCCCTCAGAAGAGCAGGGTCGCCTCGTAGAACAGCCAGGCGGTCAGCGCCGAGGCGGGGATGGTCAGGAACCAGGCGATGATGATGTTGCCGGCGACGCCCCAGCGCACCGCCGACGCCCGCCGGGCGGCGCCGACGCCCATGATCGCGCCGGTGATCGTGTGGGTGGTGGAGACCGGGATGCCGAAATGGGTGGCGCCGAACAGCATGATCGCGCCGCCCGTCTCCGCGCAGAAGCCCTGATGCGGGGTCAGCCGGGTGATCTTCGAGCCCATCGTGTGGACGATCCGCCACCCGCCCATCAGGGTGCCGAGGCCCATCGCCGTCTGGCAGGAGATGATCACCCAGAAGGGGACCGGGTCGTTGGCGCCGAGCAGCTGCTGCGAGACCAGGAGCGCCATGATGATGCCCATCGTCTTCTGCGCGTCATTGGCGCCGTGGCCGAGCGAGTAGGCGGCGGCCGAGATCAGCTGCAGGCGCCGGAAGGTCCGGTCCGACGCGGTCGCCGGCACCCGCTTGAACAGCCAGGAGGTGAGGATGACGAGCAGGATCGCCATGATCATGCCGAGGATCGGCGCGAGGAAGATGAACAAGGCGGTCTTGATCACGCCCCAGGCGACGACGACGGTGAAGCCGCCCGCCGCCACGCCCGCGCCGACCAGGCCGCCGACCAGCGCATGGCTGCTGCTCGACGGGATGCCGAGGAACCAGGTCAGCAGGTTCCAGATGATCGCCCCCATCAGCGCGCCGAAGATCACGGCGGGCGAGACGATCGACGGATCGATGATCCCCTTGCCGATGGTCGCGGCGACCGCGAGGCCGAAGAAGAGGAAGGCGATGAAGTTGAAGAAGGCCGCCCAGATCACCGCCAGCTGCGGGCTCAGCACCCGGGTGGAGACCACGGTCGCGATCGAATTGGCGGCGTCGTGCAGGCCGTTCAGGAAATCGAACAGCAAGGCGATGCCGATCAGGGCGACGATGGTGAAGGTATAGCCTTCCATCAGGCGTGGTCGATCACGATGCCCGTGATCTCGTCGGCCACATCCTCGAACGCGTCGAGCACCCGCTCGAGATGGCGGTACACCTCGCGGTTCACGATGAAGCTCATCGGGTCCTTGCGCGCGCCGGCCTCAAGCAGCGCCCTGAGCCCCGCATCGTGGAGCACGTCGGCCTTGCCCTCAAGGTGGACGATGGCCTCGGTGATCTCGTGCAGCCGGGCGCCGTTCCGGCCGATATTGCGCATCAGCGGGATCGCCTCCAGCACCAGCCGCGACGCCTCGCGCGCCGCCTTGCTCATCTCCGCCATTTGCGGCTCGAACGCGGTCACCTCGTAGAGGGTCACCGCCTTGGCGGTCTGCCACATCTCGTCGATCGCGGTGTCCATCGCCGAGGTGAGCGCGGTGATCGCGCTGCGGTCGAACGGCGTGATGAAGGAGCGGCGCACCGCCACCAGCACGTCGCGGGTGACGTCGTCGGCGGCATTTTCATGCGCCTCGATCGTCTGACAGGAGCTCGGGATCGGCTCCCGGCCCGAGACCATCTTCTCCAGCGTATCGGCGCCGGCGACCAGGATCTGCGCGTGCCGCTCGAACATGTCGAAGAAGCGATCCTCGCGCGGCATCAGCTTACGGACCAGTTTCAGCATCCGGTACCCCCAGGAGAATCGGTTGACGCCCATAACGACCAGCGAGGCCCGCGGAAAGAGCGCGTCTTTGCGCGCGGCCAACGAGGCGATGATCGCCTTGAGCTCGGGCTCCTCCACCGCCTCCGCGGCATCCGCCGGCGCGAACCAGCGCAGCTCCCGCTGGCCGCGCTCGGGCCAGCGCGCCGCCTGGCGGGTGACGTGCAGCGGATAGACGGTGACGAGTGCCGGCACCTCCAGGCCCGACCGGCGCCGCTTCAGATAGCGGAAACTGCCGATCGACTCGATGGCGATGCCGCCCTCGACGCCCGCTTCCTCGAAAGCCTCGCGCGCGGCCGTCTCGTAATTCATGAAGGACGGGATGGGATTGCCCTTGGGAATCACCCAGCGCTTGCGCTCCCGCGACGTGATGAGGAGGATCTCCGGATCCCCCTTCGCATCCAGCCGATAGGGAAGCGCGGCATATTGGTTGATCAAGGCCGGTCCTCTGGGCACGTCATTCTCGCTTGTTGACGTATCGAACGCGCAAAGGCCAGATCGGGCGCACGAGGAGTGCCCCTATGAAATCCCGCCTGCTGCTGCCCTTTGCCGCCGTCCTTGCCGCCGCGCCGCTCGTCGCCCAGCCGCCGGCGGCCGCGCCGGCGGGCTATAGCCGCGCGCAGGCCGAGGCGATCCTCGAGAAGACCCAGGAGATCCGCCTCGCCCCCGATCTGTCGCGGCTGGCGCCGGCGGAGCGGCAGGCGGTGGCGAAGCTGGTCGAGGCCGGCCGGATCTTCCAGGAGCTGTATGAGGACCAGCGCCATCGCGATGCCCCGCGCGTGCGGCTCGCGCTGCGCCCGACCTCGGCGACGCACGCTTATCCGTCGGACAACGTCCTGTTCGCGCGGCTCTACCGTCTGTTCCAGGGGCCGATCGCGACCAATTTGGAGAATCGCCGCGAGCCGTTCATGGCGGTCGAGGACGCGCCGCCGGGCAAGAACGTCTATCCCTGGGATCTGACCCGGGCCGAGCTCGACGCCTGGTTCGCCGCCCATCCCGAGGCGCGCGCGGAACTGGCCAATCCGCTAAGCGTGGTGCGCCGCGCCGACGCCGCGACCCTCGCCGCCGATCTCGCCGCGCTGCGCGCCCATCCCGTGCTGGACGGCCTGCATCCGGGGCTCCGGACGCGGCTGGAGGAGCTGGCGCGGCGGCCGGACCGGACCCGGCTTTACGCACTGCCTTATTCGGTCGCCTATGCGGATCGGATGGTGCGCGCCTTCGCTTTGCTCAACGAGGCGGCGGACCTGATGCAGGCGAGCGACGCGGAATTCGCCGGCTATCTTCGCAACCGGGCCCGCGACCTGCTTTCCGACAATTACGAATCGGGCGACGCCGCCTGGATCACCGGGCGCTTCCGCCATCTCAACGCGCAGATCGGCGCCTACGAGACCTATGACGACGAATTGCTCGGCACCCGCGCTTTCTATTCGCTGAGCCTGCTGCTCGTCCGCGAGGAGGAGACGGCGGCGATCCGGCGCGGGATGCAGGGCCTGCAGGCGATCGAGCAGGCCTTGCCCTACAGCCGGCAGAAACGGGTCCGCGAGGACATTCCGGTCGGCGCCTATGACGTGATCGCCGATTTCGGCCAGTCGCGCGGCGGCAACACCGCCTCGATCCTGCCCAACGATCCGCTCTACGCCCGCCGCTACGGCCGCACGATCCTGCTGCGCGCCAACATCATGCGCTCGCCGGAAATCTTCGCGGGGGGCGATGCCGCCTGGCGGGCGGCGGTCGCGCCCGAATTCGCCGCCGATCTGACCGCGGACAGCAATTTCCACCGCACGCTCTGGCACGAGGTCGGCCATTATCTCGGCGTCGACCGCACCGCGGACGGGCGCGAGCTGGACGCCGCGCTCGGCGCCGACGCCAATTTGCTGGAGGAGATGAAGGCCGATCTGGTTTCGCTCTTCGCCGGCGAGGAGCTGCGGCGGCGCGGCTATTTCACCGATGCCGGCCTGCGTTCCCATTATGCGAGCGGCATCTTCCGCACCCTGCAAAATGTCCGCCCGCGCCGCGAGCAGCCCTATCAGACCATGCAGCTCATGCAGATGAACTGGTTCCTGGACCATGGCGTGCTTCGTTTCGACCCGGCCAGCCAGCGCCTGTCCATCGATTATGGCCGCTACCGGGCGGCGGTGACCGGGCTGCTGCGCGAGGTGCTCGCGCTGCAGAACCGGGGCGACAGCGCGGCGGCCGACGCCTTCATTACCCGCTGGAGCCGCTGGGACGAGGCGCTGCACGGCCGCGTCGCCGCCGCCATGCGGGCGCAGCAGCGCTACCGCTACCGCCTGTTCCGTTATGCCGTGCTGGAGCGCTAAGACGGCGCCATTGAATCATCCGCGAATCGCCCAAGGGGGAAATATGCGCCTGAAGTTGCTCGCCGCCGCGTCCGTCATCGTCCTGCCGTTCGCCGCGGCCTTCGCGCAGGGAGGCGGCGACAAGGCGGCCGCGACGGTCGAGAAGCCCGCCGCTCTGACCGCCGACGGCATCCCCGCCGTCCCGGCCGAGCTCGCCGCCCGGACCCGCGCCTATATGGAGTTCCGCACCGCTGGTTTCGCCGGCTGGAATGCGCGCGACCGCTCGATGCTGGTCAGCACCCGCTTCGGCAATGTGAATCAGCTGCACCGGGTCGCGACGCCGCTCGGCATGCGCGAGCAGATCAGCTTCGAGGCCGAGCCGGTCGGTGGGCGCTGGTCGCCGACGGGCGATATTCTCGTCGCCACGCGGGACACCGGGGGCAGCGAATTCTTCCAGATCTATACGCTCGCCAGCGGCCGGCTCACGCTGCTGACCGACGGGCGCAGCCGCAACGGGCTCAACGCCTTCAGCCATGACGGGCGCTGGATCGCCTATACCTCGACCCGGCGCAACGGCACCGATTCCGACATCTATGTGATGGATCCGCGCAACCCCTCGACCAACCGGATGGTCGCGCAGGTCGAGGGCGGCGGCTGGGGCGTCGCCGATTTCGCCCATGACGGGCGGACCGCGGTGGCGGTCAAATATATCTCGGTCACCAAGTCCAATCCCTTCCTGCTCGACATCGCGTCCGGCCGGATGACGCCGATCGGCGACCACAATCGCGACGTGGCCTATGGCGGCGCCGAATTCGCCCCGGACGGAACGCTCTGGGTGACCTCGGACGAAGGCTCGGACTTCCAGCGGCTCGGCCGGCTCGACGTGGCCACCGGCCGCTTCACGCCCGTGGTCACCGACATCAACTGGGACGTCGAGAATTTCGACATTTCCGACGACGGCCGCACCATCGCCTTCGTCACCAACGAGGCGGGGATCAGCCGGCTGCGCCTGCTCGATACCCGCACCGGCGCGGCGCGGCTGGTCACCGGCCTGCCGGCGGGGACGATCGGCGGCCTGCAGATCGCGCCCTGGGGCGCGGTCGGCTTCAGCCTGAGCTCGGCGCGCAGCCCCTCCGACGCCTATTCGGTCGATCCGCGCACCCTCGCCGTCACCCGCTGGACGCGGAGCGAGACGGGCGGGCTCGACGCCTCGGTCAATGCCGAGCCCGAGCTGATCGAGGTCAGGAGCTTCGACGGCGAGCGTGTCTCGGGCTTCCTCTACCGGCCCGACGCGCGGCGCTTCCCGGGGCGTCGGCCGCTGATCGTCAACATCCATGGCGGGCCGGAGGCCCAATCCCGCCCCGGCTTCCTCGGCCGCAACAATTATCTGATCAACGAGCTGGGCATCGCCATCTTCTACCCCAACGTCCGCGGCTCGACCGGCTTCGGCAAGCGCTTCGTCAGCCTCGACAACGGCCCGGCGCTGCGGGAGAACAGCGTGAAGGACATCGGCGCCTTCCTCGACCGGCTGCAGGACGATCCGGCGCTCGACCGGAGTCGCTTCGCGGTCACCGGCGGCTCCTATGGCGGCTATATGTGCTACGCCTCGGCCATCCATTACGGCCAAAGGCTGCGCGCCGCGAACTGCGTCGTCGCCATCTCCAATTTCGTGACCTTCCTGGAAAATACCCAGTCCTACCGCCGCGACCTCAGGCGCGTCGAATATGGCGACGAGCGCGATCCGGCGCAGCGCGCGCAGCTGACCGCGATCAGCCCGCTGAGCCGCGTGCGCGAGCTGCGCATCCCGCTGATGGTCGTCACCGGCGCCAACGATCCGCGCGTGCCGCAATCGGAGGCGGACCAGATGGTCGCCGCCGTCCGCGCGGGTGGGGCGCCGGCCTGGCACCTGGTCGGCCAGAATGAGGGCCACGGCTTCGCCAAGAAGGAGAACCAGGATTATAATTTCTGGGTGAACCTGATGTTCTGGCAGGCCAACCTGCTGGGCGGGGGCAATTAGTCGCCGCAGGCGCGGCGTTCGTCGCGCCGGATTTGCGCCGGCGGCGCGGTTCATCCCTGGGGGCGGCGAAGCAAGCGGGCTGAAATCGGCCCCGGGATGAAACGACGAGAAGGGGAACGGGGATGGCGACTTCGACGATCGACGGCACGGTCGAGGAGGCGGTGATCAAGCGCCGCCGCAGCCAGGGCAGCTTCTACGAGCGGATCAAGTTCCGGCTCGACGACGGCAGCACCCGGACCTGGGCCAAGGCGCATGTCATGAACGACGTCAGCGACCTGCTCGCGCCCGGGACGCGCGGGCGCTTCTATCTGTTCACCGCCATCGACCATCGCGGCGTGAGCGGAATTCGGACGGAGGACGGCCGCGAGGCGTTCGGGGTCTCCAAGCTGAACGAGAATGTCGGGCTGGCCATCGCGGTCATCAACCTCATCCTCACCATCTTCTACGTCGCTGTGATGGACAAGGTCTCGATCCTCGCCCTCATCCTGATGATCCTCGGCGTGCCGATGTTCTTCCTCTATCGCCAGAACCGGCTCGATGCCGAAAAGGCGTTCCGCAGGGAGGCGGGCTTCCGGCCGGCGGCGCGGGCGGCCTGATGAGCGGCTCGGTCTTTCGCGACGCGGGCGGCCTCGTCCAGGCCGCGCGCTGGGCGCTCTACGCCGATAGCCTCGTCTGCGCCGCCGCCATCGTCCTGTCCCTGACGCAGGGCTCCTGGTTCCTCCTCTTCGGCGACTTCGCCGGGCCGTTCGCGGCGGTCCAGCTGCTGACCGCGCTTGGCTCGCTGATCCTGTTCCTGATCTGGTTCTACCGCGCCAATGACAATGTCCGGGCGATGGGCGCGGATGGACTCACCGGCTCCCCCGCCCTCTCCGTCGCCTGGTTCTTCATCCCGATCGCCTTCCTGTTCATGCCCTTCATCGCCGTGCGCGACACCTGGAAGGCCAGCGCCGCGCCGCGGGACTGGCAGGCGCAGCCGACCGATCCCCTGCTCGGCTTCTGGTGGGCCTGCTTCCTCGTCACGCATATCGCCGGCACCATCTCCTTCCGGCTCTGGCTGATGGACGATTTCGAGCTGCTCGACGCGATCGGCGTCGTTGACCTTATCGCGAACGGCGCCGCGATCGCCGCCAATCTGCTCGCCGTCGCGGTCATGCGGCGAATCCAGCATTTGCAGGCCAATCCCGGCCACCTCAGCGAGCGGTTCAGCTGATCGTCCAGGCAGACGCGATCCTCGTCCGCGGTCAGGCACGTCGCGCGGTCCAGGCCGCGTCCTCGCCGGTGATGGCGGCGTCGCCGACGATGCCGGCAAAGGCGCGGCCGCCGGCGGTGAAGCCGAGCCGCGTGCCGCGCAGCACGGCCTGCTCGAGCGCCAGCGTCCGGCCGCCGCCGCTGAGCGTGCCGGTCACCTGTTGGAAGCGCTGCTCGATCTCCAGCGCCCAGAGGCTGCCGTCCGCGTCGGTGAGCGTCCAGCTGCCGCCCGCGACGGCGGGCACGATCCAGAGGAAGATACGCCGCCCGTCCAGCTCGTCCTGCGCCTCCGGGCGCCAGTCGCCCATGTGGAAGGCGTGGCTGACGATCCGGCTGCCCGGCCGCAATTCGGTGAGCAGGCGCGGGCGCAGTTCCAGGTTGATCCGGGGCAGCAGATAGAGGGCGATGACGCTCGCCTCGTAGATCGGCGTCCGGAACAGGTCCTGGCGGCGGAAGCGGACCTGGGCCTCCATGCCGGCGAAGCGCGCCGCCGCCACCGCCTCCTGGATGCGCAGCGGATCGATGTCGACGCCGAGCGCGCGGGCGCCGCGCCGCGCCGCCGCCAGGGCGATGCGGCCGTCGCCGCAGCCGAGGTCGATCAGATAGTCGGACGCGGTCACCTGGGCGAGATCGAGCATCTTCGCGACCAGCGCGTGCGGGGTCGGCACATAGGGCACGTCATAATCGGGCTCGGCGAAGCCGGCGAGCAGGGGCAAGGCGGCGCCAGCGGCAAGGATTTCGCGTCGGCTGAGGGTCATGCGGGGGACCATAGCTTGCATCGCTTCGCCGCCAAGGCCATTTGCGGGCCATGGCCAGTACACCCGCCTCCAATCCGCCGCTCAAGGCCGCGATCATCCCGGTGACGCCGCTGCAGCAGAATTGCTGCCTGATCTGGTGCACGCAGACGATGAAGGGCGCCTTCACCGATCCGGGCGGCGACCTGCACCGGCTGAAGGCGGCGGCGGCGCAGAACGGTGTCACCATCGAGAAATTGCTGCTCACCCACGGCCATATCGATCATTGCGGCTCGGCGAAGATTCTGGCCGACGAGCTGGGCGTGCCGATCGAGGGGCCGCACGAGGACGACCGCTTCTGGATCGCGCGGCTCGAGGATGACGGGCGCAATTACGGCATTACCGGCAAGACGTTCGAGAGCGACCGCTGGCTGGTCAACGGCGACCAGGTGACGGTGGGCGCGCTCACCCTCGACGTCTATCATTGCCCCGGCCACACGCCGGGCCATGTCGTCTTCCACCATCCGGCCTCGAAGCTGGCGATCGTCGGCGACGTGCTCTTCCAGGGCTCGATCGGCCGCACCGATTTCCCGATGGGCAATCACCAGGACCTGCTCGACGCGATCACCGGCCGGCTCTGGCCGCTGGGCGACGAAACCCATTTCGTGCCCGGCCACGGCCCGATGAGCACCTTCGGCCAGGAGCGCCGGACCAATCCCTTTGTCGCGGACCGGGTGCTGACGCGCGGCTGACGCCGTCGGCCCGCGCGATCATCGATTCCGGGCGCGCAGCCACGCATTCGCTTCGGCGACCACCGCCGCGCGATGGTCCACGCCCGCGGCATCGACCATGAAGTGATCGTAGCCCGGATATTCGCGATAGGTGAAACCCGTCCGCCCGGATGCTTCGATGAGGTCGCGCGCGGCGCGGGCGCTCGCGACCGGGGCGAACTGGTCGCTCGTGCCGTGGATCAGCAGCGTCGGCGCCGGGGTCTGGAGGAGGCTGCGCGCGGGCATCTGGTCGAGCGCGTCTGCCCACCAGGCATAGCTCGCCCCGCCCCATTCCCGGTCCGCGCCCGGATGGGCCCGCGCCTCGGCGAAGATGCGGTCGGCCTCGGCCTGGACGGGCGGGGGCAGCACCGCGCGGATCATCTCGCCCACCGGCAGCCCGATGCCCGACGACCAGATGATCACCGCCCGGGTTTCCGGAATCAGCGGCGCCGCCAGCGCGGCGATCGCGCCGCCTTCCGATCCGCCGAAAATCACCAACTCGCCATTCCACCAGTGCTGGCGGCGCAACGCCGCGATCACCAGGGCGGTGTCGAGCGCGCGCCGGGTCAGGCTGTTGCCGCGCCGGAAATCGGCCGTGCATCGATTGCCGTCGGCACCGGTGGCGACGCCATATTTCTCGATGGTGAGCACGGCATGGCGGGGCGCCAGCCGCGCCGCCATCCACGGGACGAGAGCGTTGCCGACGACCGAATCGCAGCCCGATCCCTGCAGCATGATCAGCAGCGGCTGGCGTCCGCGCGCCGGGTCGCGGTCCACATAATAGACGAGCTCGCTGCCGTCGGCACGGAGCAGAGCGGCCCGTTCCGACGCCGCGCTGGCCGCGTCCGGCGGCCAGAGCGCGAGCAGCAGGATCGGCCCGCATAGCCGAAGCATGGGATCGCCAGGCCGTGATCCGCGCCGCATGTGGCGAGGCGCCTATCTCCCGCCGAAGATCGGCGGGCTGGTATAGGCGAGGTAGATGGCGAAACCGCCGAGGCCGAGCAGAACCAGCCAGCTGAGCGAGATGCCGGCGACGCGCAGGAGGTTGGCGCCGGGCCGGTCCATGCCGAAGGCATGGGCGATGCGGGCCAGCACGAAGACGATGCCCGCGGCCCAGAGCCAGACGTTGCCGCGCACCGCCAGCTCGACGAAGCCGAGCAGGACGAGGAAGATGGGCACGTTCTCGGCGAAATTGCCGTGCGCGCGCATCCGCCGCATCAATATCTCGTTGCCGCCGTCGCCGACGCCGATCTTCAGCGGCCGGCGGAGGCTGGAGACGCGCAGGCTTAGCCAGACGTGCAGGATCGCGGCGGCACCGGCGATGGTGAGCGTGATCGGCAGGATGATCATGGCGGTTCCTTCCCCCCTGTCAGCCTCCCTCGTATCACGCGCCGTGATGCTTGCAACCGCGCGGCAAATCGCTATAGGCGGCACCCTTCATGCGAGAGCATCAGGCCGCGAGGCCAGCGGCCGGACCGGCCGTTGACCGCCGCACCCGCGCTCGCCACATCAATTTTGCGAACGAGAACAGGTGCCACGATGGCCGTCCCCAAGAGAAAAACCTCGCCCTCCAAGCGCAACATGCGCCGCAGCCACGATTCGCTGAAGGCGACGGGCTATCAGGAATGCCCGAATTGCGGCGAGCTGCGCCTGCCGCACAACCTCTGCCAGAGCTGCGGTCACTATAAGGGACGTGAAATCCTCAAGACCGAGGCGTAAGAGGAAGCCGGTTGCACGGCTGCACGGAGGACGCGTTGGGACAGGGGCCACGGATCGCAATCGACGCGATGGGTGGCGATTCGGGTCCGGAGGTGATTGTGGCGGGCGCGGCGCTCGCCTGGCAGCGCCGCGACGATCTCCATTTCCTGCTCTTCGGCCACGAGGATGCGATCCGCGCCGAGCTCGTCAAATATGGCGGGCTCGAAGGCGTCTCGACGATCGTCCATTGCGACGACGTCATCTCCGGCGACGACAAGCCGAGCCAGGCGATCCGCCGCGCCAAATCCTCGTCCATGGGCCGCGCCATCGCCGCGGTGAAGGACGGCGAGGCGGATGCCGCTCTGTCCTGCGGCAATACCGGCGCCCTGATGGCGATGTCGAAGCTGGCGCTGCGCACCATGCCGGGTATCTCCCGCCCCGCGCTCGCGGCCTTGCTGCCCACGCTCGGCGCCAATGATTGCGTGATGCTCGATCTCGGCGCGAACACCGATTGCGACGTCAACAATCTCGTCCAGTTCGCGGTGATGGGCGCGGCCTATGCCCGCGTCGTGCTGGAGCTGGAGCGGCCGCGCGTGCAATTGCTCAACATCGGCACCGAGGAATTGAAGGGCACGGACGAATTGAAGGAGGCCGCCGCGATCCTGCGCGGCTCGCAGCACCTCCACATGCGCTTCGACGGCTTCATCGAGGGCGACAAGCTCTCCCGCGGCGACGTCGACGTGGTCGTGACCGACGGCTTTTCCGGCAATATCGCGCTGAAGTCG